>ERZ859923.1-NODE-1-length-396588-cov-5.964868_pt1 | contig 396588 bp, 349 predicted proteins | sample MGYA00510116_ERZ859923 | MGnify/ENA primary metagenome ERZ859923 (study PRJEB30046, sample SAMN00715168) | human gut metagenome | study: EMG produced TPA metagenomics assembly of the A metagenome-wide association study of gut microbiota in type 2... | reverse complement strand
GCGTAAAGTTTTTGCTTCCCTATGCGATTGGCATGCTGATTGGAATCGGCGGACTGTCATTTGCAATCGGGTATTTCTTTTTGGAATTTCCATTTGAGACGGCAATGCTGTTTATTGGACTGATCTTTGGCGGAGTACCGCTATTGCTGCCCAAAATCATGGGAAAGCGGATCACATTTTCAGAGACGCTGCTGTTTGTTTTGTTTTTTGGTCTGGTCGTCTGGATGCAGTTCTGGAAACAGGGAACAGATGTTGCCTTAGAGCCGGGAATAAAAAACAGTATCTCGCTGTTTGTGGTTGGAACGGTAGCTGCGGCAACGATGGTGATTCCCGGGGTCAGTGGTTCAATGCTGTTGATGTCTCTGGGATATTATACGCCAATCATAAACAGAATCAGCGGTTTTTTGGCAGCATTACCGGCTCTTAAGTGGGAGGAGCTGTTCGCCTGTGCAGCAGTGCTCATCCCATTTGGTATCGGTGTGGTGCTTGGAATATTTCTTGTATCAAAACTTGTGGAATATTTATTGGAGAAACAGGAGAGGAAAACGTATTTTGCAATTATGGGGCTGGTCACTTCATCGCCGATTGCAGTGTTATCCGGGATGAATATCGTTTCTATCGGTTTTGGACAGCTGCTGCTTGGAATATTACTCTTTATTGGCGGTTTTTTTATTGCAAACATACTTGGAAAATAAAATAGTACAATAGAAATAAAAATAATCAGACAATAATAAAAAAAGTGCGAAAAAATTAATCAATTTTTTTGCGCTTTTTTATTTGAAAAATAGAAAAATGTGTTACAATAGATAGGTACTAACGATTACCTTGGGGGTATTGTATGCAGGATAAAGATTCAGAAGTACTGAATTACCAGAGAAAGCGGAGAAAGCGGATCACGAAAATCCGATACAGTATCATACTGATTGTGGCAGGATGGATCGTTCTGTCCATGATATTGGTTGTGGTGCTATTTGTGAAGATGACGTCGCTGGAACATAAGCTGGATCAGCTGGTGACAAGCAGCAGTGAGCAGAACACGGATCAGATTAATGCCGGAGCGGCCGCAGATCTGAATGGTGGTGTGATAGCAGAGGAGACAGAGACAACAGAAGAGATGCAGACGGAGATGACATGGGATAAAGTAACACCTCCTGCATCCGGGATTTCCGATGAGGACAATCTGGCATCGGAGGGAGATATACATAAAGTATACTTAACGTTTGATAATGTGCCGTCGGAACACACATCTGAGATTCTGGATGTGCTGCAGGCATATGGCGTAAAAGCTACTTTTTTTGTGAATGGAAACCAGGATGAAGAAATGCTTTCTGTCTATCAACGTATTGTGGATGAGGGACATACACTTGGCATGAATTCGTATTCCAACCAGTATAGTGTGATTTACCAGTCGGAAGATGCGTTCGAACAGGATTATATGACATTGAAGAATTTTTTGAAACAGACCACAGGAGTGGATAGTCTTTACTATCGTTTCCCGGGAGGAAGCAGCAATCTCATCAGTAACGTACCGATGGATTACTTTATTCATTATCTTAATACACAGGGAATTATTTATTATGACTGGAATGTATCGGCAGGAGATGGCGCCTCGACCGCATATACTTCTGAGGAAATAGTTGAAAATGTGACAGATGATGTAGTAAAATATAAAACGTCGGTGGTTTTACTGCATGACGGAACGGATAAGTCAGCAACGGTAGAAGCTTTAGGACCTTTGATTGAAGCTTTAGAGGGAATGGGCGCACAAATATTACCGATTGATGAAGATACACAGGTTATTCAGTATGTGAAAGCAGACACAGTGGAATAACTGAGAATAAATGGAGGAATGAACATGGGATTTTTCAAGGATTTTAAAGATGACTTCTCACAGGCAGTCAATGAACTGATGCCTGCAGATGACAACCTGGAAACCAGCACGAACGAAGATGACGTTGAGGTTAATACGTTAGAAGGCGAAGTGGATGTTGAGACAGAACTTTCCAAGCTGGATGGTCTGTTAGAACAGGTGACAAAGCAGGAAGCTGAGAAAGTTGCTGCAGCAAGAAGCGCCGCAGAGATGGCAGCAAGGAATGCAAGTGCCCCGACAGAAAGAGCAGCAGTACCTGTGCCTGCATCTGTACCTGAACCAGAAAGAAATGAAACAGTTTCAAATATTACAAAAGCAACCCAGGAGGAAAGAAAAATGGCTGACAATACAACAGCACCTGTAACTAATAACCAGAGCGCACCGGTATCTGATGAGGTATCCGTAATCACAGAGGGAACGATCATCAAAGGTGATATTGTATCAAACGGTTCCTTGGATGTAAGAGGACAGGTAGAAGGAAATGTGGGATGCAACGGCAAATTAGTTGTAACCGGCGTTGTAAATGGAAACAGCAGTGCATCTGAATTTTTTGCAGACGCTGCAAAGATTGAGGGAGAGGTTGTCAGTACAGGAACCATTAAGATCGGTCTTGGTTCTGTGATCATCGGTAATGTGACCTCTACTTCTGCAGTGATTGCCGGAGCCATCAAAGGTGATATTGATGTACAGGGACCGGTTGTTGTGGATACATCCGCAGTTGTTATGGGTAACATCAAATCACGTTCTGTACAGATCAACAATGGTGCGGTAATCGAAGGATTCTGCTCACAGTGCTATTCTGACGTGGATGTACAGAGCCTGTTCAATGGTAATGCTCAGAAAGGAAACGAGTAATCGAATATGAAGAGAGTATTCTTAAAATTAAGCGGTGAAGCTTTAGCCGGTGAAAAACATACCGGATTTGATGAACCGACTGTCACAGAAGTGGCAAGACAGGTAAAACAGATTACAGATCAGGGCATCCAGGTCGGCATCGTGATCGGCGGAGGTAATTTCTGGAGAGGAAGAACCAGTGAAACCATCGACCGTACAAAGGCAGACCAGATAGGAATGCTTGCAACAGTTATGAACTGTATCTATGTTTCTGAAATTTTCCGTTCCGTTGGAATGAAAACACAGATCCTGACACCATTTGAGTGTGGAAGCATGACAAAACTGTTTTCAAAGGATCGTGCAAATAAGTATTTTGAAAAAGGAATGGTCGTATTTTTTGCAGGAGGAACCGGACATCCGTATTTCTCCACAGATACAGGCATTGTGCTCCGTGCGATTGAGATGGAGGCAGAGGGCATCTATCTTGCAAAAGCAATCGATGGTGTCTACGACAGTGATCCAAAGATCAATCCTTCTGCTGTAAAATACAGCGAAGTATCCATACAGGAAGTGATCGATCGTAAACTTGCAGTGGTTGACCTGACTGCGTCGATCATGTGTATGGAAAATAAAATGCCGATGTTTGTTTTTGGACTGAACGAGGAAAACAGCATTGTAAAGGCAATGACAGGCGATTTTAATGGTACGAAAGTAACCGTATAATTCATGACAGCAGAATGTTTACAGAATATACATTCTATTGCAATAAAAACCGCGAAAGGTATGGAAAAATATATGGATGAAAGATTAGTTCAGTTTGATGAAAAAATGCAGAAAACAATGAATAACCTGTCTGAGGAGTTTGGAAGCATCCGTGCCGGACGTGCTAATCCGCATGTCCTTGACAAGTTAAGAGTTGACTATTACGGAACACCGACAGTAATCCAGCAGGTGGCAAACGTTAATGTCCCGGAACCGAGAATGATTCAGATCCAGCCGTGGGAAGCATCCATGGTAAAAGAGATCGAGAAGGCAATCTTAACATCGGATCTTGGAATCAACCCGACCAATGATGGAAAAGTGATTCGTCTTCTTTTCCCGGAACTCACAGAGGAAAGACGTAAAGAACTGGCAAAGGATGTTAAGAAAAAAGGTGAGAGTGCAAAAGTTGCAATTCGTAATATCCGTCGTGATGCCAATGATTCTTTCAAGAAGTTAAGTAAGTCTGCAGATGTGTCCGAGGACGAAGTGAAAGAGTTAGAGGACGGCGCACAGAAAATGACTGATAAATATATCACTGAGATCGATAAGGCTGTTGAGGCAAAAACAAAAGAGATCCTGACAGTTTAAGGATTTTTGTGTAGAATATAGAGGTGAGGACATGACAAAAGCGTGTCCTCATTTTCGCTTTATGAAATGAAAATGATTTTTCATGAAAAGTAGGCAGGAACGGAGGATCAAAATGAAAATTCCACAGCATGTAGCAATTATCCTTGACGGAAACGGAAGATGGGCGAAAAGTAAGGGAATGCCAAGAAATTATGGACATACAGTCGGAGCAAAAAATGTGGAAACAGTCTGCAAAGCAGCACATGATATGGGAATCAGATATCTGACCCTGTATGCTTTCTCAACAGAAAACTGGAACAGACCTGAGGGAGAAGTGGCAGCGCTCATGAAGCTTCTCGAAAGTTATCTGAAGAACTGTATCAAAACAGCAGACAAAAATAATATGCGTGTGCGTGTGATCGGAGATACCACACGTTTAAGTGACCGGTTCCAGGCACAGATTACAGAACTGGAAGCAGCTTCTGCGAATAATGATGGCCTGAATTTACAGATTGCTATTAATTATGGAAGCAGGGATGAAATGATCCGTGCAATGAAAAAACTTTATCAGGATATGGAGAATGGAACAAGGCAGATATCAGAATTAAATGAGGATGTGTTTGCGTCATATCTGGATACAGCAGGGATTCCGGACCCGGATCTTCTGATCCGGACAAGTGGAGAACAGCGCCTTTCAAATTATCTGTTGTGGCAGCTTGCGTACAGCGAATTTTATTTCACGGATGTACCATGGCCGGATTTTGGAAAAGAGGAATTAGAAAAAGCTGTAGAAGCGTATAATAAGAGAGACAGAAGATTTGGTGGATTGACAGAGAAATCCAAATAAACTGAAAGAGGAAAGGGCAGGTTTTCGTATATGTTTAAAACAAGACTGTTGAGCGGCATTGTGTTAGTTGCAGCCGCATTGGTGCTTATTATCACAGGGGGAGATGTATTACTCTTTTCGACATTACTCATTTCGTATATCGGGATGTTCGAATTGTACAGGATTTTTCATGTGGAAAAAGAATTACCGGGAATCGTGGGCTATCTTGCAGCAACTGTATTTTACTGTAATTTAAAATGGGATTTTCTGCCGGATATTATGGTAGTTGTTTTAGGTTTTCTGATGGCACTTATGTTTGTTTATGTCTTTACCTATCCGAAATATAAGACAGAGCAGATGCTGGCTGTATTTTTTGGAGTGTTTTATGTTGCTGTGATGCTTTCTTATGTATACCAGACAAGGATGCTTAACGCAGGCGCTTATATTGTCTGGCTGATCTTTTTGTGTTCGTGGGGATGCGATACCTGTGCGTACTGTGTAGGCATGCTGATCGGAAAACATAAGATGTCTCCAAAATTAAGTCCGAAAAAGTCTGTTGAGGGAGCAATTGGCGGAGTAGTTGGAGCTGCACTTTTAACTGTCATTTATGGCATGATCTTTAAAAATGCGATGGGTGTTACCATGCAGCATGTGTGGATCATGGCGGCGATCAGTGCGGTTGGAGCGCTGATTTCCATGGTGGGTGATCTGACTGCCTCTGCAATCAAAAGAAACTATGAGATCAAGGATTACGGAAAGCTGATCCCGGGTCATGGCGGTATCTTAGACCGCTTTGACAGTGTGATCTTTACTGCACCGATGATTTATTTCCTTGCAGCAAATTTTATTGTATTGTAAACAGAGGATACGGATATGAAAAAAATAGCAATCTTAGGTTCGACGGGGTCGATAGGTACGCAGACACTTGATATCGTAAGAGAACAGAGGGATATTGAGGTTGTTGCGTTTGCAGCAGGAAGCAATATTACATTGTTAGAGCAGCAGGTTAGGGAGTTTTCTCCAAAACTGGTATGTGTGTTCAAGGAAGAAGCTGCAGAAGCACTGAAGATTAAAATAGCAGACACAGATACGAAAGTGGTTTCAGGGATGGAGGGACTGATCGATGTGGCAGTTCATCCGGAGAGTGAGATTTTAGTTACTGCGATCGTTGGCATGATGGGAATCCGGCCGACAGTTGCTGCAATTCAGGCAGGTAAAAAAATTGCCCTTGCAAATAAAGAAACACTGGTAACGGCAGGGCATATTATTATTCCATTAGCAAAAGAATATCATGTGCCCATCCTTCCGGTGGACAGCGAACACAGTGCAATTTTCCAGTCGCTGCAGGGAAATGTGGGCAATCGTATTGAAAAGATACTGCTGACAGCATCCGGTGGACCATTCCGTGGAAAAAGTACGGCTGATCTTGCAGGGATGAAAGTGGAAGATGCCCTAAAGCATCCGAACTGGTCAATGGGAAGAAAGATAACAATAGATTCATCCACACTTGTCAATAAAGGACTTGAAGTTATGGAGGCAAAGTGGCTTTTTGGGGTGGAATTAGATCAGATTGAAGTGGTCGTTCATCCACAGAGTGTGATCCATTCTGCTGTGCAGTATGAGGACGGGGCAGTGATCGCACAGCTTGGAACACCGGATATGCGTCTGCCGATCCAGTATGCACTTTATTATCCAGAGCGCAGAAAAATGTCAGGTAAAAGACTTGATCTTTTTGAACTGGGAAGCCTGACGTTTGAGAGACCGGATACAAAGACATTTAAAGGTCTGGCATTAGCTTACGATGCAATGAGAAAGGGCGGCAGCCAGCCAACGGTATTTAATGCAGCAAATGAGCGGGCGGTGGCAATGTTTTTAGATCGGAAGATCAGTTATCCGCAGATTACGGAAATCATTGAGGACTGCATGGAATATGTGGCTTATAAAAATGATCCGAGTCTGGATGAGGTATTAGAAACAGAACAGGCAGTATATGAGTATATTGAACAGAAATGGGTATAAATGCAGAATGGAAAGGTATTAGAAACGGATGAAAATTATTATTGCATTATTGATCTTTAGTATCATTATTATATTTCATGAACTGGGGCATTTTTCACTCGCAAAGGCAAATGGAATCCGTGTCAATGAATTTTGTCTTGGACTCGGACCGACGATCTTTGGTGTGACGAAGGGGGAAACAAAATATTCCCTGAAACTGCTTCCGTTTGGCGGTGCCTGTATGATGGAGGGCGAGGACGGTGAAAGCAGCGATGACAGAGCGTTTGGGAAAAAGTCTGTATGGGCAAGGATCAGCGTGGTCGCTGCCGGACCGGTCTTTAATTTTATCATGGCATTCGTTTTTTCATTCATCCTTCTTTCATGCAACGGATATGATATTCCTAAGATAACGCAGGTCAGTGAGGGATTTGCAGCAGAGCAGGCAGGAATGCAGGCGGGGGATGTCATTGTAAAGATGAACGGAAAACATATTCATTTTTATAGAGAGGTCAGTTCCTACTCAATGTTTCATGCCGGTGAGACTGTCAAAGTAACTTATGAGCGTGATGGGAAAAGATATACGGCAGATCTGACACCGTTATTTGATGAAGAAATTGGCAGATACCGTTATGGTTTTGTCGGCGGTGAAGTGGAAAAAGGAAATATTTTTAAGAATTTCTTATACAGCGGTTATGAAGTAAAATACTGGATCGATACAACTCTTGGAAGTTTGAAAATGCTTGTCACGGGTGGTGTTACCTTAAATGATATGAGCGGTCCGGTAGGTCTGGTCGATGCGATCGGTGACAGTTATGAGGAGAGTGTTTCCTATGGTTATTATGCGGCATTTTTACAGATGCTCTATATTTCCATTTTAATTTCCGCAAACCTTGGTGTCATGAATCTGCTGCCACTTCCGGCACTGGACGGTGGAAGACTTGTATTTCTGATCGTTGAAGCGATCCGGGGCAAAAAGGTGGCTCCGGATAAAGAGGGCATGGTGCATTTTGTAGGGCTTATGCTATTGATGCTTTTGATGGTGGTCGTAATGTTTAACGATATCCGAAAAATTTTCATGTAGAGGTGAAATGACAGTGAAAACAAAAACAGTAAAAATCGGTTCTAAGGTGATCGGAGGCGGCAATCCAATCCTGATCCAGTCAATGACAAATACAAAGACAGAGGATGTTGCAGCGACAGTGGCACAGATCAATAAACTTGCTGCTGCAGGCTGTGATATCATAAGATGCGCAGTACCTACCATGGAAGCTGCAGAAGCACTGACAGAGATAAAAAAACAGGTAACGATCCCGGTTGTGGCTGATATTCATTTTGATTACCGTCTGGCAATCGCAGCGATCGAGCATGGTGCGGATAAGATCCGTATCAATCCGGGAAATATCGGAAGCAGGGAGCGTGTGCAGGCAGTCGTAGATGCAGCAAGAGAGCACCAGATCCCGATCCGTGTCGGTGTTAACAGTGGTTCCCTAGAGAAAGATCTTGTAGAAAAATATCACGGTGTGACCGCCGAGGGAATCGTGGAGAGCGCATTAGATAAAGTAAAAATGATCGAGGATATGGGATATGATAACCTTGTCATCAGTATCAAATCCTCAGATGTTATGATGTGTGTGAAAGCACATGAACTGATCGCGGAGAAAACGGATCATCCACTGCATGTCGGAATCACAGAAGCAGGAACAATCATCAGCGGCAATATCAAATCCTCAATCGGACTTGGTCTGATCTTATCTCAGGGAATCGGAGACACAATCCGCGTGTCATTGACCGGAGATCCATTAGAAGAGATCAAATCTGCGAAGCTGATCTTAAAGACACTTGGACTGAGAAAGGGCGGCATTGAGGTTGTTTCCTGTCCTACCTGTGGAAGAACCAGAATTGACCTGATCGGACTTGCCAACCAGGTCGAGAACATGGTTGCAGATATTCCGCTTGATATCAAAGTTGCGGTTATGGGCTGCGTGGTCAATGGACCAGGAGAAGCAAAAGAAGCGGATATCGGAATTGCCGGAGGAATCGGAGAAGGGCTTATCATCAAACACGGGGAAGTTTACAAGAAAGTACCGGAATCTGAACTGTTAGAGAGCCTCAGGTTTGAACTGCTGCACTGGAATGAGAATTAAGTAAGTTGGAGTTGAAACAACATGACAAAAATGTTTTTTGATGTATTTCCGACACTGGAAGTGAACGGGGATATGAAAAAACTGTTATCGGAGACGGAAGTTACCAAAGTCGGTATGAATCATGAGAAAGATCATATCCGGATCTACTTAAATGGAAAACGTCTCATACATAAAAAGAATATATATCAGTTGGAAAAAAACATACATGACCAGATCTTTAAAAACAGACACATGGATGTCAAGGTCATTGAAAAATATCAGTTGTCAGAGCAGTATACAGCGGAGAAACTGATGGATCTGTATAAGGACAGTATCTTAGAGGAGCTGAAAAATTACAGTCTGATGGAGTATAATCTGCTGCGTTCCGCTAAAATGGAGTTTACAGGGGATTCACATCTGCTTTTAACTTTAGAGAATACGATCATTGCGCAGACCAGATCACATGAGATCGTTGAATTTTTAGAGAAAGTGGTCTGTGAGCGCTGTGGACTTGATCTTTCCGTGGAACTTGCTTTTGAGGAACCGAAAGAGAGTAAACATAAGAAAAACAGTGACTTACAGATACAGTTTGAGATAAAAAATATTTTAAAACGCGTACAGCTTCATGAGGATGATACACCGGTAAAAGTGGAATCACAGGATGACAGAGATGTGCAGACTGCGAATATGACGACAAAAACTGCCACAAAGGAATCAAATAATGCAAAAGAATCTGCAAACGCAGGGAATAATGCAAAATTTGCAGCAAATACAGCAAAAATGGCAGACGAAAAAGGGGAAAAATCTTTCGGGAAAAAAGAATTTCGAAAGAAATATGATGGTGGTTCCTATGGCGGATACAAAAAATCAGATAATCCGGATGTTTTATATGGAAAAGATTTTGATGATGAGACGATCCCGATCGAGAAGATCGTCGGAGAAATGGGAGAGGTTACGATACGCTGTCAGGTCATGACACTTGAGACGAGAGAAATCCGCAATGAAAAAACAATCGTGATTATGTCGGTAACCGATTTTACGGATTCGATCGTCTTAAAAATTTTTACCAGAAATGACCAGCTTCCGGAGCTGCTTGAGGGTGTGAAAAAAGGTGCATTTTTAAAGATTAAAGGTGTTACGACAATCGATAAATTCGATAGTGAACTTACGATAGGTTCGATTGTCGGAATCAAAAAGATACCGGATTTTACGTCTGTCCGTATGGATACAAGCCCGGAAAAACGTGTGGAACTGCATTGCCATACCAAGATGAGCGATATGGATGGTGTTTCCGAGGTAAAAGATATCGTAAAACGTGCCGTGAAATGGGGACATAAAGCAATCGCTATCACTGATCATGGGGATGTACAGGCGTTCCCGGATGCAAACCATGCGATCTCGCCGGATGATGACTTTAAGGTTATCTATGGTGTGGAGGCATATCTGGTGGATGATTTAAAAGATATCATTACCAACTCGAAAAACCAGAATCTCGATGATACTTATGTGGTATTTGATCTTGAGACGACCGGATTTTCTCCTGAAAAAAATAAGATCATAGAGATCGGTGCGGTAAAAGTGGAGCATGGGGAGATCACAGACCGGTTCTCCACTTTTGTAAACCCGGAAGTGCCAATCCCATACAGGATTGAGGAACTGACCTCCATCCGTGATGATATGGTAATTGATGCACCAAAGATCGAGACAATCCTGCCGCAGTTTATGGAGTTCTGCGGGGATGCAATCATGGTCGCCCATAATGCTGATTTTGATATGAGTTTTATCATCAAAAACTGTGAGAGGCAGGGGATTGAGAAAGATTTTACGATCATTGACACGGTTGCCTTAGCACGAATCCTGATGCCGCAGCTAAACCGGTTCAAACTGGATACAGTGGCAAAAGCACTTGGAGTCTCTTTAGAGAACCACCACCGTGCAGTGGATGATGCAGGATGTACGGCAGAGATTTTTGTAAAGTTTGTAAAGATGCTTCATGACCGGGGGATGGAGACTTTAGATGAAGTTAACCAGATGGGACAGGCTTCACCGGAGACGATCATGAAGATGAACACATATCATGCAATCATCCTTGCGACAAATGATATCGGACGTATCAATCTGTACCGTTTGGTCTCATTGTCACATCTGACTTACTATAACAAAAGACCGCGTATTCCGAAAAGCGAATTTGTAAAATACCGTGAAGGTCTGCTGTTAGGTTCTGCTTGTGAAGCGGGGGAGCTTTACCGTGCGATCGTAGGTGGAAGACCGGAAGAAGAGATCATAAGACTTGTAAAGTTTTATGATTATCTGGAGATCCAGCCACTTGGCAACAATGAATTTATGCTAAAAAGCGATAAGGAATCGGTCAGTACGATCGAGGAGCTGCAGGATATCAACCGTCGTATCGTAAAACTTGGAGAAACATTCGGAAAACTTGTTGTTGCAACCTGTGATGTACATTTCCTTGATCCGGAAGATGAGATTTACCGTCGTATCATTATGGCGGGAAAAGGATTTAAGGATGCAGATGACCAGGCGCCGCTTTATCTTCGGACAACAGAGGAAATGCTCAAAGAATTTGAGTATCTGGGCTCATCAAAAGCGGAAGAAGTTGTTATCACAAACCCGAACAAGATTGCGGATATGTGCGAGAAAATTGCACCGGTACGTCCGGATAAATGTCCACCTGTGATTGAAAATTCGGATCAGATGCTGCGTGATATCTGCTATACCAAGGCACATAGTATGTATGGGGAAGAACTTCCACCAATCGTAAAGGAGCGGTTAGACCGTGAGTTAAACTCCATCATTTCCAACGGATATGCGGTTATGTATATCATTGCACAGAAACTGGTATGGAAATCAAATGAGGATGGATATCTGGTTGGATCACGTGGTTCCGTAGGTTCATCCTTTGCGGCAACAATGTCCGGTATCACGGAAGTAAATCCACTTCAGGCACATTACCGCTGCCCTAACTGTAAATACAGCGACTTTGATTCGCCGGAGGTTAAGGCATTTTCCGGCAGAAGCGGTTGCGATATGCCGGATAAGATCTGTCCGGTCTGTGGTGAAAAATTAGTGAAAGACGGATTTGATATTCCATTCGAAACTTTCCTTGGATTTAAGGGAAATAAGGAGCCGGATATCGACTTAAACTTCTCCGGTGAGTATCAGAGTAAGGCACATGCGTACTGTGAGGTTATCTTCGGTTACGGTCAGACATTCCGCGCCGGTACGATCGGTACACTTGCAGATAAGACGGCATTTGGTTATATTAAGAATTATTATGAAGAACGTGGTATTCATAAGAGAAACTGTGAGATCGACCGTATTGTACAGGGATGTGTCGGCGTAAGAAGAACAACCGGACAGCATCCGGGTGGTATCGTCGTACTTCCGGTGGGAGAGGAGATCAACACTTTTACTCCGGTACAGCACCCGGCAAACGATATGACAACTGCGACAGTCACTACGCATTTCGACTACCATTCGATTGACCACAACCTGTTAAAACTTGATATATTAGGACACGATGATCCGACCATGATCCGTATGCTTCAGGACTTAACGGGAATCGATCCGGTTACGATCCCTCTGGATGATGAAGCAGTCATGTCTTTATTTAAGAATACATCAGCACTCGGTGTCACACCGGAGGAGATCGGAGGTATTCCGCTTGGATGCCTTGGTATCCCGGAGTTTGGCACAGAGTTCGCCATGCAGATGGTTATCGATGCGAAGCCGCAGGAATTTTCGGATCTGATCCGTATTTCCGGTCTGTCACACGGTACCGATGTATGGCTTGGCAATGCACAGACATTGATCGAGCAGGGACTGGCGACGATTTCTACTGCCATCTGTACGCGTGATGATATCATGATCTACCTGATCCAGATGGGACTTGACAGTGAGCAGTCCTTTACGATCATGGAGTCTGTACGAAAGGGAAAGGGACTTAAGGAAGAATGGAAGACGGAGATGCGTGCACATGATGTGCCGGAGTGGTACATTGATTCCTGTTTAAAGATCAAATACATGTTCCCAAAAGCGCATGCGGCAGCTTACGTTATGATGGCATGGCGTATTGCATACTGCAAAGTATATTATCCGCTTGCCTACTATGCAGCCTATTTTTCCATCCGTGCGACCGGATTCAACTATGAGATCATGTGTCAGGGAAGAGAGCGCCTTACCTATTTTCAGAAAGATTATGAGCGCAGAAAAGACTCACTTTCCAAGAAAGAGCAGGATGTTTACCGTGATATGAAGATCGTGCAGGAAATGTATGCAAGAGGCTTTGATTTTATACCGATTGATATTTACCGGGCAAAACCGGATCGTTTCCAGATCATTGACGGAAAACTGATGCCTGCATTAAATACCATCGATGGTATGGGAGACAATGCTGCGATCGCGGTGGCAGAAGCAGCAAAGGATGGGAAATTCTTATCCAGGGATGATTTCAGACAGAGAACAAAAGCAACGAAGACGGTCATTGACCTGATGGGAGATTTAGGACTGCTTGGCGATATGCCGGAATCGAACCAGCTTTCACTGTTTGATTTCACGTAGAAAAAAGATAAAAAGGTATGAAAAAACACAGAAGACTAACAAAAAGTCCCTGTGTTTTTTTGATAAAACCATTGCTGGCTGTATATCTGTATATCCGCTGCAGGATCACTTGTCGGAAGAACCTGTTCCTGGATTGAAAACTTCGACGTCAGAAGGATCAGCGATCGGTGTTTTGTACATGACACCCGATGCAAAATCCCTGAAATAGATATCCGTTTCTGTGGCATTGATATTGGTATAGTTGCCCTCTGTGATCACGGTGTAATCACTGCCGTCCGTTTTCATACGGCAGAGAGCAGGCGCGCTTGTACTGTTGCGCTGGAAATAAATATAGTCACCGGTGATGTTATAGCAGTCAATGCGGTCATCGCTTAGAGTGACAGGCGAACCCCCGGAAAGATCTGTGCGGGTAAGTGTATAATTCTGTTCGTTGTCCAGAAAAAAGAGTGTATCACCAATTACAGCCGGCATATAATAATTTCCTTTAAGTACAAGTTCTGCCGTATCAGTAACTGTATCAAAACGCCAGATGCTATGTTCGTTCGATACACCATTATAATAGATATACTGTCCAACTGTCGAGCAGGGACGGTATGGTGTTTTATCTACCTGCTTCATGCCGGTGCCATCAATGCCTACTTCATAAAAAGTTGTAAAATCCTTATCATCATAATGCAGATAATAAACTTTATTTCCGACTAAAGAGGCATAAAGACTCGCGGAAGAATCAAGGAGAATGCTCTTTTTATGCTTGCTGCGGTCAAGCCGGCAGAGACTGTCTGTGTTGATCGTCAAAAATGAAAATGGTTCTGTAAAAACCGGATTGTTGCGCACATAGTAAATATAATTGTCATCCGTATTGATAAAGGTGGCAACATCATCAGAAATCTTTGTAAGGTCTGAACCATCACTGTTCATAGAATAGAGTTTACTGCCGTCAGAAGGATTGGCAAAATAAATCGTACCATCAGCTGCCGTGCAGAAGATGCCGGCATTGTAGAGATTGCCAGCCGTGTTGCCGTTTATGTAATCGTCATTGAATTTTGTCTCGTTTGATTTGTGGTGGTAGACACCAAAACCGACACCGGCGGCGAGTACGAGGATAACTAAGAGAATCGTGATAACTTTTTTCATAAGGCCTCCATTCTGAGAGCATTTTATGCTGACGTGACAATGTGTTTGATTTGCTTCTCATCTGTGTTTATTATAGCATTTTCAGATCACGAATACTATATTTTTCCTATGGAATATCACTTTTTCTGCCCTTGATATTAGCACGTTAATGTAATATATTAGAAGTAATACAAATAACAAAGGTGGAATCCATGAAAGACTTAAAAGAATTAAGAGACCAGATCGATGTCATTGACAGACAGATCGTAGATTTATATCAGGAGAGAATGGAGATTGCAGCAGGTGTTGCAGAATATAAGATCAATACCGGGAAAAAGGTATTTGACAAAGAACGCGAAGATTCAAAACTTGCAACTCTGACAGCACTTGGCAAAACAGATTTTAATAAACATGGGATACGTGAACTGTTTGAGCAGATCATGTCGATGAGCAGAAAACGTCAGTATCAGCTTTTAACCGCACACGGCATGTATGAAAAACCAGATTTTACAGAAGTGGAAAGTTTGGATTATCACAATGCGCGTATTGTATTTCAGGGGACAGAGGGAGCGTACAGCCAGCTTGCCTTAAGAGAATACTTTGGAGAGCAGACAGACAGTTATCACGTGGAGACCTGGCGCGATGCCATGGAGGCGATCAAAAACGGAGAAGCTGATTATGCAGTTTTACCGATTGAAAATTCCTCGGCGGGTATCGTATCTGAAAATTATGACCTGATGGTAGAATATGATAATTGTATCGTAGGGGAGCAGATCATACAGATCAATCATGCACTGCTTGGACTGCCGGAAGCAGAACTTTCTGATATCACAGACGTCTATTCTCACCCACAGGCACTGATGCAGTGCGGCAGATATCTTGAAAGCCATAGAGAGTGGGAAAAACACAGTCTGAAAAATACAGCAATGGCTGCCAAGAAAGTAAAAGAAGACGGCAAAAAACATAAAGCAGCGATCGCAAGCAGCCTGACGGCAGATATCTATGGACTGAAGGTACTCGATGAATGTATCCAGAATAACAAGATGAACGCAACACGCTTTATCATTGTATCCGGTAAACGTGTATTTACTTCAAAAGCGGAAAAGATCAGTATCTGTTTTGAAGGTATGCACGAGAGTGGATCTCTTTACCATATGTTATCCCATTTTATTTACAACGGCATCAATATGAACCATATCGAATCAAGACCGGTTCAGGGGAAAAACTGGGAATACCGTTTCTTTGTTGACTTTGAAGGAAATTTAAATGATGCGGCAGTACAGAATGCATTAAGGGGACTCGCAGAGGAAACATTGGGATTAAAGATCCTTGGAAATTATTAGAACGAAAGAAATGTGTGAAAAACTTTTCATACAGAGAAATGGAGAAAGACATGAAAAGCACAAAAAATCTGATTTTATATAAAAATTTTGAAAATGGAAAATTATTCTATAACATGGCATGGATCATGGAGAATTATGAGAATGAATATTACAACAGAGAGGATATCGAAGCTCTGTTATATGAGTGCTTTAACCAGTTATCAGAACTTGCTGTAAGCCATGGATTTAAAGGAAACCTCTGGCATAATTTTATTGCATTTATTCTGGTCAATAATGAAAATGCATACAGCTGTGGATGTGAGATCAGGGGTGGCATGGAAGGTTCTGTTAATCAGATCGCACTTCATGATTTTAAGATCATGAAAGATTTATTTGATTTTGATTTTACCGGGCTGGCAAAAGATTATGAGATCGACTGTATGGATGCATTACTGCATTATGAAAGTGCAAGTGACAGCGGAAAATTATTTAATAAGAGGATTCGTGACCGCATCTGTGAACTGACGGAAAAATTAGAACAGGCGGCTGACGCAAACGATTTTAAGGATGCCGTTACGGAGTTTTATGGTGAATTTGGTGTTGGAAAGTTAGGACTGCATAAAGCATTCCGTGTGTTACATAAAGAAGAAGGTGCACAGATCGTACCGATCACAAATATTGCACATGTAAGATTAGACGATCTGGTCGGATATGAGATCGCAAAACAGAAACTGATCGACAATACGGAGAGTTTTGTCCGTGGAAAAGAGGCAAACAACTGCCTGCTTTATGGAGATGCAGGAACCGGAAAATCAACCAGTATCAAGGCAATCGCAAATCAGTATTACGACAGGGGACTTCGTCTGATCGAAGTGTACAAGCATCAGTTCTGCGATTTGAATGATGTGATCGCACAGATTAAAAACCGTAATTACAAATTTATTATTTATATGGATGATCTGTCATTTGAGGAATTTGAGATCGAATATAAATATCTGAAAGCAGTGATCGAAGGAGGACTTGAGAAGAAACCGGATAATGTTTTGATCTACGCAACTTCAAACAGACGTCATCTGATCCGTGAGACATTCTCTGATAAAGAGGAAGTAAGGGAGGATATGCATACTTCAGATACAGTACAGGAAAAGTTGTCCCTGTATGCAAGATTCGGTGTTTCTATTTATTTTGGTGCACCAAGCAAAAAAGAGTTCCAGAATATCGTAGTCTCACTTGCCAAAAAGAATGGCATTACCATGGAAGAAGAAACACTTCTTGCCGAGGCAAACAAATGGGAACTTGCCCATGGCGGACTGTCAGGAAGAACAGCACAGCAGTTTATTAATTATCTGCTTGGAAAACAGGAATAACTTGAAAGCAGGAGGATAAGATATGGCAATTCATACATTTGCAGCGATTTATATCGGTTCTTATGAGGTGAGCTTGAAAATTTTTGAAATCTCTGCCAGAAAAGGTATTCGCAAAATCGATTATATCAGAAGCCGGATCGAGCTTGGGCGGGATGCGTATTCGCGCGGCGTGATCGGGTATGAGCTGGTGGAAGCTCTCTGTGATACGTTAGAACAGTTTACAGGCATCATGAAAGAGTATCAGGTGGATGGGTATGAGGCATATGCAGCTGCAGCGCTCCGTGATGTGAGCAATGAATTGTTTATCTTAGACCAGATCCGTATCCGCACCGGACTTACGGTACATGTCTTAAGCAACTCTGAGCATCGTTTTATCAGTTATAAATCGGTTGCGATGCGCAGTGAGTTTGAAGAACTGATAAAAACAGGTGCAGCAGTAGTTGATGTCGGTGGCGGCGGTATGCAGATCACGATCTTTTCAAAGGGGAAAGTGATCACTACACAGCATCTTGGACTTGGAACCATGCGGATGCAGGAACAGCTTGCAAAAAAAAGCTGCAGTTTAGAGCAGTATGAGCTGCAGATCGAAGAACTGGTAGAAAAAGAACTAAACGTGTTTATGGCAATGTTCACAGAACAGGTAAAGGTAAAAAATCTGATCATCATCGGGGACTATATCATGGAAGTTGCCGGTAAAGTCACAGGGAAAAAACATGCAAATCTGATGGAAACCAATGATTTTCTGGCTTTTTTGGATGGACTTGACAAAAAGACTGTGGAGCAGATCTCAGAGGAATTGAATTTATCAAATGAAAATGATTCCCTGATCATTCCATATATGATCATTTTTAAATGTATGGCACGTAAAATGAAAGCGGAAAAAATCTGGGCACCGGGTGTCATTGTCAGTGATGGTATTGCATATGATTATGCACAGAAACATAAACTTTGTAAACCGGTTCATGATTTTGATGCAGATGTTATCTCAGCAGCGGGAAATCTGTCTGCACGTTATATGAGTTATTCGCCACACATTGATGCATTGACGCAGATGGCTACACTGATCTTTGACACAATGAAAAAAATTCACGGACTGGGAAAAAGGGAGAGACTTTTACTGCAGGTGGCTGCAATTTTACATGATTGCGGTAAATATATCAGTCTTGCGAACGGACCGGTCTGTTCTTATGATATTATCATGGAATCGGAAATTATAGGACTTACGCATATGGAACGTGAGATTGTTGCGTACACGGTTCTTTATAATACCTATCCGCTGCCTGCCTACGAAGAGTTTGAAAACGATATCAGTCATGAAAGCTACCTTGTCATTGCAAAACTTTCTGCTATATTACGTGTATCAAATGCTATGGATCGCAGCCACAAACAGAAATTCAAAAATGTGCGTGCAGCAGTAAAAGGAAAAGAACTGGTGATCACGATTGAGACGGATGATGATATTGCGCTGGAAAAGGCACTGTTTGATGCGAAGGTTTCTTACTTTGAAAACATATTCAGCATAAAACCAGTGATAAAGGAGAAACGTGTGTATTAAATGGAGGACACCACTATGGAAAAGGAAAAAGATTTTAAAAATCCACAGTATTACGAAAACAGAGAATTAAGCTGGTTGAAATTTGATAATCGTGTATTAAATGAAGCACGAGATAAGAGCATCCCACTCTTAGAGCGTCTGAAATTTGTCAGTATCACTTCATCGAACCTGGATGAATTTTATATGGTGCGTGTTGCTTCTTTGAAAGATATGGTACATGCTGATTATAAAAAAAGAGACATTGCAGGTATGACAGCGAAAGAGCAGCTTGCTGCCATCAATGAAAAAACAAGGGAAATGGTGGATCTGCAGTACAATACATATAACAGATCCCTGCTTCCACTGCTTAAAAAAGAACAGATCTACATCATTGATGCATTTGAGAATCTGACAGAGGAACAAAAAAGATTTGTAGACCGTTATTTTGAGGAGAATGTTTATCCGGTACTGACACCGATGGCAGTGGATGCATCACGTCCGTTTCCGCTGATCCGCAATAAGACATTAAACATTGCTGCATTGCTTTCAAAAAAGAATACAAAAAGTGAAAAGCAGGAACTGGATTTTGCGACAGTACAGGTTCCGGGAGTACTTCCAAGACTGGTACAGATCCCTTCGGAAGAAGAAAGTGTCAGGAGCTTTATCCTGTTAGAACAGATCATTGAAAAAAATATCGACAAACTGTTTTTAAATTATGAAGTACTCTGTGCGTACCCATACCGTATCATGCGAAATGCGGATCTGACAATTGATGAGGACGAGGCAGAGGATCTTTTAAAAGAGATCCAGAAACAGCTTAAGATGAGACAGTGGGGCGAAGTGATCCGTCTTGAAGTAGAGAGTGGAATCGATAAACGTCTGCTGCGGTTCTTAAAGGATGAACTGAAAGTGGCAGAGGAAGATATCTTCTGTATTCAGGGACCGATCGATCTTACTTTCCTTATGAAAATGTATGGACTTTCCGGTTGTGATCATTTGCGTTACAAGCCGTATACACCGCAGAAGAATCCAAAGATCGAGCCGGGAGAAAATCTGTTTGAACTGATTAGAAATGGAGATATTTTTTTACATCACCCATATCAGACCTTTGACCCTGTCGTTGACTTTATCCGACAGGCGGCATCTGATCCCGATGTTCTTGCGATTAAGCAGACTCTTTACCGTGTCAGTGGTAATTCACCGATTATTGCTTCTTTGGCACAGGCAGCGGAAAATGGCAAGCAGGTATCTGTTTTAGTAGAATTAAAAGCACGTTTTGATGAAGAAAATAATATTGTCTGGGCGAAAAAATTAGAACAGGCAGGCTGTCATGTAATTTATGGACTGGTTGGTTTAAAAACCCACAGTAAGATCGCACTGGTTGTCCGCAGGGAAGAGGATGGCATCCGCAGATATGTGCATCTTGGAACCGGTAACTATAACGATTCAACAGCAAAATTATATACGGACTGTGGAATCTTTACCTGCAATGAAGCGATTGGAGAAGATGCGACAGCGGTATTCAATATGCTTTCCGGTTATTCTGAACCACTTTCCTGGAATGAACTGTCACTTGCACCAATCTGGCTGCGTAATAAATTCATGAAGCTGATCGGCAGGGAGACGGCACATGCAAAAAAAGGAAGACCTGCCCGTATTGTTGCCAAGATGAATTCACTCTGCGATCCGGGAATCATAGCAGCGCTTTATGAGGCGTCGGCAGCAGGGGTAAAGATCCAGCTGATCGTGCGTGGTATCTGCTGTCTGAAAGTAGGCATCGAAGGCGTGAGTGAAAATATCGAAGTGCGTTCGATTGTTGGAAATTTCTTAGAGCACAGCAGAATTTTCTGGTTTGAGAATAACGGTGCGGATGAAGTTTATATGGGAAGTGCAGACTGGATGCCGCGTAACTTGGACCGTCGTGTTGAAATATTGTTCCCTGTTCTGGATGATGATGCAAAAGAATCTGCAAAACATATTCTTGAAGTTGAATTATCTGACAATACAAAGGCTCATATCTTGAAATCAGATGGAAATTATGAGAAAATAGATAAAAGAGGAAAAGTTTTAGTCAATTCACAGATGCAATTCTGTGAGGAAGCCGTTGCGGCGGTCCCGAAACAGGATCATGTATACCGGGAAAGGGTGTTTGTTCCGGCAGAGCCTGCAGAATAGCGGAAGTGGTGGAGTGTGAAATGGTTTTTCACATATAAGAAGGGGAGAGGTATATGAATCACAAAATTTTATGTGTGGATCTGGATGCAACATTACTGTGCGATGATAAAAGTATCTCACAGAAGAACCGTGATGCAATTCACAAAATGTTAGAGGCAGGACATTACATAGCACTTGCAACCGGAAGACCGGTTGAAACGGCAAGAGAAGTCGCAAGAAATCTGGGGTTAAATACACCTGGGTGTTATATGATCGCATTCAATGGTGCGGTGCTTTATGACTGTGCGGCAGACCGCGTATTGTTGCAGCGTTCACTTCCGATTGAGGTTGTGCAGGAGCTTTTTGATAAGGCAAAACGTGCCGGTTTATATGTGCAGACCTATAACAGTACGGATCTTATCACTACAAAACATACCAAAGAGCTGGATTATTATGTGAAACAGGCACATATTTCCTATAAGATATCACCGAATATTCTGGATGCTTTAGAGGAAGAACCACAGAAGGTTATGCTGATCTCACTGGATCAGAGAGACAAGTTAGAACGTTTCCAGAAAAGGAATTTGAAATGGGAACAGGGAAAATGTAACAGTTTCTTCTCAAGCAGCCAGTATCTTGAATATAGTCCTAAGAATACAAGCAAGGCGACCGGTATTTTAGAACTGACAAAGATTTTAAACATGCCGATGGATACGACCATCGCAGTCGGAGATGAAGATAATGATATTCCGATGATAAAAACTGCATACGTAGGGGTTGCAGTGAAAAATGCCACCGAAAAAGCAAAAGCAGCAGCGGATTACGTCACGGTAAATGACAATAATCATGATGCCATTGCTGAGGTGATTGAAAAATTTGTACTATGATCCACCGAACCTGTTTCCCCGTAAAATATATGGGATATGGACTATTTTCCGGCATGTATTTTGATTGCTTCTAATACAGAATAAGGGATATAAAGCTGTCCGCGTCCGATGCCAAGTTTTATGGCAGGTTTGTTTTCCCCATGAAAATCCGAGCCGCCGCTGATGAGCAGATTATTTTCTTTTGCAATACGTTTGACAAGCTGTTCTTCTCCAGTGGTATAGGTAGAGTAGATTGCCTCAATGCCGTCAAGTCCTGCCGCCTTTAAGTCGTCGATCAGAAGCTGTAATTGTTCTACCCCCAGATGATAAAGCAGCGGATGCGCAAGGATGGCGACACCACCGGTTCTTTTTATAAGTGAGACGGCTTCCATTGGAGATACTTTAAAACGTCCGACATAGCAGCGGCAGCCATCACCGATGTATTTGTCAAATGCTTCGGAAACGGATTTAATCCATCCGTGTTCATAAAGGAAACGTGCGATGTTTGCGCGTGTAATGACACTATCCGGATTTTCTGCCAGGAGGGCTTCCATAGTAATTGGAAATCCTTCTTTTTGCAGGGCAAGGATCATTTTTTCGTTCCGTTTATCACGGCAGTCACGGAAGTCTGCAGTCATTTTTAAGAGTTCCGGGTCATCCGGGTTAATGTAGAGACCGACGATGTGGATTTCCTTTTCCTGTTTTTTTCCCGGAAGCGTGTAAGCAGTGGAAAGTTCAATGCCCGGGATCAGCTCAATACCGGCTTCCTTTGCGGCATCCATAGCTTTTTTGATACCGGTGGCAGTATCATGGTCCGTCAGAGCGATAGCGGAAAGACCGGCTTTTTTTGCTTCGGCGATCACCTCAGTGGGTGTAAATGTTCCATCTGATTCCGTGGAATGTACATGCAGGTCAACAATTCTATTATCCATAGTCTGTAAGTCCTTTCATATCTGTATTTTATAACAACAGAGCTGTTATGGTAGAGTAAAGTCTGTTATTATATGAAAACGGTTAAGCAATTTCATCGTAGCATGAATGGAATATATTTGTCAAAAAGTTAAAAAATATAAAAAAAATGGTTTACATATTTTACCAGAATGGTACAATAGTCGCAGGATGGTTTTTAGGCAAAAAATACAGAAAAGAAGGTGAAAAAATGCAATTACTGACGTTTATGCTCAATAATGTCCGTTTTGGAATACCGGTGGATGATGTCGAGTCGATTGAAACCAGAATGAGTGTGGTAGGTGTTCCAAATGCACCTGCGCATATCGAAGGAATCGTGAATCTGCATGGTGATATCGTTCCGATATGTAATCTTGCTGACTATTTCGGATATCCAAAACAGGATATAAAAAATGTTATTGTGGCAAGTATGAATGGCATGAAGATTGGTCTTGAAGTAGAGAGTGTCCGTGAGATCATTGATGTAAATGAAAAACAGGTGATTCCGATGCCGACGATCATGAATGCCAATCAGAGCTGCTTTAATGATGTGGCATCCTATGATAAGCAGCTTATCGTGATGTTTGAGGTGTCAAAACTGATGCCACAGTCCGAGCAGCAGGGGATAAAGCAGCTTATCGATGACAATACCTGACAGACATAGTAAATAAAGTGCACAAACAGGAGGAAAAGGTTATGTATAAGAATCTAAAAATTCAGGAACGGCTGAAAAAATGTTTCACAGTCGTTGCACTGCTTGCATCCATTGCAGGTGTTATTGGAGCAATTATGATGCTTATTATATCTGCGCAGTATAAACATGCGCTTACTAATTATGGTTTTTCACAGGGTGATATCGGAAAGGCAATGATCGTTTTTGCAGATGCGAGATCAGCAGCGCGCGGTGTGATTGGTTACAATGATACTGATATGATCGCAACCATGAAACAGATACATGATGAAAAGAAACAGAAGTTTGATGATTACTGGGCTATAGTTGCGAACACCTGTGTGACAGGCACTGAGAAAGATCTCTATGAGCAGGTGAACACACTTGTTCAGCAGTACTGGGATGCAGAAGCCCAAGCGATGGAGATCGGCGCTTCCACGGACAATGAAGACAGCATCAAAGCCCAGCAAATGATGAACGATACCGTAGATCCATTGTATGAGCAGGTTTACAGCCTTACAGCTGACTTGCTGAATGCAAACGTAAACAAGGGAAACTCCCTTGAGGCAAAGCTTTCTGCCATGAGTATTATTTTCCTTATTGTGATTGTTGCAATGATTGTATTTGCATTTGCACAGGCAATGAGAATGGGAAGTTCCATTGCAAAGGGTATCGCAGTACCACTTGGTGAGTTGAGTGACAGATTTACAACATTTGCAAAAGGTAACCTTACCGATCCGTTCCCGGTAGTAGATACCCAGGATGAGGTTGCAGATATGATCAATACAGCGAATGAGATGAAAGAAACATTAAAGCTTGTTATTGCTGACTGTGGCAAACATCTTGCAGATATGGCAAGTGGTAACTTCGATATCAGAACAGACTGTCCGGAAGTATATCAGGGTGAATTTGAGAAGCTGCTTCTCGCTATGCGTGATATGAAGGATCAGATGATCGTAACATTACGTTCTATTGAAGATGCGTCCAGTCAGGTATCCGCAGGATCTACAAATCTTGCAGAAGCATCACAGAGTCTTGCAGAAGGTGCTACCGAGCAGGCAGGTGCAGTTGAGGAACTTCAGGCAACTATTACAAGTATTACAGAGAATATTGAAAGAGCAGCAGATCAGGCACACGAGTCTTATGTACAGGCTAAGAAATATGCAGATGAAGCTGATAACAGCCGTGCTCAGATGAGAGCAATGGTAGATGCAATGACACGCATCAATGAGACATCAAAGAAGATCGAAAATATTATTTCAGAGATCGAGGATATCGCATCCCAGACAAACCTGCTTTCCTTAAATGCTTCTATCGAGGCAGCAAGAGCAGGAGAGGCAGGAAGAGGGTTTGCAGTTGTTGCTGACCAGATCCGTCAGTTAGCAGAGCAGAGTACAAAGTCTGCTGTAGATACAAGAGAGCTGATCGAAGGCTCCTTAGAGGAGATCGCAGAAGGAAACAAAGCAGCCGATAATGCAGCAACATCTATTGAGACCGTTGTTGACGGAATTGGCAAGATCGCAGAGTCTTCCAGAAATATCAGCCAGGTATCCAGAGACCAGGCAACTGCCATGGATCAGGCAGAGCAGGGCGTCAACCAGATTTCCGAGGTTGTACAGGCAAACTCCGCAACCGCACAGGAATCTTCTGCTACCAGTGAAGAACTTTCTGCTCAGGCAGTATCCTTAGATGAGCTGATTAGTAAATATGTTCTTCCACAGGAATAATTAATAAGAAAACACTTGACAGAGATATTTTGAAGTGGTATAGTTAAATAGTTGTTGAAAACAAAGTAGAGTATCCACTCTCACCGGAGCACCAGCATTCGTGTGACTCATGGTTTTATATTCAAGGCATCGGGAATATTCCTGTTGTTTGAAGTACCGCACCTTGCGAGTATTGAGTATTAAAAGTGGATAGTCTGCCTATCCACTTTTTTTGATGCAAGTAAAGAATAATATTTTGGAGGTGCAATACCATTAGCGAGTTAATGATTAATGAACAGATCAGAGACAGAGAAGTTCGTCTGATCGGAGAAAACGGAGAACAGCTTGGCATTATGTCAGCAAGAGAAGCAATGAAGCTGGCTGAGGAAGCAGAGCTTGATTTGGTCAAGATTGCTCCGACCGCAAAGCCGCCGGTATGTAAGATTATCGATTACGGTAAATACCGTTATGAGATGGCTAGAAAAGAGAAAGAAGCCAGAAAAAAACAGAAAGTGGTCGAGTTAAAAGAGATTCGTCTGTCACCGAATATTGATTCAAATGATTTGAACACCAAAATGAATGCTGCAAAAAAATTCTTGAGCAAAGGTGATAAAGTAAAGATTACTTTAAGATTCCGTGGACGTGAGATGGCACATATGAATGCCAGCAAACACATTCTGGATGATTTTGCTGAGAGTCTTGCAGAGGTTGCAGTAGTGGAAAAAGCACCAAAGGTTGAAGGCAGAAGCATCAGCATGGTGTTGGCAGAAAAAAAATCATAATTTTAAGGAGGAATATATCATGCCAAAAATGAAAACAAGCAGAGCAGCTGCAAAACGTTTCAAAGTAACAGGAACAGGAAAATTAAAGAGAAATAAAGCTTACAAGAGACATATCTTAACAAAGAAAACAACAAAGAATAAGAGAAATCTTAGAAAACCGGCTATCGTAGATGCTACAAACGTTAAGAATATGAAGAAGATTTTACCATACATGTAAGAAAGTTGTTAAGGAGGAATAGATCATGGCAAGAGTTAAAGGCGGTTTAGGCGCTAAAAAAAGACATAATAGAACATTAAAATTAGCAAAAGGTTACAGAGGAGCTCGTTCTAAACAGTACCGTGTTGCAAAACAGTCTGTTATGAGAGCCTTAACAAGTTCTTATGCAGGTAGAAAAGAAAGAAAGAGACAGTTCCGTCAGTTATGGATCGCTCGTATCAATGCAGCAGCAAGAATGAACGGAATCTCTTACAGCCAGATGATGCACGGCTTAAAAGTAGCTGGTGTTGATATCAACCGTAAAATGTTAGCAGAGATGGCTGTAAATGATGCAGCAGGATTTGCAGCATTAGCAGAAATTGCTAAGAAAGCAGTTGCTTAATTATAGGACAAGACTTAAGAGAACTTATTCCGGTGGGACAACCTGCCGGGGTAGGTTCTTTTTCTATGGAAGACAAAGTGGAGGTTTTTCATGCAGATAAACGGATATTTATATGACACCCATGTACACACGTCAGAGGGTAGTGCATGCGGACAGAATACAGGGGCAGAGATGGCGGAAGCGTATCAGAAAGCGGGATATGCCGGCATCGTTGTAACAGACCATTTCTTCTATGGAAATACAGCAGCAGACCGGAGTCTTCCGTGGAAAGACTGGGTGGAACAATTCTGCAAGGGATATGAACATGCAAAAGAAGAAGGCGATAAGATTGGATTGCAGGTATTCTTTGGATGGGAGTCAGGATATCAGGGAACAGAATTTTTAATATATGGGTTAAGTAAGGAATGGCTGTTAGAACATCCCGAGATCAAGGATGCAGATGTAAAAGAGCAATATGAACTGGTGCATGCCGGTGGAGGCATTGTCAGTCAGGCTCATCCGTTCCGTGAGGAGGACTATATTCCGGAAATCCGTCTTTTCCCGGACTGTGTGGATGCGGTAGAGGGAATCAATGCCACACATGAGAGTCCGGCAAGCACGGCGCATAAAAACATTTTATATAATGAGAAAGCCATTGCCTATGCAAGAAAACATGAACTTCCTATTACGGCAGGCTCTGACCAGCACACCACAAAGATGATTGGTGGTGGTATGCTGTTTGACAGAAGACTTGCTGATGAAAAAGATTTTTGTAAGGCGGTGCTTGCGGGAGAAGCAAAAGCATACTGGAATGGCAGTGAGTTCTATGCGAAAACCAGTGATATGTAAAAACGATATTGAAAAAGGAAATCATGTATGTTAAATGCGGTATTATGACTGGGGAGTACGCGAATGTGCCCGGTATTCTTTTGGGGACATTTGCTTTTGCTTGTGAAATGTTTTGGAAAAATATAAGCTGTTGTCAAAACCAAGTGAGTTCGCAATTGCAGTGATGGACAGATTGGAGTGTTCTAAAAGATAACATGCCTGTTTCATGCGAAAATCCGTCAGATATTCCTTTGGTGACTGACCGAGCACTGACTCAAAAGAGCGGAACAGGTGGCTGCGGCTGACCCCGACATAGTCTGCAATATCTTCCACGGTAATTGCATAAGAATAATTGGAAGAGATATATTCGATGCCTTTTTGCACATAACTGTTGGCAGAAATTTGTTCTGTTGTGTGGGAGGCGTCGTGTAAAAACATGGCGAGCATTGTATAGAGCCGTCCGGTCATTTCCACGGCATGCTGAAATTCGTTGCCTCTTGCATCATATATATGAAGTATCTGCCGGTGAATGTCATCTCCGTGAGGTGTAGAGCGGATAATCGGTTTTTCAGGCGAAAAATCAGTTGCTTTTAAGATCATGGAAGCGTCACTGCCTGTAAAACCTACCCATGCATATTCCCACGGATCCGCTTCGGCAGCGTAATAAACAACCTCTGTGTTTGGATAGACTAAAAATGAGTCTCCCGCCTGTAATTCATAAGTGCGTTTTCCAATCTTATAGAATCCCTTTCCTGAAATAATATAATGGATCAGATAATGATCCCGGATTCCCGGTCCCCACTGATACAGGGAATCACATCGTTGAAATCCTACATTGTACACAGAAAGAGAAACCAGTTCCTTTTCCGTTACTTTGTAGGAATTTTTATATTTTTCATACATAGAAATCCTCCATTATTTACTGGTAATTAACTGCCAGTGTATTTTATAAATATAAGTATACTGGCTGCCATACTAATATGCAACATTTTTACATATTATTTGTACATTTTTGGCTATACATTTTCATCAGAATGGGGTAAGATGTACCCATAACGTTGAAGGTAAATAAAAAGACTTGTTATGGAAAGGTGGAAGAAAACTATGGCAATTTTAGTTACCGGCGGTGCCGGATTTATTGGAAGTCACACATGTGTAGAATTATTAAATGCAGGTTATGAGGTTGTTGTTCTTGACAATCTGGTAAATGCATCTGAGAAATCATTAGAGCGTGTAAAAGCAATCACAGGAAAAGATGTAACTTTCTATAAAGGAGATATTTTAGACCGTGAGATCTTAAATGAGATCTTTAAGAAAGAGAAAATTGACAGCTGCATTCATTTTGCAGGATTAAAGGCTGTTGGTGAGTCTGTACAGAAACCTTGGGAATATTACAACAACAATATTTCAGGAACATTAACTCTGGTAGATGTAATGCGCCAGCATAACTGCAAGAACATTATTTTCTCATCTTCAGCAACGGTATATGGTGATCCGGCTGAAATCCCGATCACAGAGAACTGCCCGAAAGGTCAGTGTACCAATCCTTATGGCTGGACAAAATCCATGTTAGAGCAGGTACTGATGGATATCCAGAAAGCTGATCCGGAGTGGAATGTTATTTTACTTCGTTACTTTAACCCGATCGGTGCCCATAAGAGCGGAACAATGGGAGAAAACCCGAATGGTATCCCGAACAATCTGATGCCGTATATCACACAGGTGGCAGTTGGAAAATTAAAAGAACTTGGTGTATTTGGCAATGATTATGATACACCGGATGGAACTGGTGTCAGAGATTATATTCATGTCGTTGATCTTGCACTTGGTCATGTAAAGGCATTGAAGAAGATTGATGAGAACTGTGGTCTTGCAATCTATAACCTTGGAACTGGTCATGGTTACAGCGTACTTGATATTGTGAAAAACTTCGAAGCTGCAACCGGCGTAAAGATTCCATACGCAATCAAACCAAGACGTGCAGGAGATATCGCAACATGCTATTGTGATCCTTCAAAAGCGGAGCGTGAGCTTGGCTGGAAGGCACAGTATGGTATCAAGGAAATGTGTGAAGATTCCTGGAGATGGCAGAAGAATAATCCGAATGGATATGACGAATAATCTGTAAGACAGACTATATAACAGAAGATGGAAAATACCCTGTAATGCCAATGCGGCAGAGCAGGGTATTTTTCTTTATAAATAATAATATGGTTGTCATTGACATGATATATATTAAATGCTACTATAATACATAGTAATAAAAACTATATATAATAGAGAGGGATATTATGAAACCAATTTTTTCAATGAACAGTTTTGAGGGATGGAATCTGAGCCTGCCGCTGATACAGGGAGGCATGGGAGTTGGTGTGAGTTTAAGCGGTCTGGCAGGTGCAGTTGCGGCGGAGGGAGGTATGGGAGTGATCTCCACAGCACAGATCGGATTTGAAGAACCTGATTTTGTGGGAAATGAAGAAGAATGTAATCTGCGCGGTATCCGGAAACATATTGCCAGGGCAAAAGAATTGTCTGCTGGAAGAGGAATGGTGGCAGTGAATGTCATGGTTGCATTACAGCAGTACAGAGAACATGTAAAAGAAGCAGTGCGTGCGGGGGCAGATGCTGTGATCTGTGGAGCAGGGCTTCCAATAGACCTGCCGGAACTGGTAGAAGCGGGGAAGGCAAAGATCGCACCCATTGTATCATCAAGGCGTGCTGCGTCCCTGATCTTAAAAACCTGGGATAAGAAATACGGCAGAACAGCAGATTTTATTGTTGCTGAGGGACCAGAAGCAGGCGGCCATCTGGGATTTTCAAGAGAACAACTTGAGGACATTCCCAAAATCCGTTTTGCGGAAGAACTGACTGCGATCATGGAAGAAAAGAAACAGTATGAGGAGAAATACCATAAACAGATCCCTGTTTTTGCGGCAGGTGGGATCTGGGATGCAGCCGACGCAAAACGAATCGCAGAAATCGGGGCAGATGGTATTCAGGCAGCGACAAGATTTGTTGCAACAAAAGAATGTGATGCGTCTTTAGAATACAAGAATGCTTATGTGACAGCAGAAGAGTCGGACGTAAAAATTATCAAAAGTCCGGTCGGCATGCCGGGACGTGCATTGAATAATGCGTTTGTCCAGAAAACAGAAAATACGGCACAGCGGGTGGAACGCTGTTATCATTGTATTAAAAACTGCAAACCTGCGCAGATTCCATACTGCATTACACAGGCATTGATCCGTGCCGTACATGGAGATATCGAAAACGGGCTTGTATTTTGCGGTTCAAATGTTGGAAAAATAGAACGGATTTCGACGGTTAAGGAAGTAATAGAGGATTTAATGTATGAAAAGGTGTAAATGTGCCATGAAAACAGGAAAAAATATGACACAGAATTGTGTAAATTGTTCATATTTTTAAAAAAATAAAAAAAGTTCAAAAAAAGACTTGCAAATAAAAAAAAGCATGCTATAATAAGTATCAGTTCGGCTCGTTGGTCAAGCGGTTAAGACGCCGCCCTCTCACGGCGGAAACAGGGGTTCGATTCCCCTACGAGCTACTCACTGTTATTTCGAAAGAGATAAACAGCCCAACCCGAGAAGTTGTCAGTATGCCAGATGGTGTATTGGCAATTTTTTTTGTAATAGGAAATTTCATTGAAATCCCGCAAAAGGCTTGCATTTTAGAAAGGAAAGTGTTACATTAATAAATGATAACACGATGACTTGATTGAGAGAGGACGAAAGCCCTCTCTCAATTCATGTTTAGGAGCCATGTATTCTGATGAGTGAAAGAATCTGGCAAAAGGAAAACTGAATATGGAAGAAAGAAGGTGTACACATGTCAAAACGTGAAACATACGAAACGCGCACCGAAGAACTGATTACTCCGATCTTGGACCGCATGAATTTTGAGCTGGTCGATGTGGAGTATGTAAAGGAAGGCGGTACCTGGTACTTGAGAGCCTATATCGATAAGGAAGGCGGCATTACCGTAAATGACTGTGAGGCAGTGGCGCGGGAGATGAACGAGATTTTAGATAAAGAAGATTTCGTTGAAGATTCCTATGTTTTTGAGGTCAGCTCTCCGGGACTTGGAAGACCGTTAAAAAAAGAAAAGGATTATGTCCGCAGCATGGGAAAAGAAGTAGAGATACGAACATACCGTGCGATTAACCGTGAAAAGGAATTTTATGGTATTTTATCTGCATATGATGAAAATACCGTGACAATAAAGACAGAGGATGAGACGGAAATGACGTTTGAAAAAAGTGATATTGCGCTGATTCGTCTGGCATTTGATTTTTAAAGATAAACTATAAACTAAAGGAGGATTTTAAAATGAGTAATAATGAGTTGTTAGAAGCGTTAAATATATTGGAACAGGAGAAGAATATCAGCAAGGATACATTGCTTGAGGCGATTGAAAATTCTCTTGTTACAGCATGCAAGAATCATTTCGGTACATCTGATAATGTAAAGGTATCGATTGATCCGGAAACCTGTGAGTTCCATGTGTTTCAGGAAAAAACAGTCGTTGAAAATGTAGAAGATCCGGTAGAGCAGATCAGTCTGGTCAATGCTAAAATGATCAATTCCAAATACGAGATCGGCGATGTTGTCAATATTGAGGTGCAGTCTAAAGAATTTGGCCGTATTGCAACACAGAATGCAAAGAACGTGATCTTACAGAAGATCCGTGAGGAAGAGAGAAGCGTGATCTACAACCAGTACTACGAGAAGGAAAAGGATGTTGTGACCGGTGTGGTACAGCGCTACATTGGAAGAAATGTCAGCATTAATTTAGGAAGAGTTGATGCGATCTTAACAGAAAATGAACAGGTGAAAGGTGAGGTGTTCCAGCCGACAGAACGTATCAAAGTGTACATTCTGGAAGTTAAGGCTACTTCAAAGGGACCAAAGGTATTAGTATCAAGAACACATCCGGAACTTGTAAAACGTCTGTTTGAATCTGAGGTTGCTGAAGTCCGCGAGGGTATCGTTGAGATCAAAGCAATCGCCCGTGAAGCAGGAAGCAGAACAAAGATCGCAGTATGGTCCAATGATCCGGATGTTGATCCGGTTGGCGCATGTGTTGGTATGAACGGTGCCAGAGTTAATGCAATCGTTGGTGAGCTGCGCGGTGAGAAAATTGATATCATTACCTGGAATGAGAATCCGGCAATGATGATCGAAAATGCATTAAGCCCGGCAAAAGTTATTTCCGTTATTGCAGATGCTGAAGAAAAATCAGCGAAAGTTGTTGTACCGGATTACCAGCTTTCTCTTGCAATCGGTAAAGAAGGACAGAATGCAAGACTTGCAGCACGTCTGACAGGATTCAAGATCGACATTAAGAGTGAGACACAGGCGAGAGAGTCCGGTGACTTCCTTGATTATGAGAATGATTACGAGGAAGATGAGTATTACGATGAGGACGGCGAGTCCTATGAGGATTACGAAGACAGCAGCGCACCGGCAGAAGACAGCTATGAGGCTGACGGAACAGAAGAAAACAATGTTGAAGCTGACGGAGAGGACAGAGAATAAGAGGTATTAAGAAGAATGTCAAATAAAAAGATTCCGATGAGGCAGTGTGTCGGCTGTCATGAAATGAAAGCCAAAAGAGATATGATCCGTGTGATCAAAACAGCGCCGACGGAAGAAGGGGAAACGGAGATCATTTTAGATGCAACTGGAAGAAAGAACGGAAGAGGTGCTTATATCTGTCCGAACCGTGAATGTCTTGCAATGGCGATAAAGAATAAAGGGTTAGAACGATCATTTAAAATGCCGATCCCAAAAGATGTATATGAAACGCTGACAAAGGAGATGGAACAGCTTGAAACCAGATAGAGTGTTATCTATGCTAGGAATTGCCGCAAAGGCCGGCAGTGTGGCGAGCGGAGAATTTTCTACGGAAAAGGCGGTAAAAGAGGGCAGGGCATACCTTGTCATCGTTGCACAGGATGCGTCAGACAATACAAAGAAAATGTTTCACAATATGACAGAGTTTTATCAGGTGCCAATGTATGAATATTCAGATAAAGAAATGCTTGGGCATTTCATTGGAAAAGAATTTCGTGCGTCGCTTGCAGTCACGAACGAGGGACTGTCGCACTCGATAGAAGAGAGACTGAAACAACAATCACAACTGAATAGTGGGAGGAATTAAGATAAATGGCAAAAATGAGAGTATATGACCTTGCAAAAGAATTAGGAATAGAGAGTAAACAGATTATAGAGACATTAAATACGACAGAATATGCAGTAAAAGCGGCTTCAAGCAATGTGGATGATCCGGCACAGGAGATTGTGAGAAAGAAGTTCGGGAAATCTGCTGCACCGGAGAAAAAGGCGCAGAACAAAGAAAATGTAACGGAAAATAAACCGGCAGATAATAAGGCGGCTGCACCGGAAAATAAACCGGTACAGAAACCGCAGGCAAATGAACAGACAAAATCAGCAGAAAATGCAGAGCAGCGTCCGAAGAAAAAATCAAGCATTACTGCAGTATTCAATGCACAGTACAGTAAACAGGGCAATAACCGCGGTGGTAATAACAACAGACGTCCGGGCAATGGCGACAGACGTCCGGGTAATGGTGAACGCCGTCCGCAGGGACAGAACCAGAACCGTGGCAATGCGCAGGCAAGACCGACATCCGGTTATGATGTGAGAAAAGCATTTGAGCGTGCGATCAACCCGGAGGCTGCAAAGGCAGCAGAAGAGGCAGAACGTCTTGCAGCAGCAAAAGCAGCAGAGTTAAAGGCACAGAGAGATGCTAAACCGGCAGCTGAAGAACCGAAAAAACCGGTTGAGACTGTACAGGTACAGACTCCGAGAGAAAATGTATATGCACAGAATCCGGAATACCGTCCGCAGAATAATGATCGTCGTCAGGGAAATAATAATGACAGACGCGACCGTAATAACAATGGTCAGCGCCGTCCACAGGGAGACGGAAGAAACCAGAGAAACAATGGTGACAGACCACAGCGTCCATACGGTGACAGAAACGGAAGAAATGACGGACAGCGTCCATACCAGAACAATGGCAGACCGGGACAGGGTCAGGGCGACAGAAATAATAACAGAAACAATGGCTTCCGTGGCGGAAATAACGGTGGTGGCAGACTTGACCGTGAGATCGACCGTTTCAATAAAGAGGCAGCGGCAGCAGCTCCGGAAGAATTAAGAGGAAAAGAATCGAGAGAGCGTGATAAAGACAGAAACAAAAACGCAAGACAGCGTAATGATTATGATGCACTTGGCGGAAAGAAACAGGAACGTTTTATCAATCTTGAGAAGAATGGCGGCAAGAAGAAACCGCAGCAGCAGCCAAAACAGCAGCCGGAAGAGGATGCGATCCGTACACTTGTTCTCCCAGAGAAACTTACGATCAGAGAATTAGCTGACAAGATGAAAGTACAGCCATCTGTCATCGTAAAGAAGCTGTTCTTAAAAGGAACAATGGTTACTGTGAATCAGGAAGTAGATTACGAGCAGGCAGAAGAAATCGCATTAGAGTTTAACTGTATCTGTGAACCGGAGGAAAAAGTTGATGTGATCGCTGAACTCTTAAAAGAGGAAGATGATCCGGAGGATACTTTAGTAGCACGTCCACCAGTTGTCTGTGTTATGGGTCACGTTGACCATGGTAAAACATCTTTACTGGATGCAATCCGTTCTACCCGTGTGACAGACAGAGAAGCGGGCGGTATCACACAGCATATCGGTGCGTCTGTGGTATCTATCAATGGACAGAATATTACATTCTTAGATACACCGGGACATGAGGCATTTACCGCAATGCGTATGCGTGGTGCAAATTCTACTGATATTGCAATCTTAGTTGTAGCAGCAGATGATGGTGTTATGCCACAGACTGTAGAGGCGATCAACCATGCAAAGGCAGCAGGTGTTGAGATCATTGTTGCAATCAACAAGATCGATAAACCAAGTGCAAACATCGAGCGTGTAAAACAGGAGTTATCCGAATATGAGCTTATTCCGGAAGACTGGGGTGGAAGCACGATCTTCTGTCCGGTATCCGCACATACAAAAGAGGGTATCGACAACCTGCTTGAGATGATTCTTTTAACAGCAGAAGTGCTTGAGTTAAAAGCAAATCCAAAGCGTAATGCAAGAGGTCTTGTCATCGAAGCACAGCTTGATAAAGGACGCGGTGCTGTTGCAACTGTTCTGGTACAGAAAGGTACTTTAAAAGTTGGTCAGCCGGTAGCATGCGGAAGCTGCTATGGTAAAGTCCGTGCGATGATCGATGATCAGGGAAGACGTGTCAAAGAGGCTGGTCCTTCCATGCCGGTTGAGATTTTAGGTTTATCTTCTGTTCCGGAAGCAGGCGAGACATTCGTTGCAATGGATACTGAGAAAGAAGCAAGAGCATTTGCAGAGACCTATATTTCCGAGGGCAAGAACCGTCTGATCGAAGATACAAAAGCAAAGATGTCCTTAGACGATCTGTTTTCACAGATCCAGTCCGGAAATGTCAAAGAACTCGATATCATCGTAAAAGCCGATGTACAGGGTTCTGTGGAGGCAGTAAAACAGAGTCTTGTAAAACTGTCGAACGAAGAAGTAGTTGTAAAAGTCATTCATGGTGGTGTTGGTGCGATCAACGAGTCTGATGTCAGCCTTGCATCTGCATCGAATGCGATCATCATCGGATTTAACGTTCGTCCGGATCCGACTGCAAAACTTACTGCAGATAAAGAAAATGTAGATATCCGTCTCTATAAAGTCATCTACAATGCGATCGAGGATGTAGAGGCAGCAATGAAGGGAATGTTAGACCCGGTATACGAGGAGAAAGTCTTAGGCCACGCAGAGATCCGTCAGATCTTCAAGGCTTCCGGAGTCGGCAATATTGCAGGTTCTTATGTGCTTGACGGTATGTTCCAGAGAGGATGTAAAGTTCGTATCTCCCGTGAGGGTGAGCAGATCTTTGAGGGTGATTTAGCTTCCTTAAAGAGATTTAAAGATGATGTGAAAGAAGTAAAAGCAGGATTTGAGTGCGGTCTTGTATTTGAAGGCTTTGGAGATTTCCAGGAATTAGATATCGTAGAAGCGTATACAATGGTTGAGGTACCGCGCTAAAAGAGGATTGATATGAGAAAAAACAGTATTAAAAATACCAGGATCAATGGTGAAGTGCAGCGTGAACTTTCCAATATTATCCGCGGGGAGATCAAAGACCCGCGGATCAATCCGCTGACAAGTGTTGTTGCAGTGGAAGTTGCACCGGATTTAAAGACATGCAAAGCATATATCAGCGTTTTAGGAGATGAGGAATCCCAGGCAAAAACGCTGGCAGGATTAAAGAGTGCCGAAGGATTTATCCGCAGCAAACTTGCAAAAACAGTCAATCTGCGCAATACACCGGAGATCCGTTTTGTATTAGACCAGTCAATCGAGTATGGCGTAAAAATGTCTAAGATGATCGACGAGGTTACAAAAGATATCAGAGATGATAACGAGGAAGAAACAGATACAAACAATGATTAAGATGCACAGATCATGTGTATTTGGGGATGGAGGAGAAAATGAAAAGTCTTGATGAACTTTTCCAGGGAGTGAAAACAGTTGCCATTGCAGGCCATGTAAGACCGGATGGAGACTGTGTCGGTTCCTGCCTTGCAACTTATAATTATATCACAACCTATTATCCACAGATAGAAGTCAGCCTGTATCTGCAGCCGATTCCCAATATTTTCAAGTTTATGAAAAATTCAGATAAGATCATAAGCGACTGTACTGCGGATATAAGTTATGACCTGTTTATCGCACAGGACTGTGGTGATCTCGGAAGACTTGGGGATGCGGCAAAATATTTTGAACATGCGAAAAAAACAGCATGTATCGATCATCATATCAGCAATCAGAGCTTTGCAGATGAAAATTATATTTTCCCGCAGGCAAGTTCTACATCAGAGCTTGTATTTGAACTGATTCCGAGAGAACGGCTGAATAAGGAAATCGCAGAGTGCATTTATACCGGGATCATTCATGATACCGGTGTGTTCCAGTACTCCTGCACATCGGCAAAAACGATGGAAGCAGCAGGTGTTCTGATGGGACTGGGAATAGATTTCCCGAAGATCGTGGATCAGACATTTTTTACGAAGACTTATGAGCAGAACCGTATTATGGGACTTGCGTTAGTCAAAAGTAAGCTGCATCTGGGTGGAAAATGCATTTCGAGCATCATTACTGCGGAAGAAATGAAAGAATATGACGTATTGCCGAAACATTTAGATGGAATCGTCAGTCAGCTCCGCGTGACAAAAGATGTGGAAGTGGCAGTATTTTTATACCAGACAGATGAGGAAAATTATAAAGTCAGCACCCGGTCTGCAAGTTATGTGGATGTTGCAAAGATCGCTGCAAAATACGGTGGTGGCGGGCATGTCAGGGCAGCCGGTTTTTCTGTGACAGGAGATCCGGATGTACGGCTGAATGAAATCATTACAGATATTAAAGAACAGATCACAGATTGATTTTGGGGAAATTTATGATTAACGGAATTATCAATGTATACAAAGAAAAAGGATATACATCCTTTGATGTGGTCGCAAAATTAAGAGGCATTTTAAAAACAAGGAAAATCGGACACACAGGGACACTCGATCCGGATGCGGAGGGAGTGCTTCCTGTGTGTCTTGGTAAGGCAACAAAAGTCTGCGACCTTTTGACGGATAAAAATAAAGAATACGTTGCTGTGATGCTGCTTGGAAAAGTGACAGATACGCAGGACGTCACCGGAACTGTTTTAGAGGAACATCCGGTAGAAGTAAGTGAAGAACAGGTAAAAGAAGCGGTTCTTTCTTTTGCGGGAGACTACATGCAGGTGCCTCCAATGTATTCTGCATTAAAAGTAAACGGCAAGAAGCTGTGTGATCTGGCAAGAAGCGGTGTAACTGTGGAACGTCAGGCGAGACCGGTTCAGATTAATTCGATAGAGATCATCAAAATGGAACTGCCGAGAGTCTGCATGCGTGTGCGCTGTTCGAAAGGAACTTATATCAGAACGTTATGTCAGGATATCGGTGAAAAACTTTCCTGCGGAGCATGTATGGAATCACTTTTGCGGACAAAAGTATCTGAGTTTTGTGTACAGGATGCATTGCGGCTCTCAGAGATTGAGGAGCGTGTCAAAAAAGCGGTAGGACAGACAGCACCGGAGCAGTGGGAAGCAGGGATGTTTGACTTTATTTATACGGTTGATTCCGTATTTTTACAGTATAAAAAAGCGGTGATCTGCAGAGAATGGAACAAACTGTTATATAACGGAAACCGGATGAAAAAAGACATGTTTGTTTCCTATCAGAGTAAATGGGAACAGCAGCCGATCCGTATTTATGATGAGGAAGGGCGTTTTATCGGAATTTATGAGTACTCAGATATACAGGGGGATTATAAACCGGTAAAACTGTTTATGGAAGCATGAAATATCTGAAAAATACAACCGAATTTTATATAGAAGAACCAACGGTACTTTCGCTTGGAAAATTTGATGGAATACACAGAGGACATGAACTTCTGATGGAACATCTTGCTGCTAAGAAAGAAGATGGACTTGCTGCTGTCATATTTACCTTTAATATTCCACCGCGGAAAAGTGTGGAACAGGTTGAAGCGAAAGTTTTGACGACTAATGAAGAAAAAATGCATATCTTTGAACAGATTGGGATTGATTATCTGGTTGAGTGTCCGTTTACAAAAGAAATCATGTGCATGGAACCGGAAGATTTTATAGCAAAGATTGTACACCAGCTCCATGTGAAATGTTTTGTGGTTGGTTCAGATTTTCATTTTGGACACAACCGCAGAGGCGATTATCACATGCTGAAAGATCTGTCGGACAAGTATGGTTATGAGGTGCTTGTCATTGACAAGATGCAGGAAGATAAGAGAGATATCAGCAGTACATTTGTCCGGGAAGAGATTGCAAAAGGCAATATCGAGAAAGCGAATCACCTGCTGGGATACCACTATTTTGTGACAGGAGAGATCCTTCATGGGAGACATTTAGGCAGCACTAAACTTGGAATCCCGACGATCAATCAGATCCCGCCGGAAGAAAAACTTCTTCCGGAGAGCGGTGTATACGTGACTGAAGTACGGCTCGCTGACAGGTGTTACCGTGGTGTTACGAATGTTGGTGTAAAACCGACGATTGAAGGAAAAAATCCGATCGGAGTTGAAACCCATCTTCTGGATTTTGCAGGAGATCTTTATGGAAAAGTTGTAACGGTAGAGTTCCTGACCAGAGTACGTGAGGAACGGAAATTTCCATCCATTGAGGCTCTGAAAGAGGAAATGCAGAATAACATTGCATATGCAAGGGCATGGTTTGGGAAAAATGAAACCTAAATATTACGAAAATATTACATAAATATGTTGACATTGTAAAAAATGACTGCTATACTTGAGCAGTATTGAATAAATAAGGTATTTTGGAATATTTGGAAAGGTACGGATATGAAAGCAAAATGGGTTAAGGCAGCCGGACTCCTTGCAGCTGGTTCTCTTATATTTTCAGTAGCTTATATTGATGAAAAGTCAGGTTCAAAAGATGGACGTGAAGTGATGGCAGAAAGCACATCTTTACAGGAAAATGAGGTATCTGCCGGAGTTTCTTCCACATTGGGCGGACAGATTGGAAATTATGCAATGACGGATGCAAAGGTGACTTCTGGTGTTACGGATGCAATGTCAGATTATCTTTCTGTTACGGCTGCAGATATGGTCAGTGTTTCGGAGTCAGACCGTGATGTGACCGCATCCGGTCAGGAGGAAGAGACGCAGGAAGAGGATAAAGAAAAAGCACTTGCAGAAGCAGCAGGCGAATTTGGCTATACGAACCTTGGCATTGCACAGGCGGACGGTAATATCAATGTCCGTGAAGTACCTGGAACAGAGGCAGAGATTGTTGGCAAACTGCCAAATAATGCAGGATGTGAAATTATTGGAACAGACGGTGAGTGGACGCAGATCGAGTCAGGAAAAGTAAAAGGATATGTAAAATCAGAATATCTTCTGACCGGGGAAGCTGCGATCGCAAAAGCACAGGAGGTAAAGCAGACTGTTGCGACCGTGACAACGACAACACTTTATGTCCGTGATGAGGCAAATACAGACAGTCATGTTATCACCATGATGCCGGAAGGAGAAGAACTTGAGGTACTTGAAGTTCTTGACGGCTGGGTAAAGATCAATGTTGACAGTGATGAGGGATATGTTTCATCTGATTATGTCAGTATAGCAACGGAACTGCCGAAAGCACAGACCATGACAGAAGTTCGTTATGGACAGGGTGTATCGGATGTGCGCGTATCACTTGTTTCCTATGCTACACAGTTTGTTGGAAACCCATATGTCTGGGGAGGAACAAGTCTTACAAGAGGGGCAGACTGCTCCGGATTTGTATTAAGTGTATTTGCTAATTATGGTATTTCACTTCCGCATTCTTCTAAGGCACAGGCAAACTGTGGAACAAAGATTGCTGCGTCGGATGCACAGCCGGGAGATCTTTTCTTCTATGGCAATGGCAGCAGTATCAATCATGTGGCTATTTATATTGGCGGAGGTCGTGTGGTACATGCAAGTTCTCCAAAGTCCGGTATCAAGATTTCCGGAGCATATTACAGAACGCCGGTTAAAGTAGTGCGTGTGATCAATAATTAAATTTAGGCATTTACAACAGGATGAACCCATGTTATAATAGCGAAGTATGAGTTTAGCCCATATTCGGTAGATGGACACTCCGACCTTTTACTGAGTATCATATCCCGGCACAGCCGGAATGGGCGTTTAATAAGAAAAGGAGGATCATAAAATGATCGCAAAGGAAAAGAAACAGGCAATTATCGCAGAGTATGGCAGAACACCGGGAGATACAGGTTCACCGGAAGTACAGATCGCTATCTTAACAGCACGTATCGAGGAATTAAATGCTCATCTTGCTGAGAACAAAAACGACTATCATTCAAGACGTGGTCTTTTAAAGATGGTTGGTCAGAGACGTGGTTTACTGGCATACTTAAAGAAAGTTGATATCGAAAGATATCGTTCCTTAATTGAGCGTTTAGGTCTTAGAAAATAAGATCTTCTCCATACAGAGCCGCTTCCGCATGGAGGCTGGCTTGTATGGATACCGTATGGAATCTGTTCCATGCGGTTTTATCGAGTGGAGATATACTCCACTCGATTTTCAGTTAAATAAGAAAGGGTCCCCAAAAAGATTCTTTCCAAAGACGGATTACAGGCAGAAGTATATTTCCGAGACCACTGAAAAATGTATGAAAAGTCGTGTATTTTTCAGTAGTTTCGGTGCTTCTGTCTCCACAGAGAAAAGGAGAAAACGAATGTATAAAAGTTTTTCAATGGAACTTGCCGGCAGAACATTGACTGTTGATATCGGCAGAGTGTGTGCCCAGGCAAATGGTGCTGCATTATTAAAATACGGCGAGACAACTGTCTTATCTACAGCTACCGCATCGGACAAGCCGAGAGATGGCGTTGATTTCTTCCCGCTCAGTGTTGAGTATGAGGAGAAGATGTATGCAGTTGGAAAGATCCCTGGAGGCTTCAATAAGAGAGAGGGAAAAGCATCTGAGAATGCGATCCTGACTTCTCGTGTTATTGACCGTCCAATGCGTCCGCTGTTCCCGAAAGATTACCGTAATGACGTTACCATCAACAACATGGTTATGTCTGTTGACACAGAGTGCCGTCCGGAAGTTGTAGCAATGATCGGTTCTGCACTTGCAGTTACCATTTCTGACATCCCATTTGCAGGTCCTTGTGCTATGACACAGATGGGTATGGTAGATGGCGAGTTTATCATCAATCCGTCCCAGAAAGTATGGGATACCGGTGATTTACAGCTTACGGTTGCATCTACATCAGAGAAAGTCATCATGATCGAGGCCGGTGCGAATGAGATCCCGGAAAAGAAAATGATCGAGGCAATCTATAAATGTCATGATGTAAACCAGACGATCATTGCGTTTATCAATCATATCGTAGAAGAAGTAGGCAAGCCAAAACATGAGTACACAAGCTGTGCAATTCCGGAAGAAATGTTTGCTGCAATGAAAGAAATCGTAACACCGGAGCAGATGGAAGAAGCTGTATTTACCGATGAAAAGCAGAAACGTGAAGAGAATATCCGTGAGATTACAGATAAACTTGCTGAGGCATTTGCAGATAACGAAGAATGGTTAGCAGTGCTCGGTGAGGCTGTTTACCAGTATCAGAAGAAGACTGTCCGTAAGATGATCTTAAAAGATCATAAACGTCCGGATGGCCGTGCAATCAATCAGATCCGTCCACTTGCAGCAGAGGTTGACCTGATTCCAAGAGTTCATGGTTCTGCAATGTTTACCCGTGGACAGACACAGATCTGTGATGTTGTTACATTAGCTCCACTTTCTGAAGTACAGAAGATTGACGGATTAGATGAGAATATTACAACAAAGAGATATATCCATCAGTATAACTTCCCTGCATATTCTGTAGGTGAGACAAAGGTTTCACGTGGACCGGGACGTCGTGAGATCGGTCATGGTGCATTAGCAGAGAAAGCACTTATGGCTGTACTTCCTTCTGAGGAAGAGTTCCCGTATGCAATTCGTGCTGTATCCGAGACATTTGAGTCAAACGGATCTACTTCCATGGCTTCTACCTGTGCATCCTGTATGTCATTAATGGCAGCAGGCGTTCCGCTTAAAGCAATGGTTGCAGGTATTTCCTGTGGTCTTGTTACCGGTGATACAGATGATGATTATCTTGTTCTTACTGATATCCAGGGACTTGAAGATTTCTTCGGGGATATGGACTTTAAAGTAACCGGTACGCACAAAGGTATCACTGCGATCCAGATGGATATCAAGATTCATGGTCTTACAAGACCGATCGTTGAGGAAGCGATCAGCCGTGCAAGAGAGGCAAGAATCTACATCATGGATGAGGTTATGTCAAAAGCGATCGAAGAGCCGAGAAAAGAAGTAAGTGCGTATGCACCGAAGATCGTTCAGATTCAGATCAATCCGGACAAGATTGGTGATGTAGTCGGACAGAGAGGCAAGACAATCAACGAGATCATCGACCGCACTGGTGTTAAGATCGATATCACGGATGACGGTGCAGTTTCTGTATGCGGTACAGATGCTGAGATGATGAATAAAGCAATCGAGATGATCAAGATCATCACGACTGACTTTGCTGAGGGACAGATTTTTACCGGTACGGTTGTAAGCATCAAAGAGTTTGGTGCATTCATTGAGTTTGCTCCGGGTAAAGAGGGAATGGTTCATATTTCCAAAATTTCCAAAGAGCGTATCAACCGTGTAGAAGATGTCCTGACATTAGGAGATAAGGTTAAAGTTGTATGCCTTGGAAAAGATAAGATGGGACGCATCAGCTTTTCTATGAAGGATGTTCCGGCAGAGGCATAAGAAAAGATAGACAATTTGAAAATTGCAAATGGTCTGTATATTTTGGTATACAGACCTGAAAAAAGAACTGCGTGTTGATCTGAAAACACGCAGTTCTTTTTGTAACTATATTCAAATACCGGCGATTGAATAGCAGATAACCATGACGGAATGTATCATTGACATTATAATCCCATAATTCCATCCACCGGCAGGGAAAAAGCGACGCCGTGTGCAGGAGAGTCCATGCCATGAGCAGAACTGATTGCCTGCATGATCTCGGTTTTTTTATCTTTTGGAACAACGATTGCGACAATTTCCTGTTCTTCCTGGATCGTGATACCGAAAATGACGGCTGATTTTCCGGGGCTGCAGCGCAGACCTTTTAGAATTGTGCCTCCGGTTGCACCGGCAGCGCGTGCGGTATTCATGACAGCATCACTGTATCCCTGATTGATCGTTACAAGTATCATGGCATGTGTAATTGTTTCGCTCATTTTTTTCACTTCCTTTTCAACATCGTCTCTGTCTGATTCTGCTGTATGTTCATTTAAAAGTTTATAGAGAAAACCCTGCATGCCGTTCATTGGAATACTTACGGCAATACCGGTTCCTTTCTTATGAAGACTTAATGCCTGATTCATCTCAGCAAGCAGAATTTTCTTGCGCTCATTTGGAATAAAACAGAGTGTAATACTTTTCTGGATGCTTCCAAGACCACATAATTCCAGCCATTCCGAGCTGGCTGTGCCGATTCCATGCATCTGATAGTAGACCGGTATATGGGAATCTGCTAAAAATTCACATAATCGTTCCCGGATATGGGAATCTGTAATAATTACAAGACAACGGTAAGCCTCTCTTTTTTTCTGTTCCTGCATCGTTAAAATTCCTCCTCAAAATCCAGAATCTCATTGTCGTCAATTCCAATGAGTGCAGCGGCAGGGGTACTTGCTTTCTTTAATTTGATATTATAAGAAACTCCCATAACCTGAACTGCAATGAGTGGTGCCATGGCAACCATGGCGACAACACCAAAAGCGTCTGTTACGACATTGCCTCCGATTGCAGTACAGGCACCCATGGCGAGAGGAAGCAGGAAAGTGGAAGTCATAGGACCACTTGCAACTCCACCTGAGTCAAATGCAATACCGACAAATACTCTGGGTACAAATCGTGTCAGAATCAGTGCGATCAGATAGCCGGGGATTAAAAGCCAGTAAATATTTAAACCGGTAAGAACACGCAGCAGAGCAAGCGCAACTGAGGCGGATACACCGATCGACAGACTTAAATTCATAGTGTCTCTTGAAATAGAACCGTTTGTGACATCTTCAACCTGGCGGTTCAGTACCTGAACGGCAGGCTCAGCTTTTACGATATAATAACCGATCAGAGCACCGATCGGAATCAGGATCCATTTCCATGGCTGTCCGGCAAGACTGCTTCCAAGAAGACTTCCGACAGGCGCAAATCCGACATTTACACCGGTTAAGAAAAGAATCAGACCGATGATCGTGTAGAGAAAACCGATGATCATCTTGATCATCTGCGGGCGGTGATAACGCCTGGAAATAAGCTGGAAAATCAAAAAAACAAAAAGTACCGGAAGAATGGACAGAAGTACTTCTTTGGCGTAATCCGGTACCATATGTACAAATTCGCGGATTACATCCTGCATGGTGATCACGTCAGGAATTGTTGTTTCATTGTAAGCGGCACCGGTTGGATGATAAAAGATGCCAAGCAGCAGAACCATCAAAACCGGACCGATGCTGCAAAAAGAGATCAGTCCGAAACTGTCGCTTGAACCATTTTTATCATTTCTGGTGGCGGAGAGTCCAACACCGATCGCCATGATAAAAGGAACTGTCATAGGACCTGTTGTCACACCGCCGGAATCAAATGCGACTGCGATAAAATCAGCAGGTGCCGCAAAAGAAAGAAGAAACAGCGCAATATAAAAAATGCACAACAGGACTGGAAGACTGATCCGGAAAAGAATACGGAGTACGGCGATTACCAGAAATACACCGACACCAAGTGCAACCGTAAAGATCAGAGTATTGTTTGGAATAGAAGGAACCTGATTTGCGAGAACCTGAAGATCCGGTTCTGCAAGAGTAATGATAATACCCATTAGAAAACAAACACTGATTAAAATAGGAAGTTTTCTTGTTTTCATAATGGAAGAACCAACGCCTTCGCCGAGAGGAGTCATGGCAGTTTCTGCACCGAGCTGGAAAAAAGCCATACCAATGATCAACATAAATGCACCGACTAGGAAGAGGGCAATCGTACCTGTTTCCATGGGGACGACAAAAATAGAGAGCAGAAGTACGATCACAGTGATCGGGAGAACCGCGTTTACGGATTCGTCAAATTTTTCTTTGAGTTTTTTGTTCAAGATGGCATCACACTACTTTCTTTTTTATTTTTAAAGCAAACCATAATAGTTCACTAATTAACTATTATTTATTTTAAGAAAAAACATTCCGGCTGTCAAACATTCTTCTGAATTTTCAGAAAAAATTAACATTTTCTTATCATTTTTTAGCAGAAAGGATACTTTTTCATATAATAATATGGAAGTTTTTAATAGAAGGGGGCTGCTATGGATCGGGTTAAGAAGATCATTCACACAGATTATGCATACAGATCAGGACTTAGCGGGCAGAATATTACGGTTGCAGTGATGGATACCGGCATTGTCCCACATCCGGATTTTGAAGACAGGATTATATATTTTAAGGATTTTTGTAATGGAAGAAATGAAATGTATGACGATAATGGGCATGGGACGCATGTTTCTGGGATCATTGCAGGAAATGGAAAAATGTCGGAACAGTATGTGAAAGGTACTGCACATAACGTCCGCAGATACAGTGGCGTTGCACCAAGATGTAAGATCATCATGTTAAAAGTATTAGACGAAAATGGAAATGGAAATACCAAAAAGGTTCTTGATGCTGTAAACTGGGTGAAAGCAAACAGAAAACTGCATCATATCAGAATATTAAATATATCCGTTGGAATGCTGCCTGGAGCGGGTTTGGAAGAGCAGAGAAAACTGTTACATGCGATCGATGAATTGTGGGATGAGGGAATCATGGTGGTTGCTGCTGCAGGAAACAACGGACCGAAAGAAAATACTGTGACGATACCGGGTATTTCAAGAAAAGTACTGACCGTCGGAAGCAGTGATGATGATACCAGTGACCATGGGAGAAAAGTTTTAAAAACAGGATATAGTGGCAGAGGACCGACTGCATGCTGCATTGTCAAACCGGAGATTCTTGCGCCGGGAACTGGGATTACGAGCTGCAGCAGGGATGCAATGGGATATCAGGTAAAAAGCGGGACTTCTATGGCAGCACCAGTTGTATCAGGGGCACTTGCGCTGGCATTTGAAAAATATCCATCGTTTACTCCGGCAGAAATGAAACTTCGCCTTTATGAGAGAGCATATCCGCGAAGCACGCAGCTTGGAAAAACCGGCTGGGGAATGATACATGTGGATTATCTCGTCCGTTGACTTTTGAGTGGAAAATTATTACAATAAGCACATGCCTGCGATGAAATAAAACTTTATTTTATTAAAAAACAGCGCAGAAATGGAGTTTTGTATGAAGAAAATATTACATCTCATATTTGGAAGATTTTTTGTAGTAGCCATGGCGATCATTTTACAGGTGTTATGGTTATGTGTTGTATTGTGGCAGCTTAGCTACAAGTTCACATATGTCAATCTGCTCGTACGTGTGATCGCGATCATTGTCGTACTTGTCATCGTCAATAAATGGACAAATCCGGCGAATAAACTTTCGTGGACATTTTTGATACTGCTTTCACCGGTTTTCGGACTTATGGTATATCTGTTGTTTGGAAGATCAGGTCTGACAAAACATACCAGAGAGAGAATGGATGCAGTTAACCGACAGGTAGAAGCCTTGTTTCAGAGAGATACCGCAGCAGAAGAGAAATTGGAAAAAGAAAGCCGGTCGGCATATCTGCAGTCATCTTATATTGATAAATGGGCAGGCTTCCCTTTATACCAGAATACACAGACGAAATATTACAGATGCGGGGAAGAAATGTTCCCGGATATGTTAGAGGCATTGCGTGGTGCAGAACATTTTATTTTTCTCGAATATTTTATCATCGAGGAAGGGTATATGTTTAATACAATCCTGGATATTCTGGAAGAAAAGGCAAAAGCAGGAGTGGATGTGCGATTTATCTATGATGATGTCGGCAGTATCAATTCTATTTCCTTTGGATATTATAAGAAGCTACAGGAGAGAGGAATCCCCTGCGTGACATTTAACCCATTTAAACCGTTGATCTCTGTGGTGATGAACAACCGTGATCACAGAAAGATTTTTGTGGTGGACGGTTATATCGGATTTACAGGTGGAATCAACCTTGCAGACGAATACATCAACAAAGTACAGAGATTTGGCTACTGGAAAGATACCGGAGTCAGGATTGAGGGAGAGGCTGTCTGGAGTCTTACGGCAATGTTCCTTGAAATGTGGAACTATATTAATCGTTCCACAGAAGATTACAGCAGGTTTCTGCCATCGGTATATCAGCAGAAAAAAACTGATTCGGATGGGTTTGTGCAGCCATATGGAGACAGTCCTCTGGATAATGAAAATGTCGGAGAAAATATTTATTTAAATATCATAAGCCGTGCAAAAAAATATGTATATATTTTCACACCGTATCTGATCATAGACCATGAGATGCTGATCTGTCTTTCTAATGCGGCAAAGAGCGGTGTGGATGTAAGAATTGTGACACCGGGAGTGCCGGATAAAAAAGCAGTTTATCTTCTGACACAGTCATATTATGAACCGCTTTTAAAAAATGGTGTAAGGATCTTTCAATATACACCAGGATTTATCCATGCAAAATGCTTTGTCTGTGATGATGAAATTGCAACAGTCGGCAGTGTGAACCTTGACTACCGGAGTCTGTTTTTACATTTTGAATGTGGTGTATTTATGTATCAGTCTAAGGCAGTCATGCAGGTAAAAGAAGACTGCCTTAAGACATTTGCTGAGTCAGAGGAGATGGACGTTGCATTCTGCAGGGAGAGAAAACTTCCGGTACGTATGGTGCAAAGTCTGATGCGTCTGTTTGCACCATTGCTGTAGCATATGATGATGGGACTGGCAAAAATATGTGATGTAGATCGTTTGAAATGTCTCATGGAACAAAGTACAGGAGGGTGCGGCAAAAATAATCTTTATATTCTGCAGCATTAACCGTATCTGTATATACGATACTGACACTGCCGATGGGTGTTCCGTTCAGGAAATACACCGCTTTTCCGGCAGTGCCGCCTTTTTTTACAGGCGCTGTCACACTTTCCGGCAGTTCTATGCTTTTGGTAATGCCGGAAAGATCACTTCCATCTGTTGTCATATACTGAAAAGGTCTTTGGTAGATGATGCCGACAGAATCAGCAAGGCCTTTTTCTACCGGAAGGGCGTCTAGTTTATCTTCATGATTGTCACAGTAGATCCTGCATTTCCCAAATCCGTAATTTAACAGTGATGTAGCATCAGCAGAGCGGGACTTGATATCGGGTGCACCCATGATGACAGCAATCAGTTCCATGCCGTCTTTTTTTGCAGTTGCAGAAATACAGTACATGGCAGTATTGGTAAATCCGGTTTTCAGACCGGTGGCGTACTGGTAATGCTTGATCAGTTTATTGGTGTTGGTCAGCCCAAACTCAGAGGAACCTTTTGCAGTAGTGTGGGTGATATTTTCCATCCAGATCGTACAGTAATCGTGGATTTTCGGATATTTTGTGATCAGTTCGCGTGACATTAAGGCAATATCGTTTGCACTGGTCATATGCCCATCGGCGTCTAAACCACAACAGTTGATAAATGTGGTATCATTCATGCCGAGCCCTTTGGCACGTTCATTCATCATGCGGACAAATTCTGACTCTGAGCCGGCAATATGTTCTGCCATGGCAACACAGGCATCGTTCGCACTTGCGACACTGATGCATTTGATCATCGTATCGACGGTCTGTGTTTCGCCTGGTTCTAAAAATACCTGTGAACCTCCCATGCTGGCTGCGTGCTCGGAGACAGTCACAGTATCATCGAAAGAAATCTGTTTTGAGGAAAGTGCATCAAAAATCAAAAGCAGAGTCATGATCTTGGTGACGCTTGCCGGATGTCTCGATTCGTGGGAGTTTTTTTCATAGACAATGGCTCCGGTAGATGCCTCCATTAAAATTGCACTTGGTGCGGAAATATTTAAATCAGCAGCCGGTACAGTTTCTGTATTAGAGCTAAATGAGATAGAGTCTGCAGTGCCCGGAATGAAACAGGAAGATACAGGAAATAATGTGCTTTGCATAAAAAGATTAAGACTAAGCAGAAAGGAAACCACAAATTTCAAAAGTATGCCCTCCGTAGGGTTCTGTTATAATTTATTTTAGGAGTACGGGATGTACATTATGCATAAAAATCTTGAATTTTACAGGAATCCACGGTAAAATCATTATTTGTGGAATGAGAGGGTGTTACATAGATGGAATTAACAGTAAAGCTTCAGGTGTTTGAGGGTCCACTGGATCTGCTTTTACATTTATTGGAAAAAAATAAAGTAAATATATATGATATTCCGATCGTGGAGATTACCAGCCAATACATGGAATATATTGCTGAGATGCGCAGACAGGACTTAAATGTGATGAGCGAATTCCTTGTGATGGCGGCGACATTACTTGATATTAAATCCAAAATGCTGCTTCCTGCAAAAGAAAGTGAAGATGAGCAGGAGGAAGACCCAAGAGCCGAACTTGTGCAGCAGTTATTGGAATATAAAATGTATAAATGTATGGCATATGAACTTAAGGATCGTCAGATCGATGCGGAAAAAGTCCTGTATAAAGTACCGACGATTCCGCCGGAAGTGCTTGCATATGAAGAACCGGTAGATGTGAATGAACTGATGTCCGGTATCACACTCGCAAGATTGAACGATATATTTCAGTCTATCATAAAAAAACAGGCGGACAAGATCGATCCGGTCCGCTCTAAATTTGGAAAAATTGAGAAAGAGGAAGTGTCACTTTCCGATAAGATGTCGTATGTGGAAGAGTACAGCATGCATCACGGACATTTCTCATTTCGGAGCCTTTTAGAAGCGCAGTCCGGGAAAATGGAAGTGGTTGTGACATTTCTTGCAATATTAGAACTGATGAAAATGGGAAAGATAGTTGTTTCGCAGGAATACACATTCGATGATATAAAAATTGAATCAAAAATTGCTGCGTAGCTGCAGAGCAAAATGGGGACTGGCATGGAAGAAAAGAAATATGAAGCAATCGTTGAGGCAATCCTGTTTACGATGGGAGAGTCAGTGGAATTGGAACGCATAGCAAAAACACTCGAACTTGATACAGAACAGACAAAAAAGATCGTGGAAAATCTGATGAAACGCTACGAAAATGACAGTATCGGGATCAAGATCATGGAACTTGACGGTTCTTACCAGATGTGTACAAAAGGAGAAATGTATGAATATCTGGTAAAAATTGCCAAACAGCCGAAAAAACATGTGTTGACCGATGTTTTACTTGAGACGCTGTCGATCATCGCCTACAAACAGCCGATCACAAAAGCAGAAATTGAAAAGATAAGAGGGGTTTCCTGCGACCATGCAGTAAATAAACTGGTAGAGTATAATCTGGTATGTGAATTGGGAAGACTTGACGCACCGGGCCGTCCGTTGCTTTTTGGAACGACAGAAGAGTTCTTAAGGAGCTTTGGTGTACATTCGATAGATGAACTCCCTGTGCCAAGTCCGGTCCAGGTTGAGGAATTTAAACAGGAAGCAGAAGCGGAAATGCATATGAAACTGGATATCTGATCCGGTTTTATATGTATTTTTTTTGATGTAAATGCACATGTTTTTGATGTTGTGTACATAAGGATTGATGAAATACTTTTTTGGAGTTTTGCATATGTGGAAAAAGCTGCTGGCGTGGATACTTATTACTGTAATTTTAATTGGAAACGGTATACAGGTGGTGGAAGCTTTTGAACAAAGTGGGAATGTGCAGATGGAGAAAATAATGGGAGAGCCGGATCAGAATTCTTTGTATGCAAGGTCGGCAGTGCTCATGGACGCGGATTCCGGACGTATCCTGTATGAAAAAAACGGACATCAGGCGATGGCAAATGCGAGTACAACAAAAATTCTTACCTGTATCATTGCACTTGAGAAATGTGAGTTAGACAGTGAAGTGACCGTGAGTGCACTTGCAGCTTCACAGCCGAAAGTACATCTTGGTATGAGGGAAGGACAGCGTTTTTATCTGAAGGATCTGCTGTACGGACTGATGTTAGAATCTTATAATGACTGTGCAGTGGCAATCGCTGAACATATCGCAGGCACAACGGCTGATTTTGCAGCAATGATGAACGATAAAGCAAAAGAGATCGGCTGTGAGGACAGCTATTTTATTACACCAAACGGACTGGATGCAAAAGATGAAGACGGTTTTCACCATACGACAGCGGCGGATCTTTCGCTGATTATGCGGTATTGTATCAAAGGTTCTAAGATGGCGGGACAGTTTCTTACGATCACACAGGAAGGGCAATATCAGTTTCATGATATGGATGGGAAAAACAGTTATACCTGTTACAATCATAATGCGTTTTTGCAGATGATGGATGGGGCATTGTCCGGTAAAACCGGGTTTACCGGTAATGCGGGATACTGTTATATAGGCGCATTACAGCGTGATGACAGGACTTTTATTGTAGCACTGCTTGCCTGCGGGTGGCCGAACAATAAAACATATAAGTGGGCAGATGCGAAGAAACTTATGCAGTATGGAATTACAATGTTTAAAAAAATAAAACTGGATGAGATTGAGCTGAACACAAAGGAATCTGCTGCTGTAGAGGTGAAAGGCGGGCAGAGCAAAAAGATCGGTGGAGAGGTTAGAACAGAACTGGAAATATCACCGATAGAAGGACTGACAGCACTGCTGATTGGAAATGAGCAGGAAATACAGGTAAAGTATGAAGTGACGCCAAAACTTTATGCGCCGGTAATGAATGGGGATTTTGCAGGAGAAATTACATATCTGCTTGGGGATGAGATTCTGGCAAAACGTACAGTTACGGTAAAGGAGACGGTAAAAAAAATAGATTTTTGCTGGTGCATAAAAAAAGCAGCCGAATTATTTCCACTGTAAATGCCCAAAACACTATGTATGTGAAAAAAAACTGTCAAAAAATTAACAATTCACTTGAAAATTTGTCACCGACCATCTATAATTTATCCTAGCGGAATTTGTTATATTTTTACATTATTCACTATGTACCATGTCGAAAGATGTGGTAACAAACTTTATAGATGGAGGGCAAAAAGGATGAATAGTAGTAATGATAGCTTGGCAATGCAGCGTATTACCAAGTTAGTCGATGAGAACAGTTTCATGGAAATCGGTTCTCTCGTAACCGCAAGAAATACAGACTTTAATCTTGCAGACACAGATACACCGTCCGATGGTGTAATTACCGGACACGGTCTGGTAGATGGTAATCTGGTATTTGTATACAGCCAGAATGCAGCCGTATTAAATGGTACTATCGGAGAGATGCATGCAAAGAAGATCGCAGCCGTATATGATATGGCAATGAAAATGGGAGCACCGGTGATCGGATTTATCGATTGCGCCGGAATGCGTTTACAGGAATCTGTTGATGCATTAAACGGATTTGGTGAGATCTACGCAAAGGAGGTCGCAGCATCCGGCGTTGTTCCACAGATTTCCGCTATTTTCGGAAGCTGTGGCGGTGGACTTGCAGTAGTACCTGCATTATCTGATTTTGCATTTATGGAGAGCAAAGGAAAAATGTTCATCAACTCCCCGAATGCGATCGATGGCAACCGTGTTGAAAAATGCGATACATCCTCAGCAGAGTTCCAGAGTGAGAAGAATGGCTGCATCGATGCAGTTGGAACAGAGGATGAGATCATTGCACAGATTCGTGAGTTAGTAAGCATTCTTCCTTTAAATAACGAGGGAGATGTATATACATCTGAATGTGAGGATGATTTAAACCGTGCATGTGAGAACATGGCAGCTATGAAAGGTGATCCGAGATATTTACTCAGCGAGATCTCTGACGGACATGTTTTCTTTGAGACAAAGAAAAACTACGCAAAAGACATGGTAACCGGATTTATCCAGTTAAACGGAATGACAGTCGGCGCAGTTGCAAACTGTTCAGAAGTTTATGATGAAGAAGGCAAAAAAGCAGAAGAGTTCACCGGAGCTTTAACAGCAAGAGGATGCAACAAGGCAGCAGAGTTCGTTAATTTCTGTGATGCATTTGAGATCCCTGTATTGTCTTTAACAAATGTAAAAGGATATGCAGCTACTGTATGTGCAGAAAAAGGACTTGCAAAAGCACTTGCACGTATGACTATGGCGTTTGCTGATGCAACCTGCCCGAAAGTTAACGTAATTACCGGAAATGCAATCGGAAGTGCTTATGTGACAATGAACTCCAAAGCAATCGGAGCAGATTTTACATATGCATGGACAGATGCAAAGATCGGTATGATGGATGGAGATCTTGCAGCTAAGATCATGTACGCAGATGCATCTGCAGACGAACTTGCAGCAAAAGCAAAAGAATATGATGCATTACAGTCTAGTGTCATGACTGCAGCAAGACGCGGTTATGTAGATCTTATTTTAGATCCGGCAGACACCAGAAAGTACCTTGTAGATGCATTTGAATTATTATATACAAAATGTGCAGGTGTACCGGACAAGAAACATGGAACAAAATAGAAAGGTGAAGTTATGAAGAAAAAATTATCTCTTATGCTTTGTCTTTGCTTTATGGTTCTGGCAATGACAGCATGTGGAACGGATCCTAAGAGCGTTGATTATTTTGGTATGAGCTATTCTGATATTCAGGATAACATGGAGCAGACAGTATCTGCGCTTGTTTCATTTTCAGATGAAGATATACAAAGCGGTGCAGAATATTATGATTCCAACGGAATGGATGCGTTTGCCCATTTACTGACATCCTGGGGTGAAACAGTTCCGGATTTAGGTTCATATCAGGGACTTGGAGAGCTTACTGTGACGAAAGCACAGAAAACTGTGACTGCAGATCAGGTTTTACATTTCTCAGACAGAGATGTAGTTGTTTCATATGTATATGAATATAATTACGAAACAGAATCACCGGAACTTACAGATGCCAGTGCAGATCTTGTGTATTCACTTGGTGAGAAAATGGAAAAAGCCGGCATGAATACATTGATGGGAATGGGAACCGTATTCGTAGTTCTTATCCTGATCAGTCTGATCATCAGCTGCTTTAAAGTAATTCCGTATTTACAGAACAAAAAAGCAAATGCTGGTGCAAAGAAAGAAGTGGCAGATCCTGTAGTAGACCAGATCGAACAGCGTGAGGAAGCAGCTTCTCTTACCGACGATTTAGAACTGGTTGCAGTTATTTCTGCAGCGATCGCAGCGGCAGAAGGAACGTCAGCAGATGGATTCGTAGTACGTTCTATTCATAGAAGATAGACGAAAAAAGACAAGTTATAAAATAGTATGTCGTTAAAAAAGTAATGATCACAGGAGGATGATTCAATGAAAAGCTATACAATTACCGTAAATGGAAATGTTTATGATGTTACTGTAGAAGAAAATGGTGCAGTAAGCGCACCGGCAGCAGCACCGAGACGTGCAGCAGCTCCGGCACCGGCAGCAGCTCCGAAGGCAGCAGCTCCGGCAGGTGGCGCAGGCAATGTTAAGATCGAAGCAGGTGCAGCAGGAAAAGTATTTAAGATCGAGTCTTCTGTAGGCGCATCTGTAAAGAAAGGTGACACAATCTTAGTTCTTGAAATCATGAAAATGGAGACACCGGTTGTTGCTACCGAAGATGGTACTGTAGCAAGCATCAATGTAAGTGTTGGTGATATGGTAGAAGCAGGTGCATTACTGGCAACTTTAAACAACTAATTTTAGGAGGATAACAATGAGTTATTTTACTGAGACAATGGGCAACCTCCTTCATCAGACTGCCTTTTTCAACCTGACATGGGGAAATTTCGTAATGATCTTAGTTGCATGTATTTTCCTGTATCTGGCTATTGCAAAAGGGTTTGAACCGTTGTTACTCGTTCCGATCGCATTTGGTATGCTTCTGGTAAATATTTATCCGGATATCTTTGCAACTCCGGAACAGATGAGTAACGGTGTCGGTGGTTTATTCCATTATTTTTATACCTTAGATGAATGGTCAATCCTGCCATCCCTTATTTTCCTTGGCGTTGGTGCGATGACCGATTTTGGACCTCTGATCGCAAACCCGATCAGCTTCCTTTTAGGAGCAGCAGCACAGTTTGGTATTTTCGGCGCATATTTCCTTGCAATCCTGATGGGATTCAATGATAAAGCAGCAGCAGCCGTTTCTATCATCGGTGGTGCAGATGGTCCTACTTCCATTTTCCTTGCAGGAAAACTTGGACAGTCCGGTCTTATGGGTCCGATCGCTGTAGCAGCATACTCTTACATGGCATTGGTGCCGATCATTCAGCCACCAATCATGAAGTTATTTACAACGAAAAAGGAACGTGCCATTAAGATGCAGAATTTACGTCCGGTATCCAAACTTGAGAAAATCTTATTCCCAATCGTGGTAACCGTTGTCGTATGTCTGATCCTTCCGACCACAGCTCCGCTCGTTGGTATGTTAATGCTTGGTAACCTGTTCCGTGAGTGTGGTGTTGTCCGTCAGTTATCGGAGACAGCATCTAACGCATTAATGTACATCGTTGTTATTTTACTTGGTACATCTGTTGGTGCATCAACAAGTGCTGAGGCATTCTTAAATGCAACAACCTTAAAGATCGTTGCACTTGGACTGATCGCATTTATGTTTGGTACAGCAGCCGGAGTATTGTTCGGTAAATTACTCTGCTTCATTACCAAAGGCAAGATCAACCCGCTCATCGGTTCTGCTGGTGTATCTGCAGTTCCTATGGCTGCACGTGTATCACAGAAAGTTGGTGCAGAGGAAGATCCTACGAACTTTTTACTTATGCATGCAATGGGACCAAACGTTGCCGGTGTTATCGGTACAGCAGTAGCAGCCGGTGTATTCATGGCAATCTTTGGAATTTAATCAGACAGCGGAACAAAAACAGATTCGCTGTATAAGGAGGAAAAAATGGCTGAAGTTGTTAAAAAACCTTTAAAAATAACAGAGACAGTACTGCGTGATGCTCATCAGTCTCTGATCGCAACAAGAATGACAACAGAGCAGATGCTTCCAATCGTAGACAAGATGGATAAGGTTGGATACTATGCTGTTGAGTGCTGGGGAGGCGCTACTTTCGACGCATCCCTTCGTTTCTTAAAAGAAGATCCATGGGATCGTCTCCGCAAATTAAGAGATGGATTCAAAAATACAAAATTACAGATGTTATTCCGTGGACAGAATATCTTAGGATACCGTCCGTATGCAGATGACGTGGTAGAGTATTTCGTTCAGAAATCTATCGCAAACGGTATTGATATCATCCGTATTTTTGACTGTCTGAATGATCTTCGTAACCTTCAGACAGCAGTAAGCGCATGTAACAAAGAAAAAGGACATGCACAGGTTGCTTTATCTTACACACTTGGTGATGCGTATACCTTAGATTACTGGACTGATATGGCAAAAAGAGTAGAGGATATGGGAGCTGATTCTGTATGTATCAAAGATATGGCAGGACTTTTAGTTCCTCAGAAAGCAGACGAACTGGTTCGTGCGATCAAAGATGTGATCGATATCCCGTTAGAGTTACATACACACTATACATCAGGTGTTGCTTCCATGACATACATGAAAGCAGTTGAGGCAGGATGCGATATCATTGATACAGCAATGTCTCCATTTGCACTTGGAACATCCCAGCCAGCTACTGAAGTTATGGTAGAGGCATTTAAGGGTACAGAGTTTGATACCGGTTTAGACCAGAACAAACTGGCTGAGATCGCAGATTACTTCCGTCCGATGAGAGAGGAAGCATTAGAGAGCGGTCTGATGAACCCGAAAGTATTAGGTGTAAACATCAAGACTTTATTATATCAGGTACCAGGTGGTATGTTATCCAACCTGATCTCCCAGTTAAAAGAGCAGGGCAAAGAAGACAAATACGAGGAAGTACTTGCAGAAGTACCACGTGTTCGTAAAGATCTCGGTGAGCCACCGCTTGTTACACCTTCTTCACAGATCGTTGGTACACAGGCTGTATTTAACGTATTAATGGGTGAGCGTTACAAAGTAGCTACCAAAGAGACAAAAGACGTTCTTCTCGGAAAATATGGTCAGACTGTAAAACCGTTCAATCCGGAAGTTGTCGATAAAGTATTAGGTGATGAGAAGAAGAATGCGATCACATGCCGTCCGGCAGATCTGTTAGAGCCAGAACTTGATAAGATTGAAGCTGAGATGAAACAGTGGAAACAGCAGGATGAGGATGTATTATCCTACGCATTATTCCCACAGGTTGCAACTGAGTTCTTCAAATACCGTGAGGCACAGCAGAAAAAAGTAGATGCAACAATCGCAGATACAAAGAATGGTGCATATCCGGTATAATCAGAAATAATATTGTCAAAAGATGTCATAACAGTATCTTAAGATACTGTTATGGCATTTTTTTGTTTTGCAGAATGAACAATGTGAAATATTGCTTTTTGTATAAAAAAGAATTAGAATCATCCTATAAATTTTAAAGGATATGAAAAAATGAATGATTTTGAACGAAAGACTTTGCCAAAAAGTGGCATAGATACGGAAAGCTGGTTTATAGAGAGTTATCAGAGACATAAAGGACATCCGATACAGATCCTGATAGCACTTTATAAAGGGAATTATCATAAATTTGTTATGGCTGTGATCTGTTTTTTTATAAAACATGCCTGCGTGTGGGTTCTCCCGATCATAACTGCAAATATTATCAATGATGTCACGACTGCAAATCCGGATACAGTCAGAAATATCTGGTTTAGTGTAATTCTTGAAACCGGTCTGATCGCACTGAATATTCCGATGAATTATCTTTATACATCTTATAAAAGTCTTGCAACGCGTTATGTGGAAACAGGACTCCGGAAAGCATTGATCCGGAAATTGCAACAGTTGTCAATTGCTTATCATGTGGAGACGCAGTCCGGCAGACTGCAGTCGAAGATCATGCGTGATGTGGAGGCTGTTGAAACACTTTCTACACAGATGTTCTTAAGTATTTTAAATATTGCGTTAAATATCGGGGTCGCACTGGTCGTTACAGCGTCGAAAAGCAGGATTGTGTTTGTCTTTTTCCTGCTGACTACTCCGGTTGCTGCAATTACCATGGTTTCGTTTCGTTCTGTCATGAAAAAACGTAATACGGAATTTCGAAAAGAAATGGAAGAAACGTCCGCTCGTGTGATGGAAATGGTGGAACTTGTTCCGGTGACAAGAGCGCATGCCTTAGAGGATGAAGAAGTACACAAAATGAGTGGACAGCTTTTTGCAGTTGCCGAAAAAGGATATAAACTGGATCTTGTACAGGCATTGTTTGGCTCGGTTGGATGGGCTGTATTTCAGGTGTTTCAGGTCGTTTGTCTTGCATTTACCGGCTATCTTGCGCTGCGCGGACGTATCATGGCGGGAGATATTACTCTTTATCAGAGCTATTTTGCAACAGTTGTCAATCAGGTGTCTGCAATCGTGACGCTTCTCCCGACAATCGCAAAGGGAATTGAATCTGTTAATTCCATTGGTGAAGTGCTTCTTTCAGAGGATGTGGAACAGAATGAAGGCAAAAAAAAGTTGGAGGATGTAACTGGAACTTTTGATTTCTGCGATGTTTCTTTTCATTATAAGAACAGTGATAAACCGGTGCTGAACCATTTTAATCTTCATATAAAACAGGGAGAGACAATCGCATTAGTCGGGGAGTCCGGTGCGGGAAAATCAACCATTTTGAATCTTGTGATCGGATTTCATCTTGCGGATGGGGGAAAAGTTCTTTTAGATGGTAATGATATGAAAGAAATAGATCTGCGTACATACAGAAAGCATCTGGCTGTTGTACCGCAGACATCCATTTTGTTTTCCGGAACTATCCGTGAAAATATTACATATGGGAACGAACATGTTACGGATGAAGAATTAGAACGTGTCATCCGGGCAGCAAATCTTACAGATCTGATGGAAAGTCTTCCACATGGTGTTGATACTGTAGTTGGAGAACATGGAGGAAAACTTTCAGGAGGACAAAGGCAGCGTATAGCAATTGCAAGAGCACTGATCCGTGACCCTGAAGTAATCGTTCTCGACGAAGCTACGTCTGCTTTGGACAGTATTTCTGAGAAACTGATACAGGAAGCACTTGGAAATCTTACAAAAGGACGGACAACATTTATAGTTGCACATCGTCTGTCGACGATCCGGGATGCGGATAAAATAGCGGTTCTTGCAGATGGACATTGTGTGGAATATGGTACATTTGAGGAGCTGATGGAACAAAAAGGTGAATTTTACAAAATGAAAATGATTCAAAGCTGACAAAAAGAAAAAGTTTTGGTATAATAGAAATGTTGGTGTGCAAAGACATATCACAAATTGCAGACAATGTCATAATCATGACAGGAACGAGGGGTTATGGGCAGTAAAAATGATTTGAGTAATCGGATCAACGAGTCATACAGTAAATTGAGCAAGGGACAGAAACTGCTTGCCACTTATATTACGGATAACTATGATAAAGCAGTATTTTTGACAGCAGCAAAATTAGGTGAGGTAGTCGGAGTCAGTGAATCCACGGTAGTACGCTTTGCCATGCACCTTGGTTATCGGGGATATCCTGAATTTCAGAGTGCCTTAGAGGAACTGGTGCGTAATAAATTAAATTCTATCCAGCGTATGGAAGTTACCTATGGCAGGATCAGCCAGTCAAAAATATTAGAATCTGTTTTAAAGTCAGATGCGGAAAAGATTAACAGTACACTGGAAAAAATAGACCAGACAGCATTTGAAATGGCGGTGGATACCATTTTACATGCAAAACACATTTATATAATAGGAATCAGAAGCTGTGCACCGCTTGCGTCATTTATGGCATTTTATTTTACTCTGATGTTTGAAAACGTACATCTGATACAGACAAGCAGTTCTAGTGAGATCTTTGAACAGATGGTACGTATCGGAAAAGAAGATGTGATCATTGGTATCAGTTTTCCAAGATATTCCATGCGTACACTAAAAGCAATGGAGTTTGCGAACAACCGCAGTGCGAAAGTTATTACATTAACAGACAGTGTACATTCGCCAATGAATTTATATTCTTCCTGCAACCTGATCGCGGACAGTGACATGGCTTCTATTGTCGATTCACTGGTTGCACCACTCAGTGTGATCAATGCCCTGATCGTTGCTCTTTGTATGAAAAAGCAGAGGGATGTGGCAAAGACGTTAGAAATGTTAGAAGGAATCTGGGATGAATATCAGGTTTATGAAAATGATGAGATCAATGCGATTGATGATTCGATAAAAATGCGATATGCTAAAATAGGAGACAGCGATTTTCATGAATAAAATCATTGTAATAGGTGGAGGACCGGCTGGAATGTTTGCTGCGATCGCTGCAGCAGAAGCGGGAAGTCAGGTTACACTGCTTGAGAAAAATGAAAAATTAGGAAAGAAACTATATATCACCGGGAAAGGACGCTGCAACATCACCAATGCAGGAGATATGGATAATCTCTTTGCTAATATCATGACCAATGCAAAGTTCTTGTACAGTGCGTTTTATTCTTATGATAATCAGAGAGTAATTGATTTTTTTGAAAGAAACGGACTTCGGACGAAAATAGAACGTGGAAACAGAGTGTTCCCTGTTTCAGATCATTCTTCAGATGTGATCGCCACATTACAAAAAGTGCTGAAAGAGAAAAAAGTAAAGATAATGCTGCATACACAGGTGCAGAGCCTGTTAGAGGAACTGTCTGTGGATGATATGTCCCAGAATGTTGTCACCGGGGTGAAGTTAGAAGACGGCACTACAATGCAGGCAGATGCGGTGATCGTTGCAACAGGCGGATTTTCCTATCAGACAACCGGATCTACCGGGGATGGTTACCGCTTTGCAAAGGAGATGGGGCATACGGTAACGGATATCCATCCGTCGCTTGTTCCCTTTCTTGCAAAAGAGGGATATGTGCAGCAGATGCAGGGACTGGCTTTAAAAAATGTAGAAGTGCGTATTTTAAATGGAAAGAAATTGTTATATCAGGAGTTCGGCGAGATGTTGTTTACGCATTTTGGCGTCAGCGGACCATTGCTTTTGTCGGCAAGTGCGGCGATAAAACCGTCTCTTACGGCAGGAGAACTTTCCATGTTTATAGATCTAAAGCCGGCACTTAGCGAAGAACAGTTAGACCATCGCCTGCTGAGGGAGTTTGATGAGGCAAAAAATAAACAGTTTAAAAACTCGATTGGAGGACTTTTCCCGGCAAAAATGATCCCGGTAATGCTTGAACTTAGCGGAATCGATCCGGAGAAGAAAGTCAATGAGATTACAAAAGAAGAGCGCAGATGTTTTATCGGACTGATCAAGGCATTTCCTGTTACACTTTGCGGACTGCGCGATTTTAATGAGGCAATTATCACAAAGGGTGGCGTAAAGGTCAAGGAAGTGAATCCGTCCACGATGGAATCAAAACTGGTACCGCATTTATATTTCTGTGGAGAAGTGTTAGACCTTGATGCGATGACAGGTGGTTATAATTTACAGATTGCCTGGTCGACTGGATATCTTGCGGGGGTATCTGCTGCGCAGACAGAAAAATAAGGCATTTAAAAATTATGCTTTTGCAAGATGCAAAAAGCATATCTGGTTAAGATAGAAGGAGAAATAAAAAATGAGTATGAATATTGCAATTGACGGACCGGCAGGGGCAGGAAAAAGCACGATCGCAAAGCGCCTGGCAAAAAAACTTGGTTTTATCTACGTGGATACGGGAGCAATGTACCGCGCAATGGCGTATTATTTTTTACAGCATGATATTGATGCAAAAGATGAGAGTGCAATTGCGGCTGCCTGTCCGGATGTAGATGTTACGATTACCTATGAAAACGGCGAACAGCAGGTACTTTTAAACGGAGAGAATGTAAATGGTGTGATCCGTAATGAGGAAGTTGGAAATATGGCATCATCCACAAGTGTTTATCCGGTAGTCCGCGAAAAGTTAGTTGAGCTGCAGCGTCAGCTTGCAAAGTCAGCAGATGTGATTATGGATGGAAGGGACATCGGAACATGTGTGCTTCCGGATGCCCAGGTGAAAATTTATCTGACAGCAAGTTCGGCAACACGTGCGAAACGTCGTTTCGATGAATTGACGGAAAAAGGTGTAAGCTGTGATCTTGCGGAAATTGAGAAAGATATCATCGACCGCGATTACCGCGATATGCACCGCGAAACATCACCGCTCTGTCAGGCAGAGGATGCTGTTTTAGTTGACAGCTCGGAAATGAATATTGATGAAGTGGTAGATGCCATTTATCAGGTTTATCTGAAGGCAGAAAAGGAAGTATAAAAAGGAAATCTGAAAATATGAAAGTAACATTGGCAAAAAGTGCGGGTTTTTGTTTTGGCGTGAAGCGTGCAGTCGATACCGTATATGAGCAGTTAGAAAAGAGTATCAACAAAAATCAGCCGATCTATACGTTTGGCCCGATCATTCACAACGAAGAAGTGGTGCATGACCTGGAAGAAAAAGGAGTGACTGTTTTAGAGAGCGTTGAAGAACTTGAAGAGAGGGCACCGCAGGGTGGAACAGTTATCATTCGTGCACATGGAGTGGAAAAGGGAATATCCGGGAAAATAAAAGAATTGGGTTATACACTTGTGGATGCAACCTGTCCGTTTGTGTTAAAGATACACCGCCTTGTGGAAAAATACAGTACCGATGGAGCACAGATTGTAATTATTGGAAATGAAAAACATCCTGAGGTGAAAGGAATCAAAAGCTGGTCGCTTGATCCGCATACGGCTGTGATCTCAACCCCGGAAGAAGCAGAAAAATATCAGGCAGAATCTGGGAAAAAGGTATGTATTGTAGCACAAACGACATTTAATTACAATAAATTTCAAGAATTAGTTGAAATTATAAATAAAAAAGGTTATGATATAATTGTTTTAAATACAATCTGCAATGCCACCGAGGAAAGACAGACTGAGGCAGCAAAGATTGCCCGTGATGTGGACGCCATGATTGTCATAGGGGGCAGAAATAGTTCCAATACGCAGAAGTTGTTTGAAATATGTAAAAACGAATGCAACAATACTTACTATATACAAACTGTAAAAGATTTGGATGTCACATGTTTTGAGTCCATCGATAACGTAGGTATTACCGCAGGGGCTTCTACCCCAAACAAAATTATTGAGGAGGTTCAAAAGAATGTCAGAAATGAGCTTTGAACAAATGCTGGAGGAATCATTTAAAACAATAAGAAATGGAGAGGTAGTTGAAGGTACCGTTATCGATGTAAAACCTGATGAGATCGTATTAAATATCGGCTACAAATCAGACGGAATCATTACTCGTAATGAATATACGAATGAAGCTAACGTTGATTTAACAACACTGGTATCTGTCGGCGACACCATGGAAGCAAAGGTTCTTAAGGTAAACGACGGTGAGGGACAGGTATTACTCACATACAAACGTCTTGCAGCAGAAAAAGGCAGCAAGAGATTAGAAGAGGCTTTTGAAAACAAAGAAGTATTAACAGCAAAAGTAGCACAGGTATTAGATGGTGGTCTTTGCGTTATCGTGGATGAGACAAGAGTATTTATCCCGGCAAGCCTTGTATCTGATACTTACGAGAAAGATTTATCCAAGTACAAAGATCAGGATATCGAATTTGTAATCAGTGAGTTTAATCCAAAACGCAGAAGAATCATCGGTGACAGAAAACAGCTTTTAGTTGCTAAGAAATTAGAGCAGCAGAAAGAACTTTTTGCAAAGATCAAAGTCGGTGATGTTATGGAAGGAACTGTTAAAAATGTAACAGACTTCGGTGCATTTATTGATCTTGGCGGAGCTGACGGTCTGCTTCACATCTCTGAGATGTCCTGGGGCAGAGTAGAAAGTCCTAAGAAAGTATTTAATGTTGGTGATCATGTACGTGTATTCATCAAAGACATTAATGAGACAAAGATTGCACTCAGCATGAAATTCCCGGCAGAGAATCCATGGAATGGTGCTGCAGAGAAATATGCGGTTGGAAACGTTGTAAAAGGAAAAGTGGCAAGAATGACAGACTTTGGTGCATTCGTAGAGCTTGCTCCGGGTGTTGACGCATTACTGCATGTTTCCCAGATTGCAAAAGAGCATATTGAGAAACCATCTGATGTATTAAAAGTAGGTCAGGAGATTGAAGCTAAGATCGTTGATTTCAACGAGGACGAGAAGAAGATCAGTCTTTCCATCAAAGCATTACTTGCTCCTGAGACAAATGAGTCAGAAGATGCTGATGTTGCAGATGTCGATATCGATGCAGTTGCAGCAGAAGAGAACTAAATTCCGTATACAGTAATATGGATAAAAATAGGCTTTCACAGAATGTGTAAAGCCTATTTTTGATATGGCATGAAAGTAAATCTGTTTTTACAGAACTTTTGTGCAAAAGGAAACAGGAGGAAAGTAGATTATGCTTGAAACCGATAATTATGAAAAGTTTAAAAAAGATATTTTACAGCTTGCAGGAATCGATCTGAATTCTTACAAGGAAAAACAGATGCGTCGTCGTATTAATACGCTGATCACCAAGAACAATGTCAAGACATACAATGATTATGTAGCCCTGATTAAGAAAGATAAAGAGAAATTTGATCAGTTTATCAATTTCCTGACGATCAATGTTTCTGAGTTTTATCGTAATCCAGATCAGTGGAAGATATTAGAGGGAGAGGTATTTCCGGCACTGATTAAAAAATTTGGTAAAAACCTGAAAATTTGGAGTGCAGCCTGTTCGACAGGAGATGAGCCATATTCACTTGTCATGGCTCTTTCAAGACAGGTGCCGCTTACTAATATTAAGATCATTGCGACAGATATTGACAATCAGGTGCTCGATACAGCAAGAATGGGGCTGTACAATGAAAAGAGTATCGCTTCCGTACCGGATGACCTTAAGAAAAAATATTTCACAAAAGTTGGTTCTTCCTATCAGATTTCAGATGAGATCAAAAAAAGAGTGGAATTTAAGAAACATGATCTGCTAAAAGATCCTTATCCAAGTGGCTGCAATCTGATCGTTTGCCGTAATGTGGTTATTTATTTTACAGAAGAGGCAAAAGATGTGATCTATCAGAAATTCCATAAAGCTCTCCAGCCTGGTGGCGTGCTTTTTATTGGAAGCACAGAGCAGATCATGAATTACAGAGAACTTGGATTTGACAGACATACATCGTTTTTCTTTGAAAAACAGTAAAAGATATATAAGAAAGATAAGAGACATCAGAGTCTCTGAGATGAAAAACAGGAAGTCATATTTCAGACTTCCTGTTTTTTGATAAGATTTTTATTGGTTTTTGTAAAGACTACATTTTTTTATTGCAGATAAACTGCAGTACATGCAGACAATATTCTCTTTGCATTTCTTTGGAAACAGCAAAATCTTCTGTAAGTTCAAAGTAGCTTTTCTTATCTTTAAACATATGCCGGAATGCCGGTTTTACGATTTCCTGATACTGGGGAAGAAAAATGGCATTCCTTTTTTCATAACAGGTTCCTGCGGTAGCCTTTTTCCTGCGTTCTTTTGGAATCGATGCAGCAAGGCTTGAAGGGATAGCGAGATCCTCCTCGGGCAGATACCAGTAGTTTTTATAATCAGAAAGAAAATATTTAAGCTCTCCTGTATATAAGCGGACACAGAGTGTTGTCTGGTCTGTATCGACCACTAGATGGAAATCCTCATAATGACAGGAAACACGTTTAGGAACCGAAAAATCGTTTTGCAGAGAAAAGAGAAGCTCCCTGCATGGTCTGCCGTCATAAGAGACATATTCATTTGCATTGATGGATGTTACGGTAAATGCCCCGTCAAACAGTTTTACGTAGGACAGGACAGAGAGAAGTTTTGGCATATCGATAACATCCTCATAATTGTGCTGTTTTAAAAGAGAGATAAGTTTCTCATCGGGATTTTTCTGATATTCTTGATATACTTTGATCAGTTCGCCGCCGTTATACATATCTTGGCGGTTTAAACCGATGAATTGTTCCACTGTTTTCTGCTTGAGATCAGGAAGGGCAAAAAGAAAACGGAAGCCGGAGATCATTTTATAAATATCAACATATTCATAGGAAGAAAATGGTGCGGAAATTTTGTATTTCTGGCATTTGTTTGTCAGATAAGGAATATCAAAACCGATTCCGTTAAATGTGATGATCGTATCAAAATTTTTCAGATAATCTAAAAATGCATGCAGCACATCCGATTCATCTGCTGGTGTTTCTGCAAAAAACTGATCGACAATCAGCAGATTTTTCTTCCGCGCAGCACATCCGATCAGATAGAGTGATGTGCGGGCAGCTGAAAATCCGGTTGTCTCTATATCAAAAAAAAGAGATTTTTCTGTAAATATCTGTTCTGTCAGCGAATCGTTTAATGTAAAAGGCATTTCTTCGTGCCAGTGTTTCATAAAAGTCTCCATTCCTGCGCTTTTTCTGCGCATGTGTATTCCCTATATGTACTGCCATTTATGGCAGGTAAATTCATTGGATTACTGCAATTTTATCATATATATAAGGAAAATGGAATTACTCTTAATTGGTGGAATTATCTCAATAATTGTGAAAATTTTGTCAAAAGGTACTAAAAAAAATACAAGGAACAGATGTAATATGTATCATTTTGTGGTATAATCTATAGGATAAATGTTCTATGAGCTATATCATAGAATAGAATACAATTAAGAGAAAGTGGGGCACGAAAAATGGGTTTAAAGACATTTAAAGGCGGCGTCCATCCTTACGAAGGCAAGGAATTAGCAAAGGATGCGCCAATTGTGGAAGTTTTACCCAAGGGCGACCTGGTGTATCCGTTATCACAGCATATCGGAGCACCTGCAAGTCCGATAGTGGCGAAAGGCGACAGAGTATTAAAGGGACAGAAAATCGCAGAAGCGGGCGGTTTTGTATCGTCTCCAATTTATGCATCTGCTTCCGGTACTGTAAAAGCTATTGAACCGCGTCGTGTGGCAGTTGGCGATATGGTCAATTCCATCGTGATCGAAAACGACGGAGCGTTCGAAGAGGTTTCTTATACACCGTGTGAAGATGTAACTGCTTTATCAAAAGAAGAGATCATTGGTAAAGTAAAAGAAGCCGGTGTTGTCGGCATGGGTGGTGCAGGTTTCCCGACTCATGTAAAATTATCACCGAAAGAACCAGAGAAAATTGAGTACATTATTGCAAACTGTGCAGAGTGTGAACCGTATCTGACGGCAGATTACCGGAGAATGTTAGAAAATCCGGAAGAACTGATCGGTGGTATGAAGATCATCCTTCAGATTTTTGACAAAGCAAAAGGTGTATTCGGTATTGAGAATAACAAACCGGATTGTATCGAAAAACTGCAGGAACTTGTAAAAGATGAGCCGCGTATCGAGGTTTGTCCGTTAGAGACAAAGTATCCGCAGGGTGGTGAGCGTCAGCTGATTTACGCGGTAACAGGACGTTCTATCAATTCTAAAATGCTTCCGGCAGATGCTGGCTGTATCGTAGACAATGTTGAGACGATCATTGCAATTTACAATGCTGTCAAACTTGGCAAACCGGTAACAAACCGTATCTCTACGATCACTGGTGATGCGATCGAGCATCCTGGCAACTTTTTATATAACATCGGTACGAGTTATCAGGAACTCGTTGATGCGGCTGGTGGATTTAAAGTACAGCCTGAAAAGATCATTTCCGGTGGCCCGATGATGGGATTTGCAATGTTCGGATTAGACGTTCCGACCACAAAGACATCATCTTCCCTGTTATGTATGTCACAGGATGAGGTTGCAGCAGCAGAGAAATTACAGACAGCATGTATCAACTGCGGACGTTGTGTGGAGGCATGCCCGGAGCAGTTGATCCCGTCAAGACTTGCAAAGTTCTCAGATAAGGGACTTTCCGAAGAATTTGAAAAATGGCATGGATTAGAGTGTGTGGAGTGCGGCAGCTGCAGTTTTGCATGCCCGGCGAAGAGACAGCTTGCACAGTCTATTAAGACCATGAAGAAACAGGTTCTTGCTGCAAAACGCAACAAGAAATAATGAAAGCATGATTCGCAGAGATTTTCGGAAAATGTGTTTTCACAATATTAAATAAAATTTTAAAACTGAAGAAAGAGGTGGATTCCTGTGAGTGATTTATATCATGTTTCATCATCACCACATGTGCGTTCCAAAGATACAACGGAAAGAATCATGCTTTATGTAATTATTGCATTGCTTCCGACAACTTTATTTGGTATCTATAACTTTGGGTACAGAGCACTGATTTTAATTTTAGTAACAATCGCATCCTGTGTTGCATCAGAGTGGATCTTTAACAAGATCGTACATAAAAAACAGACGATCAATGATCTGAGTGCTGTTGTGACAGGATTACTTTTAGCATTGAACCTCCCGGCTACACTTCCATGGTGGGAAGCAGTTCTTGGCGGTGTGTTTGCAATTATTGTTGTAAAATGTATGTTCGGCGGCCTCGGACAGAACTTCATGAACCCTGCACTGGGTGCAAGATGTTTCCTTCTGATCGCATTTGCAGCAAACATGACAAACTTTACGATTGATTCTTATACCGGAGCAACACCGCTTGCGGCAATGAGAAACGGGGATGCAGTAAATACCATGGATATGCTGATCGGACGTACTGCCGGAACAATCGGTGAGACTTCTGCAATCGCTATTCTGATCGGTGCGATCTTCCTGATTTTAATGGGAGTGATCGATCTTAGAATCCCGGCAAGCTATATTATAACATTTGTTGTTTTCATGCTTCTTTTCAGCGGACATGGTGCTGACTGGACTTATATTACAGCACAGCTCTGCGGTGGTGGTCTCATGCTTGGTGCATTTTTTATGGCTACTGATTATGTTACTTCACCGATCACGCCAATGGGACAGATCATCTTTGGTATCTGCTGTGGTATCTTTACCGGACTGTTCCGTTGCTTTGGTGCAAATGCAGAAGGTGTTTCTTTTGCAATCATCTTAAGCAATATCTTAGTTCCGATGATCGAGAAATATACAGTTCCGAGAGCATTTGGCATGGTAAAAGAAGCCAAAAAGCAGGAAGGAGGCAAATAAGATGAATAAGAAGATCGTTCATGACGCATTAATTTTATTTGCTTTTACAATCGTACTTGGACTTTTACTTGGAGTTGTGTACGGTGTTACAAAACCTTCAATTGACAAGGTAAATGAAGAAAAAACACAGAATGCCTACAAACAGGTATTTACAGATGCAGATCATTTTACAGATTATGCGGATTTTGATGCAGACGCAGCACAGACTCTGTTAGATGAAAACGGATATTCCGATGAGATTGAGACAGTAGTTGCAGCACAGGATGCATCCGAAAATACACTTGGTTATGTATTTACGGTAACCGCAAAGGACGGAAGCCAGGGATCTATCACATTCTCCGTAGGTATCCAGAATGATGGAACTGTAAATGGTTATTCCATCACATCTATTTCTGAGACACCTGGTCTTGGTATGAAGGCGCAGGAAGAAGATTTCTACGGTCAGTTTGAAAACAAAAAAGTAGATTCCTTTACCGTTGTTAAGTCAGCTCCGTCAGCCGACAACGAGATCGAAGCAATTTCAGGTTCTACCATTACATCAAAAGCTATGGCTAACGGTGTAAATGCCTGCCTGACATACTTCCAGAATGTTTTAGCGGGAGGTACAAATTAATGAACAAGAATGTAGAACGTTTATATAACGGTATTATCAAGGAGAATCCTACCTTCGTTCTGATGCTTGGTATGTGTCCGACATTGGCGGTTACTTCCTCAGCAGTCAACGGACTTGGTATGGGACTTTCCACAACAGTGGTACTTATTTTATCCAATATGCTGATTTCAGCATTCCGTAAAGTGATCCCGGATGGTGTCCGTATGCCGGCATTCATCGTAATCGTTGCATCACTTGTTACCATGGTTCAGTTTATCATGCAGGCATATACACCAAGCCTTTCCGAGTCTTTAGGTGTATATATTCCTCTTATCGTAGTAAACTGTATCATCCTTGGACGTGCAGAAAGCTATGCTTCTAAGAACCCGGTAATCCCGTCTATGTTTGATGGTATTGGTATGGGACTTGGATTTACATTTGGTCTTACCTGCATCGGTTTGATCCGTGAACTTTTAGGAGCAGGTCAGATCTTCGGATTCCAGATCTTATCCTTAAAATGGTTTACACCGATCACAATTTTCGTTATGGCTCCTGGTGCATTCTTAGTATTGTCCTGTCTGGTTGCTATTATGAACATTGTAAGAGCGAAGATGGAAGCAAAAGGAAAACCGTTAGCAGAGCCTGCAGGATGCTTGAGCGGCGACTGCTCCGGCTGCAGCCAGGCTGCACACTGCAGCGGTAAAGCAACTGTAAAAGCAGATGCTGCCGGAAAAGAAGAGTAGGAGGATAGGTACAGATGAAAGAATTACTTTTGATTGCAATCGGTTCTGCGATTGTAAATAACGTTGTATTAAGTCAGTTCCTTGGTATCTGTCCGTTCTTAGGAGTTTCCAAGAAAACAGAGACAGCAGCCGGAATGGGCGGTGCAGTTGTGTTCGTTATCACGATTTCCTCGTTTGTAACAGCACTGATCTATAAATTTATTCTTGCAAACAGCTATCTGATGAGCAAGGGGATCGATCTTACTTATTTACAGACGATCGTATTTATTCTTGTTATCGCAGCATTAGTACAGTTTGTTGAGATGTTCTTAAAGAAATCAATGCCGGCATTGTATCAGAGTTTAGGTGTATACCTTCCTCTTATCACTACAAACTGTGCCGTATTAGGTGTTGCATTAACAAACGTTACAAAAGAATATGGAATCTTAGAGAGTGTTGTAAATGGTTTTGCAACTGCATTCGGATTCCTGATCGCGATCGTTCTGATGGCAGGTCTGCGTGAAAAAATTGAATACAATGATATTCCAAAACCATTTCAGGGTACTGCGATCGTTCTGATCACAGCAGCTTTGATGTCTATCGCGTTTATGGGATTCTCAGGAATGATTTAGGAGGAAAAATAAGATGAACGTTACAGCAATATTAGTTGCAGCCCTTGTTGTGGGCGGCGTAGGTATCTTGATTGGATTTTTCCTTGGTATTTCCGGAGAAAAATTCAAAGTAGAAGTTGATGAGAAGGAAGTTGCCATCTTAGGCGAACTTCCAGGAAATAACTGTGGTGGTTGTGGTTATGCCGGATGTTCCGGACTTGCTGCAGCGATCGCAAAAGGTGAAGCACCGGTAAATCAGTGTCCGGTCGGTGGTGCACCGGTTGCGGCAAAGATCGGTGCGATCATGGGTGTAGATGCTGGCGAGGGTGAGAAAAAAGTTGCTTTCGTAAAATGTGCAGGTACCTGTGATAAGACACAGAAAGACTATGAGTACACCGGTAATGAGGACTGTGCATCTATGGCATTTGTTCCAAACGGTGGACCCAAAGCATGTAACTATGGCTGCTTGGGATATGGTTCCTGTGTGAAAGCATGTCCATTTGATGCGATCCATATCGTAGACGGCATTGCATTAGTTGACAAAGAGGCATGTAAGGCTTGTGGTAAATGTGTAGCTGCCTGCCCGAAACACTTAATCGAGCTTGTTCCTTACTCTGCAAAACATATTGTACAGTGCAGTTCTAAGGAAGTCGGCAAGAATGTAATGAAAGCATGTTCCGTTGGATGTATCGGATGTCATCTCTGTGAGAAGAACTGTCCGAAAGATGCTGTACATGTCATTGACAATGTGGCATATATTGATCAGGAAAAATGTGTCGGATGTGGTATCTGTGCACAGAAATGTCCGAAGAAGATTATTCTTTAATTTAATTTAAGTACAATTAGAAGAACAAAAGAACAGGCTGCTCAAAGCGGTCTGTTCTTTTGTATATTATTTTATAAACATTCAAAAAAAATAAGTGATAAAAAATTGTTATTAACACAAAAATATGATAAAATATCACTATAACAATATATTTTTTATGAAAATTATACAAAGTGTGTGGACAAAATGGAACTTATTTACGCAAATGATAATTGTACCGGATGCAACAAATGTGTAAGAGATTGTCCGGTGCTGATCGCCAATGTTGCAACAGATGCAGGAAAGGTAACAGTTGACTCTGAAAAATGTATTGCATGTGGGGCATGTTTTGATGCATGTGAGCATAATGCCAGAGAATATCAGGATGACACAAAATCATTTTTTACAGCATTAGAAGCAGGAAAAAAGATTTCTGTTATTTTAGCTCCTGCATTTTTGGCAAATTATCCGCATGAGTATAAAAAGGTACTTGGATATCTGAAGGAAAAAGGTGTAAATCATATTTACAGTGTTTCTTTCGGTGCAGATATCACGACATGGGGATATTTAAAATATATTACAGAACATCAGTTTCTGGGTGGCATTTCCCAGCCATGTCCGGCAGTTGTCAATTATGTGGAAAAATATATTCCGGAATTACTGCCGAAAATGATGCCGATTCATAGTCCGATGATGTGTATGGCAATTTACATAAAAAAATATTTAAAATGTGATGATGAACTTGCATTTATCAGTCCTTGTATCGCAAAGAAGACAGAGATTACAGATCCAAATTGCTATGGCTATGTAAAATATAATGTGACATTTAAAAAGCTTTTTGAAACGATTGGAAATAAATATCAGGGCTGTAAGGAATATGAGGACGAACTGGAATATGGGATGGGTGCGCTTTATCCGATGCCGGGTGGACTCAGAGAGAATGTAGAGCATTTTCTTGGAAAAGAACAGGTGGTAAGACAGGTAGAGGGCGAAGAGGAGGCTTATCGCTACCTGCATGAGTACTTAGAACGTATCAGAACAAACAGGAGACAGCCATTTATGGTCGATATTTTAAACTGTTCGAAAGGATGCATCTACGGAACAGCTACAGAACCGGAACGCAATACGGATGATGTTATGCTGACGTTAAGTGATATGCGAAACAGAGCTTCCGACAGGACAGAAACGAAAAAGGGACTGTTTTGGAAAAAAGGAAAGAATGGTTCTCCATGGGATGACTCCGTGCCGGAAAATGAACGCCTCGCAAATCTGATGAAAGCATTTGCAGATCTGGATATCAATGATTTCGTGCGTAAATATACAAATAAGAATGTTGTTATTAAAGAGCCTTCCGAGCATGAAATCCAGGAGATCTTTACATCCATGAATAAGATGGATGCAGCCAGCCAAAAAATTAACTGTGAGTCCTGTGGCTATTCATCCTGCCGCAATATGGCAAAGGCAATCTATAATCATGTGAATGTAAAAGAAAACTGTGTACATTATGTTAAGAGTGTTGCAGAAAATGAAAAAGAAAAGATCCAGAATCTTATGGAGGAGGAACAGCAAAAACAAGAGATTCATAATCAGAAACTTGCCGGCATTACAGAACAGTTTGTATCTTTGAGCGATAATATTGATCAGCTGGGTGCTGCCAATGAGACGTCAGCAAACGAGGCGACAACTCTTGCACAGCATATACAGGAAATTTCCAATTTCTGTCAGCAGTTAAACAGCTCTTTGGCAACGATATCTGATTTTATTAATATTTATAAGGCAAGTAATGAGGATATTTCCTCGATCGCAGGACAGACAAATCTTCTTTCACTGAATGCTTCCATAGAGGCGGCACGGGCAGGAGAAGCGGGACGCGGATTTGCAGTAGTTGCAAGCGAAATACGTGAATTGTCTGATTCGACAAAAAATCTGATCGTTGAAAATGATGCGAAAGCAGAAGAGATCATTCCTAAGATTAATGCAAGCATTGATTCGATCAAAGATCTGATTGAGAATATTAATGAAATGAACGAGAAAGTAGCAACGATTGCTGCAACATCGGAGGAGATTTCGTCACAGACATCCTGCGTGCAGAGTATGGCAGATGAACTTCGCGATGCAGTAGAAAATATATAGAAATGACAGTTTTGTAAAGCAGACAGATGGAAATAGCAATTTATCAAAAAAATACATCTGACAACAATACTCCGGTTGTCAGATGTATTTTTTTCAATAAATTTAAAACTGTTTTTGGGTAAATGTTACGAGTTCCTGCATTTTTGAAGCAATATTATCAAGTATATCTGTGTTTTTACTTTCGGCTTCTAACGTCTCGTGTGCATGTGCAGTCAGTTCTTCTGATATTGCAGAAAGTGTCTGGACGGAATCAGAAATAACCTGATTTGCATCTTTTAATTCTGAGGTGCTTGTGGTCAGGTTCTGTATACCATTTTGAATGGAAAGTGTATTTTCATGAATGGAAGAGAAGCTGTCTGCAGTATTTTGCGCACTTTCTTTTTCCTGATTGATACCGCCAATCATCTGCTGTATCACAGTAACAACTTCATTGATAGCAGAAGTAACATTATTGATCAACTCAGTTATCTTTATGGTCGCATCCTTTGTCTGTGAAGCCATTCCTGTGATTTCGGTGGCAACAACAGAGAACCCTTTTCCTGCTTCTCCGGCTCTTGCCGCTTCAATACTTGCGTTTAGTGCGAGAAGGCTGGTCTGGGATGTAATCCCGCCGATCAGTTCTACGATAGAATGCATTTCTTCCATATAATGATTTAATGTTTCTAACTTTGCGGCAGCTTCCACGCTGTTTTCAACAGAAGTATCTACCTGGCTGGCAAGAAGGTGCATGGAATTACTTCCTTCTGTTACGATGTCTAACGTGTGCTGCATATTTTCACTGATCTGCTGTGTTACATCATTGACAACCACAATTTTATCCTGAATGGATTTTGTCTGCACACCCTGTTCCATAACTGCTTCTGTTGCATCTGCTGTACCGCTGGATACTTCCTGCATGGCATGCTGGGTTGTCTGGGCTGCGGTGCTTAATTTATCAAGTTCCTGATGGATACTGTTGATTTCCTGATTAACATGATCTGATAATTCAGACAGGTTTGTCAGTAATTTCTCTGATTGTGTCTGGGATTCCTCGGCACGTTTTATTTTCTGTGTCATATTGAGGTTTAAAGTCTGTGAAGTATAGTAAGAATAAATACCGACCATAATCATAATGACGACCTGGATTACAGCATTGTCCTGTCCGGAATAACCAAATTTTCCATTCTGAGAACCTACAATTACGACAATAAGACTTTCAATCGTGGTTCCGGCGTTGACCATAAGAGAATATTTTACATCGTTATAAACGGAAATAATTAAAATCATTGGAATAACGAATAAAAAAACCAGACCGTTTGTGGCAGTAAAAAGTGCAAAACTGTAAAAAACAGCAAAACCGATCGCAACGAGATGTTTGATCGCGGCTGATTCATGTGATTTGTTCCAGAAATAAAATTCTGCAATGACAGGTGCAAAACCGAGAATCATAATGATAAGAATATAACCCCAGGTCTGAAGTCCGGAAAGCACCTGCAAAATACAAAACAGTGTCATGATACTCGAATCAATCAGATGAGCATACATACAGGTTTTATTATTTCGTTCAAGATCGCTGAAAGTGGTTTGGCTCATAAATATGTCTCCCTTTATGTATAGTTATTCAGTAGGAATGGTAATTCATCAAAACATTTGCGTTTATTGTACTACTTTTTAGATAAATATACAATAACGCGATTTTGAAAACAGGCGAGCACAACTTGACATTTTCAGTCAGGCTATGCGTCAAAGATCATATTGTGCCAGTTTTAGATAAGAAAGATAACGTTCAGACAGCTTTATTTTTGTATAAATTTCCGCATATTCTTTTGGTGAAAGTGTATCAATATAATTTTCAGGAAAATCTTTTTGGATTCCGGCGGCTTTTGCGAGGTCTGCAGCCTTGTTATATGCAATAGCAGCTTTTTCCTCACTAGAATAGGTTCCGACGATATAGTTGCCATTAATATGTATCGTAGCACGATATTTGGTAATTCCTTTTACCATATAACGAGCGACACCGTGAAAACGGTTAATCACAAGGATGTTAGCATAACGATAGTCCGATGGGTCCCCGTTGACAAACTGATAATCCCTGCCGGCAACTGCATATGGACGTATCCCATAGCGTGACAGAATGGAATACTGCATCCCGTAATCACTGACAAAAAGGTGTCCCTGCCGTTTCTGGATCTTGTGACTGGAATAATAAAAAAGATCGTCAATGTCAAATTTTAATTCTTCATGTTCTGAAAGGAAATAACTGAAATATCCTTTACGGAGATAGATCGGATTTTTAAAATAGAGTCCATTATCACGAAAATTAAGCAAAATGATGATTTTTTCATATGGAAGAGTTGTTTTGTATGAGTAGACATTGTCAATGGTTATGACTGAGTCAGAAAGAGCCTGTGAGGCTTCCTTATAAGCCAGATGAGCTGTATCTTCTGATGAAAAACTTCCAAGACTGATGTGTTTGCCGGAATAATTGATGCTGGAACGATAGTAGATGGTTCCATCTATTTTTGTAGCAGGAAAAACTCCTTTTAACATAAAAATCTCCATTCTGCGGTTAAAGTTGTTATGATGCATTGATGAGATGTAATCAGCATATCATGTTTCCGGAAAGGTTGCAAGATGATGCGATTTTTGTAAAATAATATTTTCATACGTTAAAGCATTGACATGAAGCAATCATTTCCTATATAATACTAAAAAGTATTGATATAATACTGGAAGGTATTGGAAATCCCAAACTTAATTACGATGAATAAAAAGATAAGAGGACGAAGAAAATGGAATTAATGTATGCAAGCACAAGAGACGCAAATGAAAAAGTGACAGCATCACAGGCAATTTTAAAAGGACTGGCAAATGATGGCGGTTTATATGTACCGACTGAGATCCCGTCTTTGGATGTAAGCATGGAAGAACTTTCTAAGATGACTTATCAGGAGACTGCCTATGAAGTACTCAGACTGTTTCTGACAGATTATACAGAAGAAGAGCTGAAAAACTGTATTAATGCTGCCTATGACAGTAAGTTTGATACAGAAGAGATCGCACCGTTAGTGGACGCAGATGGTGCGTATTATCTTGAATTGTTCCATGGTCCGACGATCGCTTTTAAAGATATGGCATTATCCATTCTGCCACATCTTCTGATCACTGCAGCAAGAAAGAATAATGTCAAAAATGATATCGTGATCCTGACCGCTACATCCGGTGATACCGGAAAGGCAGCATTGGCAGGTTTTGCAGATGTAAAGGGAACCAAGATCATTGTATTTTATCCAAAGAATGGTGTCAGCCCGGTACAGGAAAAGCAGATGGTAACACAGAAAGGTGATAATACTTTTGTTGTTGGTATCCATGGCAATTTTGACCAGGCACAGACCGGTGTTAAGAAAATGTTTTCTGATGCAGAACTTGCAGAGGAGATGGACGCTGCAGGTTACCAGTTTTCATCTGCAAACTCTATCAATATCGGACGTCTGGTACCACAGATTGCATACTATGTATATGCATATGCAAAATTATATGCAAACGGTGTGATCGCAAAAGACGAGAAAATTAATATCGTAGTGCCTACCGGTAATTTTGGAAATATCCTGGCAGCGTTTTATGCAAAAAATATGGGCATTCCGGTAGCAAAACTGATCTGTGCTTCAAATGAGAATAAAGTCCTTTATGATTTCTTCTCTACCGGTACCTATGATAAGAACCGCGAATTTATGCTGACAAGTTCTCCATCTATGGATATTCTGATCTCAAGCAACCTTGAACGTCTGATCTATCGTATTGCAGGTGAGGATGCTGTGAAGAATGCTGCACTGATGAAAGAATTAAATACAACCGGCAAGTACGAGATCACACCGGAAATGAAAGAGAAACTTGCTGATTTCTACGGAAATTATGCGAGCGAGAAAGAGACAGCAGATACCATCCGTGATCTGTATGAGAAAACAGGTTATGTGATCGATACACATACAGCAGTTGCTGCATCTGTATATCATAAATATAAAAAAGATACGAATGACACAGATACCAGGACCGTGATCGCATCAACAGCAAGTCCGTTTAAATTCAGCAGAAGCGTTATGGATGCGATTGATCCAAAATATGATTCTTTATCTGAGTTTGAGCTGGTGGATGAATTAAGCAGGATCGGCAATGTAAAAATTCCACAGGCAATCGAGGAAATCCGCAGTGCCGAGGTTCGCCATAAGACTGTATGTGAAGTGGAAGAGATGCCAGAGGTTGTAAAACAGTTCCTTGGAATATAATAAATAAGCAGATAACAGAAAATAGAATGTTCATTCCGCAAACATTCTATTTTCATCAAAAAAACGACTGTGTTTTGCACAGTCGTTTTTTGTCATAATGAAATTTATAATTCGTTGTGAATCAGTTCAAAGATAAAATGAATCGTTCCGAAAGAATAAACAACCGGTAACAGATATGCTTCATGTTCAAATGTGATCAATTCATCTGTCACAACATTTGGAACATCAAGCTGCAGTTCAAGCCCCTGTTCGTTTGACATATTAACGTTGAACAGACCATTATGAAGATTTAAGAAATCTTCGAGAGAAGACTGTACATATTCGTCAAAACTGTGAAAATCTTCATCGACATAACGGGATGCAAATGCAATGCAGGTGCTTTCCGGCATATCGATATAAGTACGGATGGAAAATTTACCATTGATCTGCTGGCTGATACAATAGTTTGTCGGATATTCTTTACAGAGTTCAGGGCGAACTGGTGAAAAATCATCTCCGATAAAACGAACGAGATCGTTAAACAAAAGATGCAGGAAAGAAAGTTCACCAGGTGAAAGCTGACGTTCTGCAACGACAAAGAAATTTTCTACAAGGTGGTTTACGATATCCTTTGTCTCTGCGGACATATCTGCATCATAAAGTTCATTATCTGACTGATAACCGATGATAAGAGACTGAAGCTGCTCATTATTAATAACACCATCATTTAATAATGCCTGACCAAGAAGTAAGAAGTTAGGATTCTGTGTCTGCAGTAACTCTGTAACCTGTGCTTCTGTCAGATAGCCCTCGCGGATGGCAAGTTCGCCGAAACGTTTATCTTCATGTGTCTGCATGATGATTACGCGGTCCACTTCACTGGCTGACATATATCCTGCATGCATGGCGAGAGTTCCTAATTTCGGATGCTCAGAATTTGCTTCCTGCATAGCATGCATTAACTGTTCTTTTGTGATTCCGTGTGATAATAAGTAGTTTCCGAAAAATTGAGCGTACATGTCTATCTCCCTTCAAATCTTGAAGTAATAATATGTTCGATCTGATCCGCATTGATCGGTTTCTGGATAAAATCACTGGCACCTGCCTCAATGGCTTCGCGGAGCTGGGACTGCGTACCGACAGAAGAGACAATAATGATAGTAGCATCTGGATCAAAATCAGTAATCTCATGTATGACAGCATTGCCATCTTTGATCGGCATAACGATGTCAAGAAATACAAGCGAAGGGGATTCTTTTTTGTAAATATCAATAGCATCCTGTCCGTTTGCAGCCTCTAAAAATGTTGGTGTGCCAAACTGGGAGAGGATATCCTTTAACTGTTTTCTTGCTAAAATAGAATCGTCACTGATGAGAATTTTTGTGTCATCAAATTTCATGGTTTTTTGCCCCCTTCTATAAGTATGTTGTTTTTATTTTACACTAATCGGCGCAAGAGTTCAATGTTTCTTGACCGAAAATATGGGATTTTATGTAAAAAACAAATTAAAACGTCCGGTTGCGCCAATTTTGTATTGCGTTTATAATAAAAAAAATGAGACAAAAAAGTCGAAATACAAAGATTTATGCTGGAGGTTTAAAATGAGAGTAATGGTTGTATTTGATGCGGTAATTCTGCTTTTTGGGATCTATATGGTAGTATCTTCACTTCAGATGAAAAAAAGTGGCAGGATCAATGCCATGGTAATTGCAGAAGAAGAGATGAAAAAATGTAAAGATACAGCAGGATTTATAGCATTTATTTACTGGAGAGAGGCGTTGTTCGGAGGAATCGTTGCCATAGTCGGACTGGTTGGTATCATCAATGAACTTACGAATTTCTTAGGAAAGCTGACTTTGGCAGAACTTGTGATCTTTCTTGGGTCATTTTTATGGTTCCAGAACAGCTTAAAGACTGCACGGGAAAAGTTCCTGCACATTTAAGACGTTCATAGGAAAGCATATTTTCACAAGATACAGATGATAGTCACACAGCCGTCACATAAACCGGTTATAGTAATGAACAGAAAAAAGTCAGTTTGTGGGAGGAAATGAGACGTTATGGAACGCATTTTAGTTGTAGACGATGAAGATAAGATCCGTGCGATCATCCGGAAATATGGAGAATTTGAAGGGTATGAGATTACAGAGGCACATGATGGGATGGAAGCAGTCGAAATTTGCCGGAAAGAAGATTTTGACCTGATCATACTAGATGTAATGATGCCGGAACTGGATGGGTTTTCAACCTGCCGGGAAATCCGCAAATTCAAAGAAATTCCTGTTATTATGCTATCGGCACGCGGTGAAGAATATGACAAGATTCACGGATTTGAACTTGGAATCGATGATTATGTGGTAAAACCGTTTTCTCCACGTGAACTGATGATGCGTGTGAAAGTTGTGATCAGCAGAAACAATAAAAAAGATGTAAGAAACGGACATGAAATTTTTCAGGCGGAAGGTCTGATTATTGATTTTACGGGACGGACTGTGACCGTAGACGGAAAACGTGTCGAAATGTCACCAAAAGAATATGAACTTTTGTTTTATCTGGTGAGAAACCGTAATATTGCACTTGATCGTGAGAAGCTGATCACAGAGGTATGGGGATATGATTATTATGGAGATGACAGAACATTAGATACCCATATCAAACTTTTGAGGAGCAGTCTCGGAGAATACCGCAAATTTTTAGTGACACTAAGAGGGGTGGGATACCGGTTTGAAGCATGAAAAAATCAGTATTAAGTGGAGGGTATTTACTTATCTGCTCATATTTACAGGAATACTTCTTGTTGTATTATGGCTGATCCAGATCTGTTATCTGGATTCATTTTATACAATGATCAAAAGCAGGGAAGCAGAACAGGTTACGTCAGTGGCTGCAGGAATATTAACATCAGACGAAGAAGATAAAGATACCCTGATCCATGATATTGCTGCCAAAAATAACATGGCGGTATATGTAACAGATATACAGGGGAATGAAATATACAGCGCAGAGTATATTGTAAATTCAAGACTCACAGATATGCCGTCAGAGCAGATACAATATTATTATGAACAGGCAAAAGAACATGGCGGTATATTTAAGGTAGAATACGAAGGTGGGATCAACCCGGAGTTCTGGGATGATAACATGAAAAAACCTGAAAATGTAGAAGAAGATTTACTGAGGGATGAAAAAGAACCGTTAGAACCTGCCACAGAAGATGGAACCGAAAACGGAAATGAACGTGTTTTTCATAGCTTTTTACAAAAACGGGGACAGGAGCGCATTAAGAGTGTGATCTATGTGAAAGCAGTGGAGTGTAAAGGTCAGGAATATATTCTGATGGTCAATACACAACTGACACCGGTGGATGCAACGGTCAATACACTGCGTATTGAGCTGGTATGGATCACGATTATTATGATATTACTTTCACTTGGAATTGCTCTTTTGTTATCCAGGCAGATATCAAAGTCACTGATCCGGATCAATGAGTCAGCGAAAGCGCTTGCAAAGGGAGATTTTGATGTACGTTTTGAAGGAAAAGATTATCGTGAAGTAGCAGAACTTTCAGATACGCTCAATGCAACAGCGAAAGAACTTGGCAAAAATGAGTCTCTGCGGAGGGAACTGATTGCAAACGTATCACATGATTTAAGAACGCCTCTTACGATGATCATTGCCTATGCAGAGGTGATGCGGGACCTTCCGGGAGAAAACACACCGGAAAACGTCCAGGTGGTGATCGATGAAGCCGGACGACTGACAAACCTTGTAAATGACATGCTTGATATATCAAAACTTCAGGTTGGTGTTATGGAAAAAAATGATACCGAATACAATCTGACGGAAAGTATCGAATCTGTTCTTGAACGCTATAATAAACTGAAAGAGCAGGATGGTTACTGCATACATTTTGAATATGACAGAAAAGTTCTGGTAAAGGCGGATGAATACAAGATATATCAGGTGATCTATAATCTGATCAACAATGCGGTCAATTATACCGGAAAAGATAAAACAGTGTGGGTGCGTCAGAAAATTTTACAGGATTATGTTCGGATAGAAGTGACAGACAGCGGAGAAGGTATTGCAGAAGATGCACTTCCTTATGTGTGGGATCGCTATTATAAAGTGGATAAAACACACAGGCGCGCTGTAATGGGAACGGGTCTGGGCCTTTCCATCGTAAAAAATATTCTGGAACTTCATCATGCCAGATATGGTGTGGAGAGCACCCCCGGATGTGGATCAACATTCTGGTTTGAGCTTCCAATAGAAAAATAGCAGAATTGAGAAAAACGCTGACTTTCCGGTCAGCGTTTTTCCATTGGAATATATTCTTTATGTTCACCAATATTTTTATAAGCAGGACGCATGATCTTACCGTTGATGGCAACTTCTTCAAGACGGTGGGCACTCCATCCGGCAATCCTGGCAATCGCAAAGATCGGAGTATAAAGTTCCACTGGAAGTCCTAACATACTGTAAGCAAAGCCGCTGTAAAAATCGACATTTGGACTGACACCTTTATAGATCTGACGTTCATCTGCGATGATCTTTGGTGCTAATCGTGATACAGCATCATAGAGAGCAAATTCTTTTTCATAGCCTTTTTCGGCAGACAGTTTTTCTACAAATGAACGGAAAATGCGTGCACGAGGATCAGAAAGAGAATATACCGCATGCCCCATACCATAGATCAGACCGGCATGGTCAAAAGCCTCTTTATGTAATAAAGCTCTCAGATAGCGGCTGATTTCCTCTTCGTCATTCCAGTCGGAGAGGTTTGCTTTCATGTCTTCAAACATGCGGACAACTTTGATGTTGGCACCACCGTGCTTTGGACCTTTTAAGGAACCTAAGGAAGCGGCAATCACAGAATAAGTATCTGTTCCGGATGAAGATACCAGATGTGTGGTAAAAGTGGAGTTATTTCCACCTCCGTGCTCCATATGAAGAATCAGCGCTGTATCTAAAAGTTTTGCCTCTAAAGGTGTAAACTGGCTGTCCGGACGCAGAATATGAAGAATGTTTTCTGCAGTGGAATATTCGGCTTTTGGTGGATGAATAAAAAGGCTTGCACCATCATGATAATGTTTATAAGCCTGATAACCGTATACGGAAAGAAGCGGAAACAGGCTGATAAGCTGTAAACATTGCCGGAGTACATTTGGAAGCGATATGTCATCAGCAAGATCATCATAGGAATAGAGCGTAAGAACACTCCTTGCAAGTGTATTCATCATATCTTTGCTTGGAGCTTTCATGATAATATCGCGGACAAAACTGGTAGGAAGCGTACGGTATTCACTGAGCATTTTTGTAAATTCCGTCAGTTCTGTTTTGGTGGGAAGTTTTCCAAAAAGAAGCAGATAAGTACATTCTTCGAAACCAAAGTGGCTGTTTTCCGATGTGCCGTCAATAATATCTTTGACATTGTAACCACGGTAATAAAGTTCACCATCTGCCGGGCGCATTTCACCGTCGATCATTTTTGTGGAACAGACATCAGATATTTCTGTAAGACCGACTAAAACACCTTTACCATTAATATCGCGCAGACCACGTTTAACATCGTATTTTGTATAGAGAGCAGGATCAATTCTGGCACACTGTTCGCTGAGCTTTGACAGATGCTGTAATTCCGGGGTAATTTCGCAGAAACGATTGGCAGTCATAATAATCCTCCGTATTTTTTGATTTATTACTTTATAACATTAAAGTATTTTTACTTATCATATCATAAGTATTTCTTATGACACAAGAGTTTTCTAAAAAAACTTTTCATGAAAGAGTTTTTCAGGTAAAATATAAACAGATGACTTAACACATTTAAAGAGAGGAAACAAAAATGGATATAAAGAAACTGGCACAGGAATCAATAGCGGCAAAAGAATTTGCTTATACACCGTATTCACATTTCAGGGTAGGAGCTGCCCTGCTTACAAAAGATGGAAAAATATACCGGGGATGTAATATAGAAAATGCTGCCTATACACCGACAAACTGTGCAGAGCGGACAGCTTTTTTTAAAGCTGTATCAGAAGGGCAAAAAGAATTTACTGCGATTGCGATCAACGGGGACGCAGATGACTATCTTTATCCATGTGGGGTATGCCGGCAGGTCATGGCAGAGTTTTGTGATCCGGAAACATTTCAGGTGATTCTTGTGAACACACCGGATGATTATAAGATATTTACATTGGAAGAGTTGCTGCCTGGAGCATTTACAAAGAAGGATATCACAAAAGCAACCGGAAAAGAGTTGTAAAATATAGCTGATAAACTTGACAGACAGCACAGGAAATAGGATAATTTTTACAGATATGTTTGGAATCTGAAACAGAAAAGATAAAGGAGAGACAAACAGATGAAAGAGAGTTATGGAACAAGTTCCAGTGGAAATTTAAAAGAAGCTGTACGGGGGTTGGGGAATCCGGCATTTTTGATCCTGATGTCAAATGCAGAGCAGCTTGAAGCTCATGCAGCTGAACTGGAAGAATTATATCCGGGTGTACCGAGCATTGGATGCATCGGAATGAGTTACCAGACAGGTGTGACGGAAAAAGGTGTCAGTGTAACAGCGTTTGAAGGTGTAGAGGCTGTGACAGACGTATTAGAGCAGGCATCCATCATGCCGGTCAAATATATCAGCAGGGTTGAAAAGGCTTTACAGAAGATAAATGCGTCATCTGAAAATACTGTCTGTATTGATTTTTGTACAGGAAATGATGCGGCGGTTCTTACGACCATGTACAGTATTCTGGAAAAAAAGAAAATTTCACTGACAGGTGGAACAGGGGATGGTGGAAAAGTTTCCGTAAATGGAAAGGTATATGAAGATGCAGATGCTTTTGCATTTGTGAAAAATACCGGTGGCAAAGTTAAAGTGTATAAGGAAAATATTTATTATCCACTTCCACAGTATCGTTTTATTGCATCAAATACAGACCGCAGTAAATACACAGTCGGGGAACTAAACGGAAAGCCGGCAAAACAGGTCTATGAAGATACACTTGGTATCCGGGAACAGGATATTGTAAACCAGACTTTTAAAAACCCGATCGGTAAAAAGAACGGGCAGGATATCTGTATTATCTCAATCAAAGAAGTAGCGGGAAATGCATTGGGCTGCTATCGTCAGGTCAATGATTCCGATGTGCTTTATCTGCTTGAGACGAATGATTATCCTTCCATCGTGGAAGAGACGGTGCGGCAGATCAAAGGTGATTTTGCAAGGATTTCTGGTGTTTTTTCCGTAAATTGCATTTTCCGTTATCTATTCTTCTCCCAGGAGCATTATATGGATCAGTATTTAAAGACAATGGGGACACTTGGTATGCATGCAGGTTTAGTTGGTTTTGGGGAACATTATAACAGCCAGTTTGTAAATCAGACCATGTCGTGTGTTGTATTTGAGTAAGGGGGAGAGAGAATGTTTCAATTCAAAAAAGAGATAAAAGAACAGGTGAGTCAGACAGAAGAAAAATTAAATCTGCATCCGGTAATACATGTGTCTGAAAGTCTGCTTGACTACCAGAAAAAACTTTCACAGACAGAGGTAAGATCTCTGGATGAATTACAGGAAATCCAGAATGCATTTCAGGCGGTTTTAGAGGAAAATGAACAGCTCAAAGAGAAGCTTGGCTCTTTTCATGAAACGTTTGAAACAGTTGGCGAAACGTCAGGACAGTTTGCCGGTGTGCGAGAAGATATTACAAAATCGGTGGAAGAGGCACAGCAGAAAGTCGGTGGCTTAAAGGAGAGTTCAGGGGAAGTACAGGAACATTTTGATGAGATCCAGCGCACATTCGAAGATTTCCAGGCATCCGTGCAGAAAATCAAAGAATGTATGGGACAGATCATCTCAATTGCAAACCAGACCAATATGCTTGCATTGAACGCATCCATTGAGGCGGCGCGTGCCGGGGAGCAGGGAAAAGGATTTGCCGTTGTTGCAGAGGAAGTAAAGAATCTCGCCAGTGAGATCAAAAGCCTTGTCAGCACCGTAGATGGAAGCATTGTGGAAGTGGAACAGGATACGGAAAATTTAAACCAGAGCATTGCTACATCGAAAGAGTCACTCGGGAAAAGCTTAGAGAGTGCAGATGAGACATATGAGGTGTTTGACCGTATTACGGCGGCTGCAAGCGGAGCAGACCAGGTACAGCAGGAGATTGCAGGCGTGCTTGATGATTCAAGGGAAAAACTTGCCGATGTAAACCGTTCGCTTGAGCGGGAAAAGGCAGAGTATGATACAGTTCGCATGCATATAGAGCGGGCAAATGATCTTGGAACACAAAAGAGTACCATGTTCGAAAATATGGAGAATTTACTGGTACAGATTGCTCCGATCGCAAAAGAGTTAGAACAGAAGAATTTTACAGCCGGAGAATAAAAAAAAGGGTGACATTATTTTACAAAAACTGATTGACAAAAAAATAACATTGTGTATATTTATATTAGCGGAATTTTTTAAAAAATACCCTGATTATTTTAAAGGAAAGAGGTTAAAGAGCAATGGCAAATATTGATTTAAGCAAGTATGGCATTACCGGAGTAACAGAGATCGTTCACAATCCTTCTTACGAGATGTTATTCGAGGAAGAGACCAAAGCAGGTCTTGAGGGTTATGAGGTTGGTAAGGAAACAGAGCTTGGTACAGTTAACGTTATGACTGGTATCTATACAGGACGTTCCCCGAAAGATAAATATATCGTTATGGACGAGAATTCAAAAGACACTGTATGGTGGAATTCAAAAGAATATCCAAACGATAACCATCCTATGTCAGAGGAAACATGGGCAGCAGTGAAAGATCTTGCAAAGAAAGAACTTTCAAACAAGAGACTGTTCGTAGTAGATGCTTTCTGTGGAGCAAATAAAGATACACGTATGGCAGTTCGTTTCATCGTTGAGGTTGCATGGCAGGCTCATTTCGTAACAAACATGTTCATCAAGCCAACAGCAGAAGAATTTGAGAACTTTGAGCCGGACTTTATCGTATACAATGCTTCAAAAGCAAAAGTTGAGAACTACAAAGAGTTAGGTCTTAACTCAGAGACATGTGTTGCATTCAACATTACATCCAAAGAGCAGGTTATCGTCAATACATGGTACGGTGGAGAGATGAAGAAAGGTATGTTCTCTATGATGAACTACTATCTCCCACTTAAAGGCATCGCTTCCATGCACTGTTCAGCAAACGCTGATATGAACGGCGAGAATACAGCAATCTTCTTCGGACTTTCCGGAACAGGAAAGACAACACTTTCTACAGATCCGAAACGTCTCTTAATCGGTGATGATGAGCACGGCTGGGATGACAACGGTGTATTCAACTTCGAGGGTGGATGCTATGCAAAGGTTATCGGTCTTGACAAAGAGTCTGAGCCGGATATCTACAATGCAATCAAACGTAACGCACTGTTAGAGAACGTTACTGTTGATGCAAACGGAAAGATCGATTTTGATGACAAGAGCGTTACAGAGAACACTCGTGTATCTTACCCAATCAACCACATTACCAATATTGTAAAACCTGTATCTTCTGCACCGGCTGCAAAGAACGTAATCTTCTTATCAGCAGATGCATTCGGAGTACTTCCTCCAGTATCTATCCTGACACCAGAGCAGACACAGTACTACTTCCTGTCTGGATTCACAGCAAAACTTGCTGGTACAGAGCGTGGAATCACAGAGCCGACACCTACATTCTCAGCTTGCTTCGGACAGGCATTCTTAGAGCTGCATCCTACAAAATATGCAGAAGAGCTTGTTAAGAAGATGGAGAAGAGCGGTGCTAAAGCATACCTTGTAAATACAGGATGGAATGGAACAGGAAAGAGAATCACAATCAAGGATACAAGAGGAATCATCGACGCTATCCTTTCTGGTGATATTCTTAAAGCTCCGACAAAGAAAATCCCAATGTTCAACTTTGAGGTTCCGACAGAGCTTCCTGGTGTAGATTCTGGTATTCTTGACCCACGTGACACATATGCAGATGCATCTGAGTGGGAGACAAAAGCAAAAGATCTTGCTGACAGATTCATCAAGAACTTTGCTAAATACGAAGGAAACGATGCTGGTAAAGCATTAGTTTCTGCAGGTCCTCAGAAATAATAAAGTGCACGCTTTGCGAGCAGACTTATTGTTATGAATGACGATCGGGTGTGACTTGGTTCACACCCGATTTTTTAATTCATGGGAAATTACGTCCTATGAATTAAAAAGCCCTCCGGGCAGGATTGCACTGCGTCGGAGTGGAATTATGTCGCTGGAGCGACCCGCCGCAGGCGGAGAATCCTGTAAAGCAGGATTCTTTCTTGCAGTAAAAAATAGGAGGATATTTATGCTGACTTATGGAATTGACTGGGATGATGTGATTTCTGATCTGAATACACATGCAATTACGCTTGCAAATAAGGAACATGCCTTGAATCTGAAATTAGAAGATATCAATTCATGGGAAAATGTCGGTAAGGCATCGATCATCAAGCAGTACTATCAGGACGAACGGATTTATCGTATGCAGACAGTGACGGATGAAGCCAAAAATTTCATACATGAACTGCAGAAAAAAGGGAAAGTATATATTATTACAGCAATTGCACCGCAGTTTATGAGCCTGCGCGCAGAACAGATTCTGACAGCATTTCCTGATTTCCCGGAACAGAATATTATTATGGGATTCCAGAAATCGCTGGTTCGTTTTGATGTTACGTTAGATGATGGACCGCATAATATTCTTAAAAGTTGTGCTAAATATCCGGTTTTAATGCGCCGCCCATGGAATGATTCACTTAGCGGCATTCTATCTGTAAATCATTATGGGGAATTTTTGCAGTTAATAGATCAGATCAAAGAGTCAATGCTGTTAGATAAAAAGCCGGTTTCATTTCCGTCTGTGATAGCATTGGTCGGACCGTCCGGTTCCGGCAAAAATGAACTTGTTAAAAGGTTAGAAAAAGCGGGAGCAGGAAAGATTGTTCATTCGTATACGACAGGAACAGCAGATGGGTTCCATCAGAGACTTTCGGCTGAAGAGTTTAAAAATAAAAAAAATGATTTTGTAACAGTAACCGTGTATGCCGGAAATAAATATGGTATCCTGGCGTCTGATATTGCAAAAATGATCGAAGATGGGATTAATCCGATCGTGCCGCTTGATATCGGTGGTGCAATAGCTATGAAACGATTGTTTTCAACAGCCATATTGTTTTGCAGGAGCAGTCGTGAAAAAATGATTTCCAATATTTTAGAAAAAAGTATCAGTAATCAGGAAAAAATGTACCGTCTATTATCATTGGAAAATGAAATTGACAATGAAGAACTCTGTGACTTCTCTATACGGACAGATAATATGGAAGAAGCTATTGAACAGGTAAGGATGCTTTTGTCAATAGAGAAAATAGATAGAAAGTAAAACAAAATTTGGCACTAATTAATAGTTGCGAAATGGGGCATATTAAAGTATAATAAGACTATCAAAAACGGCCTGGGATGTGCGACACCCTACATTTTTGAACCTACATTTACTTTTATGGGATTCTTATATTCGAAGGCAGATGTCAAGCCATCAGTACTTCGGTACGTGAGCAGTGGAAGACAGAAACCAGCGTGCGGTTACCCACCTAGCGGTCGCTAGGAGTCAAAAACGTAGGAAACGGCATTTTGGGTTTTTGACAAAAGATCATAAGTTACAGAAGATTTTTTTAGTACAGAAGAGATGAAGAGTACAAAAGAAAATTTGATGTACAGAAGAATATTTGGCATACAGATGAAAAAGATCTGCTATACAAAAGAATATTTAAAATACAAAAGAACTTTTGTTTTCGGACAAAAGATCAGGGAAGCTGCTTTGAAATATAAGCAGCTTCTTTTGTGCAATAAAATGACAGAAATTATATGTATTTGGTACAGAAACGGGGTTCAACGTGAAAAAAAGAAATATACCTAAAATTTCAGCAGTCATACTGGGAGTTTTAATTTGTGTTTTTATAGGTGTACTTATAAACAAACTGAAAGAGAATTATGATCCGGAAGTTTTTTCGGAAGATTATATCAGTATTGATGAAGTAAAACAGGAACTGGCTTTTACCGTGTATTCAAAGGATGAATGGGACGACTGGTTTTCAGGCAGGAAACAGGAGTATCTGACACAGTCAGTGCTGGATGAACTGTTAAAAAAACTGGGTGTTTCAGAACAGATTGATTTTGTGGTAAAAAGAAAAAACTCAGCCATCCCGCGTACAGAATGGAATCAGATATATGAGCAGATACTTGGATTTCTTGATATGGAACAGAGCGTGACAAAAGAGTCTATGCTTGTGTTAAATAGTCTGGAGCTGGATGATCAGACGGTTCTTGTAACGAATCAGGGTGACTATTATACCAGATTACAAAATACATATTTTACAAACTGGATGGCATATGAGATTTATATAAGAGAGAATCAGTGCATTGGCATTGCACAGGTATCCAGACAGGGACAAACGGTCGAGAATGTATATTTAAAATCCTGCCAGAGGGAACAAATCTGTTTTTTATTTGCCGGTGCAGTTTATGAAATAGAATTGAACGATGATCAGATATCCTGCGAACCGGGAGTCTGTGACCTCGTATTTACGGATGGTACGCTTACTGCAATCAAGACAAAACAGGATTTTATACAGGGGCAGATGTTGTCTTATGATGATTCTGAGATTGAGATAGAAGATTATGGAAGAATCCACCATAATGGAAAACTTCCGGTTTATCAGACTTATGGCGATGTGTCTGAAAAATCGATATCGGATGTTGTTTTAGGTAACATGGATGTTGCTTATGTGACAGCAGGGAAGGAAGTCTGTGCGATCCTTATTCTACAGCCTGCTGATATAAAAAATATCCGGGTTCTTCTTTTAGCGGATGATGGTACAAATGTCCGGAAAGATATATATTTAAAATGTTCTGCGAAAGCTGTAGTGACCTGTGGCGATGAAACAAAAAATACAGAACCGGATGAACTTCTTCACCCTGCGGATGCATTGGCAGATACCTCTGGAAAAACTTATGTTTTGAAGCCGGAAACGGAAGATGGACGGATCTATCTGTGTGACCAGGATGGGACAGCTACGTCAAATGGCTATTTTGGAACGATCGAGGTGAGAAATACAGAGAATGGGTATACGGTCGTGAATGAGCTGCCATTAGAAGAATATTTATCTGCGGTTGTGCCAAGTGAAATGCCGTCAAATTTTTCGGCAGAGGCATTAAAGGCACAGGCGGTATGTGCGCGCAGTTACGCTTATATACAGCTTATGCGGGCAGATCTTGCGGCATATGGAGCGCATATCAATGACAGTACATCTTATCAGGTTTACAATAAAGTGGAGCAGACCAAGGAGTCCGTTGCGGCTGTCGATGCAACATGTGATCAGGTGATGACCTGGATGGGAAAGGTTGTGGAGGCATATTATTTCTCTACATCAATGGGGTATACAGATACGGCAGAAATCTGGAATGTGGATGATCCTGCTGATTATGGATATCTGAAAAAAACATGTTTAAATCAGACGGATGATGGGATGGACTTATCAGATGAAACAACATTTACCCGGTATATTAAGGGCAACGCGGATGGATATGATAGTGATATCCGTTATTACAGGTGGTCTGCAACAGCAGATTTATCGGATAAAACGGAACAGGTAAATGAGATCTTATCAGCAAGACATTCCATTTCACCCCAAAATGTGTTATATTATGAATCTGACGGCACAACAGAGATGGATGTTTCTGATGCCGGAAAGAAAATGGGAGACATTACCGGAATGTCAGTGGAAGCAAGAAGTGGTTCCGGTTCGATCCTTACATTGAATCTTACTTATGAACATGGTGTCGTAAAAGTAAAGACAGAATACAATATTCGTAAGATTCTTGGCTGTATGATCGAAAAAATAGTCTATGCAGATGCAACGGAATCAGAAAATATGACGATGCTGCCAAGTGCATTTTCAACGATCGAAAAGCAGGAAGACGGAACCTATCTGTTATCCGGCGGGGGTTATGGTCATGGACTTGGCATGAGCCAGAATGGCGCAAATGGAATGGCAAAAGCCGGTATGAATTATCTGGATATCTTAAATTATTTTTATCAGGATATTAAAATAGAGACAATCGGAGAGATGGAAGGAAAAAAGACATTATGATCTGGAAGATTATAGGAAATGTCATGTCATTTATGGGAAAATGTAAACGGGATAAGATCAACGCATATTCTGCGCAGTCAGCGTTTTTTATTATATTATCGCTGATCCCGTTTCTCATGGTTTTTTCGTCCCTGTTACAGTATACATCTGTGACGGAGGGGACACTTTTAAAAATTATAGAAAGAGTTATGCCGGAATACATAGCACCGTTTCTTATTTCCCTGATCGATGAGGTGTATAACAGATCTGCGGGCATTATTTCCATTACAGCGATCGCAGCTATCTGGTCTGCAGCAAAGGGAGTACAATATATGACCGATGGACTTAATTCTGTCAATGACCTTGAAGAGACAAGAAACTGGTTTGTGCTGCGCCTTTGGGCAGTCGTTTATACAGTAGTGTTTGTGATCGCGATTATATTTACGCTGCTTGTAATTATTTTTGGAAATTCGCTTCAGAAACTGGCATCACAGTATATTCCGTTACTGCGGCATGCTGTGGATCTGCTGTCACATTTTCGAGGTCTGATCATGTTAGCAATGCTGATCCTTTTCTTTGATATAATCTTCACTGCACTGCCGAATAAAAAGCTGACCTTTAAAAGCCAGCTTCCGGGAGCTGCGATCTGCGGAGTGGCATGGTATGTTTTTTCTATTGGTGTATCTATATATGTGGATTATTTTAATGGTTTTTCCATGTATGGAAGCCTGACAACGATCGCACTTATCATGTTGTGGCTTTATTTCTGTATGTATATTATGATGATGTCGGCGGAAGTAAATGTCATTTTCAATGATAGTATCCGCAAGTGGCTGCTCAAAGAGAAAGAGAAGAAAAAGAGAAAAAACTCTTGAACTAATAAATTGCCTGTGCTAAAATGCAATACAGAGTGAAAATAAAAGAAAAGGCATTGAACGTGATTAGTAGTGCACTATAATTCTTTCAGAGAGAGTGGGTCACCGGCTGAAAACCCATTTAAGACAAGGTAGGAAGCGAAGTTCGCACGGGAGCTGCATTTGTGAAATGACAGTAGCAGATGACGTCCATGCACGTTACGCATGTTAAGAGCTTTTTGTCAATATTCGTGGCAGAAAGAATCAGGGTGGTATCGCGGAATCATTCGTCCCTGGACGAATGACTCCGCGTTTTTTGTTGCTGAAACAAATCCACCACAGGAAATTGTGTCACAAAAATAATTTGTGAGACAAATATCTGAAAGAAATAATGCAGAATGGAGATTATCATGAAAGAAAAATTGCAGAAAATCAGAGAAGATGCGATCCGTCAGATCGAAGAATCCGGCGATCTGTCGAAATTGAATGATGTGCGTGTTGCGGTTCTTGGAAAAAAAGGAGAACTGACCGCAGTATTAAAGAGTATGAAGGATGTCAGCCCGGAGGAGCGCCCGTTAGTCGGACAGCTTGTCAATGAGACGAGAGAGAGCATCGAGAAGATTTTAGATGAGACAAAGAAAAAATTAGAGGCAGCGGAGTTAGATGCAAAACTGCGCAGAGAAGTCATTGATGTGACACTTCCGGCAAAGAAGAATAATGTCGGACACCGTCATCCGAACACGATTGCCTTAGAAGAGGTAGAGCGCATCTTTACCGGAATGGGTTACGAAGTGGTAGAGGGACCGGAAGTAGAGTATGATTATTATAACTTTGAGGCTCTTAATATCCCGGCAAACCATCCGGCAAAGGACGAGCAGGATACGTTCTATATCAATGACAAGATCGTGCTCCGTACACAGACATCTCCGGTACAGGTCCGTGAGATGGAAAAAGGGCATCTCCCGATCCGTATGATCGCACCGGGCCGTGTATTCCGTGCCGATGAGGTAGATGCGACACATTCTCCGTCTTTCCATCAGATCGAGGGACTTGTCGTTGATAAAAACATTACGTTTTCTGATTTAAAGGGAACACTTGCAGAATTCGCAAGACAGTTATTCGGACAGGATACCAAAGTAAAATTCCGTCCGCATCACTTCCCATTCACAGAGCCGTCTGCCGAGATGGACGTGACCTGTTTTAAATGCGGCGGGAAAGGATGCCGTTTCTGTAAGGGAGAGGGCTGGATCGAGATCTTAGGCTGTGGTATGGTACATCCGCGTGTACTGCGCATGAGCGGCATTGATCCGGAAGAATACTCAGGATTTGCATTCGGTATCGGATTAGAGCGTATTGCACTGCTCAAATATGAGATCGACGATATGCGTCTGCTCTATGAAAATGATCAGAGATTTTTAAATCAGTTCTAGGAAAAAGATAGGAGAATATAGCATTATGAATACTTCATTAAAGTGGATCAAAGATTTAGTTCCTGGTCTTGACTGTACACCACAGGAATATATGGATGCCATGACTTTATCCGGCTCTAAAGTAGAAGGATATGAAAACATGGATGAGGATCTCGACAAAATTGTGATCGGACAGGTAAAAAGCATTGAGAAACATCCGGATGCGGACAAACTTGTGATCTGCCAGGTAGATATCGGAACAGAGACGATCCAGATCGTAACAGGAGCTCCAAATGTAACTGAAGGCTGCAAAGTGCCGGTCGTATTAGATGGCGGAAAAGTTGCAGGCGGTCATGACGGCAGCAAAACAGAGGGTGGCATCAAGATCAAAAAAGGAAAGCTGCGCGGTGTGGAATCAAATGGTATGATGTGCTCGATCGAGGAACTCGGTTCCAACAGAGATATGTTCCCGCTTGCACCGGAAAATGGTTTATATATTCTGCCGGAAGATGCTCCGGTCGGAGAAAATGCAGTAAGCTATCTGGGATTGGATGATACGGTTGTTGAGTATGAGATCACTTCAAACCGTGTAGACTGTTTTTCCATTCTTGGTATTGCGCGAGAAGCTGCAGCTACATTCGGAAAAGAATTTGTTCCTCCGGTTGTGCCAGAAACAGGTAACAATGAAGATGTCAACGATTACATCAAAGTATCTGTAAAGGATGACAAACTCTGCTCCCGTTACACCGCAAGAGTTGTAAAGAATATCAAGATCGCACCGTCACCGGAATGGATGCAGTGCAGACTGCGTGCGCAGGGAATCCGCCCGATCAATAACATTGTAGATATCACAAACTATGTGATGGAAGAGTATGGACAGCCGATGCATGCCTATGACCTTGACACGATCGAGGATAGAGAGATCGTTGTGAGACGCGCTGCAAAGGGTGAGCAGTTTGTGACTTTAGACGGTCAGGAACGCACTTTAGATGATTCTGTACTGATGATCTGTGATGGAAAGAAAGCCATCGGTATTGCAGGTATCATGGGTGGAGAAAATTCCATGATCACAGACAATGTAAAAACAATGCTGTTTGAGGCTGCATGTTTCGATGGAACAAACATCCGTCTGTCCGGAAGAAAGATCGGACTGCGTACCGATGCTTCCGCAAAATTTGAAAAAGGCTTAGATCCAAACACAGCGATCGAGGCAATGAACCGTGCATGCCAGCTTATAGAGGAGCTTGGTGCCGGAGAAGTTGTCGGCGGCGTTGTGGATGTTTACCCGAATGTCAAAGGGGATAAACGTATTCCATTCGAGCCGGAGAAATACAACAAACTTCTTGGAACGGACATTGCAAAAGAGACAATGCTGGCTTATTTCTCAAAGATCGACCTCGGCTATGATCCGGCTTCGAATGAAGTGATCGTTCCATCCTGGAGACAGGACTTAGAGTGTGACGCCGACCTTGCAGAGGAAGTGGCAAGATTCTTCGGTTATGACAAGATTCCGACCACACTGCCAAGCGGTGAAGCTACCACAGGAAAACTTACCTTCAAACTCCGTATTGAGGCAGTAGCAAGAGAGATCGCAGAGTTCTGCGGATTTTCACAGGGGATGACGTATTCCTTTGAGAGCCCGAAAGTATACGATAAATTATTATTGCCACAGGATTCACCGCTCCGCAAAGCGGTTGTGATCAGCAATCCGCTCGGAGAGGATTTCTCTATCATGAGAACGGTTTCCTTAAATGGTATGCTGACATCACTTTCCACAAACTTTAACCGCAGAAATAAAAATGTGCGTTTATACGAGCTTGGAAATATTTATCTGCCAAAACAGGTACCGGTAACAGAGCTGCCGGAAGAGCGCATGCAGTTTACACTTGGTATGTACGGAGAGGGTGACTTCTTTACCATGAAAGGTGTGATCGAGGAATTTCTCTACAAAGCAGGCATGAAGCTGAAACCGGAATATGATCCGGAATCCGGAAAACCGTTCTTACATCCGGGACGTCAGGCAAATGTTGTCTATGATGGTACCGTGATCGGTTATCTCGGAGAGGTTCATCCGACGGTTGCTGCAAATTATGCGATCAAAGAGCGTGTTTATGTGGCAGTACTTGATATGCCGGAGATCGTATCCCGCGCATCTTTCGACCACAAGTATGAAGGAATCGCTAAATTCCCGGCTGCAACCAGAGACATTTCCATGGTTGTTCCGAAGAAAGTGCTTGCCGGTGATATTGAGAAGATTTTTGATGAAAAAGGCGGCCAGTTCTTAGAGAAATATGATCTGTTTGATATCTATGAGGGAGCACAGATCAAACCGGGATATAAATCAATCGCATATTCTTTATCTTTCCGTGCAAAGGACAGAAACTTAGAGGATGCCGATATTACCGGTGCAATGGATAGGATTGTAAATGCACTTGAGCGTGTCGGTGCTGAATTAAGAAAATAAAACAAAAAGCATATGCATGTAAGTAGTGCCTGATCCGGTTTTCTGCCGGATCAGGTATTTGTAGTATATTGAATGAGGATTATCATGGATGTAAAAGATTTTTATTATGACCTGCCACAGGAACTGATCGCACAGGACCCGTTAGAGGACCGTTCCAGTTCGCGGCTGATGGTATTGGATAAAAATACCGGTGAAGTGACACATCGTGTTTTTAAGGATATTACAGATTATTTAAGACCGGGAGATTGTTTGGTTATTAATAATACGAAGGTAATACCTGCAAGACTTTATGGAGTAAAAGAGGGCACACAGGCAAAGATCGAGATTCTTTTATTAAAACGTAAAGAGAATGATATCTGGGAAACCCTTGTAAAACCAGGAAAAAAGTGCAAAGTCGGAACCAAGATCATTTTTGGCGAAGGACTGCTGACCGGTGAGGTTATTGATATTGTTGAAGAGGGAAACCGGCTGATCCAGTTTCATTATGAAGGGATTTTTGAGGAAATCCTAGACCAGCTTGGACAGATGCCGCTGCCGCCTTATATCACACATCAGCTTCAGGATAAAAACCGTTATCAGACGGTATATGCAAAATATGATGGTTCCGCCGCCGCACCGACAGCAGGACTCCATTTTACACCGGAGCTTTTAAATAAAGTACGGGAAATGGGTGTGGAGATTGCAGAAGTAACACTTCATGTAGGACTCGGTACTTTTCGTCCGGTCAAAGAAACAGATGTTCTGAAACACCATATGCATTCTGAATTTTACCGGATCGAGCAGTCACAGGCAGATAAGATCAATCATGCAAAGGAAACCGGGCATCGTGTCATTGCAGTAGGAACTACCAGTACACGTACTTTGGAGGCAGCTTCGGATGAGAATGGTTTCCTGCGTGAGACAAGCGGGTGGACAGAGATTTTTATTTATCCGGGGTATCAGTTTAAAGTCATTGATTCTCTGATCACGAATTTTCATCTGCCGGAGTCTACACTTGTGATGTTAGTTTCTGCGTTAGCAGGCAGAGAGCATGTGTTAAGCGCATATGAGATTGCGGTAAAAGAAAAATACCGTTTCTTTAGTTTTGGGGATGCTATGCTGATCACAGATACCACAGTTTAGGTGATTTACAAAAGAGAAGGAGTATTATGGAATGGAAGAAAAAAGACATCATAAGCGTTTAAAGATCGATGTTTCCATCCAGTTAGAACGTCTGACAGAAGATGGAACAACGACATATGATTATACGCAGGTCGAAGTTACGGATGTTTCGCGTGGTGGAATCGGCTTTTTGTCCAACGAACCTTTGGAAGTTGGGGGATATTATAATACTAAGATTCAGATATGGACGAAAGAAGTGTTCGATGCGGTCATCGAAATCGTGCGTAAACAGAAACTGGAGGATGGAACAGACAAATATGGAGCAACTTTTATAGGCATGTCCGACACGGATGCGATAAAAATTGATATTTATCAGGTGTTTCGTGAAGCATAAGTGTTTCAAGGATGAAGTGATAAGCAATATAATTGAAGAGGGCCTGACAGATTATTTTTAAATAATCTGTCAGGCCCTTTTTGAGGTTATGCCTCATAAGAATTTACGGTGATAGTATAACTGCTCGTACCTTCCACATAAGTGGTTCCATCGGTACTTTTGACGGTAACGGTATTGCCGTCCGCGTCAGTGATAGTTCCCTTGCAGGTTAAAGATGAGAGAGTGCTGTCACCATCAACGATCCAGGTGGAACTGCTGTCGACCGTCAGATCTGCATAACCGTCGCCTCCATTTCCGGCATTGCTTTCATCCTGAACAAAACTTCCTGTCCAGGTACTTTTATTTTTAAGAGAAACATCCAGTTGGCTGATACTGTCCCAGATGATCTTTCCTGCCATGGTCTGGGCATCTGTAGTAAATTCACAGTCAGCGCCGTTGGCACCGGAAGAACCCCAGCCCCGGGCATTGCTGTTTCCGGTACATTTTAACAGGAAATCATTGGAATCAGAATAACTTAAATCTACGCCTGACAAATAAAAGGTACTTTCTGTATTGGTGGTGTAGAACATGCCTCCGTTTTTAGAAGTCAGACTGCCGCCTGTCATGGAAAAATTACTGTTTCCGACTTCGGAATCACCGGACATGCTCTGATAGAGGATGACGGTCCAGTTACAGTCATTCTGCTCGTTTTCTGGAATGTTGCCGGTCAGATCACAGTCTGTTAATTTTAAGGAGTTTAAGCCCTCGATACAGACTGCTTCGGATCCGTTGGCAGTTAAAGCTGCATTTGAGATAGAGATATCTGCAGTACAGTAAACAGCCGGGGATCCGGTTCCGTTTGAAGTGTAGCTGCCGCCGTCTACGGTCATGGTACCACCGCCACGGTCACTCCGGATTGCAGCAGAAGATTCGCCGTTCGTTGTCACGGTCAGATTTTTTGCAGTCAGAGTACCACCGCCTGCAACATGAATACCGCCGGAGGTATCCTGTCTGGTTGTGATTGTGCTGTCAGAAACTGTGACATTTCCGTTTCCATAAGAAAAGATACCTGCACCACCGGCAGAGTCTGTCGTGATCGTCGCATTGTCTATGGTTACTGTTCCGTCAGTTACCAAAAGACCCGCACCTACTCCGTAAAAACTGGACGAATCGCCATCGGTACTGTCGGAGGAAGTGCGGTCTAATGTGATATCTTTTAAAGTAACGTTTGCGCCATTTGAAACAAGAACCGCATTTTCATCGGATCCGGTGGAAGAGAAAGTCTCATCGGAAACTTCGGTATCTTCCGTATATTCGGTTACGGCATTGTAAGATTCCGGCTGGGAGGAAGTGCTGCCTCCCGGAGCGCCTCCGCCTGGAGTGTTACCTCCCGGCTGACCGCCGGCGTTGTCAGAGATCGTTACAGTTGCAGCGTTACCATCATCATCTAAGGTGATCGTTACCATAGTGCCTTCTGATAAAGCGGAAAGTGTGGTTTCATTTCCATCTTTGTCATAGTAGACGGTGGAATCGGTCAGATTGATCGTCTCGGTTGACATATTGCCCATATCCGGTGCGCCGCCGTTGTCGGAAGGGGCAGAAGTGTTGTCGCCACTTGGCTGATTGTCAGGGGTTTCGGTGGAATCTGTGCCATCAGAGTCTGGTTTGTCAGCCGGAGCAGAGTTATTGTCACTGCCATTGTTGTCACTCGGCGGATTACCCGGTGCTTCGCCCTGACCACCGCCCGGCATGGTAGCAACCGTGATTGTGCTGTCGGTAATTTCGGAAATCATTCCCATGATCGTATTTTCATCTGATTTTGTATCAGTATCTTCAGTAGACGCTTCTACGGTACTTTCCACCGAAGAAGAGGTGCCTATGGTATTGTCTGTGTCCGTACTATTGTTTGTACTGCCGCATCCGGAGAAAATCAGTGTTCCTGCCAGTGCGATACATAGTAATGCTTTTTGATATTTCATAGTGTTTTTCACTCCTTTTTTGTTGATAGCTGTATTCTACCGATGCAATGTGACGGTTAGATGAAGTGGGATTGGAAGTTATGTGAATTTAAAGAGAAGGTTGTGTGGAAGAGAAGCTGGAATACCTTTTTGAAAGTAAAAAAGTTATTTGAAAATTTTTTTGAATTTTATGAAATTTACTATTGTAGATTTTATAAAAGTGTGCTAAACTATATTTGTATCCATGAACTAGTTTATAATGTAAACAGTTCAACTCAAGAGGCTGTATTCCTGATTAACGTCAGGGATACAGCTTTTTGACTGTTATGGAATCGTTTAAAAGACTGAAGATGTGAAAATTTCAGATAAAATTCAAGTAGTCATTACAACGAAGAAAAGTTGATATTACTACCCGAAATTGATACTATGATTACAGAACAAGCGGTTGTAATAAAAAGTCCTTTGCCATAAGGCGGGGGACTTTTTAAAAAAGAAGGGAAGCAGACATGAGACCATTATCGGTTGGAATTGACAGTTTCGAAAAATTAATTCAGGAAAATTATTACTATATTGATAAAACTCTGCTGATCAAAGAGCTATTAGAGCTGAAAGGCGAGGTAAATCTGTTTACCCGCCCCAGACGTTTTGGCAAGACGCTGAATCTGAGCATGTTACAGTATTTTTTTGAAGATACAGGAGATGCGGAGCAGAATGTGAGAAACCGTGCATTATTTACTGGCTTAAATATTATGAATGCAGGGGAAGAATATATTTCACAGATGGGGTGTTATCCTGTTATTTTTCTTACATTAAAGTCTGCAAAACAAAGAAATTTTGAAGCCGCTTATTTTAAACTGAAAGAAGAAATTTCTGAAGAATTTAAAAGACACGAGAAACAGATAGTGAGCGGTAATGTCTCAGAAGATGACAGAACTCTGTTTTATGAAATTGCGACAGGAAAAGCGGACAGGGAGGTATATTCCGGTTCTTTAAAGACATTAAGCAGGCTGCTTTATCAGGTGACCGGGCGAAAAGTGATCATTCTGGTTGATGAATATGATGTACCGTTAGAAAATGCATATTTTTCCGGATTTTATAATGAAATGATTGACTTCACCCGGTCGTTGTTTGAATCTGTGTTAAAAACAAATGCGTATCTTCAGTTTGCAGTCATTACAGGCTGTCTTAGAATATCGAAAGAAAGTATTTTTACCGGTTTGAATCATTTGAACGGTATTTCGATTCTGGATAAACAGTACAGCGAACATTTTGGATTTACAGAGCAGGAAGTAAAGCAGGCAATGATTTCCTATGGTGTGGAAGATCGTTTTGCAGATATGAGAGAATGGTATGATGGATATACTTTCGGAAACCGGGAAGTATATAACCCGTGGAGTGTCATCAAGTTTTTATATGATCTTGTGGCGGATCAAAATGCATTCACACGTCCGTACTGGGTAAATACCAGTTCAAACGATATTGTAAAAAATCTTGTACTGCGTGCCGACAGGGAAACAAAAGGGCAGATTGAGACGCTTCTGGCAGGAAATACATTGGATATTCCGGTTCATGAGGAAATTACTTACACGGATATTTATGAGAATGATGTGAATTTATGGAATTTTCTGTTTTTTACCGGGTATCTGACTAAAACAGATGAATACATGGATGATGGTATCATTTTTCTGAAAGTCCGGATACCGAATCAGGAAGTGAAAATGATTTATAAGACCACAATACAAAACTGGTTTCGGGAAATAGTAAAGAAAACAGATTTCCATGATCTGTATCAGGCGATGGAAACGGGAAACGCGGCGCGTATGCAGGAGATTCTGAATGAACAGTTGTTAGTAACAATCAGTTATTATGACAGTGCGGAAAGTTTTTATCATGGTTTTCTTGCCGGGATTCTAAGCCAGAGCAGCAATTATCTTGTTGAGTCGAACCGTGAATCAGGGAAAAGACGATATGATCTGATGGTAAAAAGTCCGTCGGTCAGAGGCAGGGCATTTATTATAGAAGTAAAAGTGTCTTCTGGAATTGATGAATTGGAAAATGATGCAGAGAAAGCGGTGCGTCAGATTTATCAGAAAGTATATAAAGAGGCACTTTTAAAGGAAGGTTATAAGACAATTGACTGTTATGGGATTGCTTTTTACCGGAAGGACTGTGAAGTTTGGTATGATGGAAAATAATATAGAATGTATGCTGCCAGGATGAGATATTTCATTATCATGCGCAGAAAAAATGCCGTACGATCAGCCGACCGTACGGCATTTTCCTATCTTTCGTAAATCGTATAATGATGTTTCTTAAGCAGTGTGACTGCCAGTGCTAACGATTCCCTGTCATACATTTCAAGTCTCAAGACACCGCCTTCAAATTCACGGTTATGAATGATGCCGATGTTTTTTATGCTTAAATTATTGCTTGCAAGGATCGTGGCGACGGTGGCAATCCCACCGGTCTCATCAATCAGATCTAAATATAATTCGTAAATATTCTTTAAAGCGCCTTTTGCCGTAATAGTGATAGAATCACGGTAATCCTTTGCAGCAGTAAAGGCATCTAACAAAGCTGATTCATCTGCATCTGCGATATTGATCCGCATTTTCTCCAAAGTATGAATATAACTGTCCAATAATTTTAAAATCTGTTCCTGGTTGGACAGGCAGATATTTTCCCACATGACAGGAGAGGATGATGCAATTCGCGTGATATCTTTAAATCCTCCGGCTGCAATGGTTTTCATGATCTCATTTTCATCATCTGATTCACGAACCAGATTTACGAGACTGTATGCGATCACGTGCGGCAGATGGCTGATCGCTGCGGTAGCATAATCGTGCTGTTCGTATCCTAAAACAAGTGGAATCGCACCGAGAGAACGCACCAGTTCTGTCAGCTCTTCCACAGCGGGAGCAGGACTTTTATCGGTTGGTGTGATAATATAGTAAGCATTTTCCAAAAGTGTTTCTGAGGCATTAGAAAGACCGGTTTTCTCGGATCCCGCCATCGGATGCCCGCCAATAAAGTTAGCTTCAAGACCTAGCTTTTCTACTTCCCTGTGAATCTCTGTCTTGACGCTCCCGACATCTGTGATAATACAGTCTGGTGAGATCACATCTTTTAACTGCTGCAGATATTCGATATTTTTCCTGGTCGGCGTGCACAGAAAAATATAATCGCAGTCTGCAAAATCTTTCAGTTCACACGGTGTATTGTTTACGATTAAATGTTCTTTATAAGCGTCGGCAACCGTCTCAGCATGATGTGCAGTTGCAATCATTGTAAGTTCCGGATGAAGTGCATGCAGTTTTTTTGCAATGGAACCACCGATGAGTCCGAGTCCGATAAAGCCGATTTTCTGAAGTGACATATATGGAAATCCCCCTGTTAGATGTTAAAGTTCTGTTCTCATAATTCTTTACCTATCATAGACATAAATTGCAAGAAAGTCAACACGTTAAAGTATAAAAGTGCATATTGCATGAAAAAATAATCAAAGTATGGATGAAATGTGAACACTATGTAAACATTCCATGCAAATGGTTATAAATTATTTAAAATGCATACATAATATATAAACAAATTTTGAGTAATATAAAAATAGTTAGTAAATATGAATAAATAAGTTGTAATAAATGTTTAAATTTAGTAAAATATAACCATACAGTGAATGCCGTTTTAGAGGTATCGACTAAAAAATATGTATTGGAGGATTTGCTATGAACGTTTACACAACTGATAAGATTCGTAATGTGGTTCTGCTTGGACACGGTGGATGTGGAAAAACAAGTCTCGCCGAGGCAATGGCTTATCTTGCGGGGATGACGACACGCATGGGAAAAGTCACTGATGGAAATACGATCAGTGATTATGACAAAGAAGAAATAAAACGTCATTTTTCCATCAACACATCCGTGATACCGATCGTCTGGGGTGATACAAAGATCAATATCCTTGATACACCCGGTTATTTTGATTTTGTAGGAGAAGTAGAAGAGGCAGTCAGCGTTGCTGATGCAGCAATTATCGTAGTATCCGGTAAGGCAGGCATTGAAGTCGGCACAAAAAAAGCATGGGAGTTATGTGAGACATATAAACTGCCTCGCATGGTATTCGTTACAGATATGGATATCGATGAAGCAAGTTACAGACAGGTGGTAGAAGATTTACAGCAGCTATACGGCAAGCGGATCGCACCTTTCCATCTTCCGATCCGTGAAAACGGACAGTTCGTCGGTTATGTCAATGTATTACAGCAGCGGGCAAAACGCTGGAAAGATAACGGCGAAGTGGAAAAGGTAGAAGTGCCGGAGTATTCCCAAGAGAATCTCGGTATCTGCAGGGAAGCATTGATGGAAGCTGTTGCGGAGACGAGTGAAGAATTTATGGATCGTTATTTTGGAGGAGAAGAGTTCTCTGAGGACGAGATCCGTCAGGCACTCCGCGTCAATGTATCCGATGGAAGCATCGTTCCTGTGCTGATGGGTTCAAATATCCTTGCACGTGGTATGTATACCCTGATGGTTGACATTGTAAAGTATCTTCCGAGCCCGGAAAAACGTTCCTGCACCGGAATCAATGCAAAGTCAAACGAAGTATACAATGCAGACTATGATTTTGCAAAACCAAAATCAGCATATATTTTCAAGACGATCGCAGATCCGTTCATTGGAAAATATTCATTGATCAAGGTAAATTCGGGAGTAATCAAAACAGATGATCTCCTTTATAACCAGCATAAAGATACAGAGGAAAAAATCGGAAAGATCTATGTACTCTGTGGCAATAAGCCGGAGGAAGTAAAGGAACTGCATGCGGGAGATATCGGAGCGTTAGCGAAGCTGACGAAAGCAGCTACCACAGATTCCCTTTCTACCAAAGCGAACCCGATTCTGTATATAAGAACACAGATCTCCATACCATATACTTATAAACGTTATAAGGCAGTCAACAAAGGAGATGAAGATAAGATCTCGCAGGCATTGCAAAAGCTGATGCTCGAAGATCTTACATTAAAAACAGTCAATGACAGTGAAAATGGCCAGACATTACTTTACGGTATGGGAGACCAGCACCTTGATGTTGTGGCAAGTAAACTGTTAGAAAGATACAAGGTTCAGATTGAACTGAAAAAACCAAAAGTAGCATTCCGGGAGACCATCCGTAAGAAAGCGGATGTGGAATACAAGTACAAAAAACAGTCCGGAGGTCATGGACAGTATGGTCACGTCAAGATGACATTTGAACCTTCCGGAGACCTTGAAACACCATATGTATTTGAACAATGTGTTGTCGGTGGAGCCGTTCCGAAGAACTTCTTCCCGGCGGTGGAGAAAGGAATCCAGGAAGGCGTGCAAAAAGGACCGATGGCAGCTTATCCGGTGGTAGGAGTAAAAGCAGTTTTATATGATGGCTCTTATCATCCGGTAGACTCTTCTGAAATGGCATTTAAGGTTGCAGCACTTCAGGCATTTAAAAAAGGTTTCATGGAGGCATCACCGATCCTGTTAGAGCCGATCGCATCCTTAAAGGTTGTTGTACCTGACAAATATACAGGTGACATCATGGGAGACTTAAATAAGCGCCGTGGACGCGTACTTGGAATGAATCCGACAGAACACGGTTATCAGGAGATCGTAGCTGATATCCCATATATGGAATTATATGGATACAATACAGATTTACGTTCTATGACCGGTGGAAGCGGAACCTTTTCTTATGAGTTTGCAAGATATGAACAGGCTCCTTCTGATATTCAGGAACAGGAGATCGCAGAAAGAGCAGGCAAACTCGATAACACGGACAATTCATAAAAACTTCTTTGAAAAATAAAAGAAGCAGGTCTTCCCGGAAAGCAGAGCAAAAAACACAGACTGGCTGTAATACCGGCTGGTCTGTGTACAAAAAAGGGAGGAATGGGTATGCAGTTTGGCAGAAAAATTTGCAAAGAATTATTTGTAATTTTATATGTATTTATTTTTCTTGTAAGTGATCCAAAACTGGTTCGTGCCTGCAGTATTATCATACTCCCGAATGCTTCACAGGAGACCATTGCAAGTGATGATATCACATTAGACCTCTTTGCAGGAGAAAATCCATCGGAATATCATATTGTATATGAAGTAAATGGTGGCATTAACAGTAGTAATAATACAAAAAACATCAAAAAGGAAGAACTTCCGTTTACCTTGGATGTACCGGTTAAGATCGGATATAATTTTGCCGGTTGGTATGCAGATTGCAATTATTCCAGAAAAGTTACAACAATCGATGAGGACAGCCCTGCTAATATGGTGCTTTTTGCAAAATGGACAAAAAACATCGATAATCATTATAATGTAGAAATGTATTCTTACCAGACTGGCACGATCCGTGATAGCAGTCAGAAAGAGTTAAAGGAATGTTCTTATACTTTTTTGGATTCTCTTTCGATTCCGGGAATGCCTTCTACCAGAGAAAAAGATTATAAGGACAATTTGATCAGCAGTTCCAGCCAGTGTATGCAGGGACTTTGCTTCACACCGGATTATATTCTTATCACAGCCTATTCAGAAGATCGTAAAAATTTAGGCTCGTTAATGGTATTTGACCGTGAGAGTGGTGAATATCTTGTGACACTTGGCATGAAGAAAGAAAGTCATCTTGGAGGTATTGCTTTTGATGGTGAAAATGTCTGGATCTGCCATTCTAATTCCAATACATTAGAGCGCATTTCCTATGAATATATCACAACAATTGCAAATGATGTACCGGGGTATTGTATTGATGCATCCGCTTTGTCAGATGAATATCGTCTGAAAAATACACCATCCTGCATTACCTGCTACGGCGGAAGACTCTGGGTTGCTACACATACCAGATTTTTTGATTCCGAAATGTATTCTTACAGTTACGATAAAGAAGCGGATAAACTGACAGCAGTCAGCAGTTATAATCTTCCAAGCAAGGTGCAGGGCGTGGCTTTTGATGATAATGGCTCTATTTATTTAAGTACCTCTTATGGAAGAAACAATTCTTCTTATTTGAAAGTTTATGCGTCTCTCCTTGCACTGGATAAAAAGCCAAATGATCCAAAGGTAAAAGTTGAGATGCCGCCTTGCTCAGAGGAAGTTGCGATTGCGGATGATACGGTATTTGTTTTATTTGAATCTGCGAGTGCAAAATATTTTGAGGGTACAGACGGTATGGGAAAAAGTCCGGCACCGATTGACAAGTTGTTAGAAGTGAGTGTTGCTTCAATCTGGTAAAACTAAATCAAACAGCAAGCAGATAGAAAAGGGATGGAGCGTTTCCATCCCTTTTGTCAGCTTTGTTTCCGTTCTTTCATAAGACGGATGATCTTATCCGCCTTATCCGCCTCTTCTTTCGACATGTTTTGTTTTAACAGGGCAATTAACATTTCTGTTTCCGGATCAGTAAACTGGATATTGTTTGTCTTTGCCGCATTCATGGTGCCAAGGAGAAATGGCATCATATCTTTAATATTTGTTGGCTTTTCTTTTGAAGCAAAGTTCATTAAAAACTGCAGTTTTTCGGGTGACATATTTTTCAACCCCGGATTATTCCAAAAATCATTTTCCATATTTTTCCCTTTCAAAAGATTTAAGATATTTTATGCAAAAATCGTCTCATATGTTTCCATCATGGAAATCATATTCGTAAGCATATCAAGTGTTTCGAGTTCCTTATCCGTACAGAATTTCCGGAGATCGTTCAGCATAGCAAGCGTGGAATTTTCTTCTTCGCTGACAGAGCACATAGACATGACTTTATCTTCCTGATTAAATACCTGGATGGTATTCTGTAATTCCATATATTTGATCAGAATGGCAAATTGTTTTTTCTGGTCGCCTTTCATATAAGGAATTGCTGTTTTTAACATCTGCAGTTCTCGGGTCTGTGTCATATTATCAAATGGCGTGAATGAATTTTGTTCCATAAAAATCTCCATTCTTGTGTGTGAAAAAAGTTTTTTTCACTCGAATGCCTTTTTCTTTCAGTTTATGAATCAGAAAAATAGATTATGTCAGCTATTATGCAGATTTTAGGATGGGTTTAGTGACGATGTCAGGCAGTCCGGCATAAAATAAACAGGGAGGAATAAAAATATGCTGATTATTGATGGGAATAGTGTTTATGAAATAGATGAAGAGTGTGCCAGGAGAAAGAAAGTCCCGAAAGAATGTGGAATTTATGAGAAGATGATACAACAGAAGAAATGGGAAAAAGATCAGGAATATACAGATAAAAATCAGAAAGAAAAATACTCATAATATCGATGATCTATGAATCAGGAACGAATCCTGCCCGGAGGGCAAAAAACGTCTCGCCTGTAACGGGCAGAGACGTTTTTGGTATAAACAATAGAATGATACAGGGCGACCGGCAATACCGGTCGCCTGTATGGAATGAATGCTCAGACTAGCAGAAGCATCCTCCGCCATTTCCACCACATCCGCCGCAGCAGAAGAGAAGCAGGATGATCCACAGACAGTCATTACTGCCTCCACAGCCATTATTTCCACCACAGAATCCGCCGTTACCGCCACAGCAGCATAATAAGATGATGATCCAGAGAATGGAGTTGCATCCTCCCTCGTTACAGGAACATCCACCACCACAGTTTGTTGCAGCTAAATCACTCATATAAAACCTCCAGAAATTTTTCTTACACTGTATCTTATGTGAAAGCCAGATAAGTGTTACAAATCTGAAAAAATTTTCTGTTAGGTTTAAAGGAATATACAGGATGCATATTTTAACATATTTATAACTGCAAGTTATAGAAAATATAAAATTTTATGCCTTGACAAATAAGAGAGGAAATGTGTAGAATATAGAAAAAGTATAATTGTATACAATTATGCATGAAAAAATATTCACTCTAAAAGTAAAAATATGCATTCATGGCATAGGTGTCAATGGCACAAGTGCCATGGCAGAAAGAAGGATTTACGTTATGAGAGAAGTTGTAATGAATAAGAAAACGAATCTGCTGCAGCTTGAAGAGCATTTTTATCAGTTAGCAGATGTGAAAGAACCAAATGTATTCCATAATCTGTTCCCGTATGATGAGATCCCAAAGATCGCATTCAATGACCGAATTGTACCACATAATATGCCTGAAAATATCTGGATCACAGATACGACATTTCGTGATGGACAGCAGTCAAGGGCACCTTATACAACAGAACAGATCGTGACGATCTATGATTATCTGCATCGCCTGGGTGGACCGAAGGGTCTGATACGACAGAGTGAATTCTTTTTATATAGCAAAAAAGACAGAGATGCCGTCTATAAATGTTTAGAGCGCGGTTATAAATTTCCGGAAGTTACAAGCTGGATTCGGGCAAGCAAACAAGACTTCCAGTTAGTAAAAGATATCGGTCTGCGTGAGACAGGTATTCTGGTAAGCTGCTCGGATTATCATATTTTCTATAAAATGAAAATGACAAGAAGAGAGGTCATGAATCTTTACCTGAGTGTCATCCGTGAGTGTTTGGAAACAGGTATCAGTCCACGCTGTCATTTGGAGGATATCACAAGATCTGATATTTACGGTTTTGTAATTCCGTTCTGTGTGGAGCTTATGAAGCTGATGGATGAATATAAGATTCCAATCAAGATCCGTGCCTGCGATACTATGGGATATGGAGTGAATTTCCCTGGTGCTGTGATTCCGCGAAGTGTACCGGGTATCATTTATGGTCTGACCACACATGCAGGTGTACCTTCTGAACTGATCGAATGGCATGGTCATAATGATTTCTATAAAGCAGTTAATAACTCTACGACGGCATGGCTTTATGGAGCCAGTGGTGTCAACTGCTCCCTGTTCGGTATCGGAGAGCGTACCGGTAACACACCGCTTGAGGCTATGGTTTTTGAATATGCACAGTTAAAGGGAACACTCGATGGTATGGATACCACAGTGATCACAGAGCTGGCGGAATATTTTGAAAAAGAGCTTGGATATGTGCAGCCGAGCCGTACACCGTTTGTCGGCAGTAATTTTAACGTTACAAGAGCTGGAATCCATGCGGACGGACTTCTGAAAAATGAGGAGATCTATAATATTTTTGATACCGGAAAATTCTTAAACAGACCGCCATTAGTATCTGTTTCCAACACATCCGGTCTTGCAGGAATTGCTCTCTGGATCAACTCATATTATCATCTTCCGAAAGATAAGAGTGTCGATAAGAACTCAGAACTTGTAAAAAAAGTAAAAGTCTGGGTAGACAAGCAGTATGAGGATGGACGTGTTACGGTACTGACGGATAAGGAATTAGTAGAAGAAATTGAAAAATGCTGTAAGGAATTAAATGTAACAATAGGAGCATGAGGTGTCATATATGGGAGAGGATAATTATTCCTTAAGTTCCCGTGTGTTCCATACGATCCGTGAGAATATTTTATCTGGAAAATATGCGACAGACGAAGAGCTGAAGGAAAAAAATATCGGCGAAGAGTTAGGCGTCAGCCGTACTCCGGTGCGTGAGGCGCTCCGCCAGCTTGAACTGGAAGGATTAGTCACCATCATTCCGAATAAGGGTGCTTATGTTGTAGGTATTTCCAAGAAAGATATTCAGGATATTTACGAGATACGGTCACGTTTGGAGGGACTGTGTGCAAAGTGGGCTGCGGACAATATCACAAAAGAGCAGTTAGATGAACTGGATGAAAATATATATCTGTCTGATTTCCATGCAGCAAAAGGAAATTCAGAACAAGTCGTGGAATTAGATAACCGTTTCCATGAGATTTTATATAACGCTTCTGACAGTAAAGAGCTGAAACATGTGCTGCTTGATTTTCATCATTATGTGCAGCGTGTACGTAAAATCACACTTGCAGATCCAAAACGTTCTGTGCAATCGAATCAGGAACACAGACAGATTGTGGAAGCATTAAAAAAACATGATGCCAATCTGGCAGAAAAACTTGCAAATGAGCATATGATGAACACCATTCACAATATGGACAATTACGGATGGGACAATTTATTTCAATAGAAAAGGAGAACATAATGGAAAAAATCAAAATGACAACACCACTGGTAGAGATGGACGGAGATGAGATGACAAGAATCCTCTGGAAAATGATCAAAGATGAATTACTTCTGCCGTTTATTGATTTAAAAACAGAGTATTATGATCTTGGATTAGAGCATCGTAATGAGACAAATGATCAGGTTACCGTTGACTCTGCCAATGCAACAAAGAAATACGGTGTTGCTGTAAAATGTGCAACGATCACACCAAATGCAGCCCGCATGACTGAATATAATTTAAAAGAAATGTGGAAAAGCCCGAATGGTACGATCCGCGCCATGTTAGATGGAACGGTATTCCGTGCACCGATCGTTGTAAAAGGGATCGAGCCATGTGTAAAGAACTGGAAAAAACCGATCACGATCGCGCGTCATGCATATGGCGATGTATATAAAGCAACTGAGATGAAGATTCCTGGAGCAGGCAAATGTGAGCTGGTATATACAGCGGAAGATGGTACAGAGACGAGAGAACTGATCCACAACTTTACCGGAGCAGGCGTTGTTCAGGGACAGCATAACCTTTGCAATTCCATTGAAAGTTTCGCAAAAAGCTGTTTTAATTATGCACTGGATACAAAACAGGATCTGTGGTTTGCAACAAAGGATACGATTTCAAAAAAATACGATCATACCTTTAAAGACATTTTCCAGGAAATCTTTGATGCAGAGTACAAAGAAAAATTCGAAAAAGCAGGTATTACCTATTTTTATACATTGATCGATGATGCAGTTGCACGTGTAATGAAGTCTGAGGGTGGTTATATCTGGGCATGTAAAAATTATGATGGAGATGTCATGAGTGATATGGTTTCAAGTGCATTTGGTTCACTTGCCATGATGACTTCTGTATTAGTTTCCCCGGATGGATATTATGAATATGAAGCTGCACATGGAACGGTACAGCGCCATTATTACAAACACTTAAAAGGTGAGGAGACATCCACAAACTCTGTTGCAACTATTTTTGCATGGACAGGTGCACTTAAGAAACGTGGAGAACTTGATTCTAACCAGGCATTATCTGATTTTGCAGAAAAACTTGAAAAGGCTTGTATAAAGACCATTGAAGATGGTAAAATGACAAAAGACCTTGCGCTGATTACTACAAATCCGAATCCGGTTGTATTAAACAGCGAAAATTTCATCAAGGCAATCAGAACAACATTAGAGGAAAGTTTAAAATGATTTTGTCATGTCAGAGTATCTCAAAGTCTTTTGGAACAGATGAGATCTTAAAAGATGTATGTTTTCATATTGAAGCAAACGAAAAAGCAGCGATTGTCGGCATCAATGGTGCCGGCAAGTCTACGCTGCTTAAAATTATTATGGGCGAAGAAACGTCCGATACCGGTGAAGTGATCCTTGCAAAAGATAAAACAATCGGTTATCTGGCACAGTATCAGGATGTATCGGGGCACAGAACCATTTATGACGAAGTTCTTAATGCAAGAGCTGACATCCTTGAAATGGAACAGAAACTCCGCAATATGGAGTCAGAAATGAATCAGCAGACCGGTGGGGAACTGGAAAAACTGATGGTGGTTTATCATCGTCTGAGCCACGAATTTGAACTGCAGGGCGGATATGCATACCGGAGTGAAGTAACCGGTATTTTAAAAGGACTTGGTTTTTCGGACGAAGATTTAACAAAGCAGATGAATGAATTGTCCGGAGGACAGAAAACCAGGGTTTCGCTTGGCAAACTCTTAGTCACAAAGCCGGATGTATTACTTTTAGATGAGCCGACAAACCATCTGGATATGGAATCGATCCGATGGCTTGAGAATTTTCTGCGTGCATACAAAGGTGCTGTTGTGATCGTGGCTCATGACCGTTATTTTTTAGACAGAGTTGTCACGAAAGTAGTTGAGATTTTCCAGCATAAGGCTTATGTATATCAGGGAAATTACTCGGATTTTGCGAAGAAGAAAGCAAAAGTCCGTGAAGATCTGTTAAAACAATATTATAATCAGCAGCGTGAAATCAGACATCAGGAAGAAGTTATCACAAAGTTAAAATCGTTTAACCGTGAAAAATCCATCAAGCGTGCGGAGAGCCGCGAAAAGATGTTAGACAAGATAGAACGTATTGAAAAACCGGTTGAGGACAATACAGACATTAAGATCGTGTTAGAGCCAAATGTGGTCAGCGGAAATGATGTCCTTACGGTGTCAGGTCTTGCAAAATCATATCCGCCGGTTACATTGTTTTCGGATATCTCATTCGAGATTAAACGTGGGGAGCGGGTAGCACTGATCGGCAATAACGGAACCGGGAAAACGACCATCTTAAAGATCATCAATAATCTGATACAGGCAGATGGTGGTACGGTAACACTTGGTTCGAATGTTCACATTGGATATTACGATCAGGAACATCAGCTTTTACATATGGAAAAAACCATATTTGAAGAGATCTCAGATGCTTATCCAGAGCTGAACAACACAAAGATCCGCAATGTACTGGCAGCCTTTTTATTTACAAATGATGATGTGTTTAAGCGGATCTCAGATTTAAGCGGTGGTGAAAGAGGCCGTGTCTCTCTGGCAAAACTGATGCTTTCAGATGCTAATTTTCTTATTTTAGATGAGCCGACAAACCATCTGGACATTACATCCAAGGAAATTTTGGAATCTGCATTAAACCAGTATACAGGAACGGTATTTTTTGTTTCACATGACCGCTATTTTATCAATCAGACAGCAACAAGAATCCTGGAGCTGACAGGTGAAACAATTGTAAATTATATCGGAAATTATGATTATTATCTGGAAAAACATGATATTATGACGCAGTTGTATGTGAAACAGCCAGAAACTTCAGATGTGCAGCCTAAGAAACAGGATGATGCCGTTAATAAGCTCGACTGGCAGGCACAAAAAGCAGAGCAGGCAAGGATTCGTAAAATTGAAAACAGTTTAAAAAAAGCCGAGGAAGAGATTGCCGCACTTGAAAGTGAAATAAGCATGATCGATGAAGAATGTGCAAAGCCGGAAAACGCAGTTAATTCCGCAAAATTAAATGAGCTTGCAGCAAGACAGCAGGAGTGCAGGGAACGACTGGAAACCTGCTATGAAACCTGGGAAGAGCTGTCAATGCAGTTAGATGGAACTGATTGATGATATTTCCTGACAAAACAGAAAATATCTTATTGAAAAAAAGATAGTTAAATTTTTCACACATTGACAGACACAGGGGAAATCACTATAATAAACGAGAGAACGTAAGAAAGGTGGAACCTTTTGTGCAGGAAAAAGAAATATCACAGGCAGTTATCCGGAGAATGCCGCGTTATTACCGCTACCTCGGAGAACTCTTAGATGCCGGTGTAGAACGTATATCATCCAATGATCTGAGTAAACGAATGAATGTGACTGCATCCCAGATCAGACAGGATCTGAATAATTTTGGTGGTTTTGGCCAGCAGGGTTATGGTTATAATGTAAAGTTTTTATATGAGGAAATCGGTAAGATATTAGGTTTAAATGAAAGACACAATATTATTGTGGTGGGTGCAGGTAATCTTGGACAGGCACTTACAAACTATGTGAAATTTGAAAAACTTGGTTTTGTGATCATAGGACTGTTTGATGTAAATCCTGCATTGGACGGTGTGACCGTGCGTGGAATCAAAATCCGCATGCTGGATGAATTAGAGAGTTTCTGTGCAGAAAATCAGGTGGATATTGCGGCGCTTACTATGCCAAAGGAAAAGGCTGATGCCATTGCAAACAGACTAGTCGGACTTGGAATCCGCGCAATCTGGAATTTTGCGCATGTAGACCTGGAGCTCATTGATAAAAATGTTGTTGTAGAGAATGTACATCTTTCCGACAGTTTGATGCAGTTATCTTACAACATTGTCAGAAACAAAAAAGCAGAAGAAAACGGTAACTGAAAAGGGTGCCATAAATTCAGGAAGCAATTAGCTGCCGCACAGATCTTTGTGCGGCGTTTTTTGCTTATAACAGGGGGCTTATTATCATGAAGTATCTTGTAAACAGCAGGGAAATGCAAAAATATGACGCAAATACCGTTTCACATTTTAAGGTTCCGGGACTTCTTCTGATGGAGCGTGCAGCAATAACATTTGTAAATGAACTCCATAAGCAAAAAGTCGACCTCTCAGAAGTTCTTATCGTATGCGGCAGCGGAAATAATGGTGGAGATGGTCTTGCGATCGCCCGCCTTTTATTTCTGGGGGGACATACTGTTACAGTTGTTTTTGCTGGAAATAAAGATCATTGCTCGGAGCAAAACAGAATCCAGCAGGATATTTTAAATGCATATGGTGTTCCTGTCTATACGGATTTACCGGAACAGATCAGACCAACAACTGTCATAGATGCACTATTTGGTGTAGGGTTGTCGAGAGACGTGACTGGTACTTATGCAGATATATTATGTTGTATGAATACACTTCCGGGAGAAAAAGTGGCAGTGGATATTGCATCCGGAATTTCTGCAGATACAGGTGTTGTCCTTGGTATGGCATTTCGTGCAGATATCACGATCACATTCGCATTTGCGAAATTAGGCAGTATTCTCTGGCCGGGAAATGAATATGCCGGCAGAGTGATCGTATGTGATATCGGTATCACGAAAGAAAGCTGGCTGGGAGAGACACCGTCAGTAATGGCATTGGAAACGAAAGATTTATTGCTGCTCCCGGAGAGAAAAAGTCATTCTAATAAAGGAAGCTATGGAAAACTTTTGCTGATCGCAGGGAGTGTCAATATGGCAGGGGCGGCAGTTTTATCTGCAAAAGCTGCTTACGCCACAGGATGCGGTCTGGTGCGTGTGCTGACGCCGGAAGAAAACAGGATTATTTTACAGAGCTGTGTTCCAGAGGCGGTTCTTACTACTTATGATAAAAATGCTGCTCCGGGGAAGGCTGTATTACAGGAGGCTTTTGATTGGGCAGATGCCATTGTGGCAGGTCCCGGGCTTGGGAAAGAAAAAACTGCTGCACAGATATTAAATTTTGTGTTAGAATATGGAACGTCACAGGAAAAGAAAGCAATTCTTTTTGATGCGGATGCGTTAAATCTGATAGCAGAGCAGAATGACTTACCAGAGGCAGATATCTGGAAAAATTTTAAAATCCCGGCAGTGATCACACCTCATCCAGGAGAGATGAGCCGGCTTACCGGAAAAACAGTCAGTGAGATCCAGCATCATTTGCTTCAGACTGCTGCGGATTATGCAAAAGAATATCACGTTGTATGTGTCTTAAAAGACGAACATACCGTAACTGCACTGCCGGATGGTAAAAAATACCTGAATCTTTCCGGCAATTCCGGAATGGCAACAGCAGGAAGCGGAGATGTGTTAAGTGGTGTGATCGGTACATTTATGGCACAGAAAATAACACCTTACCAGGCGGCTCCTCTTGGGGTATATCTTCATGGCCTGTCCGGTGATCTTATGATACGCACAACGGGGTTACAGGGGCTTACAGCCTCAGATCTGATCTGTGGTATTAAAAAAGTTCTGAATATTTATACTACAAAGCCGATCGATAATGAACAAAAATTCGTTGAATAAAAAACGGTACACAAAATAGATGGAGGATCAACATGAACAGATACAGCAGAGTGCATGCGGAAATCGATCTGGATGCAATTCTACACAACATGGATGCGATGCGCGGAAACATTGCAAAAGACACAAAAATTATGGCTGTCATTAAGGCAGATGGCTACGGACATGGTGCCGTAGAGATTGCAGAGACGATTGAAAAACTGGATTATCTTTATGGTTATGCAGTTGCCACGGTTGAGGAAGGACTTATCCTTCGTAATCACGGAATCCAGAAACCGATCCTGATCTTAGGATATGTATTCCCGGACCAGTATGTGGATATGATTAAAGCAGGTATCCGTCCAACCGTATTTACAAAAGAGATGGCAGAAAAACTTTCCGTTGCCGCAGCAAGTATCGGAAGAGACTGCAAGATCCATTTCGCGATCGATACCGGAATGAGCCGGATCGGTTATCAGGTCACAGAAGACGCAGCAGATGAGATGGCACAGCTTTCAAAACTGCCGCATATTATAGTGGAGGGTATTTTTACCCATTTTGCGAAAGCGGATGAAAAAGATAAGGAACCAACCTACCAGCAGATCGGACTTTTCAAGAAAATGATCGGCATGTTAGAAGACCGTGGCGTAAGTATTCCGATTCATCACTGTTCAAACAGTGCAGGGATTGTCGATATTCCAGATGCAAATATGGATATGGTCCGCGCCGGCATCACATTGTATGGCATGTGGCCGTCTGAGGATGTAGATAAGAATGCGATCAGCCTGAAACCTGCATTGACACTGGTGACACATGTGGCATATGTAAAGGAACTTCCGGCTGGCAGAGCAATCAGTTATGGAGGAACTTATGTCACAACAGAGCCTTGCATAATCGCAACGATTCCGGTTGGCTACGCAGATGGCTATGCAAGAGGCCTTTCAAATAAAGGATTTGTTTTGATCCATGGAAAACGTGCACCGATTCTTGGCCGTGTCTGCATGGATCAGTTTATGGTTGATGTTACCGACATTCCGGATGTTAAAAATGAAGATGAAGTGATTCTCATTGGCAGAGATGGTGATGAGTGTATCACTATGGAAGAAGTCGGTGACCTGTCCGGACGATTCAATTATGAATTCGCCTGTGATCTTGGAAAACGTATTCCACGTGTTTATATCCATGGCGGAAGGATCATTGGCACGAGAGATCATTTTTCAGAATAACAGGAAGAAATGGAATACACCAGTAAAAATTGGCAATACTATCCGTAAAGTAAGAAAAATGGAGTGGAAGTATATGGTAATTAGACGTGGTGATATTTTTTATGCAGATTTAAGACCGGTCATCGGTTCGGAACAGGGCGGTGTCAGACCGGTACTCATTATACAGAATGATGTTGGAAACAGGCACAGTCCTACCGTGATCTGCGCAGCAATCACATCCCAGATGAATAAGGCGAAGCTGCCAACCCATGTAGAACTGGACAGCAGAAAATATGATCTTGTCAAGGATTCCGTTGTTCTTTTAGAACAGCTTCGCACGATCGATAAAAAACGGTTAAAAGACAAGGTATGTCATTTAGATTCCCAGATTCTGGTGAAAATAGATAAGGCGCTTGAGGTAAGTTTAGAGTTGTATACATAAATAGACTTGCCAGAAAACGGAAATAGTGATAAAATAAAATGTATTTTTGAAGCAATAAACAAGTGAGAAAAGAGGAAGTATTTATGTCAGGACATTCCAAATTTGCGAATATTAAGCACAAAAAAGAAAAAAATGATGCAGCAAAAGGAAAGATTTTTACAATTATCGGACGTGAGATTGCCGTTGCAGTAAAAGATGGCGGTCCGGATCCTGCAAACAACTTTAAACTGGCTCAAATCATTGCAAAAGCAAAAGCAAGCAATATGCCAAACGATACGATTGAGCGTGGTATCAAAAAAGCATCCGGCGAAGGCAACTCTGTCAATTACGAGTATTGCACTTATGAGGGATATGGTCCAAGCGGAACAGCCATCATTGTAAAATGTCTGACCGACAATAAGAACCGTACCGCTGCCAATGTCCGTAACGCATTTACAAAAGGACATGGAAGTATCGGTACACAGGGATGTGTTTCCTATATGTTCGATGAAAAGGGACAGATCATTATCGCAAAAGAAGACTGTGAAATGGATGCGGATGATCTGATGATGATCGCACTTGATGCTGGTGCAGAAGATTTCTCTGAGGAAGAGGACAGCTATGAGATCATTACAAATCCGGCTGATTTTGAAGCAGTACATGCAGCACTTGAAGCAGAAAAGATTCCTATGGCAGAAGCAGAAGTTACAATGATTCCACAGAATTATGTAGAGCTGACAGCAGAAGAGGATTTAACCAATATTAACCGTATTCTTGATCTGCTTGATGATGACGATGATGTACAGGAAGTATATCATAACTGGGATGAATAAATAATATATAAAATACACAGGAAAACGACATGGAGAAGAAGTCTGTGTCGTTTTTTGTATGAAAAAGTTTTTCTGCATTGCAGTAAAAAAGATATGGTATTCTTTTCGGAAATGTTATATGATAATAGAAATAGATGTAGAATAAACACAGGAATGGAGATTGCTATGAAGAAAATACTTTTTGCAGCATCGGAGTGTGTTCCGTTTATTAAAACCGGGGGTTTGGCGGATGTATGTGGAGCATTGCCAAAAGAATTTGATAAGAATGAATGGGATGTCAGGGTTGTAATACCAAATTATAGCTGCATTCCGGATAAGTTCCGCAGCAAATTCGAATATGTAGCTCATTTTTATATGAGCACCGGCAGTTATATTACGAATAAATATGTCGGTATTTTAAAATATGTCATGGATGGCATTACATATTATTTTATTGACAATCAGGAATATTTTAACTGTGCAGTGCCATATGGAGATGTCCGCTATGATATCGAAAAGTTCTGTTTCTTTGACAAAGCTGTATTGTCCATGCTAAAACAGATTGACTTCTGCCCGAATCTGATGCACTGTCATGACTGGCAGACAGGTCTTATTCCGGTATATCTGAAAAATGAATTTCAGGCAGATTCTTTTTACTGGGGAATGAAGAGTATAATGACGATCCACAACCTGAAATTCCAGGGAGTATGGGATATCAAGACTATGCAGGGACTGACCGGATTTTCAGCTTCTCTGTTCACACCGGATAAACTGGAATTTAAAAAGGATGCCAACATGTTAAAAGGCGGACTTGTTTATGCAGATTATATCACGACTGTCAGCGATTCCTATGCGCAGGAGATTCAGACCGAGTACTATGGAGAAGGATTGAACGGTCTGTTATCTGCACGTCATTTTGATATGCAGGGTATTGTAAATGGTATTGATTATAAAGTTTATGATCCGGCAACAGATGGAAAGATCTATACGAATTACACACCATCGGATTTCCGGAAGAAAAAGTACATGAACAAGGTAAAACTTCAGGCAGAGCTTGGACTTGCTGTTGACAAGAAGAAATACATGATCGGGCTGATCTCAAGACTGACAGATCAGAAAGGCTTAGATCTTGTGAACTATGCGATCGACCGGATCGTGGATGATTATACCCAGCTGGTTGTCATAGGTACCGGAGATCCACAGTATGAGAATATGTTCCGCCATTATGCATGGAAATACGGTGATCGTGTATCTGCTAATATCTGTTATTCTGATGAACTTGCACATAAACTTTACGCAGCGGCAGATGCTTTCCTGATGCCATCCCGTTTTGAACCATGCGGGCTGACACAGCTTATTTCTTTCCGTTATGGTACTGTTCCGATTGTCCGTGAGACAGGTGGATTAAGAGATACGGTAAAACCATTTAATGAGTATGAAAATTCAGGAGACGGTTTTTCATTTGCAAATTATAATGGAGATGAAATGCTTTCTGTGATCAATTATTCAAAACATATCTTCTTTGACCGCAAGAAACAGTGGAATCAGATGATCGACCGTGGCATGGCAAATGATTATTCATGGAATAACTCTAAAGGGAAATACGAGGGATTATACAATTATCTGCTCGGATGCTAATTCTGTATGATTATTTTGCAGATTGGATATACTTAAATAAGGATGTCGTATAAAAAACAGGATGTTACAAACATCCTGTTTTTTCATTCATGACAATAGAATATTTAAAGAGCGTACCGTCTATTGTTTTCATATCATATGGAAGGAGTATATCATGGCAGAAAATCAGGAAAAGAAAAATGAAGAGATCAAAGAGTTTGGTCAGATACAAATGAAAAATAAGATTTCATTACTGACGATCATTGGGGAGATTGAGGGACACGACTGTCTTCCGGCAACTACCAAAACCACAAAATATGAGCATGTTCTGCCAAAACTGGCTGAACTTGAAGATAATCCGGATACAGAAGGGCTGTTGCTGCTTTTAAACACGGTTGGTGGTGATGTGGAAAGCGGTCTGGCGATTGCCGAAATGATTGCATCCATCCGGAAACCAACCGTTTCACTGGTTCTTGGCGGCAGTCATTCCATCGGTGTCCCTTTAGCCGTGTCAACAGACTATTCCTTTATTGTGCCATCCGGAACCATGGTGATCCATCCGGTTCGCATGAATGGAACCGTGATTGGCGCAAAACCAACATACGATTACTTTAAACAGATGCAGGACCGGATCGTACACTTTATCAGTACACATTCAAAAGCAACGGAAAAACGTTTGGAAGAGCTTATGATGAACACCGGAATACTCACAAAAGATCTTGGAACAATTCTGGTCGGAAAAGAAGCGGTGGATGAAGGACTGATCAATGAAGTTGGAGGTATTTCCGATGCATTTTCAAAACTGCATCAGATGATAGAAAAAAAATAACCAGTTAATGACAATCTGCCTCAAATATGTTAAGATAAAACATGTATGTAAAAAGTTACTGCAAAAGAACGATTTATTACGGAGATACAAAGAGGAGGCAGATATGTCATTATTACAGGCAATATTGATGGGGATCATACAGGGATTGACAGAATTTTTACCCGTGAGCAGTTCCGGACATCTGGCGATTTTTAAAATATTATTTGGGGTAGATACAGAGACAGGACTTTTATTTGATGTACTTTTGCATATCGGGACTCTGGCAGCTATTTGTGTTGTATACTATAAAGATGTTTTGAAAATGATTGTAGAGGGAATCGGTCTGATCAGGGATTGTATCATTAATTTCGTCCGTTTTATCGGGAATAAAACCGGCAGGACAGATGAGCCATATCTCCGTCTGGTAAACAGCAGCTACCGCAAATTAGTTGTTTTGATCATTGTATCCACGATTCCAACAGGAATCATCGGAGTGGTCGGAAAAGATGTCGTGGAGATGGCATCTGAGATATTACTTATTCCGGGGATTTGTCTGATTCTTACCGCTGTCCTGCTTTTTATTGCGGATCATGCAAAAGATGGAGATAAGCTGCCAAAAGGTGTTACATATACAAATGCATTTGGCGTCGGTATTGCACAGGGAATAGCAACGCTTCCGGGGTTGTCACGTTCCGGAACGACGATCACTGCATGTCTGCTCAGTGGTTTTAACCGTAATTTTGCTGTAAAATACTCATTTTTGATGTCGATACCGGCAATTCTTGGAGCACTGGTACTGGAATTAAAAGATTACACGGCAGCTGCACTTTCTGGTGCGGAAATTGCATACTATGTAGTTGGTATGATCGTAGCTGCTGTAGTAGGTTATGTCTGTATTAAGACAATGCTTATTGTTGTGCGTAGAAAGAAATTTACAGGCTTTGCTATTTACTGCCTGATCGTAGGCGTTATCTCGATCGGCGGATATATCTATATGGCATAAAATTGATTTGGAGGTAATATTTTGGCAACAGGGAATAGGAAGCGTTCTGCTGCCGGTAAAAGAACATCATCCGGCAGGAAAACAAATTCTGGACATAAGAGGACTACAAAAAAACAGCAGGAACGTGAAACAGAATTTACACGTGAAGTGATCTTATGGATCGTAGTAGCTGTTTCACTTTTACTTTTTATCAGTAATTTTGGATTTGGCGGTACCATAGGAGGAACGGTCAGTCGTTTCTTTTTTGGTATATTTGGAATTATTTCATATATATTTCCGATTGTATTGCTGGTTGGTACTTTTTTTGCTGTTTCGAATCAGGGAAACAGAGTTGCGGCTGTAAAATTAGTGGCAGTCATTCTTTTTGTGGCATTTTTATGCATGTTTTTCGAACTCATTTCCGATGGAACGGATGCGAAAACTGCAATGGATGCCTACCGGTATAGTTTTGATGCAAAAAGTGGCGGCGGACTGATCGGTGGCGTGCTTTCACATATGTTATGTTCCGGTTTTGGAATTATTGGCGCTTATGTGATCGATGTGATCGTACTTATCATTTCACTTGTACTTATTACCGAACGTTCCGCATTCCGTGGTATGCAAAAGGGTGGACGTAAGGTATATGAGTCTGCGAAGATCAGTAATGAGCGGCACAGAGAACGTGCAGAGATGCGAAGGGAAGAACGTGAACAGCGGGAGCAGCAGCGTAGAATGGACAGAAAGGTTGAGGGAGTTGCTATCGATACCAAACTGATCCCGGATACGTCACAGAAACGTTCTCAGGATATCAGCGAGATTTTGCCGGAAGATATGATAGATCTGCCGGAGATCAAAGAGGAAAAACGTGTCACACTGACTGCAGGAAATGCACCACAGAAGATGGCTCCATCTGCATTTTCAGATGAGGCGTTAGAAGCAATGGGACAGGCTCTGACGGAAAAAACAGCGCTTTTTGCAGCGGAGGATGAGCAGGCATCTTTTCCAATCCAGATGGAAGAACCAAAAGTTTCACAGACAGTCGAAGAGGAAGAGATATTCGATATGCCGGGGCGTCCTGATCCTGCAATGGCATTTGGAATAGAGCCTTTTTCAGAGGATACCTCAGATCTATCATCATTTGAGGCTGATTTAGGATCTGATTTATCGGAAGAAGAATCAGTTGATGAAGATATACAGGCGCAGCAGACCGCTGCAGAACAAACCGGACCTGTAAAACGTGAAACTGTATCTCACGAGCCTGTATATATGAAAAATGAAGATGCAGCTGAACCGGTAATGGAAACAGATCTGGAAACTGCACCACCTGAGAAAGCGTATGTATTTCCTCCTGTTACACTTCTGAAACAATCTGAAAACAAGCAGGGAGATACCAGAAAACAGTTACAGGAAACTGCCATGAAGCTGCAACAGACATTAAAGAATTTTGGTGTTAATGTCACGATCACAAATATCAGTTGCGGACCTGCCGTAACAAGATATGAATTACAGCCGGAAATGGGTGTAAAAGTAAGCAAGATCGTTAATTTGGCGGATGATATCAAGTTAAATCTTGCAGCAGCGGATATCCGTATCGAAGCACCGATCCCTGGAAAGGCAGCGATTGGTATTGAAGTTCCAAATAAGGAAAATGTTATGGTGTCGTTCCGCGAGCTGGTGGAATCTGAGGAATTTCAGTCCCATCCATCGAAAATTTCTTTCTGTGTCGGAAAAGATATCGGTGGTAAAGTATCTGTAGCTGATATTGAAAAAATGCCGCATCTTCTGATCGCAGGTGCAACGGGTTCCGGTAAATCTGTCTGCATCAACACGATCATTATGAGTATTTTGTACAAGGCAGATCCGAAGGATGTAAAACTGATCATGGTAGATCCGAAAGTTGTGGAGTTAAGTGTTTACAATGGTATCCCGCATCTTCTGATACCGGTCGTTACTGATCCGAAAAAAGCAGCAGGTGCCTTAAACTGGGCAGTAGCAGAAATGACTGACCGTTATAATAAATTTGCCGAAGCGCATGTCCGGAATTTAAAAGGATACAATGCTAAAATAGACAGTCTTCCGGATGTGGAAGGTGATCCGAAACCGGAAAAAATGCCTCAGATCGTCATTATCGTGGATGAGTTAGCAGATCTGATGATGGTTGCACCGAGTGATGTGGAAGGCGCGATCTGCCGGTTGGCTCAGCTTGCACGTGCAGCCGGGATTCATCTTATCATTGCAACCCAGCGTCCTTCTGTAAACGTAATCACCGGATTGATCAAGGCAAATATGCCAAGCCGTATTGCCTTTGCGGTAACATCCGGTGTTGATTCAAGAACAATTCTTGATATGAACGGTGCAGAAAAACTGCTTGGGAAAGGCGATATGCTTTTCTATCCGCAGGGAATTCCAAAGCCGGTCCGTGTACAGGGAGCATTTGTTTCTGACAAGGAAGTATCAGATGTTGTCAATTACATCAAAGAGGAAAGTGGACAGGTTTCATATAGCGCGGCAGTGGAAGAACATATGAATAATATAGAATCTGAAAATACTACTGTGAGCATTGATTCAAATTCGGGAACCGGAGATGGAAGAGATGCATATTTTGCAGATGCCGCAAAACTTTTGATCGATAAAGAAAAAGGGTCTATTGGAATGTTGCAGCGTTATTTTAAAGTTGGTTTTAACCGGGCAGCAAGAATTATGGATCAGCTTGAGGAGGCCGGCATTGTCGGTCCGGAAGAAGGTACAAAACCGCGCCGCGTTTTAATGACGCAGGAGCAGTTTGAACAATACGAAGAAGAATATTTATAAGACACGAGGAGGAATCATTATGAAAACAGACATCGAGATCGCACAGGAAGCAGAAATGCTGCATATCCGTGAAGTAGCCGAAAAACTTGGTATCACAGAGGACGAATTAGAACTTTATGGAAAATATAAAGCAAAACTCTCTGATGAACTGATGGAACGTGTTAAAAATGAACCAGATGGAAAATTAATCCTTGTAACAGCAATCAATCCAACTCCGGCGGGAGAAGGCAAAACAACGATCAGTGTAGGACTTGGTGAGGCATTTGGACAGCTTGGAAAGAAAGCAGTGATCGCACTCCGTGAACCGTCCCTTGGACCGTGTTTTGGAATTAAAGGCGGTGCTGCCGGAGGCGGTTATGCACAGGTAGTTCCAATGGAAGACTTAAATCTTCATTTTACCGGAGATTTTCATGCGATTACTTCTGCAAACAATCTGCTCGCTGCATTGCTTGATAATCATATCCAGCAGGGAAATGAGCTTGGTATTGATCCAAGACAGGTTGTCTGGAAACGTTGTCTGGATATGAATGACCGTGTCCTTCGAAATATTGTAGTCGGTCTTGGCAGAAAAATGGATGGAATGGTCAGGGAAGATCATTTTGTTATCACCGTTGCATCAGAAATTATGGCTGTATTATGTCTTGCAGATGATATGCATGATTTAAAACGCAGACTCGGAAAGATCATTGTTGCATATACTTATGATGGTAAGCCTGTTACTGCAGATGATATCAAAGCGACCGGCGCAATGGCTGCATTATTAAAAGATGCTTTAAAACCAAACCTGATCCAGACTTTAGAGCACACACCAGCAATTGTTCACGGCGGACCATTTGCAAATATTGCACATGGCTGTAACAGTGTACGTGCTACAAAGACAGCTTTAAAACTGGCGGACTATGTCATCACAGAAGCCGGTTTTGGTGCAGATTTAGGTGCAGAAAAGTTTTTTGATATCAAATCCCGTATGGCAGGGCTCCATCCGGATGCTGTTGTCTTAGTTGCAACGGTAAGAGCATTAAAATACAATGGCGGTGTTGCAAAAGCTGATCTTGGTGAAGAAAACTTAGATGCTTTAAAGAAGGGTATCGTAAATCTTGAAAAACATATCGAGAATTTACAGAAATATGGTGTTCCAGTTGTCGTGACATTAAATTCATTTGTTACAGATACGAAAGCCGAGACCGATTATATTGAACAGTTCTGCCGTGAAAGAGATTGTGAATTTGCACTTGCAGAAGTTTGGGAAAAAGGTGGAAAAGGTGGAGTAGAACTTGCCGAGAAAGTATTAAAAACCTTAGAGACAAAGGAAAGTCATTTCAAACCATTATACCCGGATGATCTTTCACTGGAAGAAAAAATCGAGACGATTGCAAAAGAAATTTATGGAGCTGACGGTGTGACATATGCACCTGCTGCTGCAAAGGAGTTAAAGCGCATTGCTGAGATGGGAATGTCAGATTTCCCTGTATGTATGGCAAAGACACAATATTCCCTGTCTGATGACCAGACGAAACTCGGACGTCCTAGCGGATTTACCATTAATGTGAGAGAAGTTTATGTTTCCGCCGGAGCAGGTTTTGTTGTAGCGGTTACCGGAGCGATCATGACAATGCCTGGACTTCCGAAAAATCCGGCAGCATACGGTATAGATGTTGATGATAACGGTGTGATCACAGGATTATTTTAATAAGTCGAAAGCGAGGATATCCCATGAAATGTGCGAAGTGTGGGGCAGAGTTAAAAAAAGGCTGCCTTTACTGTTCTGTCTGTGGCCACGAAGCACAGATAGTTTCGGATTACAACGTACTTGAGGATGATTATCTGCGTTCACTTCTAAAAGACGGAGAAAGTGCAAAAAATCCGCAAAAGACGGAAGTAGAACCCCAAAAAAACAAAAAGAAAAAAAACAACCATCTGCTGCTGATTCTCTGTTGCTGTTTTATAGTGACAGGTGCGGCAGTTGGTGTTGCTGTAAAACTTTATATAGATAATAAGAATGCAAATTCCTACGATTATCAAATTGAAATGGCTGAAAAAGAACTGGTAGATCATAATTACGAAAATGCACTTCAATATTATAAAACCGCATTGGCATTGCAGCCGGATGATATCAAAGTACGTGAGGCAATGGCAGAAGTCTATACCAGCCAGAAAGAATATGATTCAGCACTCGTTTTATATATGGAAATCCTTCAACTTGACAAAACGAATAAAGAGGCTTATCAGCATCTGATCTCCATTTATGATGAAATGGGGGATTATGACAGCATTCTTTCTTTAAAAGAAGATGTTACGGATGGGAATATACTTGCATTATTCGATGATTATGAGGTTGGTGAACCGATCATATCTCCGCTTAGTGGGCAATATGATGATTATATTACAGTCGTGATCTACTCAATTGCCGGAAATGACATTTATTATACGACGGATGGCACTGTCCCGGATAAAGAAAATGGGATTCCATATCCACAGGGAGGTATTCCGCTAAATCATACTGGAAATTTTGAAATCAATGCTGTATGTTGTAATGAAAAAGGCATCTACAGTGATATCGTAACAGAAGAATACCAGATTCAGTTTAAAAAACCGGATCTGCCATCTGTCTCACCAGATGGAGGAGTTTTCTCTGAGGAGACCACTGTAACAATCACACAGCAGAAAGATTGCACGATTTATTATACATGGGATTCTACAGATCCAACAACAGAATCGGCTGTTTATACAGAACCGATTGTTGTTCCGGAAGGGGATTATGTATTATCTGTCATGGCAGTAAATAACAAGACAGGTTTAGTCAGTGATATCTATCGTGTAAATTTGGGATATCATCCACAATGATATCAGGACTGATACATGTTCCGAAACTCTGTTGGAGTACAATTTTTTATAATTTTAAACATCCGCATAAACGCGGAAATACTATTATAACCGGAGTGAATGGCCACTTCGGTTATATTTATATTGGGATCTAACAGAAGTTTTTCAGCATATGAAATCCGCTGGTTGTTCAGGTATTTATAAAAAGAAATATTTGTAAATTCTTTAAACAATCTGCTGAAATGATATTTTGAAAATCCTGCTAAAGCAGCAACCTGTTCTAAGGTAATATCTTCTGTACAATGCTGGTTGATATATTGACAAATACTGATAAATTTATCAATATACTCTTTTTGTTTTGTTGGTTTTGTGTCAGCAAATTTTGCCGGGGTACTGGCAATCTGTCTGCCAATCAAAACGATAAGCTGTAAAAATTTTGCATAAACAGACGTCTCATATAACGGTGTATCAGAGAGATATTCATCTCTGATTCCAAACATAAGAGACATAGCTTCCTCGTGAATGGCAGGAGCCTCCTCCGGAGTGATCAAAACAGCCGGCTGTAAAAAAGGCAGAAATGCAGTAAACTCTTCAAATGGTTTTCCACTGTTCATATCAACCTGAAAAATAATTCGTCGCCCATGACAGGCTTTCATATGGTGCAGAGTACCCGGAATAATAACAATAATGTCTCCTTTGCGCATATGAAATGGAATCTGATTGCAGTCTACATCATATGTTCCTTCTGTTGGCATGATCAGCTCAATGGGTGTATGCCAATGAACCGGATATTCTTCATAATCAGTATTATCAAAAAGCATAAGGGATGAGTTATTTTCAAATCCAACTGTTTCACGAACACCATCTAAATATTTTATCATTCAAATCTCCTTTTCTATGTAAACTTCCTTAGAATTATTTTTTGCCATGTTCTGCATAAATCAGATTATATGTATTTTTTAAATTGATATAAAAATATAAATTTCATTACGAAATATTGCATTTTATTAATCGAAAATCTATTGCTGTTTTTTAAGATATATATACAATATATCAATTTTAAAAACAATATCATTTTATAAAAAAGGAAATGTGCACAAAAAATATAATAATATTTTGAAAAATACTACCAAATTATGCAATTTGTACTTTGAATTAAATACAAAAAAAGCAAGAATTGATTATGAAAAAGCAATTATTGTATAGAGAATAAAACAAGTAAGAAATAAGATAAGATTGTCAAATAAATCAATTCACACAGTCAGAATATCTGACAGGTGAAAGAAGGGGGTTACATATGAAGTTAAAAAAAGTTTTAGCAACAGGTCTTTCCTTATTGATGGCAATGGGAACGATAGCAGGTTGTGGAGTATCTACTGATACCGGGGTAAACACAAATGCTTCGTCTGAATCAGGAGTTGCAGCTGCTGAAAAAACAGACCAGAAAGAGGAGAGCACTACAAAAACAGACGGGGATGTAGAAGAGATTACCTGGATGTTCTGGGATGACATGGAGGCAACGGAAGATCTTATCACATTGGGTTATAAAGATGTCATCGACAGATTCAACAAAGATTATGAGGGGGTTTATCACTGTAATGTGATCACAACAAATCTGGAAGAATACTATACAAAATTAAATGCATTAGTTGCTTCCAATCAGACACCGGATGTATTTATTGTTTCACCTGGACCAAATCTTACAGATTATGTGGAGCCGGGGGTTGCGGCTGATCTTACAGATTATTTGCATGAAGACGGATGGTACGATACGTTTAACGGTGGTGTATTTGATAAACAGACTTATGACGGAAAAATTTACGCAGTACCTACCAATCTTGCAGCAGCATGTGTATTTTATAACACAGAAATGTTTGCAGATGCCGGTGTAGATGTTCCGGAAACATACGATGATCTTCTTGCAGCATGTGAGACACTTCAGTCAAAAGGTTATACTCCGATTACGATCAGTGCAGGAACAGCATGGTGTTTATCAATGTTGTGTGGATATCTCTGCGACAGAGAAAATGCAGATCTTGATGCAATTGCAGCAGGTAATGCAAGCTGGCTTGATCAGCCGTTCCAGGATGCAGCAAATAAAATGCTTGAGTTATCAAAATATTTCCAGCCAACAGCAGCAGGAGATACAAATGATGTTGCAACTGCAAACTTTTATAATGGTGAGGCTGCGATCTTAATTCAGGGTTCCTGGGCAATCGCACAGATCAATGGTTCCAATCCTGATTTTGAAGAAAAATGCGGTGTATTCCAGTTCCCGGCCATTGAAGGCGGTAACGATCCAAACCGTATCATTGCAAAAACAGACAGCCTTGCAATGAGCTCTACTACGGAGCATCCGGATGCATGTATTGCATTAATGAAATATTTTACTGATGAGACTGCACAGAAATATACAGCCGAGATCGGTGGAAAGATTCCGGTTACCAATGTTGATATTGATTATGATAAAGCTCCAAAGCAGTTAAAGTATGTGATGGATATCTTTGCAAAAGCAACCGGAACATTTGGATTCTATAATGAATCACTTGCTTCCACAGAAGCCGGTTCAACATTTGATGATGCAATGGTTTCTATTTATCTTGGAAACAATTCAGTAGAAGATGGATTACAGATCATTGAAGATTTTTATAAGGAAAATGTCTGGAATAAATAATGTATAGCTGAAGTACCTGAACACGGGATCTGTTATGGATCCCGTGTTCACAAATAGAATGAATGTGTTGATGGGGGAAATTTTATGGATAAACTATTACGGGATAAAAAAGCCATCTGTCTGTTTCTTGCACCGGGAATAATTCTCTTTACCCTGGTATTATTTATACCAATCTGCCAGTCGATTTATTATTCTCTCTGTGATTGGGATGCGTTATCGAAACCCGAATTTATCGGATTTGGAAATTATATTAAATTGTTTACGAAAGATACAACCATGCAGATCGCATTGAAAAATTCAATATTTTTTATGATTTTTTCCGTAGTATCACAACTTGTTGTTGGTCTTTTTTTAGCAGCATTACTTACGAATATAAAAAAAGGAAGAAACCTTTTTAAGAATATATATTATCTGCCATGTGTACTTTCATCAGCAGCACTCGGACTGTTATGGATGTTTATTTTTACACCAAAACTTGGTATCAATCAGGTTCTTGCAACATGGGGAATAGAAGGACCACTCTGGCTGATGGATGTCAGCGGATATATTACACTTCCGATGAAAGTGATCGCATTTGTTGCATTGTGGCAGTATGTAGGACAATCTATGATGCTTTATATGGCACAGATATCAGGAATCGATAAATCACTTTATGAAGCTGCCTATATCGACGGAGCAACTAAAACAAAAGCTTTCTGGTATGTTACCATGCCATTGATCCGTCCAATGATGGCGATTGCAATGTCCTTAAACTGCATTGGCGCATTAAAATTCTTTGATCTGATCTTTAACATGACAGAAGCCGGACCAAATCATCAGACGGAAGTTCTTGCAACACATCTTTATACGCAGGGATTTAAATATTTTAAATACGGATATGCAAGTGCGATCGGTGTTGTGCTTTTAATTTTATGTCTGTTGGTTACATTTTTCATTAATAAGTTTGTAAAAGTAGAAAACTATGAAATGTAAGGGGGAAATTTACATGAAAGGAAATAAAAAAGCACTGGCATGGAAAATCGTGATATATATATTCCTTGTATTGATGGCTTTTCTTTATTTAGCACCATTGGTATGGATGTTTTTTGTTTCGCTGAAAACGAATACAGAAATTTTTAAAAGTCCATTTGCATTGCCCGAAGAAATCCAGCTTGGAAACTTTATTTTTGCATGGACTGCCGGAAAACTTGGTATTGCAACCTTAAATTCAGCTATTGTATGTGTTACCGCATTAATCCTTAATATTATCATAGGCTGTATGGCAAGTTTTGCACTCGGAAGACTGCGTTTTAAAATGTCCGGTGCAGTTATGACATATTTCCTGATCGGAATGATGATTCCGATCCACTGTATTTTAATACCATTATTTAAAACATTTTCAAATATGCATTTATATAACAGTCTGCTTGGTTTGATCATACCTTATACCGTAGTATCACTGCCTACAACAATTTTTATTATGACAGGATTTTTCAAAAATATGCCAAATGAAATGTTTGAGGCTGCCTGCATAGATGGATGCTCTATTTATAAAATATTTACATCTATTGCATTGCCATTATCCAAAACAGGTATTTTTGTAACAGCATTGATGGCATTCGTCGGGAACTGGAATGAACTTCTTTTAGCAATGGTATTTATCTCAGATGACGCAAAAAAAACACTGCCGGTAGCATTATCCAAGTTTGTAGGACCTTATAATACAAATTATACACAGATGTTTGCTGCGATTATCATTGCGATTCTGCCGACAATCATTGTTTACTGCTGTTTTAGCAACCAGATCGTAGACGGACTGACTGCGGGAGCTGTAAAAGGCTGATGTTAGCATGATATAAATGATCATAAAAAGATTTGAAGGAGAAAAAGAATGACAAAACAAAAACAACCACTGGTAAAAAATATTTATACTGCAGATCCATCTGCACATGTATTTGAAGGAAAAATTTATATTTATCCTTCACACGATCTGCAGCATGAATGTGAAGACAATGACAATGGAGACCAGTATAATATGGAAGATTATCACATTCTCTGTATGGATAATGTAGAGAGTGAATGTGTTGACTGTGGTGAAGTATTGCATATGGATGAAGTTCCATGGGTATCAAAACAAATGTGGGCACCGGATGCGGCATATAAAAATGGAAAATATTATCTCTTTTTCCCGGCACGTGATAAGGAAGGCATTTTCCGTATCGGTGTTGCAGTATCCGATAAACCTGCCGGAAAATTTATCCCGGAGAAAAATTATATAGAAGGAAGTTTCAGCATAGATCCTGCTGTACTGGTAGATGATGATAATGAGGCATATATTTATTTTGGCGGCTTATGGGGCGGACAACTGGAAAAATGGAAAACCGGAGTATTTGATGAAAATGCCACAGAACCAGATCCGGATGAAAATGCAGTTGGACCAAGAGTTGCGAGATTAAGAGATGATATGCTTGGCTTTGCAGAAGATGTAAAAGAAATTGTCATTTTAGATGAAAATGGAGAGCCTTTAAAAGCAGGAGACGAAGACCGGAGATATTTTGAAGGACCATGGATGCACAAATATCAGGGAAAATATTATTTTTCCTATTCGACAGGAACTACACATAAAATTGTTTATGCTGTCGGAGACGATCCTATGGGACCATTTCAGTACAAAGGTGTAATTTTAGAACCGGTACTCGGCTGGACAACACATCATTCCATCGTACAGGTTGGTGAAAAATGGTATCTTTTTTATCATGACTGTGAGTTGTCCGGAGGAGTTAACAGTATGCGCTGTGTGAAATACTGTGAACTTCAATATAATGAGGACGGAACGATTCAGACTATAAAACCATAAGTAGATTCTCTTCTATTTAAATATAGCGGTAAGAAAAAAGCCTGATGGCATATTTTCTTACCGCTATTTATATTTTCTATTATTCTTCCGGAATAAATTCAATCAGATCTTTTCCAAGTTTACTGATGCGGGCGAGAGAGTATACATCAATGCCCTGTTCCATTAATTTTCCGCGTCCCGGCTGGAATGATTTTTCAATCAGGATACCGACTCCGGCGATCGTTGCATGTGCTTTGCGCAGCAGGCGGATTGCTCCTGTTGCAGCTTCGCCGTTTGCAAGAAAATCATCCACGATCAATACATGGTCATTTTCATTGATAAACTGCTGGGATAAGGTCAGTTCATAGCTTGTCCCCTTGGTAAAAGAAGTGATTACTGTCTGAAACAGATTATCATTTAATACCTTAGAAGGCTGTTTCTTCAAAATGATCATTGGAACATTCAGTGCCAGTGCTGTCATAAGAGCCGGAGCAATACCGGAACTTTCGATCGTTACAACTTTTGTTACTCCGCAATCTTTATAATGTTCGGCAAATGCCTCACCGATCTGCTGCATCAAAACAGGATCTACCTGATGGTTTACAAAACTGTCTACCTTTAAAATATCTTCATTGACTGCAATTCCTTCAGAAAGAATCTTCTCTTCAAGTATTTTCACAATAGCCACCTCATATATTCAAATATTTTGTCCATTATAACACATATATCTGACAGAAAAAAGCACTATACCAAAAATATTTTATCATAAATTGTTTCTATGATGTGATCAATAAGTGAGGCATTCGTCTGCGGATATTTTTCAAGAAGCAATCCCCTCATGACTTCATAACGCAAAAAATAATTCTGCTCTTCAGATTCATCTGAGATACCGGCATCTGCATTGATTTTTTCTGCCGTATATGTATCTAAAAACCACTGACAGATTTCTTCAAACTGCTGTTCCTCACGGTCAGCGGCGTTTGAAAGAGATTTTAATTCCATAAATGAATGTATGCCGACAAAAAGAAAAATAGCAAACATCACACCCATAACAATAAGGATCATTGTTTTAGAGTAAGCAGCACTTTGAAAAGGAAGCAGATCGAGTCCGAATAAGATCAGAAGAATAAATCCAACGACACTTACGATCGTAAATGTATATGCAGTGGATGTGACATCTTCTTTTTTTGTTTTCTTTGATACATATGCGTGAGACGGTGCTAAGTTGCTCTCGGCTGCATTGTTGCTGATATCAAATGGTTCCTGTGACATAATTTTCCTCATTTCCAGATGAATGAACATCTATTGTTTTTCAAGTAGTTTTAGTATAAATTATAATGTAGATGCATGCAAGCGGATTTGCTAGAATAAGGATAAATGAGTTCGCAGCATAATTCCGTGGAGAGCATAAATAAAACTATGTGAGGAACTATGAAAGTTACGATTTTATGTGTAGGAAAGATCAAAGAAAAGTTTTACAGGGATGCAATTGCAGAATACAGCAAACGATTAAGCCGTTACTGTAAATTAGACATCATAGAAGTCGCTGACGAAAAGACACCGGAAAATGCAAGTGATACGGTAGAAAACCAGATCAGAGAAAAAGAAGCAGAGCGTATCCTGACGCGTCTCGATAAAGAAGCAAAAGAGGGTGCATATATCTTTGCCCTTGCAATCGATGGTAAGGAGTTAGATTCCGTGGAGTTATCGAAAAAGATTGAAAATCTCGGAACTTCCGGGATCAGCCAGATCATTTTTCTGATCGGCGGATCGCTCGGTATGTCTGAAAACCTGCTAAAACGTGCTGATTTTAAACTCAGTTTTTCGAAAATGACGTTTCCGCATCAGCTTATGCGTGTGGTTCTGCTAGAGCAGATTTACCGCAGTTACCGGATTATGAATGGCGAACCGTATCATAAATAATGCAGTCAGCGGGAGTGTCTTTGAAATGAGCAGCCTGCCCTAAACTGCTGTCAAAGGAGAGGTAAACATGAAAGTACAAAATCCAGTTGTCCGGGGGTTTTACCCGGATCCAAGTATCTGCAGTGCAAACGGCAAATATTATCTTGCCTGCAGTTCGTTTGAATATTTTCCGGGGGTTCCATTATTTGAAAGCGATGATCTGTTAAACTGGAAACCGATCGGCCATTGCCTTACCAGAAAAAGCCAGGTCAATTTATATCAGGTTCCCGGTTCCGGCGGGGTGTTCGCACCGACGATCCGCTTCCATAACGGACGGTTCTATATGGTTACCAACAACAATACCTATCAGAAAAATTTTTATGTCTATACAGACGATATCTACAGCGAATGGTCGGATCCCGTTTTTGTGGATCAGGGCGGTATTGATCCGTCTTTGTATTTTGAAGGAGACAAAGTTTATTTTATCAGCAATGGAACGGATGAATCAGATGGAAGAGGCTGTATTTTCCAGTGTGAGATCGATATCACAACCGGAAAACGTCTGACAGAAAGCAGACCGATCTGGAAGGGAAGCGGCGGCCGTTATATTGAATCACCGCATATGTATCATTTTGGGGACTGGTATTATCTCATGGTTGCAGAAGGGGGTACGGAATATGGTCATATGGTAACTTATGCAAGGTCAAAAGATCCTTATGGACCATTTGAAGCGTATGCCCAAAATCCGGTACTTACCAACCGGAATCTGGGTGGTAATGAAAATCATATACAGGGAATCGGTCATGGTGATCTCATAGAGACGCCATATGGAGAAACTTTTATGGTATGTCTTGGATTCCGTATCCAGAGTGACTGGATGCCGTTCCATCATTTAGGACGTGAAGTGTTTTTGGTTCCTGTTACCTGGGATAAGAACGGATGGTTTACGGCAGGTGTGGACGGAACAGTGCAGACTGTGATGGATCTGCCATTAAAAGCTTCAGAACAGAAGATAAATGGACGGTATGATGTTTCTTTTGAAACAATAAAAAACGAACCGCAGCGTTTTTGTCATCTCCGTGAATATCATCCGGAATGTTATGAATTTACTGAAAACAGTGTGACACTTTTTGGTAACCGTTTTACACTAAATGATACTGAGTCACCAACATTTTTAGGAGTCCGTCAGTCGGAGTTTGATACAGAACTTACCGTTTCACTTACCGGCAATTCTCCCGAAGCAGGCATCACATTTTATCTGTCAGAGGAACATCATTATGATCTTGCTGTTTTGTGCAAAGAGAAAAAGCGTACATTGATCCTGCGTCTGCGGATCGGAGATGCGGTTATGACAGCAAAAGAAATAGAACTGCCGGAAGATGCACAGATTATTTTAAAAGTGGTATCTGATGCAGCGCAGTATCATTTTTATGGATTCATAAATGAAGAGGAAATTTTGCTTGGAAGTGCGCGTACAAAATACTTATCCTCAGAAGTTGCAGGAGGATTTACCGGAGTTGTGATGGGCGTGTATGCAGTCAATCCAAATGAGGATCAGAAACAGAAAGCCCAGTTTACAAATTTATACTGGAAACAGGGAACAGGGAACAGACAGATAATGAAAATAGTCCGAGCTTATTGATCTAAAAGCCCGGACTATTTTTTATGAAGATTTCATTATACGCTCTCAAATTCATCAGTGATTTCCTGTGAAGGTGGTGCAGTCAAAAGGCTGACAACAACAATCGCAAATGCGGAACATATGAATGCCGGAAGCAGTTCATAAATTCCAAACAGCCCTCCAAGCGGAGCAATCAGGTATTTCCATACGAACACCATAACACCGCCAACGATCATACCTGCAAGTGCGCCATTCCGATTCGTGCGTTTCCAGAATAAGGAAAACAGCATAACGGCACCAAAGGTTGCACCAAATCCAGCCCATGCAAAAGAGACGATACGGAATACCGAACTATCCGGATTTCTTGCAAGGAAAACACCAATAACAGCGATCACGACAACCGTAAGTCTTGCCATGAGTATGGAGGATTTTTTTGACAGCTTTAGTCCCATGCAGTCACAGAAAAGGTTTTGTGAAACACATGAGGATGCGGCTAAAAGCTGGGAATCTGATGTTGACATTGTACTTGCAAGGATTCCGGCAAGAATCAGACCAGCCATAATAACAGTCAAAACGCCGTGATCGCTTAAAAGAACAGCTGTCCTTACGATCAGAGTTTCTGACTGTGAGGAAGTTTCAAATAATTCAAGAGCACCTGATTTTGTCATTGCAGAACCGATGATACCGATAAATATAGCTACGAACATGGAAATAACAACCCATACGGATGCAATTCTTCTGGAAGTTTTTAATTTGTTTTCATCTTCGATTCCCATAAAACGAAGCAGAATATGAGGCATACCAAAATATCCAAGTCCCCAGGCAAGCGTGGAAGCGATCGTCAGTCCCTTATATGGCACAGACACACCGGTTGCAGGGTCATAAGAGGAAGTCAGGCTTAAATATCCACTCATGGATTTTGCATTTGTGATAACTGCATCCAGTCCACCGGCTGTGTGAATACCGAAAAATACGACGATCAAAAGTGCGATCGTCATAATAATACTCTGGATCAGGTCAGTCATGCTTGCAGCAAGAAATCCGCCAAGCGTGGTATATAAAACAATAACGATGGCACTGACGATCATTGCCGGTAGATAGGAAATCCCAAACAGCGTAGAAAATAATTTTCCACATGCGGCAAATCCGGAAGCAGTGTATGGTACAAAGAAAATAACGATCATAATAGCAGAGATCGCCATCAGTGCATGACTTTTGTCACGGTATCTGTTTTCAAAGAAAGCAGGAAGTGTGATGGAATTATTTGCCTTGTGCGTGTAACGGCGCAGACGTTTTGCAACGATCAGCCAGTTAAGATAAGTACCGATCGCAAGTCCGATCGCTGTCCAGCCTGCTTCGGCACAACCGGAAAGATAGGCAACACCCGGCAGTCCCATCAGAAGCCAGCTGCTCATATCAGAAGCCTCCGCACTCATTGCCGTTACGATCGGCCCTAATTTCCGGCCACCTAAATAAAAGTCAGATACATCATTGTTTTTTTTCGAATAGATCACACCGATCCACACCATCAGGATCAGATAAATGATCATAACGAGCAGCAGCCCTATCGTTTGTCCTGTCATAACAAAACTCTCCTTTGTCTGTTTGTAAAAATTTTTGCTGGTATATCCTGAATAAAACATTACTGCAATACTGTATCACAATAAAGTTGTAATGTAAAACTTTTTTTGTTGACATGCTTTTGTATTCGTAGGATGATAGTGAACGTTAAATGAAGGGAACAAAATTTATGGAGAAAAAATTACAATCATTTATTTTATTTTTGAAATATGTATCACTTGCCGTTTTGACCGGTGTGCTGGTTGGAATCATTGATGCCGTATTTGGCAGAGGACTGCTTGCAATCTCTGATTTCCGGATGGAGCATTATCTGTTTCTGATACCGTTTCTGCCGCTTGCAGGTCTTTTGATCACCTGGCTTTATTATCGTTTCAGCGAAACAAGTTTAAAGGGAATGACACTCGTTTTTGAAACCGGACAGAAGAAAAGAGAGGATATCCCACTGGTTCTGATTCCATTGGTCATGTCTGGAACGTGGATCACACATTTATTTGGAGGAAGTGCCGGCCGCGAGGGTGTCGCTGTACAGATCGGTGCAACGTTATCACATGCACTGGGGCACAGATTTCATCTTCCGAAAGACAGCCGGATTATGCTGATCACTGGTATGGCGGCAGGCTTTGGCGGTTTATTTCAGACGCCGCTTGCCGCAGTATTCTTTTCCATGGAAGTGATCGTTGCAGGAAAAATGCAGTATCATGCACTGCTGCCGGCACTGACAGCATCTTACACAGCAGCATTTACTTCACATATGCTGGGACTGGAAAAATTTTATGTACCACTTCAGGACGCGGTTAAAATATCAGATGGCAGTATCGCAGTCCGGCTTGTTGTACTTGGAATTATTTTCGGACTGACAGGCAGGTTATTTTCGTTTCTTCTTGCACAGTTAAAAAAATTTTTTGGAGAAAATCTGAAGAATCCATATGTCAGGATCGGTGTGATATCGATTCCGTTAGCATTGATTTTGCTATTGCTTTACAATGGGAGATACAGCGGACTGGGGACAAATCTGATCTCTGCTGCATTTTCAGATGGGAATATTTATGCTTATGACTGGATCTTAAAATTGCTTCTCACGGTCTTAACTCTTGCAATCGGATTTCAGGGAGGGGAAGTCACACCTTTATTTTCTATCGGTGCATCCCTTGGTATCGTTTTGGGAGAAATCCTTGGACTTTCTCCGGTTCATTGCGCAGCGCTTGGATATGCAGCGGTATTTGCGGGTGCAACAAACACACTTTTTGCGCCGGTTCTGATCGGACTCGAAGTGTTTGGAAGCAATGATATGATTCCATTTTTTATCGTGTGTATGATTGCATATCTGGTAAATGGAAATAAGTCTATTTACGGGGCGCAGGAAGTGAATGGATAAAGTTGTTTAAATGCAGTGTTTTATGGTAAAATAAAAGAAGTTTTAACGATAAAAGTGAGGAGCATCATGAGAAAAAAAGAACTTGCCAAAGAAGTGATCGAACGTCTGAAAAAAGAATACCCGGATGCCGGATGCAGTCTTACCTATGATCAGGCGTGGAAACTTTTAGTCAGTGTCCGTTTAGCGGCACAGTGTACCGACGCAAGAGTAAATGTCGTCGTGGAAAAATTATATGAAAAATTTCCGGATGTAAAAGCACTTGCCGATGCACCGGTGGAAGAGATCGAAGAAATTGTAAGACCCTGCGGTCTCGGAAAGAGCAAGGCAAAAGATATCAGTGCATGTATGAAGATTTTATGGGAGCAGTATGGTGGAAATGTACCAGATGATTTTGACGCACTTTTAAAACTTCCGGGCGTGGGAAGAAAAAGTGCGAACCTGATCATGGGAGATGTATTCGGAAAACCTGCGATCGTAACTGACACGCACTGTATCCGTCTTTCAAACCGCATCGGTCTTGTGGATGGCATCAAAGAACCGAAAAAAGTAGAGATGGAACTCTGGAAGATCATTCCGCCGGAGGAGGGCAGTGATCTGTGCCACCGCTTTGTATATCATGGACGTGAGGTATGTACAGCACGGACAAAACCATTTTGTGACCGTTGCTGCCTGAATGATATCTGCAAAAAGGCGGGGGTAGAGTAAAAATTACCAGAAATGCCAGATGTTACCGGTTGGATGCAGTTATGAATTATGATATTCTTCTGCTTGTAACAAAAATGTAATAGTTTTAAAACAAATACGTAACATATCAAACTGTTACATTACATTTATGAAATGACAGCAAAATGGAGGATTATCATGAAGAAACAGATACTATTGGCATTTACAGCAGCACTTGGAATTACACTGAGTGTGTCTGCACCGGTAGAAGCAGCATCTGCAAACCGTGTGAATATCTCGGTTTTTGAAAAAGACTGTGCTGCCGATCAGTGGAATTCTTTTGAGGCAGATTCTGTCAATGACTTATTAAAAAAAATATGCGACCGATTTCCGGCAATCGTCCTGCCGGGAGAATGTACACCGGAAATACCAGAAGACGACAAAGACGATCAGACACCTGGTACACCAGAAAAGCCGGATACGCCGGAGAAACCTGAAGAAAATCAGCCGGGTGGCAACACATCCGGCGATGAACAGCCAAAAGAGGATCTTGCGGAAATTTCTTACGTAAAACAGGTTTTAAAGCTGGTCAATGCAGAGCGGAAAAAAGCCGGACTAAATGAACTGATCTGGGATGATACGGTAGCAGCAGCCGCAGCAACACGTTCCATAGAGATTGAAAAATCATTTTCCCACACAAGACCGGATGGAAGAACTTTTGGAACAGCGATCACAGATCTTGGCATTACCTACCGCGGAGCCGGAGAAAATATCGCATGGGGGCAGAAAACACCGGAAACTGTTATGAATGCATGGATGAACAGTGAGGGGCACCGCGCAAATATTTTAAACCCGAACTTTAAAAAACTTGGTGTCGGCTACCGTACCAATGGGCAGGGAACACCTTACTGGACGCAACTGTTTACTTATTAAAAGAATGATTGATGAGGTACTGGATATTTCAGTACCTCATTATTTTGTTGTAATCCCGTATTCCTGTTTGACGCAGGTACTTCCGTACAGTATAATATAGGTAGCGCTTTTTTATGCGTACACATAGGAGGAATCAATGTTAACGATCAATGAATACCGTAAGGTAGAAAGTTTAGAAGAAGCATATGAGCTGAATCAGAAAAAAAATAATAAGATTATCGCCGGTGGTGTCTGGATGAAGATCGGTGACCGCAGGATTTCAACAGCGATCGATCTGTCGGGACTTGGACTTGATAAGATCACTGAGACGGAAACAGAGTTTGTCATCGGTGCCATGACATCCTTACGTGAAATAGAAAAACATGTGGGACTTGCCGCATATACCAACGGAGCGATTCGTGAGAGTGTCCGCCATATTGTCGGCGTACAGTTCCGCAACTGTGCAACGGTTGGAGGCAGTATTTTCGGGCGTTTCGGCTTTTCTGATGTGCTGACTGTATTTCTTGCAATGGATACGCAGGTCGAACTGTATCATGCAGGTATGGTTCCCTTAAAAGATTTTGTTGATATGCCATATGACAACGATATTTTAATTGCACTTCATGTGGCAAAAAAGCCGATCCGTATCGCCTATTTAAGCCAGCGTAATACAGCTACTGATTTCCCGGTGATTGCATGTGCGGTGTCTGAATATGATGACACTCTGCATGTGAGTATCGGGGCAAGACCGGTTCATGCCGGATTGATAGAACTGCCACTTAGCTCCGCGAAACCGGATGGTTTTGGAAAACAGTTTCCGAAGGGATTTGAAAAAGATGAGACACTGGTCAAAGAACTTGCCATCTGGTGCGCAGATCAGTTTACCTATGGGAACAACCGCAGAGCCGGTGCCGATTACAGGAAACATGTTGCAGGCGTGCTGATCCGCAGGGCAATCTGTTCTTTTGGAAAATAAAGACAGGCTCTGGTGTCAAAAAGGTATGAAAGTCTTTGATGATAAAAAGATAATATCAGAAATGGAGAACAAATAATAAGATGAAAATACATGTATGGTTGAATGAGCGTGAGATCACGCGTGAGATCGCAGCAGATCTGCCGCTTTTGGAATTTGTCCGGTCTGAGGGCTGTTACAGCGTAAAAAGAGGCTGTGAAACATCTAACTGTGGTCTGTGTACCGTATGGATTGACCACAAACCGGTGCTTTCCTGTTCCGTATTGGCAGCAAGGGCAGACGGTACACATATCACCACCTTAGAAGGTGTGGAAGAACGCGCAAGAGAATTTGGTACTTACCTTGCAAAACAGGGTGGAGAACAGTGTGGTTTCTGTAATCCGGGATTTATCATGAATGTACTTGCGATGGAGGACGAGTTAGACAATCCGACTGAGGAGGATATGAAAGAATACCTTGCCGGAAATCTCTGCAGATGCAGCGGATACGAGAGCCAGCTTCGTGCAGTTAAAGAATACCTGAAATTTAAAATGGGGGAAATGGCATGAATAGCAGTACGAATTTAAGAAAACCGGGAAAATTTGTCAATGCTCCCGTAATGAAAAAAGATGCAATGGCGCTTGTGACCGGAAAACCAGTTTATATGGATGATGTGGCGCCAAAAGACTGTCTGATCGTAAAGGTACTCAGAAGTCCGCATGCCCACGCACTGATCAAAGAAATCCGCACAGATCTTGCTGAAAAAATAGACGGTATCGTCTGTGTACTGACCTACAAGGATGTTCCAAAACGTCGTTTTACCATGGCAGGGCAGACATATCCGGAACCAAGTCCATATGACAGATACATATTAGAAGAACGTGTCCGTTTTGTTGGTGATCCGGTTGCGATCGTTGCCGGAGAAACAGAAAAAGCGGTTGATATGGCATTAAAGCGGATCAAAGTGACCTATGAGGTTTTAGATGCTGTTTTAGATTTCCATACGGCAATGGATAATCCTATTTTAGTTCATCCGGAGGATGACTGGAAGTCACTCTGTCCGGTTGGTGCTGACAACAAACGAAATCTCTGCGCATCCGGCGTAGATGGTGAAGGAGATGTGGATGCTGTCATTGCAGACTGTGATATTGTGTTAGACGAAACTTATCATGTCAAAGCCATGCAGCAGAGTATGATGGAAACTTTCCGTACCTGTACATATATGGATACCTATGGACGTCTGATCGTGCTCAGTTCCACACAGATTCCTTTCCATGTAAGAAGGATCGTTGCAAATGCACTTGATATTTCCAAGGCAAAAGTCCGTGTCATCAAACCTCGTATCGGTGGAGGTTTTGGTGCAAAACAGACGGTTGTCACAGAAGTATATCCGGCGATCGTAACCTTAAAGACCGGCAAACCGGCAAAAATGATCTACACCAGAGAAGAATCCATGATCGCATCTTCACCGCGTCATGAGATGGAAGTAAGAGTTCGTCTGGGTGCAATGTCCGATGGAACGATCCGTGCCATTGATATGCATACACTGTCTAATACCGGAGCATTTGGTGAACATGGTCCGACTACCGTAGGATTAAGCGGACATAAATCTATTCCAATGTATCATACAGAAGCATTCCGTTTCCAGTATGAGGTTGTCTATACGAACCGCATGTCTGCAGGAGCTTATCGTGGTTACGGTGCAACACAGGGTATTTTTGCAGTCGAGTCCACGGTCAATAAATTAGCCGATAAACTTTCTATGGACCCGATCGTACTTCGTCAGAAAAACATGATCCATGAAGGGGATGTAATGCCTGCATATTATGGTGAGACCGCAAATAGCTGCCGTTTAGAAGAATGTCTGTTAAAAGCGTCCGATATGATCGGATGGAAAGAAAAAGGCATGCGTACTGTGATGCCGGATGGAAAGATCCGGGCACGCGGAGTTGCAATGGCGATGCAGGGATCTTCCATTTCAAACTGTGATGTAGGTTCTGTCACGGTAAAATTAAGCGATGAGGGAACGTATCATATTACAGTCGGCTGTACTGATATGGGTACCGGATGTGATACGATCATTGCCCAGTTTGCGGCAGATGTGTTAGAAACAACGATCGATAATATATCTGTCTACGGCGTAGATACTGATATTTCCCCATATGATTCCGGTTCTTATGCATCCAGTACAACTTATCTGACCGGAATGGCAGCAGTAAAGGCATGTGAACAGTTGAGAGAACACATTATTGCACTTGCAGCAGCCCGTATGAATAAAGATGCTTCTGCACTTACTTTTGATGGAGAAAATGTCATCGATGAATCAGACGGTTCTAAAATGAGCCTTTTTGACATTGCAACCGCGTCCATGTGCAATAATGAGATATCAATGGAGGTTACTTATTCACACAGCTCCCCGGTATCACCGCCACCATTTATGGCAGCCTGCGCCGAAGTCGAAGTTGACCCGGAAACAGGCGCGATTGAGTTATTAGACTATACCGCCTGTGTTGACTGTGGAACTGTCGTAAATACCAATCTTGCAAGAGTACAGACAGAAGGAGGACTTTTGCAGGGAATCGGCATGACACTGTACGAGGATATCTGGTACGATGAACGCGGGAAAAATCTTTCCAATTCCTTTATGCAGTATAAAGTACCAAGCCGTCTGGATACAGACCGTATCCGTGTGGAATTTGACAGCAGCTATGAACCGACTGGTCCGTTTGGTGCAAAATCCATCGGTGAGATCGTCATCAATACACCGGCCCCGGCGATCGCAGATGCAGTTTATAACGCAACCGGCGTCTGGATCAATGAGCTGCCGATCACTCCGGAGAAAATCTTAAAAGGAATGCAGGTGATCTGATACGGAACAGATAAATCTGATCTATCTTGCTGCCGGATATGCGAGACGTTTCGGCAGCAATAAACTGCTCACGGAATTTCATGGGAAACCATTGTTTTTGCATGGACTGACGGAACTGGTTCGTCTGCAGAAAATGTGTAGTTATCCATGCAGGCTCATTGTTGTGACTGCATATGACAGGATTGAGGAACTGTGTAAGGAAATATTGGAAAACAGCAGAAAAAATACTAAAGACGAACAGGATCATTTGATAAAAAAAGAGCATACTGTACATAGTCAGAATATACCAAAAGATTATATAATTGTACGCAACCAGGGAGAAGAAAATGATGGGATTGCCTCAAGCATCCGAAAAGGGGTAAAGGCAGCGATAGATTCTCCTATGAAAAACGGGGGCGATTCATTTTCTTATGATATGTTTTTTCAGGCAGATCAGCCTTATGTAAAGGCTGAAATACTGCTTGATTTTCTAAATGATTTTATAGAAAGTAAAAAAGGAATCGGAGCATTATCCTGTGAGGGCATTTTACGCAGTCCGAATCTTTTTGCTGAAAACTACCGTGCAGAGCTGCTTAGGCTGACCGGAGAATGTGGTGGTAAAAAGATCATCCGTTCCCATCCGGACGATGTTTTCACTTATCCGGTTGAAATGCCGGAATTTTTTGTTGATATTGATACAAGGGAGGATTATGCACATGAGAATGTATGACCTGATTGAAAAGAAAAAACTTGGTATGGAACTGACCACAGAAGAGATCCGTTTTATGATAGAGGGATTTACCGATGGTACAATTCCCGATTATCAGATGTCTGCAATGACAATGGCAATTTGTTTTCAGGGAATGAGTAAACGTGAAACAGTTGATCTGACGCTTGCTATGCGTGACAGCGGGGATGTACTTGATCTTTCCTCTATTCCTGGTATCAAAGTTGACAAACACAGTACCGGCGGTGTGGGCGATAAAACATCGCTTGCCCTGACACCGATTGTTGCATCACTTGGAGTTCCGGTTGCAAAAATGTCCGGAAGAGGGCTTGGCCATACCGGCGGAACGATTGACAAACTTGAGAGTTTTCCGGGATTTACGACTGCGCTCCCGGAAGAAACTTTTTTTAAAAATGTCCGTGAGATCGGTATTGCGATCGCAGGCCAGACTGCAAACCTTGCACCGGCAGATAAAAAGTTGTACGCATTGCGGGATGTCACAGCTACCGTCGATCAGATGTCACTGATTGCAAGTTCCATTATGAGTAAAAAATTAGCCTCCGGCAGTGATGCGATCGTACTTGATGTTAAGACCGGCAATGGTGCATTCATGAAGAAATATGAAGATTCCGTTGCACTTGCAAAAGAGATGGTATCAATCGGAACAATGGCAGGAAAAAAGACAGCAGCAGTCATTACTGATATGGATCAGCCACTTGGAAACGCTATCGGAAATGCCATCGAAGTGATCGAGGCGATCGATACTTTAAAAGGCCATGGACCTTCCGATTTTAAAGAAGTAGTCTTTGCACTTGGAGCGCAGATGCTGCTTTTTGCAGAGTGTGCCGGTTCCCATGAGGAGGCTGTAAAACTCATGCAAGACAGCATTGACAGCGGAGCCGCACTTGATAAACTGGCTGAGTTTGTAAAAGCCCAGGGCGGTGATGTATCTTATGTTTACGATACCACAAAATTTCCGGAAACGGCATATTCAATCGACGTCAAAGCAGAATGCAGCGGATATGTGCACCGTATTCTGGCAGAGAATATCGGTATTGCCTGTATGACTCTCGGTGGCGGACGTGAGACAAAGGACAGTAAGATAGATCTTTCCGTCGGTATTTATTTAAAAAAGAAAAATGGCGATCAGGTAAATACCGGTGATACTCTGGCTGTTATCTATGCGAATGACCGTGCAAAAATGAATACTGCTGCCGAAAAAGTACTGCACGCATATGAAATTTCAAATGAACCAAAAGAAATGCAGCCAGTTGTAAAAGAATATATTTACGAATGAGAATAAGATCTTTTTTTCCTTCATACAATCATATATGAAGAAAAATCAGAAAGAAAAAATAATAAACAGTTTAGAACTGCCGAAGGATCTGATGCTTGGTGCGGCGATCGTGACTGCAACCGGGCGGCATGAGGTTCTTATTTCTAATTATAAAGGAATCCTGGAATATGAGGATTCCTTTATCAAAATACAGACAAAAAACTGCAGGATACTGATTTCCGGCTCACATCTTGCAATCGATTATTATACGAATGAGGAAATGAAAATTACCGGTTTTTTAGATACGATCCAATACGAGAACTGACAGATGCTGCTCTCGGTAATTAAATATTTTAAGGGGTACGTGTATGTCCGTCTAAGCGGTTATGCGCCGGAACGTTTCCTTAATTTATGTGGAAGCCGTGACATTCTGATCTGGAATTTAAAATCTATTGCAGATGGATATGAATTCTGTATCAGTGTAGCAGGCTTTAAGCAATTACGTCCGATCTTAAAAAAAACAAGAACACATATACGGATCATAAAAAAATACGGCATGCCGTTTGAATTGTATCATTACCGTAAACGAAAAATGTTTGCCATGGGGATGATCCTTTTTGCAGGACTGCTTTATTACCTTTCCGGTTTTATCTGGAATATTGAGGTCAATGGCAATTCTTATCTGTCCGAAGAAGTCGTACTCTGTTTCCTTTCAGGGGAACATGCTTCTTTTGGTGCAAAGAAAAAAAACATTGACTGTGCAGTTTTAGAAGAAACGTTAAGAAGCCGATATCCGGAAGTTATCTGGACTTCCATTAAGATCTATGGAACAAAAATGACGGTAGACATTCAGGAAAATCTGCTTCCCGAAGAAAATTATAAGAATGATAAAGATAACACTGCACGTGATATTATTGCATCAGATGATGGCGTTATCTCAGATATGATCACAAGAAGCGGTACTCCTGTTGTGACCACGGGCATGGCAGTCAAAAAAGGGGATATACTGGTCAATGGAAGTATTGAGATCCTGAATGATGATGGCGATACAAAAAAATATCTTTACCGTACTGCAGATGCGGATATTACGGCAAAAGTTACATATTCCTATCATGACGAGATACCTGCTGAATATATAAAAAAAATACCGACCGGTGACGAAAAAATAACGTATCAGATCAGGATTTTAGAGCACCTGTTCAAAAATCCCTTCTTTTCACCGGTGGAAGAACCGTATGATGTCATATCGGATGTGTCACAGTTTCATTTCACAGACAACTTTTATCTGCCTGTTTATCTGGTCAGACAGACTTATTCCGGCTATAAAAATGAAAAAAATATATATACAGAAAAAGAGGCAAAACAAATAGCTTCCCGGAATCTTAAGAAATATATTGACGATTTGGAAGAAAAAGGTATTCAAATTACAGAAAAAAATGTTATTATAGAAAGAACAAAGAAAAAATATGTGGTGAAAGGGACGATAGATACTTTAAAATCCATTGTTTCCTATCAGCCGACAAAAATCATCGAACAATCGAGTGAAGAGAGGCAACCGACAGATGAGTCTGACTGAACTATCATTAAATATACCAACTGATCATGTCGCAAATGTATTTGGTCAATTTGATGCGTACATCAAAAAGATTGAGCGTACGTTAAATGTCACTGTAGTGTTACGCGGTGAAAATATGAAGCTGCTTGGAGAAGAACATAATTTAAAAAAAGCAGAACAGGTGTTTTTACAACTGATCGAGTTATCCAAAAGAGGAAATATTATCACGGAACAGAATGTCAATTATGCTCTTGCGCTTTCGGAGGAGGAAAAAGAATCCGCGATCGTTGAAATTGATAAAGATTGTATCTGTCATACGATCAACGGCAAACCGGTAAAACCAAAGACACTTGGTCAGAAAGCATATGTAGATGCGATCCGCCAGAAAATGATCGTGTTTGGAATGGGTCCTGCCGGGACCGGTAAAACATATCTTGCGATGGCAATGGCAATTACTGCATTTAAAAACGAAGAAGTAGGAAGGATCATCCTGACACGTCCGGCAATCGAAGCCGGAGAAAAATTAGGATTTCTGCCGGGAGATCTGCAAAGCAAAGTTGACCCCTATTTAAGACCACTTTATGATGCATTATATCAGATCATGGGGGCGGAAAGCTTCCAGAAAAATATGGAAAAGGGGTTGATCGAGGTCGCACCGCTTGCATACATGCGAGGACGTACACTTGACAATGCATTTATCATATTAGATGAAGCACAGAATACGACACCGGCGCAGATGAAAATGTTCCTTACCCGAATTGGTTTTGGTTCTAAAGCAGTGATCACGGGTGATGCTACCCAGAAAGATCTTGCACCGGGCACAGCATCCGGTCTTGATGTCGCATTAAAAGTATTAAAAAAAGTGGATGAGATTGGAATTTGTGAGCTGACCAGTAAAGATGTAGTTCGTCATCCGGTCGTACAAAAAATTGTCAAGGCTTACGAAGATTATGAAAACCGCAATAAGAGTACATCAAAAAGAAGACAGGAGACTCGCCAGCGATGAATGACCGCCTTGTAATCAAAAGAGTATGGAACCATGTCTGTATGTTTATCGTTACCATCATGGTGACACTTTTGTTATGTGCAAAACGACAGATTTTGCTGGATCAGTTTTTGGGGATTGTCTGTATTGCTGTGATATGGTTTGTGTTATTTCTTTTTCTCATAGAGCACGACCGTGCAGAAGGACTGATCTGTCATAACCGTGAAACAGATTTTAGAAAAATATTATATGGTTACACATCAGCAGCAATAATAGTCTTTTTGGCTGCATATTTTCCTGAATTTGTAAAACCTCTGATGCTTGTGCCGCTTCTTATCGTTGCCTTTGGTTCCGAACGTCTTGCACTTATTACCGGAATTTTCTGGGATGCAATGCTATGTCTCGTGTTAGGGCTGCATTCACAGGAATTAGTACTGTACTGTCTGATGACGATTTTTGGAGCAATACTTGCTGGAACGGCTGAAGAGGCAGTGAAACGTGAGAAGACACTTATATGGTATGAAGTACTGTTATTCTGTCTTTCCATTATGCTTCCAATAACTTTTTATTATCTGACTTATCAGGAAGTCCATTTTAAACTTTTATTATGGGGACTTTTTGAAGGTGCCATCAGTGTTTTATGGATGCAGTTTGGCTTTCGTCATTTTTCCCGTTTAAGAGAGCAGGAGGTAAATGATATTCTGACAGATATCATAGATGATACGTATCCGCTTGTCCGTGAGCTTTCCAGTTTCTCGAAACAGGAATATCAGCATGCACGCAGAGTTTCAGAACTTGCCGCAAAATGTGCAAAAGTTGCCGGTGCCGATGAAAAGACATGCGCAGCAGCAGGATTTTATTACCGGATCGGTATTATGGAGGGAGAACCTCTGACACAGAGCGGGATCCGTATTGTGCAGGAACACTGTTTTCCGGAAGATGTCATCCGTATCATCAGTGAGTACGATGGAGAGACAGCACCGCCTTCATCCATAGAGTCAGCAATCGTACATATGGTAAACGGTCTGGTAAAAAAGATAGAGGTGTTTGACAGTTATACAATGGCGAGCGAATGGAACCAGGATATGGTCATTTACCAGACATTAAACGAGTATTCCGCCAGCGGAATTTACGACCAGTCAGGACTTGGCATGAATATGTTTTTGAAGATCAGGGAATATCTTGTAAATGAGGAGAATTTCTTCTTTTAAAAATTACATGAAAAACAAAAGATATAAAAATTGCCGGTAAGGCACAGAAATGAGGAAATTTATGAGTCTTTTTATAGAAAAAGAAACGGAAACAGATTTTTCATTTGATGAGGAGACACTTGCAAAAGAAGTGACAGATTATGCGATCGAGCATGAGGGATTTCCCTTTGAAGCGGAGATCAATCTGACACTCACAGATAATGATGGAATCCACGCCATCAATAAAGAATACCGTGATATAGATGCGCCGACAGATGTTCTGTCATTTCCAATGCTTTCTTATGAGAGTGCAGGAGATTTTTCAAAGTTAGAAGATGATTATGATGATAATTTCAACCCTGACACAGGGGAGATCATGCTTGGGGATATTATTATTTCCGTTGACAAAGTAAAAGAACAGGCGAAAAGTTATGGACACAGTGAAAAACGTGAATATGCGTTTCTGATCCTGCACAGTATGCTTCACTTATTTGGATATGACCATATGACGCCGGAAGAAGCTGCCGTTATGGAAGGAAAACAAACTGAGATCTTAAACGAAATGAACATTTTAAGATAACGAGGATTAAGTCACATGGGCAAACAAAGTAAAAAAAGCAGTACAAGTTTCCTTGTGCAGGGTTCTATTCTTGCCATCGCATCTATTGTCAGTCGTATTATTGGTCTGATCTACCGTATCCCACTGACAAATATTATTGGTGATACAGGAAATGATTACTATGGAACTGCTTTTCAGATTTATAATATTTTATTGATCATTTCATCTTACAGTCTGCCACTTGCAGTTTCAAAGCTGGTATCCGCAAACTATTCACAGGGCAGAAGACACAATGTATACCGCATTCTAAAATGTGCGCTGGTTTTTGGTGCATGTACTGGTACAATCGCGGCACTGATCCTGTTATTTGGAGCAGAGTTTATCACAGGAACACTGATGAAAACACCGATGAGTATTTTTGCAGTACGGGTACTGATTCCGGTGCTTTTGATCGTTGCCGTGCTTGGTGTTATGCGAGGCTTCTTCCAGGGACTTGGAACAATGATGCCAAGTGCAACCTCCCAGATTTTAGAGCAGATCGCAAATGCGATCGTCAGCGTATGGGCTGCGTATGTGCTGGCTGATTATGGTGCGAAAGCAGGTGCACTGCTTGGTGATGCAGATAATTATTCTGCTGCATATGGGGCTGCCGGAGGAACACTTGGCACCGCTATAGGTGCATTAGTCGCATTATTATTCTGTACCTTCGTACTGGTTGTATATCTCCGTGTATTTAAACGCAGCCTGCACAGAGAACGCAGAAATAATGTAGACTCTTATGCATCTATATTTCATTTATTGATCGTAACGATCATTCCTGTTTTACTGAGCAGTACCATTTATAACTGTAATGCAGTTATAGACCAGGCGGTGTATAAACACATCGCAGCATTTCAAGGTTATACAGCAAGCCAGTATGGCTCCTGGAATGGTATTTATACAGGAAAATATACGGTTTTGATCAATGTCCCGATTTCCATTGCATCAGCAATGGCTGCATCCTCTGTTCCTGCACTTACCGCTGCCTATGCAGCCGGAAAAAAAGGTGAGGCAAAGCGGCAGATTAGTGTCGCAACACGTTTTATCATGGTGATCGCATTTCCTTGTGCAGTTGGCATGGGTGTGCTTGCATCTCCGATCTTACAGCTTTTGTTCCGTGATTCATCCGAGACCGCCGCACATATGCTGCAGGTCGGAGCCGTTACAATTTTATTTTTCTCCCTGTCAACGCTTTCGAATGGGCTTTTACAGGGAATGGGGCGTATGAAAGAACCGATCAAAAATGCGATTATTGCACTGGTACTGCATTTGGGACTGTTGGCAGCACTTATGTTCCTGTTTGATTTAAATATTTTTGCGGTTGTTATTGCAAATGCTGCATTCGGTCTTATCATGTGTATCTTAAATGCAAGATCGATCCGGCGATACAGCGGATACCGCCAGGAAGTCCGGAAAACGTTTTTTGTTCCTGCAATTGCGGCGACTGGAATGGGTGTCGTTGTAGGGCTCATCTATCACGGTATCTTATATGTACTGCGTATCAATGCGATTGCAACGGTTCTGTCAATTGTAGCCGGAGCAGCAGTATATGCTGTATTACTGCTGTTATTAAAAGGATTAAATGAACAGGAGATCCTGCGTTTCCCGAAAGGACGCATGTTGGCAGACATAGCCAAAAAACTTCATCTATTAAGATAAATAGTTCTTACAAATGAATAAAAAGTAAAATATGGCAAATACTTATCGTAAAAACCGTAATATGGGGTGATGAAATGAAAAAAACGACGGGTATTTGCCTTTTTACCGGCATGATCTTTCTTCTGCTGATCCTGGTAGTATATTTATTATCTATACAGCAAAATACAGGAATAGGAAAAGAAAATCTGACTGCTTCAACCGAGAGAATATCAGATGAAAATGACACGGAACAAATTGTCCGGTCAACAGAAATTATTGCTATCTGTGAACCATACACATATGTAATTAAACAGAAAAACGGGGTGTTAGTTGTATACCAGAGTGATGGTGTTACAGAGTTTTTTGAAACAAATATCCGCATACGTGATCTGGATGCAGATATGGTAGAAAAAATAGAAAACGGTATCTTTTTTTCGGATGACCGGGAATTATATGATTTTCTGGAAAGTTATTCAAGCTGATATTTCCCTTGTATCATAGTATTGATGAATTACCAGCAATAACAATGATTTTCACGGATTGAATGTTTGTTTTTTGTATGCTAAAATATGCTATGGTTTGTTTGGAAAAATATCTAAAAAAGGTTTGAAATATATGACAGAAACAGAAGTTGCAGTCATTGGCGGCGGGGCATCCGGGCTGATGGCTTCCATTATGTCCGCATCGACGGGCGCAGATACGATCATTTTAGAACATATGGATCGGGTAGGAAAAAAAATACTCGCCACAGGAAATGGAAAATGTAATTATACAAACGAAGTGCAGGGATTGTCGTGTTACAGAGGCGAAGACCCTGCTTTTACTGTGCCGGTAATGAAGCAGTTTGATCAGAAAAAAACAGTGGATTTTTTTCGCCGGATCGGCATTGAACCTAAAATAAAAAACGGTTATTATTATCCGGCAAGTGAACAGGCAGCTTCCGTTTTAGACGTACTGCGCATGGAAGCAGCATATACAGGTGTAAAGGAATTTGTCTCCTGCGAGATCAAAGCCATCAGAAAACAGGGAGACTTCTTCCTGATTCAGACAGGCAGAGGCGATTTTCGTGCAAAATCGATCATTTTTGCAACTGGCCTTTTCGCTTCACCAAAAAGCGGAAGTGATGGCAGTGCGCTTCCATATATAGAACATTTTGGCCACCATATCATAGATATTGTACCGGCTTTAGTTCCGCTGCAGGGCAAACAGTCATTCTTTAAAATGCTTGCAGGAATCCGTGCAGAAACTTTGATAAAATTATACATAAACGGTGCAGAAACAACCACAGAACGCGGTGAATTACAGTTGACAGATTATGGGATATCCGGGATTCCGGTTTTCCAGATCAGCCGGTTTGCAACCAAAGCATTAAAGCAAAAGAAACAGGTCTATGTGATAATTGATTTTATGCCTGACAGGTCTTTTGATGAAATTACCAGTCTTTTAAAACTGCGATTTTTAAAACGAGCACATGGAAAAGATGCCGCCCAGGCAATGATCGGGCTTTGCAATAAAAAACTCGCAGAAGTGCTTTTGAAAGAAGCGGGGATTGATCTTCACATTCCGGCAGAAAAAGTATCCGAAAAACAGTTCACGCGCCTTACTAAGCTGTTAAAAGGACTTCATGTCGACATTACCGGAAGCAAAGATATCGCGCAGGCACAGGTATGTGCAGGTGGAGTAGATACTCATGAAATTGATGCAGAAAGTATGATGTCAAAATTAGTTTCCGGCTTGTTTTTCGCAGGAGAAGTCGTTGATATTGACGGTACCTGCGGCGGATATAATCTGCAATGGGCATGGTCAAGCGGATATGTGGCAGGAATCCATGCAGCGGAATATGCACGACGTGGGAAAAAAGTACACAAAAAAGAAATGAGGAAGTAATGATTCGTATTAACCAGATCAAGCTGCCGGTAACACACGACACGGCACAGTTAGAGCAAAAGATCAGAAAAGCACTGAAATTTACAGCAGATACGCCATTTAAATACCAGATTGTCAAAAAATCCATCGATGCACGAAAGAAACCGGATCTGTTTTATGTGTACTCTGTAGATGTTGAAATACCAAATGAACAAAAAATCGTCAAAAAGGTTAACGATAATAACATTATGTTAACTAAAGTTAAAAAATATGTTCTTCCAGAAGTAAAAAATCCCTCCCTCACACCTGTGATCGCGGGGGCTGGTCCTGCAGGACTATTTTGTGCCTATGCATTAATGTTAGAAGGTTTCAGACCGGTTGTTGCAGAGCGCGGGAAAAAAATCGATGAAAGGACTGCTGATGTGCAAAAGTTCTGGGAAACCGGTATTTTAAACACAGCTTCTAATGTCCAGTTTGGTGAAGGCGGTGCAGGAACATTTTCTGATGGAAAATTAAATACATTAGTTAAAGATCCCATCGGGCGTAACCGTTTTGTCCTTGAAACATTTGTAAAATTTGGCGCACCGGAACATATTTTATACGAAAACAAGCCGCATATTGGCACCGATATTCTTGCGGATGTAATAAAACGGATGCGTACTTTTATGTCAGAAAATGGTGTGGAGTTTTTATTTGAAACCTGTGTAACCGGTTTTTCCACCGATAAAGACGGCAATTTAAAATCCGTTGAATTAAATCACTCCAGACAGATCAATACCGGTTGTATGGTTCTTGCGATCGGGCACAGTGCAAGAGATACGTTTTCATTGTTACATGAAAAAGGGCTTGATATGCAGGCAAAATCTTTTGCAGTCGGATTCCGTGTTGAGCATCCGCAGAGCGAAGTTAATCTGACACAGTATGGAAGTTTATATGCCGGCAGACTTCCGGCGGCACCTTATAAAGTGACGGCAAATCTTTCATCTGGACGTGGTGTGTATTCCTTTTGCATGTGTCCTGGAGGCTATGTTGTAAACGCTTCCTCAGAAGAACGCCGCATTGCTGTCAACGGTATGAGCTATTCTGACCGTGCCGGCAGCAATGCAAACAGTGCGATCATTGTCTCTGTCACACCGGAAGATTTCAAAGCAGATGCAGTACGCCATGGTGAACTGCCACAGGATGCGGCTGATATGTTAGATGCCTTATCTGGTGTACGTTTTCAGGAGCGTTTAGAGGCACGTGCATGGCAGATCGGAAATGGAAAAATTCCACAGCAGTTATTTGGAGATTATTGTAAAAACCGTGCCTCTGTTTCTTATGGCGCATTTGAGAGCACGACAAAAGGAGAAGCAGTACTTGATAATTTAAGAGGCATCCTGCCGGAAGAATTAGAGGAGTCTTTCATAGAAGGAATGCACCATTTTTCCCATGCCATCCCGAAATTTGACCGTGACGATGCGATTCTTTCCGGGGTGGAAAGCCGTACATCCTCACCGGTACGTATCGTACGCGATGAAGCTTTTCAGTCAAATATCCGTGGCATTTACCCATGTGGGGAAGGTGCGGGATATGCGGGTGGTATCATGTCTGCAGCGATGGACGGATTAAAAGTTGCCGAGGCGATCGGTAAACAATGACTCAAACATAAAATAAATAATTCACAATGATTTAATAAAAGGAAGAACAGAGGTTAAGAACGTGGCAGAATATACACCTATGATGCAGCAATATTTAAAAACCAAAGAAGAATATAAAGATTGCATTTTATTTTACAGACTCGGTGATTTTTATGAGATGTTTTTTGATGATGCGATCGTTGTATCGAAAGAACTTGAACTGACATTGACCGGTAAAAGCTGCGGTACCGAGGAGCGTGCGCCGATGTGTGGAGTACCTTATCATGCAGTGGAAGGGTACTTGAATAAACTGGTTGCAAACGGTCATAAAGTTGCGATCTGTGAGCAGGTGGAAGATCCGAAACTCGCAAAAGGATTAGTAAAACGGGAAGTGATCCGCATCGTTACACCTGGAACAAACACAGACATGCAGGCTCTCGATGAATCTAAGAATAATTATATCATGTGTATCGTTTATCTTGCGGATAAATACGGTATTTCACTGGCTGATATTTCAACTGGAGACTATTTCGTCACAGAGGTAGATTCCGAACGCAAGCTCATTGATGAGATCAATAAATTTGCACCGTCAGAAATCATCTGCAACGAAAGTTTTTACATGAGCGGAGTCGATCTTTCTGATATGAAACACCGTCTCGGTATCGCAGTTTATTCACTGGAATCCTGGTATTTCAGTGATGAGACAGCAGAGAATACCTTAAAAGAACATTTTAAAGTACAGAGTCTTGAAGGATTAGGCTTATCTGATTATGCATGCGGTACGATCGCAGCAGGCGCATTGCTCCGTTATCTGTATGAAACACAGAAAAATGACCTTGGTAATCTTTCTTCCATTCATCCGTATTCAACCGGAAAATATATGATCATTGACAGTTCGACCAGACGCAACTTAGAACTGGTAGAGACGCTGCGGGAGAAACAAAAACGTGGTTCACTGTTATGGGTATTAGACAAGACCAAAACTGCAATGGGTGCGAGAACACTCCGCGCTTATGTAGAGCAGCCACTGATCGATAAGGCAGAGATCGAACTGCGTCAGGAAGCTATCGGTGAATTAAATGATCATGTGATCACAAGAGAGGAATTACGCGAATACTTAAATCCTATCTACGATCTCGAACGTCTGATCACCCGTGTGACTTACCGGACAGCCAACCCGCGTGACCTGATCGCATTTAAAAATTCAATCAGCATGCTTCCTCCGATCAAATCTCTGCTTGATGAGTTTGACGGTGCATTGTTAAAAAATATCCAGAATGATATTGATTCCATGGAGGAACTGTGTTCACTCATTGATAATTCGATCATGGAAGAGCCTCCTATATCTGTGCGTGAGGGTGGTCTGATCAAAGAAGGCTATAACGAAGATGTCGATAAATACCGCAATGCAAAAACAGAAGGCAAGACCTGGCTTGCAGAATTAGAAGCAAAAGAACGTGAAAAAACAGGAATCAAAAATTTAAAGATCAAATACAACAAAGTGTTCGGTTATTATCTGGAAGTAACCAATTCTTACAAAGATCTGGTACCGGATTACTTTACAAGGAAGCAGACACTTGCCAATGCAGAGCGCTACATTACACCGGAATTAAAAGAATTAGAAGATATGATCTTAGGTGCGGAGGACAAACTTGTCAGCTTAGAATATGATCTGTTCTGTGAGGTCCGCAACAAAATTGCAGAAGAAGTTGTCCGTATCCAGCGCACAGCAAAAGCGATCGCAAACCTGGATGTTTTTGTTTCACTTGCAGTTGTTGCCGATCAGAATAATTACTGCAGACCAAAGATGACAGGCAGTGGTGTGATCGATATCAAAGGCGGCAGACATCCGGTTGTCGAAAAAATGATCACCAATGATATGTTTATCGATAACGATACATATTTAGACAACGGAAATAACCGGATAGCCATCATAACCGGACCGAACATGGCTGGTAAATCCACCTATATGAGACAGGCAGCACTGATCGTTCTGATGGCACAGATCGGAAGTTTTGTTCCTGCTTCATCTGCTAAGATCGGCATTGTTGACCGTATCTTTACACGTGTCGGCGCGTCAGACGACTTAGCGAGCGGCCAGAGCACTTTTATGGTGGAGATGAATGAAGTCGCCAATATTCTGCGTAATGCGACATCAAACTCTCTTCTGGTACTCGATGAGATCGGACGAGGAACAAGTACTTTTGACGGTTTAAGTATTGCATGGGCCGTGGTCGAACATATCAGCAATCCACGCCTGCTCGGCGCAAAAACACTGTTTGCAACACATTATCACGAGCTGACCGAGCTGGAAGGGAAACTGAACAATGTGCACAACTACTGCATTGCCGTAAAAGAAAAAGGCGATGACATTGTATTCTTACGTAAGATCGTGCAGGGCGGTGCAGACAAGAGTTATGGTATCCAGGTTGCAAAACTTGCCGGTGTTCCGGATTCTGTCATTGAACGTGCGAAGGAGATCGTGGAAGAGTTAAGCGCAAACGATATCACATCCGTCACGAAAAACATCACACCCGCAGCATCAGGAAATAAAAAGAAAAAAGAGCGTCTTGACGAAGTTGATTTGACACAGATGTCTTTATTTGATACCGTAAAAGACGACGATATCTTAGAAGAATTAAAGACGATCGATGTTGGAAACCTAACACCGATCGAGGCGTTAAACAAACTTTATGAATTACAGAATAAAATAAAAAACCGATGGTAGAAATGGAGAATAGAATTTATGGGCACAATTACAATTTTACCGGAAACCACGAAAAACCCGATCACACTGATGGGACAGCGTGCCGGCGTCTGCTGGGGAGGAAATATAGAAGATCCGGCAAAGAATTATAAGAGAGGTATGGACTGTATCATTTCCGGACATGGAAGGGTCATGGAATATGTAAATGTAGAAATGATCATTTCCGGTTATTCAGCAAGAGTAGAGCGTGAATGGTATACACATATCGGCGGTTCACCAACACGTTTACAGTCAAGCACACGCTACATCAATTATGCCGGACGCGGATTTGACTACATCATCCCGCCGTCAATCAAAAACAACGAAGAAGCATTGGAAAAATATCAGGCATTGATGGCTCATATCAATGAAGAATGCCGTTCTCTTCAGGAAGATTACGGTATTCCAAAGGAAGATGTTGCAAACGGACTGCCGCTTGGTATGACAGCATCTATCGTAGATAAGAGAAATCTGCGCAGTTTAGCGGAGATGAGTCATCAGAGAATGTGTAACCGCGCATACTGGGAATTCCGTCAGCTGTTCGGTGATATCATAAAAGCACTTTCTGAGTATTCCGAGGAATGGCGCTGGATCACCGAGAATTTATTTATGCCAAAATGCGATTATTTCGGATACTGTTCCGAGACAAGACCGTGCGGCAAACCGGTATCCGGTGTTCCGAAAATGCCGAGACCATAAGCACATCTGCAAAAAACACAACAGAAACGATTGATACAACGAGGTGAATCTGTATGCCGGAAATTACACTGCTCAGTCAGGAGACAATTGATAAGATTGCTGCAGGGGAAGTAGTAGAACGCCCTTCCTCTGTGGTAAAGGAACTGGTAGAAAATGCCATTGATGCAAAAGCGACTGCCATTACTGTTGAGGTCAAAGAGGGCGGTATCTCATTTATCCGCATCACTGACAATGGCTGTGGTATTGAGCGTGCGCAGGTACCGGTTGCGTTTTTGCGACATTCGACCAGTAAGATCAAAAGCGTGGAAGATCTAATGAGCATCACTTCTTTAGGATTCCGCGGTGAGGCACTTTCCAGTATCGCCGCAGTATCGCAGGTCGAACTGATCACAAAGACCTATGGCGAACTGACAGGTACCCGCTATGTCATTGAGGGATCAAAAGAAAAGGAAAATGAAGAGATCGGTGCACCGGAGGGAACCACCTTTATCGTACGTAACCTTTTTTATAATACCCCGGCAAGACGTAAATTTTTAAAGACCGCACAGACAGAGGGCAATTACATCAACGATCTGATGGAACGGCTTGCTCTGTCACATCCGGATGTTTCCTTTAAATTTATCAATAACGGGCAGACAAAAATGCATACTTCCGGCAATTCCAGGGAAAAAGATATGATCTATCATATCTATGGCAGGGATATCACCTCCGGTCTTTTGGAAATCGATCATAAAAACGAATATTTTCATCTCAAAGGATTTATCGGGAAACCCATAATTTCCCGTGGAAACCGTAATTTTGAAAATTATTTTATCAATGGACGTTATATAAAGAGTGCACTGCTCTCAAAGTCAATTGAAGAAGCATATAAGGGATTTCTGATGCAGCACCAGTATCCGTTTTGTGTTCTGTACTTTACGATGGATACGGATCTGTTGGATGTCAACGTACACCCGACAAAGATGGAACTTCGTTTTTCAAACAATGAAGCGATTTATAAAACACTGTTTGAAATCATCCGGGGAACATTGACACACAAAGATTTTATCCCGGAAGTGCCGGTGCAGGAAGAAAAGGTACAAAAACGGGAAAACATCAAAGCACCGCTGCCGGAGCCATTTGAGCGGCGGGGGGTTGAGACAGTACGGAGCGGGCATAGGTTCCAGCCGCAGGATGTGTATGCGCAGGGGCAGGCGGGAATGCCACGCAAAGGAACTGTGCCGCAGAATGAGCCAGTCCGATCGCAGGCAGCAGTTTCAGTGCAAAATGCAATACCTCAGAAGGAATCAGCACCGCCGGAAAATCTTTCGATTTTTAATTCACTGCTTCCAAAGAAAGAACCGGTCGGTTCTGATAATTCGTCCGATATGCAGCTAAAACGACCTTCTGCAAGTACAGAACATAACCTTGCGCATGAGACTGATGCAGGGCAGTCCGCAGACCGGGTATCGGAAACTAATACATACACCGTTTCCAAACCAGTATCGCAGCTAATGCCAACAGATAAACCAGCCAAAAGCCTGCCAGAAAAGACACCGGCACCTTCCCCAGAGTCAACAGTCACTTACGAGCAGCAGGAACTTGCAGCAGTCTCCGAAGGTTTTCTGACTAAAGATGCCCAAAAGCGCCATAAGATCATCGGACAGCTCTTCGACACCTACTGGATGGTGGAATATGAGGATAAGCTGTTCATCATTGACCAGCATGCGGCACATGAAAAAGTACTTTATGAGAAAACAATGAAAAAAGTTCATGAAAAAACATTTTCATCACAGACGTTAAGTCCGCCGATCATTTTAACATTAAGCCTTGAAGAAATTGAAATGCTTGAAAAATATAAGGCACAGATTGATACATTCGGGTATGAGATCGAGCCGTTTGGCGGAAAAGAATATGCAGTAACTGCCATTCCGGCTGATTTTACAGGAATCGACACAAAAACAATGTTTCTTGAAATGTTAGATGATTTTGCAAATATTAACGGAAATGATTCTCCCAATGCTATTATGGAGAAAGTTGCTTCTATGTCCTGTAAGGCTGCGATCAAGGGAAACCAGCACATCAGCAGACCGGAGGCAGAGCGGCTCATTGATGAACTGTTAGAACTGGAAAATCCATATAACTGCCCACATGGACGCCCGACGATCATTTCCATGACAAAATATGAAATCGAAAAGAAATTTAAAAGGATTGTCTGATATGAAACAAAAACCAATGATTATTCTGACCGGTCCTACCGCGGTGGGAAAAAGTGCCCTCTCGGTAGAACTTGCGAAAAAAATAAACGGAGCGGTCATCTCTGCAGACTCCATGCAGGTCTACCGCCATATGGATATCGGCTCCGCCAAGATTATGCCGGAGGAAATGCAGGGTATCACGCATTATATGATCGATGAATTAGAACCTGACGAAGAATTTCATGTTGTGCGTTTTACAACGATGGCAAAAGAATATTTAAAAGAAATCTATGCGGCGGGGAAAATCCCGATCATAGCCGGGGGCACCGGATTTTATATTCAGGCACTTTTGTACGATATTGATTTTACAGAGCAGCAGTGTGATGAGGCATACCGCAGACAATTAGAGGAACAGGCAAAAGAACACGGAGCCGGATATCTGCATGAAATGCTGCGCAAAGTCGACCCTGCATCTGCGGAGGCGATTCATGCCAATAATGTCAAACGTGTGATCCGGGCTTTGGAATTTTATCATTTATCCGGTCAGAAAATATCTGAACACAATGAAACGGAGCGTCAAAAACAATCTCCTTATAATTTTGCCTATTTTGTTCTTAACGATGAACGCGCAAAATTGTATGAGTGCATTGACAAACGTGTAGATGCGATGATAGCAGCAGGACTGGTAAATGAAGTTCAAAAATTAAAAGATATGGGGTGCAGCCGGGAAATGGTTTCCATGCAGGGACTCGGCTATAAGGAGATACTTGCATATTTAGACGGCGAATATACCTTAGAGGAAGCCGTCTATATCATCAAACGGGAAACCCGTCATTTTGCCAAACGCCAGTTAACGTGGTTTAAAAGAGAGCGCGATGTGATCTGGCTCGACAAGCAGACATTTGGCTATGATGATGCAGCAATTTTAACAGATATGATATCAATTTTACAGGAAAAGGAAATAATCAGTCATGAATAAATGGATGGAAGAACAGTATGAAGCTCTTGGTATTTCAAGAGAAGTATATGAATTTGGAGAAAAGATCGAAGTCTCCTTAAAGGAGCGTTTTGAAGCGATTGATGCAACGGCTGAATACAATCAGTTAAAAGTGATCAAAGCTATGCAGGATAACCGTGTAAGTGCAGAATGCTTTAACATGTCCTCCGGATACGGTTATAATGATCTCGGACGTGATACATTAGAAAAAGTATATGCATCCTGCTTTAAAGGAGAAGATGCTTTAGTACGCCCGCAGATCACCTGCGGCACACATGCACTGGCGCTTGCTTTAATGTCTAACCTTCGTCCGGGAGACGAACTGTTGTCCCCGGTCGGAAAACCATATGACACGTTAGAGGAAGTGATCGGTATCCGCCCATCTAAGGGATCGCTGGCAGAATACGGCGTATCCTATCGTCAGGTAGATCTTCTGCCGGACGGAAGTTTTGATTATGACCACATCAAAGAAGCGATTAATGAGCGCACAAAACTCGTAACGATCCAGCGATCCAAAGGATACGCGACAAGACCAACACTTTCTGTGGCACGTATTGGAGAATTGATCTCGTTTATCAAAAAAATTAAGCCGGACGTCATCTGTATGGTAGATAACTGTTACGGTGAATTTGTGGAAGAACGTGAGCCTCTTGAGGTCGGAGCAGATATGATCGTAGGTTCCCTGATCAAAAATCCGGGCGGCGGTCTTGCACCGATCGGCGGTTATATCGTTGGAAAAAAAGAATGTGTTGAAAATGCGGCTTATCGCCTGACTTCTCCGGGACTTGGAAAAGAAGTCGGTGCATCATTAGGCGTTATCCAGTCTTTCTATCAGGGATTTTTCCTTGCACCTACTGTAGTAAGTGGTGCATTAAAGGGAGCGATCTTTGCAGCAAATATCTATGAAAAACTTGGATTCGAAGTTGTTCCAAACGGCAGTGAAAGCCGCCACGATATCATTCAGGCAGTTTCATTCCACAATCCGGATGCACTGATCGCTTTTTGCGAAGGGATTCAGGCGGCTGCTCCGGTTGACAGCTATGTAACACCGGAACCATGGGCAATGCCTGGATATGACAGTGATGTTATTATGGCTGCAGGTGCTTTTGTTCAGGGATCATCCATTGAGCTGAGTGCAGATGGTCCGATCAAGCCTCCATATGCCGTTTATTTTCAGGGCGGACTGACCTGGTACCATGCAAAACTGGGTATTCTGAAATCTTTACAAAAACTTAAGGAACGAAAACTTGTCGACCTTGACTTGTTATGATAAAATATAATGTGATTTATTCATAATAACAAGTTTGCCCATACAATGCGTACAGGCTGTTGTTTATGGTAATAGATCTTTATGCTTCCCGGGAGAGTAGAAAGGGAGCATTCATGAACAAAAATACTACGGTAAAAGAATTGCCGGATTCGGAAAAACCATATGAAAAGTTTCTTACATATGGACCGGAATACCTAAGTGATGCGGAGCTTTTAGCAGTGATCATCCGTTCAGGGACAAGTGGTCTAAAGTCTGTGGAAGTCGCGCAGAATCTGCTAAATGATGGTCAGCGCAATTTATTAAATCTCTATGATATTCCATTTGAAAAGATGCAGAAAATACGTGGAATTGGCCCGGTAAAGGCAATCCAGTTAAAATGCATTGCAGAATTATCAAAACGGATTGCGCAGACACGGTCAGCTCCTGATATCTGTATGACGAACCCAAAAACAATCGCAGATTACTATATGGAACATCTGCGTCATGAAAGCAAAGAACATCTGATTATCTGTATGTTCGACAATAAATGTCACATGAAAGGTGATAAACTGCTTTCTATCGGCAGCGCAAATGAAACAATTGTTTCACCACGCGAAGTTTTCGAGACAGCAATCAATTGTCATGCAGCACATCTTATCTTAGTCCATAATCATCCAAGTGGTATACCAGAACCGTCCCATGCAGATGATATTGTCACAAAACGCATTTTAAACTGTGGACAACTGATGGGCATTCCGCTTTCCGACCATGTTATTATCGGGGATCATTCTTACTTTAGTTACAGAGAAAATAACAGGATCGTGGTATAAACCGCGTTCCAAAGGGAGAGAACAATGACAAACAACGTATACGGTATTGATCTTGGAACATGCAATATGAAGATTTACTGCAAATCTTCCAACAAGATCTTAAATGAAAAAAACACGATTGCATTAAAAAATAAAGATGAGATCTACGCTTATGGTAACTCGGCATACGCAATGTATGAAAAGGCTCCGGAGTCTATCCATGTGACATTCCCTGTTACAACAGGTGTCATCGCAGATTTCAACAATCTTCAGTCCATGATACAGCTCTTCTTAGAAACGCATGTTAAAGGGAGCCTGAAGGGTGCAGAATTTATCGTCGCAGTACCAACAAGTATCACGGAAGTGGAGAAAAAAGCGTTCTTTGACATGTTCTATAAGAGCAAGATGAAACCGAAGAGTGTACTTTTATGTGAAAAGCCGATCGCTGATGCCGTTGGGTTGGGATTAGATGTCAATGAACCGACCGGTATCATGGTTGTAGACATCGGTGCAGATACAACGGAGATCTCCGTTATTTCACTTGGCGGACTTGTACTTAGTGATCTGCTTCATTTTGGTGGAAATAAGATTGATGAATCCATCATTACCTATGTAAAACGCAATTACAATCTGGTCATCGGACAGAAAACTGCCCAGAGCATGAAAGAACGCTTAGGTTCCGGTATCCCGGGCAATGAAGACACGATGATCGTTGTCGGAAGAGATGTCGTAAGTGGTCTTCCGATTGAAATGGAAATGTCCGGTACTGTAGTATATGAAGCCATCAAAGATAACCTTGAAAGTATCTGTAATTCCATCAAAATGATCTTAGAGAAAACACCACCGGAACTTGCAAAAGACATTATCCATTCCGGAATCTATATCACAGGCGGAAGTTCCCAGATTCACGATCTGGATAAATTATTTGCAGATATCACAGGCATTGATATCAATACCTGTGAAGAACCGGAAGAGTGTGTTGTACGTGGTCTTGTAAAAATTGTATCTGACAGCAAATACAAACATCTGGCATTCAGCATGAAAAGTAAGATCTTGATTTAGGGGATAGTATGAGACGAAAACCAAAATTTGTTCTTCCCACAAAATATATACTGCTTATCTTAAGCGGTGTATGTATTGTGGCAATATTACTCAGTTTTACACTTGGCATATCCGGCGGACCATTAAATACTGTCGCCGGATATGTATTTATTCCAATGCAGCGCGGTATTAATTCCGTTGGCACCTGGATTGGCGAAAAAGCAGACAATCTAAAAAAATTAAATGACGTCATGGCAGAAAACGAAGACCTGAAACATCAGGTAGATGATCTGACAACCGAATTAAATACGATCAAGTTAGAACAATATGAGCTTGAGAACTTAAGAGAACTCTTAAATCTGGACCAGAAATACCCAAGTTATGACAAAGTTGCTGCAAATGTTATCGGAAAAGACGGTGGCAACTGGTTTACCAATTTTACGATCGATAAGGGATCAAACGATGGAATTGAAGTGGATATGAATGTGATTGCAGGAAGTGGTCTTGTGGGAATTGTTACTGATGTAGGACCTAATTATGCAAAAGTATCTTCGATCATCAATGATACCATGAAAGTCAGTGGTATGGTGTCGACCACATCCGACAATCTGATCGTAAATGGCAGTTTACAGGATATGAATGAAAATATGGTCATTGAATTTTCCAATCTCAACGATAAGGATAATGAAGTTGCCATCGGTGATCCTGTCGTTACCTCTTATGTATCAAACCGTTATCAGCAGGGTATTCTGATCGGTTATATCAGTACACTTAGCATGGATTCTAATAATCTTACAAAGTCGGGTACCATCACACCGGCAGTCGATTTTGAGCATATCGAAGAAGTTCTTGTCATTTTAAATAAGAAACAGACAGCAGAATCTTAGAAACAGAGGTTATTTATGAGAAGAAAGATTACCGTATTTATTATTATTGCCGTCTGCTATCTGCTGCAAACGACACTTTTTGATACCCTTTCCTTTGCATCCATATCACCAAATCTTCTGATCATTGTGACATCGTCCTTTGGTTTTATGCGTGGACGCAAAGAAGGGCTTTTTATCGGCTTTTTCTGCGGACTGATCTTAGATATTTTCGGTGGAGGTGTTCTTGGATTTTACAGCCTTCTATATATGTATATCGGTTATATCAATGGAATGTTCCGCAAACTTTTTTACCCGGAAGATATCAAACTGCCACTCGTTCTGATCGCCGGCAGTGATTTGAGCTGCAACCTTCTGATTTACTTTATTATGTTTCTTTTTCGAAACAGATACGACTTTAACTACTATTTTTTACAATTAATGATACCAGAGTTGGTTTATACCATGGTTATAACAATTTTTTTGTATTTTGTAATTTTAAAGATCAACCAGAAACTGGAAGCTATCGAGAAAAGGAGTGCAAGCAAATTTGTTTGATAATATAAAAGAAGCATGCCGTATATTTTTTAAATCACGGCTTGTTGTGGCAACAGTTGTAATGATCCTGTTGTTTTCCATTCTTCTCTGGCGTGTTTTTTCTCTTCAGATCGTAAACGGAAAAGAATATCAGGATAATTACACGTTAAAAATCGTCAAAGAGCGTACCTTAAACAGTACACGTGGAAATATATATGACCGTAATGGCAATCTGCTTGCCTACAATGAGCTGGCATATTCCATTACAATCGAGGACAATGGTACTTACAGTTCTAATAAAGCAAAAAACACTGCCCTCAATGAGGAGATTGCGCAGGTTGTGACTGCACTTGAAGCCAATGGCGACTCCATTGTCAACGATTTTAAAATATCTATGGATGACAATGGCAATTACAGCTACAATGTAGAAGAATCCGGTGCAACCTGGAAACGTTTTTTGGCGGATGTATTTGGAGAAACTTCCTTTGAAAACATGCAGGAAGATGAGTCTGATATCATTTCCCGCAATAAACTTGATTTTAAACCAACGGAAGCAACTGCTGCACAGGTTATGCAGTATCTGACAAGCGGCAACCGCTATGCCATTGGAAGCGAATATGATGAGGCAATGACATACAAGATTACTGTTGTTCGTTTTTCCATGGCACAGAATGCCTATCAGAAATATATTGCAACCACGATTGCAACGAATGTATCTGAAGAATCAGTCGCTTATATCAGCGAGCACGCAGCCGAATTACAGGGTGTGGAAGTATTAGAAGATACCATTCGAAAATATAACGACAGTGAATATTTTTCTTCCATCATCGGTTATACCGGAAAAATATCCACGGATGAATATAATAAACTTTCAGAAACAGATAATTCTTATACACTAAATGATGTTGTCGGTAAACTTGGTATCGAACAATATATGGACAGCGATTTAAAAGGGGAAAAGGGGCATGAAAAGCTCTATGTGGATTATCTTGGAAAAGCAGTAGAAGTTATCGAACACGAAGAACCACAGGCCGGAAATGATGTATATCTGTCCATTGACCGGGATCTGCAGATTGCTGTATACAATCTTTTAGAGCAGGAAATTGCAGGAATCGTATATTCTAACATCGATAATCCGGGATCTGATATCAACATTCCGATCACAGATGTTTATTTTGCACTGATCAACAATAATGTGATTGATTTCTCACATTTTTCCGAAGAAAATGCATCTGCTACGGAAAAGGAAGTACAGCAGATCTTTTCTGCCAGACAGAATGCCGTAACAGATCAGATCCATACCGAACTGACTGGAAATGCCCCGACACCATTTGCATCCATGACAGAAGAGTATCAGGATTATTTTACTTATATTTTAAAAATGCTCCGTGAAAATGGTATTTTGTTAAGAAAAAATATTGATACCACGGATGAAGTCTATCTCCAGTGGCAGAACGGAACCATCGGTCCGCAGGAATATTTAAACCATGCGATCGCCAAAGGATGGATCGATATTACAAAATTTTCTGTAAGTGAGAAATATTCCGATTCAACAGAAATATATGATGCACTGTGTGATTATATTCTGAATGATATCAGTACAGATTCAGATTTCGCCAAAATCATATATGAATACCTGATCCAGACAGATGCAATTACAGGAAGACAGCTTTGCCTGATCCTGTTTGATCAGAATGTTCTTGCATTTGATGAAGATGATATTGCAGGCTTATCAGGTGGTACACTTGCACCTGCTGCCTTTATCAAGGAAAAAATCCAGAATCTTGATATTACACCGGCCCAGCTTGCATTAGATCCATGTGCCGGGTCCTGTGTCATCACAGACACACAGACAGGTGAGGTACTCGCATTGGTAAGTTATCCTGGATATGACGGAAACCGGCTTGCAAATACAGTTGATGCTGATTATTTCAACAGTCTGCAGGAGAATAATGCAAGACCTTTATATAATTATGCTACCCAGCAGCGAACGGCACCGGGTTCCACCTTTAAAATGGTATCTGCTACAGCCGGCCTTGCAGAACATGTGATCAGCACAACCGAACAGATCCAGGATCTTGGTGTATATAAAAATGTAAGTAATGAACCGGAATGCTGGATCTACCGTTCATCCCATGGATCACACGGTCTTATAAATGTATCCGAGGCACTCAGGGATTCCTGTAACTACTTTTTCTATGAAATCGGCTATCGTCTCAGTACCAATAATTACGCTATGAGTTATAACAACGATGCTGCGGAAAATGGTATTGAAAAAATCCAGAAATATGCTTCTCTTTATGGTTTAAACGAAACGACGGGAGTGGAGATTGAAGAGAGCAAACCTCAGGTTGCAGACAGCTTCCCTGTCATGGCTGCTATTGGTCAGAGTAATAACAACTACTCCACGATACAGCTTGCCAGATATGTTACCGCTGTTGCAAATGGTGGTACCGTATATAATTATACACTTTTAAATAAAGTAACAGATTCTGATGGAAATACTTTAAAACAATATGAGCCTGCAGTCCGTAACACGATTGATGTTTTAGGCAGCGGCGACTGGGATGCCATTCATACAGGTATGCGCATGGTGGTGGAAAATACGAAAGAGTTTGACGGATTTCCAATAGAGGCTGCCGGAAAAACAGGTACCGCGCAGGAAGATCTGACCAGACCAAACCATGCATTATTTGTCGGTTATGCTCCATACAGCAATCCGGAAATATCTATTGCAACACGTATTGCAAATGGATATACTTCCCATAATGCAGCAGAAGTTTCCAAAAAGATCCTTGCATACTATTTCAAAGTTGAAGATGCTGATTCTCTGTTAAGTGGACAGGCTGAAAATATCAATGCCATCTCAAATGGCGTAAATGATTAGTATATGGATAATTCCCGCTATTTCAACGGGTTTTATTAATAAATCAAAACAGGAGGTTCCCCTTATGGGTGAAGTGATTACTTTTACCTCAGGAAAAGGCGGCGTTGGCAAGACAACAACCACAGCTAACGTTGGCGCAGGACTTTCACTGTTAGATAAAAAAGTTGTATTGGTAGATACTGATATTGGCTTACGAAATCTTGATGTTGTCATGGGACTTGAAAACCGGATACTTTATAATCTGGTGGATGTGTTAACTGGCAGATGCCGGGTAAAACAGGCAATCATACGTGATAAACGATTCCCGAATCTGTCTGTGATACCGTCATCATGTACAAAAGAAAAATGTCTTCCTGATCCCGGACAGATGAAACATCTGTTTGATGATTTAAGACAGGATTTTGATTATATATTAGTTGACAGTCCCGCAGGTATCGATCAGGGTTTTTTACTTGCCATTACGGGAGCTGACAGAATTGTAGTAGTCACAACACCTCAGATCGCTGCAATTCACGATGCTGACTGTGTACTTCAGATTTTAAAAAAACATTATACAGTAAAAACAGAACTTCTGATCAATGGTTTCCGGAAACATATGGTAAAAGATGGGGATATGTTAAATATCGGTGATATCTGCGAACTTTTAGATGTGCCGTTACTCGGTGTCATTCCAGAAGATGAACAGATCATCATAGCACAAAACCACGGAGAACCATTACTGCATCCGGATGGAAATAAAAAGAATGCTTTACTTTCTGAACTCTGCTATAACAATATTGCACGGCGGATCACAGGTGAGGAAGTGCCTCTGTTAAATTACATAAAACAGGGCAGTATTTTTTCAAAAATATTATTTAAAAAGAAACCTGTGAAAGGAGCATTGAATGTTTAAGACTCATTCCGGAAATGTTGCAAAAGAGCGCTTAAAGCTGATGATGAATGCCGATCATCACAAACTCGATGAGGCTACTATGGAACTTATTCGTCAGGAAATAGGCTGTGTCATCACGAAATATGTTGTCATTGAGCCGGAAAACATTGAGATCAAAGTAATGTTAAAGGATTACAAGAAAAGAGAGTAGGATAATGTCTAAACTTTATAAACTAAAGAATTATAAATTCATACTGGTAATGTATGTTCTGATTTTAAATACCCTGGGGGTCTTTCTAGTTGGAAGTGCAAGCCCCGGGGATCAGAAAAAACAGATCATCGGTATGGTAAGTGGTATTATTATCATGGTGATTTTATCTCTGATCGATTACAGTTTTATTCTCCGTTTTTCCTGGATCATATATCTGTCTGCTGTCGGACTTTTAGCGCTGGTACTTGTTGCAGGTGATTCTTCAAAAGGCGCACAGCGCTGGTTTGAGATCGGCGGTTTCCGTTTTCAGCCATCTGAGCTTGTAAAAATACTTTTGATCATATTTTTTTCATATTATTTTATGAAACACGAAGAAAAGATCAATTCCGTAAAGGTAATCGTTTCTTCCTTTGTATTACTTGCAATCCCTCTGTTTTTAATTTATAAACAGCCAAATCTATCGACTATGATCGTGATTACTTTAGTTTTTGCCGCATTATTGTTTATGGCAGGCTTAAATTATAAACTGGTGGTCGGTGTTCTTATTATCTGTATTCCGGTCGGACTGATCGGTATGACACTGATCATCCAGGATAAGATTCCGTTTATTCATGCTTATCAGCTTGGACGTATTATGGCATGGCTTTATCCGAATGATTATCCTGATCTTGCTTACCAGCAGCAGAATTCCATCATGGCTATTGGTTCCGGTCTTTTATGGGGAAAAGGACTTAATAATACAGATCCTACATCTGTTAAAAATGGTAACTTTATTCTGGAACCACAAAATGACTTTATTTTTGCAGTTGCAGGGGAGGAACTTGGATTTGTGGGCAGTGCAGTGATCATAATTCTCTTGCTTTTCATCACGATTGAGTGTATATTTATTGCTAGAAAAGCAAAAGACACAGCAGGCAGACTGATCTGTTGTGGTGTAGGCGCACTGGTCGGATTTCAAAGTTTCGTTAATATCAGTGTGGCAAGCGGACTTCTGCCAAATACAGGTGTAACACTTCCGTTTGTCAGTTATGGTCTTACATCATTATGGTCTTTGTATATAGGTATCGGGCTTGTCTTAAATGTCGGGCTTCAGCCGAAAAAATATTAACAACAGGGGGTCCTACAACATGAACATTGGATTAATAGCACACGATTCAAAAAAGAAACTGATGCAGAATTTCTGTATCGCTTATCGGGGTATACTTTGCAAAAATGAGCTTTACGCAACAGGAACAACTGGCAGACTGATTGAAGAAGTTACAAATTTAAACGTTCATAAATATCTGGCAGGGCATTTGGGTGGTGCTCAGCAGTTAGGAGCTCAGATTGAACATAACGAAATAGACCTTGTTATTTTTCTTCGTGATCCGTTAACACCAAAGTCACATGAACCGGATGTCAACAATGTCGTAAAGATCTGTGATACGCACAACATACCACTTGCTACAAATCTTGCTACAGCCGAGCTTCTGATCAAATCCTTAGACAGAGGCGATTTAGAGTGGCGTGAAATGTACAAATAATAAAAACAAATGAAAAATATGTACGCAGGATATACCTTTGTCTGGTGTATCCTGCGTATTTTGTGAAAGGAATTTTAACATGAAACGATTGCTAGCTGTTGTATGTGTGACAACACTTTTACTTGGCAGTATCACAGGCTGCGGGGAAGAAAAAGTCACCTTGGAACAACCTTATGATATTTACGAGACAACTGGAAGCCTTGGTCTTGGATCAACAGTTTCCGCCGGTGCACAGGAATACTTTTCAAATGATCTCTGTGTTGCAGATGATTTTCCTCTCGGAACGGATACAACTGATTCCCAGGTTGCAGAAGGAGCCGGTACTTTTAATCTGGCAACAAATGAAGTTGTTTATGCCAAAAATATCTATGAGAGACTTTATCCGGCAAGCACAACAAAGATCCTAACTGCATACATTGCTTTAAAGTACTGCACAGATTTAAGTCAGACGGTCACGATCAGCGAAAATGCTGCAAATCAGGCTTCCGATTCCTCTGTCTGCGGACTTCATGCAGGAGATGTGATCCGCATGGATGATCTTTTATATGGTATGATGCTGCGAAGTGGTAATGATGCTGCAATTGCGATAGCTGAGTCGATTTCAGGCAGTGTAGAAGAATTTGCAACGCTGATGAACCAGGAAGCGGCAGCACTTGGTGCAACACAGTCTCATTTTGTCAATCCAAACGGTCTTCCGGATGAAAATCATTATACCTCCGTATATGATCTGTATCTGATTTTCCGTGCTGCATTGCAGAACGAAACATTTGTCCAGATTATAGGCACAACATCTTATGATGTAACTTATCAGGCGGCAGATGGTACAACAGAAGAGCATACATGGGAAAATACAAACCAATATCTGAGCGGTCATGCAAAAGCTCCGGACGGTTTTACCATAATCGGTGGAAAAACAGGTACAACCGGTGATGCAGGATACTGTCTTGTCCTTTATTCTATGAATGAACAATCCCAGCCAATTATTTCTATTGTTCTGAAAGCAGACGCAAAAACAAACCTTTATCTGTTAATGAATGAAATGTTATCCGGTTTTGCAAATTAATTGAAAATATCATTGTGTTTTTTGTATTTATATACTATAATTAATTTATAAAACGAACCGTTTTTATTCATTTTCACGAATATGGACGTTGCATCGAAGGATCAGGAGGGAAATGACCATGATAGAGATTATTTCAGGTGAAAAGGGAAAAGGAAAGACAAAGGAACTGCTTAACAAGGTCAATACATCGATCACATCTGCAACTGGCAATATCGTATATCTGGATAAGAGTCAGAAACACATGTATGAGCTGAATAATAAAATACGCTTGATCAATGTAAATGACTTTCTGATTGATAACTGTGATGAGTTCCTCGGTTTTATCTGTGGTGTGATATCACAGGATCACGACCTCGAAGAAATGTATCTTGACAGTTTTCTTACCATTGCATCAATTGATTCTGATGAGCTTTTAAATCATGCGATTCAAAAGCTCGACGTGATCAGTGAAAAATACAATGTAAAATTCATCTTAAGCGTATCGAAAGATGAATCTAAACTGACAGATATTGCAAAAGCAAAAATTGTCATTTCCCTATAATAATGAATATGTAATATCGGTAGTGCACAATATGAACATATCTTTTGTTATGAATGAATATGCGGTATGGAAAGTTCTTTATCCATGCCGCATATTTTTCATAACAATAGAATATCTGCATAGTATGCATTCTGTTGTTTAAGATTCACCTACAGAACGGATTCTTCCGAACAGACTGATCAGATATAATCCACCAATTCCCACAAGTGCATAAATTATTCTTGTAAGCCATGACATGTCCCCGAAAAGAAATGCCACCAGATCAAATCTGAAAAAACCGATCAGTCCCCAGTTAATTGCACCGATAATAACCAATGTAAGCAATGTGTAATCAAGCCAGTTTGTATTCATTTTTTTAGCCTCCTTTTGCAGATAGTATGCACATTAAAAAAATTTTTATTCATACAAAACTTTTTGATCCACGTTGTTTTCTATTGAATAAAATGTTAGAATAGAAATGTTGAAAATTTTAAGAGGTGAGTAAATTTTTGAATGAACATAAAAAAATAGTAAAATATCGCAAACCGTTCAACATAAATATTGGCGTAATCATTTTTATTATTATTTTCATATATCTGGTTTTTAATGTCTTTTCTTACATTACAACAACACACATTTCCGTTTATGAAGTGGAACAGGGAACCATGGCAGAAAATAATGTTTACCGTGGTCTGGTTCTTCGCGATGAAACAATTGTTACATCACAATATACCGGTTCGCTGAATTATTATGTACGGGAATCTTCGAGAGTCGGATACGGCGATCTGATCTGTTCCGTTGATGAAAGTGGAAGTGTTTCCCAAAAGATCAATGATGTCAGTACAGATGCTTCTAATCTGGATGCCGAGGGACTCTTAGAAATTGAAAATGATATTTCCGATTATGAAAATTCCTATCAGTCACAGACATTTTATAATACTTATTCATTTAAAGAAAATATTGATTCTGCACTGAATGAAGCATTAAGTCTGGAGGCTTTAAACGGATTGGCTGACTATACATCTGCCGGTGGCGGTTCTTCCTTTCATACAGTCACAACTGATACCCCCGGAATCCTTGCTTATTATACGGACGGATTTGAAAACACAACGACAGATAATTTTTCAAAAGAACAGTTTGATGAAGCTGCTTATCAGCGAAATAATTTAAAACAGAATACATCCGTTACCACCGGAGATGCTTTATATAAACTGATCAGTAACGAAGAATGGCAGATTATCGTTCCCATTGCAGATACGCTTGCAAATGAACTTCAGGATGATAATACTCTGAAACTTAAGTTTATAAAGGACGGAAAAACAGCATACGCTACCTATGTGATCACAGAAAAGGGTGGTGAAAAATATCTGATTTTAACACTTCGCAATTCTCTGGTACGTTATGCAAAGGATCGTTTTCTGGAAATTGAGCTGCTGCTTACCGAACAGACCGGACTTAAAATTCCAAATTCTGCTATTACCGAAAAAGAATTCTACACCATACCGATCAGCTACTTTATGAAAGGTGGAGATTCTGATGCCGATGGACTGCTTGTTTCGTCCACAAATAAAAATGGAAAAACAACGACTGAATTTGTTTCCCCAACCGTCTATTATACAACGGATGATTATTACTATATAGACAGTGAAAATGTCACTGCCGGAGACATTCTGGTAAAACCGGATTCAAATGAAACTTACCGGGTCGGATCAGACACTGCAACACTAAAAGGTGTCTATAATGTCAATAAAGGTTACGCTGTTTTCAAACAGATTGATATACTCTATCAGAGTAAAGAATATACCATCGTAAAAACAGGAACTTCCTATGGAATTTCTCTTTACGACCATATAGCCTTAGACGGAGCGAAGATCAATGAAAATGATTTGTTAAAATAATGGAGGAAAAATTAATGTTAAAAGAAAATCTTGCAAATGTAGAGAAAAATATTGAACAGGCTTGTAAAAATGCCGGTCGAAACCGTAATGAAGTAACCCTGATCGCAGTAAGCAAAACAAAGCCTGTCGAGATGTTACAGGAAATCTATGATGAAAATATCCGTGATTTTGGTGAAAATAAAGTCCAGGAGCTCTGCAGTAAAATGGAACAGCTTCCATCGGATATCCACTGGCATATGATTGGGCATCTTCAGCGCAACAAGGTAAAATATATCGTCGGAAAAGTTGAACTGATTCATTCCGTAGATACATACCGCCTTGCAGAAGAGATTAATATTCAGGCAAAAAAACAGAATGTGATCGTCCCGATTCTTGTCGAAGTCAATATCGCGCATGAAGAGTCTAAATTTGGTATTTCCGCAGAAGATGCCATCCTTCTTGTGGAAGAGATTTCCAGGCTTGAAAACATTCGTATCAAAGGACTTATGACGATTGCACCTTATGTTGAGAACCCAGAGGATAATCGCCTATATTTCAGAAAAATAAAACAATTATCTGTTGACATAACAAATAAAAACATAGATAATGTATCTATGGAAATTCTGTCTATGGGAATGACAGGCGATTACATGGTTGCAATCGAAGAGGGTGCTACCATGGTACGTGTTGGAACCGGAATTTTCGGTGAAAGAAATTATAAACAGGAGTGAGAACATGGGAGTTCTTGATAAATTTTTAAATGCAATGCGTCTGAATCCGGATGATGATGACGATTTTTACAACGAAGACTATGATTATGATGACGATTATACAGAGGACGAGCCAAAACAGACATTTCATCGTGAAAAAAAACGTGATGCTGTAGAAAAAGATTATGATTCGGAACGTTCAAAAGACACTTCAACAAAATCCACCTCAAAGGTTACGCCGATCCGACCAGCGAAAAAGCAAGCCGGTCCTGGCGGTATGAAAGTATGTGTGATCAAACCTACTTCCGTGGAGGATGCAAGGGAGATTACAGAGACTTTACTGGAAAATCGTACTGTCGTGCTCAATGTAGAAGGTCTTGACGTTGAGATTGCACAGCGTATTATTGATTTTACATCCGGTTCATGTTTTGCGATCAGTGGTAATCTGCAGAAGATTTCAAATTATATCTTCATTATCACACCGGCATCCGTAGATATTTCCGGGGATTTTTTAAGTTTAATGGATTCATTTGAGACAAGGGGTATTCAGACTGATTTTTAATTATGAATGAGCAGGATCTTTGTAAAAAACGCCTGTTAGATCTTTCAAGACAGGCTGATCGGAAGGGAATCGTTTTATTCAGCGATTTCCTTAATTTAAATGAAATGAATATTTACCACCAGTGCCAATCAGAATTTGTAACAAGGACGGAAAGCTATGGCGGTATACCTTATGCAGAGCGTCAGATAATTGCTTTTATTCCTGATGCTCTTTATTATGAGTGGACATATCCGATTGCGGTATTAAAAGTAGAACCAGCATATCCAAAATTTGCAGAAAAATTAGGACACCGCGATCTGCTGGGATCTATCATGACACTCGGTATAGACCGCGCGAAGATTGGTGATATCCTTATGGGTGATGGCTGTTATTATATTTTATGTGAGGAGAATGTTGCCCCATATTTTATGGAACAGCTCACTAAGGTTCGCCACACACTTGTTCATTTAAGTATTGCAGATGCAGACGAAATCAATTTTCATCAGGAATTAATTGATAAAGACGGCGTTATCACCTCAAACAGACTTGACGCCGTCATTGCCTGTGTATACCGTTTATCCAGAAGCCAGTCCCAGGAATTGATTCACGCAGAACGTGTATTTGCAAATGGAAAAATCATTCAGACACCGACCTATATCTGCAAACCTGATGATATTATTTCTGTGCGTGGTCACGGACGGTTCCATTTTATTTCCATCTCAGGAGAAACTAATAAGGGTCGTCTGAAAATCAAATATCAGCTATACCAAAGTTAATAAAACTCATAAACAAACGTATAGGAATGGGAATTACTGTGATGTGCTCATTAGATATGGGCAGAAATGGAGATTATTATGTCAAAAAGCATACCGGTTACAGATGGAACAAATGTGATTTATACCATCGAATTAACAAATGATTTTAAGGATCTTTGTAAAGAACTGTCCCGGCTTGGAATAGATTCTGACCGAAAACTTTGTATTGTCACTGATTCTAACGTAGCTCCTCTATATGCAGAAGAAGTAAAAAAACAGCTGTCTACGTCATTTTCAAATATATTTGTACATATTTTTCCTGCTGGTGAGGCAAGCAAAAACACAGATACAGTCGGTACATTATATCAATTTCTGATAGAAAATCACTTTGACAGAAAAGATATTCTGTTAGCGCTTGGTGGTGGTGTAGTCGGTGATCTGACCGGTTTTACAGCAGCAACTTACTTACGAGGAATAGATTTTATCCAGATTCCAACCACATTGCTTTCGCAGGTGGATAGCAGTATTGGCGGTAAAACAGGTGTTGATTTTATGCAGTATAAAAATATGGTTGGAGCATTTTATCAGCCTAAACTGGTCTATATGAACCTTTCCGTACTGCATTCTCTTCCAAGGAAACAGATTGTTTCCGGAATGGGAGAGATTATCAAACACGGATTGATCAAAGATGCTGCCTATTTTGAATGGCTTATCGCACATGAAAAGGATATCTGGGCATTAGATCCGCAAATTTTAGAAGAAATGATCTATGTAAGTTGTAATATTAAACGTGATGTAGTCGAACGTGATCCAAAAGAACAGGGAGAGCGTGCACTTCTTAATTTTGGACACACGATTGGGCATGCCATTGAAAAACTTTCTGATTTTACACTTTATCACGGAGAATGTGTAGGACTTGGTATTGTTGCGGCATCCTATTTATCCATGCAACTTGGTCATATCTCTGCAGAAGACTTTGCCCAGATTAAAAATGCGTTATCACTCTTTGAACTGCCGTTGCAGATTGATGGATTTGATGCCAGAGAAGTCCTTTTGGCAACAAAATCTGATAAAAAAATGGTTGGAAACCAGGTTAAATTTATTCTGTTAAAAGAAATTGGAAACGCTTATATTTATCGGGAACTAAGCGATGAACAGATTCTTGACGGTATCCGTTATGTCTGTCATGAATGAAAAGTCTAATCCCCCAGCTATGCTGGGGAGAATGGAATAGCTGGAAGCGGTGAGGATATCAATAAAAAACCTCCTGTGATATATTGAGAATGGTGTCGCAAGCCAAACTTAATCACAGGAGGTGGTCCATATGGACAATAAAAGTTTATCACACACAAAATGGAAATGCCAATATCACATTGTATTTATTCCGAAATACAGAAAGAAAATTTTGTATGGAAGAGTGAGAAATGATGTGAGAGAAATAATAAGCACGTTATGTAAATACAAAGATGTGGATATTATAGCAGGAGCAGTTTGCGTGGATCATATACATTTAAGTGTAGCTATTCCACCTAAAATTAGCATTGCAAATTTTATGGGATACTTAAAAGGGAAAAGTATATTAATGCTTTATGATAGACATCCAGAATTGCAAAGTAAATGGGATAAAGCATTTTGGGCAAGAGGGTATTATGTAGAAACAATTGGTAATATCACAGATGAAGCAGTACAAAAGTATATAAAAGAGCAGGCAGAGGAATCAAGGAAAGAAGATTCAAGAAGTACCGCTTTATAGCGGACCGGTAAAAGTGCTTGCGATACCGCCCTTTTGGGCGAGCAGTAAAAATGCCCTTTTGAGGGCTAATACCAAACCACCAGTTGAACTGGTGGTTGCTGACTTAAAATTATTTTCAAAGAAACGAGGACTCAATGAATCAGCAATCCAAAACTATTTTAAAAAAAGCTATTATTGGTATTTTATGTTCAGTTATTCTGATATTGTTAGACCAGTTTACAAAACATCTTGCAGTAAAGCACCTGAAAGATCAGATGCCTGTTGTTTTATGGAAAAATGTTTTTGAACTCAGTTATTTAGAGAACCGTGGTGCAGCTTTTGGTATCCTTCAGGGAAAACAGTGGCCACTTATCATTTTCACAGTGATTGTTTTAATGATTATCATATATTTATATCTGATGCGTATTCCATCCGAAAAGCATTTCGGATTACTCAATGTAATCGCCATTCTGTTTTTTGGCGGTGCGATCGGTAACTTTATTGACCGGGTCATGCAGGGATATGTTGTTGATTTTTTCTATTTCAGGCTGATCGATTTCCCTGTATTCAACGTTGCAGATATATACGTGACTGTGGCTGCAATACTTTTAATATTATGTCTGTTATTTTATAAAGAAGAAGATTTTGAACGTATTCTTCCGGCAAAAAAGAAAAAATAACAATATCTGCATGCCAGAAATACCGTATCAGACAAGAATGGAGTATTTATGAAACAGGAAACTTTCGAAATAGAGGCAGAATATGAAGGAGAACGCTTAGATAAATATCTAAGCGTTATTTTTGAGCAGTCTGAGAGTACTTCAAATGCACCTTCACGTTCTTTTTTTCAAAAATTAATCAAAGATGGACATGTAACAGTAAATGATTCCCAGGAAAAGGCAAATTATCGTCTGCATATGGATGATCTTGTATGTGTGGAAATTCCCGATGCTGTAGAAACACCGATCCTCCCGGAAAATATTCCTCTTGACATTTTATATGAAGATGATGATCTTCTCGTTGTCAATAAACCGAAAGGAATGGTTGTTCATCCATCCGCAGGCCATTATTCAGGTACTTTGGTCAATGCGGTCATATTTCACTGTAAGGACAGTCTTTCAGGCATTAACGGTGAAATACGTCCGGGAATCGTACACAGGATCGATATGGACACAACCGGTTCACTGATTGTATGCAAAAATGATGAAAGCCACGTTAAAATTGCAGAACAGATCAAAGCGCATAGTGTTAACCGCAAATACCGCGGTATTGTATATGGCGTTGTAAAGGACGATGAAGGAACCATCAATGCACCCATCGGCAGACATCCGACCAACCGAAAAAAGATGGCGATCAATGAAAAAAATGGAAAACCAGCGATTACGCATTATAAGGTACTGGAACGCTTTTCCAATTACACCTATATGGAATTTAAATTAGAGACGGGCAGAACACATCAGATCCGCGTTCATATGGCAAGTATCGGTCATCCGTTACTTGGCGATACTGTATATTCCAGCGGAAGAAGTCCATTTAAAACACAAGGACAGACACTACATGCCATGACGATTGGTTTTATTCACCCACGTACTAAGGAATATATGGAGATATCAGCACCACTTCCAGAATATTTTTTGAAAATATTGAAAAGTTTACATTAAATTTCGAAAAATTGTTTTATTTTTCGAGAAAGTGTAGTATAATTATACAAAAGAAACAGATGTCTCCATATTAAATTCAAATATTTTGTATATATCATACAAATCTTTCGTAATATGTAATGACAATCTGATGCAAAAGAAAGTGGGGGATTTTTATGTCAAATAAGATATATACCATTGGACGTGAATTTGGAAGCGGAGGTAAAGCAGTCGGTGAGGCGCTTGCTGACAGACTTGGTATCGAATTACACGATAAAGAATTATTACAGCAGGCAGCAAAAGACAGCGGATTTTGTGAAGAGATTTTCGAAAATCATGATGAAAAACCAACCAGCAGCTTTTTATACTCACTTGTTATGGATACATATTCCGTTGGAAGCTATAATTCGTCACCATTTTTGGATATGCCACTGAACCATAAAGTATTTCTTGCACAGTTTGAAACAATCAAAAAGATTGCAGATCGTGAATCCTGCGTCATTGTCGGCAGGTGTGCGGATTATGCACTGGCAGATTATTCGGACTGCATCAATATTTTTATTCATGCAGACATGGAAAAACGCATCAAAGCCGTTAGCAAACGTCTGAATATCACAGAGAACAAGGCGAAAGATCTGATCCAGAAAAAGGATAAACAGCGTGCCAGCTATTACAATTATTATTCCAGCAAACGCTGGGGCGATTCCAACAGCTATCATTTGACTCTTGATGCAGGAAAACTTGGTATTGATGGATGTGTCGATATGATTTTAAAATTCCGTGAAATTATGGATGCACAGAAATAAAATACGAAAAAGAATATGCTTAATATAATTTTATCCTCATCAAAGCCTTTTTACTTTGATGAGGATATTTGATTTTTTAATGTAGAAAAGTGTAAGCAGATCATCCGAAATATGTTAAATTTTTAATAGAATTTTTTTATAAAAAACGAAGAAAAGGGAGTAACTACAAATTATGAGACTCATAGTACAGCGTGTAAGCACAGCTACATGTCGGGTAGATGACCGGATAACAGGAACTATTCAGAAAGGTTTTATGGTGTTAATCGGTATATCTGATTCTGACACAAAAGAGATTGCAGATAAAATGATAAAAAAACTAATTGGACTTCGTATTTTTGAAGATTCTGAAGGAAAGACAAATTTATCATTGCAGGATGTTGCAGGAAGCCTGTTATTAATATCACAGTTTACTTTATATGCAAATTGCAGAAAAGGAAACAGACCGTCTTTTATAGGTGCTGGCAAACCAGATATGGCAAAGGAACTTTATAACTACATTATTGATAATTGTAAGAAACAGGTACCAATTGTAGAACAGGGAATTTTTGGGGCAGACATGAAAATTTCTCTTGTAAATGATGGACCTTTTACAATCATTCTTGATTCTGATGAAATCGTTGGGTAAAGATTTATTGTATCAGGCACAAATTTCGTATGTATCAGAGTATCAATTTTTTATGTATTGGTAATTTTATATGTTCGCAAAACACAAGTTTAACGAATAGTTATGTTTGGAATCAGATGATGCAGCTTGTCAACTCAATATACGCTGTGTCGGCAACATTTCTCATCTGCATTTTTACTAAAAATATTGTATAATAAAGAAAGTTCAGGAGGCTTACATATGAAATTACAGCAATTATACAGCTATACCAGAAAAGCAATTGATGAATATCAAATGATCGAATCCGGCGACAGAATCGCCATTGGTATTTCCGGAGGTAAAGATTCTCTCACACTTTTATATGCATTGAGTGGTATGCGCCGATTTTATCCCAAAAAGTTTGACTTGTTAGCTGTGTCAGTAAATCTCGGTTATGAAGATTTCGACCTCACTGCCGTATCAGACCTATGTCGTGAACTTGATGTTCCATATCATATCGTTAACACAGAAATAGCTAAAATCATCTTCGAAGAACGTGATGAAAAGCCTTCCTGCTCCTTATGTGCGAAAATGCGCAAAGGAGCATTAAATCAGGCTATTAAGGAACTAGGCTACAATAAAGTGGCATATGCACATCATATGGATGATGTGATCGAAACTGCATTTTTATCCATGATTTATGAAGGACGTTTTTATGTATTTCCTCCAAAAACTTATATGGCTGATTCTGATCTTACGATAATCCGTCCTCTGATCTATGTATCTGAAGCAGAGGTAAAAGGATTCCGAAATAAATATCATCTTCCAGTCGTAAAAAATCCCTGTCCAATGGATGGTAATACCAGACGTGAATATGTAAAACAGCTTATCAGACAGCTTAATCTGGACAATCCAGGTGTAAAAACCAAACTTTTTCATGCTATCTTAACCGGAAATATACCTGGATGGTCAATTATAAACAACGAACAAAATTAAACTTTATACAAAGTTGTATTCTTTACTCTCATACTTATTATGAAAATAAAATTTTTACTGTAAAGTGCGTAGAATGGAGACCTGCTATGAAAGAAAAAGCATATTATGAAACAATAAATGTAAAGAATGAAGTAAAATTACGAAAACTATTAGAGGCATTACCCCCTTTTTGCAAACAATTTTTTATCGGCATCGAAGCAACCAGCTCCTCCAGGACAAAAATTGCATATGCTTACGATATCGGCTGTTTCTTTGATTACCTGCATACAACAAATCCGATCTGTGCCAAAATGAATATTACTGAGTTTCCCATATCTATTTTAAATGAGATTACACCAATGGATATCGAAGAATATCTCTCTTATCTGAAATATTACGAAAAAGACGGAACGGAACATACAAATGATGAGGTTGGACTAAAACGAAAACTTTCTTCTTTACGCTCCTTTTATCATTACTATTATAAAAATGGACTGATTGAAGATGATCCTACAGTTAAAGTAGACATGCCTAAAATACATGAAAAGAATATCATCCGTCTGGATGTTGATGAGGTTGCAAAACTTCTTGATGAAGTAGAATCCGGTGAAAATCTTACTGCAAAGCAGCAACAATATCACGAAAAAACAAAAGTACGGGATCTTGCAATGATGACACTTCTGCTTGGAACAGGTATCCGTGTTTCAGAATGTGTTGGTCTTGATATGGAAGATGTTGATTTTAAAAATAATGGTATTAAGATTCACCGCAAAGGTGGCGCAGAGGTTGTTGTATATTTCGGAGATGAGGTTCGCAAAGCACTTATGGATTACTTTGTGGAACGTCAGAAAGTTACTGCAGCTGACGGAAGTATTAATGCCCTCTTTTTATCGCTTCAGAATAAACGCATGAGTGTGCGAACTGTTGAAAATATGGTAAAAAAATACTCCAAACTGGTAACAACCTTAAAACATATTACACCGCATAAACTCCGCAGTACCTATGGTACGTCACTCTATCGGGAAACCGGTGATATTTATCTGGTTGCGGATGTTCTTGGCCATAAAGACGTCAATACTACCCGCAAACACTATGCTGCTCTTGATGATGAAAGGCGAAGAAGTGCTGCTAAGTATGTCAAGTTAAGGGAAGTTTAACTGATAGAATATACAAGTATATAGATGAATCATGAGAATAAATACGAAAGACATTTTGTAACTCGATTATTATTGAAATGATATGATACAAAAGTGTTATCCGTTCAAGAACTATATAACACTTTTGTACAATATCCAGAATTTTACATCTCCGGCAACAGAATACTGTTGATTTTTTCTTGAATCCTGTGCTGCACCAGTTCTGCAATCTCATGTGTTTTCAAAGAACCGTATTCGTCAAATAAAATAGGTTTCAGATAATGTACCTGTGTTGTAACAGGTCCCAGATTAAAACTGTTAAAAACCTTATAGGAATCGATCAGAGCAACCGGTATGATCGGTGCTTTTGTCTTTAAAGCAATTTTAAAACTTCCTGCTTTAAAATCACATACATTATTACGATTATTAAAATCATATCCCCCTTCCGGGAAAAGAATATAACGTTTGCCCTGTTTGACATCTTCTGAAACTTCATTGATGATCGTAAGTGCCTGTCTTACATCTTTTTTATCAAGACGTTTTCCCTGCAGCAGATCAACAAATTCCCGGACAAGAATTGTATTGGACTTTGCGCGATCCATAACAATGGAACACGGATTTTTATGTGTATAGATAATACCAAGTGCATCATATTTTCCCTGATGATTCGGATACATCATATAACCACCCTCAGATGGGAGATTCTCCAATCCATATGCTTTTGTTTTAATTCCACCAGTCGTTTTCATAAGGCGGATCACGTGGCGCGCAAGCTCATATCGCTCTTCTTCTGAATATTTTTCAGGATGATCCGCTTCCTTTCGCATCTTTGGAATCATATATGGTGCCCTGAAAAGATTCATAAGAATTACATAAATAAACTTTAACATAACTTCAATGCTATCCTCCGTACCTGGCACAGAAACATCCTGAAAAATTCATTCTACCCAGTGATGCTTTTTTGCCGAATGTAACTATTATAGCCTATTTTGAAGAAAAATACAACATTCTTACATATGGCTCCGTCAAGGTCTATTTTAAGTATTCTGCTGAATAATATGGTACCGTCAGATATTCCCCCTCATGGATGTCATCCGGGAAAACATGATTGATCGTACATACTTCTTCTATATACTCTGAAGTATCTTTATAATCATCTGTCATATATATCCCCGCAATGTCACTCAATGTCTGTCCCGGTATGATCTGTATGCTGGTGTAATATTTATAAGTAGTACTCGATTCACCGGCTGCCTGCGCACGGATAGTACCAAAACATGTAAAGCAGATAATTCCAAATAATACCATTGATAATGCGATCAAAAAAACTGGTTTCTGATTCTTCCTATTCTCTCTTATGCTTCTCATAAATAACCTCCATCTAATGCGAACATATGTTGCGAACAACCGTTTGTATATCTGTATCATAATACACGAACATTTGTTTGTCAATAATAAAATCGAACAAATTTTCGGAATATATGTTTGCATTTCTGTTTGTAATATGATAGAATAAATAATAAACACAGGGCAGAATAATCCCTTTACAAATTGATGAAATATATTTTATCGTATAACAGGAGGCACTTTATGGCATATGGCAAAATCAGCAGTAAGCAGCAAGAAATATTAGAATATATCAAGCAGGAAATTTTAAACAAGGGTTATCCTCCTGCTGTTCGCGAGATCTGTGAAGCAGTTCATCTGAAGTCAACCTCTTCTGTTCATTCACACCTTGAGACACTTGAGAAGAATGGCTATATCCGAAGAGACCCTACAAAACCACGTGCAATCGAGATTATTGATGACAATTTTAATTTAACCAGACGTGAAGTTGTTAATGTTCCTATCCTCGGTCAGGTAGCTGCCGGTCAGCCGTTACTTGCTGTTGAAAATATCGAAAATTACTTTCCGATTCCTACTGAGTTTATGCCGAATGCAGAGACATTTATGCTAAAGGTAAAAGGTGACAGTATGATCAATGCAGGAATATTTAATGGTGATAAGATTCTTGTACAGAAACAGTCTGACGCACAGAATGGAGATATTGTTGTTGCTCTTGTAGATGATTCTGCAACAGTAAAGACTTTTTATAAAGAAAATGGTCACTATCGCCTGCAGCCGGAAAATGACACCATGGATCCAATTATTGTAAACGAATGTTCGATCCTTGGAAAAGTATTCGGTATTATGCGATTTTTAAATTAAAGAGAAAAAGAAAAAATCACCAGCTTTTCATTATGATCTGGTGATTTTTTCTTCATATGAGATTTATATATGCAAAAATAGTTTCTATTTATAATATCTGATTACCTTTATAAAATTTTATCCCTTACAGTTCATCCACACTGATTTCTTTACCATCTTTCCAGATACGTTCCAGATCATAAAACAGTCTGTCTTCCTTTGAAAAAATATGAATAATGATATCATTATAATCCATCAGAATCCATGTAGATGACTGGTTACCTTCTACCTGTCGTACTTTAAGATCTGCTTTATACAAAGCCTCATCGACTGCATCGCGCATTGCCTGGATCTGGTTCTGATTCATTCCATCTGCAATGATAAAAAAATCTGCGATCGGTGAAATCTCACGGATATCAATTACTTTGACATCCTCTGCTTTTTTATCTTCCAGTGCTTTTACTGCTATTTTACAATATTCTGCTGAAGTCATAAATTTACTCTCCTATTATTCTGTAGATTTTCCGGTACTGTTCATTCACAGCCAGGAATAGATTTAAGTTTCAAAATATTAATTATGATTTTTCCTGTACTGCCGGTAAAAATCATACGTCATCTTTGTCGTTGCATCAATGCTTCCACCCCGGCTGGACAAATAAGCAAGCGTGTCATGCAGTATTTCCGCCATACAGGCATCTAAATCCTCGAAGGCAATCTTTCTTATATAAGGAAGATTCTCAGCCTTATCGCGCCCAGGCTCAATATAATCTGCAATATAGATGATCTTATCTAGAAGGCTCATATCCGGCTCACCTGTCGTATGAACTTTGATCGCATGCAAAATCTGCGTATCAGACACCTCGTACACAGTTTCAGCCAAAAAGGCTCCTAATTTTGCATGTAACAGATATGGGCTTTTGTATTCTACCGGATTGATCAGAATATGATTTTGCTCACACATTTCTATTTTCTGGTCATTCGGGATGCATTTTGCACAATCATGAAGTAACCCTGCAAGCATTGCCTTTTCCATGGAATACTCATGTGCCATGGCAAGACATCCTGCCGTATACATAACACCTTTTGTATGTTCGTAACGTCCTTTATCCAGTTCTTTTTTTAATTTTTTTCGAATTTCAATAAGTTCCATGATGCCCTCCATTCCTGCCCGTTTCAAAATGAAAATACCATTTTCATCACAGGTCTGTGACATGGCATAAATCCTGTGTGCCTTATCCTCTATTTTTCTTCATATAAATGGCGTTTCTTAATATATGTCATTACTTTAGAAGGAATCAGGGATATATCTGTCTTTCCACATTTTAAAGCTGCCCGGATCTCACTCGATGAAATATCTGTTTTTCCACCTGTAATTGGATAAATTTCAGCCGGAAACAATTTTTTCAGGGCAGAAATCTTTTCCTCAACTTCCGACAAATTCATATCATCACGTACCGCAGCCAGAATAACTGCCTTTTCGCAAATAATCTCTGGATGATACCATTTTTCAAGATAATCAAGTGAATCTGCACCCATAATAAAGAAAAATTTCATATCCGGATATATTTCTTCTAATTTTGTGAGCGTCAGATAAGTATAACTTGTCCCTTCCGCATCGACTTCAATTCGCGAAAGTTTAAAATATGGGATATCGCAGATAGCCAGCTCTGTCATTTCTGCCCGGATGTCTGCGGCTGTCATTTTATTTTCATCTTTATTTGGTGAATGACCTGCCGGAATAAACCATACCTCATCTAATGCAAATTCCTCATATGCACTCTGTGCAATATTTAAATGTCCCTTATGAATCGGATCAAAAGAACCGCCTAAGATACCAATTTTCTTTAAGTGCTTTTGTCCGACCCTGCACTCTGCTTCTAACATATCAGCCTGGCAGCTCGTACTTGGTATTTTTCTTTGCCTGACGGAATAAAATGATTTTCTTTCCAATTACTTTTACAACATCAGAATGTGTTCGTTCTGCTGTCATTGCAGCGATTTCCCTCGGATCATCGATACAGTTTTTTAATACAGCTACTTTGATGAGTTCTCTCTTTTCTAAGGCTTCATCCAACGCCGTGATGATCTCCGGCGTAAGGCTTGCTTTTCCGATATGAAAAATCGGATCCATTGTACTTGCACACCCACCAAGGTATGCGCGCTGTTTACTTGTTAATGCCATAACGTTCCTCATTTCCGCACCTTTTTCCGGTGCAATTAATATAACATCAGTCACTTATTATTTATAATAATCAAATTCAAATCCATACATCCGGACAGTATCACCGTCCTCGATTCCCTGGGCTTCTAACTCCTTTAAGATTCCCTGTTCTTTCATAAATTTCTGGAAGAATAAAAATCCTTTTTCGGAATCGATATTGGTATAACCAAGCATTTTTTCAATCTTTGGTCCCTCAATCTCAAATGCTCCGTCTGCCGCCTGTGAAATCGTGTAAGGCTCATCCTTAAAGAATCGTAATGCCGGATCAAACTCAGGTTCATAGATCACTGGTTCGCTGCTGCAGTTATCGAGAAGTTCCTGCACATGATACAGTAACTCTTTTAATCCCTTGCCACTGACTGCAGAAATCGGGAAAACACGGATTCCGTCTTTTTCAAACTCTTCTCTTAATGCCTGTACGATCTCATTTTCATCCCCATAAACAGCATCCATTTTATTTGCTGCAATTACCTGTGGCTTGTCTAAAAGTTTTGGATCATATGCCTCTAACTCTTTCATGATGGCACGGATATCTGCAATCGGGTCACGTCCTTCCGTTCCGGCTGCATCAACCACATGGATCATAACTTTTGTACGCTCAATATGGCGTAAAAACTCAAGTCCAAGTCCGACGCCTTCAGACGCACCCTCGATCAGTCCCGGAATGTCGGCAATGACAAATCCCTTCGCACCATCTAAGTCTACGACACCAAGGTTTGGCTGTAAGGTTGTAAAATGGTAATTGGCGATCTTTGGCTGTGCATTGGTTACCCTTGACAATAATGTTGACTTTCCAACATTCGGAAAACCGACCAGCCCGACGTCCGCGATCACCTTTAACTCCAATTTTACTTCCAGTTCAATGGCATCTCCACCCGGCTGTGCATATTTCGGCGCCTGCATGGTAGATGTTGCAAAATGCTGGTTTCCAAGACCGCCGCGGCCACCTTTTAAGATCACCTGTCTGCGGTTGTCACCGGACATATCAGCAATTACTTTTCCGGACTCTGCATCTTTGATCACAGTTCCTGCCGGAACTTTTAAGATCAGATCCTCGCCGTTCTTTCCATGACAGTTGCGTTTTCCGCCTTCTTCTCCCGGCTGTGCGGCAAACTTTCTTCTGTGACGATAGTCGGTAAGTGTATTTAAACCGTCATCGACCACGAATACGATATCACCGCCGCGTCCGCCGTCTCCGCCATCCGGACCACCATCCGGTACATATTTTTCCCTGCGGAAACTAACATGACCGTCTCCGCCTTTTCCTGATTTTATAATAATTGTTGCTCTGTCTGCAAACATATTTTTCTACCTCAAATTTAACAAAAACATGTACATAAAGCCGTTATCATCATAACCTCTGGTACATGTAAATTATCTGTCACATTCTTAATACAAATAGAACCCGGCTATTACATCCATCTGCGATGGATGTGCCATCTGTGATGGGTGTTCATAGTCGGGTCCACAGTACATCTTATTCAGCTACTGGATAAACGGAAGCCTGTTTTTTATCTCTTCCTTTTCTTTCGAATCTTAAGATACCATCTGTTAAAGCAAATAATGTATCATCTCCACCGATACCTACATTAACGCCTGGATGAATCTTTGTTCCACGCTGTCTGTATAAAATGTTTCCAGCTTTTACAAACTGTCCGTCTGCTCTTTTTGCTCCTAATCTCTTAGATTCGGAATCACGACCGTTCTTTGTAGAACCAACTCCCTTTTTATGAGCAAAAAACTGAAGGTTCATATTTAACATGTCTTACACCTCCCTGAATTTTAGAATGATATAATCATTTCCATAAGTGTTTTGTATTCCCTGCAAACCTAAAACCAATGACCTCATAAGTAGATCGGCATCATGTCCTGCCGGGGAAGAAAACGATAAGCTTATCTTTCCTGTCTCCTCATCCGAATCAGTAGAAAAGGCATCTTTCGTATATAAGCCGAGACTGTTTACCGTATTGATGACCAATGCGGAAATCCCTGCACACACAATATCTTCGCCTTCCTCTGCATATCCGGCATGTCCAAGACATTCAAAGCCTAAAAACTCGTTGTCACGGTTTCTGAAAATCGTTATCTTTGTCATAACAACTTTCCCTGTCGATTACGCGTTGATCTTTTCAATCTTAACCTGTGTAAACGCCTGTCTGTGACCGTTTTTCTTGTGATAGCCAGTCTTTCTCTTGTACTTGTAAACGATAACTTTTTTACCTCTGCCCTCTTTTACGACAGAAGCCTCAACAGAAGCGTTTGCTACATCAGAGCCAACTTTGATACCGTTGTCAGATACAGCTAAAACCTGATCAAAAGTTACTTTCTCACCAGCTTCTTTTCCGAGCTTTTCAATGGTAATGATATCGCCTTCGGATACTTTGTACTGTTTACCACCTGTTGCTATAATTGCGTACATATGGCACCTCCTATTATCATTACTCGCCAGTTATGGTGCCTTCTATCTGTTTTTATACAGAATAGACGGACTTTTAGACCTCACTGTGCGGCATACTTCGTTACTTTAGCATATTTTTTTTATTACGTCAACTGTTTTTTTCATATTTCAAAAATATTTTTAAATAAAAGCAAAATATATTAAAACTAATGCTCCAAGCACAATCCTGTACCAGCCAAATACTTTAAAGTCATGTTTTCTGATATAGGACATCAGGAAACGGATCACAATAATTGAAACAAGGAATGCCACCACTGTTCCAACTCCTAAAATGATAAGCTCTGCTCCAGTAAATGCGAATCCGAACTTTAAGAGTTTTAACAGACTCATGCCAAGCATAACCGGAACTGCAAGATAAAATGTAAATTCTGCAACGGCAACACGTGAAACACCGATGATCAGTCCACCGATGATCGTTGCACCGGAACGAGAAGTTCCCGGAATTATGGAAAGCACCTGAAATAATCCGATCATAAACGCTGTCTGATAAGAAATATCAGCCAGTGTCCTGATCTTCGGTTCTCTTGTCTTATTCCAGTTTTCGATCAGAATAAAAGCTACACCATAAAAGATCAGTGCAATGGCAATTACGACCGGAGTATGAAGATGTGCTTCAATATAATCATCAAATAAAATTGTAACAGCCGCTCCCGGAATGCATGCTACAACTACCTTAAACCATAAAGAAAATATATCTTTTCTTATTACCGGCTTTGTTTTATCTTTAAACTGAAACGGAAACATCCGGTTCCAATAAAGAACAACGACTGCAAGGATCGCACCGAGCTGGATAATAATAAAAAACATTTCTTTGAAAGAATCGCTTGCGTTTAACTGCAGAAATTCATCAACTAAAAGCATATGTCCGGTGCTGCTGATCGGCAGCCATTCTGTAATTCCCTCCACGATTCCAAGAAAAATTACTTTTAAAATCTCAATAAAACTAAAATCCATTTTACACTCCATTCCTGTCAGGATAAACTCTCCCGCAATGATTTTTTTATTTTTTTTCTGGTAACCTCTACCAGACCGAGTTTTGTCATCTCAACAATCTGCGTTGGTACCGGATCTTTTTTCAATGCCGCTCCAAAAGCATTCAAAAGTTCCATTTCTGCCTTCTTTGATTCCAGATTAATAAAATCAACGATCACTATTCCTGAAATATTGCGGAGCCTTATCTGCCGTGCAATTTCTTCTGCAGCTTCTATATTCACTTTAAGGAAATTTTCCTGCATTTCTTTTTTTGCAATATTCTTTCCGGTGTTTACATCGATCACCGTCAATGCTTCTGTCGGCTGGATGACAAGGTACGCTCCAGACTTTAGCCATACCCGCTCCCTCAATGCATCATGAAGCTGCGAAGCAATTCCACTAAGGGCAGCTAACGAAATCATTTCGTCATTATAATAACGGATTTTTAATCCATGCCCAGTAAGTACTTCATCTACTCTCGATTTAATACTGCCTCCGGTCACAAGCTGCTCTGTGCCAATGCCATACATGCCACAGATTGATTCATAAATTGTCCGGTCATCTGTCACAACTTCTTCCAGATCTGTTTCATAAAGCCCGTTTAACATCTTCTTCCACGGCTGATCCTCTTTATGAACAAGAGAATAGCAGTTTAAATGTTTTGAACCTGAAATACTTCTTTCGACCTCTTTTTCAAGCTGAATTAATTCAAAAAGCAGTTCATCTTTTGATGCCTGCGCTGCATTCGTACGGATGATCACACCACATTTTAACTGTTCTTCCTTTGGCAGAAAACTTTTCACAGTGTTTAACAGTTCTTCTCTTTTTTCATTTCCAAGTTTAGAAGAGACACCGATCTTTCGTTTTCCAGTCGTAAGGATCACATATTTTCCAGTGAAAGTAAGGTTTGTGCTTACGGAAGGATCCTTTGTCTTTAACGCTTCTTTTACTACCTGGACAAGAAGTTCATCTCCTGCACATATCGCCTTTTTTTCGGACTGCTTCTTGGTAAAAACCGGATTTTTCAATTCCTGTAACGGAAGATAACAGTTTTGTCCCGGAGCAATACGGACAAATGCGGCATTCAGATTCTTTACAACATTTTCCACCCTGCCGATATAAATATTTCCAAGTAAAGACGTCCCTGTCAGAGACTCCGGCACCACTTCTATTAATTTTTTCCTGTCATCACAGAGAGCTGCAATGCGGTATTCTTTTTTTTCTATTTCTGTCGTTGTAATGATAAAACGGTTCATCGGATCACTTCACCCATTTTTCCAAGGGAGATAAATCCATCACCTGCAGGATCTATTGCATACACATCCCTGCGGTGAATCTGGATCGCATTCTGGTCATAAGTATAACCCATCGCCTGAAACATTGCTTCAAGTACAAGTTCCGGTTTTAAGTTATCAGTACTTCCGGTGGATACCTTTAAATAAAACACTGGTCTGCCTTCTCTTTCTGATACGTCAAATGCATATACAAGCTGCTTTAAGTCCATGACTTTCTCGCTCTTTTTTGTCTGTTTCGTGACCAGAAATTCTTCTTTTTCTGTAAAATATCTGCGGATACCATCTGCAAAAGCAGGAACATCTGCAGCCGGTTCATAACCATCTTTAAAGTAAAGGTCATAATCTGCAGCAGCTACCATGGACATTGCTGTTTTGGCGTTGTCCGGCAGTTTTACATATTCAGTAACTTCCACACCTTCCACCATAGTACCGTTCAGCGCCTTGATCGATGCTTCACTTGATCTGGTAGAATTTACTTCAATATCAAGATACTCCCCATCACTGGTGATTCCTACACCTAACGGTGCCGCAAAAGACATGATCTGGTGCGGGGAAAAACCTTCTGAATAACAGATATCAATTTCTGCCCTGCGCATTGCTTTCTGAAAATAACGCATAATATCCAGATGTCCGATAAAACGCATTACTCCGTATTTACGGAATTTAATCCTTATTTTTATCATAATGTCAACCTTACATTAACCCTTTCTTCTTTTACATTAAGTATCTCATGTAAAATATTAAGTATCTGTTCTTAACGCTCTGCCATACAAACTCCTGTTTTAAACCGGGCTGCACCACATCCGGAACAGCGCATCCTGCAGTTTGGAGTTACATTCTCTCCCATAGCATTTTGCCATTCACGTTTTAAGAATTCTTTTGTCACACCCGTATCAATAAAATCCCATGGAAATACTTCGTCGAGGGAACGTTTTCTCTTGGTGTAAAAGTCCATATCTACACCGCATTCATCAAATGCATCTAACCATCTCTGATAATCAAAATATTCGGACCACGCGTCAAATATGCCGCCATGCTCATAAACAGTATGGATCACACTTCCAACTTTACGGTCACCACGTGCTAATACACCCTCTAATACTGTCACGTCTGCTTCATGCCAGTTATATTTGATACTTTTACGGTTTAACTGTTCCTTTACCGTATCATTTACAACCTTCGCACGTGCAATATAATCTTCCGGATCATGCATGGATGCCCACTGGAACGGCGTAAAAGGCTTTGGCACGAAAAATGATGTTGAAATTGTGATCTGGCATTTACCATTCCGCCTGTCCTTCGGGATCTCATAATACCGCACCGCAATATCATTTGCCAGTTCCGGTATTGCTTTCATGTCTTCTTCTGTTTCTGTCGGAAGTCCTAACATAAAGTAAAGTTTTACCTTATTCCAGCCACCCTCGAATGCCATACCGGCACCTTCTAAGATAACCTCTTTTGTAAGTCCTTTATTGATAACATCTCTAAGCCGCTGGGAACCAGCTTCCGGGGCAAATGTCAGGCTGCTTTTTTTGATATCCTGTACTTTTCCCATAACATCTAATGAAAATGCGTCGATACGCAAAGATGGAAGTGAAATATTAACTCCCTTTCCTTTAAATTCTTCAATCAGAAATGTAACAAGTTCCTGCAGCTGTGAATAATCAGAGGAACTTAAAGAACTTAAAGAAATCTCTTCATGTCCGGTTGACTTTAACATCTTGTACGCAAGTTTCTTTAAACGTTCCACATCCTTTTCACGTGTCGGACGGTAAACCATACCAGCCTGACAGAAACGGCAGCCACGGATACATCCCCTTTGGATTTCAAGAACAACACGATCCTGTGTTGCCTTGATAAACGGTACGATCGGTTTTTCCGGGTAAACAGCCTGTGTCATATCGGTAACGATCTGCTTTGTGACTGTATGCGGTATATCCTCAAAAATCGGTACAAATTCTGCGATCGTGCCATCTTCCTTATAACTTACTTCATATAAAGATGGTACATAAATACCAGGAATCTTTGCCGCCTCATGTAAAAACTCTTTGCGCGAAGCACCGCTCTGTTTCTTTTTTTTGTACAGATCAAGCAGTGTGTCATAGGAAACCTCTCCTTCTCCCATATAAAACAGATCAAAAAATTCTGCGATCGGTTCAGGATTATAAGTACATGGACCTCCACCGATCACGATCGGATCATCCTCTGTACGGTCTGCCGCCTCAATCGGGATCTGACTTAAATCTAAGATCTGTAAAATATTGGTATAGCACATTTCATACTGGATCGTGATTCCTAAGAAATCCGCATTTTTAACCGGCTGCTGTGATTCTAAGGAAAACAGTGGAATCTTCTCATCCTTTAAAATTTTATGCAGATCCGGCCACGGAGAATATACACGCTCACACCAGACATCCTCCCTTTTATTTAACATATCATATAAGATCTGGATACCAAGGTGTGACATTCCTATCTCGTAAACATCCGGAAAACACATCACGAACCGGATATCAACCGCATCTTTATCTTTTATCACACTATTTAATTCGTTGCCTATATAGCGTGCTGGTTTGTCGATCTTCATCAGTATCTCATCGGATAAAGCTAATTTTGTCATTTAAAAAAATCCTTTCTCTTTTCTCTCTTGCGCTCAATGTATCATAACATAATTTTTGAGATTTGTATAATAATGATTATCACAGATCATTTCTGTGACCGTCTGTGTGCTGTAACCACAAATATCCGTATGTGTATACATACAGGCTAAAAAAACTGCAAAAATGCATAAAGAAAGAAAAATACGCAGTTTTAGTGCAGCTGCAAATCCCATTTCCGGTGCAGAATACTCTGATTCTCCTGTCCGCCTTTTTTGCATGCCGTTTTCCTCATAAAAAGAGTCACGGATATTCTGCACATATTCCCTTCGTCTGTCTATTATTTGTCTGTCCATAAAAATCTCCATTCTTGCGTGTGAAAAATGTATTTTTCACACTATCCTCATTTCCAAGCCAGTCTGTCTGTATATAATTATATTACATACAAATGTTTTATATGCGGCATTGGTTTACCATAAAAATATTATGTATACTTATCGTTTTATTTTTTCTTTCTTGAAAATGGGATCTGAAGCCATTTCAGTAATGTATTATCAAGGATCATTGCACCGAATGCCGAAATAAAAAGTGTCAGGACCATCATAACGATACAGCCACCTGCAATGCCACCGCTCAATACATCAACATGTAGCTTCTGCTTTACCACAAAATGAAGTACACCCCAGTGGATCAGTAAAATAGAATAACTGTACCGGCTGATCCACTGCACAAAAAAACTGTTTTTTGTTTTCTGAACTGCAAGTCTTTTTACCAATATAAAAATAGCTGCTGAAAATGCCATCATTGTCGGTGAATTCTGATAGATATAATCTACATAATTATTTCCGTTCCAGATCCACATACATGTTTCCAAAAAAGCAAGGAAGCCCGCCATCAAAAAAACATTTTCCATTTTTCTGCTGCATTTTTCGGCAAGAAAATATCCAAACAAAAAAGTTCCCGCAAAAGAATCTACAACGATTCCAAACACAGATTTTACCCCAAACAAGGGCAGATAAGTATCCAGCGTGCAGATGATAAATATTACTCCGATCACACCCGACAACACATTATCCGGTATATTGTGTACGATATACCGGATAAACGGTGTCAACACATACAACCAGATAATTACATAAACAAGCCAGAAATGCGGTGCCTCCACCGGGGCACCTGTTAAGACCCGTTTTAACATCAGAAACCAGTGGTCTGGTTTCAGCCAGTCAATCCCCTCTTTTGCAACAACATAGAGGATATAATAGACAACCAGAGGTATCGCTACTTTCATGAAACGTTTTCGAAAAAAAATACCGGCCGGCTCATTTTTTACCGGAAGCAGCAACGCTCCGCTTAACATTACAAAAAGCAGATTACAGGATAAAAAAATATAATTAAAGATGGTAAGCACCCGAAATGCGATACTTCCGTATTCTGTCATGGACGCAGCAAGTGAAACTGTATGTACCCCGATCACAAATACGGTTGCTATGACACGCAGATCATCAATGTAGATCTTACGATTTTTTATATTCTTATTTCCAATAAATATTTGTTTTATTTTTTCCAGCATAGGATTCTCCCTTTTGCGGCTTTTATGTGATTATGGATTTTCCCTATTACCCAAAAAAACTTTGCCGTACTTTTCAGTATAGCAAAGTTTTCCTATTCCCTCAACCGTTGAATATGTAATTATTATCTCTGGGAAAGTTCCTGAGTAATCTCCTCCCAGGTAACTCCTTTTTCTGCCATTAAAACCATCATGTGATACATAAAATCAGATATCTCGTATTTGATATCTGCCGAATCCGGATTTTTAGCGGCAATGATGATCTCTGATGCTTCCTCACCGATTTTCTTTAAGATCTTATCAAGTCCTTTATCAAACAGATAGTTGGTATAAGAACCTTCTTTTGGATTTGCCTTACGGTCTAAAATGATTGCATAAACATCTTCTAATACCTTAAGCGGATTCTTCTCCATGTATTCTTTTTTAACGATCTCGTTAAAGAAACAGGAAACATTTCCGGTATGACATGCCGCACCGATCTGTGATACTTTTGCTAAAATTGTGTCATAATCGCAGTCAGCAGTCAATGACTTTACATACTGGATATGCCCCGATGTCATTCCTTTGATCCATAATTCCTGACGGCTTCTGCTGTAATAGGTCATCTTTCCAATATTAATCGTCGTCTCAAATGCCTCTTCATTCATATATGCAAGCATCAATACTTCATCTGTACGATAATCCTGCACGATAACCGGAACCATACCATCTGAATTTTTCTTTAAATCTGCCCATTTTAATGCAGGTTCAAAGTTATCCATCTTAATTCCACCTGCGGAAAGCTGAGACTTTATTTCCATGATATCTGTTTCCGGATCATTGATAAAAGAACCGGCGATTCCACGCACATTTTCCCGTTTTAATGTCTCAATAATTTTTTCGTAATCACATTCCTCAAAATATACGACATAAGGAACATCCGTAATATTTTCGATCGCAGTCAGAACACCGGTATTTAAAACCAGAAGCTCATGAAAATGCTCCTGCATTTCCTCCTGATGTTTAAAAACAAAATCAACATTTGCTACTGATACGAGGATGCGCTCTTTTCCAAAACGATCGCTTGCCTCTCTTGCGATATCCATACTGTTAGATTTCGCACCGTTTACAATAACCTGCAGACATCCGGCATAAATAAACTTCTTAACATCTTCAAAACGGCTGATATTCCCGCCGGCACAGACTTTGATCTCAACATTACGATTGATGTTTTTGATCGTTTGAATATTTTTTTCATGTTCTTCATCATCCTCCGATAGATCAAAGATAATGATCTTATCAATACCACTGTCATTATAAAGACGTGCAAGACTGATCACATCCCATCCCATCGGTTCAAAATTATCCATACCTTTTACAGCCTGTCCATTTTTCAGATAAATGGTGGCGACAATGTTTTTATGTTCCATATTATAAAACTCTCCATTCCTGCATTTTCCTGATAAGCGATATACTTTTCTCTTTCATTGATCACAGATTCATTTCTGCAGGAATTATCAAGTCTCCTACAGACTGCCTTTTGTGGACAGCACATCTGTGATACGCGGGTCATAACCGGTTGCTTCATCTAAAGCTCTCGCAAAAGCTTTAAACATTGCTTCGATCATATGATGATTATTGCCTCCTGACAGTACACGGATATGCAGATTCATACCCGCCGCATAAGAAACGGCATAGAAAAATTCTTTTACCATTTCCGTATCCATATACCCCACCCGTTCTACGGTAAATTCACCGTCAAAAACAAGATACGGTCTGCCGGAAAGATCCACGGCACAAAGCACTAAAGTTTCATCCATCGGCAAAATACAGCTTCCAAAACGTTTGATGCCTTTTTTATTTTTTAGTGCTTTACGGATCGCATTGCCAAGCACGATTCCGGTATCCTCGATCGTATGATGGCAGTCTACCGCAAGATCCCCTTCTACTTTAACATCAAGATCAAAGAAACCATGTCTTGCAAAGCCATCAAGCATATGATCAAAAAAGCCGATTCCGGTATCAATATCTGCTTTACCGGTTCCATCTATGTTCAGATTGATCTTTATATCTGTCTCTTTTGTTTTTCGTATGTACTCCGCTGTTCTTTCCATTTTATCACATTCCTCTCTAGTCTTCAAACCGTACCCGGATTGAATTTGCATGTGCAGTTAACTGCTCACATTCAGCAAACTGTACGATATCTTTATAGATCGGTTCAAGTGCCTCCCTTGAATAAGAGATAATACTTGATTTTTTGATAAAATCATCCACACTAAGCGGCGAGAAAAATTTTGCTGTTCCGTTGGTCGGCAGCACATGATTTGGTCCGGCAAAATAATCACCAAGCGGTTCACTTGAATATTCTCCGACAAAGATTGCTCCTGCATTGCGGATCTTTGTCATTGTCTCAAACGGATTCTTTGTAACAAGTTCAAGATGTTCCGATGCGATCTCATTTACCGTTGCAATGGCTTCATCCATATTTTCTGCTACCAGAATATATCCATAATTATCTAAGGATTTCTGAATGATCTCTTTTCTGGATAACTGCGCCACAAAGCCTTCCACTTCTTTTGATACCTGCTCAGCCAAGGTTCTGCTTGTTGTGACAAGGATCGCAGAAGCCATTTCGTCATGTTCCGCCTGTGAGAGAAGATCTGCCGCAACAAATCGCGGATTTGCTGTCTCATCTGCCAATACCATGATCTCACTCGGTCCTGCGATAGAATCAATACTTACAAAACCAAATACGGCTTTTTTTGCAAGTGCCACGTAAATATTACCAGGACCTACGATCTTGTCTACTTTCGGAATACTTTCCGTACCAAATGCCAGTGCTGCGATTGCCTGTGCCCCACCGACTTTATAAATAGCATCCACACCTGCCTCTTTTGCAGCGACCAAAGTTGCCGGATTGACTTTTCCGTCTTTTCCAGGCGGCGTTGTCATAACGATTTTCTTTACACCTGCAACTTTCGCCGGAACGATATTCATAAGCACAGAAGACGGATAAACCGCCTTTCCCCCCGGTACATAGACACCGACTTTCTCTAAAGCTGTCACTTTCTGACCTAAAATAATTCCGGATTCCTCAGAGTCAAACCAGGAATACTGGCGCTGCTTCTCATGATATTTACGGATATTTACCAATGCTTTACGGATCACTGCAAGCAATTTTTCATCAACTTTCTCATATGCCTCTTTGATCTCGTCCTCTGTGACCAGGATATTTTCTGCGTTAATGTCAGCTCCGTCAAAACGCTTTGTGTAATCAAAAATCGCTGCATCACGGTTCGCTCTCACATTTTCTATGATCTCATTTACTCTGCCTTCAAATTCACCATAAGAATTCGGGCTTCTTTTTAAAAGATTTTCCAATATATTTGTTCTTGCTTCTTCTGTCAGTTCTATAATACGCATACTTCTCCTCCATTCCAGAATATCTGCTGCATCTCTTTTATTTCAGATACACTGCAGCAGACATTTTATATTATTTAATTACGGTCTTTAAATCAGAAATCAGTTTTGTAATACGCTCATTCTCCATCTTCATGCTCACCTGATTAACTACCATGCGGGCAGAAAGCGGACAGACCTCCTCAAGCACTGACAAACCATTCTCACGCAGTGTTGAACCTGTCTCTACGATATCACAGATAACCTCCGACAATCCAACGATCGGTGCTAATTCGATCGATCCATTCAGTTTGATGATCTCAACTGTCTGGTGTTTCTTATTATAAAAATAATCTTTTGCAATACGCGGATATTTGGTCGCAACACGGATCAGTTCGTGGTGGTTTAACAGTTCTTTGGCGCTTTCCGGTCCGCAGATACACATGCGGCATTTTCCAAATCCAAGATCTAATACCTCATAAATATTTCTGCCTTCCTCTAAGATCGTATCCTTTCCTACGATACCGATATCCGCAGCGCCGTATTCCACGTAAGTCGGCACATCCGGTCCCTTTGCAAGGAAAAAACGAAGTTTTAACTCTTCGTTGACGAAAATCAGCTTTCTGGTATCTTTATCCTTCATCTCCTCACAGGTGATCCCGATCTGTTCAAACATCTCTAAGGTTTTCTTTGCAAGTCTGCCCTTTCCAAGTGCAAAGGTTAAATATCTCATATCTTCCATCGTATCTGTCTCCTTACATAAATGTCACATTTACACAATGATTCTGTTCTGCGTAGGCACGATAATCTTCTTCGGTTTTTGAGATATCTCTTGCCATAAGCTCCACATTGCTGCCGCACTTACGCAGCTCCATTGCCTTTTTGACTGCCTCACTGCGCATTTCCTGTCCATAAATAATAAGTTCATTCTGATACTGCACCGGAATCTCAATCTTTTGTCTCGAAAGTGCTGCCATCAACTGGTCAATAACGATCGCAAAACCGATAGATGCAGATTCTTTTCCGAAATAAGTCAGAAGTTCATCATAACGGCCGCCTTTTACGATCGGTTCACCACTTCCAAACGTGTATCCCGCAAAAATGATACCTGTATAGTACTGGTAATTGCTTACGATCCCTAATTCCACGGAAACATATTTATCAATTCCATAAATCTTTAAAACCTGATGTAATTCTTCCAGACGTTCGATCGCGTTCAAAATGCGGGGATATGCATCGGCATATTTCTTAGCTGTCTGCAGTTCATCTGCACCGGTATAGAGATTACCAAGCATTCCAAACAATGCTTTTAAATCATCGTTTAAGTTCAGGGTCTCTGCAAACTCAGTTACGCCGAAATAATTTTTATTGGAAATAAGATCATGAAGTTCTTCTTCCTGTTCCTCATTCAGACCTGCCACATCTGTTAAGCCGCGGAAAAATTCTGCATGACCGACAGAAAGCTGAAACTCTTTCAGACCGGCTTTTTTTAAACAGTCAATTACCATGGCAATGATCTCTGCATCTGCATCTACCGTAGAATCCCCTAAAAGTTCTGCACCAAGCTGTGTGCTTTCCTTTAATCTGCCCTGATAACTGTTGTTATTCAAAAATGTATTGCCCATATAACACAGGCGGATCGGCATGTTCTCCTCACCGAAATACATTGCAGCACAGCGTGCGATAGAAGGTGTAATATCCGGACGAAGTACTAACGTATTTCCTTCCCGGTCAAAAAACTTATACAGATCCTTCGAAGGTGTTGTTCCGATCTCTCTGCCAAATGTGTCAAAAAACTCAAATGTCGGTGTCTGAATCGGATGATAACCATATTGTTTCTGCACTTTTAATAATTCATCCTGTAAAATCAGCTTTTTCTCGCATTCGTCATTGTAAATGTCCCTGACACCCTCAGGTGTATGTAATAACTGTCTTTTCATCGCATCTCCATTCCGGGACGTTCTATAACAGGTGCCTCTGTTTTCTATCGTCCCTGCACACATTTTTCTTTCACTTTAGCGTGCTACCTTGTTACCATATGAAACTGTTGTTTATTATATTGGAAAACAAATGGAATGTCAATCCCTTGCCAGTAAATCTTTTTGCAGGGTATCCAGATAGGGAACCAGAACTGCCTTTCCTTTTGGGAGAAAATAATCAGGCTCTAATTCTTCATACCGGAAACTTTTTCTTCCACCCTCTTTGGCTCGGTTCCAGAATTCTAACAGCTTTACAAGACGCAGATAATAAAATTCATCCCTTGCGGTAAAACTGATCAGGAAAAATGAAATTCCTCCCTGTTTTTCATAATTTTCCATAAACGTCACCTGATGTTCATGAATATTCTGAAGAGGAAATGTATCCGTTGCACATTCTTTTGCATCAAAGCAGACCGGAATCCCCTGTACAGCACCAATGTAATCAACCGTACTTTTCTGGTCAAAATATGCCAGGGTGATATGTCTGGTTTCCTTGTCAATGTTGATCGGTGTGATCGGCGTTGGCACTTTCTGGATCAGTGCAAGTCCGTTTGCCAGATAGGTTTCATTGGTACGGTTGATAAATTCTTCTAAGGTAGAACCGCGGAGTCCTCTTGAGTTCCAGGTTGCCATGATAATACTCCATTTCTGCCCATCTTTTGGGCATTCTGCTTTTACATGCAGGTTTTGCATGCAGCTACAAATGATCTACAAGGTTTTTTATGATTGATTTTCAATTATTTTCCATGCCCGTTCAAACTCACTGCCACATGGTGCCGTGATCTCTTTTCCATCCTCAAATACAAAACGACTCGCATGGAGAAGCTGGGATGTTATATTCGCATTTTTCTTAAAATATACGTTAACATCAGAATTTCCATATTTATAATCTCCGATGATCGGATGCCCGGTTGATGCAAGATGCGCACGGATCTGATGCGACCGTCCGGTCATCAGATGTACTTCAAGTTCAGTATAACCACCCCTGCAGCGTATCGGGCGGTACTCCGTTTCGATTGGAAGCCATTCCCCCACAGAAGGCTTTGTTTTTCGGATCAAAACCTGATTTTCCGTTTCATCTTTTTGCAGATATCCTTTCAGATAAGAAGATTCTTTTACCGTTCCCCTTACGATACAACGGTAATATTTCTGTACAGTACGCTCTTTTAGGGCTTTTGCCATATTCTGAAGTCCCTTTAAGGTTTTTCCGGCAGCCAGCAGTCCTGACGTATTACGGTCAAGTCGGTTACAGATGGACGGACGGAATGTCCGGAATGAACTTTCTGTCAGTTCTCCCTTAGCGATCAGATATGCAAGAATATATTCATTTGCCGAAATATCCTCCGGTTTTGCTTTTTGTGAAAGCATCCCCGTTGGTTTATTGATAAAAATAATATCTTTGTCTTCATAAACAACCTGAAGTTTACGTTTTCCTGACGTAAATTCCTTCGAAAGTACATTAAGTGCCTCATATTCCGGGTTAGATGTTGTACTTCCACTGAATTTTTCGAAGGTTTCATCTGAGAAAAACAGTTTTACATCATCACCTTTATTGAGTTTTTCCGTTCCATCTGCCTTTTTCCCATTTAAAGTAATGTTCTTTTTCCGGAGCATTTTGTATATAAAGCTGCCCGGCGCATTGCCAAGCAGCTTTTTTAAATATTTGTCGAAACGCTGTCCCGCTTCGTTGTCATTAATTTTAAATTCACGCATTGATTTTTCTTTCTATTTCTTTTTATGAATATTGCGGATCGTCTTTTTCTTCTTTGCACCGGTACTCTGTCTGGCTCTGTTTCCGGCTGTAGCCGTCCGTCTGTCGTTTTTTGCACCATTCCTGCGGAAAGTATTTTCTCCCTGATGTTCTCTTCGCGGACGGATCAGGCAATGTTTATCATATCCGATCAGATCAGTTCTTCCGGCTTTTGTGAGAGCTTCAACCACCAGATCATAATTTTTCGGATTCCGGTACTGGATCAGGGCTCTCTGCATTGCCTTCTCGTGCGGATTGACGGCAACATAAACCGGCTCCATCGTACGCGGATCTAATCCCGTATAGTACATACAGGTCGAAATCGTTGAAGGCGTCGGATAAAAATCCTGCACCTGTTCCGGCATATACCCAAGATCCCGTAAAAATTCAGCCAGCTCTACTGCTTCTTTTAAAGTAGAACCCGGATGGGAGGACATCAGGTACGGAACCAGATACTGTTTTTTACCCAGTTTTTCATTCATGTCCTTATATGCCTTCACAAATTTCTTGTAGACCTCAACACTCGGTTTTCCCATCTTCTCTAATACAGCATTCGATATATGTTCCGGTGCAACCTTAAGCTGACCGCTGACGTGATGTTCACAGAGTTCACGTAAAAAAGTACGGTCTTCATCATAGATCAGATAATCAAACCGGATACCTGAACGAATAAAAACTTTTTTTACATTTGGAAGCTGTCTTAACTTCCGAAGCAGGGAAAGATAATCTTTGTGGTCTACTTTCAGATTTTTGCACGGCTGCGGAAACAGACACTGCTTATGAGGACACACACCTTTGGTGAGCTGCTTGTCACATGCCGGTGCACGGAAATTTGCCGTTGGCCCTCCTACATCATGAATATATCCTTTAAAGTCCGGCTCCCAGACGATCTGGTTTGCCTCCGCTAAAATGGATTCATGGCTCCTGGTCTGAATAATGCGTCCCTGATGGAATGTCAATGCACAGAAACTGCATCCACCATAACAGCCACGGTTGCTGACTAAAGAAAACTTTACTTCTTCAATCGCAGGTACCCCGCCTGCTTCCTCATAAGACGGATGGTATGTTCTCATATAAGGAAGCGAATATACCTGATCCATCTCACTCTGTGTCAGAGGTTTTGATGGCGGATTCTGTACCACAAACATTTTGCCGTCATAAGTTTCGAACAGACGTTTTGCCACAAACGGGTCTGTATTGCTGTACTGTACATAAAAACTCTTTGCATATTCTTTTTTGTCTGCAAGCAGTGCTTCATAATGAGGCAGTTCGATCGCATCATAGATGTCTTCACGTTTTCTGGTCTTATATACAGTACCATCAATAAATGTAATATCTTTAATGTCAAGACCACTGTCTAGGGCATCTGCAATTTCTATGATACTGTGTTCACCCATACCATAGGAAATGATGTCTGCGCCGGAATCTAAAAGAATTGAACGTTTTAATTTATTCGACCAGTAATCATAATGTGCAAGCCTTCTTAAACTCGCCTCAATCCCACCAATGATGATCGGTTTATGTTTATAGGTCTGCCGGATCAGATTACAATAGACGATCGTTGCATAATCCGGACGTTTTCCCATTACACCTCCCGGTGTGAAGGCATCATTCTGTCTTCTTTTTTTCGAAACAGAATAATGATTTACCATGGAATCCATATTTCCCGCGGAAACAAGAAATCCAAGCCGGGGTTCACCTAAAATATTGATGGATTCTTTATCATGCCAGTCAGGCTGCGCAATAATTCCGACTTTATAGCCATGCGCCTCTAATAAACGCGATATGATTGCATGTCCAAATGACGGATGATCCACATAAGCATCACCACACACATAAACAAAATCAAGCTGGTCTATGCCGGCTTCTCTCATGTCCTCTTTGCTGATTGGTAAAAAACCGTTTTTCATGTTAATCCTCATTTCTGTATGTTACGTTACAGGCAATTTAAATATCCGATATACCTCTGCCTGTTTTGTCTTTTTTTCTTATCTTACATTACGCAGCCGCTGTAATTCCGGTTCTGTCAATGGACGATATTCACCGGGCGCAAGATCATCCGGCAGAACAAGTGTACCCATTTCCACACGTTTCAGATAAGTAACCTTCTTCCCGACCGCCTCAAACATCCGTTTGACCTGATGAAACTTCCCTTCTGTAATTGTTAACCTGATCTTTGAATTGTCACCCTGATGCAGAATCTCCAGAAGTGCCGGTTTTGTAGGCTTCTCCTCACCTATGTCAACTCCATTTTTAAAAAGGTTAACATCTTCTTCTGTGACCAGTCCGTCAATTTCTGCATAGTAAACCTTCGAAACATGCTTCGTTGGACTAAGCAGATCATGCGCTAATGCTCCATCATTTGTGATAAGCAGCAATCCTTCGGTATCAATATCAAGTCTTCCTACCGGAAAAAGATCATGCCTGGCAGTGTCAGTCAGATAGTCCATAACTGTCCGGTGCAGATTATCTTCTGTTGCACTCACACAGCCAGCCGGTTTATGGAATAGATAATATTCATACTCTGTATACGTGAGTGGGTTTCCGCGATAACATACCGTATCATTTTTTTCATCCACCTTTTGTTCCGGTTTCTTTATCACTTCCCCATTTACGGTGACAAGACCGGAACGGATATATTTTTTTACTTCACTTCTGCTCCCTGTTCCAAGTTCGGTCAGCAATTTATCCAGCCGCATGTTTTCTCCATTCTTTCAGATGCATCTGTATAGATCAGCTCTTATTTTCTGTATTTGTGTTATGTTCACAATCATATTGCCTGAAAAATTTATAACTTACCTGAGTACGCCGCCCTGTCTTTCCCATAAATAAGATAGCATTGGATATGAATTGACAGAAAACTCCGTTCCATTTTTATCATTCATATAAATCCCCATATGAAGGTGAACCACAAAATTCCCAGTTGTTCCCTCCACGTCGCTGTAGCCGGTATCTCCCATAAATCCAAGGAATGTCCCAGCCGATATCTGTTCACCGATCTGAAAATCTTTTGCATACTCTGCCAGATGAGCATAATAAAAATATGCTCCGGACGGACTGCGGATTCCGATCCGGTAGCCGCCAAGACGCAGCCAGCCTATATTTTCCACGACACCGTCCGTCATGCTGTAGACCGGATATATTCCGCGCACATTTTCAGATGCCATAATATCGCATCCTTCATGACCACGGTCACCGCCAAAAGTCCGGCTCTGCATCCAGCTGTTTTCAAAACCGACCGTATCATCTGGTTTTCCCACAATTTTTCCAACCGGGAAACACAAAAGATCACTCCAGGCACATTTGACATATTCCTTTATTTCTGAAAATTCATCACCACGATATTTTTTTGCATCAGAAAGCTGCTCTTTCAATATCCGAGGATCTGTTATCTGACAGTCTGATGCAAAATACATCGTCAGTAATTCACTGAATTTGTCAATATCTGATTCCGCGGCATCAAAAAAGGTATCGCTCTGATCTTTTGTCAGGTTATGGTTCCGCAGATTGTCAAATGCCTTTTCATAAGAAAAACAGTTTCTCCTGTGTGCACTCTCTGATATTTCTTCTGTCAAAAGTACCTGAAGCACTGCCATTCCAAGTAAAAACAGGCACTGCCATAATCTGATTTTTTTCATAAGATCAGCCTGGACTCCCTCATTTTATTTGTGATATTAATTTTTACTATTTACATCTCTTTAAAAATTCCACGATCAGTTTCCATACCTTTTCCGTAGAAGAAATGCTGAGACGTTCTTTTGGTGTATGAATATCAAAATTATCCGGTCCAAAAGAAACACAGTCTAAATCTGCGATCTTGCCAGATAAAATACCACACTCAAGTCCCGCATGAATTGCTTCAAATACCGGCTCTTCATGGAACAATTCTTCATATACCGCACTGATTCCCTCACGGATATCTGACTCGGCACGATATTCCCATGCCGGATAATCTCCGCTTACAGAAATCTCACCACCCAAAAACTCAGCTAAGTATTCTAATTTGTCTTTTAATTCTTCTTTTCTGGTAGAAACGCTGCTTCGTACAGAAGCCGTCAGCTCCAGAGCATCTTTGGTCAGTTTCATGATTCCCGTATTTAAAGATGTTTCAACCAGTCCAGGCATTACCATGCTCATATGCTGTACACCATTTGGTACATTGCGCAGATAGAATATCACTTTTGTCATGGAAGAATAAGATAATACATCATATTCGCCTGCTCCATTTTCTTTTACTTCAATGCAGACAGCCGGATCTGAAACAGCATATTCTTTTTTAAAAATATTCTCTAATTCCGAAACATAATCCAGAAATTCTGTCTTTTTTTCCTCCGGGATAACAATTTCTGCTTCACTCTCACGTGGGATTGCATTATCTTTTAATCCGCCTGCAAGTGAAACAATTGCCATTTCCATACGATCAAAAAGATATTTCAATACGCGTCCCATCAGAATGTTTGCATTTGCATGTTCTTTATCAATCTCACTGCCAGAGTGACCGCCCTCTAAACCGGTTACAGTCAGCCCCACACTATACCCCTGCTGTGTCTGCCATGTTACTGGGATCACCGTGTCCACGGTCATGCCTCCGGCACAGCTTGTCAGGAAATGACCTTCCACATCAGAGTCAATATTTAACATCTTGTGGCCTTTTAACATGGAAAGGTCTATAACTTCTGCCCCAAGCATACCGATCTCTTCATCTACCGTGATCACAGCTTCCAGCCTCGGATGTGCGATTTCCGGTGAATCCATGATTGCCAGTATATAGGCAACTGCAATACCATCATCACCGCCTAATGTCGTTCCTCTTGCTTTTAAGAAATCGCCATCCACATAAAGATCAAGACCATCTTTTTCAAAATCAATCTCCACGCCCTTTTCTTTTTCGCAGACCATATCCATATGTCCCTGCATGATGATCGGATCTGCATTTTCATAACCGGCAGATGCCTCCTTTATGATCACAATATTGTTTGCCTCATCCTGGTAATATTCCAATTCATGCTCTTTTGCAAAAGAAACCAGATAATCACTGATCTGTTTTGTGTTTCTTGAGCCATGCGGAATCTCTGCTAATTTTTCAAAATATGCAAATACTTTTTTTGATTCTAACTCTGGTAAATTTAATTTGTTCTTCATAGATGCCTCCTGTTTCTCATATATTCTAATATGAAAAAAAAATTATTATTATTGTATATCCTTATTTTTGTTATTTATATTTTATTTTTCCCCAAAAGCGCAGTAACTGCAGCTGCAAATGGACTCATTCTGTGGTATGAGCGTGTGCTTCCCTCTCTACTGCCATTTGCTATTTTATCCAATATACTGATCTACTCCGGTTTTACGGAATATCTCGTAAAACTCTTTTATCCTTTTCTCCGCCTGATCTTACCAACCAGCAGAAACGGTTCGTTTGTATTACTTTCAGGTTTTCTGTTTGGTTTTCCAATGGGAAGTAAAAACTGTGCTGAAATGTTAAAATGCGGGAAACTGGAATACATAGAAGCAAACATACTGTTTATGGTTACAAACAATATCAGTCCTGTATTTATCAGCGGTTATATCCTCTGTCAGGAGCTCCAGATGCCTTCTCTGATCTTTCTCAGCTATCTGGTGTTATTTCTTCCTCCCATTATCACCGGGAGAATTCTGTTTGCCATCGTACAAAGGAGAAGAAAAACACTTGCCAGGCAAAACAGTAAAAACACCAGCACATACAAAAAGCCAGCATCTGGATCTCAAATAAATTTTAAAATCATAGACGCCGGCATCATGAACGGTTTCGAAACATTAACCAGACTTGGAGGTTATATTATGCTGTTTTCCATGATTTCTTCCATGCTTCAGCTGATTCCATTTCCGGAAATCATAAATCTGATGCTTTGTGGATTTACAGAAATCACAAACGGTATCAAAGCCGTGAGTCAGTCATCTCTCTCTCCTGCACACCGCTACACACTTGCCATGGCATTTACCGCCTTCGGCGGGCTCTCCGGTCTGGCACAGACTGGTTCAATGATAAAAGGAACCAGTCTCTCCATCAAAACATATGGAATGTTTAAACTTATCATGACCGTAATTACTGCTGTTCTGGCATGGGCTGCTGTATCTCTTGTGTATCCGGCTGCTGTTCTTCCTGCAGATCTACCGTAGGATTCAACTCGGCACGATTTGTGGTGACAACATCAAGAAATCCCTGCAGAGCACTCATATATGCCTCGCTTCTTGCCTTTGAAGAATCCATTGCATGCGAGATCGTGCTCTCTAAATTCTTTAAAATATCGTCCGTATACTGCATAGCGCCCATACGGATGTTATTGGCATCATTGGTCGCATTGTCTAAGATCTCCTGTGCCTGCTTCGTTGCGATCATGACAACTTCATTTGCCTGTGCATATGCCTGCTGCATAATTTCATGCTCGCTGACAAGTTCATCTGTTTTCACCTGCGCCTGGGCGATGATTGCATCCGCTTTTGTCTGTGCATCTGCTAAGATTGCCTCTTTATTGCTGATAATCTTCTGATATCGCTTGATCTCATCCGGAGTCTTACTACGGAGTTCATTTAATAATTCTTCCATAGTCTCACGGTTTACAATGATCTTAGACGGTGCAAAGGCCTGTGTCTTACAGCCGTCAATATAATCTTCGATCTCATCTATTATCTGTTCAATTCTGCTGGCCATAGTAACCACTCCTTATTTTTTAATCTGATACTTTTCATAAATCCGGTCTATAAAACGTGTCGGCACAAACTTGGATAAATCTCCTCCATAAGATGCAAATTCTTTCACGATCGTAGAACTCAGATAAGAATACTGGAGACTGGTTGTCAGAAAAATCGTCTCTACTTCCGGATTTTCCACATGATTTGTCTGTGCTATCTGCAGCTCATATTCAAAATCGGTCACAGCCCTGAGTCCTCTTACAATGATCGTTGCGTCAATTTCCCTCATATAATCAACTAACAGACCATCAAAACATGTCACTGTAACATTTGGCATGGAATCCGTCATCTCTTTAATCATACTAACACGTTCATCTAAAGAAAACAACGAATTTTTTGCGCTGTTATTAAGTACCCCGACAACAAGTTCGTCCACAATTTTAGCAGATCGTTCTATAATATCTAAATGACCTAATGTCAGCGGATCAAAACTTCCCGGATAAATTGCTTTTTTCATAGGTTCCTCCCATACAGATGGATCACATAATTTTCTCTAGTTGTTTCTGATGATAAATGCATGTTCATTTGTCTTATATGTCTTTAAGCGTTTTAATGTATATCCCATGCCTGACAGATAGTCAAATGACGTATCAAGAGAAGCCTCAACAATGATCATCCCATTTTCTTTTAAAAGTGAGGAGTCTTTCAGGTAAGTTAACACCTCATATTCCAGTTCCTGTTTATATGGAGGATCCATAAAGATGATATCAAACCGGTATTTTCCTTCCATCGCTCTTAAAGCAGATAAAACATCCGAATTATATAATTTCGTCTCTTTTGTGAACTTTGTAAATTGAATATTATCCTCTACACATGCAGCCGCCTTTTTATTATTTTCAACAAAAACCGCATACTGTGCCCCCCTGCTGACTGCCTCAAGTCCCATCTGTCCGCTTCCGGCAAACAGATCTAAAAAATAACATCCCGGAACCTCGTCCTGTATGATATTAAACAAAGTTTCTTTGATACGGTCTGTGGTAGGTCTGGTGTCAAGTCCCTCTACTGTCTTTAAAGGAAGGCTTCTCGCTGTTCCTGCAATAATTCTCATATTACACTCCATTCTTGCCCGTATTCAGGGCATCTCAAGTTTGTGTGCAAGCACAAATCTTGCGTGTAAAAAATCTTTGATTTTTCACACTAATCTCCATTATACTCTTTTTCTATACATTTCTTTAGCAGTAAAAGTGCACTCTCTGCAGCACTTTTTCTTACATCCATGCGGTTACCGGAAAACAAATGACGTTCCGTCACTGTTTTTCCATTCAGATAACAACCGATAAAAACCAGTCCGACCGGGCACTCTTTTGTTCCACCGTCCGGTCCCGCAACGCCTGTCACGGACACGGCAGCCATGGTTCCTGCTGTTTTTGCTGCCGAAGAAGCCATATCTGCTGCTGTCTCACTGCTCACCACGCCATAAGTGTCAATGGTTTCAGGTGCAACATGTATCATTTTTACTTTTGCTTCGTTCGAATATGTCACATAGCCTTCGGTAAAGAATTCTGAAATTCCCGGAACATTGATCAACGTCGATGCGATCATCCCACCGGTAGCGGATTCAGCCGTGGTAATCGTGATTTGATATTTTTTTAACAAACTATAAATGGAATATTCCAGCGGCTCCTGTGCCACATTTTTCCCGGTACAGGAATCACTGGAATCATATACATGTTCAGCCAACTGCTATTCTCCTATTTCTGCTCTTTTAAAACATTTTTGTTCTTGGCAATATAGTCGATCAAAGATACAACTGTAAGTATAAGTGCAATGTATGTAAGAACCGTGCCAAGCACTGCAAAAAACTGATTTTGGATATCTAAGATCAATACGATCACCATCAGCATCTGGAAAACCGTTTTAAATTTTCCCCAATAGCTGGCAGCAATTACAATTCCATTGTCGGCCGCAACCAGACGAAATCCGCTGATAATAAATTCTCTTGCGATGATAATGATAACGATCCATGCTGCAAGCTGTCCTTTTTCAATCAGACAGATCATCGCTGAGCAGACAAGCAGTTTGTCTGCCAGCGGATCCATAAATTTTCCAAAATCAGTAACCAGGTTATATTTTCTCGCAATCTTACCATCTAACATATCAGTAAGGCTTGCAATAATGAAAATTGCTACTGCAATATAATTTCCATAACCTTCAAAATACGGAGCAAGCATAAAAAAAACAAAAAATGGAATCAATATCATACGCATTACTGTCAGTTTATTTGGTAAATTCATAATTTACACTCTCCATTCTGCACAATAAATTTTAAATACGATCAGATCAATTCTCCAATCAGATCATACTCATAAGCACCGGTCACACGTACCTTTGCAATATCTCCAGTCATGAGTTCTTCATCTGTGTTGATAAAAATGTAGCCATCCACATCAGGTGCATCACGGTAAGTTCTTCCGACGTATGCATTTTCATCGCTCACTTTTCCTTCAATGAAAACGTATAACTCCCTGCCTTTCATAGTCTCATTTTTATCAAAAATGATCTCTTCCTGCAGCTCCATGACATCCGCCTGCCAGTCTTTTTTCAATTCTTCGTCAACCTGATCTGCAAACTCAGCAGCAGGTGTTCCTTCTTCCGGCGAATACGTAAAAGCTCCGAGACGGTCAAACTCCATATCATTGATAAACTGCATCAATTCTTCATGCATTTCCTGCGTTTCGCCTGGAAAACCACAGATCAGTGTAGTACGCAGTGTAATATCCGGAATACGTTCACGTAAATGCGTAATTATCCGTACCAGATCAGCATTGTTTGTTCTTCGTCCCATACGTTTTAATATGGTATCGTTTGCATGCTGGATCGGAATATCCAGATAATGGCACACTTTCTCATTGCGGATCATTGCATCAATAAGGTCTTCGTATATTTCTTCCGGATAACAATACATGATACGGATCCAGAACAGACCATCAATTTTGTTTAATTCATCTAACAGTCGATGCAGTGACTTTTCACCATAGAGGTCTACTCCATAAAGTGTGGTCTCCTGTGCTACTAAAATAAGTTCTTTTGCTCCGGCAGCAACCAGCTCTTTTGCCTGTGCGATCAGATCTTCCATCGGAACACTGCGGTAATTACCACGGATGTACGGAATGATACAATAAGTACATCGTTTATTACATCCCTCTGCGATCTTTAAATACGCAAAATGTCCACCTGTTGTCACAGACCGTTTTGTATGCAGTGTCGGAAGTCCCTCTAATGTTTTAAAATTTTCATAGTGTTTGCCCTCTAAGGACTGATGAACTGCGTTTACAATGTCTTCGTAGGAATTCGTACCAAGGATTGCATCCACCTCCGGGATTTCCTTGATAATCTCCTCTTTATAGCGCTGAGCAAGACATCCTGTCACAATCAGGGCTTTTAACCTGGCTTCTTTTTTCAGTTCTGACATCTCAAGGATGGTATTGATGCTTTCCTCTTTTGCATCATTGATAAAACAGCAGGTATTGACAATAATTATGTCCGCCTCCCGCTCATCATCCGTCATTTCGATCCCATCATCCCTTAACATGCCAAGCATAAACTCTGTGTCGACTAAATTTTTGTCACATCCGAGTGATACAAATAAAAGTTTTAAATTATTCTTCATCCGATGACTCCGGTAAAATCTTTACTTTTCCTTCATAAAGTTCTTCTACTGCGATAGATAATGGTTTCGGGCATACTTTCTTCTCTGCCATCGGCTCATCACCTGCAATAATCTGGCGTGCTCTTTTTGCCGCTGCGATCACAATAGAATAACGGCTGTTTACAACCGGCTCCTCGCCGATCTCCACACCGTCATTTACAACTTTCATTAATTCTACATAAGATGGATGTATCATAATAATTCCCCTTTCTTTGCGCATTGCGCATATGGCGGTTGCCCGCACTTAAATTCTTATATTTATGCTACAGATAGTAATCTGTGTCATGGACAAACTATTTTGAAAATGCTTTTAGTTCATTCCGCATTTCCTGTATCGCTGTCGTATTTCGATTCACGCGGTAATGTTCATTTTTTATGATCTGATGAACTTCCTCCACGCATTCTTCCAATATATCATTGACCACAAGATAATCATAGGACTCAATGCCCTCTGCCTCTTCAACAGCTCTCGCCAGTCTTGACTCAATTACATCCATGGTCTCTGTTCCTCTGCCTACCAGACGATTTTTTAACTCTCCGGCGCTTGGCGGAGTCACAAACAAAAGTAACGTATCCGGGAACTTTTCTCTGACTTTCAGTGCTCCCTGGATCTCGATCTCTAAGATGACATCTTTCCCGGCTTCTAACTGTTCTTCCACATATGCTTTCGGTGTTCCGTAATAATTGCCAACGAACTGGGCATATTCGATCAATGCATCTTCTTCTATCATCTGTTCAAACTGTTCTCTGGTGCGGAAAAAATATTCCACACCATCTGTTTCGCCCGGTCTTGGATTTCTTGTTGTGGCTGAGATAGAAAGTGCATAGCTGTCAGCATATTTTTTCATCAGTTCTTTCATGATGGTTCCTTTTCCAGAACCGGAAAATCCGGATACCACCGTAAGGATTCCTCTATTCTTTCGCATCATCATATACCTCTGTCACATTGCCGTTAAACCGGCCTGCAAGTGTCTCCGGCTGCAATGCTGATAAAATGATCTTATTATTTTCTGTAAAAATGACACTTTTCGTTCTGCGTCCCTGTGTCGCATCGATCAGATTTTCCTGTTCCTTGCCTTTCTGTACCATACGCTTTGCCGGTGCAGAATCTAAGGATACGATGCAGACAATCTTATCGGTATTGACCATATTGCCGAATCCGATATTCATTAACTTTGCCATACACCACCGCCCTATTCTATATTCTGAATCTGTTCCCTGACTTTTTCGATATCCGTCTTTAAGCTGATACCGATATCAGAAATTTCAAGATCATTCGTCTTAGAAAGGATCGTATTGGCTTCGCGGTTCATCTCCTGTGCGATAAAATCAAGCTTTCTGCCCACACTTCCGCCTGTCTCTAAAGTATCTTTGGTACTCTTAATATGACTGCGCAGCCGGACTGTCTCTTCATCCACACAGATCTTATCCGCAAAAATTGTTACTTCTGTTGCAATTCTTGCATCATCAATCTGACGGTCACCTAACAACTCAGCCACTTTAGCTTCTAAACGTTCCCGATATTCTTTAATGATCATAGGAGAACGTTCCTCGATAAAGTCAACATAAGAAAGCATGCCATCAAGTTTCTCGCACAAATCTTTCTTTAAATGTTCGCCTTCTTTGATCCGGCTCTCCACGAGCTGCTCTGCTGCACCACGTATCGCCCTTTCAAGTCCCATCCAAAGCGATTTTTCATCGATACTCTGTTCTTCCATGGCAAACACTTCCGGATATCTTGAAAGCGTACTCACACGGATATCATTATCAAGTCCGAACTTCTCAGCCATCTGATTTAAATATGTCAGATACTGGGCTGCAAGTGCTTCATTGTATTTTAATGAAACATTATCCTGCGTAAAATCTTCATAACTGATAAAGATATCGACTTTTCCCCGTTCCATATACTCTTTCAAAAGAGTGCGGATCGCACTTTCAAAGAAATTCAGCTTTTTGGGCATCTTGATATTAACATCGAGATAACGGTGATTGACCGCTTTTATCTCTACTGTAAATTTACGGTCTTCATCCGCAAATTCACACCGGCCGAAACCGGTCATACTTTTTATCATATCTTTCTCCGTTTCTGCAAAATAACCTGTCACGTAAAAATCACTTATGCATCACGGCTTCATCTCTTCTCGTATGCATAAGTGATTTTATTATAAAGCGAATTTGATTTCAAGTCAATATAGCGGATTTTTTATTTTACTTTAATTTTCAGACTGCAACGACTATTTATGTTTTTCATCATATTGCTTTCTGTGATTCCATGCAAAGAAAAGTGCAGCGCCAACAACAAAAGCAAGAACTACATAATGCAACATCATTTTGTATAGAATACTATACACATACATATGGAGGTATGTATGATTGCAGACAAAATTAAGCTTTTACGGGAAGCAAGTCATCTGACACAGACAGAGCTTGCAAAAAAGTTAAACATCACGCGAAATAGCGTCAATGCCTGGGAAATGGGTATTTCCGTTCCATCTACCACTTACCTGATCGAACTCGCCTTACTTTTTCATGTTTCTACAGACTTTTTACTAGGCTTAGAACAAAATAATACCATTGATATTTCCACGCTTTCTGAACGTGAAGCTGTACTAGTCTATGAATTGGTGGATTATTTTACTTCACAAAAAAAGATGTTGTCGACTGACAACATCTTTTGGGGTTGGCAATATTACTTTCTTACTGTTCATACGGAAGTAATTCCGCAAGATATCCTTTCTTTTTGAGTGCTTCCTCTATCTCATTTAACACTTCTTCACTCTCAGCGCTGATCTTATGAAAATGATATCCAGACGTCACATTGAGAAGTGGTGTTGATTTTCCTGTTTTTAAATCATCCATAAAATTCTGCACATCACGCCTGCTCTTGATGTTTAACGAGGCATCTAACTTTCCATAAACCCGGTGATTGACCATGACGTTGACCACACAGCCACCAAGATCAACGATTGTGGTAAGTTCATCCTCCACCTGTTCATTGGTATGACAGACTTTAAATATCTTAGACGCCTGTTTCGGCTCATCTAATAAATATCCCCTTGCCGTAGAAATAATCGGATACCCTTGTGTGCGGAGAAGTGCAATATCCTGTACCACAACCTGTCTGCTGACACCTGTTTTCTTTCCAAGTGCTGTACCCGACACCGGTGTATCTGCTTCCCGTATCATGGTAAGGATTTCTTTTCTTCTGTCTATTCCGGTCATTTCTTTTTCCATTTGCGATCCTCTCCTTTTTGACTCTCCACTTATTTTAGCTGAATCTGTTTATTTTTACAAGCGTTACTGAAGGGAATCTGTTACTTTCAAATGTTTCAGACTGACATCTAAAATCGGTGCAGAATGTGTCAGTGCACCACTGGAAACATAATCAACGCCAAGCTCTGTGATCGTCCTGATATTTTCTTTTGTGATATTTCCGGAACACTCTGTCTTTGCCCTTCCAGCAATCAGACGGATTGCCTCCGCCATCTGTTCCGGTGTCATATTATCAAGCATAATGATGTCTGCACCAGCTTCCACAGCTTCTTTTACCATATCAAGATTTTCTGTTTCCACCTCAATCTTACGGACAAACGGAGCATAAGCTTTTGCCGCAAGAACTGCCTCTTTTACACCTCCTGCCGCGTCAATATGATTATCTTTTAACAGCACACCGTCAGACAAATTATAGCGATGATTCTGTCCACCACCCACGCAGACCGCATATTTTTCAAAAATACGCATACATGGTGTGGTCTTTCTTGTATCAAGCAGTGTTGTACTGCTGCCTTCTAATAACTGCGCAACCTCACGTGTATATGTTGCAATACCACTCAGACGCTGTAAATAATTAAGGGCCGTACGTTCTCCAGATAAAAGCACACGCACATCTCCCTTTACCGTTGCAAGAAGCTGTCCCTTTTTAACAGCATCACCGTCTTTTACCTCAGTACCATCCTGTTTTTTTGCCCATATCACTTTTGTAGAAGCATCTAACATGGTAAATACACGCTCAAATACCGGAAGGCCTGCGATCACGCCATCCTGTTTGCAGATCAGTTCCACCTCTCCGGCTTTATATTCCGGCATTACTGCGTTAGTGGATACATCCTCACTGTGAATATCTTCCGCTAAGGCAAGACGGATATATTTGTCAGCAACAAGCTGCATGGTAATTGGATTCAAATTCATGATCTTTATTTCCTTTCTCTTCGTTTTGTATTTTTATTGCTGCACGTTTTGCAAATACAAGGCTTTCTAACAGACTGTTGCTTGCAAGACGGTTTTTTCCGTGAACACCATTGCAGCTTGTTTCCCCGGCTGCGTAAAGATGCGGCATTGTAGTCATGGAATCACGGTCCACATGAACACCACCCATAAAATAATGCTGTGCCGGTACGATCGGTGCCGGTTCTTTCAACAGATCATAGCCTTCTTCTAAACAGCGCTCATATATGTGTGGAAAATGTTTTAAAATAATTTCTTTTGGAACATGTGCAAATGAAATCCATTCATGTTCCACACCTTCTTTTTTCATCTCTTCCTGAATCGCTTTGGTCACAACATCACGCGGCAGAAGTTCATTAACAAAACGTTCTCCTTTGTGATTGAGCAGAATCGCTCCCTCTCCCCTTGCTGATTCCGAGATCAGAAAACTTCTTCCGGGTTTTTTGCTGTAAAGACAGGTCGGGTGGATCTGTACATAGTCCATGTGTTCAAGTTCCACACCATGTTTTTCGGCAATCCAGCATGCATCGCCGGTCAGGATTGGAAAATTAGTGGAATGTTCATAAAGTCCGCCAATTCCTCCCGTCGCCATGATCGTGTTTTTGGCATGGATATGTAGTGTCTCGCCTTCTTTTGTTTCTGCAGCCATACCGGTACATTTTCCACCATCCACCAAAATATCTGTCATTGTCGTATATTCTAAAATGGTTACATTAGAACATTTTTTTACATGCGATAAAAGTGTCGTCGTAATTTCTTTTCCGGTAATATCCTCGTGAAAACAAATTCTTGGTCTTGAGTGTGCTCCCTCTCTGGTATATGCAAGGCTGCCATCCGGATTCTTTGCAAACCGTACACCAAAATTCAGCAGATCATTGATCACATCCCTGCTGGAACGTATCATGATATCAACGCTCTCTTTCCGGTTTTCATAATGCCCTGCCCGCATGGTATCTTCAAAATACGAATCGTAATCCTCTTCATCCCGTAATACACAGATTCCTCCCTGTGCCAGCATGGAATCACAGCTTTCTAAGTCTTCTTTTGAAAGCATAAGAACACTCATTTCTTCTGGCAGATTTAAAGCTGCATAAAGTCCTGCCACACCACATCCTGCAATTGCCACGTCGTAATACAGATTTCTCATATCTGACCTCATTTCTGTGCTGCCACCTGATATAATTTATATTTTACAGCACACATTACTTTTATTTTCCTGCAAGTTCTAACATTCTCGCCAGTGCATTTTTTGCTGCTTTTTCCGTTTCCGGTTTCGCATGGATTTCATTCTCTCCCGTTTTTAAAACATGAAGCACTTTTTCAGGCGTGATTTTTTTCATATTCACACAGGTCGGTATCGTCTCCGGGAAATAAAATTCTGCATCCGGTCTGCGCTCTTTTAATTTTGTAAGAACTCCGCACTCCGTACCAATGATAAATTCTTTGTCACTGCTCTCACCGGCAAAATTGATAATTCCGCTTGTGGAACCGATAAAATCTGCAATCTCAATAATTTTACGGTTACATTCCGGATGAACCAGAACTTTTGCATCCGGGTGCTCTGCCTTTAAGTCAAGCAATTCCTCTGCCTGCATAAATTCATGCACAATGCAGAATCCCTCGTTGTAAATAAATTCTTTTTCCGGTACTGCTGCTGCAACAAAATGAGCCAGATTCCGGTCCGGAATGAATAAAATATGTTTGTTCGGCAGATTTTTTACGATCTTTACCGCATTTGCGGAGGTCACACATACATCAGACCATGATTTAATCTCCTGTGTTGAATTGATATAACACACAACTGCCAGATCCTCATACTGGTTTCTCGCCGCTTCGACAGTTTCTTTTGTCACCATATGTGCCATCGGACAATCTGCAGCAAGATCCGGCATCAATACCGTTTTATCCGGATTTAATAGTTTTGCGCTCTCGCCCATAAATGTCACTCCGCAGAGTACAATTGTTTTATTATCAAGTTCTGTTGCCTTTTTACTCAGAAAATAAGAATCTCCGATATAATCAGCAAGCGCCTGTACCTCCGGTCTTACATAATAATGTGCTAAGATCACGGCATCTCTTTTCTTTTTCCACTCTTCTAATTCTTCTAAACTAATCATATACCCTCTTAACTCTCTTTCAAAAATCTTATTTTGCCCATCAATCCCAGATTTTTACTGAAACTTTTCGTAGTATATCACTTATCATTACATATGACAAGACACATGTTTGAAATTATGTAAAGTTTTTTTACAGAAAACAATCAATCATTCTGAATCCATACATAATCCAGACTGTTTTGCAGCATATTAAGCAATAGAATGTATGACCCACATTCGGTTACTGCAAAAAAATATGAAAAAGAGGTATTATATATGTTAAACGGAGATACCATAAAGTTACTGCGTGAATGTGATGCCGGCACAAAAATGGCAGTTTATTCCATGGATGAGATCTGTGATAAAATCTCAGATACAGATTTCAAAAATGTTGTCACAGCATCCAGGCAGAAACATGAACGTCTTGGTAATGAAATCCATACACAATTAGAAAAATTCGATGATTCCGCCAAAGAACCGAACGTATTTGTAAAAGGAATGTCCTGGCTGAAAACAAATGCCAAATTAGCTGTCGAGGAAAGCGATGCTGTGTGTGCCGATCTGTTAACCGAAGGATGTAACATGGGTGTCAAATCACTCTGCCGTTATTACAACCAGTACGCAGCTGCAGACGAACAGGCACAAGGATTCTGCAAGGAACTGATCCATCTGGAAGAAAATCTCGCCAAAGAAATACGAAGTTATCTATAGGCAGACAAATCAAAAAAGACAATAACAACCTTTTGGATTGTTACTGTCTTTTTTGTTATCTGCCTTTTACAACAAATTCCTGAATTTCTTCCATAACCATATCATCTTCTTCATGTATCGTCAGAGTCAGTGGCTTTGACAGATCCATTGTGCAGACGCCGATAATAGATTTTCCATCCACAATATATCTGCCTTTTGCAAGATCAAATGTTCCCTTATGACTGCTTAGAATATGACATAGTTTCTTTGCTTTTTCCGGTGCATCGATCAATACTTCTATCTGCTTCAAAACAAAATCCTCCTGTTTTTATTCTTGTATAGATATAGTATTCCACAATTTTCCACCGGTTATTCATTATTCAGCAAGCAATGCTTCAATCTCATCAAGCACTTCTCCAAACACATCAAGTGCTTCCTGGATCGGCTTTGGTGTTTCAAGATTAACGCCTGCAATTTTAAGGAGTTCTACCGGAGAGGCAGAACATCCGCCTGACAAAAATTTCTTATAACGCTCTACTGCAGGTGCTCCCTCTTTTAAGATTCCATGTGCCAGTGCAACCGCGGAAGAAAATCCCGTTGCATACTGATATACATAAAAATTATAATAAAAATGAGGGATTCTTGCCCACTCATAGGCAATCTCAGGATCTGATACCATATCCGGTCCAAAATATTTGCAATTCAGGTCATAATACAGTTTATTTAATGTCTCAGCAGTCAGGCTTTCTCCCTCTTCTGCCATCTTATTACTTAACATTTCATACTCTGCAAACATTGTCTGACGGTAAACAGTTCCTTTGAAGCTGTCAAGATAATGGTTGAGCAGATAAGCGCGCTCTTTTTTATCTGTCGTATTTTTCAGAAGATATTCCATTAAAAGTACTTCGTTACATGTAGATGCCACTTCCGCAACGAAAATCTTATACTGGGAATAAATATATGGCTGCGCTTCGTTTGAATAGTAGGAGTGCATTGCATGTCCCATCTCATGTGCAAGTGTAAACATGTTATCAAGCGTATCATTGTGATTTAACAATACATATGGATGTCCGCCATATGCGCCTGCAGAATAAGCCCCGCTTCTCTTTCCCTCATTCTCATAAACATCGATCCAGCGGCTTTCAAATCCTTCTTTTACCTTTGCAACATATTCTTCGCCGAGTGGTGCTAATGCCTTTAAAACCGTCTCTTTTGCCTCTTCAAAAGAAATCTTCTTTGCTGCATCTGCAATCATTGGTGTATACACATCATACATATGAAGTTCATCTACACCGAGACATTTTTTACGAAGACGTACATAACGGTGCATTTTGTCCATATTTTTATTGATCGTATCGATCAGATTATAATACACAGACGGAGAAACATTGTTTGCATCCACTGCTGCTTCCAATGTTGAAGCATAATGTCTTGCATTTGCATAAAAAATCTGCTGTTTTACCTGTCCATTATATAATGCAGCAAGTGTATTAGCATACTGTTTATATACACCGTAAAAACCTTCAAATGCGTCTTTGCGCACGCGGCGGTCTGCAGACTCTTCAAACGGCACAAAATTACCGTGGGACAGTCTTACTGTATCACCCTCTTCATCTTTGATCTCCGGGAATACAAAATCAGCATTGTTGATAATAGAATATACCTGTCCGGATGTCTCTGCCATATCCCCTGTCATCGCCACCAGCTTTTCCATCTCCGCAGAAAGCGTATGTGCTTTGGTACGCTCAATCTCTTCAATCTGCTTCCGGTAAAGTTCCAGTTCCGGCAGTTCTTTATAATATCCTTCTAATACATTTTCATCCATTGTAAGAATCTCCGGGACAATAAATGCTGTGCGGCTCGACACTTTTGTCATCATGGAATACATTTTCTGAGACATTGCCTGATGCGCAGTATTTTTCTGATCCTCATCAAACAGTCTCTCTGCATATTCAAAATCATAATCCAGTTTTTCTCCTGCTTTTGCTGCATTTTCCAATACAAACAGCAGATTTTTTGCAGATGCAGCTACCTTGCCTTCCATTTTCCCAATCTCATCCAGGATCTTATCAATCTCCGTTAAATCTTTTTTCCAATCCTCATCGGATGCATACATATCTTTTAAATTCCATGTATATTCTTCTTTTACTTCACTTCGTTTTAATAATTTTTTTGCCATTGTAAACCTCCAGATTTTTACTGCCAGAAAATAATTCCAACACTCTTTAATTTACGCTCTGCAAAAGAAATTGTAAAGAAAAATATTGATGTTTTTTTATCTATTGTTTATTCGGTGCAAGGAACAGCTCGTAGAAGTTATTCAATGCATCCGGTTCTCTGCTGTTTCCGATTCCATGGTCTTCCACATATTTTTTTATCTCTTTGATGGTTTCTTTTGATAATACATAGGTTTCAACCGGGGTATCATTATCCATATTATTTAATGCTGATTCCAGTGCCGCACGGTATTCCGGATCGACTTTCCAGATAGAATTATCTTCAAGTCCTCCTTCTTCATACGGCTTATGATAATATTTGCTGTTGATGAAACGGGTAACTCCGGTCAGATCCATCTGTGTGATATTCTTCGGTGTTGTATCGGTTACATACACCATGATCTGTTTCACATAAGTATTTCCTGTATGGTCAACTACAGTCAGATTTTCCGATGTGGCAAAATCATGCTGCAGGTTTGTAAACTCACTTTCCTGATAGTCCGGGATCGTAAAGGATGTGAAAACCTCCGGATCACTTGGAGCCGGGTTTGTTCCCGGTAAAATCGGGCTTCCATCCTCACGGTCGGTAGCTGTTGCATGGCTTAAAATCTCTTCTTCCGTTATAAATCCGCTCTGTGCCTGTTCTAAAGTGTAATACAGATCCTGCGCCTGAATCCACGGACAATCATCCCATACAGCATAAAGTGTGATCTCTCCACCATCTTCTGCTACAAGGTTCTGCACGATATCTCCGGCTTTCCACTTCGGGATAAAGGTATCTTTGCCATCTTTCAAAGCCCAGCCCATAAAAATGGATGCATATACCTTTTTCTTGGGTGCTTCGGCTTTCTTATCTTCCTCAGTTTTATCCAGATCTGCGTCTTTTAAAGCATCCATATCGACTGCATCATCTTCTGTCCTTTTTTCCAGCATAGCATCTCCGCTGAGATCTGTTTCATCTGCAGCGTCTGTATCATCAGAATCTGCTTCTGTTTCTGCAGCTTCATCAGAATTATCTTCCATGCCTGATTCATCCATATCGTCCGCGGATTTCGATACATCTGCTATATCCGCATCATTACCATCGTTTCCGGTATCTTCGTCATCGATAACTGAATTTTCATCATCTTTGGTTTCAGCATCTTCGATTTCAGTGTCATTGTTTTCTACGTCGTCACTTTTGGCATCTTCAATTTCAGTGTCTTCGATCTCAGTGTCTTCCGTTTCTTCTTCATATCCTGCCATCATTGCTTTTGGAATTGCCCCGGAAATGACACCATCTGTCACATTCTGACCATCGAGTGTGTATTTTACATAGGCTGCTGTTCCATCTGCATTCCATACATCCGGCAGTGTCACATCGGTATCATACGTGGTTTCGATATCATCGATATGTCCGGCTCCGCCGTTTGGATCAAAATGGATTGTATATCTATTTGCTTCTGCATTGGCTGTCATCGTGACGTTTCCGGCTGGCATTGTAAATACAAACTTCTTAGCATCTACGGTCTGCTCCCCACCGGATCCGCCTTTATAATTTCCTTTCCAGTTTAACCAGTGATAGCCTTCTTTTACTGCCGCATCGATGGTGACGCTCTGTCCATAGCGGTACGATCCACCTCCGGTCGTCTTTTCAATGCCGGTTCCGGCATTTAATGTTACATTATATAGATGCCTTTCATAATAATAATCAATGACCATCTTTCCATCTGCAGTTACCGCTTTCGTCTGTGTTTTCGGGCTGTCAAAACCGGTGTATGTCTTTACTGCAGGCGTTACTTTGCTTCCGATCTGTGCTTTCTTTGTCTCTGTCTCGGCAAGCTCGTAATTTTTATCATCATGTGTGGAAGCAATTCCGGTTGTTTTCTGTTTCCAGTGATGAACAGTATAAACAGCTTCATCTAACACTCCGGTAAGAGTTAAGGTCATGTTATAAGCAGGCATGCTTCTCTCATAGGCATAAGTTTTATCATTCACATAATCAGATGTGACCTTACAGTTTGTCGAAACACCAGTCTTTTCATTGAGATCCGTCCACATGCTGAACACGCAGCCGGTATTAAAGGTCGGTGTGGAAACAATGTTTGCATTACACGGCAATTCATACGATGTCATGTAATAATCACCGGATACCGTGCTGCTACTGTTTACTGTGCCACCGGCACCAGTGATCGCCGTCCCATTATTAAATACCTGTGTTACAGCTTTATTGACCGTGGTTTTGTCGATCTTGACAGTAAGTACATAGATCGGAACTCCGACTGATTCTTTCGTTAATATGTTATCAATGGTAGTCCTCGTTGCAACATTTTGTGATCTCAAATCACCGGACAGCCTAGATCCATTCTTAAACTCTTCCACTCCGGAATTTTTCTCATATGTACAGTCGATACTGTAACTGATATAACTGCCTCTGCTTGGGTTTATGAATTTACTATTTTCATAGAATGTTCCCTCATCCCCCTGTGTATCAACCGCAAAGGTTACCGTATGATTTTTTGCATTCCAAACACCTGTTATCGTAGTTTTTTTATCAGTCTCCTTATTATAAACCGTGAGCTTTGGTTTTGTATTCGTCGGAGTTAAGGCTTCGTCTAATGTAACAACCAGTTTTCCATTGTAATATCCCGTCTTAGACTGCAGCGTCTTATTGGTAATCTTCTGTGAAACGGTAGCTGTTGTCGGGCTTTTTACTGTCGTAACCTGAGCTCCTTCTGCAAAGTTATCCGAAATATCTACCGCAATACCCGTTACAAACATGGTAACCCAGTGTGTATAATCCCCAGTATTGGTCTGCAGCGTGTATTTATCATTTGCATAGGCAGGCTGTGTACTCTCTTTGGGAATTGTAAAATCAACCAAATCTCCCTTTGTTGTCGTTGCTTTATCGTATAAAGGCCATCCATTGATTGACAAAAATGGAGTTATTCCCTTTGCCAATTTTAAAATCAATTTATCCTTTGCAAATTTTTCAGACGGTTTCTGTGCATACAGATTATTTTTTTTAAATGAGGACATCTTGTCACTGCTCTCCACAAAAATCATCAGATATTGTCCGGTCAAAGGCACTTTATCATTTGCCTTGTATGCCTTTGATCTCACACTTGTAACCATTCCGGTTTTAATGTCTTTCTCTACCCATTCTCCATCATGCTTTGAAACATCATCAATATTAAAATCCGCGGACATTCTAAGACGCACTGCCCTCATCGGAACTGACATATCACAATTTTCCACAATGATCAGCTGCCATCCACCGGCGCCCTCACCACCGCCGATATGCTCATAATACGGAATGTTGAATACGGAATACGTTCCATAAATCTTGCTGCTTTTATTAATGATATCCGTCACATCCGCATACATGTTTACGAAGGTGTACTGTTGCCTCACTCCTTCCTCTTTGTTTTGGTTTTTATAATCAATTGACCTGTTATCATAAGTTGCATACTGTGCCTTTATCAGTTTTGCCGTTCCATCCGGCAGTACAAAAGCGATTTCTGATTTTGCAAGTGCTTTCGCATCTGTGTCCGATCTTTTGATACTTGTTCTCGCCTGCCATACCAGATATGCTGCACGGACCGTCCCATCCGCACCTTCTGACTTTGTCAGCTTTGCAGACCGGTTGTTTTTGATCTTCTTTCCGATCACTGAATTATCTGCATTTTTCAAAACATTTTCCGCAGCTTTATACTGGTCTTTTTTACTATCATAGGTATTATAATTCGTAACGATATCATAAGCCCATGTATCATAGTTCGTATTTCCGGTATAGTTAATATTCAGCCGCCCATACAGCGGCTGACCATCTCCTGCACGCGAATCCGTCATATAGACATTTCCTGCTTCTTCTACCGTGATCGCTTTTATGTTCTGTGGGATCATGGTAATCAGAACCATTACTGCGCAGAGCAGTAAAAATCTGCTTAGTTTCAATATTTTTTCTTTCATAGATCTCCTTTCGACTTTCCGTCCTGTGTATTTATATTTTCATTTTGAAAATACCGTGGTAAAAAAAATGAACTGCAAGGTAATCAGAGATTCCAAGCAGTTCATTTTTCTGACTATCAAAATTAATTTTGATAGTTTTCATACTTATTCAATTTTACTTGTTGTTTAAAGCTCAGTTACCCAGCCATCCTTTTCCCTAGCTTCATCCATGCCTCTTCCTGTTGCAAACCCTGTACTATATTCAGCAAAAGATGTCGGCTTATCACTAACAGTCACTTTCCAAGAATAACTCCAACGTCCATCGACTGTTTTTAAAGTAATAACAGAAGATCCTTTTCCCTTCACATCAAGATAAACGTCATCCTCTACCTTTAAAACATTTTCATTACTACTGGTCATAATAAATCCTATATCAAGCGAGCTAGACGTTGCAACTTTTTTATCAGAAGAAAACATTTCTCGGTTTACAGGCGTTCGTCTGTACTCAATCGTTCCATCCTCATGTTTCTTCACATAGTATTTGATATTATCATACATATCAAATCCCACTGCCAGTACCATGTCGTTTTTCTTAACCGTTACCTTGTATTTCGCCTGGACTTTCTTATTGGCTTTTGACGTAACTGTAATCGTTGCAGTTCCCACCTTTTTCGGTGTCACAAAACCGGTAGAAGATACAGCAGCAACACTTGTATTGCTGGACTTATAGGAAATCGCATTGCTTTTTACTCCGGTAATGCTCTTTACCCGGATCTGTGCCTGTCCGTATTTCTCTTTCTGCACTAAAAGCTGTTTTCCAATAAAACGATCATGACTAATATAATCTTCTGTATAATATTCAAGAGTCTCTGCATATCCACAATGATCATAAATCTTATGGAAAGATTTTTCCGGATATAAAGTTACACTGTTTTCTGCAAGTACGATCTTACCTTTTCCTTTTTCGGAATAGTCCGTATCAATCATATCCGCCGTTTTTACGGTTACCTTAAACACAGCTTTTACTTTCTTATTGATCAGGGAAGTTACGGTGATCGTTGCCTTTCCTGCTTTCTTGCCGGTTACTTTTCCTTTGGATGATACCGTCGCAACTTTTTTGTCACTGGAAGAAAAGGTAAGGTTCTTATTGCTGAGACCCTTGAAAGATTTTACCTTGATCGTGGTTGTATTTCCAACAATGATGCTTTCTTTGCTCTTTTTTAAAGTGATCTTTGCTTTCTGTTTTCCCTTACTTACCGTCAGACTCAGTGTTCCTTTTACTTTGGAATCATAGATGGATGTCACAGTGATCTTACATTTTCCTTTTTTCTTTACAGTCACAACACCCTTTGCATTTACTGTTGCAATGCTGGTGTTCGAGGATTTGTATTTCAGTTCACCGGATTTGATACCGTCTTTACTGTTTTTTGATCCTACTACCACTCCATTTTTAAACATGGCAACCGGGATGATCGTGAACTTCTCTCCTGCATAAACAGTTTTCTTTTTTATGCAGTGATAATGTCTGTATGTAGAAATATTGCAACAATGTTCCTGCGTTTTATGCCATTTGGCATCATCCGATGTTGCAAACACGATCTGATTCTTTGGCTGATCCTCTCCAAAGTAATCAATGTATGTTGCCTGCTTTGCTGATACTTCCTCCGGCTGTGGTACTACGATGCTGCTGATGCACATGATAAGTGCAAGCATCAGTACGACTGCTTTTTTCCATCCTGCCACCTTTGTGGTGTTCATTCCTTTCCGGTTTCTTCTTTCTCTCATAACTTCGATTCTCCTTTATCTTTTATTTTTGATTCTTTTACCTTATGACGTTGACAAATAAAATGGAAACTTCTATAATATACTTATCAAGACAGCCGGATGATAAGCAAATACCTATCTGCTCCGGTGAAACAAGTTTATAAGTTACAAAAAATAACCGTCAACTTTTCTCAGGAGCTGGACGGTTATTTTTTTGTCTTATCATGGGTATCATTACTGACACTTCTGACAAGCGTTATGATGGCACATATCCTTATTATTGCGCATGTTTTCTGCGCATCTGAAGTTTCGTCAGAAACTTCTAATATGAACTCGTTAGAGTTCATTATTTCATAATAACAAATGTGAACAAGTCACTATATGTAACCATGCTACCACCCCTTTCTCCGAATCTCGGAGCAGATCTAAGTGGTAAAGCCGTCCTTTCGGCTGCCTTGAAAAGTATACTATATTGGATTTCCTGTTTTTATTATAAACGTAATGCTATGGAAAAGCAACTTCTCTGATCGAATCTCTTCTTAATTTAATTGTCAAAGTACAGTGTGTGAATAAAGCCATTGTTTCACTTAAATGCGTCAGGAATATTCTTAAAGATATCTGTAATGAAATAAAAAAGACTGTTACGGATATGCCATCTTTATTAATAAAAAGCTGACATATAGAATATCCAGATTAAAACTGATATTTCATTTCTTCATATGTAAATTTAGTATAACAAATTTTTTACATAAAAAAAGACATTTTTATTTATTTAATTTTATTTTTATATTTGTAATTTACTTTTAATTAAAATATACAAATTCAAATTGTCCTGTTCCCACAATAATAAAAATGAGTGCAAGCATGTTGACACACTTACACTCATTGATATTTTATATCAGTTTAAATTTTATTTTATAGTTGTAACCTTCGGAGAATAATATTTATCCAAATGACCTCCACTGTACCACTTATAGTCTTCCTTATTAAATGTAATCTTCTGCACAGTCACACCTGAAATCTGCAAATCATCAATATATACATAACCGCTGGTCTTTGTGCAGATGCCCGTGACACCGATTCCCTGTCCAAGATTATATTTCGTTTTCGTGTTAATTTTCGATGTCTGTTCATCCTAATAAACAACATTTTCCAGCGGCATATCGTTGATCGTGATCACATAATATTTTCCAGATTTTTTATAGCTGGCTGTTTTCCCAGGTTTACACTCTTTTTCCTTCGCCGGATCCCACAGTGCAACACGCATTTTTTTGCCATCTTTGATCAGCATTACCGTATATTTTGTACGGATATCCCCAACATAATTACCGTTTTTACTATTTTCCAGACCTATCCACGCATCCACATGTACGGTATCTCCATTCTTTTTTAAGGCTGCTGCCGGAACATACACTTTTGCAGACATTTTCATATTTTTCTTTATTTTTGAAGCTTTTTTGTAACCTGCCTGCATAACATAATTGTTATTCATCCACGCTGCATCAGATTCTTTATCTCCATTGAATACAACTTTTGAACGAAGAGCCTTATTTGCGGCTGCAAATGTCTGCTCTGACGGAACAGATGCAAATGCACCGATCAACAATGCTAACACCAGCACTCTTGCCATTAACACAATACTTTTTTTCTGTTTTACCATACGCAAATCCTCCATTTCTCATTCTCCCAATTTCACGCACTACACCTCATCTTCCAATACAATATCTGCCAATGAAAATAATTACTATCCAGACATGTAAATTATCAAAATCATCGTTATTTTTGATTATTTCATCTGTTTTCTGACTTTTTTGACAAGTTATTGTATTTAAATGAATTTATGCAATACTTATATATGTTTCATCATAATATGTCAACAAATAAACATTCCAACAGCGTTGTTTTTATGCTAAAAATCCGTTATAATATCATTCTGCGGGAAATCCGCGGAAACACATTCCGAAAGGAGATTTAAAAATGGCTTTTGATGGATTAGTAATATCCAATCTTGTATATGAACTGAATCAGACAATTTTAAATGCAAAAATCAGCAAAATTGCACAGCCGGAAAATGACGAACTTCTTTTTACCTTAAAAGGAAGCAACGGACAGTTCCGCCTTGCCATGTCAGCAAGTGCTTCCCTGCCTTTTGTGTATCTGACTGAAACGAACAAACCAAGTCCCCTGACTGCACCAAATTTTTGTATGCTGTTGCGCAAACATATCGCAAACGGACGGATCATAAAGATTTATCAGCCCCATATGGAACGTATTATTCATTTTGACATTGAACATCTTGATGAGATGGGGGATCTGTGTCAGAAAACACTGATCGTAGAATTGATGGGAAAACACAGCAACATTATTTTCTGTAACACCGACGGCATGATCATTGACAGTATCAAACATGTATCCTCCATGATGAGTTCTGTGCGTGAAGTCCTTCCGGGACGGGCTTACTGTATTCCTGCGACACAGGAAGATAAATTAAATCCACTTGAAGTTACGGAAGAAGTTTTCATGGAATCCGTCATGAAAAAACCTGTTTCCATCACAAAGGCAATTTATGGTTCTTTCACCGGAATCAGTCCTGTGATCGCAAATGAAATCTGTTACCGTGCTTCGATTGATGGAGATATGCCAGTAGATTCATTGGAGGCAGACGGCAAAAAACATCTGTTCCATAACTTTTCATGGATGATGGATGATGTCAGAAATCACAATTACTGTCCAAACATCATCATGCGCGGACGGGAACCGATCGATTTTTCCTGTTTCCGCCTGTCAGAATATGTCCACACTACATCTGACAAAAAAATCATGCAGAACACAGACATTTCTGACACAGATGGCTATACTATGACAGAATATGATTCGATCTCCAAAGTACTTGAAGAATACTACGCTTCAAGAAATATTTACACACGCATCCGACAAAAATCTGTCGATCTGCGTAAAATCGTATCAACTGCATTAGAACGTAACCGGAAAAAATACCAGCTCCAGCAAAAGCAGTTAAAAGACACCGAAAAACGTGATAAATATAAAGTATACGGTGAGCTCATCCACACATACGGCTACGGTTTAGAGGAAGGTGCCAGACAGCTCGAAGCAGTCAATTATTATACAAACGAAAACGTTACGATTCCTCTTGATCCGACTTTAGATGCCAAAGCAAATGCGCAAAAATATTTTGATAAATACGGGAAGTTAAAACGTACTTATGAGGCACTTACCGATCTGATCCAGGAGACAAAGTCTGAAATTGAACATTTAGAGAGTATTGCCACCTCTTTAGATATTGCCCTGACTGAGGATGATCTGGTGCAGATCAAAGAAGAACTGGTAGAATATGGATATATCAAACGGAAGCGCACCGATAAAAAAGCAAAGATCAAAAGCAAACCTTTTCATTACATTTCTTCGGACGGTTATCATATATATGTCGGGAAAAATAATTATCAGAATGAAGAACTGACATTTAAATTTGCAACCGGAAACGACTGGTGGTTTCATGCCAAAGGAATGCCAGGTTCCCATGTTATCGTAAAAACAAACAACGAAACAGACCTGCCAGACCGCATGTTTGAAGAAGCCGGAAAACTTGCCGGTTACTATTCAAGCGGCAGGGACAGTGATAAGATTGAGATCGATTATCTTCAGAAAAAAAATGTAAAAAAGCCAAACGGAAGTGCTCCGGGCTTTGTGGTGTATTACACTAATTTTTCGCTGACGGTACATCCTGATATTTCTGATCTGACGCTGGTGGAATAAAACAATAACCAGCCCTCCAAAACAACTATGAATCAGCGTTATAAAATGATAAAAATCGCAGCCGTGGATTTATAAGACCACGACTGCGATTTTTCTGTCTAAAATTATATTTTAAAATAAGTTATGCTTCTTTCTTTTTACTGAGTAATAATAATGCGATGACAGCAAAAAGCAGATACGCTGCTATGGAAATAACAGAAGACTCCACACCAAATTCTCCACCCGTCAGCAGAAAAGAATCTGTATCAAGCACATAATTATACCAGGCTGTACCATCCACCGCAGAGCCGATATGGATCAATCCTCCGATCATCAGACAATTCCAGACTCCATGCATGAGTGCAGAATACCAGATTGTTCCGGTATAACAGGTCACAAGGGAGAACAAAATGCCAACCAGACTTCCTGCTATCACAACCTGGATCATTCCAGAAATACTCATCCCCTCTTCGATATGCAGACATCCAAACAGAACGGATGGAACGATCACTGCAATTTTCCGGTTCCACGCATATTCTACCGAACTCATAATAACTCCACGGAATACTGTCTCTTCCACGATTCCCGTTGCCAGCCCTAAATATGCCACGCTTCCGGCGACAAGCCGTTTTATCGTTTCCGGTTCCATGGACGATTGCTGCCATGTTCCTGCAAATAACTGATATACTAAGATCACCAGCAACGGCATTGCAAAAGCAGCGATGATCCAAAATGGATACAGATCCGGCTTCCCAACCTTAAAATCTGTCACTGGTATTTTCAACATCTTCTTGCATATCAGCCAGACTCCGCCAAGCACCAGTCCTGCATATAAAATTCCGGTAAAAATATTCCCGGTCACTGCTGACATTCCGCCTGCCACCAGCATATTTCCGATCAACAGTGCCAGAAGCTGTGAAAATGCCAATAAGCAAAGTGCAAGGATACTTACCCCAACTGCTTTTGTTCCACTAAATTTTGTTTGATTATTACCTCTCATATCTGCTCCTTTTTCCTTTACCGGCAAATAATTTTTTATTTTACTTCTCTAAACGCTTCATCTCTGTATATGCAAGTAAAAATGGACCGACACCTTTTGCATCATCTTTTACAACCGGCTCGGACATATAATAATCAAATGTTCCGGAACGGCGGTTTGCTCCGCCTAATCCTGCAACCAGACAGATACCATCTAAATGAAGCTCTCTGTTTTCATCTTCCGATAAATATTTATCACAAATACCGTGAAATGCCCTCTCACCGTAAACACGGTAACTTTCCGGCAAAAATCCAAGACGTACACCCTTAAGCAGTGCATATGCCATGATCGAGCTTCCGCTTGTCTCAAGATAATTACGATCCATTCCACCGACATTTACAACCTGATACCACATGCCACTCTCATCCTGATATTTTAACATGGAATCCATCAGATCCACAAAGATCTGTTTCATTTTTTCATATGGTTCGCCGACAGACGCATCTGCTTTATCCAAAGTATCAAGCAAAGCCATGGAATACCATCCCAATGCACGAAGCCAGAAATTCTGGCTGAGACCGGTTACTTTATCACACCAGAACATTTCTCTTGAGGAATCATACGCATGATAGTAAAGTCCAGTCTTTGGGTCACGCATGTGCTCTGCCACATTAAAAAACTGTGAAAAAATATCGTCATAATTTTTTTTGTCATTGAAACGGGTCTCATACTCCATATAAAATGGCTGGCACATATAGAGTCCGTCTAACCATACCTGATTCGGATAAATGTTTTTATGCCAGAAATTTCCTTCTTTTGTACGAGGCATTTTCTTGATCTGGCTATATACAAGGTCGATCGCTTTACGGTATTTTTCTTTTCCTGTCAGATCATAAAGTTCAAATAATGTCTTTCCGGCATTGACATTGTCAATATTCAGCTCTTCCACGGAATATCCTTCAATCGAACCATCCTCCATAACTTTACAGTCAATAAAATGATCTGCAAATGAAAAATATTTTTCGTCTTTTGTGATGGCATACATCTCTAAAATTGCCTTGATCATACAGCCATCAATATAATTCCAGGTTGACTTTTTCCCCTGCAGAATTTTTTCGATGTTCCAGATCGGGCGATCCGGTGTGCTTTTCTCTAAAAGTTCATCAATGTATTTTTCAATCTTATCCATACTGTTTTTCTCCTTCTCCTGTGCATTTTGCCAGCCTGCATTACGAATTTCTGACACAACCACGTTACCTTTATCATAGCTTATATGATCCGGTTTGTAAATAAATATTTGTAAGCGCTTACAAATATTTATTTACAAAACATAAAACAGATATCTTATGCGTTTTTCAAAACGGATATTACTTGCTTTTCTGACAAAAAATACATGTTTATCTGACATCATATTTCATATACTATCACTGAACAAAACAAAACGCGATCAAAACACCGCAGCAAAACACAAACGCCGCGGAACATATGATCAGCGCGGCGTTTGTTCAGACTTTAATACAAAGGATACTTTGAAACAAATGATGTATCACAACACACCAAAGGAGGAAACTATTATGGCAAGTCGTTCATCTAACAGAGCAGCAGTTCCTGAAGCAAAAAGTGCATTAGACCGTTTCAAATATGAGGTAGCAAGCGAGATCGGCGTACCTTTAAAGGACGGTTACAATGGAGACCTTACTTCCAGACAGAACGGTTCTGTCGGCGGTTATATGGTTAAGAAAATGATCGAGGCACAGGAGAAACAGATGTCAGGCAAGTAATCATCTGCCAGCTAAGATTTATCGTCCGCTAAAATCATAATTTTGTCAGGAGCTATATGTCACCAGGAATTATGATTCCAGCCCAAAAAACGGGATGCTTTCCATAACGGAAGCTCCCGTTTTTTATGTTTTTATATTCTGCCTCTAAATAAAATCCATTATAAACAGATCTCTGTCATAAATTTAATCTGCTCTTTTGATCCTCGAAGAAAATCTCCAGATAATGCTGCAGATTGACATTTTCTTCGCCACAAAGTTCCGGGTCTGCGGCAAGCAGATCCTGCACTTCCTCTGATGCCTGTTGTAACACGGCTGCATCCTGATAAATATCTGCCAGCAAAAACTGCATCTCTCCAGACTGGCGGATGCCAAAAAAATCTCCCGGACCACGTAATTTCAGGTCTTCACTTGCAATTTTAAATCCATCATTAGATTTATTTAAAATATCAAGCCGTTTCATCGAATTTTTACTGTCTGAGGCGTTGACCATAATACAGTAAGACTGGGCGTCACCTCTTCCGACACGTCCTCTTAACTGATGGAGCTGTGCAAGTCCAAAACGTTCTGCATTCTCGATCATCATGACCGTAGCATTCGGCACATTGACGCCAACCTCAACAACTGTCGTGGAAACAAGCACCTGAATCTCATTTTTTACAAATTGATCCATAATCTTATTTTTCTGGTCTGCTTTCATCTGTCCGTGTAAAACACCGATCACAATGTCTTCCGGCAGTTCTTCCCGCAGACGTTTTGCATAATCGGTAACGTTCTCCGCTTCCATATTTTCACTTTCTTCCACCAGCGGACAGATCACATATGCCTGATGTCCCGCGCGTATCTCATGCTCGATAAAAGCATATGCTTTCGGGCGGTATCGCCGGTCAACTACACAGTTTTTGATTGGAAGTCTTTTTGCCGGAACTTCATCAATGACAGAAATATCCAGATCCCCATAGATAATGATCGCCAAAGTACGTGGAATCGGTGTTGCACTCATGACAAGTACATGCGGTTCTGTTCCTTTTCCTGCAAATGTTTCACGCTGCCGTACTCCAAAACGATGCTGTTCGTCCGTGATCACAAGTGCCAGATTCTGATAAATTGCTTTCTCCTGTATCAGTGCATGTGTCCCGATGATCATAGCATTCGGATATACCTCTAATGCTTCATAAGCGCGGCGTTTCTGTTTTGCCGTCATGGAACCGGTCAAAAGCACGATAGGAATATGAAGTCCAAACTGTTCACACATATTCTGATAAGACTCATAATGCTGTCTTGCAAGTACTTCCGTCGGCGCCATGATCGCAGACTGGTATCCATTGTGTGCTGTATCAGCCATCGCAAGGAACGCAACGATCGTTTTACCGGAGCCTACGTCTCCCTGGATCAGACGCTGCATGACCGTCTCGGAACGCATATCACGTTTCACATCCGCAAGTGCTTTTTTCTGTGCATTGGTAAGCTCATAAGGAAGTTTTTCTATCAACTCATTTGTAAAATCATCCTCAGTAAAAACAAACTCATTTTTCTCTTTGACATGCTTTTCCTTCTGATACTGCATGCTTAATATAAAAAGGAAAAATTCATCAAACACAAGGCGTCTTCTCGCTGTAATGAGTGTATCCATATCATCCGGAAAATGAATCTGCCGTATGGCGTAATTATACTCACAAAGCCCATATTTTTCGCGGATCGCGCATGGAAGATAATCCATAAACAACTGTTCGTCTCCAAGTGCCGCCCGCACTGTTTTCGTGACAAGATTATTGGAAAGTCCGTTGGTCAGCGTGTATACAGGCAGAAATACCTGTTCCATGGATGCATACTGTTCTTCTGTAAACAAGGCTGCCTGCTCCATGACAAGTCTTCCGTTCTTTTTATTAACTTTTCCATAAAATATGTAGGTGTTGCCGGCTTTTAAATTATTTTTCATATAAGGCATCCGGTACCATACCAGTTCTAAGGGAACTCCCATCTCACTGATCGTCGTAACCGTGATCTGCATAGTACGCACTTTTCGCACTACCGGTGTTCTTGTGATCCGTCCAAGAACCGCTGCCTGTTCTCCGTCTGACACCTCATCCACATGCTTCGCCTGCGGGTACTGTATATATGTCCGGGGATAATGAAGGAGTATATCACCTACGGTGTATACTCCTATCTTATGAAATAATTCTTCTGTTTTAGCGCCAACACCCTTAATATCTCTTAAAGGGGATTTGCGGTCCATTTTTACTCCATTCTTATTCTACAGAAATGACATAATAGTAGATTGGCTGTCCGCCGTAATGCACTTCGATCTCGACATCCGGGAATGCCTCTCCAATCTTCTCGCCAAGTGCATTTGCATCTTCTTCTTTCGTATCCTCACCATAATAAATGCTGACAATCGCAGAATCTTCATCCACAAGCTGTTTCATCATATCCATGACTGTCGGTTCTAAATTCTGTCCTACGGAAAGAATACCGGAATCGCCGATACCCATAAAATCATCCTGTTTGATTTCTTTATCATCGATCACTGTGTCACGGACTGCATAAGTAACCTGACCTGTCTTGACCGTGGAAATCTCAGCACTCATACGCTGTTCATTGTCTTCCGGTGTACTGTCCGGAATGAAATTGATCAGAGCAGTGATACCCTGCGGAATCGTCTTAGTCGGGATAACAATGATCTTTTTGTCCTCTACTAAAGATGCTGCCTGATTTGCTGCAAGGATAATATTTTTATTGTTCGGCAAAATAAATACCGTCTTTGCATTTACTTTTTCAATGGCATTTAACATATCCTCAGTACTCGGATTCATAGTCTGACCACCCTCGATGATATAATCAACACCGAGTCCCTTAAAGATCTCATTGATTCCCTCTCCGATGCTGACGGATATAAATCCCATCTCTTTTGGAGGCTCTGCCGGTTTTTCCTCTTTTTCTTCCGGAATACCTGCTGACTGCATCTCTTTTTCTTTCAGGGCAGAAATCTTTTCATCACGCTCTAACTTCATATTTTCAATGATGATTGTAGTCAGGGAGCCATAGGTCAGTCCTCTCTGCATCGCAAGTCCCGGATCGTTGGTATGTACATGTACCTTTACGATCTCATCATCTGCGACAACAACAATGGAATCACCGATCGTCTCCAGATAAGACTTAAACTCATTCTCCTGCTGCAGTGTGATCGGCGTATCAAGCATAATAAGGAACTGTGTACAATATGCAAATTTGATCTCCTGATTTGCCTGTGCTTCAATATTGTAGGATGTTCCTGTACTTTCCGGTGCCTTTTTCACCGCCTGAGTTTCCTCGATGGTGTAATCCACTTCTTTGCCGAGCAGTGCATCCATTGCACCTTTCATAACCTGCATCAGACCCTGTCCGCCGGAATCCACAACTCCCGCCTGTTTTAAAACAGGAAGCATCTCCGGTGTGAGATCTAACACGCGGTCACCTTCCTTGATGACTTCTTCACAGAAATATACCAGATCTTCTGTATCATCACAAAGTTCTAACGCACGGTCAGACATGCCTTTTGCCACAGTCAGGATTGTTCCCTCTTTTGGCTTCATAACAGCTTTGTATGCTGTCTCAACGGCCTTCTGGAAAGAATCTGATAAAATCTGTACATTGATCTCATCATATTCCGCGATCACCTTTGTAAAACCACGGAACAACTGTGAAAGAATAACACCGGAGTTACCTCTCGCTCCTCTTAAAGAACCGGATGAAATAGCTTTTGCCAATGCTTTCATCTCTGGTTTTTCCAAAGCACTTACCTCTCTTGCCGCTGACATGATCGTCATTGACATATTTGTACCGGTATCACCATCCGGAACCGGGAATACGTTCAGCTCGTTGATCCATTCTTTCTTTGCATCCAGATTCTTTGCTCCGGCAAGAAACATCTTCGCCACAAGCTCAGTATTTATCGTAGTGATTTCCACCTTCTATGTCCTCCTTAATCAATTACACGCACGCCTTCAACGTAAATGTTAATTTTTTTGATTTCCAGTCCGGTAAACTCTTCTACTTTATATCTTACCGTCTCTATTAAATTATCGGAAACCGTACTGATACTGACGCCGTAGGATACGATCACATGAAAATCGATCGTAATCTTATTATCCTCGTCAATCGCTACATTAATACCATGTGTCAAATAATCTTTTTTCAGTAACTTCACCAGACCATCTTTCATGTTAACTGCAGCCATACCTACGATTCCAAAGCACTCTACAGCTACAGATCCTGCATAGGTTGCAATCACTTCCGGGTCTATTGAAACTCTTCCCAACTGGGTATCCATATGTCCATTCATATACGTTCCTGCTCCTTTCAAAGCCATATTAACGCTAGTTTATTGTCTATTATAACCGCTTTTTACCAAAATTCCTAGTCCTGTTTACTATTTTTAATATTTTTTTTAAAATTTACTTGCAATATAAAAATGAATCTGTTAGAATAAACATGTTGTGAGTCTGATAGTACAGGCAGACTTAGTGAATTACAAGGAGGTGCAAAACTATGGCAAAATGTGCAGTTTGTGGAAAGGGCGCTCATTTCGGAAATAATGTCAGCCATTCTCATAGAAGATCAAATAGAATGTGGAAATCAAACATCAAGCGTGTGAGCTGTAAAGTAAACGGAACACCTAAGAAATTATATGTATGTGCTTCCTGTTTGAAATCCGGCAAAGTTGAAAGAGCTTAATTGAACAGTAAAAAAGCTGTCATATCAAATTTGATATGGCAGTTTTTTTATGTAATAGGAAATTTCGTTGAAATTCTCTATTACATAAAATAATGTTCTATAAATTAAATACGAAGACTCAAAAAAGGGATGGCATTTCATATCTGTCATCCCTCTTTCCTTTAAAAGATCAAATTCCTGTCTTTATTTTTTCTTTACCTTTATCACACAGGTAACCTTTTTTCCACTGGACGTAGTTGCTGTAATTTTTACCTTTCCAGCTTTCTTTGCTTTTACAGTTCCAAACTGGTCTACCGTTGCAATCTTTTTATTTGAACTCTTCCATTTTACGATATCCGTTGAATTAAACGGTTTTACTTTTGCCTTAAGTTCATATCTGCCGCCAGTCTTCATGGTCAACTGTTTTTTATTTAATTTGATTGACGTCGATTTTTTGGCTTTCTTTACAACATGTACCTTACATGTTACTTTTTTGCCACTCGTCGTCTTAGCTGTGATGACTGCAGTGCCGGTCTTTTTAGCTGTTATTTTTCCATTTTTTACGGTTACCACTGATTTTTTGGAACTGCTCCACTTAATTTTATCGGTACTGTCAATTGGATTCATGGTTGCTTTAAGGCTTATTTTTTTCCCTTTTACCACATAAATCTCTTTGACATTCATGGTTACTTTTTTAGACGGAATTTTAACTGTAACGGTACAAACTGCTGTTTTTTTACCGTCTGGCGTTTTTACTGTAATTTTTGTCTTACCTTTTCCGACCGCCTTAATCACGCCTTTGGCATTTACGGTTGCAACCTTTTTGTTGCCTGAACGGAATACCACCTTTTTATTTGCTGCATTTTCCGGTGTTATTTTTGCTGTCAGCGTAAACTTTTTTCCTTTATTTAAAGTAACTTTCGTTTTATTCAAAGATATGGCTGTTACCGCTGCATTTCCTGAATCCTGTGAGTCTGGTGCTTTTTCATCTGGCTTCTTTGTATCTGGTGTCTTTTCATCTGGTATCTTCGTATCTGGTGTTTTTTCATCTGGCTTCTTTATATCCGGCGTATTTTCATCCGGTTTTTTATCTCCTGGTTTCTCCGGATCTACATTTTCTCTATCCTTCCACTTCGCATAAAGAACAACATCACCTGTCATATTAGCTTCGATATTCTCTACCAGAACTGTATATTCAGGATCAAGATACCATCCCAAAAATTCATTTGTATCACAGGAAGGCGCTTTCAACCCGACCATTTTACCATAAGTATAAGCATCCGGATTCGGATTTTTTACGTCTGCATCAAGATTCATCACATATTGAATCTGATATTTATTCGGCTTATAGAACAGCTTTATTACCAGTTTATCTGAGGCTTTCCCTGATACAACACTACCATTCACTTCAGGTGCAAACGTATATCCTTCATAATTTCTGCACAGTCCATCTTTTTGTGCATCCACCATGGTATCTGCCTTGGCTGCTCCATGTGCCTTTTCATATAACACATAACTTCCATTTTTCTGAAGATAATGTTCTACCTGATAGCTGCAGACACCATCGAGTGTCTCATCGCCAACCTTTGTAAGAGACACATCCTTAAGCCACATTTTTGTATTTTCCAGTGTATTCTCATCACATGCACCAAAGAAAAATCCAACTGTAGCTTTTTCATCATTTGCCTTAAACTGACATGTAAACTCCTGTTCATCCCCTGTCATATCAAAACTGAATTTCTGTCCACTGATATCAACATCAAGTTTTTTATTTATCTCGGACTTTGCCTTAAATTTTAAAACATATTCTGTATCTTTAGAAACAAGAACATTCTGCGATAACTGGATTCCCCAGGAATCATAAACACCAAACTGGTTTTTCCACGGATAAAGCATATTGATTTCTGCCTGACCGCCCACATAACGGACACTGGCAGATTCCGGTTCACCACCTGCCCAGAATTTCCAATTCTTTTCGCCTTCCGAGAAATCACCATTCGTCATGTATTCCTGAATACCGGCGCTTGTGATCTGCAAAAATGCCAGGTTCGTATCTGAAAATCCATCTGCTTTTATTACGATCTCATAGTTTCCTGTCTGGTGAAATACACTACCGGAAATAGTAATTTTATCATCATCAAACTTGCTGTTTTGTTTTTCCACAGCGGTTCCATTCACATAAACTGTCTTTTCTGCAGCATTCCATGCATCATTGACACCAACCAGGTTCAATACTGCATCCTGTGTCAGCTTGACACTTCCTGCGGATTCAACTTCAGGAATCCGCGTCAGTGCATCTTCCGCACCCATTTCTTCTATACAAATATTATCAAAATAAACTGTATGTTCATCAGATGGTGTGATCAGACTGCCCATCGCCACATTTCCAAGCATGAATGCTATTTCCGCATTATTTTCCGGTGCAGTAAAATAACGGGTGTATTTATGATATCTGCTTCCCAGTTTATAGGTTGTAAGTCCACCTGCAATCTGAAGGCTGACCGGACGGTCCACTGTTGCACGAGCATCAAAGGTAATCTTATATTCAACGCCTTTTTTTACCGGAATATTTTTTTGTATCAACTGAAGATCCCAGAAATTCTGAGCCCATTTATACTCAATTTTCGCTTCTTTCGATTCTGTTACGCTGAGATTTCCCGCAGGATATCCTTCCCCCTCGTTAAAATAGCTGTCTGCCCATGATGCTGTTCCTTTTGAAAAATTACCATTCAAAACAAGATTTTTTCCTGCTGGAAATACCTCAAGATTCCACTCACAAAGATCAAATCCGGAAGCTGAAATTTTGATTTTATATTTTCCTTCCTCTGAAATAGTTCCAGCCGGAATTGTCATCGTAGTATCATCAAATACAGCTTCCACCTGTTTTCCATCAACTGTTACTGTTTTTTCTGCTGCTTTCCATGCATCCCCTGTACCACTTGCAGGATGCATCTGAAATACAATATCCTGCTCTGCTTTTGCTACACCATTTTTATAGAAGAACGGCATCTGCAAAATCGGCGCATTCGAAACATTAAGTTTCACATTACGAAATGAAATTTTGCACTCACCTGATACCTGCGCAAGCAGATATTTAAACTCCATCACACCGGAACTGTTACAGGTAAACGTAATATCCTCGTTTGTCCAGTCAGTTGTCGTCTTACACTGTTTTTCGGTAATAACTGTATAACTTCCATCTGTCGTTTCTATTTTAGCAGTGTATGTTTCTCCCGCACGTTCTGCTTTCTGTTCAAAATGCAGTTCATACGTCATTCCCTCTTCCATCTGCATGGCATCGGCAATCAGCATTTTATCCCATACATTTCCACTTGGAACTGCAGTTACCGTACACACGCCATCTGCCACATCAACAGCCGGATTACCATAAGTACTCCATCCTTTTAAATCATTTCCACTGCATCCTGCAAAATCACCATTTTCAATCGGATATACTTTTATCTGGCTGTAATCCACGTTATAATTTGTCAGACGTTTCAGGGATATATTATCTATATGTATTTTCTTACCATCATTCCCAACTATAAATGATACACTTCCTGTTTTGTCAGATACATTTTCCGGCACTGTAAAAGATACTTTTTTCTTTTGCATGTCCGAAGTCAGATCCACCGTTTCAGAAATATACTCTGTGCCATTTGCTCCCTTCACCTGCACTCTGATACTATCACCTGAAAATGCAGCAGCATCGAAAGTAAGTTCATAACGATCTTTTCCAAGGAGAGAAATTCCTGTCTGTTCTATGCCAGCATTTTCATCTGTTCCAGATCCAAGTACCAGTTTACGCTGTGTATCAACGTTTGCAGCTGCATTACCTTTTACATTCCAAAATTTTAATCTTGTATAGACACCACCTGCATCTTTATTATTTCCCTGATCAAAGGTTCCGTTATAAATGTGTTCTCCACCCTTTGTCGGTTCCTTATCTCCATCTTCTGTGATTCCCTGATAAAGTCCGGTTGCAACCAATGATGCATTTCTGATATAAACTCCGGCCGTGGACGTCAAACCAAGGTTTAATTCCAGACGTGCATAGTCATCGTTAAATTCTTTCATGTCGAACTTATAGGTATAAGTTTTCCATTCGGTCGTCAGTGGAACGGTAAAAGCATCGCTGTATTTTGTCCAGCTTCCAAGGAAATTATAGGTAAAATCGCCTGCCTGTGCCGTGATACTGCGTGCTTCATCTGCTTTTGCATCAAATTTTAATTCATATTCATATCCATATGTCAATGGAAACTGATGCATCAGCTGCACAGAGTACCCATTTTCTCCGGCAGAACTGATGCTTACCTTAGCACCACCCTCGGCAGCCGTCACATTCGCTGCACCTCCTGTGCCATTCTGCAGATACCAGCCTTCGATTCCCTCTGCATGTTCAGTAATTTTTCTTGCCTTCGTCAGATCACCGCTTAAGAAATTGGTTTTTCCGACAATGCCGCCTTCTAATCCGCCAGCCTGCGCCGCCTCTGATTCAACAGTTTTTTCATCCTCAGAATAATCATGGATTTCTCCATTTGCATCCAGCAGATCATAGACACGCACATAGTCTACTTTCATCTGTCCGCCATCAATGTCATCCAGATTGCCACTGTCGTAATTACCACCCACTGCCAGGTTTAACATGATATAAAATTCCTGGTCAAACGGAGCCGGATAAGTAAAGTTTTCTTTATTATCTGAACCAATAGAATACCAGTTGGTAATGGTCTTGTAGCACTGATCATCTACGAACCAGCTGATCTTACCCGGTGTCCATTCTAACGCATATTCATGCTCCTGTGTAAAATTAAAGGATGGATCGATCGTCGTATCATAGTGTCCTCCACGTGATTTATTATTCGGCCATGAATTACCAAAATGTATCGTACCGTCAACACTTCCCGTAACACGTCCTCTTGCCTCCATAATATCGATCTCACCGGACGAAGCCCATCCACCATAAGCGTCATCCAGCGGCATCATCCAGAATGCCGGCCAGTATCCGGTACCTTCCGGAAGAGACATTTTTGCCTCAATACGACCATATTTTTTTGCATATAACGGCTCTTTTGCAGTTCCGTTATAATAATCATTTCCTTTTGTCCATAATTTTGCAGAGGTATAAGTGGAGCTTCCTCTGTTTTCTTTTCTTGCCGTAATCACAAGATGTCCATCTTCAAAAGAGATATTTTCTCCTTTTGTATAATATTCTTTCTCAGCATTTCCCCATCCGGCAACTCCATAATCACTGCCATCACCAGACTGATAATCCCATTTTGTCAGATCTAGCGAATCTTCATTAAATTCATCACTCCAGACCAGTTCCCAGTCTGTACTCTTTGTTTCTTTTGTTTCGCAGTCTACTGTCTTTTTTGTAACTTTAGAACCAATCTGGGGGAAATCTGAACTTTCTAATTCTATCTGTTCTGTCTCAATTTCTGTCTCTATCTCAGCATCGTTTTCTGTCTCCATGCCGATTTCTGTCTCTGTCCCTGTTTCCGTATTAATCTCCGTATTGATTTCTTTTTCGGTGCCAGCTTCGGTTCCTGTCTGACTCTCTGTCTCGTTTTCTGATGTCTCAGCTTCTGATATTTCCGATTCTGATACTTCTGATTCCTGCACACTCTCTGTTGTTTGTGCTGCCTCTTCTGTGACCGGATCATTCTGCGCCCCTAATACCGTCCCGCACGGCATCACAGATGTTGCAGCCACAGTTGCCGTCAACGTAATTGCGATAATTCTGGTTAGTTTCCTGTTTTTCATCATTATACTCCTTCTCTTCTTTTTAGGTGCAAATCCCCCTTGCAACCTTATTTTTATTAAAAAATACAATGATGCCAGAAACAATTCTCCATTTTTCAAAATGGTTTCTTTTTTTTACTTTTTATTTCGAAAAAAACACCCGAAAATTCAGATCTGAATTTTCAGGTGCTTTTCTTTATTCATTCTCTTATTTTACTTTGATACTTTTTCCTTCATAATATAAGGTACTCTTAAAGGTTTTATATTTCTTATTGATTTTCACTTTCTTTTCAGCGACAACTTTTACGTAATATGTTTTACCTGATTTCAAAGCAGCTTTTCCATATTTTTTAATCGTAACACTTGTTTTCTTGCTGTTATAGGTACCGACTTTTTTATATCCGCTCTTTTCCTTATTGGAAACATATACCGTATAACTTGTTGCTCCTGTCACTTTATTCCAGTTTGCAGAAATTTTCTTTCCGGATGATTTTAATTTTAAATTCTTGTATGGTGCCTTTGCAAAATATAATGTGTCAGACCATGCACCATAAGCCTTTTTGTTATTATTTAAATTGACATAACCTCTTACTTTGATACGGTAAAACTGTGTTTTCTTGATCTTATTGGTAGAAATATCAAGGCGTTTAGAAGTCGTTGTATTACTTAATATTTTCTTTCCGGAATTATCATAAAGAATATATTCATATCCACTCGCGGAATTAGAAGGATTCCATTCTATATATGCAGTATTTATATATGAATAAAATACGGTATTTTCTACTCCGGTGATCTTCGTTGGTTTAACTTTTACATCATAATAGTAACTGCCAGAACCTGCATAAGCTGTAAAGCCTGTACTGCTTGTTCTTCCTGCATAAACATGTCCACAATAACGGTTGTTCTTTTTTAATCCGGTAATTTTTACATTGTTATTTTGGGAGATAACTTCTGATGCTGTACGCTGCGATGCATTATTTAAATAATAATCGATCTTATAACAGTTTGCACCGGAAGAAGCCGGCCAGGTCAATGAAATGGATGTCGTACCTGCACCACTCTGTTTTACTGAACTCGATGCAACCTGCGCTGGAGCTGTTACAACTTCAATCGCCTTCGACCACGTCACATCGGCCGGCACAGTCGAACCAGAATGTGTTGCTGATGTTCCAATCTGGACGTAATAACTCTTTCCCGCAGAAAGACCTGAAATATAGCTTTCTGATTCATCATAGTTCCGCTCGCTTTTACTGCTGTTAAAACTTGAATCATTGCTGATACGATAATAATAATAAATATCATTCTGCATAACAGCATCCCACTGTACTGTTACAGAGCTGCTGCCCGCTTTTACCTGTTTCACGCCTGCCGGTGCAGCAGTCTGTGCATTCGCATCAACTCTTCCGGCAAGAACTAATGTCAGCGCAAACAGCATAACAAATAAAATTTTTTTGTCTGTTTTCTTAACATTTTTATTCTCCTCTTTTTTATATTATTAATCTTATTTTACATCTTATATCACAGGAATACAATCCTACTTTCTTCCCAGCCTGATTTTTTCTAAAAAACTTCTTTTAAATCCGGCACGAATCATACAATCCCTGAATATATTCTTTAGACTGTACTGCATTCTCCGGCGTTGTATTTTCAAGCGTCACATGTATATACGGCTTTCTCTCCTTAATGAAACGAATAATCTTCTCATAGTTCATCTCACCTGTTCCTGCAGCGACTGACACCAGTTTCCCATCCTGCACCACAAAATCTTTCATATGGACCATTGCAATATCATCTCCAAGCAGCTCTATCGCTTCTTCTATGATCGCATCCCTGTTCTGATAATTACTGATATCCAAAAGATTGACCGGATCAAAAATGATCTGAAGATTTGGAGACGCGATCTCATCAAGCACTTTCCGCGCTCTCTTCGGATTGCATACGATATGTTTCCACACCGGCTCGATTGCAAAAATAACGCCCATTTTTTCTGCATAGGAAATCACCGGTTTCACATTCTGTATAAAAATATCCAGCGCCTCATCCGAGTGATTTTTTTCCTCAAACTTATATGCCTCGTTGACAGCACCTGTCTCTGTTCCGACTACCCCGACGCCAAGCAGTGATGCAAACCGAATATGCGCCAGATAACGGTGTGTGATCTTTGCAAGCTGTCCTTCATCTGGATTTGCAAGGTTTAAATAACATCCCAGTACGGCAATATCAAGATCGTTTTTTGCAAATATTTTTTTCAAGTACATTGCATACCCCGGAGTCAGTGCCCCATCATCCACCGGATATTCCGTGATTACTTTTGAGAGTGCCAGATGTCCGCACAAAAACCCCTGCTCCTTTGCGATTGCAAGGCGCTCCTCAAGTGGTGCTTTTTTGATATCATGTAAACGTATTCCTAACTGCATATGTTTTCCTCTTTCTGTTCTACTGCACGAAATGGTCAATTCCCTCTGTAACAAGAAGTTCTCCATCCTGTCCCTCTATTTCCACATTTTCTAATACCAGTTCTTTGATGTTGCGCGCAAAGATTCCCTTCTTTGTACACTCTTCCACACCGGAAGACATGGCAGGAACGCCGGATTTCGGATTCTTAGCATATGTCACTGTAATATTTTTCATAATGATCTGCTCAATTTTCTGTTCCGGCAGTCCATCAAAATATGCAGCTGCCACATGACAGTTTTGGGCTTTAATATCCTCAAAATCAAGTCTTAAGATTGCAGGTGTACCATCATCTACCGGCATTTTTTCACGGCTCTGGACAAACTCGGTCTTGCCGTCCGGATCACAGAAATAAAAACAGTTTATCACAAACGGCGTCATAACCTGATCCATATCGATTTTCCGGAAAATAATCTGATCTAAAACGGCATCTTTTCCCCGTCCTCTTCGTGTCTTGATTCGTAGTCCCCGGTCTGTATCGTAAAACCGGCATTCTTCCACAACCAGATTTTTGACACCGCCAGCCATCTCACTTCCGACTGTTACTGCACCATGACCATTTTCCATCAGGCATTGTCTGATATGGATATTTTCAGAAGGTGTCTTATATTTCTTTCCCATATAGATCTTACCAGACTTAACTGCTATGCAGTCATCTCCAAGTGAGAATTTCACACCGACAATATCTACATTTTTGCATGATTCAGGATCCAGACCATCCGTATTTGGCGAATCGCTTGGATTGTTGATCGTAAGTCCGTAGAATTTCAGGTTATCTGAAAAATACGGATGCAGTGTCCAGGACGGACTGTTCTTGAAAGTTACACCACAAAGTGTCACATTCTGACAATGGCTTAAGAAAAACAGACGCGGGCGGAATGCTCCTACCATGACTTTCGGATTTTTCCACCAGTTTTCTTTTGAAGCATTGCCATTTATCGTTCCTCTTCCGTAGATCAATACATTTTCTACATCCAGTCCGGTGATGATGCCGGCAAACATCGGTAATGGATTTCCTTCCCATGTTCCTAAATTATATTCACCCTGTTCATCATAACTTTCAATCATACCAGGAAATTTCGGATAGGCCGCCCTGTCTGTATCTGCGATAAGTTCTGCTCCCTTTGCAAGCTCAAGGCGCAGATTACTTTTTAAAAACAGACTGGTAATGCGATAGCTTCCCTTTGGAATAAGCACACGGCTTTCCTTCGGACAGGCTAGGATCGCTGCCTGTATAAACTTCGTATCATCCTGTTTTCCATCGCCTGTGGCACCAAAATCACGGACATTTAATGTGACAAATTCATATGCTGTAACAAACGATACCGTTCCTAGTTCGGTACCACCTGCTGTTCTTACAGAAACCTCATAGGAAGTCTGCGGTTTTAAATCAAACAATGAATTTATAACCGTATCCGTTGAAAATACCTCTTCACCGTTTAGCAGAACATGATATGTTTCTTTTGTATTGTAAATTCCACCATCTGCAATTTCAATGACCGCATTGCGGGCAGATTTCATAATCAGTTTTACTTCCATGACTCTTTTCCTCCCTATTCCGACTGTTCCATCGCAAGCAGATCATATTGTTCCATTGTTCTTGCTGTAATGTCTGACAGATATTCCGTCTGATCTGCCATGCCCGTATTTTTCAGATGCCCTGCCATTAAAACACCTGTTTCTGCATATTTTTCTTTCAGCAAAATTCCAATATTGCAGCCTTTTAATATGGCATAGGTGAGTTCCGGTGTTTCTTCTCCCTCAGCTAACGCATCCTTTAATACGCATTTATAAACTGCGGTCAAAGTCCGGTATTTTTCATAAATCTCAAAACTGATCCCATCAATCACATCCACCAGGACTGCTAAATATGCATTTCTTGCTTTTGCATCGGCAAATCCGGCTGACGCCTCATCTTCCATCCGGTCAACGATCTTATTGTACCGCTCTTTTTTCCCACATACCGTTTCATATTCCATAAAAAAAGGCATGGCATAGATATCCTCCGGCAATTCGCCCTGCGCTGCACGGATCTGTTCTGCTTTCTCCTTATATACTCCATCTCCTGTTTCTTTATAAAACATGACTGCTAGTCTTCCGAGCCGGTCTGCCTCTGATTCATTCAGAGAAGCAATCGCCTCTTCCGGCATCTGCATAAGTTTTCTGATATCTTCCTGTCTTTTTGTTTCCATTTGTCTCCCTCGTTTTTCTGATACTGACTTTTTTATGCTTCGATATCCTGATAAATAAAATTTAAAAAATCTGCATACAATTTGTGTTCTCCGGCAACCGCATAAATACCTGTCATTGCCCCGGTAAAGCGCTTACCCATATGAATTCCTTCATCGCATAGATAATAAACATTCGCAATCTCTGCTGCTATATGTTTTTCTTCCCCCTGCAGCCGGTAAGTAAAACGCCGCTTTAAATACTCTGTTTCCACTTTCAGGCTGATCTTTTTCCCTGAACAATCACATGGAAGCATCTGTCTCTCATGCAGAACATCTTTATCCCCAATATGTTCTTTTACCTGGATATAATAAGAATTTTCCCTGCAGACTGCAAGACACACCCATGTATTTTCGTCATAATAACAGACTAAACCTGCTTCCTGACCACCTGTAAGTTCCGGTATCACAAGTTCCGTTTCCGCAGTAAAACAAAACGAAGTCTGTCTCTGCAATAAAATATTTTTAGCAGCCACATCTCTGAGTGGAAAACGGCTCCCTTTGATACGGATTCCTGATGAGAGAAAACGGATTCCTTCCGGCTCCGGTGCACGTGGTGTCATCCATTTTGGGTTCCAGCCAATATCCGGCTCTTCTTCCGGCATCCACACCGGAAGGTCCGGTCTTTTCTGCAAAACAGAAGGACCTTTTAATCCATTTACGACCGGCCAGCCATCCGCTGTCCAGCTTACCGGATCAAGTGCCGTCTCCCTGCCAAGCATACTGTAACCATCTCCGATCATCCTGCCGCAGAGATATACCATATACCACTCCCCGTTCTGTGTGCAGACCGGCTTTCCATGACCACATCTCTGGATCGCTGCCCCCTCATCCATCTGCCGCATGATCGGGTTGTATGGACACGGTTCATAATTTCCCATAAGTGTCTTACTTCTCGCAACCGAAATCCTGTGCCCCATTCCGGTTCCTCCTTCTGCCAAAAACAGATAATAATAACCGTCTTTTTTCAACAGATGTGGTCCTTCCGGCGCACGTTTCTGATCTCCGTAATACAACAATTTTGCCTCAGAGATCTGCTTTGTGCAGTCATCATTCAGTTCTAAAATCCTCGCCCCACGGTTTAGCAGCATATAGTGTCTGCCATTCTCGTGAAAGATAGACGGATCAATTCCATCCTCATCAATGACCGCCGGTTTACTGTACGGTCCCTCCGGTCTATCTGAGCTTACCACGATCTGTTTACGGTACACAGTGCCTGTGTCATTCAGGCGGTAGGTTGCCGTGACATAAAATTTTCCATTATCATAAGAAATATCCGGTGCCCAGTAGCCTCTGCCGCCTTCCAGTTCATCCAGTGCCGCCCACTGTGGATCTGTGATCGCATGACCGATGATCTCCCAGTGTATCAGATCCCTCGAGTGCGAAACCGGGATACAGGGGAAAAATATGAATGATGAATTCACCATATAATAATCTTCCCCGACACGCACAATAGACGGGTCCGGGAACATTCCACAGCGTATCGGATTATGATACATCCCCTCATAAGATGCACCTGTTCGTTCTTTATAGTAAGAAAGAAGTTTCCCATCTTTTCTTTCATATGCAATCTGATACGGTGTCACACATTTACCATCTCCTGCCGTAATATCCATTCCAACTTTTTCCACAAAGTAACGGTTCATTTCCAGATTACCGGACGCCGCTGCATAATGCAGAATATTTCTATGATTTTCATCCACCGTATTCATACTTGCCCTGGAATATTCGACAATATACTTTACAATAGAAAAATCTCCAAGTTCCGCTGCATACAAAGCAAGCGGTACACCTTTTTCCGTCACATCATCAATGCAGGATGGATTTTCTGTCAGTTCACGGATCACACCATCTAAATTTTTTGCTTCTAATTCTTTTTGAAGTCCCATAATCTAATCTTCCAGTGCCTCTACATGCAGATACTCGAAATCTCCATAGCCTCCCAGTTCCTTTTCCCCGATGACATTCGCAAACAGCCCTATCTTCGCACCTACCCAGGTATGATCAGACGGTGTAAACTCTGCTCTCACTTCCGTCCAGGATGCACTATCTGTATCATCAGTCAATGAATAATAACAATGAAATACACTGCCGTTATCTCCCTCGCGCATCGCAAAGATCAGATAAACTTGTTCCTGTCCCTCCGGCAGTACCAAAAGCTGCTCTGCCTTCTCGCGCATTCCATCCTCACTGTCATAGGATTTTCCAAGGATCAGACGTTTCTGACCTCTGATTACGCGGACTGCGAGGTATGCATAGTGACCGCCCATCATGACCATTCCTGCCTGCTCCTGTTCAGACAGGGCAGAAATGTCAACACAGGCAGATGCCTCAAAATATGGGCAGACCAGTTTTTCCGTCAGCACATTCGAACACTCCCAGAGGGTCGGCTCCGCTTTTCCGGATGGATTTTTACAGTATAATCTCAAAAATCCCTTTTTCTCTTTCAAAGAATAGAAATCATCCTTCGGATTGCCAAGCCACTGCCACTGCAAGCCGATTTTTTCCGATGAAAAATCATCTCCCGCCGCAAGATAACAAGGTGTCTCTGTGATTCCTGTATTCGGCTTTTTGTGAACGATACACGGCTCTCCACAGCCATCCACTGCGTTGATCCCCATAACCGGCCAGTCATTTTCCCATGTAACCGGCTGCATATGGACGATTCGTCCGTAAAGTCCTCTGTCCTGAAAATGAATGAACCATTCATCTCCATTTACTGTATCCACCAGAGCCCCCTGATGTGGTCCATTTATGATACTGTTGCCCTGATGAAGCACATTTTTTTCTTCATAAGGCCCGTAAATATTTTTCGAACGCAAAATAACCTGCCAGCCGGTTTTTACACCGCCTGCCGGGGCAAAAATATAATAATATCCATTTTGTTTATATACTTTAGGTCCCTCAATCGTCGGCTGTGTCTTAAGTCCACAGTAGAGAATATGATCCTCCCCTGTTGCCTTTGTTCCATCCCATGACATCGGGAATATGCCAAGATGACTCTTAAATCCAATACGGCTCTTCGCATAACCATGGATGATATATGCATTTCCATCCTCATCCCAGAACGGGCAGGAATCGATCAGACCTTTTCCGGCTAACACAAGTACCGGTTTTTCCCAGGTTCCAAATGCGTCTTTTGTGCGCACCATGTAGATGCCCTCATCCGGCATTCCGTAGTAAATATAAAAATATCCCTCATGGTAACGGATCGCAGGTGCCCAGACACCCTTTGCATGCTGCGGCAGATCATAGCCCGGCTCATCGATCTTTTCGATCGCATAATTTTTCAGTTCCCAGTTTACCAGATCTTTGGATGTTAAGATCGGCAGTCCCGGCACATAGTTAAAACTGGATGCCGTCATATAATAAGTATCCCCTACGCGTATCACATCCGGATCGGAATAATCTGCAAAAAGTATCGGATTTTTATAAGTCCCATCTTCCTGATCCGATTTCCATAACAACGACATAACTTTAAAATCCTCCTATATACTGGTTATTTTTCCTGATACAAAAATGGCAAGGGATCACTCCCAAGCCACTAATAAATCACTATAGATACCGCCAAGTTCTTTTAAACCTCTCGCTATACATCCCGCGTAGACAACTGCACCCATATATTTCAGATGCGTATTGTCGGTCAGCCCGTCCATATGGGACGGATAGACACCTGCCGGCAGATGCATGTACCATTCTTTGGTTTTTTCAGCTCCAGCCTTTCGCATTTCTGCGCGGCTCATACTGTAAAGATCGATCAGCGGAACATTTAAATTTTCAGCTGTCTGTTTCATTGCCGCCACATAATCGGTATGTTCCCCGATATCTAAATGTTCCTCATCAATAAAACATCTGCGCTCAAGCGGCGTAATAAAAACCGGCCATGCTCCTTTGTTTCTTGCTGCATTTACAAATTTTTCCAGATTCACCATGTAATCGGAATATGGATCTGTATACCGCTGTGGATCATTCTTTTTCTCATCGTTATGTCCAAACTGGATAAATAGAAAATCTCCTGCGGTTATCCTGTCATAAATCGGTGTCAGTCTCGACTCATCGATAAAGCTTTTTGTACTTCTGCCGTTTTTAGCATGGTTCTCCACCCGCACCTCCGGCTTTAGGAACAGATTCATTACCTGTCCTATGCCGGTCTGCGGAAATGTAAGAATGTCATTGTATTGTACGGTAGAATCTCCAGCCCAGAAAATAGTCGCCATACAAACCTTCCTCCTTATTCTTTTACAGCTCCGATATTTACACCTTTTACAAAGTATTTCTGTAAGAACGGATATACGATCATGAATGGAATGATGATAACAATGATTGCTGCATTCTTTACTGTGTTCTCAGTTGCACCACCGTTTGCCTGCGGAAGATCACTACCCATGATGATACTTCTTAACTTCATCTGGAAGTTATAAAGGTTTGAATCTGTAATATAAAGTTTGTAATGTGTATAGTCGTTCCAGTATGTAACGGCAAACATAAGACCGATGGATGCTAATGCTGCTTTTGACATCGGAAGTACGATACGGATAAATGTCTGCATCGGAGTACATCCGTCAAGTGTTGCCGACTCAAACAGGCTGGCAGGAATACCTTCGAAGAAGTTCCTCATCAATACCAGGTTATACACGTTCAGTGCCGGGAATAAGATAACGACCCAGATGGTATTGGTTAAATGTAATGATTTTAATACGAGGTAGGTAGGGATCATACCACCCTGAAAAATCATGGTAAAAAGTAATAAGTTTGCAAATAAGTTACGTCCCGGCATATCCCACTGGATCAGTACATATGCACCAAATGTAGATAAAATCAAGGCGATGATCGTACCTGCAATCGTTGTGATTACAGAAATCATTAACGGATGGGACAGCGTCGGGTTTTTGAATACGGAAATGTATCCTGCAAGACCAAATTCCTCCGGCCATAATTTCATACCATATGCGGTTTTTAAATCGAATGAGTCAACTAATACTTTCCACATCGGGATGATAATCAGTAAACTTAAGATGATAAATATTAACCCGTTTACGATCGGGAAAACTTCTATTTTTTTCTTGCTTTTCATATCTGCTGCTCCTTCCTAGACGATTCCGCGTCCATCACGTACTTTCTTGCTTAAGTGATTGCAGAACAGTACCAGTACACAACCAACCAGAGATTTGAACAGACCAACGGCTGTCGTATAACCGTAATTTGGAATCGCACCACTGTTGAAGGTCTGATAGTAAATATAGGTTTCAAGTACGTTTGCAGTACCTAAAACAGCATCGTTCTGCATTACGAATGCGGACTCGAACAGGTTCATAACCTTTGCAAGGTTTAAGATCAAAACAGTAAGGATCGTATTCTGTAAAGCCGGGAAAGTAATATATCTCATCTTGCCCCAGCGTCCTGCACCATCCATTGCTGCAGCTTCATAAAGCTCTGTATTTATTCCGGCAAGCGTTGCCATAAAGATAACGGTCTGCCAGCCGGTTTCTTTCCAAATATTAATGATATAGTACGCAAGTCTCCACCATTTTGAATCCCCCAGGAAATAAATTCCGGAGTCAATCACACCAGCATTGATAAGAAATGTATTTACAAGACCTTCTGCTGTCGGTGCTAAGATCAAAGTAAAGACAGATGCGGTAACTACCCATGACATAAAGTGTGGCAGATAAATAATTGTCTGCACGATCTTTTTAAAATGAATATTTGCGATCTCATTCAAAAAAATAGAAACAATAACAGCAGCTGCTGTTGTCAAAAACAATTTGATAATACTAATCTGTAAGGTATTCCAGAATGCCGTCCAGAAATTTGGCATGGAAAACATTTTCTGAAAATTTTTGAGACCAACAAAACTTGCCTCTTTGATTCCGTTATAATCGGTAAATGCAAAACGGATTCCAAGCATTGGCAAATAAAAGAATATTAATGCAAAAATTAATACAGGAAGAAACATCAGATAGAATCCTCTGTATTTATAGATTTTTGCTGCCAGGTGGTTCTTCTTTCCACCGGTTGTAGCCGTTACGGCTGATTTTTCATTACTTTTTCTCATATCTGTTCTTCCTTTTCAATCAAACATGAATTTGTGATCCATGATCGGTGCCGGCTGCAGATATCCGCAGCCAATACACCAATCATAGTTCTTAGTTCCGTTTACCGGAAAGTTTTATTATTTGTTTAAAGAATCAACGATTGCCTGTGACCACTCTGCACCGTGATTTGACTCAAACTGTGCATATGCATCATCAACAGTAATCTCACCCATAACAACTTTTGCGATCAGCTCGTTCTTTAATGTTGTTAAATCACCGTTGTACTCGCTCATCTCATCTGTTGTAGGAACAAGATCAGCAGCTTTGCAGTTATCATTGAATAACTGCGCAGACTCTTTTGCTTCTGCTGCTACAGATTCTTCCTGAGGATCGTTAGCAAGCTCAACTAAAGCAAGCATTGGATCGATGTGAGCTTTGGTGTACTGTGTACCCTCTTTCTCACGGTTCTCTAACATATGGAATTCACCATCAGCATAAGTTTTCTCGTTCTCTGTTCCAGCAAATAATGTCTCTGCTGCTGTTGACCAGTGAACACCTTCTACACCGTATGTCCATAAGAACTGAACATCTCCGCCATCCTGCATCGGCTCGATGAAATATTTGAATACGCCTTCCGGATTCTCGCATGCAGATGTGATGCACCATACTGGTGGAACACGGTCAAGATACTGACCTACTTCAGCGATCGGAGGTAATGCTACTAACTCACCATCTTTGCCGTTTGCTTCAAGGTTTGTCTTTAAGTTGGTTGCCCAGGTACCTGCCCAGTAAGTAAATACACCAAAGCTGTCATCATAGAATTTGTTACGGCAGTCAGATGTACCATTTGTTAATGTGGTAGGATCAATCACGCCCTCTTTGTAGGCAGCTGCCATTCTCTCAAGTGCGCTCTTCATAGAGTCATCTGTGAATCCGTCTTTCCATGTTCCGTCTTCTGCTTTATAGAAGCTTGGATTTGCATCCTGATAGAACTCCGGTAAGTAGTTTGTATATGGAGCCTCTGTTCCGATGAAACCGGCAGCAGATACACCGTAGGTATCTCCGTTTACACCATTTCCATCCGGGTCACCGGTTGTAAATGCTTCGAGCATTGCAAGATACTCATCATAGTTTGTCGGAACATCAAGTCCGCAGTTGTCTAACCATGCTTTCTTAACATATGTAACACATCCGTTACCACGAGCTGCAGGCATACCGTATAACTTACCATCAAGTCTTACACCATCGATAACTCCTGTGCTGCCGTATGCATCCTGTCTTGTTTTTAAATCAGAAGATGCATAAGCGTCTGTCATATCCCACAGAACTCCCTGCTCTGCATAACCTGCATAATAGGTTGAAGATAAGATCATAACATCTGGCCAGTCACCACTTGCAACTGTCTGTCCTACTACATCATAGTAAGCATCATGATCCGGCTGGATCACATTGATCTTCATTCCAAGAAGATCCTCTAATTTGGCAATGAACTCTGCCTGTCCGTTTTCCTGTGTGAAAACAGTTCCATCTACCATAATGGTGATTTCTTCTGGTTTCTCAACATCAGAATCGGTTGCTGCTGCATCTGCGGAAGCATCACCGCTTTCTGTGGTTGCTTCATTATTAGTAGAAGCATTTGAATTTGTTGTTCCTGCGTTACCAGTATTGCTGGAACCGCATCCTGCCATACCAGCTACCATAGCGGCAGCCATAAGGACTGATACTACCTTCTTTTTCATAAGAACCTCCTTATTAGGAAAAATTTGTTTCGACACTGCTCTGATGTAAGTGCTTTCATGTCTTGCTCATACATTACCATCTTATGGGATTTTCAGCAAGAAACAATATTTGACAGGGGGTACAAAATTTGTTTTTGTGCCTCGCAACCCATTGATTTTACTGGTTTTTTCGGTTTCTGTTGTAATTTTCCCATATTATGATAAAATAAAAAAAGTACGATTAAAATACATCCAAAAAGGACATTTATCACCTATGAGAATAAATTTGAATCACACATCAGATACCACAGCAAAAAATGAATCCACTACTTTTCTTATGATTCGCTTTGCTGTCACATACAGTGTCTTTTTACTTATCATTTTACTTCTGATGGTATATCTCCACCGCGTTTCAACAACACGTTCCGAACAGGATTTCTGGGATCAGGATCAGTCTACCTTTGAAAGCGCTGTATCTCTTTTAGATAATAATTTTACCACCATGGACTCTATTACCAGACAGCTCAGTATGAATACAAAACTATACCGTCTTGCTACCATGACGTCCACTGACGATAATGATTTCTACTTGTCCGGTCTTGCCATGAAGCAGTCTCTTGCTTCTTATATGTATTCCTACAATGAACTTCCATTTAGTACATATTTTGTTTATCTGAGAAACAGTGGCTATATTATCAGTGTAAACACTTTCAATTCAGAACAGCTCTATTATATAAGAAACTATTTATCTTCCGGGGCTAATTTTAATGAATGGCATGATCTGCTTAACAATAATCTTACAAAAGATGCCGCGATTTATCCTCTTTCTGATTTTATGCTTCCGGAAAGTGATAACGCTTATCTTTATGTTTTGAATATGGATGTTCTGACCTACAAAGATATTCCTGCCACTGTGGCATTTCATATCAGTGAACAGACTTTTCGCAAAATTTTCAATGGTGTCTCATTAGGTGATACCGGTTACATTCTTGCAGTTGATGATCAAAACCAGCCGGTATTTTCCCTTTGTGGAGATGAGTTTCAGTCTTCTGAGGACAATTTATCCACGCTTGCAGAATCTGTATTATCCTTATCTTACGATGGCAATAATACCTGTATTCACGACGACACCCATATCATGCGAATGGCTTCAAAAACAAATGACTGGACTTTTTATCTGGTACAGCCGGAATCTATTTATCCGTCCGACTATCAGATTATTTTCCTGTTCATCCTTTTTGCAGCAGTTGTCGGTGGACTTATCATGATATTTATTTTAGTCCGTAACAATATGCGCCCGATTCTTCACTTAGACGGTCAGCTTAAGGAAACACTGCACGCAAATACGCAGCTGATCGAGGAAGCCGCTGCGATCCGTCCAGTTTTATATGACAATTATTTAAGACAGCTGATGAGTGGTGTTATTACTACCCCTGATGAATTTGCATTTATCCGGAATTATCTGCATTTAGAGGATTCCTCGCTTCACTATTATGTTTTATATGGTGTAACTTATGAAAATGATCCTACCATTGATACTTTTCCGAATGAAAATACAGCTTCCGATAGTTCTGAAAACGCAAAAGATATCATAACAAATCTCTTAGCAAGATATTTTTCCTACGAGAACAATTTATATCTTTGTTCGCCAAAGAAACATATTTACACTTTACTGATTCCTTTTCATGAAAAACCAGACGAAATGCTGATCTCTCTTCAGGAAAAGGTTTTAAAATTTCACAGTGAGCTGTTAGAAGAATATTCAATCTGGTTTTTTGCCGGAATAGGTCTTTCCTGTTCCTTTACCAACATCTGGGAATCCTACCAGCAGGCGAAAGATGCAGCCGGCTATACCAGCAAGAACTATATTTTCCTTCCATATGAAATGTTGAAAAAAGATTCGCATGTTTATTACTATCCGGCAGAATTTTCAACCCGTCTGATCCGCTCCATTACCGGAGGCAATAAGACGCAGGTGATCGAGATTTTTAACCTGATCCATCAGGAAAATATTGAAGAACGTTCCCTTCCGTTCCAGTTATTGCGTTTTTTACTTACCGACATCCGCAATACCTTATTGAAAGCTCGATTTACCTACACCGGAGAAATTACCCCGGAGATCATGGAAATCGACACCCTGCTTTCACAGGATGAGCTTACTTTCCGTCTCTGTGAAGATATCAGCATCAGGCTGTGTGATTTCTTTGCATCAAAGTCAGAGAAAAATAACCTGATCGACAGTATTGTAACTTATATCCGTGAAAATTATAAAAATCCGGCTCTCTGTTTAAGTAAGATATCTGATGAGTTTCATATATCAGAAAGTTATTTTTCTCATATGTTTAAGGAAAATATGAACGTAAACTTTTCCGTTTATCTGGAAGATCTGCGCCTTACAGAAGCAGCCCATCTGATTGAAAAAGGTGAATCCGGCATCAATGAGATTGCATTGGAAGTTGGATATAATAACCAGACTTCTTTCCGGCGTGCATTTAAGAAAAAATTTGGCGTTACACCGAGCAGTTTCGGTGTTCAGTCTTAAATTAAAAACAATAACAGCGTAAATTAACGCAGAAATGGAGTATACAATGTTTGATTTCAAAAAAGATTCTCCAGAAAGTGTTGGCATCCCTTCCAGATGCCTTCTTAAATTTCTGGAACGTTTACAGAAAAAACAGATTCCCATGCACAGTTTTCTTCTGATGCGGCATGATACCCTGATTGCTGAAGGCTATTATGCTCCCTACCAAAAAGATACCCTGCATCGCATGTTTTCCATCAGTAAAAGTTTTACTTCCATTGCGATCGGTCTGTTAGAAGCAGAGGGAAAATTATCTCTCGATGATCCCATTGTCAGATATTTTCCGGATAAAGTTCCATCTAATGTACATCCATGGATCGCAGAAATGACGATCCGCGACATGCTCATGATGCGTACCTGTCATGCATCCACAACTTATAAAGTCAATATGAAAAATGACTGGGTAGAAAGTTTCTTTACAGTACCGCCAACTCATCCGTCAGGAAAGCTCTTTCATTATGACACTTCCTCTGCACATACACTCTGTGCACTCGTAGAACGGCTTTCCGGAATGCCAATGCTCGATTACCTGAAACAAAAACTGTCCGTTCTGGAATTATCAAGCGAGTCCTATATGTTGACCGATCCATTTGGTATCTCCATGGGTGGCAGTGGTCTTGTTGCACTTCCATCTGACCTTTTAAAATTCGGTTATCTTTTAGCTCATAATGGAAACATTAACGGGAAACAGCTCGTTCCAGCTTCTTATATCAAAACAGCTGCCTCATATCTCTCCGATACCCGCATGACAGCACCTCTCCCAAGTGAAGCCTGTGGCTATGGATACCAGATCTGGCGCAGTGAAAAGAATGGTTTTGTCTGCTACGGCATGGGTGGCCAGTTCATCCATTACCTTCCGGATTATGATCTGCTTTTTGTTACCACCGCAGATACACAGGGAATTTCCGGCGGTAATCAGTTGATTTATGATGCTCTGTATGACGAGATTCTTCCTTATATACAGGCAAATCCACTCCCGGAGGATCAAAAATCGCATACAGAGCTTCTTTCTGCGCTCTCTTCCCTTGCGATTTCACCTCTGGACAACGGATCAAGCACAGCTCCCGCTGTTTCGCATATCTTAGGAAAGCGATATGTGTTTGAAAAAAATGACGGTGAGTTTACGGATTTTAAGGCTGTTTTTTCAAATAATGAGGGATGTTTTACGTTTACACTGCATGATCAGATATGTTCGATCCATTTTGGTTTCGGAAAACTTGTCTGCGGACAGTTTCCAATCTATGATCAGAAATATGCCGCCAGCGGTATCTGGGTATCGGAGAATACTTTGTATGTGCGGGCGCATATTATGGATGCATTTGTGGGAAGTGTCCATTTTGAGATGGTGTTTGGGGAATCTGATGTGACAGTGTTTATGAAGAAACAGGAAGAAAGTTTGTTTGGGGAGTTTCAGGGACATCTGTTCGGGACGATTGGCTAGCTAGAACTGCAGGTAAAACTATGTTATACCTATATTTTCTTAATAAGATTCGGGTGTCAAAAGGTGATTCTCAACTTAGCGGCTGGCAGATTTCACAAATCCGTAACTAATTTTGTGACTTTGGGAAAAAATTAGGAAATCTTGTTTTACCGGTTCATAACGCAGTGTTGCGTTGCCATGGATGGCAACACAAGTCTTAATTCTCAATGGTAAAATAGAGTTAGTAATTTGATTTTTATGAGGTGATTGATTTGGACGTGAACTCTTTATCACAAAAGTTTTATGTACGTAAATTAGACGAAAATGACCTGGATATTATTTTTGATTTGTGTTGTGGGAATCCTGTTTTTTATCAATATCATCCTCCCTTTGTCACAAAAGAAAGTATATTAAAAGACATTAAAGCACTACCATCAGGAAAAAGTTATGATAATAAATTCTACGTTGGTTTTTTTGAAAAGGAATCTTTAATTGCTATTTAATGCTTTCTGGTCAAAAAATAACTTTCACGTTATCAACGAGGGAAAATATATTCTTATGGAGCGAAAAATATAAATTATCGCTTTTAAAAGCCAGCATATCTCACCACAAAACTTCCGGCTCAAGTGCACTAAGGCTCGCCGACAGTGCACCGGAACCGGCAATTTTATGGTTCCGATGCACGCCCCAAGGCTCAGCCAACACCAAAGTGATGCTAACTATAAGCTGCCATTTTTACTGTGGCTGTTTACCAATATAAGCTAAAATACCACCGTCTACATACAGCACATGACCATTTACAAAGTTAGATGCATCAGATGCAAGGAATACAGCCGGTCCCTGTAAGTCTTCTGCATTTCCCCATCTTGCAGCCGGAGTTTTTGCAATAATGAACTGGTCAAACGGATGTCTGGAACCATCTGGCTGGATCTCACGAAGAGGTGCAGTCTGAGGTGTTGCGATATAACCAGGTCCGATACCGTTACACTGGATATTGAATTCACCATACTCAGATGCAATATTCTTTGTTAACATTTTTAATCCACCCTTTGCAGCAGCGTAAGCGGAAACAGTCTCACGACCAAGTTCACTCATCATAGAGCAGATGTTGATGATCTTTCCGTGACCTTTTTTGATCATAGACGGGATCACTGCTTTTGATACGATAAACGGTGCATTTAAGTCAACGTCGATTACCTGTCTGAATTCTGCCGCTGACATATCGCACATCGGGATACGTTTGATGATACCTGCATTATTTACAAGAATATCGATCACACCAACTTCTTCTTCTACTTTCTTAATGAAAGCGTTTACCTGCTCCTCATTTGTAACATCACATACATAACCATGAGCTTTAATACCTTTTTCTGCATATGCAGCTAATCCTTTATCAACCAGCTCCTGTTTGATATCATTAAATACGATGGTTGCGCCAGCCTCTGCATAAGCAGATGCGATTGCAAATCCGATACCATAAGATGCGCCTGTTACTAATGCAATTTTGCCCTCTAATGAGAAATTGTTTAAAAATGACATATTTCTATCTCCTTTTTTGTGTTATGTTTAAGATTCTATAAATAAGAATCCAGTTTCTGCGTTTTCTGCCCAATATTTCTGAAATGACAAATTGAATCCTGTGCAAATATTCTGTTGTCTAAATTATTAAACATGTGACACAATGATTACATGTTTTTGTGAATATTCATTTTATTGTCTATTGCCAGTATGTCATCTCTACAGAGTGACTCCCTGTTTAAAAATTGCCATATCATGGAATCCTGCTTCTTCACTGCGTACTTTCTTACCGGATGCAACATCGATCACATAGTCAAATAATTTCTGACCTGTTTCTTCTAACTCTGCATCTTCCACAAGAACACCCGCATTGAAATCGATCCAGTTCTTTTTCTTTCCGGCAAGAGTACTGTTGCTGGAAATCTTTACTGTTGGAACCGGGGATGCAAACGGTGTTCCGCGTCCGGTCGTAAACAGTACAATATGTGCACCGCTGGCTGCTAATGCAGTTGCAGCAACAAGGTCATTGCCCGGTGCGCTGAGAAGATTTAATCCCGATGTATGTACGCGCTCGCCGTAGGAAAGAACGCCTTTTACTGCAGCACTTCCTGATTTCTGCGTACATCCCAAAGACTTATCCTCTAAAGTTGAAATACCGCCTTTTTTATTTCCCGGTGACGGATTTTCATAAATCGTCTGATGATTATCTTTAAAATACTGTTTAAAATCATTGATCAGATCTACGGTCTGATGGAACAGTTCTTCATTTTCACAGCGGTTCATCAGCAATGTTTCTGCACCAAACATCTCTGGCACCTCTGTCAGGATCGTCGTTCCACCTTTTCCGATTAAAATATCAGAAAACTTACCAACCAGCGGATTTGCTGTAATTCCGGAGAATCCATCACTTCCACCGCACTTCATGCCAATGATGAGTTTGGATGCACTGATCGGCTCACGGGAAAATCCAGCAGCATAATCGATCAGTTCTTCTAAGAGTTTTTCGCCCTCTTCCATCTCATCTTCACATTCCTGGCAGACTAAAAATTTCACACGGTTCTCATCATAATCACCAATGTATTTCTTCAGTTCACCAATATTACTGTTTTCACATCCAAGTCCAAGTACTAAAACACCACCTGCGTTCGGATGCTTTACGAGATCTGCAAGGATTGTTCTGGTGTGTTCCTGGTCATCTCCCATCTGGGAACATCCATATGGATGAGGAAATGCAATGACTTCCTCCACAGAACCATGAACCTTTGTATTAGCACGTTTTGCCATCGCTGTTGCAATGTTGTTCACACAGCCGACCGTCGGTATGATCCAGACTTCATTACGCACACCGACGCTTCCATCCGGACGTGAAAATCCCATAAAAGTACGATCCTCTGTCTTTTTTTCCTCTGTTTTTACCGGCTCATAGGTATAGGTAAGCAGATCACCAAGAGCAGTTTTGATATTATGTACATGCACCCACTGACCGGCTTTGATATCCTCTTTTGCATTTCCGATACGGAAACCATATTTAATCACATCGCCGCCCTGCGGAATATCACTGATCGCCATCTTATGACCGGCAGGGATCGTCTCAGCCGCTGTAAATTCTTTTCCATCAACAGCGACTTTTTCTCCCTCCGCAATTTCCTTTATGGCAACAATGACATTATCATTTTCATTGATTTTGATAAAATCTTTCATAAGTATTCTCCTGCTTATGCGTTAAAAGTTTTTTCCATTGCTGCTCTCATTCCAAGTGCACGGATATCTTCCATGTAACCAGTTACAGCCTCTTCCACTCCTGCTAATTTTGTAAGGTCCTCACCCCAGAAATGCTCATTGGATAATACTGCATGTGTATATTCTGCTGCATCTTTTGAACTGTTTTCTGCAAAGAACTCTAATACCGCTGCGTCATCTAAGATCTGATACTCAGCACCATCACGATGTCCGATCAATGCTTTGTCGCGAATCTCTGTACCTGTATAGAATGCCATCAGGGCAGCCAGTGAAAATGTCAGGTGTGTCGGAAGTTTTCCTTCGTTCTTAATGTACTCTAAGAAGCTCGGCATACATCTTGCGCGCCATTTTGAAACAGAGTTCAGGGAAATGGATAATAATGCATGTTTTACATATGGGTTGTTAAATCTTGTAATAACTGCCTCTGCAAAATCGATCAGATCCTGTTTCGGAAGTGTTAATGTAGGAATAACTTCATCAAAGATCGTTGCTTTCATAAAGTTGAAGATCAATTCATCCTGCATGGACTCTAACACGATATCATTACCACAGAGATAAGATGCCAGTACAAAAGAAGTATGGGCACCATTTAAGATACGTACTTTTCTCTGTTTATAAGGTTTCTGATTGTCAGTAAAGATAACCGGGAGTCCTGCATCCGGAAGTGCAAATTCTTTGCTGATATCTTTTGCACTCTCGATAACCCAGAGAGCAAATGGTTCACCTGTTACAATCAGGTTATCCTGATATCCGAACTCTTTGCAAAGTTCCTCAGCCTCATCTCTTGGGTAACCGGTTACAATACGGTCAACTAATGTGGATGTAAATACACATGCCTCATCTAACCATTTCTTAAATCCTTCTTCTAAATTCCAGAGTACTGCAAGTTTCTCTACACACTCTTTTAAATGGATACCATTATCATCGATCAGCTCAACCGGAAGCATCACAAGACCTTTGTCCATTGCTCCGTTAAAATGTTTATATCTTTCATATAAGAATTTGGTCAATTTACCCGGATAGCTCTTCGGCGGCTCCATCTCTAATCTGTCTGTATCATCATAAACGATACCTGCCTCTGTTGTATTAGAAACAATGTAACGTAAGCTGTCAAGTTTTGCATAATCTGCATATTTCTGATATTCACCATAAGCATCTACTGCATCTGCAACGCTGGTTACGATACGGTTAATACGCTTCGGCTCTCCATCCACGATTCCTCTTAACTGTACTGTATACTGGCACTCCTGATCGTGAAATCTGTCAAGACTTCCGAACTCAATCGGTTTTACAAGTACGATGTCTCCGTTAAATTTTCCCTGCTCATTTGCAATGTCGATCATGTAGTCAACAAACGCACGAAGGAAATTTCCTTCTCCAAACTGTAATACTTTAACTGGTCTTTCTACTTTTCCTGTTTTTTTTCTGTTTAATAAATCCATGATTTCCTCCTGATTATCAGATCATTACTGCACCTTGTCATTTTGTAAGCGTTTACAATTTGTATTCTTACACCTTTTTACCGTTTCGTCAATATGTAATTTTGCACAATTTAGTGATTTTTATTATTTTTCTTTAAAATCGTCACTTTTTCTTCTACATTTTTTCTATATTTTACAAAATCTGATATTGCTTTCTTTTTTTTGTTATTGTATAATCAGACCAGTAGCAATGAAACTGCTTTCATTTTCTTTTACATTTCTTTATAAGATGTAATACAGGAAGCGATTTTAACATATTAAAGGGATTTTATTTATGACAATATACGACATTTCGAAAAAAGCCGGTGTATCCATCGCGACTGTTTCCCGTGTATTAAACGGCAGCGACAAAGTCCGACCTTCTACAAAGAAAAAAGTCATGGATATCATTGAAAAATATGATTATACACCAAACGCTTTTGCACGCGGCATGGGACTTCACTCCCTGCAGACGATCGGTATTCTCTGTGCAGATTCCTCTGATCTTTTTCTTGCAAAGGCGGTTTATTATTTAGAACAGGAACTGCAGGCAAATGGTTATGAGTCACTGCTCTGCTGTACCGGTTATAATTTAGAGATCAAACAGAATTACCTGAATTTGATCCTTTCCAAAAAAGTAGACAGTATCATTCTTGTCGGTTCTAACTTCATCGGTACTACCGAAGATGAAAACCAGTACATTAAGGATATTTCCTCACAGGTACCGATCATGCTGTTAAACGCTTCTTTCGATTATCCAAACGTTTACAGCACTTTATGTGATGACTATACGACCATGTTTGAGGCAACAGAATCTATGTTGGATTCCGGGATTGCCGATCCAGTCTATATTTATAATTCCATTTCATACAGTGGTCGCAAAAAATTAAACGGTTTCAAAGATGCTTTAAAAAAACATGGCATCTCTGATATAGAAAACAGAATCCACAAATACGACGGAGATTCCCAGCAGTTTAACGAAATTGCTGACTTTATGGATCAGGTTGCAAAAGAGGCCCCTCCTTTTCATGGAGTGATCGCTGCCGACGATGTACTCGCCGTCGGTGTAGTCAAATATGCGCAGCGCAATCATATTTCCGTACCCGATGATCTATCCATCATGGGGTATAACAATTCCATGCTGACAACCTGCTGTATTCCGGAACTTACTTCCGTGGACAACCGCCTGGAAACACAGACACATCAGTTAGTGCAGACCTTAGTGGGAGTTCTTTCTGGTGAAGAAATGCCGAAAAAATCTATTTTTTCCGGCAAATTAATTAAACGTGGAACTACCTTATTCTAAAACAAACATAATGGAGGAAAAACAATGAAACAATTTATGGACGAAAACTTCTTGCTTCAGAGCGAGACCGCACAGAAACTTTACCATTCTTACGCAGCAGATGCGCCGATCTTAGATTACCACTGCCACATCAATCCGCAGGAAATCTATGAAGACCGCCAGTTTGAGAATATTACCCAGGTATGGTTAGGCGGCGATCATTACAAATGGCGCTTTATGCGTTCCTGTGGTGTAGACGAGAAATATATCACCGGCGATGCCTCTGACAAGGAAAAATTCTTAAAATGGGCAGAAGTTCTCGGAAAAGCCATCGGTAACCCGCTCTTCCACTGGAGTCATCTGGAGTTAAAAAAATATTTCGGCTACAATGGTGTTTTAAATAAGAAAACCGCTGAGGAAGTATGGGAATTATGTAATAAGAGACTTGCAGAGAAAGATATGTCTGTCCGCAACATTATCAGACAATCCAATGTTACATTAATCTGCACCACAGATGATCCTGTTGATTCCTTAGAGTGGCATAAAAAAATCGCTGAGGATGATTCCTTTGATGTACAGGTACTTCCTGCATGGCGTCCTGACAAGGCAATGAACATTGAAAAAGTTACTTATTTAGATTATATCTCCCAGTTATCTGAAGTTTCCGGCATCAATGTAGATACGTTTGCGGCTTTAAAGAAAGCTCTTTCAAACCGCATGGATTTCTTTGCTTCCATGGGATGCAGCGTATCTGACCATGCTCTGGAATATGTAATGTATGCTCCTGCTTCTGATGATGAGATCGAGGCTATTTTTGCAAAACGTCTTTCCGGCGAAGGTGTTACACGCGCAGAAGAATTAAAATTCAAAACCGCATTTATGTTATTTGTCGGCACAGAATATACAAAACGCAACTGGGTAATGCAGCTTCATTATGGATGCAAACGTGACAACAATACTCCGATGTTTGACCGCCTTGGACCGGATACCGGTTATGACTGCATCAACAACTATGCTCCGTCTTCCGAAATGGCAGATTTCTTAAACTCTTTAAATAAGAATGGCAATCTTCCAAAGACAATCATTTACAGCTTAAACCCGAACGATAATCAGGCAATCGGCACTATCTTAGGATGCTTCCAGGATTCCACCGCTGTTGCAAAGATCCAACAGGGTTCCGCATGGTGGTTCAACGATCACAAGACCGGTATGCAGGATCAGATGATCTCCCTTGCAAACCTCGGAAATCTTTCCGGTTTTGTCGGCATGCTGACTGACTCAAGAAGTTTCTTATCCTATACACGCCATGATTACTTCCGCAGAATCCTCTGCAACCTCATTGGTGAGTGGGTAGAAAACGGTGAGTTCCCGGCAGATTATGATACATTAGAGGAGATTATCAAAGGTATCTGCTACAACAACTCCGTAAATTATTTCGGATTCAATTTAAAAACCTGTTAATCAGAAAGCCAATCTGTTATGCGCACCGAAATGCGCAGGAAAGGAACATTTTATGGAACTTCGTACTGCAGCATCTCCAAGAGATGTCAAACATTACACAACCGAACGTTTAAGAGAGGAATTTTTAATTGACGACCTGTTTCAGCCGGAAATCATCAAACTTGTATACAGCCATATCGACCGTATCATCACAGGATCTGCTGTTCCGGTAAAAGAGACTTTAAAATTAACCGCCGGCGATGAGCTGCGTGCACAGTATTTCTGCGAACGCCGTGAGCTCGGTGTGATCAATATCGGTGGTGCCGGTGTGATCACGATCGATGGAAAAGAATACAAAGTTGCCCATAAAGAAGGCATGTATATCGGCATGGGTTCAAAGGATATTTCTTTTGCAAGTGAAAACGCAGATTCCCCTGCAAAATTTTACTTAAACAGCGCTCCTGCCCATATGACTTATCCTACCGTACTGATCAAACCGGAGGGTACACCGGAAGACGGTGTTGTCATTGTAAAGGACTGTAACAAAGTTGAGCTCGGTTCTTTAGAGACAGCCAACCACAGAACGATCTGCAAATATATTCTTCCGGGACAGGTAGAAAGCTGTCAGCTTGAAATGGGTATGACAAAACTTGAACCGGGCAGCGTATGGAACACAATGCCATGCCACACACATGACAGACGTATGGAAGTTTATCTGTACTTTGATATGCCAAAAGATGCACTTGTAATGCATTACATGGGCGAACCGACCGAGACAAGACACATCGTTATGCGCAACGAACAGGCTGTTATCTCTCCGAGCTGGTCCATTCACTCCGGATGCGGTACACAGGCATACACTTTCATCTGGGGAATGGTTGGCGAGAATCAGGACTTTGATGATATGGATGATGTTGCAATGAAAGATTTAATGTAATAACCTATCGTATATTTACAGATATACATTTTTAAGAACCAGATATAATGCCGGAATACGGACGTACTGCCAGTATTCCGGCAAAACAATATACCAGCAGTACAGAAATGAGGATATTCATGAAAATTGCATTAATCAACGAAAACAGCCAGGCAGCAAAAAATGAAATGATCTGTGCTACTTTAAAATCTGTCGTAGAACCAATGGGACATGAGGTATTCAACTACGGCATGTATTCTGCAGAAGATACACACCAGCTTACTTATGTGCAGAATGGTATTCTTGCAGCAGTTTTATTAAACTCCGGTGCCGCTGATTTTGTCATCACAGGCTGCGGAACCGGCGAGGGCGCTATGCTTGCATGCAACGCTTTCCCACAGGTACTCTGCGGACATATCGAGTCCCCACTTGACGCTTATCTGTTCTCACAGGTCAATGACGGAAACTGCATTGCTCTCCCATTCGCCGAGAATTTTGGCTGGGGTGGAGAATTAAATCTTACCTATATCTTTGAAAAACTGTTCTGTGCTCCGGGTGGCGGCGGATATCCAAAGGAACGTGTCGTACCGGAACAGCGCAATAAAAAAATCTTAGACGAGGTTAAAAAAGTAACTCATCGTGATCTTGTATCTATTTTAAAAGAACTTGACCGCGACCTTGTCATTGGCGCTTTAAGTGGCGATCATTTCAGCGAGTATTTCTTTGCAAACTGTAAAGACGAAGCAATCGCTGCCTGCGTAAAGGAACTGATCGGCTAGCAATCATCACAGCAGAACAGATAATACCCTGCCAGCATACATAAAATCATGAGAACAAACCCACAGAAACGGTTGTGAATCACGATCATCACAAGCATTCCCATTGCAAAGCAAAACAGTGCGAATCCAAGCATCCGTTTCATGGCAGACTCCAATAAAGAAACGCATATATTACTGATAATATATGCGTTTCTTCTTGTTTTTTATACTGTTTTAAAAACTTTTTATGACCATCCACCATTTATGAAACATGAAACCTGTGATTCCTATTTATTCACAGAATCCTTTAAGATATCTTCCATCTCTTTTCCAGCTGCTGCCTTTGCAGCAGCATCTGTCTGATTCTCAGTAACATTCTCAGAAGATGCATCATTTTTTGAAGTAAATTTGTTTACAAAATCCGGCACCATATCAAGCACTTTTGTGATTCCGTCCTGATTCTTAATATTTACCAGTTTGGTTGTACCATTCTGGATCACAAGAACTGCGCTTGGCATGATCTTTCCACCCATACCACCGGCACCGTTATTTTTCTTTTCCTGTGAAAAAGCACCAGCTGCAACACCAAACGAAACATCAACCAGTGGAAGAATGATCGTATCCCCAATATGGATCGCATCCCCTACTACCGTCTTGGTTGTGATAAAACTGTCCATCCCTTTAAATAAAGATTCTACTGTTGTATGAAAACTATTGTCTGCCATAATGAAACCCTGCCTTTCTTTCTGCTATTTTATTTAAAAACTTTCTTTATCAAATTCCGGATATCACGCTCTTTTAACAGGCGGATACCGGATATAAGTACATGTATCAGACGTATATGTCCTTTTACGAAAAAAGTACCTTCCACATACGCTTTATCTGCTTCAAAATCCGGATAGATTCCAACATCATATTGATAAACTGCCGGAAACATTGCGAGGACTCCAAGTGCCTGTCCAGTCGCTGATGGTTCCCATAATGCAAAATTCAATTCTGTATTGATCTTTCGAAAGCGAGAATGTTTCAACAGATATTTAATCTCTCTCCAAACTACAGAAACACTATTACGGTTATGTTCATCGGTCAATACATCTTTTATCTTTCCTGCCCGGTCGGACAGATTTTCCCATTTTCTACGAACACCTTTGATTTTCTCAATGGCACTGTGAAATTTACCGGTTATCTTCTGTCCAGGCGATATCTTTCCAGAAGATGTCTTTTCTGTATTTCTTTGTGCTGCGGAATCCAGCTCCGTTGTCTGTGTGTCATCTTTTGAGTCTTTCTGTTGCAACTCTGCTGTATTTTTCGATTCAGCATCCTGCTGTTGCTTTTTTATATCTGAAAAAATTCCGTTTTCATCCTCTGTTTTTTTCTCATGAACTGCCACGTCTGTGCTGTCTGCAATCGTTTCTTCCGCTTCGTCCTCCATTTTCTCACCCAGAGAAATATTCCTTCCAAACAACTTCAGCTTATAAGAAAGTCCTTCTTCATTATAGGAATACATAAAGGATAAAATATGAAGCATCCAGTGTACTTTTCCCTCTATCCGGACATTTTCTTCAATGATTCCCTCCATCCGGTAACGAACCGGCACCAAAAGCACGAGAAGAACGATCAGTAGAAAAAACGTAAGCAGTGTCAGCAGAATCCATCCGATTATTTTTAATATGAGCAATACAACCGACATTTCAAGCTCCTTAACCCTGTTTTTCTGCAAGATATGTGCGGACGGCAAATGTACCTGTGCTACGGTACACCTCATCTATAATGGATGCTGCGACCTCAACTGCTTCATCGTAACCCTTTGCCAATCCCACGATTACCATATCTTTTTTAGGATATTCCTTTTGCATCAGTTCATATGATGGTATGATATCAAGCAGATTCTGTCTGTTAGAGGCCAATGTGATCACATAAATCCCGATCTGTCCGGCATTGTGCATAATCTTCCACTTGACTTTCTTTGTCTTATGTACAATACTCTCCCCCACATACAAATCCTTATACCATATCATACATCCTGCTCCATCTTTCTGATGTGTTTTGTTTATTCATACCTGTGGCTGCCCCACAGATTATTCTTCTTTAATTCCTGATATTCCTCATACGCTCTCTCTAACATCTGTTTCTCATTCGGAAACTTCAAAAGATGATACGCCTCATGGTATTTGTAATAACCGGAATCGACAAAATACTCTTCACGCTGCGGTTTGCTGTAATAACTGTCTGCCATCATCAGATACCAGTGCACCGTCTTCTCTACAACATCCTCCGGTACTGTAAATGAATACTGGCTTTTTCCGATATATTTCATCAGAGTCGCTTTCACACCAGTCTCTTCATATACTTCCCTCATCGCTGTATCTTTATATTCTTCTCCTGCTTCCACAGTTCCTTTTGGAAGTACCCATCCCTCGTATTTATTTTTGTAATTTTTGTACAAGAGCAATATTTTGCCGCGAAATATTACCACACCACCACAACTTGTTGCCTCGATCATCGCAATACCTCCTGATGTGGTCTTTTATAATACTATCATGTTTATAAGTATAATACTTTTCAAAAGCACATGCAACATTTCATTCATTATAATATGCATCAAAGACCTCTTTTGCAATCGGTACGGCATATTCACTTCCGACACCTGCTTTTTCCACGATTACGGCAATCGCAATATCCGATTTATCTTCCCTGTGTGCATATCCTACAAACCAGGAATGTGAAGAATCTGCTCCGGTAGAATACTCTGCTGATCCTGTCTTTCCTGCCGCCTCGTAATTTTGACCGCTCAATTTCTTACCGGTACCAGTCTCGACCACATAACTCATATAATCCTTTAAAATCGCAGCTTCATCCGTTGACATAAGCGTGCCATATTCTTCCGGCTCGTATTGCTCCACTAAAACTCCGTCGCTGCTTTCTACATGATCTAACACATACGGTTTCATCAGAATGCCGTCATTGTTGATCGCACTTACGATCAGCGCCATATGAAACGGTGTCACAAGCGTCTGTCCCTGTCCAATGGAAGTTGCCATAATTGCAGAAGCTCCATCTGTCTTTTCTAATACAAAACTGCTCTTAGATGCCTGCAGATCCGTCGGCAGACTGGTATTAAACAACATTTTATCACACAACTGTCCAAACCTGTCTACATCAAGCTCCATTCCGAGTGATGCATAAAATGCATTACAGGAGTTGGCAAATGCCTGACGCAGATTCTGGGTTCCGTGGCTCTTATTTCCATAACAGTGAATCGTATGATCTCCCACTGTATAGCTGCCTGTACAGGTATAACTGTAATTTTCATAGTCCGCATGTTCCTGGATATACTCTAAAGTTGTCAGGATCTTAAATGTCGATCCCGGCGGATAAAGTCCCTGTGTTGCACGGTTTAACAGTGCTGCATCTGTGTTATCGTCCGCCGTCAGGTTATCCCAGTCTGCAGCGATCGTGTTTGGATCAAAATCCGGTTTTGATACCATTGCAAGAATCTTGCCGGTAGAAGGCTCTAATACAACGATTGCTCCCTTATAGTATCCTAACGCATCATATGCCGTTGCCTGCAGTCCATAATCTAACGTCGTGACTACATTATCTCCCGGACTTTTCTCACCCTGCATCTCATCTCCGACCTTATCTAAAAAAGCTGTATTGGAACGCAGCAGGTTAAAGTTCGCAAGTGACTCAATTCCTGACTTTCCCTTGGTAGAATACCCGACTATGTGTGAAAATATACTGCCGTATGGATATCTCCTTGTCTCATTTCCCTCATTGTCCGTCACCGTCTCCGCAAGCACCTGACCATCATTTGTCAGGATCTGACCGCGTACGATTTTCTGGGCAAATGTCTCCTGTCTGGTATTGTAAGGATTATTGATAAATTCCTCACTCTTAAAAAATTGAAAGTAAGAAAAATACCCCATCAGGCAGATAAACAATGCCAGAAACGAATACGTGATAACCGCAAATTCCCGGTTTTTTGTATTTTTTTTCTTTTTACCTGTCTTAATAGAGTTCTTCGACCTGTTGTCTTTCATATCCGGTCTTTCGCTGTTTTTTTCTCGCATTGTTCTCTCCTTCATCCTGCCTCAAAATATACAATCCCTGAATCACCGCAAACAGCATCATGGTTGCCAGCAGAGAACTTCCTCCATAGCTTACTAACGGCAGTGTTACTCCGGTTGACGGAATAAATTTTGTCACACCGCCAATGGTAAGGAATACCTGAAACGCATACACTGTTCCAAGTCCTAACGCTACAAGTTTATAAAACTGTTCTTTCATCTGCATTGCAATATTTAAAAACATCAGAAAGCAGCTGATGCACACCATGATCAGGCAGATTGCAAAAATACCTCCTAATTCTTCTGATATTGCAGAAAAAATAAAATCCTGCTCAACAACCGGTATTTTATTTGGTGTTCCCTGATACAATCCTGTGCCAAACCATCCACCGGTTCCGATCGCAAACAGGGACTGGCATATCTGATACCCCTCATTATCAATAACACTGAGCGGATCGCGCCATGCCACAACCCTGACGCGGACATGTGAAAATAATCCATAGGCAGCAACAGCGGCGATGCATCCGGCCAGAAGACCGCCGGCAAAATAAAACAATTTTCTGGTCGCAACATAAAGCATAACCAGATAGGTAACAAAAAAGATCAATGCACCTCCAAGATCTCTTGATGCCACTAAGATCAACACATGTACTGCCGCCACGATCGTTGTGATACAGACGGTTTTAAAATCTGTGTTTTTATAAAGCATTCCTGCCACAAAAAACACGAATAGAATTTTCACGAACTCAGATGGCTGTATCGAAAACAGTCCACCGATCGTAACCGATATCTTCGCACCATAACTGGTAGAACCAAATATGGTAACTGCAGCAAGTCCAATAATACCGATCATTGCATACAGCCACGTCAGTCTTCGTAATGACTGCACTTTCCGTATCAGTACCGGTATCACGATCGTAATGACCGACGCACAGATCGCGATCGCATACTGTCTTATCGCCTTCTCATAAGAAAGCCTTGTCAGCATGATAAAACCGATCATTAAAAGCATGCACATATTATTTGTCACAAGCCTGGATGCCTTAGGATACAATAACTGATAATTAACGATCACGATCGTCACTAAAATTACCTGAAGGAAATAAAGAATGATAAGATTAATTTCATCGGTAACTGTATAGAGCACTAAAAACGCGTCCAGATGGATCAGATACATAAAAAATATCTGCCGGTCAAATATATGATTTCTCTTTTCTGTACTGATTCTGCTGCGGAATGCCGAAAAACACTCATACGCATAACACGCAAACAATATGATCATCAGATATTTTGAAACTTCTACGATAAGATTTTCCATACCGTTATTCTACTCCTCGTTTATAATGTCCACCGGTATATTCTCCCATATACAGTTCCTGCAGACTGTTTTTCCCATTTAAAAAGACTGTTTTATATAAATTTAATATCTGTTTTACCTGTGATTCCTGCTCCGTTGTAAAGCTGATCCTGTATGCATGGATTCCCATTTTTTCCAGTTCATCACGATAAGGGAATAAAATCAGCGGAGCTGTATTATAAATCGTATTGTAACATTCCGTACAATTATTTTTTACCGGAAAATATTTCCCATAACGATCTTTCAGATAGGTGACAGTCCGAACCTTATCACACCCCCGGTCTGCCCCGGCATTGGCATGTACACACTGCGCAGATATCATCAGCGGCAGATTGCCATAAAGAACTATTTCACTCTGTGTATTATCCCTGTTTTGTAATTCTTTCCGGTTAAGTTCAAATGGAACCGTATCACGAACCGGCTGCATATCCCAGAGCTGCCTTTTTGCATAAGAATTCCAGATATAAAGATTGTGATCTAAAATAATATCCGTATCCGGAAGATTTTTCCTGATAAATGCAAGTTCATCATAACTTTTTACTACAAATCCATCTATCCCGGTCTGTTTCATTTCCGACAGATTTTTTTCATAGAAAGAAAGCGTAGGAAAACGAAATACTGCCGGCATAATATAATAAACTTTTTTCCCTGACAAATGAATACGGACTGTATCTTCTTTTAATGCTGCAAACAGGTTTTCTCTTGTATAACAACTGCTGTCAAGATATATGGAATCCACACAGGACTCATCAAGCAGTTTTTTTATAAAACCCCGGTTTTCAATGGAAACCGAAAGCTGTGATTTTCCATTCCCGGATGCTGCTTTTTTCTCATTTTGTACAGATACCAATTTCACTGGTCGATCTTCACCCGATATTTTTTCATCTGCCCCGGCTTTATCCCTTCGTGCAGGTACAGTCAGTGTTTCACTCAGCAATTCCAATGCATTTCTCCGCAATACATTTAAGGCCTGCACCGGGAGGAAAATATCATCATCCATATCTATATCAAGTTTTTCAAACTCATACGGCGTATTCCCGGTCTTTTTTATGCTTGCAGACACTTTTTCTTCTGTAAGCGGCTGTTTTAATGCAGCCTGTACCACATCTCCATCCGCAGAGATCCGGACATCATTCCATGTAATTTCCAGTTTAGCAGGAAAATCTTTTTTTAATCTTAAAGTTCCATTGATTTTTTCTTTTTTTTCAGACCGGACATAACGCTCTTTTATTTCTTCCCAGAGTGCTTCATTTCCTTTTGTATGCGATGGCTTATCAAATGTGATCATCTCTCTGCCATTATGTCTTTTATAGTACCCATCTGTAAATCCACTACGGTTTCCAAAATCATAAAGATGCTGCATATCTTCTTTCGTTACTTTAAAGTCTTTCTTTGCAGTCACCTCATCCGTGCGCAGACATGCATTGATATAACGATCTATGTATTTACGGTAAACAGATACCACACCAGCAGCATATTCTGCCTTTTTCATTCTTCCCTCGATTTTAAAGGAATCAACACCATTTTCGATCAGATCCGGGATCATTGATACGGTACAGAGATCCTTCGGGCTTAAAATATAGATATCACGCTCTTTTTTCCCTGTCTTTACCGGATGCTTCTTTTCATCAAAAACCTCATAGGAAAGGCGGCACGGCTGGGCACATCTGCCACGGTTTCCGCTTCGTCCTCCCAGCATACTGCTGAGCAGACACTGACCGGAATAACAGTAACAAAGTGCCCCATGAACAAAGCTTTCGATTTCAATATCCACATGATCTCTGATATCACGTATTTCCGTAAGCGACATCTCACGCGCTGTCACTACACGGTCAGCCCCCATCTCCTTCATCATTGCGGCACCGTAGCGGTTTGTCACTGTCATCTGTGTACTCGTATGTATGGATAATCCAGGGAAAGCCTCTCTCACCATCTGAAAAGCTCCCATATCCTGGATGATAACCGCATCCAGTCCCTGTTTATAATAAGGCAGCAGATATGAATATAAGTCTTCGGTCAATTCACGTTCCTTAAACAGGGTATTTACCGTGAGGTATACTTTTCTCCCATGGATATGCGCATAATCGATTGCCGAAAGCAGTTCTTCCTCGGTAAAATTATCAGCATAGGCACGTGCCCCGAATCTTCCTCCACCGAGATATACTGCATCTGCACCGGCATTTATTACTGCACGAAAGGTTTCCATGGAGCCTGCCGGTGCTAACAATTCTATATTCTGATATCGTTTATTACTGTTCATTCTGATTCTCTCCATCAAAAACATAAAAGGACGAAAATAATCTCTCCGTCCCCTCACTTTTTCCTGTATGACAGATTTCTGCTGCAGGCATCCATCTGTTATTAATCAGTTGTATCTTCCTGTTCTGTTTCATCTTCATCTGACGCATCTTCTTCGATCTTTCCAAGAAGAGACTCCTCTAATGACGATTCTAAACGCGCCTTATTCAATAGCAATTCACGGTTTTCTGTATCTAAACGCTTAATCTCTTTCTTATCATTTTCGGACTGGATCTGTTCTGCGATCAGATCGTGTTTCAGATCATAAATCTCTTTTTCTTTTGCCTCAATCTCACGTTCTAACTTCTCAGCCTGGGTTTTTGCTTTAAAATAATCATCTGCAATATTAAGCTCTAACAAGGTTGCTTTCATGTCGGCTGGAAATCTCTGATATCCCTCTATACTGTCAAATTCATTTATCTTTCCATTGATATAGACTGCAACCTTCTGAAGATATTCTTCGCTTTCGTATCCGCTTAATGTGTACACTTTTCCGCCGATCACAACTTCTGCACTTGTTTTCTCTGCCATTTATCTTCTCCTCCGGTCTGCTGTACAATATATGGTATATTATAATGACATTCAATGCTAAAATCAACTATTTTGTCAATCCGAAATGCTGATACGCAAAATCAGTTACCACACGTCCTTTGGGTGTGCGGTTGATAAATCCGTTTTTCACCAGATACGGCTCATATACATCTTCGATCGTTCCGGAATCCTCACCGATCGCCGCCGCTAACGTATCAAGTCCCACCGGTCCACCGGAGAACTTTTCAATCATGATCTTTAAAATATTACGGTCGTTCTGATCGAGTCCCATCTTATCAACCTCTAAGAGATCCAGCGCAAAGGCAGCAACTTCCTTTGATATCTTTCCGTCATATTTCACCTCTGCGAAATCCCTGACACGCTTTAACAGACGGTTTGCCAGTCGTGGTGTTCCACGCGAACGTCTTGCAAGCTCAAATGCACCTTCCTCATCAATTTCAACACCCAGTGTTTTTGCAGAATGAAGAATGATCGTCTTTAGTTCCTCCACCGTATAAAATTCCAGATGATGCACCACGCCAAAACGGTCACGGAGCGGTGCTGACAAAAGCCCCGCTCTCGTAGTTGCACCGACCAGCGTAAATTTCGGCAGATCCAGACGGATTGCACGCGCAGTTGCCCCTTTTCCGATCATAATATCGATCACATAGTCTTCCATTGCCGGATAAAGAACTTCTTCCACCTGGCGGTTTAACCTGTGTATCTCATCCACAAACAGGACATCCCCCTCCTGCAGATTGCTTAAGATAGCTGCCATCTCTCCCGGTTTTCCGATTGCAGGGCCACTTGTCACCTTAAGATGTGTTCCCATCTCATTTGCAATGATTCCTGCAAGCGTCGTTTTTCCAAGTCCGGGAGGACCGTAAAAAAGCACATGATCTAAGGACTCTCCCCTTTGTTTTGCCGCCTCAATATATATTTTTAAATTTTCCTTTGCTTTCTGCTGTCCGATATAATCATCAAGCGTCTGCGGACGCAGGCTTTTTTCAATTTTAATATCCTCTTCCTGCACCTGCGTGGAAATGACTCTTTTTTCCATTTAACTTTTCACCACATTTCTATAAAAATGCCATCTTCTTCAATGCCATCTTTAATATTTCTTCCACATCCGTCTCTTCCGTGATCTCAATACCGTTTAATGCCCGAAGAGCTTCGGAAGACGAATAGCCAAGCGCGACCAGAGCCTGTACTGCCTCATTCTTAGTACCACTGGCATGATTTTCTGTGGACTCACCTGTCTTTTCAAATTTCTGTTCAAATGCATCTTCCAGACTCAGTTTGTCTTTTAATTCAAGGATCAGTCTCTGGGCTGTCTTTGCACCTACTCCCGGTGCCTTAGCGATTGCTTTCGCATCATCACCGAGAACTGCAAACCTGAGATCATCCGTCGTCATCACGGATAAGATCGCAAGTGCTCCTTTCGGTCCGATTCCACTGACACCTAACAGTAACTTATAAATCTTTAATTCGTCCTTTGTCAGAAATCCAAAAAGCAGCATGGCATCTTCCCTGACATGCAGATAAGTATATACTTTTACTTCTTCCCCGACAGAAGGAAGATACCGGAATGTCTGTCCTGTCGTGTAAATATGATAACCAATCCCACCGGTCTCCACCACGATGCTCTCCTCGTCCATATCCGTCAAAACACCTTTGATGTATGAATACATGCTAAAATCCTCCTGTTACACCATCCGTTTTCCGATCCGTTTTATCATTTCCTGTGCTGCAATACCGACCAAAAATCCGGTCAGTGCACCGGCGATCAGCAGCACCGGCATATAATAAAAAATATTATAATTCTCCACAACATAAGCAGCCACAACAAGCTGACCTACATTGTGAAAGATTCCGCCACTCACACTGACAGGCAGAACGCCAAACCATTTTGTTTTTTTCAGCAGATACATCACAAGAAAACTAAGAAGTCCGCCTGCAAGACTATATAAAATACTGAACATATTTCCAAACAGGAAACCGGAAAGTACAATACGCAGTGCAGACACTGCCAGTGCTTCTTTCGTTCCCACGCAGTAAAGCATCAGAACCACAACTATATTTGTTAGTCCAAGTTTTACACCTGGTATTCCAAAATAAAACGGAATCAGTGATTCCACATAGCTGCAGATGAGTGCCAGTGCCAGGTAAACACCTAAATATGCTGTTTTTTTCTTATCTCGCAATGGAATCCAACTCACTTTCTCCGGCACCGATCACCTGCACCACTACTTTGTTCGGGAGACAGACGATCGTCTCATTTGTTTTTGAAATAGCTTTCTGATGCACACAGAGTTTGTCCGGGCAGTCAGCTTCCGTCACATCAGCTTTTCCGTCCTTTATCACAAGCAGATTCGTTGTTTTCCCATCTTTCCGGATCGGAATCTCATCATCCTCATCAAGCGGGTAAGTACCATAAACCTTTCCATCTACCGTAACCTCCACACTTGCACCGGTATTCTGATGTGTCAGATAAAAACCTGCCGCAAACCCTGCCAGACAAATAAAAATAACACTTAAAAAAATGATATCTCTTTTCTTCATAAAATTTTACACTTACACTGTCTCACCCATATAGTAGAAGCCAAAGGCTTCTTCTCAGGATTTTATACACACTCCCCCATATAGTAGAAGCCGAAGGCTTCTTCTCAGGATTTTACACACACTCCCCCATATAGTAGAAGCCAAAGGCTTCTTCTCAGAGTTTTATACACACTCCCCCATATAGTAGAAGCCTTTGCATTCCAGAAGTTTCACATCCACGATTTTTCCTATCATATCCTCTGTTCCCGGCAGATGTACTACCGAGTTATTGCTAAGTCTGCCAGTCACAAGAGCTGCATCCTGCTCATTTTTTTCTTCGATCAGAACCGGAAGTGTCTGTCCGGTCAGCGCTCCGGCTTTTTCTGCGGAAATAGTCTGCACTTCTTTTAACAAACGGTCAAAACGTGCTTTGATCACGTCATCCGGGATCTGATCGTCCATCACAGCTGCCGGGGTGCCGGTACGTTTTGAATAAATAAATGTAAATGCACTGTCATAACGCACTTTACGTACCACGTCCATGGTTTCCTCAAAATCTTCCTCTGTCTCTCCAGGGAATCCGACAATAATATCCGTTGTAAGTGCAATATCAGGCACTGCGGCACGGATCTTATCTACCAGTTCTAAATAATGTTCCTTGTCATAGCGGCGGTTCATCAGTTTTAAAATACGGCTGCTTCCTGACTGTAATGGAAGATGCAGATGTTTACAGATCTTTTTGGAATTTTTCATAACTTCGATCAGATCATCGGAAAGGTCCTTTGGATGGGAAGTCATAAAACGGATACGCTCAATGCCATCCACCTTTTCGATCTCCTGCAAAAGCTGTGCAAACGTCATTGGCTGCTCTAAATTTTTGCCATAAGAATTGACATTCTGTCCCAGGAGCATAATTTCCACAACTCCGTCAGCCGCAAGGCGCTCCACCTCACGGATGATTTCTTTGGGTTCTCTGCTCCGCTCCCTGCCGCGCACATACGGTACGATACAATAACTACAGAAGTTGTTGCATCCAAACATAATATTAACACCTGATTTAAAGGAGTATTTTCTTTCAACCGGAAGATCCTCAACGATCTTATCGGTATCTTTCCAGATATCGATCGTCATGGATGTACCATGACCTGCCGCATGCTCTGAATAACTGTTTTCCAATGCGGTAACGATCAGCTCTGCAAATTTATAGATATTATGTGTTCCAAAGATCAGGTTTACAAAACGGTAACTCTGTTTAATCTTTTCTACTACTGTCGGTTCCTGCATCATACAACCGCACAGTCCGATCATCATAAATGGATTTTTCTTCTGAAAGCCGTTTAAGTATCCCAGTCGTCCGTATACTTTATTGTTTGCATTCTCACGAACTGTACAGGTGTTATAAATAACAAAATCTGCTTCCTCGGAATCTTCCTGCACATAGCCGATCTTTTCCAGAATACCGACTAATTTTTCGGAGTCCCTTGCATTCATCTGGCATCCGAATGTGGATACATGAAAAGTCAGCGGACTTCCTTTTTCCTCGGAAAGCTGTCTTAAATACTCTTTTGCAATATCCATAAAGTAATACTGACGTTCCGGTTCCGTTGCCGGAATCTGGTTTTTATCTGCGATGCGCAATGTCGGGCGCACTCCCGTTGTAACTTTCTGACTCATAAAACTGTTAAATCCTCACTATTTCTATTGCTTTTTCTTATGGTCTTACCTGACCATTTCCATAAATGATATATTTTGTGCTGGTTAATGCTTCTAAGCCCATCGGGCCTCTCGCATGAAGTTTCTGCGTGCTGATACCGATCTCCGCGCCAAAACCAAACTCAAAACCATCCGAAAACCGTGTGGATGCATTGACATAGACACAGGCAGCATCCACTTCATCTAAAAACTTCTGTGCATTGGTATAATTTTCCGTAATGATTGCCTCGGAATGTCCTGTATTATAGCGGTTAATATGGGCGATCGCCTCATCCACGGAAGTTACCGTCTTTGCAGAGATCGTATAATCTAAATATTCCCTGCCCCAGTCCTCTTCCACCGCCGGTTTGATCAGTTCTTTATTCAATGCAGCGTCGGCTTCTGCTGCCGCAAAACTTTTCTCATCTGCATGCACCTCCACGTTTTTTTTCTGAAGTGCCTCTGTCAGTTTCGGCATAAACGCATCCACGATCTTTTCATGAATGACAAGCGACTCGCAGGCATTACAGACACCGATCCTCTGGGTTTTGGCATTCAGAATGATATTTACCGCCATGTCAAAATCAGCAGACTCATCCACAAAAATATGACAGTTTCCGGTTCCTGTCTCGATCACAGGTATCGTTGCCTGATTCACAACTGCACGGATCAGTCCTGCTCCACCACGTGGAATCAGAACGTCGACATACTGGTTCATTTTCATGAATGCTGTCGCAGTATCCCTTGACGTATCTTCGATCAGAGATGCTGCTTCTTCTGGAATACCAAGCTGCTCTAACGTCTTCTGGATAACCGAAACGATCGCGATATTCGAATAGATCGCATCACTTCCCCCCTTTAAGATCACAGCATTCCCGGTCTTAAAACAAAGCCCGAAGGCATCAACGGTCACATTCGGCCTTGCCTCATAGATCATGCCGACCACACCAAGCGGTACACGTTTTTTTCCGATCATCAGACCGTTCGGACGTTTTTTCATGGAAAGGACTTCCCCGATCGGATCATCTAAAGCTGCTACCTGCTGCAGACCTTCCGCAATCTGTGCGATTCTCGCTTCATTTAGCATCAGACGGTCTAAGAGTCCTTCCGGCATATGATTATTCCTGCCATTTTCAAGGTCTTTTTCATTTGCGGCAATGATATCAGCAGATGCAGCAATAAGTGCATCTGCCACTGCGATAAGAGCCTGATTTTTCTCATTGGTGCCTAACGTGGCAAGGGTGCGGGATGCAGCTTTGGCTCTCTGGCATATTTGTTCTAGTTCCATGATGATACCTTTCCTTTCTGTGAAATGTTTATACGGTGTTGCGGCAATACTTGGGGCGAAACTCTGCGATAGGCTGTGGTTGTTGTAAAACGGGCACCTGTTTAACAACAGTCGAAGGTTTTGGGAGAGTTTCGCTTTGAATTGCCTCAGATTATCTTATATTCACTTTCTTCGGTATAGATACGATACATTTTTATATCTGTATCAAGTACTTCCAACTCTGGTTCAAGCTGGTTCTCGTAAGCTAATGCATAGCGGTTTAGCTTTGCAAATCTTGCAAAATAGCGGTCGTAAAAGCCCTTACCGTAGCCGTAGCGGCTGCCAGTGGGGGTAAAGACGACTCCTGGAACTAAGACTGCAACCTGTTGGTCGTATAAATCCATGGGATTTATACGGCGGCATTCCACAGTTGGTTCCATGACATGAAATGCACCCTCCGATGTCTGTGCGAAAGATGTGATCTCGTAAAATTCCATGGTACAGTCTGTTCCTGTCCGTGGCAGCGCGACATGTTTTCCATCATGTAACGCCTGTCTGAGAAACGTCAGGCAGTCTGCTTCTTTTCCAAGCGGATAATATCCAAAAATCCAGTCTGTTTTGGCATACCAGTCCGATTTTAACAGATTATCACAGATTTTTCTGCTCTTTTCATGTTTTTCAGATTCTGACATTGCGTCCCGGATGGCAAGATGCTTTTTCCGGATTTCTTTTTTGTCAGGAGAGCTTTTTCTTGTTTCCATATTCTTCTCCGAGATTTGTGACCGTACCGTCCGGATTCTGCATATCAATGTTATTTAACTGTGCTACAAGATTGCGTTTTACATCCGCAACATAAGCCTTTCGCAGCATTGCCTGTTCTTCTTTTTCCGCCTCGGTAAGTCCTTCCGCCTGTGATTTGCGGTAAAGTGCGTTGATTCTGTCAATCTGTTCCTGTTTCATTAAAATCTCCATTCCTGCGCATGAAAAATTTATTATTCACACAAATCTTTTTCTATCCGATTGTTTCTAATATAAAATCCTGTATACGGAATGTTTCCTTTTTCTGTGCCTTAAAAATGGTTCCCCTAAAGCTGTCATCAAAAATATGATGCAGTACACAGACATCTGCTCCGTTTGCAATGATCATATCTGTCCCGGAAAGTGTTGCGATCTTTGCCGCGGTCAGCTTGGTTGCCATGCCTCCGGTTCCGACATCACTTCCGGTCGTGCTCTTTGCCATTCCAAGAATGTCTGAATCCATCTTTTCGACCACTTCGATCAGTTTTGCATCCGGATTCTTATGCGGATCATCCGTAAATAATCCGTCAATATCGGATAACAGGATCAAAAGATCTGCTCCGATCAGGGAAGCAACGATTGCAGAAAGTGTATCGTTATCACCAAACTGCATCTCATAGGTAGATACCGTGTCATTTTCATTGACAATCGGGATCGCACCTAAACGGAACAATTCATCAAATGTATTTTTGGCATTTTCTCTGGAAACTGGGTTGACCATGGTATTTTTGGTCATAAGCACCTGACCTGCCACCTGGTTATATTCTGCAAACAGCTTCTGGTAGATCATCATCAGTCTTGCCTGTCCGACTGCTGCACATGCCTGTTTTGTGGAAAGTTCCCGCGGCCGCTCATTCATGCCAAGCGACTGTCTGCCGACGGCGATCGCACCGGAACTGACTAAACACACATCCATCCCCCGGTTTCTTAAATTGCAAAGCTCGCGCACCAGGTGCTCTAGTTTTGTAAAATTCAAATTGCCGGTCTCCTCATAATTTAACGAAGAAGAACCGATTTTAACTACAACTCTTTTTTTCTCATGAAAGTGAAAACTACTCTGGTCCATTTTCCCAACGAATCCCCTTTTATTTCTGATTATTCTTTTTCGAACATATGCACTGTATTATACTCTATCATATCTGATGCAAAATATCAAAGAAAAAAAGTGAATGCTTGTAGCATATACATTTTTATGCTACAGTGATGTTCGAATGACACCATTTTATGAAATGATGTTTCAGATAACGAACAAAAGCGTATCTGCTGTGTATTCTCACGGCAGACTGTCTGGAAATGGAGAATAACTTGAAAAATAAGATTTTTATGAAGCGAAAATATCGATTATTTTTATGCATGCTGCTATCTGTTCCCGTTTTACTGCTATCTGGCTGTGATCTGCCATCCCGGCTCAATTTTGGCAAAACTTCCAGCTCCGGCGAATCGATCTCCAAATCGGGTTTTTATTTTAATACCGTCATTACCGTCACCTTATATGGAACAAAAGACGAAACCCTGCTCGATGACTGTTTTTCTCTGGCAGACACTTATGAAAATTATTTTTCCAACACGATCGCAGACAGCGATGTGTCAAAAATCAATGCAGCAGGCGGTGCACCTGTCACCGTGCATGAAGAGACCGCAGAACTGATCAAAAAAGGTCTTTATTATGGAGATCTGAGCAATGGAAAATTTGATATTACGATTGGAAAATTATCGGATCTGTGGGATGTTTCTACCAAGGCTTTATTAGAGAAAACAGATGCCTCTATGATTCCATCTGATGATGAGATCAAAAAGGCTTTAACGACAGTAGACTATCAGAATGTAGTTGTAGATGGCAATACCGTCACCTTAAAAGATCCGTCCGCTAAAATTGATCTCGGCGGAATTGCCAAAGGATATATTGCAGACCGCATGAAAGATTACCTGAATCAAAAAGGAGCCGCCTGCGGCTATATCAACCTCGGCGGCAATGTGCTCTGTCTTGGTGCAAAACCGGACGGTTCTTCCTATAATATTGGCATCCAGCGTCCGTTTGACGATGAGGGCGCTGCAATGCTCGCTGTATCCGTGACCGACCAGACCATTGTGTCTTCCGGTGTTTATGAGCGCTATTTTGAGGTGGACGGCAAACGCTATCATCACATTTTAGATACTGCTACCGGATATCCCTATGATAACGGACTGCTGGGTGTTTCGATCATCACGGACGAATCCGTGGACGGTGATGGACTCTCCACCACCTGTTTTGCACTGGGTTTAGCTGACGGGATGGCGCTTGTGGAAAGTCTGGATAATACAGAAGCCGTTTTTATTACGGAGGATTATGAATTGCATTTTAGTTCGGGGATGGGGACTAAAATTCCGTATCAGGTGATGGAGTGATGATCTGCCATGGTATGGATTTTATAACTGTATGATCTGATTATTTTCTTCCGTAAAGTTTCCACCATCCATATTCTTTCTCACAAAAGGAACTCCCTTGCGAACATAAAATATATTATCTGTAAGCAGTGCATCCGGGTTTTCGGACGGGCTGATGGTTCCACCTAAATCATCATAACTGACGTTATTACGAAATGTGTTATGAATGGCCTCCTGCATACAAAACATCACACAACCGCCTTCATTTTGCCTGCTGTAATTATACTCATACACCGTTCCATCCCCGGAATCTGCATCGTAAGCCATCCCGTCCTGATTCAGCCGTGTGTCTGCCACTTCATTATAACGAAACAACGCATCTTTACATTTCCATGGCCAGATTGCCGCAGCAACCTTTCCACCACGGTTGCCCGGATTGCAATAAATACGGTCATTGATCTCACATGCCACAGAATCGGTCATATTATGTTCCACAAACGGGCGCAGTGCATACATGACCGTTATTCCATCTCCACCTGCCATTTTCACATAATTATCCCGTATCACAATATTCTCATGACCATATTTCAAAAACCTTTTTTTATCCAGTTCTGCACCCGCAAATTTCTCATGTGCATAACTATACCCGACTGCGATCCCCCAACGGCTCACACGATATACATAGCATCCCTCCACCAGGATATCTGAAAATCTTGCCACTCCTGTCATTGCTTCTTCCGCTGGCTGTAATGCTGTCATATAGATGCCGCCATTATTCATATGCTTGTCATAAACATTTCCATGAACATCATGGATTTTAAGATTTCGAAGTGTGATTCCACATCTTAAACCTTTCTCTTTTGCAACGACTGCAACACCTGTACGCTCCATTTTATCTGCCTGTGAATAATTTTCGCCGATCACTTTATCCGCACTGTTTGTAATCTCAATATCCTGTATGATAATATACTCGGCATCAAATAGAAGTACTGCCGAGGAAACATAACCATGGTAAACATGCGTCGGCGAATCCAGTTCTTTTCCATAATCCTGATACCAGATTCCCTGTCCGTCTGTCTTTATCAGAGGATCTTCACCACATCCATAACTTCCAATTACAATCGGCATCTGCTTTGTTCCGCTGTCACGAATCTGTAAAAACTGTTTTTCAAAAACACTTCCACACGCAAGCAATATGTGATCCCCCGGTTTTAGTGCAAGCCTATTGATGGCAAAAAGACTTGCGAATGCACTGTTTTCACTCAAACCGTCATTGGTATCACTTCCGTTTATCGAATCGACATAATATTTCCTGCACAAGTCTGTCATACACTTCCTCCCGCAATCTTTTTTCAATGATCTGCTCTACCTCTTCATAAGAAAAAAGATCTCCAAAATATCTTCCAAATAAATCTTTATTCCGTTCATAGAAAGCTTTTTTCTGATTTTCTGTAATCTCCGGACTGATTCCTGATTTTCTAATATTTTCTGTCGGCTGTACAAAATCCAACCGGAAACGCGTCAATTCATACTGTAGATACATCGGCAATGAATATCTGCGCGGTCCGTAAAATACCGTTTTCTCCATTTCAAGCCTGGCATTCTCTTCATTTTTTTCTGCACATCTTTTTTCCAACGCCTCTATACCGGCGTTTTCAATCAACCCCAGCTTTTCTGCAAGAACAAGTTCGGCTTTCGCATATGCCCACTCTTCTGGTGTAAGGCAGTATCTTTTTTCTATCATTTAACAGCCCCCGTAATTCCATTTGCAAAACTTTTCTGCAGACATAAGAAAATAATCGCCGTCGGAAGTGTACAGATCAGTACACCGAGCATCAACATCCCATAATCAACACTGTAGCCGCTTTTTAAGTTTGCCACAAGCATTGGCATTGTGATGGAATCATTATTTTGAAAGACAATCTTTGGCCACAGATAACTATTCCATGCGTTCATAAAAGTAACCGTCATTGCAGCTCCATATGTTGATTTCATAACAGGCACAAACATCCGGAAAAAAATCTGTATTTCACTTAGCCCCTCCAGACGAGCCGCCTCTATAATATCATGAGGGAAAGACCGCGCCGCCTGACGGAACATCATAATCATAAATGGCGTTGAAATAGACGGCAAAACAAATGCAATCCAGCTATTGACCAGATTCCAGGAAGAGATCATTTTAAAAAGCGGGATCATGATTGCAACAAATGGCAGCATCATGGCTAACAACAATACACTCATCAATATGTCTTTTCCCTTATCATGATAAATTTCAAATCCATAACCTGCAATTGAACAGACCAATAATGTGATAATCGTCATAAGAATCGCATTTCGAAATGAATTGATCATTGCCAGCCCCAGATTCTGATTGGCAATCAATGCCTTAAAATTTTCGACTAAATATGTTCCAGGAAGCAGTTTTCCCCTGACCACATCAATACTTTGATTGGTTGCACCACAAACCATGTAATATAGTGGAAATACAGACAAAAAACTTGCAAAAATCAATACAATATGTGATATACATAATTTTCCTTTACTCACGTTTGTCACCTACTTTCATTTGAATTGCAGACAAAATTGCCACTATAATAAGGATAAACACTGAAAGTGCTGCCGCATAATTAAATTTTGGTGTCTCCACAAAAGAAATGTTATAAATATAATGCGTCAATGTCATTGTTGACTTTCCCGGTCCACCAGCCGTTAAATTTACAGACTCGTCAAACAACTGCAGTGTTCCAGACGTTGACATAATAGCCGTCAGTAATATGGTAGGCTTTAACAGTGGAATGGTGATCTTTGTAAACTGTTGAAACGGTGATGCCCCATCAATACGACTCGCCTCATAGACGGAATAATCAATATTCTGTAGCCCTGCAAGATAAAACACCATATTGTAACCGGTCCATCTCCAGACCAACGCGATTATAATTACAAATCTTGCAGCCCATGCATTCTGAAACCAGTCTACGGTCGGAAGTCCAATCGCAGAAATAACGTGATTGACCAGACCATCCTGCGCAAACAGTGACTTAAAAATCATAGAATACGATACCAGTGATGTTGCACATGGCAGGAAAATCATAGTTCGATAGATTCCTTTTCCCTTTATATTCGGATTGTTCAGTAATTGAGCAAGAACAAGGGCAATGATCAACATGACTGGAACCTGTATGATAAAATAAAATACTGTATTGAAAAGGCACTGCAAAAATGTTTTGTCCTTCAGTATCCTGACATAGTTTGCAAAGCCAACCCACCTTACAGAATCTCCCATACCATTCTTAAATGACAGCATAAGCGCCTGTATCATGGGATAAAAACAAAATACAAAAATCAATATAGCTGCCGGAAGCAAAAACGCCCAACCAGTGAGGTTATGTTTTCTTTCCAGACTTAATTTTCTTTTTTTCTCCATATATTTTCTCCTAATGTAATACCGGGAACATAAAATTTGTTCCCGGTACAAACCACTTTACATATTTAATTTTCAATATTAAATTCTAATGTTTCCTGTGCATTATTCATTTCACCGTCAATATCAGCATTATTCTGAACAACATTTGTGATTGCATCTGTCAATGCACTTCTTATGTCCGAATAGTATGCACCACAGTCGAATGCTGGAACCGAACCTGCATATCCAACGATATCTTTATATACTGCCTGTCCACCATAAAAATCTGATGCCTGATTATATACATCAGACTGTGCAGCCGGAATGTAGCTTGCAATCGCACCTGCATTCGGCAACAGATCATCATATAATTCCACACTGCTTCCAAATGTAGATTTTAAGAAATCAAATGCAAGTTCTGTATTCTTACAGTTAGAAGATACTGCCCAGCTTGCACCACCACAATTTGCATAATTTGTGGCTCCATCAACTCCATCCAGTTTTGGCATGTTTACAATTGCCCATTTTCCTGACTGATCCTCTGCCGCCTGAATGGATGACATGATCCAGCATCCATTGATCACTCCTGCTGTTTTTCCGTCATTCATAGAGGCAATATACTGATCCCAGTCCGTATACTCGGCAATAATACCCTCATCAACTAATTTTTTATAAACTTCCATTGTCTTTTTTAACGCTTCATTGTCTGCAATATGAACCTTTCCGTCAACAATTGGTGAGGCTCCTGCCGACTGCAGCATTTCCATAAGTAATTCGGATCCCCCGGAGGAAGCGATCATTGGCACTCCATTCGCCTCTACTACTTTTTTTGCAAGTTCCTCAAACTGTGACCATGTAGTATCCTTAAAATCGTCAACCGTAAGACCTGCCGCCTCTACCATATCCGAACGAATTGCCATAATCGTTGCACCATTATCAAAAGGAAGTCCATAATTTTTTCCCTCTGCCGTGGAATCTGCAAGTTTTCCCTCTGTAAACTGTGAAAAATCAATTCCGGAATCTGTTAATTCTGTAAAAATTCCAGGAAAATTGGCAATATTTTTATGGAATGAATAATCCTGCATCAGAAAAATATCCGGTAAAGTACTGTAATCTCCTGACGTTGCAGCTGTAATCAGCTTTGTCTCAATATCATTATAAACATTTTCCTGAATATCCAGTTTAAAATCTGGATGGTCTTTCTGATAAATCTTTTCTGCCTGTTCCATGGCATAAATATTAAAAGTGGGATCCCAGCACCATACCGTAAGTGTTTCATCTCCATTTTCATTTGTTTCTGCGGAAACACTCTGCGTATCCTCATTACTGTTCGTAACATTTTCTTTTTCGTTCGTGTTTCCTTCATTTTGGTTCCCACCACATCCGGCAAGCACAGATACTGTCATAGTTGCTGCCAACATGAATCCCAATGCTTTTTTCTTCATAAAAAATACCTCCCTGCAAAAATTATTATTTTTTTATTTTATAAAATATGACGGTATGATACCACTCATAAATTATCAATAGTTACATTGTCTCATTCAACCACCGCATTTCTCCTGGTTCTAGTGTCAACCTTACGATAAAATCGCCATTGATATACAGATCTGTCTGACATTCTTTTCCTGAATTATTTATGACAGCTATTTTTTGCGTTTTCTGAAAAACAGTGACCTCAGTATCTACATTTGTTACGTAATATCGTTTCATCTCCTGTTCCATTCCCGCTGCATAATAGATTGCACGAAGCAGAATACGGCAGTTCTGAGGGGAATACGGCAGTCCTGCAAAGTAAACACCGTGACCTTTTCCGTATTGATTAACAACCAGCTGGCTGTATTCTCCATCCATTGCAAGAATCTGATAATGATCTCCCTGCGCATAAATGCGGGTCGTACCTTCTCCGAAATCAATATCCCCTTCAATATCTTCCAAGATAAAATGCTGCGGATTTTTCTCGTTATATTTATCTGTACTTAGTGAAAAACCCATCTCACGATCTACACCAAGCACATCCGCCAGCTGGAAAAATCTTCCCTGATGCTGATATGCTGTCGGTTCTCCTACTCCGATAAATCCACCACCTTCATCCACAAACTGTCTTAACGTTGTTACAACTGCTTCATCAATCCAATTTTCAGCTCCACTGAATGACGTATATGCATCTCCAACATTGATGATCACCCTGATATCTTTTGGGATTCCTTTTTTCACATCATCAAAAGAGATAAATTCTACATCAAACGGCATTCCACTCAGACATTCCAGCACTCCCTCTGCAGAATAAGTTTCTCTGTGCCATATTGCATGATGCACCTGGTTTGACATCCATTTTCGCAAACCTCCCCAACAGTTTAAAACTGCTACTTTAAATGGTGCAACATAAGATTTCGTCCCGTTCATATTTTCATGTATCTGTCTGAATTCCCCGACAACACTTTGAATCTCTTCTATAAATCCCGGCCATTCACTGGCCAATTTTAAATATCCGCCATATCCGATGCGGTCAAGCGGAGAACGTAAAATTGCCCTTCTCGCTTTCATCCAGTTGTCCTTTGCCTCCCCTATGGGATCTCCGCCTTCTCCAAACACGTCGGGGAAAAAATATGGCAAAAGCCTTCCTTCTGTATATTTAACCCCTTTTATATCTGAAATCATACGGAGTGTCACACCACTGCCAACAGAACCAACTACTGCATCCAGACCAATTTCTGCAAAATATTTTCCGTATGGTTCCGTCCCTATCCAATGATCTCCCAAAAACATCATCGCTTCTTTTCCATAGGAATGAACAATATCTACAAGTTCCTTGGCAAGCGCACAAACTTCCTGCTGCTGGAATTCAATAAAATCCTTAAACTCACGACTTGGCACACGGAACATGCTGTTGTGATATCCCTGATCCACAATAAATTCCGGTCTGAATTTATACCCTGCCCACTTTTCAAATTTCTCTAATATGTATGGACTTACACTTGCACTATATCCAAACCATTCTACAAATTTTTCACGTTTTTTATCATCAAAGGTAAGTGTAAACTGGTGAAAAAAAGTCGTAAATCTTACCACGTCGATCTGCGGGTTTTCTTCACACCAGCGTTTTAATTTTTCTTTTACGTACTTCTGAGTTTTCGGCTGCCGCACATCATATGTCAGTTGATGTGGTGTATCTTTCCAATCATTTGTAATAAAGTTATACATATGTACAGGATCCCATATTAAAAACGCCAGAAAACTTACCGTATATTCATGATAAGGAATGGTTTTTATTTCAACTTCTTCCCGTTCTTTTTTAAATTCCCAGTCATCGACAGAAACCACTTCACCCGTTGTGCGATCAATTACTTCCCACCATCTTTTGGGATCATCCAACGTATTGACTTTTAACTGCTGTGTATGAAATCCTTCCATCAATCTTATACATAGTTTTTCACTTCTTGCAGTTACACGATTGCTGATCAGGTATTCCTGTTGAATCTCTTCTGGATTTTGCTCGGCCCAGGCATTATCCTTTCTGGTCGTATAATACGTTGCATATTTCTTTACCGGCTCATTCAATAACGCATCCGGCATCTCCGTTCCGTCACAGTCACGCAATGCATCTGCTCCAAGAAGATTTTTCAATCGTATAGTTTCCTCGACAATGTCTGCATCGGTCGGCAATGTCAGTCTGCCTGTTTGTTTTGTCATTCCCGTCTTCTCCTTTCTTGTCTCATCACCTGATGTCTTTAAGTATATCTGTCTGCATCAACTGCTTCAATTTTTATGTTGCTCTAATTTTTATATATCTTGCTTTATGCTCAATAAAATATTTGCATTTATCATAAATTACTGTATACTTGTAATAAGAAACCCTATTTAATTGCTATTTTATTCATCAGTTTCACAACATTATTTTAGTAATATTGCGGTTTTAATCTATAAGATATAAAATTTGATACAACAGGAAGATAATACAAATGAGTAATGAATTAATTAATTTTGAGTACAAAGGAGTACCCGATCCGGATTTTAAACTTCGTTATATTTCTATTTCTAAATACGAAGGGGATTGGCAAAGCCACCCTCACACCCATCAGTTTTCTGAACTTTTCTATGTTATCAGTGGAAAAGGTGTATTTTACATTGAAAATGATACGGTTTCTGTATGTGCAGACGATCTGATAATCATAAATCCACATATTGAACATACGGAAAAAACGATGTCAAACGATCCTATGACCTATATTGTATTTGGTGTAGAAGGGCTCGCTTTCTATTTTAATTCCCAAAACGCTGCTAACCCAAAAGGATACAGCTACTATAATTATGGTTCCGCCAAAACACACTTTATTAATTTTTCCCAGATTATGATAAAAGAATTTAATGCAAGAAAGCCAGGTTTTGAAGCAATCTGTCATGGTCTCCTACAGGTTTTGCTTGTTTATATTACACGCGAACAGCATCTTTCTGTCATATCTGATACCACTTTGCAAATATCAAAGGAATGTTTTGTTGCGAAAAAATATATTGATGCTAATTATGCAAAAAATATTACTTTAGATCTGCTCGCTGAAATCACCCATATCAACAAATTTTATTTATCACATTCTTTTACGGAGTATGTTGGAACATCCCCCATCAATTACCTGATGGAAACCAGACTCGCTGCAAGCAAAGAACTATTGCTCAGCTCCAGTCGCTCGATTGCAGAAGTTGCATCCAGCACAGGTTTTTCATCACAGTCGTATTTTTCGCAGATTTTCCGAAAGAATACAGGTATGTCACCCCTGCAATACCGTAAACTGAAACAAACAGATTCGAAAACCATGCAGGATGATTCCTATTATATTTGAAAATTTTATAGAAACATATAGACTTAATTGATCATTTCATGCACAAAATGATACACATTTTCTTTATTACGACAAAACAAAAAAATCCGCCAAAGCCCCACTGCATAGAAATGCAGTCCCAGTCTTTGACGGATTTTCTTATTCATTGATTTTCATTTTATTTCTGGTTAATATAGTTGACCAGTCCCTCACAGTCAATAATTTTCTGCATGAACGGCGGGAACGCCTGGCCCCGATATGAGGTACCCTTTGTCACATCCGTGATCACTCCTGTGTCAAAGTTGACTTCCACTTCGTCTCCGGCTTCGATCTCTTTTGCTGCCTGCGGACATTCAATGATCGGAAGTCCGATATTGATCGCATTACGGTAAAAAATACGTGCAAATGTCTCTGCAATAACACAGCTTACTCCGGCTGCCTTTATAGAAATCGGAGCATGCTCTCTGGATGAACCGCATCCAAAGTTTTTATTTGCCACCATGATATCTCCGGCTTTGACATTTTTGATGAAATCTTTATCGATATCCTCCATACAATGCAATGCCAGTTCCTTTGGATCAGAAGAATTTAAGTATCTTGCCGGAATGATGACATCGGTATCTACGTTGTCTCCATATTTGAATACATGACCTTTTGCTGCTTTCATGTTTACTCTCCTTTTTCTTAAACCTATGCTACTTCATCCGGTCCGGAAAGCTTTCCGGTGATCGCACTTGCAGCCGCTACTGCCGGGCTGGCAAGATAAATCTCAGACTCCACATGTCCCATTCTTCCTACGAAGTTACGGTTTGTGGTGGAAACGCAGCGCTCATGTTCTGCAAGGATTCCCATATAACCACCAAGACAAGGTCCGCAGGTCGGTGTACTTACAACTGCACCAGCCTCGATAAAGATCTTAAGCAGTCCTTCTTCCATTGCATCGAGGTAGATCTTCTGTGTTGCCGGGATCACGATCACACGCAGTCCTTTTGCTACTTTTTTGCCTTTTAAGATAGAAGCTGCCACACGCAGATCATCCATCCTTCCGTTTGTACAGGAACCGATCACTACCTGGTCGATCTTAATATCACCGACTTCATCGATCGTCTTTGTATTCTCCGGAAGATGCGGAAATGCAACCGTAGGTTTTAAAGTACTAAGATCGATTGTATAAGTTTCCTCATACTCTGCATCCTCATCTGCCTCATAAACAACATATGGGCGTTTTGAATGTGCTTCCATATACTCTTTTGCCAGATCATCTACCGGGAAAATACCATTCTTTCCACCTGCTTCGATCGCCATATTTGCAATCGTAAAACGATCATCCATTGAAAGGTAAGAAATGCCATCTCCAACAAATTCCATTGATTTGTAGAGCGCACCGTCCACACCGATCATTCCAATGATATGTAAAATGATGTCTTTTCCGCTGATCCATTTTGCCGGTTTGCCGGTCAGGACAAATTTGATCGCTGCCGGAACTTTAAACCATGCTTTTCCAGTCGCCATACCAGCCGCCATATCGGTACTGCCGACTCCGGTGGAAAATGCACCCAGCGCACCGTAAGTACAGGTGTGGGAATCCGCACCGATAATGACATCGCCAGCCACGGTAAGACCTTTCTCCGGCAGCAGTGCATGCTCTATTCCCATCTCTCCTACATCAAAATAATTTGTAATATCATGCCGGCAGGCAAACTCTCTGACGCATTTGCAATGCTGTGCAGATTTGATATCTTTATTTGGCACAAAATGATCTAACACAAGTGCGATCTTATCCTTATCAAAGACACCGTCCACCTTCATTTTATCCATTTCATGAATCGCCACCGGTGAAGTAATGTCATTGCCTAAAACCAGATCCAAATCTGCCTCAATAAGCTGTCCGGCACTGACTGATGGAAGTCCTGCATGTGCTGCAAGGATTTTCTGTGTCATCGTCATCCCCATGGGTATATCCTCCTAAAAAATTAAAATCTGTGTCAGGAATGGTGTGTGCCCGTTCCTTTTTTGTGTGATGTGTGTGTAGAACAACACTCGCTGTCCTATCTGTATGTTATTCTAACACAGGTATTACTATAATAAAAATACATAATAAATATATTTGCCATAACTAAACTTCATGGTATAATAAGAAAAATTATTGATGTATCCAGTATCAGAAAGGAATTTTATCATGAACCAGAATTTATCATCTTACCGGATTTTTTATACCGTTGCAAATACCGGCAACATTTCAAAGGCTGCCAAAGAACTCTACATCAGCCAGCCTGCCATCAGTAAATCCATCCAGAAATTAGAGGAAGGTGTCGGCTGCAAGCTGTTTTCCAGAAGTTCACGCGGCGTTGTCTTAACCGATGAGGGAAAACTGCTCTACGACCATGTGAGCAGCGCCTTTGAGACTTTAACCCTCGGTGAGGAAAAATTAAAACGCTCCATTGAACTCGGTGTCGGCCACTTAAAGATCGGTGTCAGCGCAACCCTCTGTAAATATCTGCTGCTTCCTTATTTGCAGGAATTTATAAGACAGAACCCGCATGTCTCTATCTCCATCACCTGCCAGTCGACCAACGAGACACTTGAACTGCTCGATGACAATAAGATCGATATCGGTCTGGTAGGAAAACCGGATAATTTAAAAAATATCCATTTTGATTTTCTCGAGGAGATCGAAGATATCTTTGTCTGCACCAAAGACTATCTGCGGAATTTGCGTGCGCGCGGCGTCCACAAGGATCAGATTCTGACAAACTCAACACTGATGCTGCTCGATAAAAACAATATGACACGCCAGTATATCGACGACTATCTTTCCGACAACCAGATTCAGGTCAAAGAATCCATCGATATCTCCAGCATGGATCTTTTGATCGACTTTGCCCGTATCGGAGTCGGCGTTGCATGCGTCATCAAAAGTTTTGTAAAAGAGGATCTTGCCTCCGGCGCCTTAGTGGAAATTCCTCTTGGAATCCCGATCCATAAGCGTGAGGTCGGTTTTGCCTATAAGACAACAACAAAACCTTCCAAAACACTCGCCGAATTTATCCGGTTTTATAAAAACTTTTAACAGATACAATATAATAGAATGCACGCTCCGCGAACATTCTATTATCATGAACTATACAGCCAGGTTGGCAAAGCGAATTGGCACAACAAACTCTACTTTTTCTCAAAACTATACAGCCATATTCGCAAAGCGAATTGGCGCAACAAACTTTACTTTTTCTCAAAACTATACAGCCAGTTGGCTTTTAAGAAGTAAATCAAAAAGATCACCGAACTGATTGACCAGGTCAATGGGTATGCCCAGAAGATGACCTGGATCTTCGGAATAAAATGCACAGTAACCGTGATGTATGTGATCCTTATGATGCACCAGGATGCAAGCATGACGAACATCGGCACGGCAGATTTTCCCGCACCGCGCATGATACCTGCAATGCAGTGGGAAAATGCTAGGAAACAATAGAAAAAAGCCTCTATATGTGCCTGTTTGGTTGCAAATTCAACGACCTGTGTTTCACTGTTGAACGCTGCAGCAAGCTGCGGTATCGTAAAAAATACGATCACACCAACCACTTCCGCAAGCAGTGTCGAACAGGTAATGCCAAAATATGCACCCCTCTTAGCTCTGTCATACTGTCTTGCACCGAGATTCTGTCCGATAAACGTTGTGAGTGACATAGCAAAACAGGTGATCGGCAGAAATGCAAAGCCTTCTATTTTTGAATAAACACCACATCCTGCAACCGCCATCACTCCAAATTTGTTAATATTCGTCTGTACAATAATATTTGCAAATGAAATGATGGAATTCTGCATACCGGACGGCAGTCCGATCCCTATGATCTGTCCTAACATTCCCTTATGAAAACGTATCTGCGAGATCTGCACCTGATAAACATCTTTGGTCCGCATCAGACGCATCATACATAAAAATGCACTGGAAAACTGCGAGATGATCGTCGCAAGTGCCGCCGCACCAACGCCAAATCCCAGTAAACCTACAAACAATAAATCCAGTACAATATTTACAATCGATGAGAAAATCAGATAATAAAGCGGATGTCTGCTGTCCCCGACCGCCTGCAAGATTCCCATCACGATATTATACATGACAAATGCGACCGATCCCGCAAAATATACCCTGAAATATACAATGGAGTTTGGCAGCACCGACTCCGGCGTTCCCATCAATACAAGAATCTGGGGTGCCAATATCATTCCGACCGCTGTCAGGATACAGCCGGACACCAGACCAAATGCAATATTGGTATGTACTGCTTTTTTCAAACCGTCATAATCCGCCGCGCCGAAATATTTTGAGATAACGACTCCGGCACCGACTGCGATTCCGTTGAAAAATCCGACCATCAGAAAGATCAGACTGCCGGAAGAACTGACGGCTGCAAGTGCATCACTGCCAAGAAAATTACCGACGATCAGGGAATCGGCGGTATTGTATAACTGCTGAAACAGGTTTCCTAAAAAGAGGGGGATTGCAAATGACACAATCCCCTTCCAGATGGAACCCTCTAATAAGTTTGTTCCTTTTTTCATCTTATTTCATTACAATATTGACAATTCTTCCCGGAACGTAAATCTCTTTTACAATGTTTCCAGTCAGCTTATCTGCAATTGATTCTTTTGCTTTTGCAATAACATCATCTTTTGCGTCATTTCTGCCGATTGCCAATGTTCCTTTCGTTTTTCCATTGATCTGTACTGCGATCTCAACCGTATTTTCAACTGTTTTTGCCTCGTCAAATTCCGGCCATTTCTGCTGGTATACATAACCTGTTCCGCCAATGATCTGCCAGAGTTCCTCTGTAATGTGCGGAGCAACCGGGTTTAAGAGAATTAAGAGTGTCTCATACTCACCCTTTGTCACAGCATTTTTCTTATAGAACTCATTGATCAGAGCCATCATCGCTGCGATTGCGGTATTGTATTTCAGGTTCTCATAATCGCTGCTGACTTTTTTGATCGTCTGGTGCATCTTGGTCTCAAGCTCTTTGGAATATCCTGTTTCATCTGTCATGATATCCTGTAATTTCCATACACGCTCTAAGAAACGACGGCAGCCTTTTACACCATCTTCAGACCAGGATGCACTTAAATCAAATGCTCCGATAAACATTTCATATGTTCTTAATGTATCTGCACCATACTCTCTTACGATATCATCCGGATTTACGACATTTCCTCTGGATTTTGACATCTTCTCTCCGTTCTCACCAAGGATCATACCATGGGATGTACGTTTCTGGTAAGGCTCCGGACATGGAACTACTTTCTCATCATACAGGAATTTGTGCCAGAATCTGGAATATAACAGATGAAGTGTTGTATGCTCCATACCTCCATTGTACCAGTCAACCGGCATCCAGTATTTTAATGCTTCCGGACTTGCAAGCGCCTCATCATTATGCGGATCGGTATATCTTAAGAAATACCAGGAAGATCCAGCCCACTGCGGCATGGTATCTGTCTCTCTCTTTGCAGGACCACCACAGCAAGGACAGGTTGTATTTACCCAGTCTGTCATCGCAGCAAGTGGAGACTCTCCATTATCCGTCGGCATATAACTTTCTACCTCTGGAAGCATCAATGGCAGTTCACTCTCATCGAGCGGCACATAACCACATTTATCACAGTGAACGATCGGAATCGGCTCACCCCAGTAACGCTGACGTGAGAATACCCAGTCTCTTAATTTATAGTTGGTCTTTGCTGTACCAATACCTTTTTCCTCTAAAAATGCAATCATTTTTGCCTTTGCATCTTTTACTTCCAGTCCGTTTAAGAACTCAGAATTGATCAGAACACCGGTTGCAACATCTGTAAATGCCGCTTCGTTGATGTCAACTTCCTCACCATTTTTTGCAACAACCTGTACCATTGGAATATTGAACTTTTTGGCAAATTCCCAGTCCCTCTCATCATGTGCCGGTACTGCCATGATCGCGCCTGTTCCGTAAGACATTAATACATAATCGGAAATCCAGATCGGGATTTCTTTTCCGGTTACCGGATTGACTGCCATAAGACCGTCAATCTCCACACCCGTCTTATCTTTTGCAAGTTCTGAACGTTCAAAATCGGATTTCTTTGCAGCTTCCTCACGGTATGCAGCAATCGCATCCCAGTTCTTTAACTCGTCTTTATATTTATCAATGATCGGATGCTCCGGGGATACAACCATGTAAGTAGCACCAAATAATGTATCACAACGTGTCGTATAAACACGGAGTTTGTCCTCTTTTCCGGCGATCGCAAAATCTACCTCTGCACCCTGTGATTTACCGATCCAGTTTTTCTGGGAAACCTTGACACGCTCGATATAATCTACATCATTTAAGCCCTCTAACAGTTTCTCAGCATAATCAGTGATCTTTAACATCCACTCGCTCTTTACCTTACGGACAACCGGAGCACCACAACGCTCGCAGACACCGTTCACAACTTCCTCATTTGCCAGGCCTACTTTACAGGAAGTACACCAGTTGATCGGCATCTCTTTTTTGTAAGCAAGTCCTGCTTTAAATAGTTTTAAGAAAATCCACTGTGTCCATTTGTAATAACTCGGATCTGTAGTGTTGATCTCTCTGTCCCAGTCGAATGAATAGCCTAAAGAATGAAGCTGCTCTTTGAAACGTTTTACATTGTTTTCAGTTACGATCTTCGGATGAATCTTATTTTTGATCGCATAGTTCTCAGTCGGAAGTCCGAATGCGTCCCATCCCATCGGATAAAGTACGTTATAGCCCTGCATTCTGCGCTTTCTTGCAACAATATCAAGTGCTGTATAAGGTCTCGGATGACCTACATGAAGTCCCTGTCCTGACGGATACGGAAATTCTACCAATGCGTAATATTTTGGTTTGCTGTAGTCGTCTGTCGCAGCAAAAGCCTTATTATCATCCCAGACTTTCTGCCATTTTTTCTCAACGACTTTGTGATTGTAAAGTTCTGACATATAATCCTCCTTGTTTTGCGGAGCAAAATGCGACTGCCTTTGCAGGAGCAGAGGATTTTCCTCCTTGTTTTCCGAAGGAAAATGCGAGTTCTCTGACGAGCAGAGGATTTTCCTCCTTGTTTTGCGAAAAAAAACTTCGTCTCGGAAGACATTTTCAAATAAAAATATCTTTAGAGACGAAGTCTGTCTTACTCCGTGGTACCACTCTAATTCGTATTCTTATGATTTCATAGAAAATAAAAATACGCTCTTATGATCCTTAACGCGGACAACACGCTTTTGCTTACTCACTGTAACTGGCAGCTTGGGCAAAAGGACTCAAAGGTGAGTTGGGAATTTCACTTTACTGCCTCACAGCATCCGGCAGCTCTCTGAGAAAGCAAAAAATTCTTACTATTCCTTATCAAAGTCTGATGTATTTTATTCACAACATGATTTATTTTATCATATACCCTGTTTTTGTCAAGTATTGAAACAAAAAAGAGCCACCACAAACAGTAACTATGTGATGACTCTTTCAATCGATTCAAAATTAGTTGTTGATTAATTTATCTTCTTCATTGTTCCAGCTATACAGTTTACGGATCTCTTTACCAACCTGCTCTGATGGATGCTCTGCAGCTTTCTTTCTCATAGCTTTGAAGTGAACCTGACGTCCTGCCGGAGACATATCCAGTAAGAAGTCTTTTGCAAATGTACCATCCTGAATATCGGAAAGGATCTGTTTCATTGCCTTCTTTGTATCTTCTGTGATGATCTTCGGTCCTGTAATATAATCACCATACTCTGCTGTGTTGGAGATAGAATATCTCATTCCCTCGAAACCTGACTGGTAGATTAAGTCTACGATCAGTTTCATCTCATGGATACACTCGAAGTATGCATTTCTTGGATCATAACCAGCTTCGCATAATGTCTCGAAACCTGCCTGCATTAATGCACAGACACCACCGCAAAGAACTGCCTGCTCGCCAAAAAGGTCTGTCTCTGTCTCGGTACGGAATGTTGTCTCAAGAACACCGGCTCTTGCTCCACCGATACCAAGTGCATATGCTAATGCAAGATCCTGTGCTTTTCCTGTTGCATCCTGCTCAACAGCGATCAGACAAGGTGTTCCTTTTCCAGCCTGATACTCAGAACGTACGGTATGTCCCGGAGCTTTCGGAGCGATCATGGTAACATCTACATCCTTTGGAGGTACGATACATCCGAAATGGATATTGAAACCATGTGCAAACATTAACATATTGCCTGCCTCAAGGTTTGGCTCGATATCTTTTTTGTACATATCTGCCTGTTTTTCATCGTTGATCAGTATCATGATGATATCAGCTTTCTTTGCTGCCTCTGCTGTTGTATATACTTCAAATCCCTGCTTCTCAGCTTTTGCCCAGGATTTGCTTCCTTCATAAAGACCAATGATAACATGGCATCCGGAATCTTTTAAGTTCAATGCATGTGCATGTCCCTGACTGCCGTAGCCGATAATTGCGATCGTCTTTCCGTCTAAAAGTGAAAGGTTACAGTCTTCCTGATAAAATATTTTTGCTGCCATAATTAATTTCCTCCAGTTTTGGTTTCTTAATAAAAAATATGCATTTGCATATTCTTATCTGCTTATTTTGTTATAATGATACTCTTTTGCCGTCTTCGTCTAACATAACGACATCGGAAATGCCTCTCGACAATCCGGTCAGTCCGGTACGTGCAAGCTCTAATATCTCATATCCGGACAAAAGATCAAGGAAAGCATCTAACTTATCCTGATGTCCTGTCAGCTCGATTACCATCGAATCATGTGTCACATCTACAACTTTCCCATGAAAGATCTCTGTTACATTTAAGATTGGCTGGCGTTCTGTATCTTTCGCACGAATCTTAACCAAGATCAGTTCTCTTGTCACTGACGAGCCATTTTCAAGTTTTTTGATATCAACAACATCTTCCAACTTTGCAAGCTGTTTCTCAATCTGCTCTAAGATCTGCTCATCACCGGTCGCAACGATCGTAATCCTTGTATATCTCGGATCTGCGGTCACACCGGAAGAAAAACTGTCAATGTTGTAACCTCTTCTGCTGAAAAGTCCTGAAATATGACTTGTCACACCCGGGTTATTCTCCACTAATAGAGATAATACCTGTTTTCTCATTCTGCATCTCCAATAGTTTAATACTTTAATCACACATCACACTAAAGCTATGATATCACATCGAAATTTTTTGTCAATAAACAATTTTTGTCCAGTCAAAATCTTAGTCTCATTTTCAGATAAATTTTGCGGTAATGATCCATATAACCGCAGCAGCAACAAACCAGACACCAATCTGTCTGATCCGCTTTTCGGCATTCAGATCACCCCTCTGGTCTTTTCTTGTACATACTCCTGGCACGATTGCCATAAGAAGTCCTGTAAAAAGTAATACCATCCGAATCAATAACATTTTTTACTCCCTATATCTTATATCACAAAACTTTAGATTGCAGTGCACGTCCGAAAAATCAATGATTTTCCGGACTGACGGGCATTTGCCCTATCACATGAAAATAAAGCAAAAAAATGTCTGCAAGCAGCCATTTTTTGCTTTACTTTCATGTGGCACTGCTCATTGCTTACTCATATCATAATCTCTGTATTTTCTTTGCTCTTCTCAATGATATGGTTCAATTTGCGGAACGGTATCGCTACAAGAAGTCCAATGACCAGTGAAATAACCAGATAAATTGCAAGTTTTCCGACATAGATCCAGTAATTCATCTGATAGATTCCACCAATTGTCTCTCTCATGGCATTCATTCCATATGGGAACGGCAGGTATTTATAAAGCGACTGGTAAACCTGCGGCAGCGTCTCAATCGGGAATGTTCCACCCGCACCGGCTACCTGAATAACCATGACAACAATTGCAAGTGCCTCACCGACATTTCCAAATGCAACCGTGAGTGAATAGATAAACAGTGTGAAAACAAAACTGCTGACTGCGGCAGCAACCCAGAATAAAAACGGATTATGACACTGTATCCTTACATAAAACAGATCACCAAGTACTGTGATCAGCGTCTGCACCTGCCCTACCAGGAAAAAGAGAATATAACGCCCGAAATATGCCTGGTATGGTTTGATATCTGTGCTTCCTTCTTCCGGTTCTACTTTTACATGAATGATCGCCACCAGGATCAGAGCACCTACCCACAGTGCCAGTATCGTATAAAATGGAGCCATGGCAGATCCATAATTTTCAATCTCATAAATTCCAACCGTATCAAGGTTTACCGGAGATGAGATAAAGTTTCCAAGCTGCTGCGGATCTGTCTCGAGTATCTCCATAAACTGTTTGTACTGTTCATCCTGACGCAGTGTCGTAAAGTCTGTGATGATCTGCGTAAGTTTATTAAATAATTCCTGTGCCATTTCCAGTGATTCATACAAATCTGCACTTCCGTTTGCAAGTGTATCTTCATATTTTGAAAGTACTTTTTCCACATCACCAAAATCTGCATTGATACCATTTAAAATCGATGTTGTCGCAATCATGGAATTCTGCATTGCATTCATTGTAGAGTCAAGCTGCGGTTTTACAGAATACTCAAATGCATGCTGCAATGCATCCAGCGCTGTCTTACAGTTTTCGATCTCTGTTGTTATCTGACTCTTTAAGGTACTGATATCTTCCGCTGTTGCAGTTCCATTTTCTGCAAGTCCGTTCAGTTCAAGTTCGATCATCTTTAACCTGTCACGGACATTCTGAATCTGCATCCTTGTTTCATCATCGGCTGTGCCCTCCCAGCTCGAAACTGAATCATTAAACATTTTTTCCAGATAAGGTACCACAGATATTGTTGCATTCAGTCCGTTTCCTGCTGCATCCTCGTATTTTTGCAGTTTTTCCATGTCATTTAACACAACCATTGACACATTGTTTAAGCTGTTCTCAACCAGATCAAAACTGTATGTAACCATCTGCGTCACCGTATCTGTCGTCGCATTTCCGGCAAGGATCAGACTTTCCATGCTGTTTACTGTATCCTGACCGGTGGAAACCATTGAATCAAGTCCCGGAAGCATGACCTGACTGGTCGCAACAATACTCTGTGCAGAATTTAAAATACTTGCAAATGAATTCAGGATATTAATGTAACTCTGCAGATCACCACTTACGTCATTCAGCCGCTGCGTAATCGTATCTGCAAGAGAACCTCCGTCAACATCCGTCCCTGCAACTGCATCCCCAACCTGCATCATTGCCTCTGCAAGTGTGCTCACAAAACTTGAATTCACCTGTTCCTGAACCGAAGTTTTTGCTTTTGATGTAATTTTAGGAGCTATTGCATTTTTCTTTTCATTTTCGTAATAGATGATGTCCGGATGTTCAATCTGCCCGCCAAGAAAACTGATCATTTCCTCAGTAAAGTCGTCCGGGATAACAAGAGCTGCATAATATTCGCCACTGTAAACGCCATCTACCGCCTCATCAGATGTGTCGGTAAATACCCAGCCCATAGCTTTGTTTTCCTGTAACGCTTCGACAACAGATGAACCAATGTTGACAGAAATACCAGCCACACTCACACCTTCATCTTCGGATACCACTGCAACTTTCAGGTTTGAAGTTGCACTTGGTCCGTATGGATCCCAGTTTGAAAGTATATTAAACCATGCATAAAGGCATGGAATCACACAAAGTCCCATGATAACCACAACAGCAACCACGTTCTGAAAGATCCTTTTCATATCGGAGATAAAGATTTTAAATATATTTTTCATTCCGTTTTCTCCTCGTTCTCTGCTATCTTCTGAATCTCTGCCTCAGAATTAAACTTTTCGTCCAATTTCTGAATGGCATTTTTAATATTTTCCTCAACTTCATCAAGCTGTTTTCCCATAAGAACATCCACAGATTTATCCTCTTCATCCCGCAGCTCATTTAATTTTTCCTGCAGGTTATAATCTACATACTCGACAAGGATCAGATAAGTTGCAAGTGCAAATAATGATACGATCCATAAGATCAGGAAAACTACCTTGTTACTGTCTGTCCAGAATAAAAGGATCAAAAATATAGGCGGAATGATTGCAATACATTTAAGACCGATCTTGATCCGTTTTTGATTCTGTAAATGGATATTCTGTTCGTACGCAACGAGTTTTCCGTACATTTCCTCGTATCTGCTTTTTTCTTCCATTCTTTTTTCTCCAATTCTGCTATCTATAACAAAATTATTTTTCGTTATGCTTCTGTTACATCATTTTTGTATCTTCCATTCGTTTTTCCACAAAATGATTCAGTTTCACAAATGGAATACGGATCACCAGTCCGATCAAGAGACCTACGACGGCAAAGATCATCAATTCTGCCAGATTCTTCATATAGTCGCTTCCATACATACCACCGATCGTTTCACGCATCGCATTGATTGCATACGGGAACGGGAAAAATATGTATATATTCCGGTAAACCGCCGGCAAAAGTTCAATTGGGAATGTTCCTCCTGAACCCGCGATCTGGATTACCATGATCACAACCGCAAGGGCTTTTCCCACATCACCAAACGAAAGTGCAAGGGAATAGATCAGTAATGTAAACGTAACACTGGCAAGTGAAGCCACCAGCCAGAACCATCCCGGATACAAAATCTGACAGTGCAGGATATAGATATCTCCTAATACTATGATCAACGCCTGTAACTGTCCCATCACAAAAAACAACAGATATCTTCCGAAAAAGAGCTGATATGATTTTACATTCTCTAAATCTTTTGGTTCTGCTTTTACCTTGATCAGGGCAACAAGGATTGTTCCTCCAACCCAGATTGCAAGAATTGAGTAAAACGGTGTCATTGCTGAACCATAATTTGGAATCGGATAAACTTCCTCCGTTGTAACCAGCACCGGCTGTGAGAAGAATTCTCCATAGCCTTCCGGGTCACCCTTCATAAACTCGATAAACGCCTGTACCTTTTCGTCATCCTCAACCGAATTCAGACGTTCTAACAATTTCGTTAATTTTTCACTTACCCCATCAATAACAGTCTGAATCTGCTCTAAACTGTCATTTGCACCTGTCACAGTTGTCTCAATTCCGGAAAATACAGAATTCATATCTCCTAAAGTGTCATCTAATCTGGTCAGAATATCTGATACATTATTTAACATCTGACTCATACTGTCGATCACATTATTTAACTGTGGGACAAGGCTTGTCGTATACATCTCCTGCATATTTGTGATTGCCTGGGAACAGGTAGTTAAAACCTGTGTCATATCCGACAAAGACTGATTGATCGCATCTGCAACCATACTTCCTGACACCTGCGTATTGATCGCATCCGTCTGGGAATCTCCTGAAAATCCCATTGCGATCTGGTTAATGCTGCTGATTGCCTTCTCAATATCCGTTGCGCCACCATTGATCGACTCTATCGTCTCAATGATCTTCTGAATGACAGCACGGTCATCATCCGACACGCTCTCCTCAACAATCACCTTTTTTAAATGTTCCTGCAGACGGTTCAGTTCCCGTTGCAATTCCACTGCGTCCAATGCCGCCTGATTCAGACTGTCCGCCGTCTGCTGTGCATCTCCTGCAAGATTCGTTGCATTAATGCTGTCCCGAATCCTGTTCATAGAGTCATTGATACTTGTCATTGTCTGATTTACATTTTCACTGAACGAATTTAATGACGTTTTTGTATCATCCAGACTGCTTCTTGCCGTACCAAAACTCTTTGCGCCATCTGATACTTTATTACTGAGACCCGGAATACTGCCTTTTGCCTCTGCAACTGCCTGTGAAAGTTCTCCGTTGCCGGCAATAAATGTGTCGATCATCTTACTGTACCCGATCAGATTTTCATTCAGGTTCTCTAGTTTATTCTGAAAATAGGCAAACTTATCATTTTCTTCCATCTGTTCTGAAATATGATTTGTCTGCTCAAATATATTGCTTGCAAGCACTTCTATAAACTGTTCATTGATACTCTGTTTTAAGGTTGATACTGCAGAATCCGTGATCTTTGTTGCTACGGCATTCTTTTTTTCGTTCTCATAATAAGAAATAGTCGGCCCCTTAAAATCTTCCCGGAACACGTTATACATACTATATGTAAAATCAGAACTGATGATGACTGCCGCATAATATTCGCCACTATAGACGCCTTCTAAAGCCGCATCTTTCGTGTCTGTAAATACCCATCCGATCTTATCATTTTCCTTTAAGCTCTCAATGACCGAATCACCCATATTCACAGTGGTTCCATCATCCATCTGATATCCTGCATCTTCCGTAGCTACCGCAATTTTGATATTTTTTGTATTCGCATACGGATCCCAGTTCGAGTAAATATTAAACCATGCATATAGCGATGGTATGATACAAAGACCTATTGCGATTATCAGTGCAAAAGGATTGCGCACCAGTCTCTTCATATCCCCGCTAAAAATATGCCATATATTTTTCATGCCTCACAAGCTCCTTAACTTTTCCATATTCTTCTTCAATAGCGCAAAAGTCCCTATTATCGGGAAATTATACCATCCGGAATATCGATTGTCAAATTTACCGCTCTTATCCCTTCACTCTGCATCTTTAAATATTTCACCGTCTATTTCAAAAATAAATTGCAGGGGAACTTCCGTTCTATCCTCAAATATAAGTCTGTGATGACAGGTATCTATTTTCCGCACTCTGCCACAGTGTGTAACATAGGCCCCGCCGTCTTTCTTTTCATCCGGCACAAAATAAGTAAGCGTAATCTCCGGTTTTTCCGTAAAATGTTCCAGTAAACAGCGCATTTTTTCATCAAGCTGTTCTTTTTTATCCTCATCAAGTTCTAAAAAATCTTCTGTCCGTCTTGCCGTCTCACGGATTGAATCCTCATGTCCCGTCAGTGCTGCAAAAGGAGAAAATTGCGCTGCTCTGTCTAACAATGCCATCTGCGGATGTTTTACAGAAACATGGTGTGGCAGATGGATGATATCATCATATTTGTGTGTTTCTTTTTCTTTAAACAGATTTTGTTCCCTCATGCTTTGTGTCCCCCGATCTGCCTGTTACGTTCTATACTTGTAGCGCCTTCCTGAAGATTCATCCCCTTTAACATGGCATTTTTCCCATATTTCTTTTTTACACTGAGAACTGCCTCCTGAAGTTTTCTCTCTTTTTCCATTTTTTCCTTTTCCGCCTGCTTTTTTTCTTCTAATGCCGCATAATCCGTAAACAGATCCAACTGTTCAAATGTATCATCCTGTTTTGCTGAAGTTTCATCCGACAGTCTGCAGGCGACAACATAAATCCGGCGGATCAGAAGATCTGGATCTACGATACGGTCATATAACTCCATAACAGCATCCATAATCTGTTTGGTCGATGAAGTCCGGCTTTTCAGATTGATCGTACCGTGAGCGTGTTTTGGCACTTTTCTTCCATAACGGTCAATGGTCACTTCCCCATGATATGCATTTTTACGCTTCGGATCAGTCAGATTATCGATATCATAACCGATGGTAAGTACCATCTGATCTGTAACCAGATGTTTGTCCACAAGATCCAGTACAAGCAAATCCGTCATTTCCCGGACGATCAGCTTTCCCTTTTCAAATTCATATGGACACTGTAATACCTGCCCGGAACTAATGCTGTTTGTCTCCGGCTTGTACGCCTTGATCAGATCGATCGTGGTCGGCTCATACCCCCATGCATGATCGATCAGAAGTTCTGCATTGATGCCAAACATCCTGTATAGCAGATCTTCGTTATAAAAATCCTGTTCCCTCCCCAATGAACAGCGGGCAACATCTCCCATTGTATACAGGCCTGCCGCCTCTAATTTTTTCCGGTATCCACCGCCAACCCTCCAGAAATCTGTCAGCGGTCTGTGATCCCACAGCAGCCGGCGGTAACTCATCTCATCAAGCTCTGCGATCCGCACTCCATTTGCATCCGGTGTCACATGTTTTGCAACAACATCCATCGCAACCTTGCACAGATAAAGATTCGTACCGATACCGGCGGTTGCCGTAACACCGGTTTCTTTTAAAACATCCTGAATCATTTTCTCTGCAAGCTCCCTTGCACTCATCTGATATGTTTTCAGATAATGCGTTACATCCATAAATACTTCATCCACGGAATAAACATGCATATCTTCCGGTGCTACATATTTTAAATAAATATCATAGATCCGGTTACTTTCTTCCATATAAAGCGCCATGCGCGGTGGTGCTGTAATATAAGTCAGTTCCAGTGCCGGATTATTTTTCAGTTCCCTGTCATCTGCTGATTTTCCCGTAAACATTCCACCGGCAATCCGGCTTCTCCGCTCCTTATTGACCTGTTTTACTTTCTGCACCACTTCAAATAATCTTGCACGTCCCGGAATACCGTATGCCTTTAATGACGGTGATACCGCAAGGCAGATCGTTTTCTCCGTTCTGCTCTCGTCTGCCACGACAAGATTTGTCGTCAGCGGATCATATCCTAATTTTACACATTCTACAGATGCATAAAAAGATTTCAGATCGATTGCAATATAAATATGGGATGAATCATTCATGTCCGGACGCCGCCTCTCTTTCTGCTTCTGGTTATAGATATTATTATAGCAGAAAATATGTTCGGTTATCACCCTGTTTTGGAAAAAATTGAAAATATCGGACTATATTAAAATAATGGTACTGATTCTAATAAATCATCCAAAAATAGCCACCTGGATAGTTAGTCCAAATGGCTTATAAAAAATATATCACTTTAATCTATAGATAATCTTTTTCTACAAAATACCCCTCTTCGAAACGTCCTATCAGGCTTTAAAACTGTCTTCTTCCTGCATTCCCTTTTCAAAATACTCTTCTGCTATCATTTTAAATTTATAAAAAACATCATAATACACTGTTGTTATCTTTTCAAAATTTTCTCTTGCAACTGCACCATCATAATCATGAGCAAGCAGATTTCTTGTTCTCAACATTTGCAGCCAAACATCATCATCAATCAATTTGTTTGAAAATGCCGCCTGTAAATTCGCTCTTGGCGATCCAAGCGCTATATCATTAATACCCAATACTTTGACTAAAATATCCTTCATCACTTTCCATGATAAATCAAATGTTAAATTATAATTTTGAACAGTACCTTCTAACACGAAATCAGCATCCGGGTCTGCTGTTTTACTTTTTTTTAAATTATTCAAACTTCTGCAAAAATTTTTATATCTGTTAATATATTTGTTTTCCATACTTTGCGATATCCTCCAAAAGATACTGGTTTCGAATTGTTTTATATTCCAAAATATCTATCTTACGTAAAGTTTCTATTTTTTCTAGATCCTGTTCAAGTTTATCCATATCCACATCACCATAAACTACAAAATCAATATCACTATATGGAGTTGCTGTATCTGTTGCGAATGAACCTATAAGAACCAATTTTTTTACACCATTTTTTTTACATATTTCTGCAACTTTTGTAATTAATATATTTACGGGCATTACATTCATGATTCTAAACTAACCCTCCCGTTTCTCAAAACATTTAGAATTCTGATAAAAGTATAAATCATATTCAAATAAATTTATACAGAAAAAGAAACGGGATTCTTGACGATTCAAGAACCACGTTTCTTTCTATAATCTAAGTTTATCTTAGAATTTGCCAGCTTTATGAGCTTCCTCAACGGAAACTGCAACTGCTACAGTAGCACCAACCATTGGGTTGTTACCCATTCCGATCAGACCCATCATCTCAACGTGAGCCGGTACAGAAGAGGAACCTGCGAACTGTGCATCAGAGTGCATACGTCCCATAGTATCTGTCATACCGTAGGAAGCAGGACCTGCTGCCATGTTGTCCGGGTGAAGTGTACGTCCTGTACCACCGCCGGAAGCAACTGAGAAGTATTTCTTACCCTGCTCGATACATTCTTTTTTGTATGTACCTGCAACCGGATGCTGGAAACGTGTTGGGTTTGTAGAGTTACCAGTGATGGAAACACCTACGTTCTCATGATGCATGATTGCAACACCTTCCTGAACGTCATCTGCACCGTAGCATTTTACAGTTGCGCGAAGTCCGTTAGAATATGCTTTCTCATATACAACATTTAATTTTGCAGCTTTGTAATCATACTGTGTTTCAACAAATGTAAATCCGTTGATACGGGAGATGATCTGTGCAGCATCTTTTCCAAGTCCGTTTAAGATAACACGTAATGGTTTCTGACGTACTTTGTTTGCTTTCTCAGCGATACCGATTGCACCCTCAGCAGCTGCGAATGACTCATGTCCTGCTAAGAAGCAGAAGCACTCTGTCTCTTCCTCTAATAACATTTTACCAAGGTTACCATGTCCAAGACCTACTTTTCTGTGGTCTGCAACAGAACCCGGAATACAGAATGCCTGAAGTCCCTCACCGATTGCTGCAGCAGCATCAGCAGCTCTTGTACATCCTTTTTTGATTGCGATTGCAGCACCTACAGTGTAAGCCCAGCAAGCGTTCTCAAAACAGATTGGCTGGATTTTCTTTACCTGATCATATACATCAAGTCCAGCATCTTTTGTAATTTTTTCAGCTTCTTCGATAGAGCTGATACCATAGCTGTTTAACACAGCGTTGATCTGGTCAATTCTTCTTTCATATCCTTCAAATAATGCCATTTTCGTCCGTCTCCTTTCCTACTCTTCTCTCGGGTCGATGATTTTAACAGCATCTGCCACACGGCCGTACTGTCCTTTTGCTTTTTCCCATGCAGTGTTAGGATCATCGCCTTTTTTGATGAAGTCAGTCATTTTTCCAAGAGAAACGAACTGATATCCGATAACTTCGTTATTCTCGTCAAGAGCAATACCGGTTACATAACCTTCTGCCATCTCTAAGTAACGAACACCTTTCTCTTTGGTAGCGTACATTGTACCAACCTGGGAACGAAGTCCTTTACCTAAATCCTCAAGACCAGCACCGATTGCAAGACCGTCATCAGAGAATGCACTCTGTGTACGACCATAAACGATCTGTAAGAATAACTCTCTCATTGCTGTATTGATTGCATCACAAACAAGGTCTGTGTTTAATGCTTCAAGAATTGTTTTGCCCTGTAATACCTCTGCTGCCATAGCTGCGGAATGTGTCATACCAGAGCATCCGATTGTCTCAACTAAAGCTTCTTCGATTACACCATTTTTTACATTTAATGAAAGCTTGCAGGCACCCTGCTGAGGAGCACACCAGCCAACACCGTGTGTAAAACCTGAAATATCTTCAATTTTTTTAGAATGAACCCATTTGCCTTCTTCCGGAATTGGAGCTGGTTCATGTTTTGCGCCCTTTGCTACAGGACACATGTTTTCGACTTCCTTAGTGTAAATCATTTTAAGACTCCTTTCACTTAAATAGAACTGTATGTATCAGACTTTGTTATACATTTAACATACCTTACCTATTTTCGCACATTTTGTTGAAATCTACAAGTCCTAATCGAAAAAAATTATCTTTATTCCGTGTATTTGTTTTTATACACTAATCAAAATAATTCAATTCTGAAAAAACTTCCGACCCCAGTCTGCCGGCGTTGCTGATATTTTCCCCATCCACATGAATATATCCTTTTGTTCCGTCTTTGGCACGAACATAGATCCATTCCTTTGCATCGGAACTAATAAAGAATACATCCTGACCGGATGAAACCGTCACCTGGTCTGATGTCTGATCCATAGCCTCCCACAGTGGGAGATCCACATATAATCTGTGCGGTGTGAAATACTGATACCTGTGCATTCCGGTATCCATATACTCTAATTTCCCCGCATCACTGTCATACCACCAGTAGCCATTTAAGTATGCTGTCTCAAGAATATCTGTACGAATTGTTCCATAGATTCCGCTTTGTCCGGTAAAGCCGTTGATACCGCCATTTTTTTCTTTAAAAGGAAAACCAGTAACTTCTCCGGCAAATTCGAGTGTGTTTCCATCATACCGGTAAAAATATGTCACATAATCACCACTCGGCCCATCATCTAAGACAGCAATCTCTAACGAATCATCATAAGCATTAATATCAGTGACATAAAAGCAATCTGTTTCCGGTGTCACCATCGCCGCATATTCGCACAGTTCATATGAAGTTCCATTCACGGTAAGGATACAGGAATACCCTGCATAATCGCCACTCTCTTTCACATCATAACGTATTTCTTCTTCCCTGCCGTCTCCATCAATATCTTCCATAACTTTCTGTCCTGTTTTATACTCTTTCGGATATGGATGTTCGTCTGCATATGTTTTTTCTGCTTCCTGTATCACTTTCAGATTATCTTTCTCTGTCTGGCTTAACACAGACTCGTCAAATGCATCTGTCTCCGCCGTTTTTTCATACCAGGAACATGCATTAAAATAACTCTGCAGATATTCATTGGTAAAACCCCGTCCATGTCTTGCATAGATTTCATTGCGTGCTAACCATAAATCATTGTCCGACATATTGATAAGACTGTCTGCCGAAATTGTCTGTGTCATACTGACCGGAATGATATACTGGTCAGCATCTTTGTGCAGGTTCTGTGTATCAATGACCGCATTCTGTACTACCGTATCTGACTGCTGCATCATCCCTTGATATTCATTTAAAGTATCCTCATTTTCCACATCGCAGCTCACATCCGTAGGCCTCACAACCTCATATAACACTCCATCATCGGTATATCCTAAAATACTTACACCGGCAGCATCCGGATACCATTCCGTGTCTTTGGTAATTCCAAAAAGAAACCCCGTCCCACTTTCTTTCTCATAGGATTTTTTCTGAAAAACAGAAAAACCGGTATCATCTTCTAAAATTACATACTTATCTTCCCAGCTCTCCGGGAACTGCAGCGTGATCTCTTTCCAGATATATTTTTCTTCGGCTGCTTCCATTTTTTCAGACGCACTGCTGTCTATTTCGGATTCCATTTCATCTGTATCTGAAATTCCTGCTGTTTTCTGCTCATTGCTGTTTATTTTATTTTGTGCCATATCTGGTTCACCACACCCTGCTGTAAAAAGCAAAAGTGCGGCTGTAAACAACCACACTTTATTTTTCATATAATTATGCACTCCTTTCTGTCAGTGCAAAAACTTTTTTATATCATCTGCCGTACTGTGAATTTTCTCTACCGCATTCTGAACCTGTTTTGCAACATCAAGGTTTTCTTCACTGAGTGTATGTACCTGTTCTGCGCTCGCCGTAACTTCCTCAGTCGCTGCCGAAAGCTGCGAACAGTTTACCACAATCTTATTGTTGGAATCTGAAAGTCCGCTTACCTTTTTATTGACCTCTTCAATATGGGCAACCAGCTCACCTATATTTTTATTAAGCAGATTAAATGTTTCTGACGCAACAAGAATCTTTTCTTTCTGATCTTCCGTTGCCTGTACAGAACCTTCTACTGATACAACCACATCATTTGCATTTGCATTCAGTTCGTTTGTAATTCTTGTGATCTCTTCCGTCGAATTTTTTGTCTGTTCCGCAAGCTGTCTGATCTGCTCTGCTACAACCGCAAAACCTCTTCCGGCTTCTCCGGCACGTGCACTCTCAATAGATGCATTTAACGCCAGCAGGTTCGTCTGACTTGAAATATTTAAGATCATACCTGCAATCTCTTCTACTTCTTTTGTCTTATCCTGAAGTTTGGTCATTGCCTCAGTAACATCATGATTTGTATTTGTGATCTGCTCCGCCTGATCTTTCAACGCATCCATCACACGCATATTTTCCTGAATGCTGTCATTTGAATTCATTGCGATATCCACCATCTGTTTTGATCGCTCACTTGTTTCCTCGATCGCATCCTGGATCGTTGCAGTCATGGTATTCTGTTCTTCGATGCTGTTTGCATTCATTCCGGAAGCCGTTGTAATCTCCTGCATACTGCCAGTTACAGAATTGGTCGTCTCGACCAGTTTTCCGATCAGGCTGCTGCTCTTAACTGATTCTTCCTGAACAGTTTTGGAAATCTCAAGCACTCCCTGTAAAATTTCATTCTGCTTTTTGTGTTCCTCATCTATGGATCCAAGTGCATCTGCGTTAAACAATAATGTGATCTTTCCAATTCTTGAAACCATAAATAAAACGCCAAGCACGCCGACCACAGAACATATTGTATCCACGTTCAATACAGTAATACCCTTTATTCCCTGAACAATCGTAACGATCACGTAGAGAATACTCACTCCCACACAGGTTCTTTTTAATCCACCTTCATCATAGTACGGAATCTGTAACGCAACTATAACGATCAGTACATACGTAATAAAATGTGCATCTGTCTGTACTCCGACTAACAGATACTCTAATCCCATCTCAAGCGTAGCAATCACTTTTAATTTTGCTGTTGCATGATCTTTATGATAAATAATCGTGTTCAAAACTGATGCGCCTATTATTAATGCAGTATTCCCATATACTACTGCATTTACCAGATTCTGATTTGCCATGCGGAGCCACAGATACAGTAAAAACAATATTCCAAGAAATATGGTTGCACCTATATAGAACCGGTTCATCTTTCTGATCCGTTCCGCTTTATCATTATAAATATATTTCTTTTCTTCTTCCATATATTTTATCTCCCTGTACTTAAAATATGATCAATATTTTCTGCCATAACTTATCCGACCTGTCCGGATCTTAAGTTTAAGAATATCATGCTTCTTTTTTCTGTACAACCTCGCCCGGTTTCTTAAAAATTGAGTTTGCCGGGATCACTCCCCTGACACTTGAAAGCGGATATACATTTGTATGTCTGCCGATCACCGTTCCAGGATTTAATACAGAATTGCATCCAACTTCAACAAAATCTCCAAGCATTGCACCAAATTTCTTTAATCCGGTTTCAATTTTTTCATCACCATCTTTTACCACAACCAGTGTCTTATCTGATTTCACATTTGATGTGATTGATCCTGCACCCATGTGTGACTTATAACCCAGAATAGAATCACCAACATAATTGTAATGCGGCACCTGAACGGAATTGAAAATAATATCATTTTTCAGTTCTGTGGAATTGCCGACAACAGAACCCTTTCCTACGATCGCACTGCCGCGGACAAATGCGCAGTGACGGATTTCTGCATCCTCATCAATGATCAGCGGACCGTTTAAACATGCTGTCGGTGCCACTTTTGCACTCTTTGCAACCCAGATATCCTCGCCTCTTTTTTCAAACTTTTCCGGATCTAATGTTGGTCCAAGCTTTTTTATGAACTCACTGATCCCTTTTAAAGCCTCCCATGGATATGTAAACTGTTCTAAATATTCTTTTGCGATTGTTTCATCCAAATCATATAAATTGCTGATTTTTGCGTTTTCCATCTTTTCCTCCATCCCAGAATGTCTCTGTCACATGGATATGAATCCAGTGTGATCCTAGCATTTCTGTTTGCATACTGGTTCTATTGTAAAACGTTTTCACAGATCTGTCAAAATAATATTCGAACACTGCAAAACAAGTGGTTCTCCGTATATAAGCAACGCTTCCACTAATCGTACTCTTAAAGCCACTTCAATCTTGGAAATCATTGAAAAAATCAAAGCAGATAATTCCTGCATCAATATACGATTGTACCTGCTGTGCTATTGTTAATATTTGTTTTGGATATTGATACATAAAACACCCCATAAATGAAAAAGTCCCACCGGGTTGCGCATGAAAAAATCAGAGGCGTGGTGGGTTCTGTTGATATTATTGTACCATTTTTACTGCCCCTGTCAAGATTTAACTTTTCGTAATTTACATACTTCTATTATTTTTCATTCTTCCGCAGGTCTTTCCCAAGACTAGTTGCCTTAAAGTTGTAAACCGGCTTAAGAATCTTTACGATATCCGCCGTCGGTCCGATATTAGTAACAATATCTCTCATACCCTTATACGCCATCGGGCACTCATCCAAAGTCGAGCTGTCAATCGATGTGGAATAGACTCCTGCCTTGCGCATCGTTTCTTTAAATTGCTCTACCGTAAATTCATGCTTTGCTGCACTTCTTGAGAACAGCCTGCCGGCTCCATGTGGTGCTGAATAGTTCCATTCCTCATTGCCTTTGCCGACACATAGTAACGAACCATCTCTCATGTTAATTGGAATTAGCAATTTTTCGCCTTTCTTTGCTGACACGGCACCTTTGCGAATTATGTTACTGTCATGGTCAATATAATTGTGGACAGTGGTAAAGTCACTGAGTGGCTCAAATCCATAATGTTCTATTATCTGTCTCGCAATCATCTTACGATTTTCGTCCGCATATTCCTGACAGATTTTCATATCCTCTAAATATTGTTGTGTATATTTTCCATGCAAAAAACAGTATTCGAGCGGCATGTCCGGCGCTGTCTGATGGAAATTTCTGTGAAGTTCCTTTATGGCTTCCTGTATCTCTGCCCGTCTGCCAGCCTCTTTGTATGTCTTTTTTATCTGTTCCTCTTCTTCCCATAAGGCTTCCCAGCCGGTATGCAGTCCCCTTGCAATCTTCTGATAATGCTCTGCCACCTGTTTGCCTAGCTGGCGGCTGCCGGTATGAATGACCAGATACTTGTTGTCCTCATCATCCATATCAATTTCAATAAAATGATTACCACCTCCAAGAGAACCGATTGCACGCTCAATCGCCTTTGTATCTTTTAACGCCCTGTAGCAGTTTAACTCCTTTAACCCCCGGAACTTCATCAGACGTCCTTCATTTATATTTCTTCCAAATGGTATATATCTATGAATCACATCATCGAGTCTTGCAAAATCAATATCCACTCTCCCCAGTTCAACCGTAAGCATTCCACATCCGATATCCACGCCTACAACATTCGGTATAATTTTTTCTCCCAGATTTGCGGTAAATCCTATGACACAGCTCGCGCCTGCATGGCAATCCGGCATGATACGCACCTGCGCATCCTTAAAAACTTCCAGATCAAGCAAACCTTTGATCTGTTCGGCACATACCTCATCCAACACGTCCGTAAACACTTTCGCAGTATTATAATTGCCTCTTATTTCTCTCATATGGTTTCTCATTCCTTTCACAAACAAGCCATAATTTGTCTTTACCGACCCGATTATAGTTGCTTACAATGACATAATATGTCACTTGGAAAAATAAAAATATTAAATTTTCTAAAGTGTTGACAAGCCCCAAATCGGTCGATATACTCGGTGTTGTGAAGAGCGATTCACTCTTCCAGTCACAGCAACTTTTAAACCCAGATTCGAAAGGAGGACAATTATGATGCACGTTAATATGACTACATACAACTTAACAATTAACAACAGAGGTCTGGTTGTCCCGGCTGCGGATATGGACTAATCCTATAACTTATTATTCCTATCACAATCCCGGATTTTCATATACCAGAGCCTCTTATTATTTCATGAGGTGTTATTATGAAAACAATCAACGGGTTCTATACCTCTGCTACTATTTTCAACACAAATACAACAGAACACAGCATAGATGACTATGCTATCGCACAATTGCAAAACCTTTGTGACAATAAAGCCTTTGCGGGCAGCACAATCCGCATCATGCCTGATGTGCATCCCGGTAAGGTCGGCACAATCGGATTTACCGCAACCCTTGGCTCACGTATTCTTCCTAATATTATCGGAATCGACATTGGCTGCGGCATGTCTTTGGCGATGGTCAAAGGCAAGACAAAAGAATTTCAAAAACTGGACACCATAATTCGCGAGCAGATTCCATCTGGTTTTGGAGTAAGGAAGAAGACACACCATAAAGCTCTGGATTTTGATTTCACTGCGCTTCGCTGCCATAATCATATCCACGAAGAAAAAGCCAGGCTCAGCCTCGGGACACTCGGTGGCGGAAATCATTTTATCGAATTGGATCAAGATGATGACAAGAATACTTATCTTGTTATTCACTCCGGCAGCCGCCATCTGGGGAAAGAGGTTACCGATTATTACTTAAACAAAGGACAGAAGCTTCTGAAAGCTGACGGTATCGCCATCCCCTATGAACTTACCTACCTTGAGGGAACTCTCATGGAAGATTATCTTCATGACCTTGCTGTCGTTCAGGCTTTTGCCACTCTTAACCGTGAGATTATAATTGATGAGATTACCAAAGGTATGAAATGGAAGATACAGGATACGTATTCCTGCATTCACAACTATGTGGATTTCAATACCGGCATCCCTATCATCCACAAAGGTGCCATTTCTGCACAAAAAGGGGAACCTGTCATCATCCCCATTAATATGCGTGACGGTATTATACTTGGAACCGGTCTCGGGAACAAAGAATGGAACTACTCTGCTCCTCATGGTGCAGGAAGAATTATGAAACGTGAAGAAATCAAGGCAAACTTTACGGTATCCCGTTTTAAAAATGAAATGAAAGGTATCTATTCGAGCTGTATCGGAAAAGACACCTTAGATGAAGCTCCTTTTGCTTACAGAGACTTAGAAGCAATTCAGGATGCCATCACAGAAACTGTTACTATCGATAAGGTCGTCCGACCTGTTTATAATTTTAAAGCCGGTGGAAATTAATTTTTACCGCCATACAAAAGAGGATATTATTATATGAATTTACCAATTTCTGTCACACAAAGTGACTTATTAGAAATACTATTAAATGTTGCCACCGTGCGCCCTGTATTCATCTGGGGCGCACCCGGCATCGGAAAATCTGCACTCGTAGAGAAATTTGCAGATGATGTAGGTCTTCCCTGTGTCTCGCTTCTCGGAAGTCAGCTCGCACCGGAAGATATTATCGGAATTCCGCAAATCAAAGGGGAGACATCTGAATTTCTCCCTCCAAAAATGATTGCGCGTAAAGAACCTTATGTGCTCTTTTTAGATGAGCTGAATGCCTGTTCCCAGGAAGTGCAAAAAGCCTTTTACAGCTTAATTCATGAAAAAAGGATTGGTGAATATCATCTCCCGGAAGGCAGTATTGTCATCGGTGCGGGAAACCGTGCACAGGATTCCGCTATTGTAAAAACGATGTCTTCTGCACTTATCAACAGAATGTTCCATGTGCAGCTAAAGGCAGACCCTAAACAGTGGCTGGCATGGGCTTATGAAGCAAATCTCCATCTCTGGGTAACAGACTACATTACCCAGCGACCGGATCATTTATTTTCTGAGCCACCCAAAACTGAGGAGCCGTATTCGACTCCTCGCTCATGGCATATGCTCAGTGATGCACTGAATGAATATGGTGCCGGAAGAAATGAGATTCCGGAGTCAATCCTTAAGACGATTACCTTCGGATGTATCAGTGCAAGTCACGCAGGTATGTTTCTGGCATACACCAGGCAGCTTGGAAATCGACACTTGCTGAATGACATTATTAAGGGAGAAGCCAAATGGCCTGCAAAGCCGGAAGAACGGGATATTCTCTACTTCCTTGCACAGTCATTTCGTGCCAGACTTTTACATGAATTACCTGCAAATAAAACGAACCTCGGAAAAGATGGACAGTATCTTGTACACAGAGCCAAAGCTCTGATTAAAGAATTATCTACCATCAATCAGGAAATTGCGCAAATGGTCGTATCTGCCGATGAGGGACAGGTTCTTCCTGAATGGTTCATGTTGGAAATTATCCGTGACCTCCCAAGACTTGTAAAAAATGAATCCTGACTAAAACAAAGCACAAATATACTTTTGGCACTGCTGCCATCGGAACCTGTGATATGCAGGGTCTTGATACTCCGCTTACCTACAACGTGAATGCCGGAGAATACAACTGGTATACAAGAAAGTTTACAATTGCCCTCGCCAATTCTGTCTCAAAAGCTGTCAGCACTGCCGGTGGTCATGAATATGACACCGATTTTCCACACTCCAACGGAAGGCAGGCGGCTAAATGGTTTATTGACCACTATCCTCTTTTTGGTGGACTTGCATCGCATTTTAAGATTGTCGAAGATTACAGATACTGTCATCAGAATGATATTCAAATTGCAGCGATTGACGTTACATGCGGAGAACTTTATCTGAACCCTACTGCGGGTTTTTCCCTGGAAGAATGGAAATTCGTGCTTGCACATGAATATCTTCATGCCGGGCTTATGCACCACGAGAGATGTCATGGAAGAGATCATTTTCTGTGGAATGTAGCCTGTGACTTTGTCATCAATGAATGGCTCCACGAATTACAGATTGGAACCATGCCGCAGGTCGGTCTTCTGTACGACCCTGCATTAAAAGGATTGTCCGCGGAATCTATCTATGACACGCTGCTTTCCGATATGAAAAAATACGCAAAATTAAATACCTTCCGGGGTTTTCATAAAGGTGATATTATCGGGGATTCCGGAAAAAGGATCTCTTCCGGTATCACGCTTGACGATTTTTGCAGAAGTGCCCTGCAACAGGGATTAGAATATCATATTGGAACCGGGCGCGGCTTAATCCCTGCCGGATTGGTGGAAGAAATCCGTGCGCTTTCTATGCCGCCGATTCCATGGGACGTTGCGTTAGCCAAATGGTTTGATGTATATTTTGCACCTCTTGAGAAACACAGAAGCTATGCCAGACCCAGCCGAAGACAATCATGCACGCCTGACATTCCACGCCCGAGCTATGTAACGGCAGATATTTCTGTAGACAGCCGGACCTTCGGTGTTGTAATTGACACCTCCGGTTCCATGGATGCAACCGCTATCGGCAAGGCACTCGGTGCAATCGCAAGCTATTCCGTCGCACATGACGTTCCATTTGCCAGAGTTGTCTTCTGTGATGCCAACGCCTGCGATGCCGGTTATCTCTCACCGGAGGACATTGCCGGCCGGGTGAAAGTGCAGGGACGTGGTGGCACCGTTCTCCAGCCCGGTGTCAATGCCCTTGAACGCGCAGCAGATTTTCCGCAAAACGGTCCCATTCTCATTATTACGGACGGTCAAATTGAGGAGCATCTGGACATCAGCCATGAGCATGCCTATCTGCTGCCCAAAGGATGCCATCTGCCATTTAAAGCCAGGGGAGAAGTATTTTACTTTGAAAATAGCGAAACCTGAATCGTTTCGCCATTAATCTAAAATAACATATCTGCCTGTAACTTAAATTTATCATACCCAATTGCATGTCTGCTACAATAATCACAAATCCATTCGATCTCCTCTGCAGTACAATCTTCGTTAAATCTATGATATGCCTGCATCAATTGATCTTCATAAACTTCTATCGTAATAAACGGCTTGTTTATATCTTTTTTTTCCCTTATAAAAATTATGGTAGTCTCATTATGTATAACCGCCTCGACATACGTCAACAAACAGTTGGACATATAGACAGCCTCTCTGCAAAAATCATTAATTGTCTGCGGAAATCGAACCACATACTCATAGTCACGTTCCTGCCACTCCTGTATTCTCTTTCTATTTGACCGGCGAATAGCTTTATCATACTCTTTCCTATTATATAGCAAATAACATTGCAAGCTTCTTATTTCAAAAAAATCCTCGAAATTATCATCAAAATCAATTTCTTCAAAATATTTTGCATAAATCGGATCAATCTCAGCTATTTTCTTTGCCTCATCCCTTGCCTGCTGACTCTCTTTTTCTCTCCAAAGAAACAGCTCATATTGGGATGGAGCCCAAATCTGCATCAAATCCATACGTCTGGCATTAAACAGCCTCCCCGCTTCCTCAACAGTAAGTTTGCCATCTATCAAGCGCATTAAGTATCTGCACTGCGCATCATTAAAAGAAGATTTGAATATGTCAGGGAATTTCCAATTTAATTTTTTCAGAAATTCCCTATAATGGTCTTTTGATAACAGGTTCGCCCCCTCACGGCAATTTAACGCCCTGAGCGCTCTCATTGGTACACCATCATAGATATCAGAAGGTTTGCCGGACAAAAGGTTTAACTCATCCATGTCGTCGATATTCTCTGCCAGTTCATCCAAAGATGCTTTATATAATATTTCCTTAGCACTGTCCTGTCTCATACAATGATAAATGTGATCCAATAAACGCATCGGCTTTGTATAGTATCTCTGAAGATTCCAGTGCGTATATTTTTCCGAATAGTATTTATAAATCTGGTCAATTGCAGTACATGTGAAACTAATCCTGGAATTCTTTAGACATTGATCCCTGAAAAAACATTCATCCTCATATTCCCAGCGATATCCTTCATGAAACGTAAATCGCTTCCAATTTATTTTTTTTATATTATTTCTATCGCATTTAAGAAACAATGAATCTATATAGGGTTCAATCTGAAAAATCGCCAGATATTCATTTGCTTTCGAATGTAGCGCCTCTGCAATACATCTTTCTGTTATCTCCGGGCTTATTTTTTGCGGCATCCATGTATTTTCTTTGATATTAAAACAATCAATCATCTTATCACCTGCTTTCATAACATTTTTTTGACACAGAAGCACATATCGCTAACTCTGCGAAACTCATCAATATCGAGCTTCCGCCATAAGACATCAACACAAGCGGTAGTCCCGTATTCGGTAACAACGATGTGCACACACCTATATTTACACACACCTGCGTTGCCATATGTATGATAATCCCAACCACCAGAATGGTTTCGTATAAGGAACATGCATTAACGGCAATGCGGAACATCAGAAATAACAGATATGCATATCCCAGAATTAAACATACTCCCCCATAAATCCCACATTGATGAACCAACAGAGCAAAAATAAAATCTGTATGTCCCTCCGGTATCGACACATACATTTTTCCCAAGCCGTTCCCCCAAAAACCACCTGACCCTATTCCATACAAAGCCCTCTGTGTCTGGTATGAAACATCCGGATACAGTTCCGGGAAAAGCCAGGCTGCGATACGCACTACACGAAACGAATAATCCCCAAGGCTTGCCGCATCCGGCAAATTATTTTTTATATACCAGATATAGGTACCTGCACATCCAACAACAGCAGCCATAGCTGCCAGATGTAATTTATCTGTTTTATTAAAAATAAATGTTAATCCAAACGTAATCGCAAGAATAACGAATGCGCTTGATAAATCAGAGCTGATTTTATACGTTAATACCGCCGGTATGCCGCCAAGCATCCAGCAATACACCGTAAATTTAGGCGAACCCGAAAATCTTAATTTTGTATACAGAAACTTCGCCAGCAGCGCGATAACGCCTATTTTAACTATCTCCACCGGCTGAAGTTGAAAAAACGGAAGCTGAATCCAACGAGTTGCTCCATGAGAGGAAACGCCAAGTGGCGTTTTCAGTAATAGCATAAGCACAACCACTATGACATACAGCGCATTGGTGTGCTGATACAATAATTTCGGCAAATCCATATGCGCCCCAAAAATCATAATTGCCGCTCCTGCTGCCACAAAAATTATCTGCCGCTTAACATAATACATCCCCGAGTCGGCATATGTGGCCGATGTTATCATTAAGATTCCCAAGGCTGCAATACAGATTGAAATAAAAAACAACTTATCATGTAATTTGTCTACTCTGCCTTTTGTACTTCTCTTGTTAACAATCACAGCTTTTCTCCCTGTCTGGCAATGCCACATCTTTTTATTGTTCTGTGGTATTGGTGGTTTTTATATAATTACTATAGAAAAGCAGATAGACAATATTTGTCGTTGTTAAATAAAAACCCTCCAAACTGATGTAAAAATTTACTCAGTTTGGAGGGCACAGCTATTGGCTTAAATTTCTGTTCCATGAATAATCTAAATAAGTTCTTAAAATTTTTCTCATGTTTTATTATCTGTAAAAACGTCCTTAACCTCCTACAACCTTCCTATACTTTTCGCTGGCTTCTTCACACTTCTTTACTGCTTCTTTTTTATATCCTGCATTTAACACGTTTTTTCCCCCTTTGCCAATTCTTATCCATTTTTAACATTATACTTCTATGAGATAATCTTCTGTTGCCCAATTTAGAATAGCATCTAGCAAAAATGCACCTCCCATACACGTTCCCATCACTGGTGCATTTTTACAAGCCTCTTTATTTGCTGTATGTATCTTTTTTTATAATTCCATGCCACTACCCCCTTGCAAGTTTCATTAGTCCATGTTCCCTAATCAAAAGTCGCTGAAGAAGTTCATTCTCTGCTTGTGTCCGATCAACTTTATTCTCTATTTCCTCTATTTCCTGTTCATAAGCATCTAGCAAAGCTTCGTATTCACCTCTCTCTTTCTCATAATTCTTCTTTTGTTTTAAAAACTCATCTGCTTGTTCAAGTAGCTTTTTTTCATATTCATCAGATGCTTCTTCATATCCCTCTTTCTTTCCATCATACTTTCCATACTTATATACTGAAGATGTAAGAGGATTATCTTCTGTAAACTCTTGTTTAATTGACTTTTTACATCCTTCTACAACACTGCCTTCATCAACCATATTCTTTACCAAATCCATAGTTGCTGTACCTGGCGCAAGAACATGTTTAATAAATCTTCCTAATCCCATATCGGTTCCTCCAAATTCAATTCATCACCTTGAATCATTTTATTGAATCCACCCAACACAAATTCTTCTTTTATCTGACGAATATATTCAGTATCACTCATCAACCTTTTTATTGTTACAATCAAACCACTAATATCAAGCTGCTTTATTGCCCCTTTATTTCCTGCAACCATATTTCCTCCTACCCACAAGACATTACTTCCTGTTGCAATGACATTGGAATACATTATGATTTTTCTAGTTTTTACGCTATATATCTCATGGGAAATGCTCATTGAAGAATCATACATCAATGTATGCAAAGTGCTTATCAATAAATTAATTAATTCCGCTAATTTAGCTGATGTTCCTACTTTAATTATATCTCCAGCACTAATATAACTTGTGATTTTTTCAACTTGTGTATTTGACAAAATTAGATTTACACCGGGTATTTGTATTCCACAAGGAGTATATAAATCTGTTCCTATATGTATTATTTGCTTAATCAAAGAAGCAACAAACGCACTTGGTTGGTCTTTAGTTCTCTCAATAGCTCGCTGAAGCATAACTGCTGTAGACCCATAAGTAGCGATTCTAGGATCTTTATAATCAGAAGTAAAAACAACATGATTAGTTGTTAGTACGGGAATACCAATTCCACCAACAGCAACTGGTGTTTTAACACAAGTTATTGTGTTTGTCATAATATTTCCTGTTCCGAACAATAATCCTAATATTGGATCATGTCCTAATGTGGCAAATCGGTGATTAGCACCTTTAAATAATGAAAGTTTTTCATCAGGAATCATTTCGTTTAATTCAAAATCCCATTCACGATCTTTTTTCACCAGTGTTGATAACGACTTTTCCGTCAATCCAGCTGTGGCATCATATGGTACTCCCATCTTGGTAATAATATGCTCCATTGAAGCATAGTAAGGTCTTTCTTTTACAACTTCTCCAGAGTTAAACTTTCCTAACAATTTTTCCTGAAACTCGTGTAACTTAGTCTCATTTCTATTCGTCGATCCCGCCGTTTCTGTTTTTGTCAATTCATTCAGGATAACGATTCTGGCCACTTGCAAAGCGACTGCAGTGAAAAGAAACTTTATATCATTACCTTTTAATCCTGTTTGTTTTTCAAATTCAGCATCTAATCCATTTAGTAACTCTCTAGAATTATGCGCAACCTCAGCCACTCTTGTAGATTCGTTCGCTAGTTCCTCCATATTACGAAATGTTTTATCTGAATTTTCCTTCAGCAATGCTCTCCTCATCCGTAGTTCTTCTAACGACATATACTTTCTCCTTATACACTTTGTAAATTCTTGAGATTAGAATAAACCCCTTTCATTTCAGCAATTATTTCCATCGTAGCACACTTGTTCTCAAGCTCTTTAATAAATGCCTCATATTCTAACAGTAGTTTTTCATATTCATCTCTTTCTTTCGTATAGTCTTTTTTCTGATTTAGAAATTCCTCAGCTTGCTTACGTAATTTCCTCTCGTACTCGCCTGATGCCTCAACGTAACCATCCTTCATCCCCTCAAGTCTCCCCTTATTTTTATCCTCAAGCCATCTATCATAGAAATTTTTAACAGCCATCCATCCAATTGCCTCAGTAATTCCGGCCGCAGTAGCCGTGTTAATAGCATTACCAATACCCGGAATCCAACCAACGAGAAACTGTGAAACTGTTCTTCCTGCAATTGATGCTCCAGCTGAAGCCATTATACTCTTTGCACCTGCCTCAGTAATATTTAATCCAAAAACACTTCCTAAACCAATAATCATACCAATCTGAATTGGCACAATTACTGCATTGTCTGATGCAGGAATTTGTGCAAAGCCCGTACCAACTCCACCGCAAGCGGCTGACGCACCATGTATAATAACATTGCATTTGTCTATCATATCTTTCGGAATATCTATTTTCTTCACAGGGCCAGAACTTTTGAATGAACTTTGACCGTACTCCTCATCGACTTGTTTTAACAGTTCAAGCACCTTTTTTATAGTATCCTTTTCAAATGAAGTAATCATTTTTTCTCTATAATAATTACCATTCTTTGTTGTTAAACATGGATAATCACCATAACGTACATCAATCTCTTGAATATCTGAATAACTAATATATATTGATTTTGTTAAATCCCTAAAATAGAATCCATCATATGTAAACAGAATACCTGTCTTGCCTTTTGACAATAGCCCTTCATCAAAAAAAGCAATCACACCATGGACTGGTAAGTGACTATCAAAATGCTTAATTAGGTTCTTCATTATTTTATCCGGTATCTCTGGCGCAAAATAACTTTTATATAGGGAATTATTTTTCTTTAGTGCATCATCATTTTCCTTAAGAATATCAATCATTTTTTCCATTTCTTCTGTCAATTTCATACCATATACCCCCGTATAATAAACTTTTTCTAGTACTGCTATTGTGTTTTAATTATATCCCTCCTCTTCCCCCTTTTCAACACCGTTTGCGTTTTTCCACATCCCCCGTTGTGTTACCTTCTTTTTTACAATAAGTGTAGGAGGACAACACAATGATAAAAGATTTATCCTACAAATTGAGGGAATTGAGATTGTCACAAAATCTTTCCCAGAGTGATGTTGCAAAAAAACTAAAGTTATCTCCATCTATTGTATCCGGTTATGAAACAGGCGAGCGGACTCCCAGCACCGAAAATCTGCTTGCCCTCTCTTATCTATACAAATGCAGTACGGATTATCTCTTAGGCAAATCCAATGAAAAGCCCTCTTTTGTTCTGGATACTGATGGTCTGGATGCAAATCAGATAAAAGTTTTACAAGACCTTATCCGGGTAATGAAGCATGAATAACGCACGTCACTCATGCTTTTTTTCTGCTGTACTTTCCTGCAATTCTTTTATTTGTTCAAGTCTGTCAAGCGATATATTTTTTATATCATTCACGCAATAACCGATGTTTTCTACACAGTCAATTGCCTGCTGCTCCATTTTTTCCTGCTGCATGCCCAGGCTTATTGCCATTATCATATTGTTTAACTTTTTCAAACGTAATGACACGCTTTCCAGACCATCCTCACACCTTGTAAATACAATTTTTTCATCCATGTGCATTCCTCCTTCCCAATGTTCCGGGACTCTGTCTATTCTCCATGCTCCTTTATCTGCCATTCTGCTACGCATTCTCTTATTTTTCCTGTACCATGCTATGTTCTTTGTTTGGAACTCTTTCAAACTTCATTCCCTGGTAGACTCTCACAGGATTTCCCCTTACTATTCGATTATGCGCTTTCCATGCCAGATGAATCTGCTCTTTTTTTGATGCCATTTTTATTTCTGCAAGCATCTCATTGATTTTCTCCAATGCATCTTTTTTATTCAAAAGCTGACTCCTTTGTCTTGTGGATGTTGTTGTGATTCCAGTCGGAATATGAATCGCCCGCACACCAGTTTCCACTTTGTTCACATTCTGGCCGCCTTTTCCGCCACAATGAAAATATTCAAATCTGATATCCCGATTTGTGCATATTAATTCTTCTTCCGGTATAACTCGTACATCTGCAAACCAATTTTTTCTCTTGTGATTTTTTCTGACAGGGCTGTGACATACCCATTGAACCGTTCCCTCCAGTTCCAAAATCTCCGCTTCTGTCTCAAACATAATAGATGTAGGATAGCTGCTAAATCGTGATTGATGTCTGTCTACCACACAGATATCAGGATATTCTCTTTTTAATTCTGCAAAGAACTTTTCCACCAGAATCTCACATTCTACAGGCCCCTGTCCGGAGCTAATCTGAATAATCATTTTCTTTTTTCACCTCGCTTTGTAAAAAAAGAATAGCAAAGGAGGATGACATTATCTGTCACTGTTTTTAAAAAATGATATAAACTGCAAAAAACCTCAGTAGATTTCTCCACTGAGGTTTCGGTTCATTCTTCAAAATACCTGTCTGCAATAAATTCTGCCGACTCTGCCCAAAGACCATTTTCCGTATTCTGCAAGGTTTTATCTGTCTCCGAATAGTAAAAAAGCATCAATGCTTTCTCAAACGGTATTTGTAATCGTTCCATAAGGATATTTACAACTGCCCTTATCTGTATACACATATTCATAGTAATATCTTTTCTGTTAAATGTATAAATCACCTCACTCATTACATTGCCTCCCCATATATTTCAAAAAGCTTAGCGCTTTTTCTGTATGGAACGATACCTGATTATTAACCTGGCTATAACGCAACCGTTCCACAGCCTCATTCACCTTCAAAATCCCTGCAATATATAACTGAACCGTTTCCATTGTATTATCATCTGCAACCGGTCCAATCACAACGTCATAATCATGTTGTACTCCGCCATTGGCACGATTTTCTTTTATAAACTCTAACCACTCTTCGCTTAGAGAATCAAATCGTTTTATTCTTAATGAACTATCTTCCGTAAATGAATACTGATATACATAATACTTATCGGTCGCCTCTTCTATCGTCTTCTCAACAAATTCCATCACTTCTTCAAAGCTTACCTGATGCAGGTATTCATGTTGAATCATAATCTTTTCAATAACATGATATCTATGAAACAAATCCATTACATCTGTTCCAGATATATGTTTTCGACTTGCATATTCTTCCATCGCATGCACTGAAAGCATCTCTACATCAGATTGCAGACTCATCTTCATTCCTTCCTAACAGCTTCTTTGCTCCGATTATACCCTTTTTAGAAAAGGTTTACAACCAGATAAATACTCTGCCTGCTTAATCTTGAGAATCCAATCTGCGCCTTATCCATCAATTCTGGATATGACATCTCCCTGACTTCTCAGCCACATATCAATACCCTTGCCGAAAACCTCTGCCCGAACCGTATAAACTCCATTTTTCTCACTCATGATTTCTGCAGTTGGAAGACGATCCAAAATAGCATTAATATCTGTACCGGAATACTGGAACTTCACGCGCTGCAGTTTTCCACCATACATGAACTGGATTCTTTTCCGGAATTCTCCTTCTTCAAATCGACTGCTATACGGAATATGAAATTTTTCATTCAGAACTGTAAGCTTGTTTATCCTGTCAATTCGATAGATGGTCGGGAACGCATCATCCAGCACCTCAAAATCTTTGCGGACATTTTCATCATCAATAAATGCCGTCAGATAAAAGTAGTACTCTGAAAACATAATTGCCACAGGCTTCACTTTACGCGTTACCATAGCCTTGTCCTTGGTTCTCGTATAATCAATCTCTATGTACTGGCAATTCTGTATGGCCTGTCCGATATCCCAGATTATATCAATGACCTCGGCTCTATGCCTTGGTTCAATATAGTGAAACAGTTCATTGCCAAGCAGATTTTCGACCAGTTTCTGATTTTTTCTCGGGACACAGCTTTCAATCAATTTCCCAATCATGGCTACCATATCTTTTTTCGTAAAAGCACGGCTATCCAGTAATATTTTTCCCAAAGCCAGTATCTCGCCATTCGTGAGTTTTGACTTGTACACCTGTTCCAGACGATATCCTTTTTCATTTCTGTCATAAACAACGCGGTTTACATATCCGGATGCATCCATATTGGTATCCAGGAAATTCCGGATATCATCTATATCTCTTTGTATACTGCGTTCATTTACCCCATACACATTTGCCATTTCCGCTTTGTTGACAATTGCTCCACCCACAAGTTTTGTGTATATTCCAAGCACACGCTCAATTTTATCTTTTTTCTCGTCTTCCATATACTCCACTGCTCTTTCTGTTTGCATATTTTATGCAACAATTATATCACATTAATATGCATTCTGTCACACACGCACTCTCCACGGTGTTTGTCTCTGCTTCTGCCGCCCGGTTCACATTAATTCCCATAACTGCGATCACAATAGCAATTACAACAAATATTGCCGCTACCACTTTTTTTGCCGAAGGGTCTTCTACCTTTCCCATACAGGACAATCCAATCAAAATAATAATTGCGACTGCGATATACCACCATTTCATTGTAATGCCTGTCAGCAGAAGCCCCACAAAGCATGCCGTAACAATTTCTTTCATAATTCCATGACCCAGATCAAAGTAATACACATCGAATACTTTATGATATAACACCAAAATTGCAATCACATAAAACAACCAAATAACAAATAAAATTCCTGAACTCATAATTTATCCTCCTGTTTTTCCTTGTTTTAATTTTCCCTTACATATGTTCGCTGTCCAACTCGTAGTCTACCCGCTCCATTGCACTCCAGCCATCTCCGATATTGTATTGATTATCAATAATCTCTGCCGCTGTAGTCGTCAGCCCTTTATAGATTTCGCAGTTAATATAGTAGTTTAAGATTCCGTAACTATTGTAACCATACAAATCCGATGCAAAGCCATACTCAAATATTTCATCCGTAATCTCTTCCATAGTTCGAACCGGCATCTCCCCATCTTCTCCTGCAGATGAAACTGCAATAAATTTCGCATAAGAAACAATCACCTGCTCCTCTGTCGTCAATATGCTGGTATCAAATCCGTTTTCTTCCAACACGCTCAATTCTGCTGATACATTCTGCAAATCTGTCACTGGCTCTTCCGTTGCCACCGCATCCGGCATTATTTCTTCATAATTAATCAATACATACGCAATACCAAATACCTTGTTTTGGCTGTCTATATCGACTGCCAGTGAGGCGTCATTGGTATGATTCATATACATCTTCCGTGTTCCGCCCACAACTTCGCTGTCATCAACAAAATTGTACTCTGAGACCAGTCCCTCCAGTTCATCAAACGTTATTCCCACGGTATATCCTCTAAATGTATTTTCTGCATCATACTGGTTAATCATCAGACTGTTTACCAGTCCGTCTATGCATAAGACTGCTGCATGTTCCATATCCGGATATGTCCCGTATTCATTTTTTTCAAAACCGGTTGCTTTAAGAAATTCATCCTCTGTCATTCCAATGTAGTCTGACAACTCCAGTCCCTGAGCAGACGCCTGTGTATCAGTTGCATTGCTCGTATCAGATTTGCTGTCTTTAACATTATCATAGTCTTTCGTGTTAAAACAACATTCCACAATCACTACCAGAATCACAACCAAAATCGCTACCACTGCTTTTCTCACAATATGTTTCCCTTTTCCTTTATTCTCCAAATTCATATCCTCCTGTTTTTTCTGTGTTTAGCTATGTTTCTTGTTTAAAACCCTTTCAAATAATCCTTACCCGGAGCTAATCTGAATCACCATTATCTTTCTCACCTCTCTTCGTAAAAAAAGAATAGCAAGAGAAAGTGACATTATCTGTCATTGTTTTCAAAAATATGATATAATCGCATAAAAAACTTGACGTAATCTTCCATTTAAATAAAAAATAACCTTGACAGCATCTTCATCACTGCCAAGGTTCACTTACACAATTAATTTACATTATTGCAATCTGACAAGTTTAAATCTACATCTTCATAATCATTCATTACTGTCTGCCGGAGATCGCTTACGGCATAAACTCATCTAAAAAATTGCTTCCTGCGATCCATTCCTGCTCTTCTTCCTCCTGGAACGCCGCAGCCTCATTTGCCATAGCGGCATAGAAATCATCTGCACCATCCGGTTCAGAGTCCGTCCGTTGTGGCTGCTTTGACTGTACCGCGTTCTGTTCTGCCTGCTGTGTCTCTGTGCCACCCTGTTCTGCCTGCTGCATCTGCTGTGCCCCATTCTCCTGCACAGCCGTCTGCACTTCTGACTGCCCCTCTGTTTCCTGTTTTTGCTGAGGCTCTCTTCCCGGATTGTCAAAATCAAAACTGATCCGCTCATCCTCATATTTTAAACATGCATCAAATACATTTCCTGCTTTCGAGTTAAATCCAGTCACTTTTTCCTTTGTCTTTCCGGTTTCCAACAGCTCTTTTATGATTGCTTCCGAAAGCGGCACTTTCGCGACCGTATGCCCTAACCGGAAACCGCAGTCACACTCATAGTACCACTGGCTTTTCTTTAAGAGTTCCCCACATTTCGGACACTTTACCGTCGTCTCGACCGGCTTTGGTTTCTCCGGGAAATCAAAGGTGATCTGCCCCTCTTTGGTCAGTTTTAACGGCGCATCAAATTTCATTCCGGTCTTTGCGATAAATCCTTCGATCACACCGGTCTTTCCATTGGTTAAAAGTTCTTTGACCTGTGCTTCTTTTAATTTTACTCCTGCGATCTGTCCAACCGAAAAACGACAGCTTTCCGGATCATCTTTTTTATAATTTGCGCAGCCATAGCCGAATGGCGTTTTCACCATATCACCGCCGCAGACCGGGCATTTCACATCTTTTAATTTGGGGGCTTCCACATCCGAAAAATCATATTTTAGTCCGATCACCTTGCCGGATTCGTCTTTATTTAAAGCAACCCTTGCATCAAACTTCTTTCCTGTCTTTGACTTAAAACCGCGAATCGTTGCTGTCCGGCCTTCTGTCAGAAGCTGTTTCACCTGTGCCTCATTTAACGTTTTTTCTCCCATCTTTCCAATGGAAAAACGGCAGCTTTCCGGGTCATCTTTTTTATAATTCGCACATCCGTAGCCAAACGCTGTCTGTACGATATCACCACCGCAGAGCGGGCAGACTACATCTTTTATCTTCTTTGCCTCCACATGGTCAAAGTCAAATTTTAAATACTTCCGACCGGTTTCATCCGTCTCTAATGCCACACAGGCATCAAATTTTTTCCCGGTCTTTGACTTAAAACCGCGGATTGTCTCCGTTCTGCCGTCGGTCAGAAGTGCTTTCACCTGAGTCTCTGTCAGGTCACGTCCTGCAAGTGTACCGATGGCAAAGCGGCAGCTCTGCGGATTTTGCTGGTCGTAATTCATACAGCCATAACCAAATGATGTTTTCTGGATCTGTCCGCCGCACATCGGGCAGACTACATCTTCTAATATCTCTGTCTCATTCTTTGAAAAATCAAATTCGACTGTTTTTCTGCCATCCTCTCCTGTTTTCAAAAGCAATGCCGCCGAAAACTTCTTTTTATTTTTTGCGGTAAACCCTTTTAAGACCTCCGTCTCTCCTTTTTGTAGCAGATCAGTCAGGTCATCCACACTAAGGGATTTTCCCGCGATTTTTCCAATGTAGAAATAACAGCTTTCCGGATCTTCACGGTGTTTCACACAACTGTAACCAAAAGAAGTGATTTCCATATCAGAACCGCAGACCGGACATTTCACCCCTTCTAATATTTCAGGTTCATTTTTGGAAAAGTCAAAATTGACTGATGCTTTTCCATTCTCATCTTTTTCAAGTACCAGTGCAGCAGAAAAACGTTTTCTGGACTTTGAGATAAAGCCGGACAATACCTCTGTGTGCCCTTTGGTCAGAAGCTCCACCACTTCGTCTTCCTCTAAGTCTCTTCCTGCTATGGTTCCGATGGCAAACTTGCATCCGCTTCCATCTTTTTTATAATTACTGCATCCATAACCGAATGGTGTCGTTTCCATATCCCCGCCGCAGACCGGACAGACCGCCTCTATTTTTTTTCTGGCTGCAAGTCCTCTTCCACCTTTTCCGACAAATGGATGTATCCTTGCAGCAAGATTTCCGGTCAGATCATGCTCAATCATGGAAACCGTTTCTTTCCGGATAAAATCCTCCAGTTTCCCGCGATAATCTTCCATAACGACTGTTCCGCGCGTAATACCGTCAAGTCCTTTTTCCCAGGAAGCTGTCATTTTCGGATTCAAAAGCGCAGGCACAGTCATACTTACCACCTCAAACACCATCTCACCGATTGCTTCCGGACTTAATACCTGTGTCTTTTTATTCAGGTTAAGATACCCGATGCGCACCAGTTTACGGATGATCTCAGCTCTTGTCGCAGACGTTCCAATCCCTGATCCCTTGATCTGTTCTCTTAACTCTTCCTCCTCAATAAGCTGTCCGGCATTTTCCATCGCAAGCACCATGGAACCGGACGTGTAACGTTTTGGCGGTGCCGTTTTCCCCTCTTTGATCTCGTAACCATCCACATTCAGCGGATCGCCGGTCTTTAACTGTCCCGCCAGTTTTAAAAGTCCCGCACTCTCTTCTTCCTTATTTTCATCATTTCCCGGTCTTCCCATGATTTCAAGAAATCCCGGATTTTTAAGTGCCTTTGCAGATGCAAAAAACTGCTCTGCTTCCACCTGTACCACAAGTTTGACTGTCTCATACTCCGCCGCCGGATAAAAAATACTTAAAAAGCGGCGTACGATAAGATCGTATACTCTTCGCTGCAGGTCATTTAACGAATGAAGTTCCGTAAGCTGCCCGGTCGGAATGATCGCATAGTGGTCTGTGATCTTTGAGTCGTCGGTATACTGTGTACGTGCAATATTCCGGTAGCTGCCTTCTTTTAGAATATGTTCCGTATAAGTTTTGGTCGGCTCATAAGTTTTCAGGCGGTTTAAATTTTTACCGATTTCCTTTGCTACCGCTGTTGACAGAACTCTCGCATCTGTTCTTGGATAAGTCGTGAGTTTTCTCTCATATAAATCCTGTGCCACCTGCAATGTCTCATCCGGACTGATCTTGTATCGTTTGGAGCACTCTGCCTGCAACTCTGCAAGATTAAATAACAGTGGTGCTTTCTTTCTGGATGTACCGCGCTCCATAGATTTTACAAACGCCATTTTCCCGTCAAGTTCACCGATCAGTTTTTCTGCACTCTCACGCTTTTTGAATCCATTTTCCTTATATAAAAGCGGCGATTCAAAATATCCAGAACCCTCAACCGCTTTCCACTCTGCAGCAACTGACACCTCATTTTCAGCACCTTCCGGTAAAAAGTCTCCCACCACACGATAAAATGGAGTCTCAGTAAAATTGCGTATCTCACGCTCGCGGATCACAACCATCCCAAGTACACACGTCATGACACGTCCCACAGCGATCGCTGTGTAACTCTTTGTCGCCGCGGCATCATTTAATAATTTCCCGTATTTTACCGACATGGCTCTGGAAAAATTGATTCCCATCGCATAATCTTCAATCGTACGCATGATACCGGATTTTGCCAGATTGTCATACTCTGACATCGGCTTTGCCTCGCGGATTCCGCGCAGGATTTCTTCCTCGGTCTGGGAATCGATCCAGACACGAAGTTCTTTCATTCCTTCCCTGACACCACCGAAACGTCTGATATTCTCCTCGATCGTCTGTCCTTCTTTTCCGGCATCACCTGCCCAGTAGACGGTCTCTATATCCTCTCTGAAAAGCATTCTGTGCACGGTATCATACTGCTTGCTGACATCTGGTATTACATTATATTTATATTCTTCCGGCAGAAATGGCAGATCCTCCAACCGCCATCTTTTGTACTTTTCATCATATGCTTCCGGATAGACCATTTCCACTAAATGTCCGACGCACCATGTGATGACATAGTCATCATTTTCAATGTATCCGTCTTTTCTCCCGTTCACGCCAAGAATCCTTGCAAACTCCTGCGCCACGCTTGGTTTCTCCGTTATTATCAAAGACTTTGCCACTAAAATATTTCTCCGTTTCTGATTACTTAACCTTTATTTCGCATAAGAGAAATTATAACATTTTTAAATTTTTTAGGCAATATAAAACGCCATCGGAAATCCTCCGATGACGTTTCTATCATCCATGTTTTATTTATTTCTTTGTAATATATCCCTGTGCTTTCAGCAGCTCTGCGCAAAGTACTGCACCGCCTGCTGCACCACGGACTGTGTTATGGGAAAGTCCGACAAATTTCCAGTCGTATACGGTATCCTCTCTTAATCTGCCGACTGAGATACCCATTCCGTTCTCGTAATTAACATCTAAGGAGACCTGCGGTCTGTTGTCTTCCTCTAAGTACTGGATAAACTGCTTTGGTGCGCTCGGAAGACCTAACTCCTGCGGAACACCGCTGAAGTTCTTCAAAGCCTCGATCAGCTGCTCTTTTGTCGGGTTTTTCTTAAATTTAACAAATACTGCTGCTGTATGTCCGTTTAATACCGGAACACGGATACACTGACAGGTAATGACCGGTGATTCTGCCGGAACGATCGCTTTTTTCTCGTCATCAACATAACCCCAGATACGAAGCGGCTCTTTCTCAGATTTTTCTTCCTCACCACCGATGTAAGGAATGATGTTTCCTACCATCTCAGGCCAGTCTTTAAATGTCTTTCCGGCACCGGAGATCGCCTGATAGGTTGTAGCAACCACTTCATACGGCTCGAACTCTTTCCATGCAGTAAGTACCGGTGCATAGCTCTGGATGGAGCAGTTTGGTTTTACAGCAACAAAACCACGCTTCGTGCCAAGACGCTCTTTCTGGTATTTGATAACTTCCATATGCTCCGGGTTTACTTCCGGCACTACCATAGGAACATCCGGTGTCCAGCGGTGTGCACTGTTATTGGAAACAACAGGTGTCTCTGTCTTTGCGTAATCTTCCTCGATCTTTTTGATCTCCTCTTTGGTCATATCCACTGCGGAAAATACAAAATCAACCTCTGCTGCTACTTTCTCCACTTCATTGACATTCATGACAACGATATTTTTTACTGCCTCCGGCATCGGTGTATCCATTTTCCAACGGTCACCAACTGCCTGCTCATAAGTCTTTCCGGCGCTTCTAGGACTTGCTGCAATGGTTGTCACCTCAAACCATGGGTGATTTTCCAGAAGAGAGATAAATCTCTGTCCTACCATACCTGTTCCACCAAGAATACCAACTTTTAACTTTTCGCTCATTTTGCTCTAATCTCCTCGTCCCTTATTCTCTGTTTGTCCGTCTGTCGCAAACATGTGTCTTTCATAGTAAATATATTATGCTATTTTCCCGAAAAAAGCAATGCTTATTTTGTCAAAGTTTCCTGTATTTTTAGCAAAAACTTGTACATTTGTCACAACAACACGTCAGTGTACAAAAGTGTTACATCCATTCTTTGCTCAGATATTCGCGCTCTTTCTCAATGACTTTCTCCATTGCTTCCCTGCCAGGTGCGCCAATCGTCAGACGTTTATTGACACATGTTTCCATGGAGATCGCATCATAGATGTCCTCCTCGAATACCGGACTGATCGCTTTTAATTCTTCCAGACTCATGTCATCGATCGGAATCTTTTTATCAAGGCAGTAAAGTACGATACGACCAACGATTCCATGTGCATCACGGAATGGAACGCCATGATTTACCAGATAATCTGCTGCATCTGTTGCGTTTGTAAATCCATGATTTGCAGACTGACGCATTCTTTCTTTATTAAAACGCATGGTTGCAAGCATTCCATTGAATAATGCAACGCATCCCTTTACTGTGTCCATCGCATCAAAAGAAAGCTCCTTATCTTCCTGCATATCTTTATTGTATGCAAGCGGGATTCCTTTCATTGTCGTAAGTAAAGACATCAGAGCACCATAGACACGTCCGGTCTTACCACGAACCAATTCTGCGATATCCGGGTTTTTCTTCTGTGGCATGATACTGCTTCCGGTACTGTACGCATCATCGATTTCAACAAACTGATATTCGTTGGAGTTCCAGATGATCACTTCCTCAGAAAAACGGGAAAGATGCATCATGATCGTTGCACACGCAGATAAAAACTCGATCAGATAATCGCGGTCTGAAACGCCGTCCATACTGTTTAAAGTTGGTCCATAAAAGCCAAGCAGTTCCGCAGTATACTCGCGGTCTAACGGATAAGTTGTACCGGCAAGCGCCCCGGAACCGAGCGGGCAGTAATTCATACGCTCGTAAATATCATGCAGACGCAGACGGTCACGCTTGAACATTTCAAAATAAGCACCCATATGATGTGCCAGCGTGATCGGCTGTGCTTTCTGCAAATGGGTAAAGCCCGGCATGATCGTCTCTGTATTTTCTTCCATAATATGTAAGATCGTGGTCAGAAGTTCTTTTAACAGTCCATCCACTGCGAGCACCTCGTCTCTGGTGTAAAGACGCATATCAAGTGCCACCTGATCATTACGGCTGCGTCCGGTATGAAGCTTTTTACCGGTATCACCGAGACGGTCGATTAAATTTGCCTCCACAAAACTGTGAATATCTTCGTATTCTGATGTGATCTCTAATTTTCCGCTCTCCACATCTTCTTTGATCTCCTGCAGTGTCGTGACGATATCGTTCATTTCCTGTTCTGTTAAAATACCCTGTTTTCCAAGCATTTTTACATGTGCGATACTGCCCTCGATATCCTGTTTATAAAATTTCTGATCAAATGCGATAGACGCATTGAAATTATATACAAGCTGATCTGTTGCCTTTGTGAAACGTCCTCCCCATAACTGTGCCATATCTAAATCCTCACTTTCGTTGTCATAATTACATTTCATTCTACATGAAGTGCTGCATCCCTGCAAGTCCCTGTTGTATTTTTATGCACCGGCTATACATGCTGTCATGCATGCTTCTCCGCTTCCTTCGCCGCGATCTGCGCATCCCTTTCCTTTTTTGAAAAAACACAGCCGCAGTAATACTGGCGGTACATGCCATATTCTTCGGAAAGCTCCACGGAACGCTTGTATCCGTTTTTCTTTTTAAAATCAGAATTTAAGTATGAAATCCCATATTCCTCAGATAAACGATCCCCGATCTCATTTAATTTTTCTGCATTTTTAAGCGGACTGATGGATAATGTCGTTGTAAAATAATCCATATGAAGTTTATTTGCAATCTCTGCCGATTCCCGGAGCCGCAGTTCATAGCAGCGGAAACACCTCTCACCGCCCTCTTTCACGTCCTCTAGTCCCTGCGCCATCTGATAAAAACGTTCTTTATCATAATTTCCCTCTACAAAAGAAACCGGATATTTTGCCGGCAGTCTCTCGATAAAGCGCTGCTGCTCTTTTACACGTTTAAAATATTCCTCTTCCGGATAAATATTCGGATTATAATAAAAAACCGTGATTTTAAAATACTGTGACAGATACTCCAAGCAGTAAGAACTGCAGGGTGCACAACAACTGTGCAACAGCAGGGTGGGCACTTTGTTCTCACTCTGGTTTTTCGCTATGGTCTCCTCAAGCATTTTCTGATAATTCTGTTTCAATTTTCTGCCTCCCATGACAATATTTCTTCTGCCCGCGCCCTCCAGGTATGCCCGGTACAGAATGTCTGATATGCATTGTCCCGGATCTTTTCCCGAAGTCTGTCATTTTCCATCAGTTCTCCGGCAGCTTCCGACAGCGAACCTATTTCTGACAGCGAATAAAACATCAGATCCTCCCTGTTTTTAAAATGCGAACTCCTGTACGGATTCTCATCTGTCAGCACCACAGTACGGTTTGCCATCCCGGCGATCGCCCTGTCATGGATGCCCCGGTTAAAAATCGGCGAAACATCAAGCATGATCTGGTTTCTTGCAATTTTCTCAAAAGAAAGATCAAAGGTAACCGGCTTTTCGATCGTCAGATATTTCTCATAGGGAGTCTGATATTTTTCCCATCCCTCACCGACTAACCGTACCGGTATCTTTCTTTTTAAAAGCTCATCAAGTGCCGCTTTCCTGAAATAATCCCTGATGTAGGCATCCGATGCATACATTGTATTCATAAAAAGAGCAAACTGCGCACTGTCAAGTTCCATGTCATTTTCTTTCAGGCATGCCCGAAATGCTTCCTCCATCGGAAGTTCCGGCGTCCCGATCCTCATTTCTATGATCCTTTTCATCAATCCGCAAAAAGGCTCCGGTGCTGCTTTCACAATATCATATACCTTATCCGGTGCATCATAAGTTCCTATAAAAAGGATCCGATCCGCAGGATTTTTTTCCCCGTCAAATAATGCAACCGTCGCTCCAAGCGGGAGCATATGCACGCTCTTTACATTTGGATGATATTTTCTGACATAATCAGCCTGTCCTTCATCCAGCACGATCACATGAAAATTTTTTGCCTGTGTCATCAGACAGTTATAATGAAATAATGGATGATCCAAAATATAATCGTAAAATGGACCATCGATCAGGTCTGTCACCGGTGTCCCGTCATCCATCGCAAGTCTTGGAAGCAGAGAGTTAAAGTCAAAAACTGCACGATATTTTTTTCCAAAAAATGGAGAAAGTACCTTATCAAGATCATCTTTGGATGTAAACTCACATACTGTCGTCTCATAGCCTGCTTCTTCAAACGCACCTGCAAGCTGATGGGCAAAAAAGTTTCCCGACAAATAACAGATTTCCCTGGAACAGAATACTAAAATCTTTTCCTGTGCTTTCATCCGTTTTTCCTCCCGTAAAATACAAACGGACTCCTGCTAAAAGTCTCCCCAAAGCAAAAGTCCGTTTTCATTCTCATTCCTTACTCTCTTACATAACGCAGGCACAAAATTCCAACTAAATATTCTACCACGCAAAGCACCATAAAAACAGTTGCTCCGGTGAAAACCCCTGCTACGATCTGAGCGATCACAGCAATCGCATGCAGCCAGACCGGTACATCATGCAGGCAGCAGGCAATCCCTGCTTCTAACAATACGATCAGACAAACCGGAACAACCGGCATATGCAGAGCAATAATTCCTGCCAGAATAACCGCAAGTGCTGCAACAATGACTGCAAACAGCATCAGCATACTCTGATTCTCTGCAAATAACGTTCCAAGGATACCCCCTATACTCTTTTTTCTGCGCTGCTTTATGGATACGCGCGGCTCCTCTTTTTTTACATAATTTTCAGGTTCACTCATACCTTAATACCTCTCCTCTTTCTGCTATAATGTCATCCGGTCAAATGATCTGCTTAACGGAAAACACGTCATCTTTCTGCATTATATCAATTTATATAAAAAAGAACAAGTAGTTTTCACTTTACCCTCTTTCAAAAAGGATGTATACTGATACAACGAAAATAATTATCTGACAGAAATGGAGAACCCGATGAATCATACAACGATCAACAAACCTGATACATGGTGTTCCATGTGGGGAAATGCAGTTTCAATCGCAGAACACCGGCCGGAAAGCTATGCAAAAGATATTACACTCCGCTATCCGGTCTATGCGCCATTTGACGGAACATCTTTAAGATTTACCTTTGACAATTACTGTGGAAGCGAACCTGTCTCTATCACAAAGGCAACCGTCTCCGTCGCGGACTTCAATACCAACAGCGATTCTGCCCCCAAAATTAATCTGTCCTGCCCGCAGAAGAAATCGACAACAACACAGATTACTTTTTTGGGCAATCCTTCTGTGACACTTGATGCACACAAGCGTATTGTAAGCGATGAAGTTTCCTTTCAGGTTCAGGCAGGACAGACACTTTGTGTCAATCTTTATTTTGCAGACTTTACGCTGATGCAGTCCGCTGTTCTGATCACAGGTCCTCTCTCGAAAGGATTTTTCTCACTGGGTGATCAGACATTAACAGAAGAGCTTCCTCTTGATACAAGCAAAACGACAAGCTGGTTTTATTTTTTAAGCAATATCGATATTTTAACATCATCCGACAACCATGCTGTGATCTGCTATGGTGACTCCATTACCGCACAGGCATGGCCGGATGAACTAACGCTACGTTTAAGACGTGAGGGCAGAAAACACACTTCCATCATCCGACGCGCTGCAAGCGGTACCAGAATCCTGCGCCAGTATGACTGCATTACCTATGATTCCTACGGTTTAAAAGGAAGCAACCGCTTTTTGCATGAAATACCGGCCGCCGGTGCCGATACTATCATTATCCAGCAGGGGATCAATGATATCATTCACCCGGTTGGAACAGATATCAATCCGTTCCGTCCCATGAGCGATCTTCCAACAGCAGAAGAACTCATAGACGGTCTCAAATGGTACACTGACCAGGCACACTCTCTTGGATTGTCTGTCTATATCGGAACACTGCTTCCGATCGAAGGCTGGCGTACCTATGCCCCGTTCCGTGAAGAACTGAAAAATAAAGTCAATGAATGGATCCGCCAGGCGGACGGCTTTGAAGGCTGCATTGATTTTGACCTTGCCGTACGTGACAGCACCAATCCTGCTGCATTCAAAGCAGGCTATGATAGTGGCGACCATCTTCACCCAAGCAGTGCCGGTTACAAGGCAATGGCTGATGCTGTATCTTTACGCTTCCTCTAAATGCTTTCTTACTCTCTGGATCAGCATCTCCAATGCAACCTCATTTTCGCCACCCTCCGGGATTATGATATCTGCACGGCGTTTACTCGGTTCCACAAACTGTTCATGCATCGGTTTTACAGTCGTTAAATACTGATTTATGACACTGTCTAAGGAGCGTCCACGGTCTTTTACATCTCTTACGATCCTTCTTAGAATACGCACATCCGCATCCGTATCTACAAATACACGGATATCCATCAGTTCACACAAGGCCGGCTCGGCAAAGATCAAAATACCCTCAAGTACGATCACCGGTGCCGGCTCCACAAGGATCGTCCTGTCGGAACGGTTGTGAACCGTATAATCATAGACCGGCATCTGCACGGCATTGCCCTTTTTCAGCTCTTTGATATGTTCACATAACAGTTCTGTATCAAATGCATCCGGATGATCATAATTTAACTTTGAGCGGTCATCATAACTCATCTCATCATGGCGTTTATAATAATTATCATGACGCAGAATACTGACTTCATCACGTCCAAAGCTGTCAACCACTTTATCTGCCAGCGTCGTTTTCCCGCTTCCTGTTCCTCCTGCAATTCCAATTAAAATCGTATTTTTCTCTGCCATAATACCGTTTCCTTTCACATTCTGATATATAAAAAAGATTTTTCCTATTACAAAAAAAGCAAGCGGAACTTTTCAGAAACCACTTGCTCTTATCTGTCCGGACTTCCGGAAGTTATAAGCCAATAGTCGGACTCGAACCGACGACCTACGCATTACGAATGCGTTGCTCTACCAACTGAGCCATATTGGCAATTAATGTGGACTGTCTTTTGACTTGCGCCACACTCGACTAGTATATACATATATTATAAAAAATGCAATACCTTTTTTATATTTTTTTCTAAATTTTTGCAATATTTTATTTTCTATTGACTTTTCCTATGAAATGCATAAAATAATCTTGTTTACTTATTGTAAACAAAACATATATTTTTACAGTTACTATAAAACATCGCAGAAATGAGGATTATTATGGATATCGGAAAACGTATGAAAGAACTGCGTATCCAGTATGGCCTGACACAGCAGGAACTCGCCGACCGCTCCGAACTGACCAAGGGATTTATTTCCCAGTTGGAACGTAACCAGAACTCTCCGTCTATTGGTACACTGCTCGATATCATACAGTGTCTCGGCACAACACCTGCCGAATTCTTTACGGACGAAGAACCGGAACAGATCGTATTTGAAAAAGATGACTATTTTGAAAAAATCAGTGAAGATGGAAATAAAATGATCGAATGGATCATTCCAAATGCACAGAAAAACAGTATGGAACCGGTACGCCTTACCTTAAAACCCGGCGGCTCCTCCGACACACACCTGCCACATACAGGGGAAGAATTTGGCTATGTATTAAAAGGAACTGTGCGTGTACTATATGGTGGAAGGGCTTATACCGTCCGCGCTGGCGAATCTTTTTATTTCCAGGCCGGTAAAAAACATCGTCTGGAAAATAATGGAAACCGCGATGCCATCTTAATCTGGGTATCTACGCCGCCGAGTTTTTAATTTTATCATGTAACCACTTAGAAAGGGATCATGTTTCTTCTGCTACCAATTAAGAAACGTTTTGAACACAAATGAGCAAAAAACTAATTAATCTGACAGGTATTTCAAAATCTTACGGCGACCATGTCGTATTAGATGATTTAAATTTATATATCCGTGAAAATGAATTTATCACACTTCTCGGTCCGTCCGGCTGTGGAAAAACAACCACCCTTCGTATCATCGGCGGTTTTGAGACACCGGATGCCGGCAGTGTCATTTTTGACGGCAAAGATATCACATCATTACCTCCAAATGAGCGCAATTTAAATACTGTTTTCCAGAAATACGCACTTTTCCCGCATATGTCGATTGCAGAAAATATTGCATTCGGACTGCGTATTAAGAAAAAAAGCAAAGAATATATCAATGATAAGATCCGTTACGCCTTGAAGCTGGTAAATCTTGAAGGATTTGAAAACCGCTCTATCGACTCATTAAGCGGCGGTCAGCAGCAGCGTATCGCGATCGCGCGTGCCATTGTAAATGAGCCAAAAGTTCTTCTTTTAGATGAACCGCTCGGTGCTCTCGACCTAAAGCTCCGTCAGGACATGCAGTACGAACTGATCCGTCTGAAAAATGAGCTTGGCATTACATTCGTATTTGTTACCCATGATCAGGAAGAAGCACTTACCATATCTGATACGATTGTCGTTATGAATCAGGGTTACATCCAGCAGATCGGCACCCCCGAAATGATCTACAACGAACCTGTCAATGCATTTGTGGCTGATTTTATCGGTGACAGCAACATTATAAACGGAACCATGATCAAAGATAAGGTCGTGGAAATTTTAGGTGTAAAGATTCCATGTGTTGACGAAGGTTTCGGATGCAATACTCCGGTTGATGTCGTGATCCGTCCGGAAGATGTTGAGATCACGGAACCTGGCGCCGGTTTTATGGATGGTGACATTGTCTCTATTATATTTAAAGGTGTACACTATGAGATCAGTATCATGGCAAATGGTTATGAATGGCTTGTCCACACGACGAAAATGTATCCGGTCGGCACACATGTCGGCATCAACGTGATCCCGTTTAATATCCAGATCATGAACAAACCGGAATCTGAGGACGAGGAGGCTGTAGAGATCGATGCGTAAATTAGGCCGACAGCTTTTAGCAGGACCTTATCTTGTATGGATGATCGGATTTATCCTGCTGCCGATCGTTATTATCTTATATTATGCTTTTACAAACGCTTCCGGTACATTTACCTGGGATAATATTGCAGCGATCGCAGATCCGGTGCATGTAAAATCCATCCTGCTTTCCCTGAAACTCGGATTTTTCTGTACAATAGTCTGCCTGCTGCTTGCCTATCCGCTCGCCATGATCCTAAACAGTTTTCATTTTAAGCATCAGAGTTTCGTTGTATTTTTATTTGTACTTCCAATGTGGATGAACTTTATGCTGCGCATCCTTGCCTGGAGACTTTTACTTTCTAACAACGGTATCGTAAATGCCCTGTTTGGTTTCTTCGGTTTCGGTCCGGTAAAAATGTTAAACACACCGCCTGCCGTTGTTTTCGGTATGGTATACGATTTTCTGCCGTTTATGATCCTGCCGATCTATAACTCCATGGCGCGCATCAAACCGGATGTCATTGAAGCTGCAAAAGACTTAGGAGCTGATTCAAAAATCGTAATGCTCCGTATTATTTTTCCGCTGACTCTCTCTGGTGTCATCAGTGGGATCGTAATGGTCTTTGTTCCGGCTCTCACATCTTTCGTGATCTCCGATCTGCTCGGTGGCGGTAAAGTGCTCTTGATCGGAAATGTCATTGAACAGGAATTTATGCAGGGAAGTAACTGGAACTTAGGTTCCGGGCTTTCCGTAGTACTTATGATTTTCGTCATCGCAAGTATGGCGGTCATGAATATCTTCGATAAAGATCAGGGAGGAACTGCTGTATGGTAAAGAAGGCTGCATCCCGCATTTATCTTGCGGTCATCTTTTTATTTTTATATCTTCCGATTCTTGTTTTGGTCATTTTGTCTTTCAATAATTCCAAATCAAGAGTTGTATGGGGTGGATTCACTTTAAAATGGTACGCTTCCTGTTTTACAGACGAAACGATCATGAATGCACTGACCATGACACTTCAGATCACATTCGCTGCCGCAGTACTCTCAACCCTGATCGGCACACTTGCTGCCATCGGGATCAGTGCCATGAAAAAACGTGGCACAACCCTGATGCTCGGTGCAACCAATATCCCGCTGTTAAACGCAGACATTGTGACCGGAATATCCCTCATGCTGCTTTTTGTAAAATTTTTAAATCTTGGATTTGTGACAGTACTCATCGCACATATTACATTTGATATTCCATATGTAATTTTGAATGTACTTCCAAAATTAAAGCAGATAAACAGAAACACATATGAAGCTGCCTTAGATCTTGGTGCCTCCCCGCTTTATGCCTTTTATAAAGTAACCTGGCCTGACATCAAATCCGGTGTATTTTCCGGATTTTTAATGGCAGTTACCATGTCGCTGGATGATTTTTCCATCACCTTTTTCACGAAAGGAGCCGGCGTAAATACGCTTTCTACTATGCTCTATACAGAACTTCGGAAAGGTGTACGTCCGGAACTTTATGCACTTTCCACACTGTTGTTTTTTGCTGCATTTCTGCTGCTTCTTATTATGAACCGCAGATCTGATAAGACAAACTGATATCTTTTTGGTGTGGCAATCTCTGCAAATATATTTTATTACTGATACGCCGTATTATCCGGCAGAACGCGAGGCTTTCATGAAAAAATATATTATTTTTCCTTTATTATTTTTGAGCACCCTTTTTATGGCAGGATGTGGAAATAAAGACACCACTGATGACAATTCGCTGGTTGTTTTAAATTATGGAAAATATATGGACAGTTCTGTTTTAAAATTGTTCGAACAGGAAACAGGCATTCACGTCAAATTAGAGGAATACGAAAGTCCGGAAGAAATGTATACCAAATATAAAGCCGGTTCCATCGGTTATGACTTAATCTGCACTTCCGACTACATGGTAGAACGTCTGATCTCCGAAGGAGAGGCAAACAAAATCGACTTTGATCACTTTTCTTATTACCAGAATATAGATCCGTCGATCATTGATGCTGCAAGGATTTTTGACCCGGATGCATCCTATTCCATGCCATATTTTTATGGAACACTTGGTATCCTCTACAATACCACAATGGTCACAGATGACGAAGTATCGTCCTGGAACATTCTGTGGGATGAAAAGTACAAAGATTCCATTATCATGCAGAATTCTGTCCGCGATTCGTTTGTACCGGCTCTTCGCCTGTTAAATTATGACATCAACACAGAAAATGAAACGGAACTAAATAACGCAGTAGATCTTTTGATCAGGCAAAAACCGCTTGTCTACGCCTACTACGTAGATGAGACCGCTGATGAGATGGCCGCCGGCAATGCAGCAATGGCGCTGGTTTATTCCGGGGAAGCTGCCACTGCGATGGAATTAAACGATGATCTCTCCTATACAGTTCCAAAAGAGGGTTCAAACCTATGGATCGATTCCTGGTTTATGCCAAAGAGCTGCAAGAATCAGGAAAATGCCGAAAAATTTCTTGATTTTCTGTGCCGCGAGGATGTAGCTATGACTAATTTTGATTATGTCTGCTATGCCACACCCAATCTCGCCGTGATTGATGCGCTAGATGATGAAACCTTAAGTGATACCACGATTTTTCCACCACAGGAAACTTTAGATAACTGTACTGTGTACAAACAGTTTGACGAATCTACAATCTCTCTTTACAGTTATCTCTGGAAAAAATTAAAATCCGAATAATTTTTTCTTGCATTTGTAGTATGTATATGATATAGTAAGTCCACGCAGTTTTTTGCGTGGACTTTCCCCATTTATAGGCAGTAATATCTTCTCCTGCACCACAGGTATATCTCATATAACTCAGACATATCTGTATTTACAGGAGGTCATTATGACATATCAGACATTTAAACAGCAGATCAGACAATCTTTACAGGACGCATTCGGTTCTGATGTTTCCATTATCCTGCAGGATATTTTAAAAAATAACAATACCCACTTAGACGGTCTGACCGTTTTAACTCCGGGCTGTAATATTTCACCAACCATTTATCTGAATGACTACTTCCGCGAATATGAAAAAGGCCGATCTTTTCCTGATATCTGCGCCGAAATTCAAACGATCTATCAACAGAACAAGCCTTCCCACAGTGTTGACATTTCCTTTTTCACATGCTATGAGAAAGTACAGTCCCGCATTATCTTTAAGCTGATCAATTACGAGCGCAACAAAGCACTGTTATCTGACGTTCCCCATTTCCGCTTTCTCGATTTAGCGATCGTGTTCAGCTGTCTGATCAGTATTTATCCCGACGATATCATCGAGTCTTTTTCGGAAGAAAATAACCCTGCCACTGACTCTTTCACACACGCAGGGAGCTCTGCCACGATTCTGATCCACAACCATCATCTTTCTTTCTGGGATATCACAAAAGATGATCTTTATGCACTCGCATGTAAAAATACACCGGCTCTTTTGCATTATGAACTTCGAAATATGAGTGACGTACTAAAAGAACTTCTTTCCGGTGACGACAGTGCTGCTCTCCTCGCTCCGCCGGCGCCTTTTCCCATGTATGTGCTTTCCAACCACACAAAATTAAACGGCTCTGCCTGCATTCTGTATCAGGATCTGTTAAAAAACTTCGCAGACCGCTTAAGAAGTGATCTCTACATCCTTCCAAGCAGTATCCACGAAGTTCTTATCATTCCTGTCAGTTCTTTTTCCTTACCATCTGATCCTCTGCTTTCATCCGGGAATAAAACCAGGGATACCACATCGGAATCCTACCGGGAGCTTTCGGAAATGGTATGTGAGGTCAATTCCACCCAGCTATCTGTGGAAGATATTCTCTCTGACCATGTATATTATTATTCAAGAGAAAGCAGCCGTATTACCATGTAAATTTCGTCATCAGACCATCATATAGTTTTTCATACTCTACAACCGATGCATTCCAGGAGAAATCCTGACTCATGCCATGTTTTACCAGTATATCCCAGTCGTTTTTATGCTGATAAAATACAGATATCGCATAGCGGATCGTTTCTAACATCTCGTGCGCATTATAATTTGCAAAAGAAAATCCTGTTCCCTCTTTTGTATATTCATTGTACGGAATGACGGTATCCTTAAGTCCTCCCGTTTCACGTACGATAGGAACAGTACCATAACGAAGACTCATTAACTGGCTTAAACCACACGGTTCAAACAAGGACGGCATCAAAAATGCATCACAGGAGGCATAAATCTGATGTGCGAGTTCTTCTGAATATCCGATATGTACTTTCATCTTATCCGGATATTTTCCTGCGAAATAAGACAGCATATCCTGATAGCGTGCCTCCCCGGTCCCCGCCACAACAAACTGAACACGCTCCGTACTGAGCAGCTCATCCATGATATATGCGATCAGATCAAAGCCTTTCTGATCTGTCATACGCGATACCATGCCGATCAGAAATACATCTCCATCCACAGGTAAGGAGTCATTTTTCTGCAGACGCGCCTTGTTGAGCGCTTTTCCTTCTTTATAATTCATTTCATTATAATGATTGGACAGATAGATATCTTTCTGTGGATCATACTCAGTATAGTCAAGACCATTCAATATGCCGGAAAGTTTGTTTCTGCACGCATACATAAGCCCTTCTAATCCTTCGCCTCCCTCCGGTGTAGTGATCTCATAGGCATAGGTCGGACTGACGGTAGTGACCGCATCTGCATAGACCACACCGCCTTTTAAGTAATTTGCCTCACCGTAAGACTCTAACTTATCCGATGTAAAAATCTGCTCCGGCAATCCGGTAATATCCATAACAGCAGGCAGTTTCCATCTTCCCTGAAACTTCAGATTATGAATCGAAAATACCGTCTTTATACCTGTATAGTATTCCTCATCCCCATATAAAGTCCGCAAAAATACCGGGATCAGTCCTGTCTGCCAGTCATGACAATGTATGACATCCGGACAGAAATCCAGATACGGCAATGCCTCCAACACTGCCTTTGAGAAAAATGCAAACTTTTCTACATCTTCATAAATATTGTTATATGGTGCATTTCCGGCAAAATAAAATTCATTGTCTACCAGATAATAGGTAATTCCATTGTACGTTGTTTCAAAAATGCCGACATATTGTTTTCTCCAGCTTAAATTCACATAAAAATGGCATAAAAAATGAAGCTGTCCTTTCCACCGTTCATCCATGCAGACATATTTTGGAAGAATAACCCTTACATCATAATTCGTCTTATCAAAATATTTCGGCAATGAGCCTGTTACATCTGCAAGTCCACCGGTTTTCATAAAAGGCACAGCTTCTGAAGCCGTAAATAATATTTTTTTCATGTCATAAACCCTCCAGCCCCAAAAATTTATTTTTCTATAAACTTTTGAAAATCTAAAGAATATTATAACTCTTTTTCGCTTTTCTGAAAAGTATTAATACATTTTATATTCCAGTCTGATACGATCCGTGATCAGTGCAATAAACTCTGAATTGGTCGGTTTTCCCTTTCCATTGTGGATCGTATAGCCAAACATCTCATCAATTGTATCCATTTTCCCCCTGCTCCATGCAACTTCAATCGCATGGCGGATTGCTCTCTCCACCCTGCTTGACGTCGTCTGATACTTCTTTGCAATGGTCGGATAAAGGATCTTTGTGATAGAATTCAGCATCTCCATATCATTTACGGACATAACGATAGCATCCCTTAAATACTGATATCCTTTGATATGTGCCGGAACACCGATCTCATGGATGATCTCCGTTACGTCCGCTTCAAGACTGCGTTCACTGACCGGTTCTGCTTTCTCATATGCGTTTATCTTGCGTTTTTCCATTCCCGGTACACTGCGGTTTTTGATCCGTTTGATCCGGTCAATGATCATATCATTGTCAAATGGCTTCATAATGTAATAAGATGCCCCCATATTGATCGCATCTTCCGTGATACGATCCTGTCCGATCGCACTGATCATGATAAATGCAGGGTGTTTTTTTATTGTTTTATCCTTGTTCACACGGCTAAGTACTCCAAGTCCATCCAACTTTGGCATCACAATATCGAGAAGTACGATATCAGGTTCTTTTGTTTTTATCACACGATAAGCTTCCTCACCGTCTTTTGCTGTCCCCACCACATTCAATTCGTCATCACTTTCGATAATATCTCCTAATAACTGTAACATTATCTCATTATCATCAGCAATTGCTACACTTAATTTTTCCATTTCAAGCCCTCCTGTGACAAAAATCATAAATTATTTGCAATTTGATGATACTTATTTCCGGTCAGATTATTTGTCGAATGTAGTCGTCAAGCGCAAAAAACACATAAAATATGGATTATTCTACAATAATACGGAATCCATCTCTTCCATTTTCTTTTACTTCATACAATGCTTTATCTGCATGTTCGATCAGGCTGTTCCTGTTCTCCTGTTTGTCCGGCAAAAAGCTGGCATATCCCTGGGAAATCGTGACCGTCACCTGTCTGCCTGAACCCTTATCTTCTATATGTAACTGTTGTAAATTTTCTTTGATCGTCCGGGCAATTCCTGTAATTGCATCTTCCTCGCCATTCTGGATCATTAAGACAAACTCATCTCCGCCATATCTGTATGCCTTCCCACATCCTGCCACGGCTGCTTTCAATACATCTGCAACCAGCTGCAGACAACGATCCCCCTGAATATGTCCATATGTATCATTGTGCTGTTTAAAACAATCAATGTCAAGTATGCCTACCGCAATCTTTTTGCCTGTCTTTATTGCCTGACCGATCACATCCACAGCATCTTTCTCTAACATGTACCGGTTGCCCAGTCCGGTCAGCGCATCCTGATTCGAACGTATCTCTGCATGTCTACGCTGTTCTTCTTTTTCCTGAAGTTCAATCTTTAAATCGATCGCGCGTGCACGTTCCTCATTATCCGCTTTTTTCTGCTGCTGTGACACTTCTACGTAATGAATACACAGCTTCACATATTGCTCTGTGTCACCGAGTTCTTTATAGTACTCTAACCACATTTCTGTAAGCAGCATTTCATAATAAACGCTGTGCTGCTTTTTAACATACTGTTCAAACACCAGAATAACTTTCTTCCACTTGTCAAACTCACGCATATCCTTTAACAATGCACACAAATCACTCATGTCTTCAATATAATCTGCTGCATTTGAATCATCAATGCCGCCTTTGATCAATTCGTCCAGATGCTCATATACATATTCTTTTCTTCCAATGCTCCAGTAAAGTCTTGATTTCAATGTCAGATACGAGTAATAATACATCCCATCCATAACATCTTTGCTGCATTTTTCTAATTTAACAAGCTCCTCACATGCATCATCCAGCCTGTCAAGCTCTCCATATGATTTCATCAGATTCATATGTGTAATCAGATATCTTATCTGAAAATTTTCATTCTCCGTATCCGTAACTTTTTCAAGTTCATCAGCAGACTTTTCAAAATAATCAATCGCTTTCCCATGCTGCTGCAGTTCCTGATATCTCGATCCTATGTTATTATAGGCTAATGCCAGAACTGACGTTACGCCATGTCTTTTCGAACATTCCAGTACTTCCAGATAACAATCCATTGCTGCTGATTCATTGCCAAGCGAAATATAGATAACGCCCATCATATTCTGCGCATATGCGTACTGTTCGTAATTCTTTTCTGTCCGATATATATCAATCGCATTCTGCGTTAACGCTGCTGCCTTATTTAATTCTTTTGAAAAGAAGGCAGTCCGGCCTTTTTCCATATATTCTGCTGCTAATTTCTCTGTTTCACTCTCTGAATACATGTGTTCACCTACTTATGCAAACTGTTAATTTGCTTTAATAATATCATATTTAATTATGATAGGAAAGCATTTTCTCAACGAATATCCCATATCCCCTGGTCGGATCATTCACGAGCACATGAGTCACTGCTCCGATCAGTTTTCCATCCTGTATGATCGGGCTTCCACTCATTCCCTGTACGATTCCTCCCGTCAATTCCAATAGCACAGGATCCGTAACCCGGATCAGAATTCCTTTATTTTCATCATTCCCCTTATAATCAACGCTTTCCACCATTACTTCATACTTTTTACTTTCCCCGGAAACAGATGATACAATAAATGCGCTTCCAATCCTGATATCCTGTTTATAACGCACTTCATAGCACTCACCTGTTTCTAACCACTTCAAGTTTCCATTCAGGATGCCATGAATGCCAAGATCTGTATTTTGCATGATCGATCCTATTTTTGTATTGTCTCCATACTGGATAATACCGGAAAGTTCTCCGGGAGTTCCCACCTTTCCCTTTTTTATGCCTACAATGTCCGTATGGTAAAGATATCCCTCCGACATATTCATGATCGTTCCGGTATCACTGTCACTTACCGCATGTCCAAGTGCCGCATAAGTTCCATCCGGCTTATAATACGTAAGTGTACCCACTCCCGCAAGATCATCCCTGACCCAGATACCAAGCATGTATTTTCCGCTGACACTTTTAACCGGATCTAAGGAAACTTCAATGTATTCTTCGCCACGCATGATTCCAAGAACATCTTTTCCCCCACCTGCCTCATTCACTGCTGCTGCAAGATCTTCCTTCTCATTAACTGCCTTTCCGTTTACACTTACAATATAATCCCCGCTTTTTACAAGATTTTCTGATGGTTTTACCTCACGTCCATCTATCTTTTCAACTTCTCCATTTCCTATTACAAGAACACCCTTTGTTTTTGCATAAATCCCAACCGGCATTCCACTTGCATAAACGGTTTCCGGCTCCACCAGCATGACCGTGATATCCTTAACAGGAAAAATTCCAAATAATCTACAGTTCACACGATACGTAAGCGTTGAATCTTCTGTCAGATAATCAAATACCTCCGTGCCATCCTGCTTTAATACAATGCTGACCGGTACTTTAAAATCATATGATACTGTTTCTCCTGCCCTCACATATATCTCATCCGGAACAGCATTCTGAAATGATCTCACAGCAAAAATCAGCGTCAAAAAGAATCCCATACAGGTAAGATTTTGTATAATTTTATAATAAACACTTATTTTTTTCATTTTTTCTCTCCTGTTTTACCCATATTTCGCAAAAAAAGAAGATATCCTGTTTTTGATATCTCCTTTTTATTATATGTGCTTTTTTCTTTTTCACGCTGTTATTTATCCAAACTGTACTGCCACTTCTTTACAATCCAGCCTCTTTTTGGAATTTTTATTTTTTCTTTTTTAAAGCAAGCTCTTTCATTTCTTTCGCACTCTCTCTTACCTTATCCGTGATCTCGACACCTCCAAGCATACGTGAGAGTTCATCCACGGTCTCTGCAGGATCAAGCATTCTGATCTTCGATACTGTTGAACCGTTTGAGACAGCTTTTTCGATCAGATAATGTGCATCTGCCATCGCAGCGATCTGCGGAAGATGTGTGATACAGATGATCTGGTGTGTACGTCCTAAAAGGTTCATCTTCTCAGAAACCATCTGTGCAGTACGCCCGCTGATCCCGCTGTCAATCTCATCAAAGATCAGTGTCTCAACCTCATCCTGATCGGCAAGCACTGTTTTTATTGCGAGCATGATCCTCGAAAGTTCTCCACCGGATGCTACTTTTCCGAGAGGACGCACCGGCTCACCCGGATTGGTAGAGATCATAAACTCTGCGTCATCATACCCGTTGGCAGTATAACTTGATAACACACCAAACCGCATTTCAAACACAACATCCAAAAAATTCAGATCTTTCAATGCGTCTGTCACTGCAGCAACCAGTTTATCTGCATGTTTTTTACGGACAGCAGACACTGTCTCACATTTTTTCTGCAGATTTTTCTCTGCACTTTTTACTTTTTCTTTCAGATCAGCCAGATAAGTATCATAATCCTTTAAATGAAGCAGACGTTCCTGTTTTGCTTCGCATGCGTTTAAGATTTCCTCAATGGAACTGCCATATTTTGACTTTAAATGGTTGATCTCATCTAAACGCTTTTCCAGATGATAAAATGTTTCTTCGTCAAAATCCGTATCTTCCAGATAATCTGCGATCTCACGGTTAAAATCGTTGAGCAGATTGTCGATCTGTGTCAGCATCTCTTCCATATCAGCAATTTTATCATCATATGCAGATACACCTGATATTTCCCTTAATGCCCGTCCGGTCAGTTCCGATGCCTGATCATTTCCTCCGGTATACTGATATGCCTGATTCAGTGCTTCCACGATCTTTTTTCCATTGATGAAACGCTTATACTGTGTCTCTAATTCTTCATCTTCGCCTATGGTAAGCCCTGCTTCTTCAATCTCACCAACTTCATATTCCAGAAAAGAGACCTCCCTTAAGCGTTCTTCTTCATCCACATCCGCTTCGTTTAACTCTGCTACAAGTCTTTTATATTCCTTGTACGCGTCTGCAAGCTCCTTTTTCGGTTGTTCGATCTCTTCCTTTGCATAACTGTCAAGTATCTCTAAATGCTTTTTTTTCGATAAAAGAGACTGGTGCTCATGCTGTCCATGAATATCGATCAGAACTGAAGCGATCTCTTTTACTTTTGAAACAGGCACACTTTCTCCATTAATCTTTGAAACACCTCGTCCACCAGTGATCTTACGGCTTAAGATAACCTCATCGTCCTCAATCTCCACCTCAAGATGTTCTAAAAGCATTTTCTGTTTTTCTGTAACAGAAAAAATAAGCTCCACAAGTGCTGTTTTTTCCGGATCACGCAGCATCTCTTTTGAAACCTTTCCTCCAAGTGCAAGATTGATCGATCCGATGATAATGGACTTTCCGGCTCCCGTCTCACCGGATAAAATATTTAACCCCTCTTCAAAATCGACCTCCGATTCATCAATCAGTGCTAAATTTTTCACATGTAGATTTTGTAACATAGAATCTCCTTCCTGCGCTCTCACGCGCATTCTCTCCCGGAAGTATCTCCTTTTTTCTGATAGCCTGTTATTCTTCTACAATCTTGCGCAACCGTCCCATTACTTCAACAGTTTCCTGTACACTTCTGACTGCACACATAATCGTATCATCCCCTGCAATGCATCCCACCACTTCATGCAGATGCATAGCGTCTAACGCCGCAGCCACCGCCATTGCCATTCCTGAAACGGTCTTTATCACAAGGATATTCTGCGCCATATCCATGGAAACAAATCCATCACGGAATACCCTTGTATATTTCTCGGACAGATCTTCATTTGCCTCCATCAGCGCAAGATACTTCTGCCTGCCCCCGTTGATTGCGACTTTCGTCAGCTTTAACTCCCGAATATCCCTTGAAACCGTTGCCTGAGTTACCTGATACCCTTCTCTCTCTAAGTAATCTGATAATTCCTCCTGGGTTTCAATGTTATTCTTTTTTATCAGTTCAAGTATTTTTGCCTGTCTTTTTGTCTTCATACTTTCTCCTGTTCTAAAGATAGATCCACTATTATGTATAAGCACTCATCTTTCTGCGCAGTATTTCAAGAAAACTCTCACTGCTTAATTTGCAGATCTTAGCCGTATCTTCTGCCCTGCGCACCACAAAACGGTCACCAACTTCCAAACGCACTTTGCTGTCTCCGTCAAAGCTGACTTCTACCATCTCGTCTTTCTGCGACCGGCGCTTTCCAAGTTCTACGGTAACCTCCTCATCTGCACTGATCACAATACTTTTTGAACTTAGATTATGATCATTGATCGGTGTGATCAGCATCATCTGTGCCTTCGGATCCACGATCGGGCCACCCGCAGACATATTATACCCGGTTGAACCGGTCGGCGTCGATATAATAATTCCATCAGCGCGGAATGTATTCAGATACTCCCCATTGACATAAACGATCAGATTTACTACCGAGAGTGCCCCGGTTCGGTGAATTACCACATCATTGAGTGCAATATCCGCAGACAGGATCTCTCCGTTTTTGATTCCATATCCACCAAGCATCATCCGCTCCTCGACCATGTAATCATCTTTCATGAGTTTGTCAACTGCCTCAAATACATCCTTTTCTTCAAGTTCGCACAAATATCCTAATGTTCCAAGATTGACACCGATCAAAGGCAGCCTGCTCTTTACCAAAGCTGCTGCAGCCCGGATCAGCGTGCCATCCCCGCCAAGCACTAAAACGCCCTGTGTGTCCGCAGGAATGTTTTCTTTATGTGGTGCCGCCTCCCCCGGTGTCTCTCCATTACTGAAAAAAACACTGCAGAAACCACCTTTATTTTCGATATATTCTTTGATGCGGTTCGTCAGTCTTGCCTCTGCGTCCTTATAATAGTTTGTAATGATCAGAAAATTTTTCATTTATTTATCCAGTTCCCCATGTGCAGCTTCTACCACTTTTTGTACATCGACGTTTTCTTCCATGCCTGCCTGTTCCACATCCTGTTCTTTCTTTAAATGCACCAGATATTCAATATTTCCCTCCGGTCCCTTGATCGGCGAATATTCAAGATGAAGAACCGAAAATCCGATTGAAATGGCAAACAAAATAACTTTATCGATTACTTCCTCATGAACGGATTTGTCACGTACAACACCTTTTTTTCCTACTTTTTCTCTTCCTGCTTCAAACTGTGGTTTGATAAGACAGACCATCTCACCACCATCTGCAAGCAGTTCTCTTGCCGGTCCAAGCACCTTTGTCAGTGAAATAAATGAGACATCAACCGATGCAAAATCCAGCACATCATCAATATCCTGTGGTGTCACATAACGGATATTTGTTTTTTCCATACAGACTACTCTCGGATCCTGCCTTAACTTCCATGCAAACTGACCATATCCGACATCAACAGAATATACCTTTTTTGCGCCATTTTGAAGCATACAGTCTGTAAATCCTCCGGTCGATGCCCCGATGTCCATACAGACCTTATCATTTAACTCTATATCAAAATGTGTCATTGCTTTTTCAAGTTTCAGACCACCTCTGCTCACATACTTTAACGTATTTCCTTTTATCTCGATCTTTGCTTCCGTATCAAACATGGAACCAGCCTTGTCCTCGCGCTCATTCTCTACGAACACATTGCCTTCCATGATCATTGTCTTCGCTTTCTCCCTGGACGGTGCCAGTCCTCTGTTTACCAACAGTAAATCCAATCTTTCTTTCAATGAATCTGTATCCTTTCTGCCTTATAATGGATGATAAACTTCTTTGATCCGTTTTAATATAGTATCCGCATCAATACAAACCTCGTGGTAGAGAATATCAACATTTCCATGCTCCACATACTCATCCGGAATCGCAATGTTGAGTACATTCACATAAATCCCCTGTTCATTATAGAACCTTGTAATATGTTCTCCAAAGCCGCCATTTATGACATTCTCTTCCATAGTGACTATAAGTGTATGTTTTGATGCAGCTTCCATTAACATCTGTGTATCTAATGGTTTCGCAAAACGGGCATTGATAAGACTTGCCGGAATCCCTTCTTCCTTTAATGCCGCATGCACAGTCTCGGCCGTCTTAACCATTGATCCTAACGCCACAAGTGCAATCTCCGATTCGCGGTAAATCCATTCGCTTCTGCCAACGGATATCGGCTGCCTGTATTCTTTCAGTCCGTCATATGCCTCTCCCCGCGGATATCTTACCGCAACCGGCGTTGGAAAATCAACGGCATATTTGATCATATCAGAAAGCTCCCATTTGTTTTTTGGCGCCATGATCGTCATATTCGGAATCGTAGACAGGTAAGATATATCAAAAATACCCTGATGCGTCTCTCCATCACTGCCTACAAGCCCTGCCCGGTCAATTGCAAAAACAACCGGCAGATTCTGAATACACACATCATGCAGAATCTGATCATAGGCACGCTGCAGGAAAGATGAATATACCGCAAATATCGGTTTCAATCCCGCTGCTGCAAGTCCGGCAGCAAATGTGACTGCATGCTCCTCCGCAATTCCGACATCAAAGAAACGATCCGGGAACATATTATGAAAACGTTTCAGACCCGTACCATCTGTCATTGCCGCCGTAATAGCAACTACTTTTTCATCGCGGTCACCGAGTTTGCGCATCACAGTCGAAAAAATATCTGTGTAATTTGCTTTTACTCTCGGTCGGCTTGGCAATCCGGTTTCAATATCAAACGGCTCTGTCCCATGAAATCTTGCCGGATGACGTTCTGCCGGCAGATACCCTGCCCCTTTATGCGTCAGGACATGCACCATAACCGGTCCTTCAATATTAGATGCTTCTTTCAGCAGCCGCAATATTCCTTTCATATCACTGCCATCAACAGGGCCTAAATAAATAATTCCCATCTCTTCAAAAAGCATGCCCGGAATAAACAGTTGTTTGATTCCGCTTTTCGTCTTCCGGATTCTCTCTACCATTTTATTTCCATAAACCGGAATCTTATTCAGGGAATTCATGACACCCATTTTCAGATCCAGATAAGCGTCTGCTGTACGGAAACCGGATAAATAGGTTGAAAGTCCTCCGACATTTTCAGAAATAGACATATTGTTATCATTCAGCACAATAATAAAATTTGATTTTAGCTGTGCCGCATTATTTAAAGCCTCAAAAGCCATACCTCCGGTCAGTGCCCCGTCTCCGATTACAGATACTACTTTGTAGTCCTCGCCCGAAATTTCTCTGGCATGGGCATAGCCAAGTCCTGCCGAAATTGAAGTAGAACTGTGTCCCGTATCAAAACAGTCACAATCACTCTCTTTTCTTTTGGGGAAACCGCTCATCCCGCCATATTTGCGGAGTGTATCAAAGTTATCCTTCCTCCCTGTCAGAAGTTTATGAGTGTAAGACTGATGACCAACATCCCAGATCAGCTTGTCCTTTGGCAGATCCAGAAACAGATGAAGTGCCATAGTAAGCTCTACAACCCCCAGATTCGATGCTAAATGTCCACCGGTAACCGATATTTTCTGAATTAAAAATTCGCGGATCTCATCCGCTAATATCGCCAACTCTTCCTCACTGAGTTCTTTGATATCATTTTCTTTTTTTATTTTTTCCAATATCATACTGACTTCCTCTGTTTCCCGGTTCTCTTTTCGTACCGACTATTATTCCTGACAATAGAATGTTCACAGAGCGGACATTCTATTATTTCTCACGCGAGATCAGATAACGCAATAATTCTGTCAGAAATTCATTTTTTACAACAAGTGCTTTCATCTGTGCAATCGCCTGTTCTGAAAGGTCTGCAACGTCCCTTCCTGCTTTCTCGATACCCTCATACGTCACATACGTACTCTTGTGATTTTTTTCATCACTGCCGATCGGTTTTCCAAGTACTTCCATGGTACTTGTCACATCAAGAATATCGTCCTGTATCTGAAATGCCAGACCGACTTTAGATGCCACTTCTTCCACGATCTTTTGCTCATTTCCGGTTGCTCCTGCAAGAACGGCTCCGATCATCATAGATGCCTCGATCAGTGCACTCGTCTTGAGACGATAGATAAAATCAAGTTTCTCTTTTGTCATATCGCAGGTGTTTTCCGACTCTACATCCACAGTCTGACCGCCAACCATTCCATAAATTCCCGCTTTTGCAGATAAAATACGGATTGCTTTTCCAATTCCCGGATTCTGTGGTTCGATGTCAAGTGCCTTTGTTGCTGTCTCAAATGCATATGTTAAAAGGGCATCCCCGGCGAGGATCGCCATCGCCTCCCCATACACCACATGTGTTGTCTTCTTGCCGCGGCGGTATTCGTCATTGTCCATCGCCGGCAGATCATCATGCACCAGTGAGTATGTATGTATCATCTCGATCGCTGCCATAAACGGCTCGATCACTTTTGACCTTCCGCCAAACAGCCGGTAAGTCTCTAACATCAGAATCGGCCGTAATCTTTTTCCTCCTGCAAGAAAACTGTAATTCATAGCTTCGATCACCGTTTTCTGATATCCTTCCTCTTTTGGCAGATAGGAACTTATGATCTGTTCTGCCTCATCCGTATGTCTGCCTATTTCCGCTTTGATATCCATATCTGCTCCTCCATATGCACCGTCTGTATTTAAAAATCTTCCAGTTCACCTTTTGCGTTTAAAATCTGCATTTTTTTCTCTACAGTGTCTAACATCACATTACATTCTTTTAATTTCTCCACACCGCTCTGATACAGTAAAAATGACTGTTCCAATGAAACTTCCGGCTGTTCCATCTGTTTTAAAATATCCTCAAGCTCTGCAAAGTTATCTTCGAGTGCAGGCTTGTTTTTTGTCTCATCACTCATGCAAAACCTCCGTTACCTCTGCTTCTAATGCACCTTTTAAAAGACGGATCTTTACGTGATCACCTGTTTTTATACCTTCTGTATCTGTCAGCGTATGCCCATCTTCATCCGTCACATAAGAATATCCCTGTGCAAGTTTTTTGACCGGCGATACGCCTTCTAATCTTTCTGAAAGTAATGCCAGTCTGTGCCTGCGCAGTTCGATCATATGTTCCATACAGTTTCTTAACTGTTCTTCCAGATCCATGGCATATTTTCGTTTTTCACGCAGCTGCCCCTCCGGGCTCAGATAAGAAAGTCTGTCTGATGCATGTTTTAATTCTTTTCGCATCTGCTGCACACGCTGCATATTTAAAAGGAACATTCTGTCTTTTATTTCATCCAGCCTTCCTGCCACTGCTGCATAGTCAAACACCGCAAGTTCTGCAGCCGCTGACGGTGTCGGTGCACGAAGATCTGCCACAAAGTCTGCGATCGTCCAGTCTGTCTCATGACCAACCGCTGAGATAATTGGTGTTTTACACTCAAAGATAGCACGCGCCACCTCTTCCTCATTGAATGCCCACAGATCCTCAATCGAGCCACCGCCCCTGCCGACGATCATAACATCCACACCAAGTGCATCTAAGGCATGGATGCCATTTATAATGCTTTCGGCTGCACCATCTCCCTGCACCAGTGCAGGATATAAAATAAGCTGAACGAACGGGTTGCGCCTCGCAGAAATATTGCGGATATCCTGCACGGCTGCACCGGTCGGTGCTGTCACCACACCGATCTTCATTGCGTATGATGGGATTGGCTGTTTATATTCGGCAGCAAACATTCCCATCTCTTCTAATTCCTGTTTTAATGCTTCAAACTTCTGATAAAGGTTTCCGGCTCCATCCAGTTCGATCTCTCTAGCATAGATCTGATACTTTCCATCGCGCTCATACACTTCCACCGAACCGGTCACTACAACCTGGTCGCCCTCTTTCATCTGAAACTTCAGACCTTTTCTGCTTCCTGCAAACATTACCGCATTCAGTGTTCCAGCTGCGTCCTTGATCGTAAAATAAATGTGCCCGGAGGTATGATATTTGCAATTCGACACCTCACCTTTTACACTAATCCTCTGTAACATAAAATCCTGGGCAAACATATTCTTGATATATGTATTGACCTGCCCTACGGAATATACGTTTTTCATCATACCAGTTTTGCCAGTACACCGTTTACAAATGAAGGTGAATTATCTGTACCATACATTTTTGCAAGTTCCACAGCCTCATTGATCGCAACTTTTGCAGGAACATCTTCCTCATACAGCATCTCATACACAGCAAGACGGATCAGTGTCAGATCTACTTTCCCCATTCTTCCTGTCTTCCAGCCTTCGGAGACCTCATTGATCTTTGCATCGATCTCCCCGATCTTTTCGGAAATCTTTTCTACTTTATCAAAAATATATGTCTTGTCTTTTTCTTTCCAGTCACAGGCATCATCCTCGCACAGCGAAAGCTGCTCTGACATTTCCTCCTGATTATAAAATTCCACACGGAACAGCATTTTAAAAACCTGCTCTCTTATCTCTCTTCTGGTCATATTGTTTTCTTCTGTCATCCTTTCTAATTATAATTTTTACGCATAAGGAAAAAGGATGTCGCTTAAGACACCCTCTTTTCCTTAGAATAGCATTATTTATTATTGCCCATGTCCACGCTTGCGATACGGATGTTCACTACGGATACTTCAAGTCCTGTCATATTTTCAATCGCATTTTTTACTCTGTCCTGTACTTTGGCTGATACTTCCGGAATTGAATAACCATAGGAGATATTCAGCGCAACGTCTACATTGACGGTTCCCTCAAGCACCTCTACGCGAATGCCTTTGGAAAGATTCTTCATGCCAAGCTTACTAACAAGTTCATTTGTAATGTTGCCAGCCATGGAACCTACCCCTTCAACCTCAGTAGCGGCAAGCCCTGCAATGATGGCAACTACCTCATCTGCTATCTTCACTTCTCCCAAATTACCATCCTTTATTTTAAATGTTTTTCTATCCTCACCCATCGCTAATTGCCTCCTAAGTGATATTATGAGTCTATTATAACAGACTATTCTTATTTTGGAAACTAAAATTTGTATAAAACTGTGGAGTGAACTGTGAAGTAGTTTTATCAGCCTCTCCTTCTTTTAAATCAGTTTGATATATGCATCTAGCTGCTCTTCTTCCAATTCAGCCACTAAATCTGTGAATCGTTCAAGTTCTCCCTGTACCGCATAAACTTCTAAAGCGTTATAATAATCCAATCGATTTTCTTTTGCTATAGATACTGGCAAAAACCCTGCCGACATAAGCTGATAATTCATCAATAATCTTGAAGTTCTGCCATTTCCGTCAATAAATGGATGAATACGCACAAATTCCGCATGTGTCCATGCTGCATATTCAACAGGATTCAATGCATTCTTTTTCCATCCTAAATCATCATAAAAATTTTTAATTTGAATAAACATATCATTTCCAACTGCTGGAACGTGACCCGCACCACTGATCCGTACCTCCTGATTCCGGTAAATGCCGCCCACTATAATATTTTCTGTCAAAATTGCATGAATATCCTTTACAATATGCTCATCCAAGACTTTTCCTTCTGCTATACACTTTTTAACATACTGATATGCCTTCTTATGATTGACAACCTCATATATTTCCCGCAGTTCTTTTCCACCTACAGCAATTCCATCTTCTAAGACTACCTTTGTTTCCATCAACGTCAATGTATTTCCTTCTATAGCCGTGGAATTATGCGTAAAAGTCAGTTCAAAGTCCTTTTCATAGGAAGATAATGTGACTGTGTCTATCTTATCTTTTCCCTGACTATATATTTTTTGTTTTTCTAAAATTCTATTCAGATTCATAATAGACCTCTTTGATTTGCGTTCATGCATTTCTCATATATATTATTGTATCGCAAACTAATTTTTACATTTCATCATAGTCATCTCCAAGATTTTTCATTTTTCCAAAAAATAAAACACCTCAATATAATAATTATACCAACGCCCCTGCCTTTTGTAAAATCAAAGTTTCGTATTCAAAAATACTGTTAAATTTTAAAACTCCCTTTTCGGAAATGTGTTCCATATGTTTGCCAAATAATGTAACAGCTCCTTATTTACTCACAAATAAAACAAATCCTATAATTATATGAATCCTGTACAATATATCGCACAAAAAAGGCGGAAAATAAGGCATATCAGATAACCTAATATCTAATATGCCCTAACTGCCTGATTTGTATCATTTTATACAATTTTATAATTTTCTGAAACCCAGGTAAAATCAGCGTGAAGCCAGTATTTCCGCCGTATCAATAAACTCATACGGTGTCGTCTGGTACACATAATAATTCAGCCAGTTTGAATAGAGGGTATTTCCATGTGACCGCCACTCTAATCTAGGTTTCTTCGTATCATCATCATCCGGATAATAGTTGACCGGGAGATCGATCGGCAGTCCCTTTGCTTTATCACGTTTGTATTCCTTATCAAGTGTGACACGGTCATATTCCGGATGTCCCATGACAAAAATACGTCTGCCTTCATCTGCGATTGCAAGGAAAACGCCTGCTTCATCTGACTCAGCAAGGATCGTCAGATCCGGTATTTTCCGGATATCTTCTGCACGGACTTCCGTGTGTCTTGAATGAGGCGCCATAAAATAATCATCAAAGCCACGGACTAACGGCACTTTACGGTTCATGACATGATGTTCAAACACACCAAATACTTTTTTATCCAGCAGATGCTTTTTTAGTCCATAATGATAATAAAGTCCTGCCTGTGCACCCCAGCACAGATGCATTGTGGATGTTACATGTGTCTTTGTCCATTCAAAAATATCACACATTTCCTTCCAGTAATCCACTTCCTCAAACTCCATCTGTTCCACCGGAGCACCTGTAATGATCAGTCCATCAAAATAACGGTTCTTCACTCCATCAAATGTCTCATAAAACTTGTTTAAATGACTCATGGATGTATTTTTTGACTCATGGGATGATACCGTAATAAATGTCACATTGATCTGTAACGGTGTGTTAGACAATGAACGCAGAAGCTGCAGCTCTGTGTCTTCTTTTAACGGCATTAAATTCAGGATTCCGATCTCAATGACACGGATATCCTGGTGTGTTGCACGACTTTCATCCATAACAAATATATTTTCCTTTTCCAATATCTCTTTTGCCGGTAAATCACTCTGTGTCTTAATTGGCATAATTACACTCCATTCTCTGAGCAATTTGTTGGGAAGCGGCGACGCAAATGTCAGATTTGTGTCTGCCATAAAAAGTATTTGTTTTGCCCAGAAACAAATACCTGTGTGATAAATAAGCTATCGAACTTATTTATCGCACTGTACTCCCATTCTCTGTATTAATTCCAAGCAGGGCAAACAGTTCTGCTTCCGTAAGCACGGTTATTCCAAGTTCCTGTGCTTTTGTCAGTTTACTGCCCGCACTTTCTCCCGCAACAACATAATCTGTCTTTTTTGATACGGAACCGGATACTTTTCCGCCGTATTTTTCCACCAGCTCTGCTGCTTCTTTTCTTCCCAGTGTCGGCAAAGTACCTGTAATAACTACTGTTTTTCCGCTGACTGCCGAATCGATCGTCTCTGTTTCTTCCGCTTCCATATTTACACCTAACGACTTTAAACGATTGATCATCGCTCTGTTTTTTTCGTCATGGAAGAAACGGAAAATGCAGTCTGCACTCACTTCTCCGACATCATCCACCTCCATTAGAGTTTCCCGATCGGCTTCCTCTAAATCTGTGATCGAGGAAAAACGTTTCATGATCGTCTTTGCTGCCGCTTTCCCAACATTTGGAATACCAAATCCGGTAAGAAGCATATACGCATCATTTTCCTTTGCCTTTTCGATCGTATCTAAAAGTTTGTCCGTATTCTTTTCTTTTCCGATAATTCCCTGTTCGATCAGTTCTTCTCTGTGATCTTTCAGTTCAAATATGTCAGCAATATCTCTAATATACCCCAAACGCACAAGTTCTTCAATATAAACCGTACCAAATCCCTTGATATCCATGGCATCTCTGCCGACAAAGTTAATGATATGACGTTCTAACTGCGCCGGGCAGTTTGGCGACGTACATTTGATATCTGCTGTATCTTTTTCGCGTTCCGTCTTTGCACCGCAGACCGGACAGACATCCGGAATCATAAAACGCTTCCAGCCGTCCGGTCTTTTTTCCTTGCGGACTTCTTTGACCTTTGGAATGATCTCTCCGGACTTATAAACAACGATCGTATCACCAATTCCCACATCAAGATCATCAATAAAATCCTGATTATGCAATGTTGCTCTTGAAACAGAAGTTCCACACAGGCGCACCGGTTCAAAAACCGCTGTCGGCGTGATTCTTCCTGTTCTTCCAACGGAAAGCTCAATATCAAGCAGTTTCGTTTCTTTTTCTTCCGGCGGATATTTGTATGCGATCGCCCATTTCGGGACTTTCGAGGTATTTCCCAGCAGTTCCCTGTCTGAATAACGGTTGATCTTAATGACTGCCCCGTCAATATCATAGCCAAGATTTCCACGATTCTCTCCGATTGCCGTGATGGCATCCCAGACTTCGTCTGCAGTCTTACATACTTTGTAATCTTCGATGATCGGAATCCCCTGTTTCTTTAAAAATTCATATCCTTCGGTATGCGTTGCAATCTCCATGCCACGCACCTGCTGGATATTAAATACAAACATGGACAGTTTTCTTTCTTTTGTCACACGGCTGTCAAGCTGGCGCAGCGTTCCTGCAGCGCAGTTTCTTGGATTTGCAAAAATCTTTTTACCGAGCAGTTCCTGTTGTTCATTGACTCTGTCAAAGTCCTCATTTTTCATATAGACTTCACCACGGATCTCCAGATATTCCGGGTGGTCTTTCAGTTTCTTTTTAACATCTGAGATCACTTTTGCATTTGCTGTCACATCTTCGCCAAAGTTCACCCCATCACCACGCGTCAGCGCAAGGGCAAGTTCGCCATTTTCGTAGCGGAGTGCCATAGATAATCCGTCAATCTTATATTCCACCACAAACTCAGGATCATCTAACTGCTCTTTCATCTGCTCCACAAAATCAACGACTTCCTCCTTCGAAAATACATCCTGAAGACTTAACATCGGGACATTATGGTGCACCAAAATACCTGCTGTACGCTTTGCCGTACCACCGACATGCTGTGTCGGCGAGTCTTCCGTTACAAGCTCCGGATGTTCTTTTTCCAGACGTTTTAACTGCCGCATCAACATGTCAAATTCATAATCTGAGATTTCAGGATTATCCTGATTATAATATCTGTCGCTATGATAATTGATCTTATCTCTTAATTCTTTGATCTGTTCTTCCGGTGTCATCTGTCTCCTCCATCCCGTCTGTGAATCACTGTCGTGTTTGATGAATCTTTTACAAGCCGCATCAGTTCATCATATTCCTGCGATGTTACTTCGCGGTAATTCCCGGCTTTTAAATCTCCCAGTTCGATATTCATAATACGGCTTCTTACCAGTTTTTCCACTCTGTATCCAAAATATTCGCACATACGGCGGATCTGCCGGTTCAATCCCTGTGTCAGGATGATGCCAAACTGCCTTTTTCCTGTCCGCCAGACTTTACATTTACGTGTGGTAGCATTCAATTCCACCAGCGGCACGCCACCTGCAAGTCCCCGCAGAAAACTGTCCGTCACAGGTTTATTAACGGTAACAATATATTCTTTTTCATGCATATTTCCGGCACGCATAATGCGGTTTACAATATCACCATTGTTTGTCATAAGCAATAATCCTTCGGAATCTTTATCCAGTCTTCCGATTGGATAGATCCGTTTGGGATAGTTGATATAATCCACCACATTATTTTTTTCTCTCTTTTCTGCAGTACATACTACTCCTGTCGGTTTATGAAATGCCAGAAGTATCATTTCATCTTCTTTTTTTACCGGCTTTCCACAAAAAAGAACCGTCTGTCCCGGCAATACTTTTGCCCCCATGGATGCAGCCACACCGTCTATTGTCACATTTCCGGCTTCCACCTGGCGGTCTGCCTCTCTTCTGGAACACACTCCTGCCTCGCTGAGATATTTATTGATTCTGACTGCCTCCTGCATTTTTCACCTTTCTCTTTCTGCACAAAAGCGGAGACTTCTTTTTAAAGTCTCCGCCATTTTTACTATGACAACAAGTCTGTTGCTGGAATCCTGCTACCCATCATATATTCAGCAGTTACTGCAACAGGGAAGTTTTAATATATCCGGTCTGACCATTCCATGTCACCTTTGTCCAGCCTTCTGCATAACTCATGACCACCGTTACTTTCTCGCCTGTAAATGCGGTTCCTATCTTGCTGTCTGACTCACTCATTCCAGAACGTACATTTACAGAATCCTTTAATGTAATAACTGTTCCCTCTGCTATGAAATCACCTGCAGATGTCTGTTCATCATTACCACCATTATCTGTTTGTCCATTGTCTGCTTCAGAATCAGCATTCTTTGTAGTCAGATATTCTGTTTTGATATATCCGGTCTGACCGTTATAATTAACAATACTCCACTCACCATCTGTACCTGTTCTTGTAAGTGCTGTACCCTGCTCTAACGTACCAAGTTTTTCTGATTCGGTATCTGCTGCTGCCCTTACATTTACCGTATCTACTGCATAAACTGTATCCGGTTCGCTCTGCGTCGGTCCATTTTCCTCAGGCTGGTCTGTATTCTCTTCCGGCGTTTCAGTCTGCTCTGCCTCCGTTGTTTCTTCCGGTACCTGCTCAGTACTTTCTGTTTCGGTATTCTGGCTTACAATCGTACCTGCCCACTCAGTGATCGCATTCGGAATTGTCGTCTGGATCATCTCGCTCAGCTTATCATCTGACGCAACTGCCGTGTCATATTTGTCCTGGACTTCTTTCTGGAGTGAATTGACATCTTCACTTCCCTCATACTCACTGATCAAGTTCTGGATGCTTGTATCTAACGCATTTTCTTTTATCTTTAAATTGTACTGGCTGTAAAGGTTATCAATATATACACTGCCATCATCATTCGTGCGCACATAGAAGAAATCCAGTCCTGGTGCAACTGTATCTACATCCTTAAATTTTACTTCCACATAAACAGACACAAGATATGAAGATGCATCAAGCCCCTGTTTGGTATAACATTTGATATTCTGGTATGCATCAACATACTGACTGAATACAGAAATATAGCTTTTCTCATTTTCTGACAATGGAGTGGCGATTGTCTGAAGAGTATCCGTATCTCCTGCTGCATATGCGGTGTAATACTGGTTGATTAATGTATTTACATCCTCATGTGCATCCACTTCAAATTCCTGCACTGCATCATTCGATGCCTCTGACGTAACTTCTGTTGCCGCAACATCCTGTCCGTTCTGTGACTGTTTCGGTGATCCGGCTTTCACTAAAATAAGCACAAGTGCAAGGAATAATACACCTGCTGTGATATACCGGACATTCTGTTTTATGAACATAAGGATCTTATTTGTCCCACTATTTTCTGTTTTATTACCTGTCTCTTTATTTTCTGTATCATTTTTTAATTTATCATCAACATTCGAAGAAGCCATTGTATTTTCCATCCCTTTCCATTTGTTATATAAAACTTCACAAAAATATGTAACAGGCGAAACATATAGTATGCCGCCTGCTATCTGACTGTCAAAATGCACCCGGCGGGAATCGAACCCGCATTGCCGGAGTCGGAGTCCGGTGTTCTATCCATTAGACTACGGTTGCCTGCTCTTACTATTCATATAAGGGATCTACAACGCAAAAACACTTTTTCACGCACGTTTTATCATAACAGACCCTAAAATAATTGTCAACAAAAAATGCCGGCACAGGTTACCGTGTCATTCCGCACGCTTGTATTTTCCTGTTCTCCGGCATTTCTTAAAATTTAATGAAGATCTTTTAATATACGATTCAGAAGATCCTTTTTTTCACTATCCGATTCTTTTCCTATCATAACTGCCACCCAGACGGCAGTCCCCGATATTTTTTCTTTTTTCAGGAAACAGATATCCTCTGTGCTCTGACTGTCTTCGCGGTACCTGCTTACAATCCGGTTTAATTCTGAGAAAATTTCTATCAGCCTGTCGAAATCATTTTCCCTCTCCAGGATCATTGTTTCTCCATGGCACCTTTCCTCCCCTGCGGTTGCAATGATCTGCATACAAAGATGCAATTCACCTGTGATATCCGACGCCTCCATCAATACATCCGGCCGCATTTCTCTTGTTTCCAGAAAAATCTTTTTTGCCAGATCAACATCACGTTTTCTGAAACATTCGGCAAGTCTTTGTTTTAATTCACCTGTTTCTGCCTTTTCTCCAAGCATTCCCACCTTACATTCATACACACGCAATTTCTTAACGGTAACCCAAACAAGCAATAGAAATTCAGAAATAAATCCAAATACTCTTTTATGGTAGGCATCTTCTCCCGTCTCCAGTTCAATCCGCTCTGCCACTTCAAAAAAAATGGAAAACAGCCAGGACGCATATTCATCAAATAATTTTTTTGATGTGACAAGAATATTTCCAAAATAAGTCTGTCTGCCATTTACCAGCGTGTCAAACGCATCTGCATATTCCGGGTATTTCTCTGCTATGACTTTTCCTGTCATTTCAAGCGCCCGTATATTATGATTTGCCGAAAATCCATCATAGTAAGAATTATTTAACTGAACCTTTTTCGTTGTGACCAGGTCATATTTCTTTAACAGTTCCCGGTATTCCGCCTCCGTATAAATCTGTTCCTTTTCATTGATCAGATATCTTCTGTAATGGCAGGTACCGACATAATCCACATCATGACAATTTTTCCAGATCCAGTAAAATCCTGTCAGTTCACTGTAATAACAGTTCAATGCCGAGATCTGTTCTCCTGTATCATCTCCCTGATATCCAAAATCTTCCCCACATGCCCTTCCGACATGGAGCGGTACATACAGTTTATCCGACAGCGGCGTGAATTTTTTGTGTGTCATGGTATATATGCGCATGGACATGATATGTCCCTCCTCTTTTGTGTTGTGCTCTGCATAAATAAACTATAACACAATTATCCTTCTTTTTTAACCGATCCCATGTTCTTTTTTTATCATCTCTTTCATTTCATTCAAAATGTCTGCCGAATTTTTTAACTGGATTTTTTCTTCATCATCCAGCGAGATCGGTATCACATCCTCCACTCCGTCTTTTCCAACAATGGCAGGCATACTGATCACGACGTCCTCCATCCCATAAATGCCACGCATCATGGATGATACCGGCAGGATCGACTGTTCATTTCTTATGATACATTCACAGATCCTCTTTACCGCCATTGCGATTCCATAATACGTGGCGTGTTTCCGTTCAATGATCTCGTAAGCACTGTTTCTTACTTTTTCATAGATACGGTTTTCTGATTCTTCATGCATAAAATGTCCCCGCATTTCACAGAAATCGCTAAGTCTCACACCTGAAATATTTGCATTTGACCATGCTGCAAGTTCACTGTCTCCATGTTCGCCGATGATAAACGCATGTACACTGCGGTTGTCCACCCCTAAATGCTCCCCGATCAGATATTTTAACCGGGCAGTATCAAGCACCGTTCCCGAGCCGATCACACGGTGTTCCGGAAAACCAGAGAGCTTTAATGCCGTATAGGTAAGAATGTCTACCGGATTTGACACGATAAGGAGGATTCCCTCACAGTCTCTCTTTGCAATTTCCGGAATGATCTGTTTATAAATTTCTACATTTTTGTGGATCAGATCAAGCCTCGTCTCATCCGGCTTCTGGTTTGCTCCTGCCGTGATGATAATGATCCCTGCATCTGTGATATCATCATAATCCCCGGCATATATTTTTACCGGTCTTGCAAATGGAAGTCCATGGCTTAAATCCATTGCTTCTCCCTCTGCCTTTGCATGATCTGCATCGATCATAACCATTTCTGAAAAAATACCGCTCTGCATCAGCGCAAATGCCGATGATGCACCTACAAATCCGCAGCCGATCATCGCTGCTTTTCTGATATTCATTTTTCCCATATGATTTTCCTGCTTTCTGCCATGTAAACATGGCTTTTTTTATAATATTTCCTGATCGCAGAAAAATTTATACATAAAAAGGGATGCCGCCATATGACGACATCCCTTTATGATCCATGACAATAAAATGTTTACGGATCATTCATTCTATTATTTCAGGCAACAACATCCTCAAACTGTGAATTATAAAGATTTGCATAAAATCCGTTTTTCGCAAGCAGTTCTTCATGATTTCCCTGTTCCACGATATCCCCATCCTTCATGACAAGGATCAGATCTGCATTACGGATCGTTGATAATCTGTGTGCAATGACAAAACTGGTTCTGCCACGCATCAGGTTATCCATTGCCTTCTGGATCGTAACCTCAGTTCTCGTATCAACCGAAGAAGTTGCCTCATCGAGGATCAAAATCTTATTATCTGCAAGAATTGCCCTTGCGATCGTAAGGAGCTGTTTCTGTCCCTGTGAAACATTGCTTGCATCCTCATTTAATTCCATCTGATAACCACCCGGAAGCGTCTTGATAAAGTGATCGGCATGTGCTGCTTTCGCTGCCGCGATCACTTCCTCATCCGTGGCATCTAAACGACCGTAACGGATATTTTCCATGATCGTTCCTTTAAACAGCCATGTATCCTGCAATACCATTCCAAACGCATCCCTTAATTCCCTGCGGTTAAACTCTCTTACATCATGACCGTCTAATTTGATAGAACCGCTGTTTACATCATAAAAACGCATTAAAAGTTTTACCATCGTGGTCTTTCCTGCTCCGGTCGGACCTACAATAGCGATCTTCTGTCCCGGTTTTACATGAGCACTGAAATCTTTGATGATCGTCTGATCCGGATTATAGCCAAACTGTACATGATCAAAATCAACCGTTCCTGTCACTGTACTCACATCTGCCGGATTTTCTGCAGTCTGATCTTCCTCTTCCTCATTTAAAAAATCAAACACACGCTCGGATGCTGCCGCCATCGACTGCACCTGGTTGATGACCTGTGCTATCTGCTGGATCGGCTGCGTAAAGTTTTTTACATACTGGATAAATGCCTGGATATCACCGATTGTGATCGTTCCACGGATCGCAAACAGTCCACCGGATAATGCCACGGCTGCATAGCCAAGGTTTCCGACAAACATCATGATCGGCTGCATCATTCCGGACAAAAACTGGGATTTCCATGCTGACTGATACAGAATTTCATTTGTACGGTTAAATTCATCGATCGTATCTTTTTCACGGTTAAATGCTTTGATAACTAAATGTCCGCCATAAACTTCCTCGACCTGTCCGTTGATGTGGCCTAAATATTCCTGCTGGTCTTTGAAGTATTTCTGGGATTTCTTAACCACAAATGAGATCAGTGCCATGGAGATTGGCAGGATCACGATCGCGATCAGTGTCATCAGCGGAGAAATACTGAGCATCATGATCAGTACACCGATCAAAGTAGCAACCGATGTAATGATCGTTGTGATACTCTGGTTTAATCCCTGACCTAAAGTATCGACATCATTGGTGATCCTTGATAAAACCTCTCCATAAGTACGGCTCTCAAAATATTTCATCGGCATGCGGTTGATCTTTTCAGAGATTTCTTTACGCATCCGGTAACAGATCTTCTGTGTCACACCTGTCATGATCCAGCCCTGGATAAAGTTAAAAGCTGCACTACACACATAAAGTCCAAGCACAAACAAAAGAATCTGTCCGATATAAGTAAAATCAATGCCTCCAGTGCCCTGAATCTTTGCCATCAGTCCTTCAGAAAGCGCTGTTGTTGCTTTTCCTAGAATTTTAGGGCCGATTACATTAAATACCGTAGAAGCTGCCGCAAAAATCATGACCACAATAATCGCTACTTTAAAACTTCCAATATAAGATAACAGTTTTCCTAAAGAACCTTTTAAATCTTTTGGTTTTTCTCCCGGCTGCATGCCATGTCCCATCGGTCCTCTGCCACGGCGCTGCATTCCTGTTCTTTCTCTTTCATTACTCATTGACAGACACCTCACTTTCCTCGATTCCAAGTTCTTTTGCAGAAAGCTGTGAACGTGCGATCTGCCGATAGGTCTCACAATTTTTCAGCAATTCCTCATGTGTACCTTTTCCGACGATTCTGCCATCATCCAGTACAAGGATCTGTTCTGCATGCAGGATCGTACTGATTCTCTGTGCCACAATGATTACCGTACTGTCCTTAACTTTTGATGCAAGTGCCTTTCGAAGTGCTGCATCCGTCTTTAGATCAAGTGCAGAAAAACTGTCGTCAAACACATAGATCTTTGGCTGTTTTGCAATCGCACGTGCAATGGCAAGACGCTGTTTCTGTCCTCCGGAGACATTGCTTCCACCCTGTGCGATATCGCTGTCATATTTTTCCTGTTTTTCTTCGATAAAATCTGTTGCCTGCGCGATTGCTGCTGCTTCTTTGATTTCCTCATCCGTAGCATCCCGCTTTCCAAAACGCAGGTTCGAAGCAATCGTACCGGAAAACAATACACCTTTCTGCGGTACAAAACCAATCTCTTCTCTCAAATCTTCCATGCGGATATTCCGGATATCCTGACCATCTAGTGTAACACTTCCGTCCGTAACATCATAAAGCCGCGGGATCAGATTGACAAGTGTAGATTTTCCGCATCCGGTACTTCCGATGATCGCCGTTGTCTTACCTGGCTCTGCAGTAAAATCAATATCTTCAAGTACATCTGCCTCTGCACCCGGATAACGGAAGCTGACATGTGAAAAACGGATCACTCCTTTATGTTCTTTTAACTCTTCCGGAGTCTTTGCATCCTCTATGGAAGATTCTGTATTGATAACCTCATCGATGCGCTCTGCTGCGACTGCTGCACGCGGAAGCATGATAGACATTGCTGTCAGCATCAAAAATGCCATAACGATCATCATCGCATACGTAATAAATGCTGTCATCGATCCAACCTGCATAGAACCTGCATCAATCTTATGAGCTCCTACCCATACGATACCTACGGTCAGAAGATTCATGATCAGCATCATTCCAGGCATCATAAATGTCATGACACGGTTCGTAAACAGCATTGTTTTTGTCAGGTCTTTATTCGCATCATCAAAACGCTTTTCTTCCTCTGTCTCCCTGCCGAATGCACGGATAACAGAAAGTCCTGTCAAAATCTCCCTTGATACCAGATTGATCTTATCCACAAGTTTCTGCATCAGTTTAAAACGAGGCATCGTAACTGCCATCAATACCATAACATATCCGAGGATCACAAGGATTGCAAGAATAATGATCCATCCCATTCCTGCTCCCGTCTGGATGATTTTTAAGACACCACCGATACCAAGGATCGGCGCATATGCAACCATACGGATCATCACGGCAGAAACCATCTGGATCTGCTGGATATCATTGGTACTTCTTGTGATCAGGGATGCCGTGGAAAAACGATCCATCTCCGCATTCGAAAAACGTACCACACGTCCGAATATTTTTCCTCTGAGGTCACGTCCGATCCCTGCACCGATACGTGCACCAACAAATCCTACCAGAACCGTTGCAACCCCCATAAGCAGCGCCATCGCAACCATTCTTCCTCCGGCTGACCAGAGGTAAGATGTCTGTATCTTATCAATATCCAACCCTGCCTGCGTATCGCAGTTAACCGCATAAGCAATTCCCATTGATTTTACCAGGGAGCTTCCCATCGTATCAATCGTATCGGAAACGGTATCACGCATAGATAAGATCTGGTCTTCTGTCATTGCCCCGGATGCTTTCATGGCCGAAAAAATCGTGCGCATATCCACGCAATTTGTGGCTACGGTATTTCCATCATCATCCTCTATCTCTTTTTCAAAAGAAGTAAGCGGCACGCCCATGGACTCCCCGATCTGTTCAATGCTCATATTATCAAGCATTGCCTGATCCATTCCGGTCTGTTTTGCCACACTCTCTTTAAAGGTCTGCTCATCCACCGATGACATCTGATAATTCATCAGGAGTGGTAAAAGCAGTGTATCATCCAGCTCCTCTAACTGTTTTTTATCTGTAACAGTCAGACGGTAAACCTCTCCATCCTGTTCGTAGCTGTTCTCCCAGCTTTCTTTTTCCTCATCTGTCATAAAAAGCTGTACTAATGTAAATTCATCTTCTGTTACTGCTTCCGGCAGTACATGCTCCACACCTTTGTTCTGGATACCGACATCAATAATATCCGATGTATATGCCGGAAGTGACAGATCACACCATGCCTGAACAATCAACAGCGCGATTACTATGATCAATCCCTTCCAGTATGGGAGCATATTTTTAAATATTTTGCTCATATTCTACTCTCCTTTTTGTCTCATTTTCCGGTCTGCAATTTCTTCTTTGGCTGCCTCATACAGTTCGTTCAGACAGTCTATCATACCTTCCATATCATCCCTGTCCATTTTTGAAATAACCGCATGTGCAAAATTACTCATGATCTGCTCGCACTCCTCTGTTTTCTTTTTCCCGGAATCTGTCAGTTTCACATACGTATTTCGTCTGTCCGCCTTATTGACATCACGCTCAATATATCCTTTATCCTCTAATGTCTTTAAGGTACGTGAAACTGCGGGGCCCTTCGCTTTCAACTTCGCAGTCAGTTCAGATACCGTCAGTTCTTCCTTTCCCATTTCCCCGTTGCAATGCCTGATCGCCAACATCGTCATACCTTCAATTTTGGTGATATCCGGCACAAGATCGCCCATATGCAGTTTATGGAACTGATACAGTGCAGAGAAAAATCTTGTAAATAAATCATCCATTTTTGTTTTTCTCACCTCGTTATTTAACATTGTTATTTATTCTCTTTGTTATTTATTTACAGTGGCATATATTAACACAGGGAAGATACTACGTCAAGTATCTTCCCTGCAGTTTATCCATTCTTTATATTCTCTTTATATTCTTTTTTTATTTTTACTCACACACCTGATGCATCATATCAATTGTCCGTCTCATTTCTTCGAGATCAAACTGCCCCGGTGCACTTTTCTTTTTATGTGATGCAAACGTCACGCAGGAGCCAAATGTCTCCCCGCTTACTCTGCTGATCTCACCTAATTTTCCCATTGCCACAGTGATAATCGGAGTTTCTTTGTTTTCACAGTGAAATTCAGATGTGACCGCAAGAAGTCTTAAAACATCCTCCGGCGTTTTGGGAGTTACAACCAGTTTGACAATATCCGCTCCGCCTTCACACATACGGTCCAGCAGCATCCGCATAACTTCCATCTGTGGTGTTCCTTCCAGGTCATGATGTGATGCTACGATTTTCTTCCCTTTTTTCTGAATTTTCCGGATCTGCCTTGCAGTGTGTTCCTCCTCAAAAAATTCCAGATCGATCAGATCCACACATTCTGATTCTGTCGCAAGATCATGCAGATCTGTTAATGTTTCCCGGTCAACCGATGCCATTCCACCCTGTTTTGCAGTACGAAATGTATATAATAACAATTTTTTCTTTAGCAAAGGCGCTGCCTGCTGCAATATCTCCCGCACTTCATTATAATCCGTAAAATGTTCAAATGCATCCAGCCGCCATTCGATCATGTCTGCAGCGGATTCTGCAAGATATTCTATTTCATTTATAACTTCCTCTTTTGTTTTTTCAAGCACCGGAACACAGACCAGCGGACGCCCCGTTCCAACTTCGGTTTCTCTTATTTTCATGCCTGACACCTCCCATTACCTCTTACGTCATTGCTATAATTTTCATTATAACCATCACTTCTCTGTTATGCAAATATTTGACATCTTCTGCAATATCATTTAATATATTTTTAATTTTATCAAATACAAGAGACAGCGCATGTACTTTGGCGCTTAGAATGGAGTTTTATTATGAGTTTTACATTTTTAAACCAGCTTCCTTCTCCGGCAGAGATCAAACGTGATTTTCCGCTGTCAGAAGAATTAAAACAGTTAAAAAAAGAACGCGATGCCATGATCTCTGACGTCATCACAGGAAAAGATGACCGGTTTTTAGTTATCATCGGACCTTGTTCTGCTGACAGGGAAGACGCAGTCTGCGATTATGTCAGCCGCCTCACAAAAATTCAGGAGGATGTTGCTGACCGCCTGATCATCATTCCACGCGTTTATACAAATAAGCCCCGTACTACCGGCGAAGGCTACAAAGGTATCGCATCCCAGCCAGATCCTGAAAAAGCACCGGATATGATCGAAGGTCTGATCGCCATGCGAAAAATGCACATCCGTGCGATCAAAGAGAGCGGTTTAACCTGTGCAGATGAGATGCTTTATCCGGAAAACTGGGGATATGTAGAAGATCTTCTCTCCTATGTCGCTATCGGCGCACGTTCTGTTGAAGACCAGCAGCATCGTCTGACCGTCAGCGGTTTTGATGTTGCATCAGGTATGAAGAACCCGACCAGTGGTGATTTCTCCGTTATGCTCAACTCCGTATATGCAGCGCAGCACCCACATCATTTTGTATACCGTGGCTATGAAGTCGAGACAAGCGGTAACCCTCTTACGCATGTTGTTCTGCGCGGTGCAGTCAGCAAACACGGCAACTCCACACAAAATTATCATTATGAGGATCTGATCCGTCTGTGCGACATGTATGAGAAAATGGATCTTGTAAATCCGGCAGCCGTTGTGGATGTAAACCATTCCAACTCCGGCAAAAAACACAGAGAACAGATCCGTATTGTAAAAGAAGTCATGCACAACCGTCAGGTTTCTTCTGAGATCAGAAAAATGGTCAAAGGTGTCATGATCGAAAGTTATATTGAGGAAGGTTCCCAGAAGATTGGCGAACATATCTACGGAAAATCTATCACAGATCCATGCCTTGGCTGGGAAGATTCCAAAAATCTCATTTACACGATCGCAGATATGTGCAATTAATTGATACCTTCTGATAGTATAAATACTACATAAAAAGAGGAACTCCAAATCCGTGGGTTCCTCTTTTATATTCTGCATCTTTTTTAACTGTTATCCTCTTGGATGTGCTTTTAAATATACCTCTCTTATTCTTCCCTGTCCCATCTGCGAATAAATCTGTGTCGTTGAGATATCAGAATGACCTAACATCTCCTGGACAGATTTTAAATCCGCTCCATTGCTGATCATATGTGCCGCAAATGAATGTCTTAATGTATGAGGTGTGATCTCCGATTCGATCCCCGCCTTTTTCCCATAAAACTTGATCAGCTTCCAAAAACCCTGACGGCTCATGGCACCACCGGTACAGTTTGTAAACAGCCACGGACAGTCTTCCTGGCTGATCAGATGTTCTCTTCCATCCTGTATATATTTTGCTAATGCTTCCTTTGCAACATTTCCAAAGGGAATAATACGTTCTTTGTGGGTGTCCGTACAGATCACATACTCCATCTGAAGATTCAGATCCGAAATCTTCAGTGATATCAGCTCCGACACGCGTATCCCTGTTGCATAAAGCAGTTCCAACATCGCTTTATCCCGCAGTTCCTTCGGAGTATTGCCGGATGGCTGCTCCAGTAAGAGTGTCACCTCTTCCGTGGTCAGAATGCGTGGCATTGTTTTTTCAATCTTAGGTGCTTTCAACCTCCATGCCGGATCTGCTTCAATTCTCCGCTCCCGCTCAAGGAAATGAAAAAAAGCCTTCATTGATGCTATACTTCTCGAAACAGTCGCTGGTTTCCGTCCCTCGCGCTCTAAAAACATAACATATGCATTCAGATTCGTCTCTGTAACAGCAGCTGCATCACATATATTCTGCCCTGCCAGATATTCATTCAGTTTACGAAGATCACGCTCATAAGAAACCTCTGTATTCTTCGATGTCTGTTTTTCATTGTGAATATATTCTATAAAATCCATAATGTCACGTGTCATGTTTTTTCCTGACTTTCTTTTTATCCTGTGTATTTTTTCATTATAATAACAAGCAAACTAAAAAGCAATCTTTTCAAAAATTTTTTACAAGCATCTTAAGGATCGGATTATTGATATAAGTTTCCGCAAAAACACCGCCAACCATCAGTGCAGCTGCTACTCCATAAAACGAGACAGATTCAAATATTTTTTTCATGCGGCTTTTCAGATCACAGTTAAATGATCGATGCGGAATTTCGCTTTTTCCACAGAACCTGCACCATAGCACCGCTGCCACATATAAAAATGCATGCGGGAAAACACTGACGAACGCAAATGCAACACCCCGGATTCCAAGATCTGCAATCGCCATTGTAAGGAAAAACCCAAAAGTTCCTGTCAGCAGGCACAAACATGCTGTTGATGCCACCACGTATCCACACCATTCTCCAAGCAAAAAAGAGAAAAAAGCAAACTTTCCCCTTTTCCAAAACAACTGCCAGAATAGTCTTTCCAGCGAAATACTGCTATATGCAAACTGTTCTAAAATCCATATGTTTAATATCCGGCAAAGATTCCCCTCTTTGTACTTTAACAGGTTTGCAAGAAAAACACCCGCAAAAAACACCGCAAAAAACAGGAATCCTTCTTTTTTCATGCACACCGCACATCCTTTTTCTTTAGTTTATGCGTTTTTCTCCTGATTCAGAAGATTTTTGTATGCAAGAAGTGCAGAAACTGTTTTCGCATCCTGCAATTTTCCATCATAGATCATCTGACACAATTCATCTATTTCATATGCCTCAACATCTATAAACTCTCCCTCATCTAAATGCTGATGACCCGGTTTTAAATTGCGTGCCAGATACACATCAATGAACTCATTGCAAAATGCTACTGTGGTCTTAAGGGATAAAAGACGCGTGAGATCATCACTGCGATATCCTGTCTCCTCCTCTAATTCCCTTGCTGCACATACTTTTGTGTCTTCTGTGACACTATCTCTCGATCCTGCCGGTATCTCAAGTGTCATTCGGTCGATCGCATTCCGGTATTGACGTACCATCAGAATCTTTCCATCTTCTCTCACCGGTACAACTGCTGCTGCACCTTTTCTGTGCGAGATAAAATCCCATTCCTCAAGTTTTCCGTCCGGAAGCTGCATGGTATCCGTATAAATATCCAGAATTGCTCCATTTTTCACCAGTTCTCTTTTTATTCTCTTGACCTGTTTATCCATAATGATATTCCTCCACAAATCCTGTCTTCTTTTGTTCTTATTCTTTCTGCTGTTATTTTACCACCCGCTTCGTCTATTTTCCATCAGTTTTTTATATCCTGACATCAGATAAATAAAGTGTTAAAACTTTCCCATTCTCTTTTCAAAAAGGATTAAAGAATGCGCAAATTTCTCCTCCATATAACAAATACTGTTATACTGATAACATCTTATCTACAGGGAGGAGACCAGCTATGACAATTGCTGAAATTATTTTTTCTATTATCGGTATTGGCATTATGATCGGAGGTTTTGTTTACGGAATTTATGATTCCTACTGTCAGTCGAAAAAATATCGTACATCCAAATAATAGAATGACATTATATTATCCAAGAAACAATCCTGCCCGGAGGGTTTTTTATGTAATAGGTAATTTCAACGAATTTACCTATTACATAAAAAACAGACCGCACATATCTGTGTGCAGTCTGTTTTTTTCAACCTTCTTTTGCTGTTATGCCATCATCTGCATGCCATTTACACTCGTCTGGCTCTCTAACATCCGGTATCCTACCCTCGGGATCGTTGTTATATACTCCGGTTCCAATGGAGATCTTTCGATTTTTTTTCGGATATTTGTCATATTAACACGAAGTATCCTGCTGTTCTGCTCTGCATACGGTCCCCATATTTTTTCCAAAAGCATCTGGTATGTTACAACCGTACCAGCATTTAACGCAAGACTTTCTATGATCCGATACTCCACTGGTGAAAAATGAATTTCCATACCTCCAAGCAGAACTTGTCTTTTTGTGAAATCAACTTTAAGATTTCCTGCCTCATAGTATGTATGTGCACCTGTCGAAATTCTTCTTCTCAATGCCGAAAAAATCCGTGCTGCCAGTTCCTTTTCATGAAACGGCTTTACCATATAATCATCTGCTCCGGCATATAATGCCTCTACTTTATCAAGATAGCTGTTCTGTTCCGATAAAACAATAATCGGAGCATCCGTCCACTCCCTAAACCATTGAATTAACGCCAGTCCCTCCATATCAGAAAATTTATTATCCATCAGGATCAGATCCGGGCAGATACCGGTACTCATCTCCATCCCCTGTTTCCCTTTTCCCGCAGTATATATCTTATAATTTTCTTTTTCCATTGCCCTGCGGATCAAATAGGAAATACTCGCATCTTCATCAATCAGTAATATTTTTGCTCTGTCACTTATTCTGTTTTCATTCACGTTAAAACGCCTCCTGTAATATATTTTTATTTGATTACAGGAAAATGTTTTGCCTTCTTTCCATCTACCAGATGGATATATTTGATATTCTGCCACAGCATGATCATATGGCTGCCAAAACGCTTCAATGCCATATGCAAAATAACAGCCGGTATCACAATAAGTACGTATACTTCTACAAGAAAACGTAAAATCTGAAACCTGCTCTGTCCCTGTTCTCCAAGAACGGCATCGCTCTGCGTTGTTCGCGCAAATGCGGATGCCGGTATATTTTCAGGAACGTTACACGCCTGATGTTCCGCTATCCCCGGCTCCATCAGCCAGTCTGTCTGATATTGCTCTATTCTGCCATCAGGCAGTATATCTGCAGCCAGCTTTAAACTCTGTGATGTCTTTTCCAAATGCAGTGTGTCTGTCTGTGGTAAAAACTGAAAGAAAGATATGATCATAAATCCGATCAGAAGGAATAAAATCCACTTATGTTTTTTCACACTCTGCATTTGCCACACCACCTTTCTTTTGCTCTTTTTCAGATGTATTTTAACATATATTTTACATTCTGGCACTATTTTTTTAGGATTTTATCTTCATGGATATGGAATTATGGATTGCAATTTTCATATATGCAAGAAAGAATCCTGCCCGGAGTTTTTTTTGATTCATAGGACGTGAGATTTCCTATGAATCAAAAAACTGCCGTACCGGTCATTTCTGACTCTGGTACGACAGTCTCTTTATTTTTTTCCAATAATAAAATGCACGTTCTGTAAACATTCTATTACCATGAACAATGGCCTGCACGCTTCGCGAGCAAAACTATTGTCACGAATCATTTCGCATAATCCGTTACTCTTGATTCTCGAATAACATTTACCTTAATCTGTCCCGGATATTCCAATTCAGCCTCGATCTGTTTTGAAATATCACGTGCAAGCAATACCATATCGGCATCGCTGATCTGTTCCGGAACAACCATGATTCGAATCTCCCTGCCCGCCTGAATAGCAAAGGATTTTTCTACACCCTTAAATCCGTTAGAAATATCTTCTAACTGTTTCAGTCTGTTTGAATATGTTTCAAGTGTCTCTCTTCTGGCACCTGGTCTTGCTGCACTGATCGTATCTGCAGCCTGAATGATACATGCAATTAATGACTCCGGTTCTACATCACCATGATGCGCTTCTACCGCATTGATGATAATTGGTGATTCCTTGTATTTTCTACATAAATCCACACCGATCTGAATATGGGAACCTTCCATATCATGGTCGACAGATTTACCGATATCATGCAATAATCCTGCCCGTTTTGCAGTTCTTACATCTACACCAATCTCAGCAGCAAGTAATCCGGAAAGCTGTGCTACTTCAATAGAATGTTTGAGAGCATTTTGTCCGTAGCTCGTCCGGAATTTCATTCGTCCTAAAAGACGTACAAGTTCTGGATGAATTCCATGAACACCAACCTCTAAAGTTGCCGCCTCACCTTCCTCACGAATCATTGTCTCGACTTCTTTCTGAGCCTTCTCAACCATTTCTTCGATTCTTGCCGGATGAATACGTCCATCCACAATCAGTTTTTCCAAAGCAATTCTGGCAACTTCTCGACGAATCGGATCAAAACCTGATAAAATTACCGCCTCAGGAGTATCATCAATGATCAGGTCAACACCTGTCAACGTTTCTAAGGTACGGATATTACGTCCCTCACGTCCGATGATTCTTCCTTTCATTTCGTCATTTGGAAGCTGAACAACAGAAATCGTCGTCTCGGCAACATGATCTGCAGCACACTTCTGAATTGCAGTGACTACATACTCTTTTGCCTTCTTATCAGCTTCTTCCTTTGCCTTGTGTTCCATTTCTTTGATCAATTTTGCAGTATCAATTTTAACGTCTTCTTCAACAGTCTTTAAGAGATAATCCTTTGCCTGTTCGGAGGTTAAACCGGAGATCCTTTCCAGTTCTTTCACACGCTCTTCATTGAGCTTTGCGACCTGCGCTTTCTGTCTGTTGATCTCTTCTTCCTTGGCTGCAAATCCCGCCTCACGTTTTTCGATCGCTTCTAACTTTTTGTCCAGATTTTCCTCTTTCTGAACAATGCGTCGTTCACTGCGTCCGATCTCTGCTCTCCGCTCTTTTACCTCCTTGTCTAAGTCATTCTTGACACGGATGGATTCTTCCTTCGCTTCAAGCATTGCTTCACGCTTCTTGGTCTCTGCCGTCTTTACCGCTTCATCAATGATCTCACGCGCTTTTTCATCTGCATTTCCGATCTTAGCCTCTGTTACTTTTTTATAGTAAGCAGTTGTGACGAAATATACAACGACCGCGGTAACCAGTAGAGTGATCACAACAGCGATAATCACACTTCCCACAGGAGCACCTCCTTTATTAAATTTTCATTGTACATATAACATTAAAACATGGATTGTTATCTGTCATAATTACAACATATAAATTTTATTCTATTTTAATATTTATGTCAAGTAGATAACTGTTCAATGTGCATAATATTGCATTTTTATTTTGCTCCAATACAACATATTGTACCAAAAATCCAGGTTTTACTGCATTCTTATTCCTCGTATCCGTCCCAGATCTTCATAACATGTAAAATATCGCTGCCCTTAAATCCACGACGCATCAGATACTGGTATGTTTTTTGCTTTTCTTTGCGATCACATTCCTTTGGATCATAATGCTTCTTCTCTAAAAGCTGACGGATCTTTATCTGTTCATCACTGTCAAACGCTTCATCCAGCGCCTGTTCTATCACGTTTTTGTCAATTCCTTTTGTTAAAAGATCTATTTTTAATTTCTGACGGCTCTTCCTCTTCTGCTGATATGAAATATAATTTGTTGCATAACGCAGATCATCAATATAATGATATTTTTTTACATAATCTATTGCAAGATCCACACAGACAGCAGGATATCCATTCTGCATCAGTTTATCTCTCAGCTGATGCTCTGTCCTGTCCATTCGTTCCAACATAAACATTGCGCGTTTCTTTGCCCTTGTTCCAAGTATTTCATAAATGATCTCATCATATTTTTCCCGGGATATGACAGTTTGCTCCTGTAAACCTAATTTTCTTACCTCACCTTTATATAAAAGGACTTCCATCCCGTTGTCAAAACGAATGGAAGTCCTTCCTTTTTCCCGGGGAATTACTTCAGTGACAAGTAACTCCTGCATCTTTTATTCCTCCGCTTCTGATGACGCAGCCTTCTCGATCGCCTCAGCTTTTTTTGCAATCGCTTCAGCAGCCTTTATACTCTGTGCCTCAGTCTCGTTTTCCTTTGCTTCTTCAGATTCTTCGGTTCCGTCAACCTTTAACATCTCTCTGACTTTTGCCTCAATCTCCTCACAGATCAGTGGGTTATCTTTCAGATACTGCTTTGCATTCTCACGTCCCTGGCCAATCTTATCTCCATTATATGCATACCATGCTCCGGACTTGTTAACAACCCCTTTATCTGCCGCAAGGTCTAAGATATCACCTTCTCTTGAAATACCCTGTCCAAACATGATATCAAACTCTGCTTCACGGAATGGTGGTGCCACCTTATTCTTAACGATCTTTACTCTGGTACGGTTTCCAACAACCTCCCCGCCCTGCTTTAATGCCTCAATCCTTCTGACATCCATACGGACAGAGGAATAAAACTTTAACGCACGTCCACCGGTCGTTGTCTCTGGGTTACCGAACATTACACCTACTTTTTCACGTAGCTGGTTGATAAAGATAACCACACAGTTTGACTTGCTGATAACAGAAGTCAGCTTACGAAGTGCCTGGCTCATCAGTCGTGCCTGAAGTCCTACATGTGAATCACCCATATCTCCATCAATCTCTGCCTTTGGAACAAGTGCTGCCACGGAGTCAACGATCACGATATCTACCGCACCGGAACGCACCATGGTCTCAGTGATCTCAAGTGCCTGTTCTCCGCAGTCCGGCTGTGATATGTACAAATTATCAATATCAACGCCGATATTCTTTGCATAGACCGGATCTAAGGCATGCTCTGCGTCAATGAATCCAGCAATGCCTCCTCTTTTCTGTACCTCTGCAACCGCATGCAGTGCAACTGTCGTCTTACCACTGGACTCCGGTCCATAGATCTCAATGATTCTTCCCTTCGGGAGTCCGCCTAACCCTAATGCAATATCAAGACTTAAAGAACCGGTAGGGATCGTCTCCACATTCATATGTGCGGAATTATCTCCGAGCTTCATTATAGATCCCTTGCCATACTGCTTCTCAATCTGTGAAATTGCAGCATCTAATGCTTTTAGTTTATCATTTTTTACTGCATTGATCTCTTTATATTTATCTTCCTTTGCCATTTCTTTCCTCCGTGCGAACTTATGTTCGTTTTTCTGTTCTAATAGTATTATATTTTTTCTGAAATGTCAACCATAAAATTGTCTGTATTCCCCCACACGCTCTACGACAGTTTTATGGCTGCCTGCAAAACACGTTTTCCCCAACAGCACTTATTTTTATTTACAGGATTACCGGCAGATTGATGCCCGTGGATCGCCTCTTCAGGCGGTATAGATTTATATCTGACAACCTCATCGGAAATGAACTTCCTTGTCGACAAGTGTATCATAGTATACTTTCAATTACAAGTGCTTTCTTTTATTAAACAAACGCCCCGATAAATGCTGGTTTGCGGGTGACATGAGTTCCCCGGCTAAGGGTGGTCTCACAGGCTTTTGATTGGCAAATTGCATCAAGCCGGGACTGTTTTGTTCCGTTGTACGAAAATAAGG